>Ga0209467_1000013_pt1 | contig 403875 bp, 417 predicted proteins | sample Higcelwee11metaG_FD_187175 | JGI IMG/M metagenome (GOLD analysis project Ga0209467, IMG submission 187175) | Freshwater pond sediment microbial communities from the University of Edinburgh, under environmental carbon perturbations - High... | ecosystem: Environmental > Aquatic > Freshwater >... | reverse complement strand
CGAGGAGATTTCATTCTTCGCTGAATTACAAAACTCCCAATGAGATTTATTTCAAAAATCTTCCAAAAGAGGTTCAGGAATTTAAGCAATCTGTAAAAAATATGTCTTGACAAACGGGCACACTATACAACATAGAAGAAATGTAGGTGGTTTAATCTCAGACAATGATATTAAAGCTCTGCAAATTCTTCTTTTAGAAGAAAAAATTGTCTCTGAACAAACATTATATAGTTTACCCTTTAGTTTAAAGGAATGTGTGGATTTAGAATGGAACTTTAGACGTTTTAAATCTTTTAAAATAAGTTTTCTTGATAATAATCCTAATGTGGTAAAGTCTACTTGTTTAGAAAATTGGTTAGATTCATATATAGATACTTATGATAATGATTTAATTTATATCAATGGTTTTGCAAAATTATTAGATGAAAATAAAATAAATTATACTTATATTAATAACGAAGTTAGGCAAGGAATTTATGAAATTTACAAAAAATATTATTTTGAAGAACTACATGAAAGAAAAGATGGACTTGAATTTGCTAACGAATTTATAAATAGACAAGTGTTAGATATATTTAATGCAAAAAAATCAAATTATAAAGACTATTTTATAGAATATCATTTAAAAAAACGCTTAAAAGAACGATATATAAGAGATTTGGCTAATAAATACAATGATAATATCAAAAATAACAAAATAGCTTCTTATATTAATTTAAGTATTCAAGATATTGATTTATTATCAGGGTATGAATTTGAAGAAACTTTAAAGTCTTTATTTCAAAATATGGGATATTCTGCCAAAGTAACAAAATCTTCTAATGATCAAGGAGCTGATTTAATTATTGAAAAACTCAATAAAAAAATAGTAGTACAAGCAAAATGTTATTCAGATAAAGTTGGCAATTCTGCAATACAAGAAGTAGTGGCTTCACAAAATTTTTATAAATGTGATTCATGTCTAGTTGTTACAAATAATTATTTTACAAAGGCAGCTAAGGATCTTGCTAAAGCAAATTATGTTGAATTATGGGACAGAGATAAGCTACAAGAAAACTTGGAACTATATCCTATTTCTCAAAAATTAATTTAAGGAGAATAAATAATGTGTGAATTTGCAAATATTTGGTGTGCTAATTGTGGAACAAGATTAGGCGAAAGAGAAAATCGGAATCAAACTATTATATGTCAAGAGTGTAATGCAATAGTTAGGTCTATAAGAAATTGCCCTTTGTGCAATAGAGATTTGATTCAGCCTGATGAAGGTTTTGAAGTTCAGACTAAAAACACTACTAACTTTGTTCTTGAAATATATTCAATAATCTGCCCTGAATGCGGAAATATTAGATTCGATAGTACATTAGCAATAAGATTTTTACAAGAAAATGGGAATATTCTGGCTCAAAATAGAACAAGAATATTGGATTTTATGATACAAAATGGGACTAGAACATTAACGACTAGACAAAATGTGGACAATACATGGAATATAGATGCAATATTAAATTTATAATTTAGCAACCACCATACCTGCAGTTAAGCCACTTTAAAGCTATAACCTAATTTAGATAATATTTTTAAGATTGTTTCAAAACGTGGTTTTTTCTTATTTTTAAAAAGAGCGTGAAGATTAGCTCTGTTGAGATTAGCTTCTTTGCTAAAGCTTAATAAAGATTGCCTTGCCTTAATTACAAGTTCTAAAGAAGCTAAAAATTCATCAAAAATGCCGTCTTCAAGATAGCTCTCAAGGCTTGCGTTAAGAAATTCTTTAGCTATTTCAGGGTCTTGCAGTTTTTTGTCTAAAAAATTATCAAAACTTGTTGAATGTTTATTCATTTGTATCACCTTTCCATATTTTCAAATAGTCTTTTGCTTTTTTAATATCTTTCTTTTGGGTTGATTTATCACCACCGCATAAAAGCAAAAGCAGTATATTACCAATTTCAGAATAATATAATCTGTATCCTGAACCAAAATTGAGTCTTAATTCACTTATTTCAGAATCTATCTTTTTATAATCGCCTAAATTACCTGATTTAAAACGATTAATTCTTTCAATAACTCTTGCTTGAATACTTTTATCCAAAGAATCAAGCCAAATTACAAAAGGCTCTTTATCATTTAATTTGAATATCTCGATTTCTTTCATTCTTGTATTGTATTCCACGGGATACAATAAGTCAATCTGTCAAAATATATTATGCTTTTCGACATGGTGCTAAAATAAAATGTAAACTTTTACCCTTCTTCTAACTAAAATGATAAAATGCATTTAGATTATAGGAGAAAAACACTATGTCACCTCGTGGGGGAAAAAGAGAAGGTTCAGGAAGACCCGCAATAGGAAAGCAAACAACTAAAGCCACTATCTATATCAAAGATAGAGAGCTTTTAAATTCTTATGCTAAAAGCCTTGATATATCGGTTAATGAACTTATTCACCGTATCATTCGGCATGGTGATTTTAAGTCTTTTCTGGAAAAATTGAAAAATTAATTTTCGTGGCAAATTCGTGGCAAAATTAACCTAAATACATATAAAAATATATAAACGAATAAAAACCTAAATTCTCCAAAACATCATAAATATCAAAGATTATAAAAATATATAAAAAGCATCAAAAGCGGTGAAAGCCAGCTTGGGGCTTCTTCTAAGCGGTAGGTCACAGGTTCGAATCCTGTCCAGGGTATTTTTCTTGACAAGAGTCAAAATTAACGAAGTAAGCAAACGGCAAAGTATAGTCATAGCTTACTTTTTTGTTGTTTATAGTGCAGTTCGAAACTAAATATTTTAGCATCTTCCTTTTTTCAGCATTGTTTTGCTTTGAATAAGCTTTATAAGCGTTTCTTACAAGTTCTAAAATTTTTATACCTTCATCATAATATTTTTTGTCAGCTTCAGAAAATGCCCGTAGCAAATTTTCAATTTCATCCAATTCATTAATCCATTGAGTTTTCTTTTCTAACCAAAATTCATTAGAAATGTTGCCATCCAATTTATCTACATACAATTTATCAAGTCTTACTTTTATTTTTTCTGATTGAGCTTGTAAGGCAGTTTGTTTTTCTTTGCTAAATTCACGGGTATCAAACAAGCTTTCTTTCAATCCTTGCTTGATATATTCAATATGTTTATCATTTAAGCTAACCGCTTTGACCGCTTCGTCAAACTGTTTTTCAAGTTCTTCTTCACGAATATAGACCTTTTTTTGCGAGCAACTCTTGTCATAACCAGTACAACGATAATAAATATATTTTCCTTTTTTAATTTCGGATGTTATAGCACAACCACATTCAGCACACTTTAACATACCCGCAAACAAGAATTGATGTTCTTTCCTAGTCAATGGCTTCCCGTCTTTTCTAAAAGCCTTCTGAGTGTCATTGAATAGCTTATCTGTAATAATAGCTTCGTGTTTACCTTCATAGATTTCATCTTGAAATCTTATCGCCCCTGCATAGGCGGGATTTTTCAAAATAAGGTCTAATTGCCCACAAGAAACTTTAGGAGTGCTAGGCAAATAAAATAACTTTTCAGCAAATAAAATATTTCTTACTTTCTCTAAAGACAAATCACCTTGAGAATAAAGCTCAAATGCACGTCTTACAAAAGGGGCTTTTTCTTCATCAATTATAGTTGTTCGAGGGTCTAACTTTTTATACCCGTAAGGTACTTGTCCTATAAAATAACCTTCTTTAACTTTTTTAAGCCTGCCTTTTTTGGTTTCTTCGCTTAGGTTATCAATGAAATTTTTTGCTAATAAAACTTTTAAGCCGTGTACTAATTTTTCGTGGGAGCTAGAAGATTGGCTTATTATCGAACCTTCTTTGACAAGATGAATATCAAATTTTGTTTCCCCAACATTAACATAGTCTTTAAAATTTCTGTAAAGTCTGTCGGTCTTTTCAACCAAAATAGTTTTTACATCTTTGCTGTCGTTAAGAAATTTGAGCATTTCATTGAATTTTACACGTCCTGCTTGTTTTGCAGTTTGACTTTCTTCGTAGATTTTGACTACTTCGATATTATTTTTCTTTGCATAGCTTTCAAGTAGCTCAATTTGAGCGGGTATAGAAAACCCCTCTTTTTGTTGCTCATCTGATGAAACCCTTGCATAAATAACAGCTTTCATTTTATCCCTGTGCTTGTATTGGTTGAATTGAATTAATTTCATTAGCAATCTTGCGTTTTGCAACTCTCAATTCGTAATCCTCTTGAAAACGTAAGAAATAACCATCAGACAAACCAAAATATTTTGTCAACCTCAAATCTGTATCGGCAGTTATTCTTCTTGCGTTGTTTACTATTTCGTGAATGCGGTTAGGTGGTACAAAAATAGCCTTAGCAAGGGCATTTTGAGAAAGCCCAAACGGCTCAATAAATTCTTCTTTTAATAATTCACCAACGGTTGTTAATTCAATATATTCAGTCATAACTTGTTACCTCTTTTTAAGACTATTATGTAGTACATACCACATATTGTCAACCCTCAAACAAGTTATATAAAAATTTATTAATGATAATCGACAATTTCAACATCAAAAGAGTGATTATCAAGCCACCTAAAACAAACCCTAAATTGGTCATTAATCCTTATAGAATGCTGTCCTTGCCTCTCACCCTTAAGAGCTTCAAGGCAGTTTCTCGGAGGGACTTTTAAATCCTCCAATACTTCGGCAGAATTTAACATTCTTAGTTTGAGCAAGGCACGTTTTTGAATATCAACAGGAAGTTTCTTGGAAAACTTCTCATTCCATATTTTTTCAGTTTCTTTATTTTTAAAAGACTTTATCATGACTGTATTCTAGCATAAATTATGCTCTTCAATTCTTTTTGTATAAATCAAGAGCAACGATAAATTTATAGACAAATTCAATTTCTTTATCATTCGCTTCATCAATATAATTTTTCAACTTTGTCTTTATTGTTGATTTATCCTCAAAATGCCCAAAATCAAACAAATCTTTAATATCTGAATTTAGGGCATTAGCAAGCTTTTCTATATTATCAGGATTTGGAAAGTGAACACCTTTTTCAAGCTTAGAGATATTCGGCGGTTCAATGCCGATTATTTCAGCAATTTGTTCTTGCGTATAACCTTTACTTTTGCGTATTTCTTTGACTCTTTTGCCAAATTTTGATTTTAAATTTGCCATAACTTCTCCATATATAAAGAATAATCTTGAACTTATCGCATTTACATAATGAGTTATGACATATTTCATTAATTAATATTCGTCTAATTACAGTATGTGCCTTTTAACATATTAAGGTACATTATGTTTTAGGGATAAATATATCATTTTAAGCATTACGGGATTTAGGGAAAGAAGATTTTATGGGAATTGCAACGGATTTGCATGGTTCAATAGTTGACATTTTTAAAAAAGACGAAAAACAGAGGTTTTTTTCTGCTGATGGAAGTCTATTAAGAAATGCTGTCTATGAAGCTACTATGTCAATGGACAAAGATTTAATAAAACTTTTGTTATCAGATAAGAAAATAAAAGAAACATTTTTTGAAGATATTGATGGCGTTTTGGTTTTTGATAAAGTAAAATTTGGCTGGACAATAAATAACAAACAATTTTTGCCCGACTCCTATACTAGATTTAAAAACAAAATTGGACTGGTTGACGAAAATAATCAATTCATTTCAAATAACGGGAATATGGTTTTGTCATTTCCTTATAAAGATTGCATTTTAGAGGGCGGTCAAACAAAAGAAGACCAAAAAAGAGGCGAAATATTTTATAATGAACTGCTCGCTCCTGATGAAGTCGACAGACTACTTGCCCCAAAAGTTTTTACTAATGCAAAAAAATACTCAAAAGATGGAGAGGAAAAAATAACGAAATTTAATGATACTGATAACCTATTAATAAAAGGGAATAACCTCTTAGCTATTTCTTCTCTGCTTGAAAGATATGAAGGAAAAATAAAACTCATCTACATTGACCCACCTTATAATACGGGAAGTGATGGCTTTAACTATAATGATAATTTTAATCACAGTTCTTGGCTTGTTTTTATGAAAAATCGTTTGCAACTTGCTAAAAAGCTTTTAAGGACTGATGGATTTATTTTTATGCAGATTAATGATAATGAATTTTCGTATCTAAAAGTGTTGTGCGATGAAATTTTTGGTAAAGAAAATTTTGAAACAAGCATAACTGTCAAAATGAGTCATTTAAGTGGCACGAAAATGGCTCATAAAGATAAAAAAATACCTAAAATAAAAGAACATATTCTAATGTATTCAAAAAATACTGAGAATACTAAATTAAACCCTGTTTACACACCAGTAAGTTGGGATGAAGCATTTGATAGATATAATTCATTTTTATTAAAAGATGGATTTGATGATACAAATTGTGATAAATGGTACGTTATAACGCTTAATCAGGCTTATGAAAAAAATAATATAGATAAAGACAAACCCAAAGAGGTATTAAAATTTAATTTGAATAATGCACACTTGATTTTCAGAACAGCTAGAAATAGAAGTGCGGATTACTCAAATTTGCCGTTTAATAAATTTTCTAAAATTGAGAAGGAAAATAAAACAGGTTTTGCCTATAAAGGTGAAGATGTTAATTTTGCTTCAGAGAAAATCCAAACTATTGAAGGGAAAAAGACACCTGTTTCAATAATTGGTGATATATGGACTGATATTGGAATTAATAATTTATCAAATGAAGGTGGTGTATCACTTAGATTTGGGAAAAAACCTGAAAAACTTATAGAAAGAATAATAAAATTAACATGTAATAATCCAGATGATATAATTTTAGACTTTTTTGCAGGGAGTGGTACAACTGCTAGTGTTGCTCATAAAATGGGTAAACAATGGATTACTGTTGAACAATTAGATTATGAAGAAAATGATAGTATTAAACGAATGAAAAATGTTTTGAGTGGGGAGCAAAGCGGCATTTCAAAAACTATTAACTGGCAAGGCGGTGGAAGTTTTATTTACTGCGAATTAAAAGAAAACAATCAGCAATTCATAGACAAAATATTACAAGCCGACAATGATAAAAACCTTTCTGATTTACTACAACAGATTTTAGCTACTGGATTTATCAGCTATAAAGTAAATGTGAAAGACATAAATGATAATGAAAGCGAATTTGAAAAGTTATCAATTGAAGATAAGAAAAAATTTCTTCTCGAATTACTAGATAAAAATATGCTTTATGTAAATTATTGCGATATTGATGATGAGGATTTTAATATTTCAGAAAAAGACAAGGCTTTTACAAAAAGTTTTTATGAGGTCAAATAACATTGTACTTATATGAACGAATAAATACATATAAAGACATTGACGGGGCTTACAAAAATCTTCCCCAATTTATTGTCGATAACCTTACTCCCGAATATGAGCTTAGACCTTATCAAAAAGAAGCCTTTCAGAACTTTATAACATATTTTGAAAATACAAAAATTTGCAAAAAACCCGTACAAAATTTGTTCCATATGGCAACAGGTAGTGGAAAAACTGTTATTATGGCGGGATTGATTTCGTATCTCTATCAAAAAGGATACAGAAATTTTTTATTTTTTGTTAATTCAGATAACATCATCAAAAAAACTAAAGAAAATTTTTTAAATTCAGCCTCTATCAAATATCTGTTTAACAAAGAAATAAACATCGATGGAGAATACGTCAAAATAAACGAAGTTAATAATTTTCAGGATTATAGTGAAAAAAGCATTAATATTTGTTTTACTACAATTCAGGGTTTACACTCAAGATTAACTAAAATTTGCGAAAACAGTTTATCATTTGATGATTTTGAAGATAAAAAACTTGTATTGATTGCTGATGAAGCACATCATTTGAACGTGCAAACAAGGAAGAATGCCAAAAATCTTTCCGAAGAAGAAAAAATTGAACAAAACTGGGAAACAACCATCAATTCTATCTTTGATGCAAATCAAGAAAATGTTCTGTTAGAATTTACGGCTACTTGTGATTTGCAAAATGAGAATATCAGAAAATCTTATGAAGATAAAATCATTATGGACTATCCATTGAAAAGTTTCAGAAATGACAAATACTCAAAAGAAGTCGAAACATTATCAGTTGAATTAGAACGTGAAGATAGGATTTTACAGGCGGTATTATTGAGCCAATACAGACTAAAACTATTTCAGGATAATAAGATAATCATCAAACCTGTTATTATGCTCAAACATAAGACAATCAAAGAAAGTGAACAAGCAAAAGAAGATTTTTCTAAATTTATTCAAAATTTGACAATTCAAAAAATCGCAAAAATAAAAACCACGTCAACAGCTCCCATTATAAAAAGAATGTTTGAATATTTTGACAAGAATGTTCAATATGAAAGTTTAATACAAGAATTAAAAGAAGATTTTTCAGAAGAAAAGTGCATTTCTGTAAATGATGACAAAGAAACAAAATCCTATCAAATTCAAATCAACACTTTAGAAGACAAAAACAATCTGATAAGATGTGTTTTCGCTGTTAATAAACTTAATGAAGGTTGGGATGTCTTAAACCTCTTTGATATTGTTAGGCTATATGAAACACGAAGTGCTAAGCCTGATGGCACACCTGAAAAACAAACCATTCAAGAAGCTCAATTAATCGGAAGAGGTGCAAGATATTGCCCTTTTAAAATTTCAGAGGGGCATAATAAATTCACAAGAAAATTTGATAATGACTTAGATAATGATTTGAGAGTATGCGAAACTCTTTATTATCATTGTCAGCACAATCCTCTTTACATCAGAGAGCTAAAACGTGCAATGAGAGAAGTTGGCATAATGGATGGGGAGTCTACCCCTTTCAATTACAAATTAAAAGAAAGCTTTAAAACTAGCGATTTTTATGAAAATGGATTAATTTTTGAAAATGAACAAGAATTACAACCAAGAAAAAATTTAGTGCAAGATTTTCCTTATTTAAAAAATCAGCCCTTTCTGATTTCCATTCCAAGTGGAGCTAGTTCGTCTGTGATTTTGCTAGACGATAATGATAATAATGATAAAAACGAAAATGTAGCCAAATATCAAAAATTAATAGATTTTAGTCAAATTAGCTATTCAATTCTACACAAAGCCATTAGGCAATTTCCGACATTGGAATTTAGCAACTTAAAGAAAAAATATGAAAATCTAAAATCTACCCGTGAATTTTTAATCAATGAAAATTTTTTAGGAAATATTCAAATTGCTTTTGTTTCTACGAATGTAGACAACATTTCGATTGAACAATATTATAATGCTTGTAAAGCGGTTCTGAATAAAGTATCTTCTTTAATAAATCAAAAAGAAGAAGAATTTAAAGGAACATATGAGTTTAAACCTAAAAAATTAAAAGAAGTAATAAAAGACAAGAGTATTTTAATTTCTAAAACCGAAGCTGATGGCAGAGGATTATCGCAAAAAGATTGCTCGGAAGAAGAATTAAGGCTAAATCTTGAAAATGAAGACTGGTATGTCTTTAATGACAATTATGGAACAACTGAAGAAAAATATTTTGTTGTATATTTTAAGAACTATATTGAAGACCTAAAAAAACAATACGAAAATGTCTTCCTCATAAGAAATGAAAGGCAATTAAAACTATTTTCTTTTGATGAAGGTAAAAGATTTGAGCCTGATTTTGTTCTATTTTTGCAAAAGAAAAAAGAGCAAGGCTATCAACAATACCAAGTGTTTATCGAGCCTAAAGGCTCTCATTTAATAGAAAAAGACGCTTGGAAAGAAAAGTTTTTATTAGAAATAAAAGAAAAGCATTCTATCAAAACATTTATAAATAATAACGATTGTCATATTTGGGGCTTCCCCTTCTATAACCGAAGTCAAAGAGGTTCGCAATTTAAAGAAGCAATGGAGTCCATAAAATAATAACAATAGTTATTCTCTCTTTTTGATGCATTATGACTATTTTCAACCTAAACAGAAAAAAAGTTGTTACTTAAAAAATAAATTTTTACAATAAAAAACCCGCCTTTTATAGCGGGTAAAAATGGGTAGATAGGAAATTAGAAACTTCCTTGAGTTTGAGCTTTTAAAAACTCTTGGAATTTCACAAGCAAGTCAGCTTGATTGACATCGTTTGAGCCTGAAAACACCATGCCAGTAATGATATTATTTACTTGCATATTGCTCAAACTACCGTATGTTGTCATAGTCGTTCCCACGTCTTCGTGTCCAAAGTTTTGAGAAACAGCCTTGATTTCTTGCCCGTTACGACATTTTGAAATAGCGGTAATAACAGCAAGATGTCTGAATGTGTGAGGTGAAAAATACTCAACTCCAGCATTTTCAAAGCGTTGCTTGAAAATATTCCTTATACTTGTAGCACTTTGCCAAAACAAAGGCTCAACTGTATTTGAAATAAAGCTTTTAATATTCTCTTGATTTTCAACTTTATTGCGAGGAAAAAGCGGGTCTGAGTTAGCAAAAAGCTTTTCGGTCTTCAAGTAATTAACCCACTCCAAGACAAAACCTAGCATTTCATCATCAAATTTGAATAATACGCTATTAATTGTTTTTGAAAACTTAGTTTTTACACCTAGTTTGGGGTCTTGAGATATTTGCAAGGTATTTTCATTAAAAGCCATTATTGGCAAAGTTATTATTGCATTATCTCTCATCCCTGATAAAAGCGTAAAGCTTAATAAAGCCCTATCCCTCAAGTCAATTTCATTTTCAATAGCGATTGAATTAATAACCGTTTTGACTTGCTCCAAAGTCGGATAATTCTCACGTTTTTGAGCTATCGCAATTCTAGCTTTTTCTTTTGGCAATTTCAAAAACTCAATTTCTGTAACATTGATTTTGCTTTTATAATTTGGTTGATAAGAAAGCCATTTAAAAAAGTCTTTTAAGTTTCTCAAATAGTGATAACAAGTTGTGACTGATATTTGCTTTTGTGTTCTTGGGTCTTTTTTGACCTCAAGCCATTTCTTAAATTCGACTGCCTTTTTCTTTGAGAATTTTGAAAAGTCTTCAAACTCTGTAAATTCTTCATAGCGGTAAATAGCTTTTTTGATTGCGTTGATTGTTGCTTCTGAAAATCCTGCCGATTCCTTTAAAAAGTCGTAGTATTTATTTTTAGCTTTTTCGTTATTTTCATTAGTTTTTAACATTTTTATTTTCTCCTATTTTTAATGTTTTGTACTACTTTTGAAACCTCGTTAATTTCATGCCTTCGATGTCAGTATTCACGAGGCTATTTCAATATCCCTTTAATACCTTATTATTCAATTCAAATAAGCAAGGTCTAAAGGTTTTTGTCCTTCAACTATTTTAATTTTTTGCTTAGTTTCTTCAGGACAACTTAGGGGATTTTTTTGCAATTTTAATTCAAGTTCCTGCTTTTCTTTTAGCAGTTTTTCATACTCACTTTTTAAAGAGTTATATTCGGCAATAGGAATAACTTCTTTTTCTTGTTTAACAGACCTTGCGGGCATTATGTTAGCTTCTTTGGCTTTTTGAATGGCTTCTAAAGCGGTTTTATTATCACGTTGAACAAACAATATGGCTCTTTTGGTCTGTTTGACGCTCAAATCATCATTTTTAATAATTTCAATGAATTGATTTCTTGTCTCTGAATCCTTGATAGTCGTTATCAGATAAGACTTTTCAACCCCTTCTTTGTTGAAAATATGTGTTAGTCGACTATCACTTTTTGCTACCTCATAAATGGTTATCAACTTATTTGCCTGTAAGCGTTTGAGGTTTATTCGAGGGTCTCTCAAAAATTTCTTGAAGTTTTTTGACTTCAGTCTATTTTTTGCTTGTGCGATAATTTCAGCCATTTTGAGAAAATAACTCCCCGTCTGATTTCTGAAATTGATATAATCGACAATCAGGCTTTCATATTCAGTTTTTTGTAAATTTGCTTTGTTCATTGTTCAATTCTCCTTTACTTGTAATATTGAATGTATTTTCGAGTTCTTGTAATTTTCCTTCGTGAGAGAATCTATTCAGCTTGCAACCGCAAGTTTCACAAAATCCCTTGATAACAAATTCTTTCAGGTTATTTTTGCCGATTTCTTTGCCTGTTATGATAATTTCAATTTTGTTACCTTTTGAAAAAACTGCTTTTCGGCATTTAACACAGTAAAATTGATTATTTTGGAGTTTTATTTTTGTTATCTTTTGTCTTTGTTGAAGAAATTCTTTAACTTCGAACCCCATAAACAAAAGTGGTATCGTATTAGAAATCGGCTTCAATCCTTGCGATTTCCATTCTTGAACTGTCCTGATATGAACATTCAAGGTTTCTGCAAGTCTTCTTGATGAGTAAGACTCACGGGTTTTGACTAGATTGAGTTTTAATTTTTTAGCCATTTTTCTTCTCCTTTACGGCTTATGTATTACTAATCTTGCAAGATTGTTTTTGGTCTATTTCAATAAGAATTTCAAAAAATTCCGTAAGGTTTTTAAGACTTTCTTCCGCTACTACTTCAGAAACTTCTTTCCCATAATGCTTTTCTAAAACTTTTTTAAATTTTATAATTGAATCTTTTTTCATTTTTACTTTTCCTTTTCTTTTCCTGCTTCATCCCATTCAATAAGCAAATCTATAAATCCAAAGAGATTTTTTTGAATTTCTCTAGCCTCGTCATCGCTGATAGGTTCAGCCGTGTAAGGTTGAAATTCTCTCTTTGTAATCTCTATGAAATTTTGCTTTCTTAAGTTCTTCATTTTTCTTCCATATAAAAAGCCGATAAACTTCACCTATGATTAGGCTTTAATTTATCGGCTTGCTTGCTACTTATTAATGCTGGCTTAGCTTTTTGCTTGCTTGCTCTAGTTATTTTTTTATAAGCTTAGTATTGCTCTTTGATATTAAGAAAAATACCGCTTTTTTCTTTGTTCAGCTTAACTATATATTCTTTTTTGTATCCATTAATATCAAGCTCAATAATCATCGGTAATTTTTCAATGTTGATTTTTAATTTTTCTACTTTCATAAAAAATGTCCTTTCTTTTTAAATTTGCTTACAAACTTATTGTTGCAAATTTTTCCCAATAATATAATTACTGGAAATTTTAAAAAAATAACCTATTCAAGTAGATTACTGAAAAAGACTTAATTTAAAACAATTTAAGTAGAGTTATTAATGTTGTAAGGATTTTTTTATTTTTGCTTTTTTATATGCTATTTGATTACGAGCTTTTTTACCGCAATCTTGTCCTTCCGAGACCAAAGAACAATATGTTTTGTTTTTTTTATAAGCCCAAAAATTACCACAATACTTACATTGATTATAAATTTGATTACTTTCTAATTCATTTGATAAACTTTTCAAAACAAACGAAAAGAATTTTCTTATGCCTATATCTTCAATCTTTCCAATATTTTTAACTATTTTATTCAAAGACTTCAAAGAAATTTCCTTTTTTAAAAGATAAATTAATAAAATCCCTTCTAAATCCCCCCAAATATAATTAAAAAGATAATCAATACAAAAAACATCCTCTTTTTCATAAACTGCTATAAACTCTTTAAAGTTTTTTTCAAACACTAATGCTTTCATTCCTTCTTCAGATTCAGGCACTTGCATACCTCTAAAAGTATCTGTAAAATTACTCAACTTATACAAAATTGAATAATAATCAGGCATTTCTTGACCAATTTCCTTATCATAGACTTTGGCAGTTAAATATCCTTTTTGTTTAAAAAAATCATTAACAAAAAAATTAACTTCTTTTGGCTCTATAACCAAAGGGTATGCCCCCCAAAGAAATTCATCAGGTGGGTTGTTGTTAAAATCTTGAACTAAATCACTATTTAAAAAATCAAAATATTCTTCTAAGTTTTTAAAAGTTCCAGAATCTTCACAATTTTTTCTTTTTTCTAGCAAATTGACAATTTTGGCTAAATGAAACTCAAATAACAAACTTTTTTGCAGTAATGCAATAAAAATTTCAACCCTAAGAACTACTTTCCATATTGCATATTTATCTTTAAAAACATTCTTGGAATAAACATTGTAAAATTGTATCATCTCAAAATTTCTATATTTTATTAAGTAACAATTGTCTATTATTTTAGAACAAGCTACCTTAGATTGTAAACACACTAAACCCATGAATTAAAACAGCATGTTTTTTCTTTATTTTTCCATTAGTCCCTATAAAATAGGGCTTATATTTACAAAAGCTTTAAGCAATATTTGCAATCAACCAAGTTCTAAACTCCACTATTACAGGGTATTTCTCTTTTAAAGATATAACTATATTTCGACCACTTAAATAAAGGGTCGATTTTTTGGTTTATAATGAACTTTATAGAAATACTGCAAATTTACTGCAAATAATGTTTAATAGTTAGTTTTTTTGATAAATATAGTGGTGTAATGATGGACTCTAAAATTGATAAAGAAATATTTCACCAAGAAATGGGAACATTAATCTATTATTTTAGCAACATAATAGAATTAGTGAATTATGATACAAAAGAGTTACTTGTATTTTATGTTCTTATAAAGAAAATCATTTATAATGCATCTGCTGCAAATTTATTGATATATGAAGATTATATTAATGAAGCTAAAATAGTGCTTAGAAGTGCCATAGAAACTATTATACTTATAACATATCTTTCAAAATTTCCAGATAAAATAGATGAGTATTTAGACGATTCACAAATTTTAAGAATCAAAAATAATTTCATGGGCTACAAGAATATTAAAGAGGGTGAAATATGTGACATTACCGGACACAAATACACCAAAGAAGAACTCTCGCTAGAAAATGAACGCTGTTTTGAGTGTATAACACCTACGGCAAAAGAAAAAATATTGAAAGGTATAGGGCTTGAAAACTTTGAAATTACAGAAGATAACTTTAAACAGTTTGATAAATATTTTAGAAAAGTCTCTAAGCCACAATTTATGAACTATGAAAAAATGCATAAAGAGCTCGAAAATTTCAAAATTATTGGCGATTATGAATTCACATTAAGAGACATAATTTATAGTTTTTATAATGATAGTTCTCAAATAACCCATGGCTGTTTTTTTGATTGGCATCATAAAATAGATTTTAATCAGAAAGAAGCTGAATATTTGTTCTCCTATTTTATTAAAGTTACGTTTCTTTTAAAAATATTATTAAAAGATACTGTTGATATGGATGTAAATCTTAAAACAAAATCACTTATTCCAAAAATGCAAGAAGCTCATAATAATTTAGAAACATTAATTTACGGTCAAATTTTGCAACATTAACTAAGTTCCAAACTTCTCAGCCTTAGTTTCCTCTGAAGTACTGTATAAATCTTCTAAAATGCTATCACTCATTTCTTCTGTTTCCGGAAGCAAATGTATATAGGTATCAAGAGTCGTCTTGTTTGTTGAATGTCCTAATTGCTTGCTAATATATGGGGTTTTAGCATTTTTGTGCAATTACTTCTATTTCAACTTTTGAACCAAGCGGCAAGGCAGCTACTGCAATAGCGGTTCTGGCAGGATATGGGGCATTAAAATATTTTGCATAAAATTCATTAACTACGGCATAATCATCCATATTTGTAAGATAAATTGTCGATTTAACAACATCATCGGTAGTCAAATCTGCCGTTTTCAAAACAGAAACAAGATTTTTCAAGCATTGCTCTATCTGCAAAGAAATATCTCCTTCAACGATTTTGCCCGTTTTCGCATCAATAGGAATTTGCCCTGAAAAATAAACCAAATTCCCTGCTTCTACAGCAGGAGAGTAAGGACCTACAACAACTGCACCTTCAGGAATAAAAACTTTTTTTGCCATCGAAATTTCCCTTTTTTTGATTTACCTATAAATTATACAGGAAAGACGAAATCATTAATCCCTCCTAATAAAATTCAATATAATAACTTAAATTGCCTCAAGCTTAGCCCTCACAATGACAAAAATTCCTACATTTGAAAATTCGACTTCGCTGAACAACAGGCCAAAACGGTAATATCATAAACACCATGCCGAGTAAGTTCTTTTATCAATTCAGCTACAGAAGTTCCTGAAGTGCAAATATCATCAACAATCAGCACAGGGCGACCTGAATAATCCTCGCCTAAATATTCAAAAGCCCCTGAAAGTGCGGCTTCTCGTTCTTTAAGATTAAGCTTGTAAAGTGGCGGTGTGTTTTTTATTCGTCTGACAAGTTTTGTATTGACTTGATAATCAAAATGTTTGGCAAATTCTTTCGCGATAAGTTCTGATTGATTGTAACGGCGGGTTTTTTCACGAGATTTGAAAAGTGGCATCGGTACAACTTCATAATTATATTCTTTATTTTCGATTCTTGTCCAAAATTCTTTCAAAATAAGCCCTGCATGCTCTGAAAGGTCTTTTTTGGCGTGATATTTTATTGCCCTGATGAGCTTTTGCATATTATCGCAATACGTAGTCGCACAATAAACTTTATGAACTCCGATTTCTTTATAAGGTTTGTAAGGATTGAATTTCACCTCACCAAAACATTCATCGCACATGATTTTATTGTCTGCCACTTTTTTACAAAAATAACACCGCTTTTTGTATATCCAATCTATCAATTGTGCTAGGAAGTCAAACATAGTAAAACCAAGATACCATGAATGAAATGCAAAAACTAACAAATATAAAGGCTGTGGCAGAAGATGTTTTTTCTGTCTCAAAATATCTTGATATATCAAAATTACCTGATATATTTCATTTTGCAGGGACTGATACATTGCCTGTGATAGACAAGGACGGATTGATTGTCGGCATTGTGTCAGAATTTGACCTCGCAAAAGTTGCCAAAGAATTAAGTTTTGACAAAAACAGTTATCAATGCCAATTAACTGTTGAAAATATAATGACAAAAGATGTTTGGGTCGAAACAGAGGGTGCAAATATTTCAAATTTATTCGACAAATTAGACAAAATGCATATAAGATTTTTGCCGATTGTCGATGAAGCGGGATTTTATACAGGCAAATGTATCACAAGAAAAAAACTTATAAATTTTTTGGCAAAAAAAATAAAACCCCGAACGATTTCAGGAGTAGCAACGCCTATTGGAATCTATCTTTCTGACGGTTTGCATCAAGTCGGAGCAAAAAATCTCGGATTGATACTAAATGGGGCTGTTTTTGCGGCATTTTTCTTTTTAGCAGAATTTTTAACAAACGGAATACAAAATGATTTCTTTGCTTCAGTTTCAAAATTATTATTATTTTTGGTTTTTTTCAAAATCACACCTCTTTCTCAAATCCACGCATCTGAACATAAAGTCATAAATGCCATCGAAAAAGGCTTGCCTCTTGATGTGAAAACCGTCCAAATGCAATCTCGAATCCACTGCAGATGCGGCACAAACTTGCTCGTATTATTTTTTGGGATTTCCATTATTTTTTATATTACAAATATTATTGCCCCGAAAATATGGCTGTTAAGATTTTTGATTTCGTTTATTTTTTTGATAGGACTTTTCAGCTATTGGAAGCAAATCGGATATAAAATACAAGAATTTTTCACCACAAGAGAACCCACAGACAAACAAGTCAAAAAAGCTATAAAAGTCGCAATGAAATTGCTGAACATCTCAAAAAATGAGTCCCAAGATAAAAATATAAATTTGCTTACACTAATTTATACATCAGGGACTTTGCAAATAATCATCAGTTTTCTTGTATTTATGAATATTTTAAGCCTGATTCTTTATACTATGATAAAATAGAAAAGTATTTTAAGAGGATTTAATAAAATGTCTATCATAATAATGGTTTTGCTCATCAGTATTTTAATAATTATTCATGAATTAGGACATTTTCTTGCAGCAAAATCAATCGGAATAAATCCCGAAAGATTTGGATTGGGACTACCTTTAGGACCGACTTTATATGAAAAAAAAATTGGCGAGACCGTTTTTTGTATTCATGCATTTTTACTTGGCGGCTATGTATCTTTTCCTGAAGACAACCCCGAAAACAACACTCCTCTTGATAATCCAAACAGACTTGATAACAAATCCATCTTGCAAAGAGCTTGGGTTGTTTCAGCAGGCGTTTTGGCAAATGCTGTTTTTGCTTTTATTTTAGTCCTTTTTGTGGCTTTTGCTTCAGGCGGACTTCCCGTTGACAAATATAATATTTTAATAGACAGTCTTTACACGCAAACATCTACTGCCGCAAAAGATGCAGGGATTTTGGCACAAGACAAAATTTATCAAGTCGAAACCATAAAAATCACTAATCCATCGGTATTTATGGCACTTTTGCAAGAAAACAAAGAAGCCAATTCTAAAGTTACGCAAGAAAAAATCGCATCAACTTTAGAACAAATTTATGAACTAAATCCGAATTTGAAACATCTTAAAAAAACTGACATAATTCCTGTTGACACAAAAATAATCCTACCCCAAAAAAGTGTCGAAAAACCAATGATTTCTGATACTTTGAGCAAAATGCACAAAAGTAAAGCTGATAAAACTATTTATTCCTTGAATATTGAGGAACAAAATCTTAGAAATAACCTTTATGAAAAAGCCTCTTATCAATCTAACGGCAAAACCACTCTTTTAAGCCTTTGTGCCTCTATTTCCGACTACAAACAACCGATTTCGATAACTGTTTTGAGAAATAATAAAAAAATCACTTTTTCCAATATTTCTCCGAGCAAAGAAGGAGTTATCGGAATAAAACTTTTCATTGAAGAAATTGCAGAGCCTACAAATTCAATCAAAGACGGCTTTGTAAATTCCTGGAATTATCTGTCCATAAACACAATAATGATGCTCAAAGGTTTAGGCAGTATTTTCACAGGTAAAGTGCCTATAGGAGAACTCCACGGCATCATCGCCATCGCCAAAGTCGGCGGAGACATAATCCAATATCAAGGGCTTTGGAAAGGATTTTTGCTCACAGCAATTATCAGCATGAACCTTGCAATCATTAACTTTTTGCCAATCCCGGCACTTGACGGCGGGTACATATTTTTTCTGCTTATAGAAGCTGTTACAGGCAAAAAAGTTAATCCCGATGCTCAAGAAAAAATCATGAAATACAGCTTTTTGCTTTTACTGGTGCTGATGTTCTTTGTGATTTTCAACGATATATTTGCCCTTGTTACGAATAAGTTTTAATTGTTAAATTTTATATCTTTTATGGCAATTTAATATTTTGACGGATTTTAAATTAATCAAGTATTATATTTTATCGGGCAGAATTAAAATGAAACTGGAAATAAGAATCGGGCAAGAACAATTTTTCAGACAAATAATCAAACAAGGGATGCAGCCTAAAGGCTTTCTGAAAAAAGCCCCTATAGATGAGAGAAAATTATTTTTACGTGCTGCTGAAATAGATTTGGCTTATCAATCCACACTTAGAGGCGGTCAAAAAGGCGTTTTGCACCTAGTTAAAGTTTCTAAAAGCAAAGGAATTCCCCTAGGTGTCATCAAAAACAGACTAGGCTTAAAAGACAATCCTTTGATAAAAAACTTTTTGAAAGACACGAAAAAACTCAAAGAAGCTTTGATTAATTATTTGGAAGCCAAATAAATCAATACATTTTTACAAGTTCTCTGACTTTTTCTATGGTCTTTTGAGCTTCTTGTGAAGCTCTTTTTGAGCCTTCTTCGATGATTTGATGTACAAGTTTCGGATTTTGTTCAAACTCTTTACGTTTGGCTCTTATAGGGCGGAAATATTCATTCACCGCCGCTGCGAGTTGTCTTTTGCAATCTGCACAGCCTCTTTTGGCACTTTCACATTCAGATTTGACAGTTGCACAAGTGGCTTCGTCAGTAAAAATTTCATAATAAGGATAAATTACTTCGCAGTTTTCGACATTCCCAACATCATCACGTTTGATGCGATTGGCATCTGTTATGCCCTTCATTATTTTTTTTGTGGTGGTGTCTTCATCATCAGATATTTTGATGTCGTTGCCGAAGGATTTACCCATTTTTTGTCCGTCAACGCCTTTTAGCATAGGGACTTGGGTCAATTTGCATTGAGGTTCGTTGAAGAAATCTGTTTTGTAAATATGATTGAAACGCCTTGCGATATCTCTGGTTATTTCGATATGTGCGACTTGGTCTTGCCCGACTGGGACAAGGTCAGCGTTAAATGTCATAATATCCGCACTCTGGAGGACAGGATAGCCCATAAGTCCGTAGGAAAGGAGTTCCTGATGTTCTCTACGGACTCTTTCCATAAGCGTTTCTTTAGAATTTGGTATGTATTCCCCATTGAAAGCATTTGTACTATAAATATCCCTCATCGCTTTAACCATATCCTTAAGCGTTGGGTCTCTTTCCACCCAGTTTTGCGGTGTAATCATACTCAAATAAATATGAAGCTCTGCCGTCTGCGGCACAAGTGATTGCACATAAATATGAGAAGTGTTTGGGTCAATTCCGCAAGCAAGCCAATCGAGGACTACTTCGACTACATTTTGTTTAAGGTCTTCTGTCTTATCAAATTTGGTCGTAAGTGCATGCCAATCAGCGACCGCAAAATAGCACTCATATTCTGACTGCAACTGCACCCAGTTTTTTAGAACCCCCATATAATGACCTATATGAAGTTTGCCCGTAGGACGCATTCCTGACATTATACGTTTTTTCATATTTACCTAATTTCTAAGTTTATTTTCCAATTTTTCTAATTTTGAAATCAAATCTTTATTTTTGAGGACAAAATCCTTGCCACGAGCTTCAATAGCCAGTCTCAAGATTTCAGGAAGATTTACTCCTTTGTTTTGTCTTAATTGCTCAAAGTAAAAATCTTCAAAATCATCAGGCAATCTCAATGACCAATTGCCATCTCCTGAAGTACCCGGTTTGTTATAAACATCATAAATTCCAAAGAAATCAGTAAAGAAAATTTGAATGTTTTCGGCTTTTGAAGCAAAAATTTCGTATAATTTTATTTTTCTAAGATAATTTGCATCGGTAGTAAGACGAACAATCATATCATCTTTTTGGAATTCTCTTTCCTTTGGAAGCAAGTCCTCAACTAGGTTTTGAGCATGCAAATATGCATCTTCGGTATTGACCATTTTGTCAGCCCACATCGCAATCGGTTCATTATCATGTGTTCCGACCATTGCCCAAGAATGTTCCGGAATGTTTTTGCAACGATAAGGATGAAGCGGTTTTTCAGGGACAACAAACTGCGTAAGTTTCATTCCCAAAAGTCCATATTCTTTCATAACCTGTTCAACAGGATATGTCAGAGTTCCTAAGTCTTCGCAAATGATTTCGTCTTTTGATAAACCCTCTTCTTTGGCTGCAGCAATAACAATTTTTTCAATCAGCATGCCGTATTTTTTGATTTGTTCTTTATTTAAGGTTTTGACCCTATATTCTTTATCAGGTTCAAGTTCAAAATCCAAATCGTCAATTTTTGCAATTGCATATTTTGAAAGTTCAGGATGTTCAGGAGATGAAAAAAGTCTTCCTGCCCCCTCTTCTACCTTAGGCAAAGCCCCTCTTTTATAGACCCAAGGGTCGATTAGTCCGACAAGGTGGTCAATTCTGACACCGCCTGGGTTTTCTTTGAACATTTTTTTGTACAAAGATTTTAAAAGTTTCCCGCCTTCAGTCAAAGACCCGTCTTCTTGGAAAGTTTTTTCAGGATCCATAATAGGGAATCCCCAAGCCTGACCGTCTAATGAGAAATAATCAGGAGGACAGCCTAAAAACCAGCCTTCTAAGAAGAAGTGCTGATAAGCCCAAACATCTCTATCAGAAAAAGCAACTTGTCTGTCTGCAATCATTTTGATATCTTTTTCAGCTGCATATTCAAGCATTTCTTCAGTTTGCTCAGACAAAACAAACTGACAAAAACTGTAAAATTCGATTATATCTTCGTATTCTTTTTTGATTTGTGTCAATCTTTCTTTGGCTAATTCTTCTTCTTGCTTATCTTTTGTATTAAAAAGATTTTTGTCAATTTCATCAGTCCATAACGGCCAATAATCATTGCCATGCTTGATTGACAAGGCTTCATAAGCAGAATCTTTTTCCAGCCAGCTTTGGTTATCTTTTTTATATTTTTGAAATGCTTTTTCGAGTTTTTCGATGATTTTTTTGTCTTCAGGACTCAAAGATTCAATATTTTGAACTTTTTTCTGAAAATTGTAGAATGCTTCTTTCAAAGCCGCGTCTTGTTGAGCAAAAATGTAGCTGTAAGCGACTTTTGGCTCATGCTTGTTGGGATTATTTTCAATAATTTCATTCAAAGTTTCAACAGAAAGAATATCCGCCCACTGCGATGTCGCCAATTGTGATAAATCGATAAACAAAGGATTATCAGAAAAAATAGTCCCCGTATAAGGCGAAGAATCAATAGCTTTTGTCTTCCCTGCAGGACCGAGTTGAATACTGTTAAAAATACCGCTTGCAAAATCTACCAAAGACGCTGCTCCTTCAGAGACAGGAGAACCTATACCGGAATTTAAACCCTCTTGTGAAGGAAAACTTGCACCATGAACAATTAGTGCAAAATTCTTTTTATTTAAAGCTTTTAAAGCTTCTTTGGTTATATTTTTAAGTTCTTCCAACTTTTCTTGATTGGTTTCCATAATTTTTTCCATAATCTTACCTGCTAATACTACTTAAATAAGTTATTGCCCCCTATTGATGAAAATTCTTCAATGAATTTAGTTTATCACAAAAATTATTTGCAACCTATGAATTATAAATTAAACTATTGATTTTTTCTATTTTGAAGAAATGGGAAGAATTTCAAATGCAGTGGTCTTAAAAAGCAGAACCGCTTTTTCGAGTAGCCTTTTTTATTAACCTTTTATCGCATGAAAAATACATCCCAAGTAATTTATCATAAAACTATAAGAATTTAAGGAGAAAATATTATGAACAACCCGAATTTGTTCAATAATATTGTACAAAATAACAAAAATAAAGAATCCATTAAAAAATGCTTAGATGCCTACATTGAACAGTTGAAAATACATTTCAATGTTTCAGATAATGATATAAATGTTATAATGAAAAATATATTAAAGGCACGATCCCCCAAAAAAATTTGGAATTTTTGGTAACTGAGGTTATAAATGTCATTAGACTTATCTCATATAGAAGTAGAAAAGAAATTTATTCAAAAATTTTTTGAACTGGCATTAACCGCTGCACCAAAAGATTTGACTTATGCTGATTTCAACAATGCATTAACCCGAATAGGTCAAAGAATTGACCCCACGAAAAAAATCGATACAGAAGAAAATGACGAAGAAGAAGAAAAAGTAGATTATATAAAAATTTTAATGATTGACAATGTCGGTTTTGTAATGCAAAGAGTAAAACAACAACTTTTGAAAAAAAACTATATCATGGTAGAAACATTCAACGACGTAGTTAAAGCTACTGAAAAAATCAGAAAAGATTCTTTTAATTTTATTATCTTAAATATTTTAATCCCGACAGAACGTGAAGGTTTATTATTTTTAAAAGATGTAAAAGCAACGCTGAAAGGAAATAATTCGGATACAAAACTAATAGTTACGGGGGATTCCATAAGAAAAGAATTGATGACATATTTAAAAGAACAAAATGTAAGAAACATAATCGAACGTAAACCTGATTGGATTACAAAACTTATAGAAACAATAGAAAAAGAAAGAAATTTAATAGAATAAAGAAGAAGAGGACAAAACTATGAAAAAAACATTAGCATTTTTAACAATTGTAACCTTAAGTTCGTCTTTGGCTTACGCAGATGGACTATATAACAATTCTGTGCAAGTGGATAAAACAAGATTGCAGTCAGTGCCAAAAACTTCCCCCGGTAATTTGCCTGAAATTGCCGAAATAGAAGATTTGCCTGATTTCACTACTCCTAAAGCCTCGTCAAATGTTTACTATAATGCAAATTCAACAGGAGCGAGCCAAACTGCCAAAATTCAAGATGCCCTTTTGAAAATTGACAGTGCACAAGTAGATGTAAAAAATGAACTAAACCTTTATGAATCAAAGCTTGTAGATATCAAAAATCGTGAAAACCTTGTTAAACAAGAAAAAAATGAACTTCTAAAAGAAATCAGAACAACCAGAAAAAAAATGAATGCTCTTGATAGTGCAAAACATAAAATAATCACTAATATGAATATTCAAGAAGCCGGAAAATCTACAACTCCGACCCACTTCAACTGGTTCAAATAAAAACAAAATTATTTAAACTTAATAATAAAAAAACTTCCACCATTTTGGATGGAAGTTTTTTGAATTTAATCTTCAGTCAAAAATTTTTTATATTTGACTCAATTTATCAAAACTGTGTGTTCTATCTCTAAAGATAATTCAGCTTCAAAATCCATATATTCTTCCAAAGATTTGATATATGCCAAATCCTTACTTTGCAAAAATTTTATTTTGTATTCAATATCATTATTGTCTAAAATCTCTATAACTTCTGCTTTATTTAGCAATTCAAGACATAAAATAATTGCTTTTTCAGATAAAAATAATTTTGAAGCGAACTTTTGCAATTCTACAACTCCATTCAAATTACCGTCTGCATATTTAAGCATGCCCGAACAAAGTTTCAAAATATCGGAAGAATCCTTCTTCTCAAAAGAATTCCCTAATATATGAACAACTTTTGATGAAGTTTTTTGTATTATTTTTTGAAAAATTTCTCCACAAGGAGGCAAATCCAAAAATACAACCTGATCAACTTCTTTGACATTCAACCTATTTATTATTGTTGCTTTAACAAGCTTTTGGGTCTCCAAAAATTCCAAAGTTTTTTGATTTTCTGCAAAAATTGCAATGCTTGTTTTTGTAGTTTTCAAATAATTAAAAAACATGCCGATGGCGTTATCTTTTTTTCTGTGGTCGATAATTTTTTGAATAAATTTATTTTGAATTTCGCCTTTGTAATCACAAACTTCAAGCTGTACAGTAGTTTTGTCCATAAAATTATTTATTTTAGGTGAAAAAACAACATCAACTTTATCAGCAATTTTTGCAGAAATCTCTGATTTTCCCCAAAAAACACCTTCCAAAATACCCAAATCTCCTTCAAAAAATACTTTTAGATGATTCGAATTTGAACCCATGGTTTTCATTTCTTTAATCGATAAATCCTTAATACTAAAAAGCGGGGAAGGATTTTTTGCTCCGCAAGGCTCTAAAAGCTGTAATTTTTTGACAAAATCCAACGTCAAATCACTTTGTCTTAAATCTTCCTCTACCCTAATCCTCGGAATCATATACTCATCTTGAAGATTTTCATTTGCCACCCTATGAATGTTAGCAATAATCGAATCCATTTTATTCTTATCCGCTGAAAACCCTGCTGCCATAGAATGACCGCCAAAAACATCGAAAAAATCACCGACTTCACTCAAAGTATCGTAAAGATTAAGCCCTTCAATACTTCTTGCTGAACATCTGATTTTGTCTTCATCGATTCTTATCATAAAAACAGGTCTATAAAATTTTTCGCATAATTTTGAAGCCACAATGCCGATAATTCCTACATGCCAAGTTTCATCCGACAAAATTATAGCTTTGTTTTGTTTCAAATCTTCCTTGGAAATCTTATCCAAAGCTTCTTCAAAAATACTTTCACAAAGAGCCTGCCTGATTTTGTTGCAATCATCCATGTATTTGGCATTTATCTCAATTTGCTGGGCATTATCACTTATAAAAAGCTCAACAACCTTTGAAGCATGCTCCAAACGCCCGATAGCATTAACCCTTGGAGCAATCCCAAAAGCAATAGACTGTGCGTCAAAAGTATCAATATTATACCCTGCCAAATCCACCAAAGCCTTAATTCCTTTGGGGCAAGATTTTTTTATGCATTCAATCCCCAGTCTTACCAAAAGACGATTTTCTTCTAAAAGCGGTACTACATCAGCAATTGTACCTATTGCAACAAAAGGCAAGATTTCTTTTTTAAACTCTGACTTGCCATATTTTTCAAGCAAAGCACATGCGACTTTATAAGCTACACCAACACCTGCGAGATAATTAAGAGACTCAATTTCTTGAGCATTCAAAGTTTCTTTTAAAGAATTTTCTGCCTTCGGGTTAATTATTGCAAATGCATCAGGCAATTCATCTTTGGCTTCATGATGGTCAGTAATAATAACATCAACACCAAATCCGTTCATAAGTTTGATTTCTTTTATATTACTGATTCCGCAATCGACCGTCATAATCAATTTAGCTTTATGCTTAGTCTTAAGCATAATGAGAGCTTTGCTGTTAAGCCCATGTCCTTCTATTGCTCTGTCAGGAATATAAAAATCAACATTTGCACCCAAATATTTTAAAGTTTTGTACAAAACAGAAGTCGAAGTAACCCCGTCAGCATCAAAATCACCGAAAATTATAATTTTTTCTTCAATTGCAATAGCTTTTGAAATTCTTTCAACAACTTTGGTCATATCCGAAAATGCATAAGATGAAATTTCTTTACAATTTTGCTCTGGTTCAAGAAATTCCTTTGCCTTTTGCAAAGTAGTTATGCCACGATTAAGTAGAAGCTTCGCAAAAATATCATCTTTGCAAAAATCTTTTATTTCATCGGGAATTTCATCACAAGAATTATAAATCCATTTTGTCGCCAATTTTATCTCCTTATCTATCGATTATAACCCGATTATTTTTAAAAAATACGTAATTTTATACCGAATAAATAATCCCCTTTAACGACTTTTGAAATATACCCGAAACAACACGCATATCAATGCTTTTAGTACTCAATAATTTGTTAAGTAATGTAAAAATATAGTAATTTTTTGCCATACTAATCTATTTGTGTAATAATCAAAGTGTTAATAGTCTAACCATTCCTTTCTTGACTGATGCGACCGTGTTATTTTACCGTCGCATTTCTTTTTGCGGAATTTCAGCTCTTCTTCTTGCTGAAGTTTACTGAAGCGTAGAAGGGAGGGTGCCCTTGGGCATGACGGGAGTGAAACTCGCCTTGCGAAATATACGGCGAAATGGAACTTTGCAGAGGCAAAGTGAAATAAAGCGAAGTATATTGAGCTGTCAAATATTCCAAGACAGCGGAATTTTGACGGGAGTGAACGCCCCCCATTGCACTATAAATATGCTTATGCTAGTATTGGCTAACAGTAGTAAGGAAAACCTCGAAGGGGGGTCAGTAATTTGTCAGAAGTTCGTGTAAATGAAGGCGAAAATATAGAAAACGCACTAAAACGCTTTAAGAAAAAAATTCAAAAAGCAGGCATTCTATCAGAAATCAAACGCCGTGAACGCTATGAAAAACCTAGCGTAAAAAGAAAACGCAAATCAGAAGCTGCAAGAAAAAGACGCTCTTAATCGAGTTTCAAAATATAAAAAAAGACAAGAATTTTTTTCTTGTCTTTTTTATTCAAAATTTTAAGCAACTTACTTCAAAGCACTAATTACTATATCTGTTTTTTCAAAAATTTCTTCTCTTAAAGCGTCTATATCTTCAATTTCGAAACCAAGTTTTTCCAAAACTTCATTTTCGATGATTGGGGTTTTAGGATTTTTTTGTATAAGCATTTCCACCATATAAATAACTTTTGACATCATCGGAGCATTTTCATTAAAAGGATCGTGATGATATCTTATAGTTGATGAAATAATAGGGGGCAAATTTTCTTTTATAGCAAAGGCTTCGCCTGCCAAAGCATGATTGACTCCGAATATGTCTTCTTCAACCAAAAGTTTGTCTATACCCAAATCAGAAAGACGCGAAACCTCTTCAAAACTTTCCGCATCATAAATTTGGAACAAAACCCTGCCAATATCGTGCAAAAGCCCCACAGTAAAAACTTCTTCAGCCGGAGTATCCATAAGACTTTCCGCCAAAAGCTGAGCTGCATAAGCACATCTTATAGAATGTTCCCAAAGCTCTTTTCCGCTTTGAGAAAGCATCATAGGCTTAAGTGCCATTATCATAATAATATCTTTAACCGTACGAAACCCCAAAAGTGCAATCGCATTATTGACTTGAGTAATTTCTTGAGGAAATCCGTAATAAGCAGAATTTACAAGTCTAAGTATTTTTGTGGTCAATGCTATGTCTTTTGAAATAATATTAGAAATTTTCATTGCATTAACATTTGGATTTTGAATATTATCCAAAGCATCCAAAAAAACCGTCGGCATCGACTGTAATTCCAAAACATTTGAGAGTATTTTTTCTATATTATTCACTTTAAATACTTCTTTTTTATTAAATCTTAAGTTTATTTTTGATTGATAAAAGACTTCCGAGAGCACCAAATACACTACTCATAACAAATAATAAAAATATCATTGCAAAATAAGAATTTTCGCTGTTTGGAATTCCAAAGAACTGATGCACCTGCAAAATGTAGCCTTGCAAAATACTTAATGGAATGATTGCTATTATTGTCGCCATAATTCCATATAAAGAACCTTGCAAAATGTAAGGAAGTCTTATAAACCAATTGCTAACGCCCATAAGTCTCATAATCTCAATTTCTTTTTTGCGAGATTGGATGACAAGCTGAATTGTATTATTGATGATAAACATCGTCAAAAATCCGACAACGCCAAGAACTATAACCGTTGCAGTATGGCTTATATCACTCACTACTCGGATTTTGTCGGCTATATCTTGAGCATATCTGATATCTTCAACATAATTTTGTTTCACAATATTATTGGCTACAGACCTTATATATCTTTGATTATCAACTCTTACATGCAAAGCATCGGGAAGTGGATTTTTTATATTAGGAAGCCTCATTTGGTCTTTCATATCACGCCAAGAATTTTCTTTTGCGATGATTTTGACCTTTTGAACATGTTCCATTTGCCTTATTAAACCAGCGGATTCATTAGCATCCGCACTGGGCTTGAGATAAACAGATATTTCAAGAACATTTCCAAGTTCACTTACTAAAGAACCTAAACTCATACTTGTCCTGAAAATTGCCCCGAAAATCATCAAAATCGCAGCCATAGTTCCTACTATAAAAATATTTACTATTCCGGCTTGTTTTATCCCTTTAAATGTTTCAATCAAAACACGTAAAGCAATTCTGTATTCTGTTACTGAAAATTTTAGATTAAAATTTTTCAAATTAGCCATATGTACCTGCCTGAACGTCTTTGATTACATGTCCGCCTTCTAAAGTAATAACTCTTTTTCTGAAATGATTAACCATCGCATGATCATGGGTAGAGACCAAAACTGTAATGCCTCTGGAATTAATTTTGTCCAAAATTTCCATAATTTCAAGTGAAGTTTGAGGGTCAAGATTTCCTGTAGGTTCATCCGCTATCAAAAGTGAAGGACCGTTCACGATTGCTCTTGCAATCCCTACTCTTTGTTGTTCACCACCGGATAGTTCTTTGGGTTTGGATTTTAATTTGTGAGACAAATTAACAATTTTTAAAGCACTTTTGACACGGTTGTCGACTTCTCTTGAACTTACGCCCAAAGCCCTGATTACAAAAGCTACATTGTCATATATAGTCTGCTTTTCAAGAAGTTTATAATCTTGGAAAATAATTCCCATATTACGTCTTAAATAAGGGACTTTATTGTCAGGAAGTTTAGAAACATCGACACCTGAAACATATACGTTTCCGGAGGTCGGGAGTTCTTCACGGTATAAAAGTTTCATAAGAGTAGATTTTCCTGCTCCTGAAGAACCTACCAAAAATACAAACTCTCCTTTTTGAATGTCCAAATTAACATTTCTCAAAGCATAAGTGTTCTTATATTTTTTATTTATACCACGTAAATTTATCATACTTCTTCTCTATATTTTATTTTTTCAAAAACTCAACTATTTTTGGAGCAACTTTTGTCGCCGTTAATTCATATTCTGCCATTAATTCCTTGTAATGTCCACTCTGACCAAAAACATCATTTGTGCCAAGACGCTTAACTTTGACAGGATAATTTTCACTCAAACACTCGCAAATCGCACCCCCTAAACCACCGATAATCGAATGATTTTCCAAAGTTACAACCTGATTGGTTTTTTTTGCACTTTTAACAATTGTATCACAATCCAAAGGCTTGATTACAGGAACAGAAATAACTTCGGCAGAAATCCCATTCCCACTCAAAATATCAGCCGCTTTTATAGCCTCTATAAGGGTTTCGCCCGTACTCACTATTGTAACATCTGTGCCTTCTTTAATAATTTTTGCCTTCAAATCAAACTTGTATTTATTTTCATCAAAAATTGTTTCCATCGAAGTTCTTGTAATCCTTATATAGACAGGTCCTTTGTGTTCAGCTGCAAAATTCACCGCTGCTTTGGTTTCTACCGCATCAGCAGGTGATAAAATCATCATATTAGGAATTGCTCGCATAATTGCAACATCTTCAAGTGCCTGATGAGTCGCTCCGTCTTCTCCGACAGTAATTCCACCATGCGTTGCGATAATTTTGACATTAAAATTCGGGTAGCAAATTCCGTTTCTCACTTGATCCCAAGCTCTGCCTGCTGCGAACATTGCAAATGTCGCCACAAAAGGGATTTTGCCGCAAGTACTAAGCCCAACGGCTGTTCCCATCATATCTTGTTCTGCAATACCTACATTAAAAAATCTTTCAGGGAATTTATCCGCAAACATTTTTGTTTGTGTGGAACATGATAAATCGGCATCTAATGCTACTATATTAGGATTTTGTGTTCCTAATTCTACCAAAGCTTCTCCAAATGCTGCTCTTGTTGATTTTACTTCATTTGTTTTGCTTAACATATCTCTTTGCTCCTTAATTCAGTCAAAGCCTTTTCACACTGCTCTGCGTTTGGAGCATTACCATGCCAGCAGGCATTATTTTCCATAAACCAAACTCCGCGACCTTTTACAGTATTTGCAATTATTGCCGTCGGTTTTTTAGTATTTGCACTCAATTCTTGTGCTTTTTTGAGAGCATTATAAATTTGTTCGACATTATGCCCGTCAATTTCAATAACTTCTAAGCCAAAACCTGTAATTTTTTTGCTCAAACTGCCGAGGCTTTTAACTTCATCAACGCAACCGTCAATTTGCAAACGATTTCTGTCAATGACAATAGTCAAATTATCCAATTCACGATGAGCCGCATGCATCAACGCTTCCCAAATTTGCCCTTCTTGCATTTCTCCATCACCCAAAAGAGCATAAACTCTTGCATCTTTTTTATCAAGCTTTAACCCGAGTGCCATACCGCAAGCCATTGAAAGACCTTGTCCCAAAGAACCTGTAGAGACTTCAATTCCCTGTAAATACCCATAGCTAGGATGCCCTTGAAGTCTTGTGTGAAGTTTTCTGAAAGTCATAAGTTCTGACTCGTCAAAATATCCGCAATCTGCCAAAACAGCGTACAAAGTAGCAGATGCATGCCCTTTTGAAAGTACAAATCTATCTCTGTTTGAAAAATCAGGACTATTTTTCCACTCAGGACAAATTTTCATAACTTTTTTGTACAAAACAGACATAATTTCGACAGCCGAAAGACTTCCGCCGGGATGTCCGCTTTGAGCATTTGCTATCATATTGATAACTTGTTGACGCACTTTGTTTGAAAAATTTTTCAGTTCCTTAACTTCATTTTTATCTAATTTGTGCATTTTTAACTCTCTTTTCTTATATTTAAAATAACTCTAACAAGAAACAATGGCAATGCAGGAAATACTCGAGAAAACCTGCTTGGTTGAATCATTAGCCTGTAAAACCACTCCAGAGAGGTCTTTTGAAAAAATATTGGGGCTCTTTTTACGACGCCTGAAAAAACATCAAAGCTCCCTCCCACTCCTATCATTATAGTATTTTTTAGAATTTTTCTGTAATTGTAAATTAATTTTTCCTGCCTTGGCGAACCGACTCCTAAAAGCAAAACTCTCGGTTCGGTTTTTTGGAGTTCAGAAAGGATTTCAGCATCATCAGAAAAATAACCGTCATGGCAAAAAACAATATCGAGTCCTTGATATTTTTCTTTTAAATTTTTACAAGTTTTTTCGATAATTTCTTTTTTTGCACCTATCAAAGCGACTTTCAAACCATTTTTGGCACAAAATTCAAGAACTTTTGCAGAAAAATCAATCCCCGCAACACGCTCTTGGCTTATTCCCAAAATCCTCAAAGCCAAAGTAATTCCAACCCCGTCAGGGATATTCAAATCCGATTCGTTGATTATATTTTTGAAATCTTCATCAGATTGAGCATTTGTAATCATCTCGGGATTTATAGTAATTATCTGAAACGATTTTTCTTCTTTCACAAAATTCTCAAAAGTAGAAAAAGCTTCCTCAAAACTTTTTAAATCAACTTTGCATCCCAAAATTTTTTTCATTCTATTGTCCAAAACTACTCTATAACCTCAACATTTTTCAAAACTATTTATCGTTTTCACCAACTCTACAAGACTTTCTTTCGCCAATTGTTCTTTCTTTTTGACAACTGCCGTATCTATTCTTTTTTCTTCAAATCTCTCAATAGCTTTTTTCAATTCCATTTCATACAAATCCAATTCTTCATCCACATAAACATACGGAAGATTAAATTCTTTTGCAAGATTTGTAACTTTTTCATCATAACTAAGTGCCAAAATATTCAAACCTTGCTTCAATCCGACAAGACAAGCATGATAACGCATAGCAATAATGCTTTTGGCAGAAGCTATCGCTTCAGAAATCTCTTTTGTACTCAAAGAATGAAGTACCTTTGCATCTATTTTGTGATTTTTGAATTCATTATGCAATTTTTGGCAAACTTCCAAATCTTTTTCATCTTGCAAAGAAAGAATTTCAATTTTATGAGAATTGTATTTTTGTGCAATAAGTTTTGCCAAAACAGCTATTTTTTCATCACTTAATTTATCCCACTGCCTTAGTTGGACGACTAATTTACTATGTCTTAAAGTATTACTTTTCCCCAAAGCCCAAACAGCATCGGCAAAAGTTTTAGGCTTTGCTCCAAGGCTTTGAGCATAATTTTTGCTTTCATCATCACGAAGTGAAATATAATCTGTTTGTTTTAGAATAACAGACAAAATCAGCTCTGAAAATTTATTTTTCAAAGGTGCAAGACCTTGAGAAAAAATTATAACTTTTTTACCCAACAACTTAGCGACCATAATTACAAAAATATAGTAAAAAAAACTTTTTTGGCTGGTTTTATCCTGCAAAAGACTTCCGCCGCCCGAAATCAAGACATCTGCAACAAAAATCTGTTTTACAATATCTAAAACATTGAACGTATAAAAAGAACTTACTGCATTTTCGAGTGCTGTCAAATCAGGCTTGGAAGATAATACCGTTATATTTATGCCATTATCTTTCAGAGTGTTCACAATTACTTGCAAACTAATCTCATCACCGAAGTTTTCGAAACCATAATATCCTGATATAACTGCTTTTTTCATTAATTTCCAAAGTTTTTAAATTCTGAATAAACATCTTCTTTATAAGGCATAGATTTTATTGCCCCTATACCCTGAACTTGGTATTTTACTGCCAAAGAAGCCAATCTTGCAGCTTCAAAAGGCGTCAATCCCGACAATATTCCATGCAAAAATGCTCCGTTAAAAACATCCCCAGAGCTGGTTGAATCAACTATATGTTCAACATAACTCGGAATATGGTCGATTTCACCGTTATAACCAATGGTATAACCATCTGCACCTGATTTGACCACCACCATACTTACACCTCTATCGTTGAGGTATTTAATGATTTTTTCAGGCGATTCGAGATCGAATATTTTTAAAGCATCATGTGCTGAATTCAAGAACATGATATCTACATAATCAATAACTTGTTCAAAAGCTTCTTTTGATTCATCAATTTCCTGCAAAAGAGGGCTGTAATTTGGGTCATAAGCCACCTTAAGACCTTTTTCTTTGGCAATTTTGAACGCCTTTTCTACAGCTTCAGCAGAAGATAAAGACAATGACTGCGTAATCCCTGTTGAATAAACAATTGAAGCTTGTTCCAAATACTTTGGAGATATATCATCAATCGACAAATTTGTTGCGGCACTTTTTCTGCGATAATACGCAAATTCTTTAGCTTTATTTGAAGGTCTTGTAATAAAATATAAAGCGTTGAACCCTTCTACAAGCTTGATTTGACTTGTATCAATATCTTCCATTTGCCAAGATTCAATCAAAAAATCTTTGAAAAAATCATTCCCGACTCTTGAAATAAAACCGACCTTAGAGCCCAATCTCGCCGCAGCTACTGCAGTACAGATAGTATCTCCGCCATAAAACTTATTAAGCTGATTTGCATAGGACAAACTTTCATCGCTTGATAATTCTATTAGTCCTTCGCCGATACAAATTAAATCTAAATTTTCTATCATAAAATCCTGAACAATTCTTCCGATAATCCAATTACATTAACATAAAAGCCACTGACGGTCAATTTTTGAGGCTTTCTTTTGCACGTCTGACTTTACGTACAATTTCATCATAAGAAAGTTCTTTATAAAAAATTCGACCTATGCCTACTGCCACAGCACCTGCATCCAAATAATCCTGAAAATCACTCGGGCTGACTCCGCTCGTTGGTATCAATTGCAAAAAAGGCATGGCTTTCAAAATATCTCTGACATAATCAGCACCACCCATATCACTTGCAGGGAAAAGTTTAATGAATCTAACGCCTGATTTCCAAGCCTGATAAGCTTCATTGGTTGTTGAAGCCGATGTTATCACAGGAACTTTATAACTTTTGGACAACCTGACCAAATTCATTTCTAAAACAGGAGAGGTAAGATATTTTGCCCCTGCAAAAATAGCTTTTTCAGCTTGACTTGTGGTTATAATTGAACCGGCTGCAACAAGAATATTAGGAATTTTAGAAATTTTTTCGATTACAGCTAAAGAATTTTTATTCTCAAGAGTAACCTCAATAACTTCAATTCCGCCTTCAATAAAAGCATTTGCAATGTCTAAAGCTCTTTCATAGTCAGATTCTCTAACTACTCCGATTAATTTTTTTTCAACTATTCTGTCATAAATTTTTTCGAACATATTTTCTCTCTTTTTAGTTAACTTTCTTGCCTATAAGAGGTGCAATTACTTTAATATCCTCAAATAGTTTAGCATAATCACTCGGATAAAGCGACTGCGGACCATCACACAATGCTTTTTGCGGATTATGATGTACTTCAATAATCAAACCATCCGCCCCTGCTGCCACAGAAGCTCTCGACATAGGCAAAACCTTATCACGAAGCCCCGTTCCATGACTTGGGTCTACAATAATAGGCAAATGGCTGAGTTTTTTGATTACGGGAATTGCCGAAATATCAAGCGTATTACGAGTTGCACGCTCAAAAGTCCTGATTCCTCTTTCACACAAAATCACATCACCGTTGCCGTCAGACAAAAGATATTCAGCTGACATTAACCATTCTTCAATCGTAGAAGACAACCCTCTTTTCAAAATAATCGGCTTATGAACATAGCTAAGCTCTCTTAAAAGGTTAAAATTCTGCATATTTCTCGCACCAACTTGCAAAATATCGGAATAATGCAAGAAAAGTTCAATTTGAGAAATTTCCATAACTTCAGAAACCACAGCCATATTGTATTTATCTGCAACTTCACGAATTATTTTGAGTCCTTCTTCGCCCAAGCCCTGAAAGCTATATGGGGAAGTCCTGGGCTTAAAAGCACCGCCTCTTAAAGCTTTTACACCTATTTCAGAAAGTTGCTTTGCTGTTTCATCCATTTGCTCATAAGACTCAATTGTGCAAGGACCTGCAATCATACCGCAATAATCCCCGCCGAATTTGACCCCTTTAACGTCCACGACAGTATCTTCTGGCTTGAACGTACGGCTTGCAAGCTTATAACTTGTTGTAATCTTAACAAGATTTTCGACTCCGTCTAAAATCTCTATATCTCTCATATCAAATGATTTTTCGCCCACAGCTCCGATTACTGTATGGACATCGCCCTTTGAAATATGTGCATCAAAATCTTTCGATTTTATAAACTCAACTACATTATCAATTTGCTCTTGAGTTGCAGTCGGCTTCATTACTATTAACATTTTTATACCTCACTTTGTTTAAGAATATAATATTACAAAGGAATTCTTAAGTAAATTTATTATAAAAACCGCATATTCATCCATTTTTTATAACAAAAAATCATTTTTAATATAAAAATGAATCCAAATATTTATGACAATCTTAATAGCAATATCAGCCTGCAAAACAGGTGCTTAATTCCGCATATTTTTTATAAAGAAAAAATATATTTGATTAGTAACCCGAAATTATTTTTAGTCCTCTATAAAATAGGTGAACTGGCAAATTTTTTGGATTTTAGCGATATTTATGGATACGATGAAACAAAAAATTGGCTCAAAAGAAAAAATCTTTTAAATGAATCGTTTTTAGAAAATATTTGTCTTCATTATATTCCCTGCAAAATAAAATACCCTTCAAAAATACGCTTTTTTACCAAAAACCCTTTAAGAATTCTTTCTAAATATGAATTGAACTAAAAAAATAATTTCCCCTGAAAACTTCCGCGTCTTTCAAGTTCCGCATCAATCTTATTCAAAGTATCGAATTTTTTGCCTAGCCACTGCGGGGCTACAAGGATTTTGCTCAAACCATTTCCTGCAAGACGATGAATAGTCATTTCAGGCGGCAAAATCTCCAAAAAATCACACACCGTCTGAATATATTCTTCTTCACTCATAATTTTGACAGAACCATTATGGTACATTTTTTCAAGGGGGGTATTTTTTAGAATACAAAGCAGGTGAATTTTGACCCCGTCAACGCCCGTCTCCGCAAGGGTTTTGGCAGTCTGCAAAATGTCTTCCCGTGATTCATTCGGAAGTCCGATAATCACATGCGAGCAAATTTTGATGTTTTTGTTCTTTGTCATCTCAACAGCTTTCAAAAAATCCTCGGCATGGTGTCCGCGATTAATGAAATCGAGGGTTTTATCGTGAATACTTTGCAAGCCGTATTCAATCCAAGTGTAATAATCCTTTGCTATATCAGAAATTAAAGCTATTTTATCTTTATCCACACAATCAGGACGTGTGCCTATTGAAAGCCCCACAACATCTTTGTGCCCCAAGGCTTGTGAGTATATTTTTTCAAGATTTTCAACGGGGGCATAAGTATTTGAGTATGCTTGAAAATATGAAATGAATTTTTTTGCCCCAAATCTTTTTGACATGGTTTCAATTCCGATTTCAAGCTGATCTTTAATTGAAATTTTATTATCATGGGCTTGAGAAAATGACCCCGAATCATCACAAAAAATACACCCGACATCAGAGATTTTTCCGTCTCTGTTGGGACAACTAAAACCGGCATCCAAAGTAACTTTATAGACTTTTTCGCCAAAAATTTCTTTTAGATGCCGACTGAATTGATTGTATTTTTTGCCATCGCAAAATAAGCCTGAATTGCCTTGTTTTGCTTGCTGAGTCATTGTTTAATCTTTTTCAATAATCGGATAAACGTAATGCTCGCCACACTCAGGGCAAATTACCTCTTGTTGCTTGCCTTCTTCAAGTTCTACAACTTCAAAAAGAGCTTTGCAGTTTGATTGTACACATCTTATCGCCCAAGTAGGTCTTACCATTCTTGCCATTTTGTTACCCCTTTAACAAATTTATTACACAACAATCATACAAGAATTCCTAAAAAGTTTCAAATTATCACATAAATATATTAATTTTCTTGACTTATTGCCTAAAAATTTTTTATGATATTATAGTAAAGGAATAACCCTTTGAATTGGGCGAGTTGGTTTTAAAATTTAAGGAATTATCAAATGAGAAGTAGTACATTCCATAAGACTGTTTTATCAAGAGAAAAAATGGCCGCTTTGGAAAAAATGATGGCTGATAGTCGCACTAGTTATGATGATTCTCCCGGCGTTTACGTTAGAAATAACAAAGACAGGGATTTGGATTTGTTATGGCAAGTGAATAAATCCGCAAAAAATAAAAAAATGACCCGCAAACAAGTTACCACAGCCTTTGTTGCAGGTATTTTGTGTACACTTTTTATCAGCTCTCTTTTCAATAATTGGTCAAATAATTTTTCTGATGTCGATTTTTGGCAAAAAAATGATGCCGTAAATGTTTCACCGGCGGATAACAAAGCCCCGACGGTTCATACAGAATCATATACTGTAAAATCAGGTGATACCATAGATAGTATTGTTATGAGATTTTACGGCGTATATGATGTTGAAAGAATTGCACAAATCCAATCTATAAATCATCTACAAGATCCATCCAAAATATCTTTGGGGCAAAAATTAATCATTCCGATTAATTAGGAGCAAAAAATTTCGGATGTAAAATCAAATCGAAATGTGAATTTTGATTTGATGAAACTGGACGATGATATCAAAACTAAATCGAAAATTATTTTTTGTCAGAAACGCCTACAGTCAATCTCCAAAAAATAATTTCTTCAATAGGATTTTTTGGCATGTGTCTTTTAAAAGTATTAAGCCTGATTTTTTCTTTGCAAAGAGCAGTAGGCATTTGCGAGCGTAATGCCGGCGGCAAATCCTGATTAGTTTTTTTTTCATAATCACTTACTGTAGTGATATATTCGCCATACGTCATAAAAAATTTCCCTGATTCACATACACTAACTATTTATATAAAACCCTGTGCTTTATATATATTGCCATTTTGTGATGAAAAAAGATAGTTTTTGAATAAATGTTAAGTGATTGTATTTTATTAAAGCAATTTTACCAATTTAACGGTTTTATTTCTAGTAGTTGACCCCCTTTTATAAAGGGGTATTCAATGGCAGAAGTAGTAGCAAATTATATAGGACAAAGAGACGGTAAATATGCAGTTAATGTTAACCTACAACTGTACCGGCAGGTAATTTAGGAGGAGGAGTTTTGAAATCTTTTGATACTGAAGAAGATGCAAAAGCCTTCGCTGATGCTGTGAACAAAAATCAAAATCTGACTCCTCCTGATAAAGACACTTTTGTAAAATCATAATTAAATTGATTAAATTGTGATTTTTTCGCAATTTAATAATATAAAGGAATAAAAAATGGATAATATGTGGAATTGTTTAACAAATTTGTTTTAATTTTATATTCAACATTAATTTTTTTAATTTTTAAATGCTGCAAATCAGAAGGATAAGGAGAAATATTGAGTTCTTCAATTTGTTTTATAATTTTATCATCAAAAACTTTACTGTCTGAAGGTTCAATAATTTTAATATTTTCAGTGTCTCCTTGATCGTTAATATCAAAATTAAGTCTAAATTTTTTTCGATTTAAATATTTCTCGGGCGATATTATGGTCAGACGGTTTGTAATTTCATTTATATATTTTTTGTAACTTTTTTTAGTTTCTTGGTTTGGAAGATTTTTATAGAATTTTTTATAATTATCATTTTTAATAAATTTAACTAAAAACATATCATTCACATGTGTAGAATAAAAAGTATTTCGAACGACCATAGTTTTGCCCCTGTATTTTTCAGGCAAAGGTTTAAAAGGTTGGGATTTTTTAATTGCTTCTACAGCGTATTCATCGATATACTTTTCTTCTGAACTTTTATATATTTTACAACTTATTACTTTTCCGCTTCTGTCCAATTCAGTTTCTGTAATAACATTATAACTATAATCTTTGAGTGGCGGATTCCAATTTTTTTTCGTAATACTAATCATTTCATTTATATAAATTCCAAGTTGATGGTTTAATTCTACATCATCATCTGCAAAAACATAACAAGTTGAAAATAAAAATATAAAAAATATGTATAAAATCTTTTTCATGCTATTTATTATAATAAAAAACTTATACTTTTGCAGTATTTCATAAAAAATATTTGTGATTTTTTAATTAATATTACGAAGTATTAAAATACTTATATCCTGCATATATCTTTTAGAGATAATCGCTGTTTACGCCTAGATAAAAGGGGAATACTAAAATTACGAGGCTAAGTAGAATCAAAGAATTGAACACCTATACCTTGACCGCTTAACTACTTAGAGGACAAACAAAAACTCTGCCGACTAAATGGTCGGTTTTTTATTGCGGATTTTGCTTCCGTCAAAATTTCGCTAAAATAATCCTGTAAATATTGCAAAAAATTGAGAAATCCAATTTATGGTAACTATTGTGCCCAAAATCGGCATTACAAAAAACAATAATGTTTTTTTAATGCTCAAATTATAAACTTGTTTCACGCTCAAAAATATCAAAACTATTGACCAAATCCATACAAGAATTTCAAGGATGATACTTGTTATAATTAGAGGGAGATTGATTTTAATAAGCATCAAAGGAGCTGTCAAAATCCACGGTAAAAGTGAAAATCCCATCAATGAAAGAAGTTTTCTGAAATTATTTTCATCACTAAAAATCCTTGCAGTAATTTCGAAAAAACCTGCGAGAGTGAGCCAAATAATCAAACTTGAAATAAAAATGGCTGCAATATTTCCAAAGAAAAATATGAAATCATATACTCCGCCAAATCCTGTTTTTTGACCCAAAATTGCTGAGGCAATACTCAAAACTACAATGATTGAAAATGCCTGCCACACAGGTTGCGTCTCAATAATTTCCCCAATAGTTTTTTGAGGACTGAATAAAATACCGTATATATTTTCTAAAAAATTTCTCATAATTTTACTCCCAAATGTATAATAATTTGTGTGAATGTTTCATACTAAAAGGCACGACTGATTTTGTCAAATCAGAAGGCACTATTGATTCTTGCATGGTTGTGAAAATTTCAGAAAACCCTGATGCCTTGCCATATGGCGTCAAAGGAAGTTTTTTATGAGGGCTTACAATCGAATTAATAGCTCTGTAAGTGTCTTCTGTCGTTCCTAATTCATCAACAAAACCGAGAGTTTTTGCCTGTTCTCCCGTAAAAATTCTGCCGTCTGCGTAAGTTTTCAGATTTTCCGAAGTTAAAGTCGTTTTCAAAATTTTATAACTGTCAATTCTTTCGATTCGACCTTTTGTTATCGCATTTAAAAATTGGGCATAAGAATTTTGGATAATTCCTGACAAAAGAGATTTTTCATCTTCTGTCATCGGGCGTGTTGTCGAACCTATGTCTTTGTACTTGCCGCTTTTTATTACTTGGGATTTGATGCCGAGTTTTTTGTTGAAAAGCTCTGAAGCATCAGGGGAATTAAAAATCACCCCGATACTGCCTGTCAAAGTCCCGGGGCAAGCATAAATCCTGTCTGCCGCGGCTGCAATATAGTATCCGCCGCTAGCAGCGACATCCCCCATTGAAACAAAAACAGGTTTTGTTTTTCTAATATCCATTATTAACTGATAAATTTCTTGAGACTCAGCAACTGTACCCCCGGGGGAATTTATTTTCAGCAAAATCCCTCTTACAGTGATATCTTCACCTGCTTTTTTAAGATTTTTTCTGACATTCTCTGCCGTATAATTTTTTGTGAAAAAATCACTGTCTGCAGATGAACCTTCTATTATTCCTTCGAGTCGGATTAAAGCAATTTTTCCATCGAAAACAGTTGTTTTATTTTCTCTGAAACTCGGATTCAACATAGAATTAAAAAAACCAATAAATAATGCTAATGTACAAAGTAGAAGTAAAATTATCGGTATGATTTTTTTAGCGGTCATATCCTCTCCTTTAATTAGCCGAATCGTGAAATCAAGTCATCAACGAGCCTTAGCATAGTATTTTTATAGCTTTCTGCATTTTCCAAAGTTTGAGCCTCAAATCCCATAGTGAAAACAGGTTCTGTGTTACTTTGTCTGATAATTGCATAACCGTCCTCAAAAACCAACCGTAAACCGTCTATGGTAATGATGTCCTTAATTGGATTTATGAAAATATTTTTGTTTTCGGCAAAGATTTTTGCCAATTCTGCGAGAACAGGTTTTTTGAGTTCATCTTTGCAAGGATGTCTCACATCCAATGCCCCTTCAGGAAAAGGAAGTGAATCAAGAAGTTGTGAAACTTTGAAATTCGGGTCAAGCATTTTTTTCTTGGCAACTATTTCAATAAATCTGCATCCTGCATAAACAGCATCATCAAAGCCGTAATATCTGTCTTTAAAGAAAATATGCCCCGACATTTCGCCTGCTATGACTGCTTTTTCTTCTTTCATTTTTGATTTGATGTAGCCATGACCTGTTTTCCACATAATTGCCCGACCGCCAGCTTTGTTGATTTCGTCATACAAAACTTGAGAACATTTAACTTCTGAAACAAATGTTGCCACTTCATGTCTGATTTTGAACTGTTCGACCACATCAAGAGCCAAAATCAAAAGCAATTTATCTCCTGCAATATGACGACCTTTATCATCCACTACTCCTACTCTGTCTGTGTCTCCGTCAAAAGCAAGACCAAATTCTGAACCTGTTTCGACAACTTTTTGTTGCAAATCTTTTAAAGTAGAAATATCCGACGGATTCGGATGATGATTCGGGAAATCTCCATCAGGCTCTGTGAAAATGTCTATTACTTCGCACCCAAGCTCTCTATAAAGTTGAGGAGCGACAATTCCTGCAGTAGCATTTGCACTGTCCACGACAATTTTGATTCCTGTTCCGATTTTTGCAAAAGAATTTGTCATAGTTTCTATATAATAAGGAATTATGTTTGCTTCGCGTGTGATTCCGTAGCAATAAGCATTTGAGTCGCTTTTTTTGGCGACTTCCATGGTAATTTCCTTAATTCTCTGAATTTGGTCTTCTGTCATAGACGATTTGTTGAAAGTCATTTTCAAACCGTTATATTCAGAAGGATTATGACTGGCAGTTACAATCAAAGTACCTGTTAAACTAACTTTTTTCGGCAAATCAAAATCCAAATTTGCAAATTCTGAAAAATACCCGATTGGAGTCGGGGCAAGTCCTAAATCAATAACATTTGCTCCCGCTGAAGTCAATCCTTTTTTGAGTGATTTAGTCAATTCAGCAGAATGATGTCTTGCATCACGCACTACTGTAACCCATATATCACGAGGTTTTTTATCAGAATTTTCACAAGCAAACTCCACATAAGCTTTTCCTACATAATAGAATAAAGTTGATGTTACACTTTCGCCAAAAATACCTCTGATGTCATTTTTTCCGAATGCTTTTTCATTGATTGTTGTTATCATTTTTTTTACCTTTATTTGATGTGATACTGGATTGAATATAAAGTTTTGGATATACTAAACATAGCATAAAATTGAAGGCTTGTTAAATGTTTAAGCAAATATTCAGGCAATTGAAAAATTTCATTAACAAAGAAAGTATAAGTGGTTTGGTCTTTATCTTACCTGCCTTGTCAGGCACTTTTTTGTTTATAATTTTGCCGGTTTTTGCTTCTTTAGCTATAAGTTTTTTGAAATGGGATATGCTTTCCCCTCCCGAATTTGTAGGTTTTGAAAATTACACAGGTCTTTTTTACAACCCTTTATTTTACGAAGTTCTTTTCAACACTTTTTATTATGCAATTTGCGTAAGTATTTTAGGCGTAATTTTGCCTTTAATTTTGGCAGTGATTTTGGATCGAAAAATAAAAGGCTCTGAACTTTTTAAGACAATTTATTTTTTGCCTTTTATAACACCGATGATTGTTGTGGCGATAGTTTGGGAATGGATTTTTGACCCTTATCGAGGAGTTCTAAATTGGTTTTTAATGGGAGCAAAAATAGAATGGCTCTATGACCCTAAAATCGCAATGTTAGCATTAATTGCGATTTCTGTGTGGAAACTTATCGGGTATAATATGGTGCTTTTCTTGGCAGGATTATCAGGCATTGACAAAAATCTCTATGAGGCCTCAAAAATAGATGGGGCAAGCGAAATTAGAAATTTTTTCCATATAACCATTCCTGTTTTGTCTCCGACAATATTTTTTGTGATGATAATTACCGTTATTTCATCGTTTCAGGTTTTTGATTTGATATATTTGATGACAAAAGGCGGACCGATGAATTCGACAAATGTAATCGTATATTGGCTTTACAATAATGCTTTTGAATTTTTCAAAGTGGGCGAAGCTTCTGCAATTGCGTATGTTTTATTTTTTATTATTTTAATATTGACTCTTTTGCAATGGAAACTACGGAAAAAATGGGTATTAAATGAATAAAAAAGTTTTGATTTTATTTAGTTATATGATTTTGCTGGCAGGTGCTTTTTCGATGTTGTTCCCGTTTTTTTGGATGCTTATGACATCTTTTATGACTTCCTCGCAAATTTTGTCAGGCGTGATAAATTTTGTCCCAAAACCTTTTGTGTTTCAAAATTATATTGATATAACTCAAAAAATTCCTTTGATGCAATATTTTTTGAATAGTCTTTTTGTGGCGGTTTTAACTACTTTCGGACAGGTATTTATCTCTGCTTTTGCGGGATATTCCTTTGCGAAAATGAATTTTAAAGGCAAAGATATTTTGTTTTTTACTTTTCTTGTTACTATGATGATTCCTCCTCAGGTCAACATTATCCCGTTATTTTTTTTGATGAAAGAACTCAACTGGATTGATACTTATTATGCTTTGATTATTCCCGGGATTTTTGGCGGATTTGGGATATTCCTTATGAGGCAATGGTTTAAGGGTTTGCCGTCAAGTCTTGAGGATGCCGCAAAAATTGATGGATGCAATTATTTTCAAACATTTTTCAAAATAGCACTTCCTCTTGGCATGCCCGCTTTGGCAACTCTGTCAATTTTTACATTTATCACCAGTTGGAATAGTTTTATGTGGCCTTTAATAGTTACAAACTCTGATATGATGAGAACTTTGCCGGTAGGATTGGCTGTATTCAAAGGCAGCTTCAGAGAAACGACCGAATGGGGGCAATTGACAGCCTGTGCTATAATTGCCGTAATCCCTGTTATAATAGTATTTTTAGCAGGTCAAAAATATTTTATAAAGGGTTTGATGGCAGGAGCAATTAAAGAATAGATTACCCGATTAAACTAACCACATGTCTAATATTAAATATTAGCAATCAGAAGTATTATAATTTTTGTCTTTACGAGTAAATGATTAATAGAATAGATTGGGAAGTAAAAAGACTTGGCGGTTGAATTGAAAAATAGAGCCTTAATATTAGAAAATAATCCTATTAATGCCGAATTATTGGTCGAAATTCTTGGGCAAATTGGCATAGGATCATATGTTTTGCATTCCCCCGAATCACTTTTTACTGTTTTGGAAGAAGATAATTTTGATTTGATTTTTCTTGATGTTGTAATGCCTTTTATGAACGGGTATAAAATTTTAGAATCTCTTTCTCAAAATCCCCTATCACAAAATATTCCTGTCATATTTTTAAGTGCTATGTCTGACACAAAAAATATTGTCAAAGGTTTAGAATTGGGCTGTTGTGACTATATAACAAAGCCTTACAGAGCAGAAGAACTCCAAGCCAAAATAAAAAATATTCTAAAACTTAAACAACTACAAGACGAAAGAGATTGTTTTATAGAAACTTTGACCCATGATCTCAAAACTCCGGTTCGTTCAGAAATCAAAGCAATGGAACTTCTCTTGAAAGGCCATTTTGGAGCACTTAATCCTTCTCAATTCGAAGTCTTGGAAGAAATTTTGAATTCAAGCAATTATATGTTTTTTATGCTTGATTCAATTCTATCCAAGTATAAAATCGATAAAAATAAAGTTAATTTGTTGCCGACAGAATTCAGTCTCAATGAATTAATCCAAGACTGCATAAAAGAAGTTCGAATATTATTCGAAAATAAAAAACAAAATATTAGTATTTGTTTTGAAAATGAACAAGAAAAAATCAATGCGGATTATGTAGCCATCAAAAAAACCATTCTGAATCTGCTTTCTAACGCAATTAAATTTTCTCCCGAAAACTCAAATATCGAAATAAAAGTTTTTGATAATGCAGAAGAAGTCGATATTTCTTTTATAGACAATGGAATTGGCATTGCTAATAATGATTTGAAAAATATTTTTGAATATCAAACCAAAAATAAAAAAAGATTCAAACAAGTCGGTTCAGGTTTAGGCCTTTATATTTCAAAAAAAATTATAGAGATGCACGGCGGTAATATTATTGTCCAATCCAATCAAGGCAAAGGCAGCAATTTCACAATTTCTCTGCCAAAAAATAAAATAATTGCAAAAAAAGAATTTTCTATAGCAAAATAAAAAGACTACAGATATTTCATCTGCAGTCTTTTATTACTATAAGGAAATTTCACTCCCGTCTAAATTCCGCTGTCTTGGAATATTTGACCGCTCTTCCATCTTCACTTCGCTTCATCTTGCTATGCAAGATTTAGCTCCGACGATGGCTTCGCAAGGCGAGTTTCACTCCCGTCTAAATTCCGCTACTTTTTGATATCTTTCAAGCTTAAGCCGATTCTATGTTCTTCAGGTGTGAATTTTTTGATTAAAACCTCAAGTTCATCACCAATATTCAACATATCAAAAGGATTCACCATACTATCTGACATTTCAGCCACAGGAAGCAAAGCTTCAACCCCAGGGAAAATATTAACAAAAGCACCAAAAGATGTGATTTTATTAACACTTCCTTTGATAATTTGTCCTTCTTGGAATTGGTCTTGAATTTTTGTCCAAGGATTTTCGCCCATTCTTTTCAAGCTTAAGCTGATACGTTTTGTTTCTTCGTCGATTTTAAGAATTTTGACATCAATTTTTTCACCCAATTTGATAACATCAGATGGGTGTTTAATACGTTGCCAAGAAATTTCTGAAATAGGAAGCAACCCGTCAACGCCATTGATATCAATAAACACGCCGAAATCAGCTATTCTGACAACTTCACCTGAAACAACTTGGTCGATTTCAAGATTTTTGATAATATTGCCGACGATTTGATCTCTTTGTTCAGCAAGAGCTTGTCTTTGACTCAAAATAAGTTTATTTTTCTTCGCATCAGTTTCAAGAACTTTAACTTCAATTTCTTGATTGATAAGACCATCATGAGGGAGTCCTGTTCTCAATTGGCTGGAAGGAACAAATCCTCTAAGTCCGCAAGCTTCAACCACAACACCGCCTTTGACCAAAGAAATAATGCGAGCTGTAATATTTTCGTTGTTTCTTTTGATGTCTTCCAATTTAATCCAATTTTGTGCAAAAGCAACTCTTTTCAAAGATACGAATAATTCGCCTTGTTCATTTGCTTCTCTCAAAATATAAAAATCAGCACTATCGCCAACTTTGATTACATCTTCAACATCTTTAAATTCTACATTCGATAATTCACGAAAAGGCAATTTAGCCTCAGTTTTTGAGCCTACATCAACCAAAAAATGGTCGTTTTCTCTTTTAATAATAGAACCTTTTACAACATCTGCAACCTTAAAACTGTAGTCATACTGCATAAAAAGTCTTTCGAACTCTGATTTTGCTTCTTCAATAGATTTGTCTAATACTTGTGTCATTTATTTTTCTCCTATCTTTTTTATTATACTGTCAATAATTTCTTTTGGGGTGGAAGCCCCTGCTGTAACGCCAATATTTTGGCAATTTTTCAATAAAATTTTATATTCATCCAACTCATCAGCTGTTTCGATGTGGATTGTTTTTGTGATATTTTTCAAAATCTCCGCCAAATGAGTCGTATTCGCACTGTTTTTGCCACCGGCAACAATCATAAGTTCAGCATTTTGGGCAAGTTGTATAGCTTCTTTTTGACGATTTTTTGTAGCTGTACAAATTGTGTTATACAATACAATTTCTTTTGAAAAAGGTGTGATTTCTATCAAAATATTATTCAAAAGTTCAATTTTTTGTGTTGTTTGAACAACAATCCCGATTTTTTTGGCTTCTTTTAAAGTTTCTTTGAATTCTTGAACTTCTTCAAGTTTCGAAATCACAATTGCCTGAAGTTTATTTTGCGAATCCGCATGGGCTTTAATCCCTATAACTTCGGGATGTTCAGCTTTTCCGATAATTATTACCTGATAATCATCTGATGCCAAGCCGCTTGCTTTTTGTTGAACTTTTTTTACATCAGGGCATGTAGCATCAATTACTTCACATCCTGAAGTTTCAATTTGCTTGATTATATCAGGAGACACACCATGCGTTCTGATTATACAAATACCTGTTTTGTCTTGAGGTATTTCATTTACAGTCTGGATGCCAAGCTCCTCAAGCATTTGAATAGCTTGAGCATTATGGATTAATTCACCCAGAATATATACATTTTTATTAGGATTGTTTTGTTTAATCTCTTTTGATAATTCAACGGCTCTTTTGACGCCGTAGCAAAAACCTGCGGATTTTGCCTGTATTATATTTTTCAGATTAAGATACCTGCCTTTTGAAAGATTTGACTAATTTCTTAGCCATAAATAAGTATATTCTGCTGAAAAATAATTTTCAAGGGATGGTTTTCAGGATTTCGCTTCTTGAAATACCTAACAGCTCAAACCACTTTACTTCGTTCCATTTTTGCCATAGCAAAAATTCTACTCCGTCGTGCTTTTCGCAAGGCGAGTTGCACTCCCGTTAGGATTTCGCTTCTTGAAATACCTAACAGCTCAAATCACTTTACTTCGTTCCATTTTTGCCATAGCAAAAATTCTACTCCGTCGTGCCTTTCGCAAGGCGAGTTACACTCCCGTTAGGATTTCGCTTTCTTTTTATTATTGATATATCTTTTTGCATTATCCAATGAAATTTTTATAAAAGGTTTTCGACTGGCAGCATCATAAATAACAAGCCAAAATTTTCTTTTCGGATTATTCACCGCAAAAGAAAGTTTGGTCGAAGTCCTATCCCCAGGGTTGATTCTACCGAACCAAAAATCAGTATTAGTAAAAGGGCTGGGATAATAAACATCTTTAATATCACTCAAAAGAGCCATATCAAAGACCGAAAAACTTTTTTGAGTTTGATTGTCAATCAATAATGAAAGAGTAACTATATTCGGTTGCCCGAAAGGATCTTTTTCCACTTTAACCCCATAAATTTTGATTTCCAAACCTTCGCAATGAATTTCTTCCTCCGTAAAAGCTTCATGCCTCATAACAGGAAGTTCTAAAGATTCATTTACTTTTACTTTGATTTCATCCAAAGGTGTTAAGAGGACTTCTTTTCCTTTTTGTGAAAGAGCTATCCCAAGTCCTGCCACTGCTCCGACCCCTGCACCTGCTGCTGCTGTCCCCCCATGGGTAACTATTGCCGCAGGAAGCCCAAGCATATTAAGAGCCATCCACCCGCCGACAGCACCGCCTCCAAGCATATAACCCGTATCTTTTGCAACATGTTTTGCCGTTGCTTTAACAGGATTCGCTTTTGTTGTCATAGAAGCTTCTATAGGAATTTTTCTTCCGTCAGGAGTCATAATATAATCAAAATTTAAGCTGACAAAACCATCTCGTCCAAGTTTTTTTGCTTTTGCCAAAGCTTCAATAGAACCATGGGCATAAGAGCCTGCCGGTATAATGACACCTTTTTCGGTTGAAATATCATTTGTAATTTGTGCAAAAAATTCGTCATATTCTTCAGCATAACTTGTATTCAAGATACTTGAGACAGACATTTTAAGTTTTTCGCCTTTTTTTACAGTTGTTGTTTCTCCTGTAAAAATCTCAGGGTTTAATTTTTCTTTTTCATTTATTTCAACACCGCCATTGAAAATATACCTTTGATTGCTCTCTAATATTCCGGGAATATCTTCTTGAGCCAATACCAAAAGACCATTGCTGAAAAGCATAAAAAATACTAATACTATACTCAGAAATCTTTTCAAAATTACCCCGCCACGCCCCTGAAGTTATCTCTATATAATAACTTAATTCTGCATAAATTTCACTATAAACGACAAAACTTAATTAAATAGTTGTAGAAAGTTCCGGGATAAGTTCAATAAATTTCATTACAAGGCTTTTTTCCCACTGAATTCCTGCACCTGCAGTCAAAATTTCTATTGCTTTGGAAATCTCAAGTCCTTTTCTATAAGGTCTGTCACTAATTAGAGCATGGTAAGCATCAGCAATCGCTACAATTCTTGCCCCCAAAGGAATTTCTTCGCCTTTTAATTTGGCAGGATAACCTGAACCATCCCAATTTTCGTGATGATGTTCAACAATCGGAATCAAATCTTTTAAAATTTCAATCGGTTTTAATACTTTTTTGACACCTATTGTCGGGTGCTGTTTCATAATATTCCATTCTTCCTCATTTAGATTGTCTGATTTTCTGAGAATATTTTCAGGAATACCTATTTTTCCGACATCATGCAAAAGTGCCCCGAGTTTAATATTTTTGATTTCTTTATTAGAAAGTTTTAATGCTTTTGCCAATTTTTCCGAAAAAACTGAAACTGCATTTGAATGACCTTTTGTATAAGTATCTTTAGCCTCAATAGCTCCTGATAAAGAGGTCGAAATCTCAAGCAAATGTGATGCGGATTCTATTTTTTCTGATTGGAAATGATTAATAATCTCATCTTTAAAATTTATTCCTAATTCCGAATGTCTTTTTGAAATTACCGAAGCAAAAGATTTTAAAGCCGTACCATCCCAAAAATTTATGTCATGAGCACTAACAATATTTGATAATGAAGTATCTTTATAATTATTGTGTTTTGAAATTAAAGTTGCCTGCTCTGCAAGCAAAAGAAGCTTTCCTTGCACCGATGAGCAATTTGGATAACTCGCAATTCCTATGCTCAAATTAATTTTTTCTTCATTAATCGGATTACAAGTCGTAACATAATAAAGATATTCAGCCAAATACATTGCCTCTGAATTATCTGTATCCGGTAATATTAACGCAATCTCATCGCCGCCGTATCTGGCTGCGATATCTTTTGGACGAATGTTATCTTTTATTTTTTGAGAAATAAATTTGATAATTTCATCTCCCTTTGCATGACCTAATTTTCTGTTAATCCTTGAAAGGTCATTTATATCAAAAATAATTACCGCCAAAGACTGCGATTTATTTTTGGCAATTTCAATCTGTTTTTGCAATTCATCTTGAAAACTTCTGTGATTTTTGAGCCCTGTAAGAGAATCTTCATCGATTTTTTGATTTGCAACTTCATTTAATTTCAAATTTTGCAAATAAATAGCAACCAATTCGGCTAAAAGTTTCAAAATTTCTATTTTTTGTTCCGTAAGATTTTCACTACCTGCCAATAAAACTCCCATGTGCTCTTCTTTTGAAATCAAGGGAATAATTATTGTCGGCGTATTTTGAAGATGATAAATATTTAAAAAATCAATATTTTGTATAAATTTCATATTTTTCAATCGCATTGCATCAACAATAGGATTTTGACTTTCTTCCAAAGGCACTTTTATCGCATAAGTATTATTAATTCTGTCTAAAATTGTTAAATTGATGGCATTGAGCGGATTGTTTATAAATCCTATAGAAATAAAATCCAAATTTAACTGATTTACAACAACATTGTGCAAACATAAAAATATTTCTTCTGCGGTTGTTTTATGTTTTGCTACGCCGCAAAAATTGCTTAAAAGCGTTACAGGGTCTATCTTTTCAGAATAAATTGACGAATACATAGACGAGTTGTAAACACCATAAACTTTATTTACAGATTTTTTAGGTTCTATTTTGGATGTTTTATGTTCCAAAATAGGATTAGAGCTTCCTAATATAAAACTCTGCTGCCTTTTATTAATTTCGTCTAATGCCTTTTGTCTAGGATTCAATTTCGACTACCTTAATTAAATTTAACTTGCCTTCATGTTAATCTTTTAAAAACCGCTGAGTATGAATTATTGTTATTTTTTTTTGAAAACTTTACATTTATTTTATCAATTTTTTTTCAAGATTGTAAGCCACCTTATTAAAATAAAAGCCACAACTGCCTAAAAACTCCCCCGACAAGACTTTACAAAAGTTTAGAAATGAGTTTTTATATCATTTGAGTAGTTTTAAAATGCAGTTTTGCTATATCTTCAAGCGGTATATTTTTGCTTTTTGCAAGTTTTGCTTGGGCAACTACCATCTCTGAAGCACCTTTCGGCAAATTCAAATTATATTTTTTTGATAAATCAGATATCTTTTTTACAAATTCATTTCTTGCAACAATAGAAGCTGCTGCAACCGCCAAATCCCTTTCTGCTCTGACTTGTTGGACCAAATTTATTGATTTGCCCGATTGCATAAGAGCATTTATTATAAGTTTTTCATTGCCAAATTTGTCAGAAATAGCATTCGGGCATGGTGATTTTTCCAGAATATTTTCAATCGCTCGAGCATGCCCCCAGGCAAGCATTTTGTTCAAATTATTGAATTTTTTATAAAGCTCGTTATATTTATTTGGGTTAATTGTTACAATCGAAAAAATCGAATTATTTTTAATTTGAACAGCTAATTTTGAAATTTTTTCATCAGTCAATTTTTTACTGTCTTTTAGCCCCAAATCTTCAAAAAGTTTTTTATTTTTTTCATCAACCAAAACACTCGCTATGACCAAAGGACCGAAATAATCGCCTTTGCCCGATTCATCCGTACCAATCCAAGATACAAAATCATGTTTTAGTTCATCTGTCTTGTGCGGCACATCAATTAGGCTCAATTGCTCTTTTTGGATATAAGTATTTACAAAATCCTGAATCCCTGAACCTTGTGCCAAAAGTTTACCGCTCTTATAAAGAGTTACGACAACATTTTTGCCCTTTGCTCTCCAAAGAGCATGGTCAGCTGAAGAAAACAGATAATTTTCTTTTTGCAATTTATCTCTTAAATTTTGGGCTTGATTTAAATCAAATTTTTCACTATAAGAATTGCTCATAAATTTAAAGATAGCATAAAGAAAAAAATGACGGAAACGATTAGTTTCGGACATTTTAAAACTGTGATTAACAACACTAAATTGTAAACACATGTTACACAGGTATATACAAAAGAGACAATTTTTATATACTTTTAGTTTTTATATAAACATAGAAAACTTTTGAGGAAAAAACATGTACGAACAACTTTTATATCAAGAAAAATTTAATATAGTTCAAAATGCAACTGATGCTTATGCCAACACTGCAGAAAACTTTTTTCTTATGGAACAAGATGTCAAAAAAAAGAAAAAAGTATACTATTCACTAAAACAGCTTTTGCATGAATGCCCATTTTACGGTCTTGAAACCTATGGAGAAAATTTTATTTGCTAGATAGTAAAGTTTACCGTTCTATCAACAAATCTTCCGCCACCTCCACACATAGCATCTATATAATCGTCTTTCTCTTCAAATGTTTTATATAAACCTTTTACTTTTTCATGAAGTTTTCTGTCTTCTGAGGTTACATATTCATCACCTATTGCTTCTGCTCTAGAATAAACAATGGATTCCAATCTTTTTTGCAAACTAGGCTGATTTTTACCTTTAGAAGCAGTGTATTCATAAGTCCCCGGACTTATTTTTTTAAGGTCAGAAATTATATTATTTGCAGCACGTCTGAACTGACGACCTTCTTTTATGCCTTGAAAAGCTATTTGACTATTTGCTCTTACAGAATTAACTGTTCCTATCATAAAATATCCTTTCAATAGTTGTTTATGTTACAAAAAGTTTTAAAAATCGTGAATAAAAAATTTTGCTACCAAGAAGTTAATTATTAATAATTCTTTACTTCCCAATACAAAATTGTTCAAATATATGGGTCAAAATTTCGTCTGTCATCACTTCGCCTGTGATTTCATCAAGGTTCAAGAGGGAGGACTTTATGTCAATCGAAATCAAATCCTGAAGCTCTTGCGATTTTGCCCCAACCAAAGCGTGGTCAAGTGCAATTTTGGCATTTGCAAGACACTCTTGCTGTCTCAAATTGGTCGAAAATTCATTATCTTCAATTTTATTTTGATTAATAATTTGCGTTTCGATTTCTTTTTTAAGTCTATCAATACCTTGATTTGTTTTTGTCGATATACACAAAATATCTTTCGGCAAATTATTTACCAAATCTGATTTTGAACCGATTTTCAGATGAGGTTTTTTTTCAACTTCAATAAGAATTTTTTTGTCTTCTTCTTGAAGTCCTTCGCTCAAATCATACATAAACAAGACCAAATCGGCTTCTTCAAGACATTTTTTAGAAAAATCAATCCCAATAGATTCGATAACATCTGATTCAGAATTATTTTGAAGCTCTCTGAGTCCTGCAGTGTCCATAAGAGTTACGGGAATACCTGCAATATCTAGTGATTCTTGAATAACATCTCTTGTAGTGCCCGCAATATTTGTTACTATTGCCCTTTGAGAATCCAAAAGCGTATTGAACAAAGAAGATTTTCCGACATTTGTTTGCCCGATTATGGCAATTTTCAACCCTTGACGCATCAAATTTGAACTTTTGGCACCTGATAAAGCTTTATCAATTTTGCTTATAACTTCCATCAATTTTTTTTCAATAAAATCGTATTCGGGTTCAGGTACATCTTCAGGGAAATCAATAGCTGCTGTGATTTTAGCTAAAAGCTCCATGATTTCGGCTCGAAGTATTTGGATATAATTGGAAAGAGTTCCTGACAAATTTCTTGTCGAAATTTTTGAAAATTTGTCTGTTTTGGAATGAATTACATCCAAAACAGCTTCAGCTTGGGACAAATCCATTTTGCCATTTAGAAAAGCTCGTTTTGTGAATTCGCCTCGCTCCGCTATGATTGCACCTTGTTTCAAAATCAAATTCAGAATATTTTTGACAATATTCATCCCACCATGGCAATTGATTTCGACAATATCTTCTCCTGTATAGCTGTTCGGGGATTTGAAATATATAACCAAAACCTCGTCAATAATGGTTTGTTCATCCAAAATCCAACCATGATGAGCCATATTCGGAACAAAATCAGGGAGAATTTTTTTATTTGAATATTTAGAAAAAATTTCTTTTAAAATTTTTAAAGACTCATCGCCACTAATCCGGATAATACCGACCCCGCCTGAACCAAGCGGGGTAGTAATTGCTGCAATTGTTTTATTTTGGTAAAGCATTGATTATTTTTCTTTGATTACTACTTCTGCTTCTATTACACCGTTTTTGTTTTTTGGTGTTTCTGATGCAAGCTGCTTATCAATAATTATGGTTTGCAATACCTGAATGACATTGCTTGTAACCAAATATAAAAGCACGCCTGCAGGAATAGGGATGAAAATAAACATTCCCATTACCATAAGAGGCATCATTTTGGACATTGTTTTTTGTATTGCCTCTTGAGCAGGGTCTAAGTCCGCTTGTGCATTAGATTTCATAAGGAATTTTTGTGATAAAAACATTGTTACCCCAAAAAGTATAACCAATGCAAAAATATCATAATTGAAACTTGATTTGGCAGGGAAAGTCGGCTCTGTAGCGGTCAAAATCGCTCCTTTACGAATAAAATTAACTGTTTCAAATTCTCGTGTTGAGTTGTTTATAATCGAAATTTTTGCCGATTTTATTTTGTCTAATTCGCTGAATTTCAAGCTCAAATCATCAAGACTGATTTTCAAATCGACAGGTTCACCGGGCTTGAGTTCACCTTGAATTTGCACAGCTTGCCTTGGTTTTGGAACTTTAATTTCTTCAGTTGTCCCATTTTTCAATGTAATTAAAGCTGTTTTGTCGGTAGAAAAACCGTCATGCAAATTTACGCTGAATTTTCCGTCTTGAGGTATTGCATCAGAACTTTTTAAAGTTTGATCCAGTCTGTTGATGAATAAAAACGAAGAATCCCCCGCCACTTGCATAAATTGCGGACTCATAAGAGCCGAATATAAAAGGATGAAAACAGGCAATTGCAAAAGCATCGGCAAACATCCGCCCATTGGATTGAATTCGTTTTCTTTATAAAATTCCATCATTTTTTGTTGCATAATTTGCGGATTGTCTTTGTATCTGGTTTGAAGAGCTTTCATTTTAGGAGAAAGTGCCTGCATTTTTTTCATTGAACGCTGTTGTTGAACCGTCAAAGGCCACATCGCCATACGAATTATGATGGTGAGCAAAATTATAGCAACCCCGAACCCACCTGAAAAATTACTGATTGTATTTAGTATTCCAACTGTTATATTTGTAAAATCCAATATTTTGTACCCCGTTTATAAACTATCTTTACTACAGTTTAGAACAAAAATGTGCGACAGGCAATTTTATCATAATTCAAAAGAGTTTGGGGAATTGTTTTTTTACTTAGAATATCTTTCCATTACGAATTGTAAAGCAAAATATTCTAAAAAATTAAAGTTTATAAAAACAATCACCGATAAGAATATTAACGGATGAATAGCGGAATTTTGGTATTCCTAAAAGGTACAGTCAAGAAAAGTTTTATAGAGGAGATTTGGCATGGAAAATTTTAACGGTATAGGTGCGAATTTTATTGGGCGTAAAAATCTTTACGGGGTAAGAGAAACAAGGGAAGAACAAATCCAAAAAACTACGGAAAAAATTCCGCAAAATGAAATTGAAAAAACAATTCAAAGAAAAAATCCTGAAGATGTATTAAATGCGATGCATCTTCAAGGAGCTCAAAAAATAATCACGCCAAAAATAAACAAACTGAGAAACGACCCCCAAATGAATCAACGAATCGGGGAATTTATGAGCAGTTTTGAATCAGAAGTGGAAAAAGGCTTAAAGATTTTGGCAAAAGAATTCCCTAAAATGAATGAAATCCAAGCAAGAGCAATTGTGGCAGAATCTATTTTGAAAGCTTCAGATAATTAATTGTTGTAAAGATTTTTTACTAAAGTGTCATTTGGATATCTTGAGAAGTTATAGTTCTTGTAGCATATCACTTTGAGCAAAAATCTATGATAACCAGCATAACTTTTCCGATTTCTAAAATTTTTTATGGCAGAATCAATCAAAAAAACAGTTCTGATAATCAAATTCGCCATGAAAACAGAGCTGTGTTTGATTTAGAGTCCCCAAAAAGTCTTTATAATAGACAAATTATTAATAGTAAAAAAGTTTCTGATGTGAATTTTGGATTCCACCTGACAACAGTGCCTGGATTTCATTGTCCTTGTTGTGGGAAACTGATGTATACAAGAAGCGAAGTATCTGAATTTACAAACATTTTAAAAGATGCCAAAGGTGTTGAATTAAGCGAATTTCTTGCAAAACATATCGATAATTTTCATCCTGTTGAAAAAGATGTTGCGATGATTTTTATGAATTTATCTTCATTACATCCTGAAAAAGATATAAAACAGTTGTTGCAACACACTGTCGAGAGCAAAAGGGGGATTTTGGAATCTGTGCAAACAGATATAGTACTTGAATTGAAAAAACATGCAAAAAATCTCAGCCCACAAAAGCAAAAAGAAGTTTTTGAACATCTTGATAAAATACAAGAAATCATTGTAAAAGGTAAAGACGGGCTGCCTTTCAAGAGGAAAAAGGTTCTAAAGACTATAGAACTTTTTTATACTTTTGAAGAAAATACAAAAGACAAAGCTATTCTTTTAAAAATGATGCGAAAAGCAGCAAAATTGCCTTCTTCTGCCGAAAATACCAATGCTTTTATATGTAAATATATGCAAGATGGCAAAACTAATGAAGATATTGCTTTGAGACTTTTTGAATCAAATCTTTCCACAAAAGAGCATTTGAAACTTAAATTGAGAAATTCTAAGGACGTAGAACATGGTTCCGACAAGATACAAAATCTGATACCAATGTGCAACAAATGTAACAATGAAAGAAATGATATGTCGTATTACCTCTTTGTCAAAAAATATCCTGAAATGAGAAAAAATATTAAAAACCTTTTTAAAGAAATTCAAATTTACATAATTGATCAGAGAGTACGCAGATATTATACTTACCCTTTACGCATAAAAAAAACACTTTCGGTAGTGTCTTTAAACCCTTCTGGAGAGAAAGCCTGTTTAGATATTGATGTTTTTCCAATAAGAAAATTTTTAAAAAAACTTTATTCCAGATAATCAACACCGCCATCACTAAAAGGATGACATTTTGAGATTCTTTTAAGCCCAAGCCATGAGCCTTTTAAAAAACCGTATTTTTCAACAGCTTGTTTTGTATACTCCGAGCAAGTGGGATAAAAACGGCATGCCTTCGGAGTGAATTTGGAGAAAAATTGGTAAATATTAATCAATTTTAAGGCTATTTTTTTCATTTTGCAGCTTTATATCCATTTTATTTATGAGTGTTACAACACTATTATAAACCTGTTTAAAATCCGCATCAAAAGAATTTTCTCTTGCGGTAAAAATCAATGATAACCACTTAGGTTCGATTTCTTTTTTTTGGAGGGCAATCCTATAAGCTTCTCTTGCAAGACGTTTTATACGATTTCTTTTGACAGAGCGTTTATGAATTTTTTTGCTTACAATGAATCCGACTCTTGAATTTTGGTCTTGATTTTTTTCTTTACCTACATATAAAACAAGAAGTGCATCGGCTGTTGATTGTTTCAATCGATAAGTTGCCTTAAATGCACTGCTTGTTGTAAGTCTTTGTTCTTTTGATAGCAAAGCTGTAAGCCCCTAATGTTAGTCTTGGAATATTTGACGGCTCAAGGATCTTCACTACATTACACTTTTTATTTATATAAAAGCTTCATTTCGTAGCCCCTTTCGCATGGCGAGCTTTGCTCCCGTCTACCTTAAAAGGCACCCTCCCTTATAATCTTCGCTATCGCTCAGAAACAAGAAGAGCTGAAAATTCCGCTAAGCTCTTTTTTTAGCCTGAATAACTATATTATGACGACCTCTTGCACGTCTTCTGTTAAGAACACGTCTGCCGCCGGGAGTTGCCATTCTTGCGAAAAATCCGCTTACTCTTTGTCTTTTACGCTTTGTACCTTCTAGTGTACGTTTCATTTATATTTCTCCTAAATTATTTTTTCAATAGTAAACTCTATGTTAAAAAAGACATGAGCTCTAGTCAAGAAGATATTATTTTAAAGCTTAATTTGTCGCAACTTGCAAACAATCGGTCAATTGAATCAAAACTTTTTCATTGCATTTTGCTCTGAAATGCAGCCCGGGGGAAAGCAATCCTGCCAAAAGTCCGACGCCGAAACCTATCGGCATGCCAAGAGTTACAGCAGCTTGTGCAGAATTTTTGGCTGTCCCTGCAGCAGCTGCAATACCTGTCCCCAAGCCAAATAACCCAATTGTATAAAGTGCAACTTTGCCTGCTCCCATCAATTTTGTTTCTTGGAGCATGCCTGATGTTGAATAAATTCTTGCTTGAATCGGATATGCCGTTCCGCAAGGTGTCAAAATATATTTGAAATTCAAACTTACTTGAGCAGGCTTATTTAAAGCTCTGGGTTTTTGAATACATTCGACACAAGCAATAATTTGAGAACAATTTGGAAGTATTTTTCGACCTTCTTGCGTACAAAGACCATTTTTTAATATAAAAGAAATATTATCTCCGGGGCAAAGTTTTTTGGAATTTACTTTTTGTGCAAAATTGGCTTCAATCACCGTATGTCTTTCTACTATTGCATTGCAACCACAAATTTTGACAAGATTTACGGGGGAATTTTTATTTGTACAAAGATGCTCAATTTGTCCTTGACATTCACAACTGCAATCATAAGGAACAGGACAACAAGGCGTTGTTTCACAAGGTGTTTGGCATGGTGTTGAACAAGGAGAAGATTCCGGACAACAAGTTTGCACAGGGCAACAAGCCGGTTTTTCGGGGCAACAATTTTGAGCTATAGCTAAATTTGAAAACATAAAAATTGATAATAATCCTAAAGATATGGCTCTTTTATAGATATTTTTCATGGTATATAGTCCTTTAATAGTAGCTATTTAGTATGAATTTTAGCAGTAAATTCAAAAAATATAATTAGACAACTGATTTAATTATGACAACAGATTTTTTCGTTAAACATCTGTAATAGTAGAGCGATTATTATGGATAATTTCTCAATCTTCTTCTAAAATAGTTTTATAACGAAAAGGTGTTAAATTATGGGTGATGAAGATAAGCAGTTTGAAGCTACCGCTCAAAAACTGGAAAGAGCCAGAAAAGAGGGGCAAGTTGTCAAAAGCAAAGACTTTTCTATGGCAATTTCTATGGTCGCCATGTTCGCTATTATCAATGCTTTAGCACCTTTTATTTGGGATCAGTTGGCAGGCTTATTTACGGTTTTATATGAACAAATTCCAAACCGCAGCATGGAAGATATAGGGCCCGGTTATATTTTATTTATGACCGTCAAACCTTTGGTTTTGATTATTGGTCCTATTATGATTATGGCTGTTATAGTAGCAGTTTTGGCAGATGTGGTTCAAGTCGGACCTTTATTTGCTACAGCAACTTTAGTGCCAAAACTTGATAAACTTAATCCTTCGAAATATTTCAAAAATTTATTTTCAATCAAAACTCTTTTCGATTTATTTAAAAATATCTTCAAAGTTGCAGTCTTAGGTGCTATTGGTTTTGTGGTGTACAAAGCCCATTTGACAACTATTTTGACTTTAGTAGCGGTAGAAAATAATTTTGCAATTATGTATGAATTCGGCAAATTAATCGCTGATTTTATTATAAAAGCCGGAATTGTATTTTTGATTATTTCAGGTGCAGATTACGGTGTTACAAAATGGAAATTTATGAAAGACCAAAAAATGTCCTTCAAAGAGATTAAAGATGAATATAAAAACTCCGAAGGAGACCCACATGTCAAAGCAGCATTGCGTCAAAGACGTTTCCAAATGTTACAACAAGGCTCGGCAGATATGGTCGTAGAGGCGGACTTTGTGGTTACAAACCCAAGCCACGTGGCAGTTGCAGTCAAATATGACGAATCCACCATGGAAGCCCCCAGAGTTTTGGCAAAAGGAGAAGATTTATCTGCTGAAAAAATTAAAAATATTGCAAAAGAAAACAACATCCCAATCATCGAAAATCCTCCTGTAGCAAGGGCTTTGTTCAAATTCGTTAAAGCAAATAATGATGTTCCTGCAGAACTTTATCAGGCTGTTGCAGAAATTCTCCTCTTTGTGTACGATTTGCGAAAACAACAAAATATGTCTACAATATAACATAGGTAGTTATCTGAATTTTTGAAAAATATGTCGAACGCACATGATGTAAGAAATAATATGAAAATTCGAGAATACATAGAAATCATTGAAAAGGTTTCTAAGGTAGAACAACGTCGAATTCCTTCTCATATGATCGAATATGAGGAACTTGTTTCAATCGGAATTATTGCTATTCAATCAATGATAAAAGATAAAACATCAGAACAACTCGAAAAATATAATAATTCATATATAGCAACAGCGGTTAGATGGGCAATCAGGAATGAACTCCGAAATCGTTTCAAATGGTATTCTTTGAGACATAAAAAAGAAACCTCGGGAGATGATGAAGAAAACGGAGACGGCATTGACCTTTCTCCTGCAAAAGTTAAAGAAGCTATTTATGAGACAATTTTGTCAATAGATTCTTTAGCAGATGCTGCTTCAGACAATGATTCGCCTTTTGATTTTGTCAAAGATCCTTCCGCTTTACCCGATGAAAAAATTGAGATTTCAGAAATCTCTAAAATGATTCGAGAAGCAATCGCAACACTTCCTCCAAAAGAAAGAACCGTTGTTGAATATCGTTTTTACAGAAATATGCAGGTCAAAGATATCGCTATACAAGTAGGTTTGTCTTCTTCTCGTATTACAAGAATTGTTCAAGGTTCATTGCATCATATTCGTTGTTATCTGAGAGAACGCGGTTATCACGGATAATATACAACAAACAGTTGATTACCTTTTGACCTAAAACCGTTATTCTAGTGTAGAGGGTGAATAGCCTTTTTAAGAAAAATTATGGGGAATAAAGGCAAAGAGCCTTTTTAATGGGGGTTAAAAGGTAAGTGTCAATTGAGGTTGTAGAACAATCTACAAAATCAAATTTTAATTTTAATACTGCTTTTGCATGGTATCACAATACTTTAGAAGGGCTGTTGAACAATGTTGTGCAAGATTTTTTGCAAGCAGATTTTCATTTCAAATTGATTTCTGTTTCGAAAAAACCTAATATAATAACGAAAAATGACAGTTATTTTGTAACACAAGTAAAATTACATGATGATTTTGCTTCATCTTTAAAATTGTCACAAAACACGATAGATATGTTCCTTGAGGTCGCTTTGGGAGAAAGCGAGGACGGTTTTGAAATAGAATACTTGACCGAACTTGAAGCAAAAGTTCTTACTGCTTTTAATCATAATTTATATAAAGAATTTTCAAAAATATTCATTCCAAGCAAAAAAATCAAAACTTTAATCAATGAAAATGAATTTAAAAATGAATATATTTATTTTACCTTTTTGACCCAAGACAAAAATCATCAAAACGGAAAAATCATAGCAATATTACCTTCTCAACTATTGATAGAACCTAGTTTAACCGCACCCACCCCTGAATCTTTGCCTGAAATATATTTTAATAAATCTCCGATTGAAGTTGATATTTTTGTCGGTCAAACCAAAATTTTGCTTGAAGATATGAAAATGTTGCAAAAAGAAGACATCGTGATTTTAGAAAAGAGCGACATCAGCTCTATGAATTTAGTCGGAGACTTTGAATTCAAATTCAATGTTAACCCTGACCCGATGCTTGTTTATAATTATCAAGATAATTCAGAATACGAAATTAGTGAGGATAAGATGACAGATACTAAAAATAAAAACAGATGGGACTTGATACAAGTCGAAATGAGTGCTGAATTTGAAAAAATCAAAATGCCTCTGGGAGAACTCAGACAAATCAGCAAAGGACTTATCGTCGATTTGGCAGATGTTTACCAAAACGCAATTACGCTTAAAGTCGAAAATAACGCCATCGCAAAAGGTGAACTGGTCATCATTGATGATAAGTATGGTGTTTTAATCAAAGAAATTTTTACTGAAGAACCAAAAGAAACATCGGAAACACAATCTTCTCAAGAAAATCAACCGATTTCTCCAGCAAGTTCTTCAGAAAACGGCGATGATGATTTCGATTTAGAAGATTTTGATATTGATGATGAAGATCTCGATGAAGATTTTGACGATGACTTTGATGATGAGGATATTTAAAAATGTTTGGTTATATAACAGGTTTTAGCATTTATACTCTTGCGATGATAGGAATTATTTTTATTGCTTTTGTCGTTGTAAAAAAGTTTTCTGTTTCAAGAAAAGGGGCAAAAAGCCATAATAATTTTCTTGAAATCGAAACATCTTTATCACTTGAACCCAGAAAAACTCTGCATGTCGTAAGAGCAGGGAATGAACAGATTCTTATTGCGACAGATGCCGATAGAACGACTTTTTTGACAAAACTTGGAGGGGATAGCCCACAAAATGTTGTTTATATGAAAGATTATTGTGAACAAACAAAAAATGAAGTACCAAAAGAAATGGTTTTTGAAGAACAGCCAAAAGTTTTTAAAGATTTAATGAAGAGGTTGCAAAAATAAAATGGATTCAGTCATAAAAGATTTAAACCCAATATTACAGCTACTTGTCGTAATGACAGCATTTTCATTTTTGCCGTTTATGTTTACTTGCATGACAAGTTTTTTGAGGTTTGTAATTGTTTTTTCAATTCTGAAAACAGCCTTGGGAACACAACAAGTTCCACCGGGGATTGTAATCATAGGTCTTTCTATGATTATGACTATTTATACAATGGGACCTACCTTCCAAAAAATGTATGATGCCGGTCAAAAGCCTTATGAAAGAGGCGACATTGTCCTTGCCCTTACAGAAGGTTCTCGTCCTCTTAAAGAATTTATGCTTAAACAAACAAGACAAGATGATTTAGCATCTTTTATCGAAATGAGCAAACAGCCCCCGCCTGCAACACCTGACGATTTGACGCTTTTTCAGGTTACACCTGCTTATATCGTAAGTGAACTAAAATCATCTTTTGAAATAGGTTTTATTATTTTTATACCTTTTGTAGTTTTGGATTTAGTTGTTGCAAACGTACTTTTGGCACTTGGTATGATGATGTTGTCTCCTACGATTATTTCTTTGCCGTTCAAACTGCTTATATTTATTGCCGTAGACGGTTGGAGTTTGATAGTAAACGGTTTAGTACAAAGTTTCAATTGAAGGAAAAATAAATGGAAGAAATGCTTTTAGAACATCTGGGGAAAGGTTTTATAACCATGTTGGTTATATCGATGCCTTGTGTTTTAACAGCTGCTGCAATTGGGCTTGTTGTCGGGATTATTCAGGCTGTTACCCAAATTCAAGAACAAACTATTGCTGCCGCACCGAAGATTTTTGCTTTATTTTTGCTCTTGATGATTGGAGGAGGAGTCTTTACCGATATGATGAAAAATTATTTCTTCGAATCAACACATTTAGCTTTTGAAGTAATAACCAAAGACGATGATTTTGCTCTTGGCATAAATGATTCTTTAACGCCTAATGAAGGTACTCATGAGATTCAAAAAGACAGCTTAAATAAAATGATGAACCAACAACCAAAAGATGCCTACAACAAAAGAACCGACAAGGTCCAAAATATTACAAATTCAGGCGGAGCAAGTAGCGGTCCGAATTTTGCCGAAAAACATTATATTAATTCTAAAAGGTAAAATATGATTACAGATACAGTTATTGAATTTTCGAAACAATTTCCGGCTTTTGACTCAGCTATAAATTCAGGGCTTATAGTTTTTGCCAGAATTTTGAGTTTTATGACATTTGCACCTGTTTTAAGCCGAAAAGAAGTCCCTATGCTTATCAAAATTGCATTTTCACTAATCTTGACTGTTATAATGATGTCCTTGCTCGGCAATATACCTATTCCAAAAGGTTCTTCTATAGCTTTGAATTTATTATTAAATATGACTTTTGGAGCTATAATCGGTTTTATTGCAACCGCAATTTTTGCAGCCATAAACGCGGGCGGAGATATGATTAATACCCAAATGGGTTTATCATCGGCTATGATGTTTGATAGCAGCACCAAAGCTCAAAGTTCGGTTTTGGGAACATTTCTGGGGCTTTTCGGAACTGTAATTTTTATCCATATTGGCGGAATGTATTGGCTTATTAAAGCACTTTTGCGGAGCTTTGATGTATTTCCTGTTTATGACACAGTTTTACCCTTGGCAAAAATCATAAGTATGGAATATATCGTAACTATCACCTCAAATGTTTTATTTGTCGGATTACAGATAGCTTCGCCTATTCTTCTTGCTACTTTGGGGCAAGATATTATATTAGGATTGATATCCAAAACCGCACCGCAAGTCAATGTATTTACTTTAAGCTTCTTGTTCAAACCCGTTATGGGAGCGGCAATTATGGTAATTATTTTACCTATGCTTGTCAATGTAGTTACAGATTATTTTCTTTCTTTTGCACAGATATATTAGGTTTTTATTATGTATATTTTAGAAATTTTGCTCAAAAAAATTACCGAACGTAAAAATAAAAAACCTGCACCCTTGGAAGAAAAAGAATATGGAAAATGCAAACATATTTTTTTGCCCGTAGATTCAAGCGGAAAAAGACTTGCCTGCTCAAAATGCGGGCAGTATGCAGTTTTGGAATAAAATTATTATAGAATCAATTAAAAGATAGCCCCCGAATCTATATTTGGTTCAATCTCTTTTATCGTCAAAAAATCCTGATTGATAAATTTCTTCTTGTTTATAAAACCCAATCATTTTTTTGTTTTTTGATAATTTCAGCATCTTTTTATTGATTTCTTGCTTAAATTTATCCATTTCTCCAAAGTTTTTTTCGTCAAGAGCTTTGATTTCGTCAATAATTTCTTTGATTTCTTTAATTTTGAAATCTTCCTTTGAGATTTTTTCAAACAAATCATCTCTTTTCAATAAAAGTTCTTCAATTTTGTCAAAATTTTCGAGCTGAATTAAAAGTTCTATTTCTTTTGAAATACTTAAAATATTATTATAAAAATCTTTTTTGGTGTTCACTTCTAAATACCGTCAGTTATATCAATACTTTGATAATTATCCAAGCCGCCATCTTCTTTATTTTGAAGTTCTCTTTCTTTTGAAACTTTTATCGCAGCTTCTTCCCAGGCAGATTTTAAGGTTTTAAGCAAATCAATAACCACATCAATTTTTTCTGAATTTTTTTCAATATTTGCCTGAATCAAAGTATGGTTCATAAATTCATACAAACTGTATAAATTTTGGGCAAATTCACGATTGGGTTCCCATTCAAGGGTATTCATAAACTCCGAAATAATAGCCTGTGCCTTCAAAAGAAATGTATTTGTTTGAGCAAAATCTTTTTCTTCGATATAGACTTTTGCTTTATTCAAAAAATTTATAGCACCGTTATACAACATAATCAAAAGCTTTTCGGGAGTAGCTGTTTGGATTTGTGTCGTTTGATATTGCTTTAAATGTGCATTTTGTGGATTATAAGCACTCATATAAAATCCTCATACGGGTATTATACACTATTATTTAAGCATTTTACTAATACTGTATCCTACAAATGGTGGATTTTTCACTTATTTTGAGAATGCAGAAAAATAATTTTTCTCACAAATAACCAAACATTTTCTTCATGCTATTTTATTAAACTTTTCTGTCAACAATTATCCCGAGAGGGTTTTTTACTCTCATTACAAAACTTTTTAGCTCTTCTAATGATAATGTTTCTCTAATTTCACCTGTTTTTATATGAACGATTTCGACAATTTCTTTGTGGGAATTGTACATTACTTTATATTCAGTCTTATTTTCGGTAAGTTCTAAAACTTTATTATTAGATTGAACATCAGATTTGACAGGTTCTGCTATTTCAGTAAAAAGATTATTTATGGCTTTTTGCTGATCGTCTTGTTTTTTTCTTTGTTCTCTGCGTTCTTTATTTCTTTTCCCGTTAGCATCAAGTTGAGTTTTATCTGTTTCATCAATTTTTTTTAATGCAGCATGCAAATTTGAAGCCTCTTGGGCTTGGAGCTGTATTTCAGCAGGTAAAATATCTCTTGCCATACCTATATTTGTGAGTGATAAGCCGTCAATTGCCATAAATTACTTCCTGTAAATCACTTTCTTTTTCTCAGAACATCCTATTCTTAAGAATTTAATTTTGTCTAAAAGTATAAGGAACTTTACAAATCTACATGTTTTCTATATGTACCACTTTTAAACCTTTTATTACCGTTTTGGCGAAATAAAAAGATACAAAAATTAACATACTTTGGTTTTATAGTGGTAAAATTTATTTATGAGAAAAATTTTAGAAATAAAACGAAATCATATTACAGAAAGAGAACATTCGGGTGTTCTGATTTTGAGCAATGAAGAAAAAATTCTTGCAGAATACGGAAATGATAATAAAGATGTTTGTTATTATTTGCGTTCTTGTGCTAAACCTCTTCAAGCAGCAGTTTTACAGGATTTGGGTGTTTTTGAATATTTCAATTTTTCTCAAGAAGAAATAGCAATAGTTTCTTCTTCTCAGAACGGTTCTTTCGGACATATTTTTGTTATCGAAAATCTTCTGAAAAAAATTGGCAAAACTAAAGATGATTTACTCTGCGGCATCCACCCGCCAAGAGACACTAAAATGCGTGAATATTTGACCAAAAATGATTTAAAACCTTCATCCATTCACAATAATTGTTCGGGCAAACATGCAGGATTTTTGGCAGCTTGCGTTATGAACGGCTGGGATAGTTCAAATTATACGGATTTTGAACATCCTCTTCAAAAAATTATTATTGAAAAAATAAGTGCCTATTATACTTGTGAATCTGAAAAAATTGCCGAAGATGGTTGCGGAACGCCAATTTTGGCAATGCCTTTTGAAAACATGTGTAAAGGTTTTTTAAAATCTTTTAAAGATTATCCGAAAATACAAGAAGCATTTGCTGAACAACCCTACATGATAGGCGGATACGGCAAAATTGACAGCGAAATAATTTTTGCCTCAAACGGCAGACTCATTGCAAAAGTCGGGGCTGAAGGACTTTGCATGGTTTATAATCCTTCCAAATCACAAGTTTTGCTTGTAAAAATCGCCGATTCTAACGAACAAGCAAGGAGCATTGTGCTTATAGAAGCTTTAAAACAATTACAATGGCTGTCTGGAAAAGAAATCCAAAATAACCCTATATCAAGACTTTTTGACAAAAATGTCAAAAATTTTTCAGACAATGTTGTCGGAGAAATTTGTCCTCTTTTTGAATTATCAAAGAGTCTCGTAGAAAGCCTTTAAAAGCCTTGCATCATCTTCCATCACAGGGCTTTCGCATACTAAAACACCTTTGACATCAAATTTTTTGAATGCACGAAGCAAATCTTTGTAATTCATATCAGATTCTTCGAGCATAATATGATTTTTTTCACCTTTAGGTCCGTAATTAATCCCTGCGAGGTGGGCATGGAATTCTTCAAGGGCATAAGCACCAATTTCTGTACCTATACGGTCAAAAATTTTGCAAAAATCGTCATAAGTATTCCAACCGCCTACCGTACGAGCATGCATATGCGAAAAATCTATGCAAGGCAACACCATGCCGAATTCTTTTGATATGGCAATAACTTCATCCAAATCACCCCATTGTGGTTCTTTACCCGTAACTTCAGGACGTATCCAAATTTTTGTATTATTTGTTTCGAGATGTTCGATTATACGTTCAAATTGTTTGAAAATATTTTTGTAAACAATATCTTTTTCTTGCTTTAAATAAAATCCTGCATGAAAAACAATACTGTATCCGCCAAAATTGTGTGCCACTTCAGCGGTTTCGATAATTCTTCTTATACTTGCTTCAATTTTTTCTTCTTCTTTAGCATTTAAATTAATATAATATGGACCATGGGCTGTAAGCACCATGCCGTTTTGCTTTGTCAGCTCTTTAACTTCATTTTGAGTTTGAATATTCATATTAACCCCTCGTACGAATTCGACTTCTAATCCGTCTAAATTCATATTTTGCAAATCCAAAAAAGCATTCGCATAGCTTCTGGGATTTGTGCAAATAGGGATTCCGGCTGTTGTAAAGTTTAATTTGTCCATAAAATTACTTTACCATATAATAATTAGGATACAAAAATCTGATTTATGTAAAATTATAGAGGATAAAAATATGAAAAGTGATGAAATAAAAAAAGGTTTACAACGTACGGCACACAGAGCTCTTTTGTATGCTACAGGTCTTTCTCAAAACCAAATGGACAGCCCATTTATAGGAATTGCGAGCAGTTTTACAGACTTAGTTCCCGGGCATGTCAATATGCGTGATATTGAACGCCATATAGAAAAAGGGATTCACACAGGCGGAGGTCAGTCTTTTGTTTTCGGCGTACCTGCAATTTGCGACGGAATCGCAATGGGACATACAGGCATGAGCTATTCGCTTCCTTCAAGAGAATTGATAGCAGATGCTGTTGAGTCAGTGGCGACTGCCCACAAGCTTGATGGGCTTGTTTTATTGACAAATTGCGACAAAATCACCCCTGGGATGATTATGGCGGCGATTCGTCTTAATATCCCTTGTATTGTGCTTACTGTAGGTCCTATGTTGGACGGCAAATGCGAACATAAGAATTTGACTATGGTCAAAGGTACTTTTGAAGCTATCGGGCAATTCAAAAACGGTGAAATTGATGCAAATACCCTCACCAAATATGAAATCGAATCTTGCCCGGGTGCGGGTGCTTGTCAGGGGCTTTATACAGCGAACACAATGGCTTGCCTGACAGAAGTCATGGGAATGAGCCTGCCTGGTTGTGCAACTTCATCGGCTGTTTCTGCCAAAACAAAACGCATCGCTTTTGACAGTGGCGTCATAATTAATGAATTAGTCAAAAAGCAAATCACTCCTTCAAAAATAATTACAAAAGAATCCATGAGAAATGCTATTATTGTCGATTTGGCACTGGGCGGTTCGACAAATTCAATTCTTCACTTACTTGCAATCGCAAATGAAGCCGGTCTTGATATTACTTTGGAAGATTTTGCAGAACTCAGCCATAAAGTTCCTCAACTCATAAAACTTGACCCTTCAGGGGTTTTGACTATGACAGATTTAGATAATGCAGGCGGTATTCCTGCTGCTATGAAAACAATTAAATCTGCTATTTCCGAATTCAAAAACACAACAGGCGTTTCGATGATGAGTGTCGATGAAATTGTTAAATTGGCATGGTGTGATAATGAAGTTATTCGCCCTGTGTCTGACCCTGTTACTGCAAACCCAGGTCTTGCGGTACTTTACGGAAATATCGCTCCTGATGGTGCAGTTGTAAAGATTTCGGGTGTCGAAAAAGAATGTCTGACATTTACAGGCAAAGCTAAAGTTTATGATTCTGAAGAAGCAGCGATGGAGGCTATTATGACTGACAAAGTTGTTGAAGGAGATATTGTGGTAATCCGTTATGAAGGACCAAAAGGCGGTCCCGGGATGAGAGAAATGCTTGCTCCGACAGCTGCTATTGTCGGAAAAGGTTTAGGCAAAAAAGTTGCATTGATTACCGACGGAAGATTTTCAGGCGGCACAAGAGGGCTTTGTGTCGGACATATTTGCCCTGAAGCGGCAGTCGGCGGGATAATCGGAATTATCGAAAACGGTGATGAAATTTTTATAAATATTCCTAAACGTACAATGAATTTGATGGTTTCTAAAGAAGAAATCGCAACTCGCAAAGAAAAATTCGTACCGATTGAGCCGAAAATCAAAAAAGGTTACTTGGCAAAATATGCCAAAACCGTAAGCCCTGCCAACAAAGGGGCTGTTACAGGGTAGTTATATCAGCTTTTTGAGAATACAGAAAAATTAATTTCAATAATTGAGAAAAAAATCTCATATTATGGTTTACTTTAATGCGTGTGCGTACCATAATATTGTTATAGAATTATTTTAATTTTCAAAAAGAAACAGAGGTAAAATATGAGTAAACAACTTGATGCAATTATGAAACCAAAATCAATTGCAGTCATTGGTGCTTCAACAAAACCAAGCACAATCGGATCAGAAATTATGCTCCGTCTAAAAGAATACGATTTTCAAGGCGAAATCTATCCTGTAAATCCAAAAGCAGAAGAGATTTGTGGCTTTAAAGTATATCCAACAGTTGGAGAAATCCCTGGGGATGTCGATTTTGCAGTAATCATAATCCCAAGCAAATTTGTTTTGGATGCAATTGACCAATGCCACGCAAAAGGCATTCTTGGTGTTTGCGTAATATCTGCCGGATTCAAAGAAACAGGTACTGAAGGTGCTGCACTTGAATTAGAATTAGCTGAAAAATTAAAATCTTATGATATGAGATGCGTAGGTCCTAACTGCCTTGGCGTTTTAAACACAAACCCTTTAGTACAAATGGATGCCACATTCGCTGAAGCTCTTCCTGTAAAAGGAGACATTGGCTTTGTATCACAATCAGGTGCACTAGGCGGCGGGATTTTGAACATATTAAAAGACTTGAACATAGGTTTTGCACAGTTTGTTTCTATCGGGAACCAAGCTGATATCAACGCAGAAACTATGATGGAATATTGGGAAAACGATGATGATGTAAAACAAATTTTGCTTTACATGGAATCTATCGCAAATCCTGACAACTTCAGAAACCTTGCAACAAGAATTACAAAGAAAAAACCCGTCATAGCTCTTAAAGCAGGTCGTTCTGCTGCAGGTGCTTCTGCTGCGTCTTCTCACACAGGCTCTTTAGCAGGTGCGGATAAAGCTGCTGATGCACTTTTGAAACAATCAGGCGTAATCAGAGAATTTTCTTTGAAAAATCTCTTTGCAACTGCAAAAGTTTTTTCTAACTGCCCGATTCCAAAAGGCAACAGATGTGCAATCATCACAAATTCAGGCGGTCCTGGAATTATGGCAACAGATGCAATTTGCGAATACGGCATGGAAATGGCTCCTATAACAGAGCATACAAGAGAAACTTTAAGAAGCTTCTTGCCAGCTGCTGCATCTGTAAAAAACCCTATTGATATGATAGCTTCAGCCCCTCTTGAGACTTACAAAAGAACTCTTGAAGTAACAATAGCTGATGAAAATGTCGATATGATTATGGTAATTTATTTACCGTTTATGGGTCTTAAAGACATTGATGTTGCAAACGCTATTATGGAAATCAAGGCAAAACATCCTGAAAAACCTGTTATCGGTGTATTTATGACAACAAGCGATTTCTTCTCAAAAATTTCTGAGATGGAAGTTAATATGCCATTCTTTATGTATGCAGAAGAAGCTGCTGACGGTATGTTCAGACTTGACCAACAACGTCAATGGGAAGCTCGTCCAATCGGTAACAAACCTGCTTACGATATAGATAAAGCTAAAGCAGCTCAAATCATCAAACAATCCATCAATGAAGGACGTGAACAGCTTACAACTCTTGAATCCATTGATGTGCTTGATGCTTACGGTATCAGAGCTTGCAAATACGGCTTGGCAACTAGTGTTGATGAAGCCGCAAATGTTGCAAATTCAATTGGATATCCTGTTGTAATGAAAATTACTTCAAAAACGATTTCTCACAAAACCGATATCGGTGGCGTAATTGTCGGAATTCAATCTGAAGAAGCTTTAAGAAATGAATACAACGCTCTTATCGAAAGACTGGAAGCGAAAAATATGCTTGACGGCTTAGAAGGCGTAATCATTCAAGAAATGGTCAAAGGCAACCGTGAAATGGTTTGTGGTGTCGCAACTGACCCACAATACGGACCTATGATGATGTTTGGACTTGGCGGTGTTTTCATCGAAACAATGAAAGACGTTATCTTCAGAATGGCTCCATTGACTGACATCGACGCAGAAGAAATGATTAAGTCTGTAAAAGCTTATGAACTTCTAAAAGGTGCAAGAGGCACGACTCCTGCACAAATCGACCAAATTCAAGAAACTTTGTTGAGACTTTCTCAACTTGTTTCTGACTTCAAATTTATCGATGAGCTTGATATCAACCCTCTTTTGATTTCTGAAAAAACCGGCGAAGGCATAGCAGTTGATGGTCGTATCAAAGTCAGAATGAAAGAAGCGAAATCAGTACTGGGAGTGAGCGAAGCGGAACTCGCCCTGTGAAGACATTTACGGAATAAAGTTTTTTCTTTGGAAAAACGTAATGAAGTGAAAATGTCTGAACGTGCTGTATTTCAAGACAGCGAAATCAGCACTGGGAGTGAGCGAAGCGGAACTCGCCCTGTGAAACTCTGATAAATATAAATAAAAAAGCTTAAAAGGCGGTGGAATTATCCATAGCCTTTTTTAAAAAATCATTTTTAAGCTCATATATTTATTTTATGCCGAATTCTTTTGGATTTTTAGTTGTACTAATAACCAAAAAACCGAAAGCGATACAAACTAAAAATACTCCGCCAAAAAGAAAATATATCATCATTTTTTTAATTCCTTATTTTTTAATAACATCAAAGTTTTATTTATATTACTGCTTACTTGATAAATAGAATAAATTAACATACTTGCAAAACTTATTCCTAAAATAACAAAAATAGGTTCAAAAATATTGTAATTAGAATCCAAAGCTTTAAAAGATAAACCTATACTTCCACCAATTACAACAATAAGAGAATTCCATAGATTATTTTTATTTGCCCGATGTGTATTTAATAACTCTTTTAAAAAATCTTTTTCCATGAATTTATTTTACTATATTTTTAACAAAAAATATACTGTAAAAGAATGATAATAGACTATAACTGTGCTTTCCTGTGAAAGAGTGAAAATAGCTTGGGCTCGAATAGTTGTTTCAAACAATCTCAATAAACTTAAAAGTTGGTGGAATTATCCATCGCCTTTTTAAGATTGCAAATACTTTTGTAAAAAATTCTTAATATTTTAAAGACAGGGAAGCAATTTTATTTTTGAAGCATCTTTATGAAAATATAGGTTAGTACAAGAAAAGGAAATTTCAAAATGGATGTATCAAAATTAACTCTAGGTAAACAAGTCTTCAAAAATCTTACAGGTGAGGAAGCTGGTATGAGAATAGCTTTGCATAATGCATTAAAAAATATGCCTCCATATCTAAATATGGCAAATTACGCTAAAGAAATCGAACATATGACACCTAGAAGCGGCTCTTTTACAGAACTCCCAAGCGATTTTTTCACAAAAGACTCACATGAATATAGACGAGTATTACTGAAAGGCAATGAAGGAAATGGCAAAGATAATTTTGCAAAAACAGGCGGGCTTTCAAAACTTATGGAAGAAATGGGAAAACATAAACTAAATCTGCCAAAATTTGAGCCTTGCGGATTATCAGATATAAGCACAATAATTGATAGATATGGTAAACCACATGTTTTTACTGACTGGTCTAAATTGGACTTTGGCAAAGACTACATCGAACGCATTTCAGGATTCCTCAATAAAGAATCTAATGGTAAAATTAAACTAAATGGAACAAAGCCATTTGCAAAAACAGGCGGACTTGAAGAGGCAATGAAAGAAAGAGCCTCGAAAAAAGTTGTAATCATAAATACAAATGACCCTGAAAATCTGGACCCAGAAATTGCAAAAAGACTAAAAAAAGAATAACAACAAAAAAAGCAGTGAATAATTCTCCGCTTTTTTAATTTCTGCCTGTCATTGCGAGGAGGATAAAATCCGACGAAGCAATCTCTACTATTTTCAAAAAGATCGCGTCGCCAAGCTCGCGATGACGAAATAATTTTACTCTTTTTCAGTTTTCTCAGCTGCTTTGCCTTTTGGTTTCATCGTAGGAAAAGCAATTACATCGCGGATTGTAGGCGAATTTGTCAAAAGCATAATCAATCTGTCGATGCCGACACCTAAACCACCGCAAGGGGCAAGACCGTATTCAAGAGCTGTGATGTAGTCCTCATCTATCGGATGAGCTTCTTCATCGCCATCAGCTTTCGATTTTGCCTGTGCTTCAAAACGAACTCTTTGGTCAATTGGGTCTGTAAGTTCAGAAAATGCATTTGAAATTTCCCAACCGTTAACTCGAGACTCGAAACGTTCTACAAGACGCGGATTATCACGATGAGTTTTTGCAAGAGGTGAAATATCACGAGGATAATCAATAATATGAATCGGCTGAATCAAATGCGGTTCAACTTTTTCTTCAAAAACTTTATCAATGATTTTGCCCCAAGAATCTGATTCTTCGGTTTCAATGCCGATTTTTTCGGCTTGAACAGCGGCATCTTTTTCATCCAAATGTTCATTGAAATCAATTCCTGTGTACTGTTTGACCGCTCCAAGCATTGTTACTCTATCCCATGGAGGTGTAAAATCAAGTTCTTTATCCTGAAATTGAACTTTCATTGTCCCAAGAACCTTTTGAGCAACAGTTGCCACCATATTTTCGACCAAAGCCATCATATCATTGTAATCGACATAAGATTCATAAAGTTCAAGCATCGTAAATTCGGGATTATGACGCGGAGAAAGCCCTTCGTTGCGAAAATTTCTGTTGATTTCAAAGATTTTTTCGTTCAAACCGCCTACCATAAGCCTTTTCAGATGAAGTTCAGGAGCAATACGCATATACATTTCTAAATCAAGAGCATTGTGGTGCGTAATGAAAGGTCTTGCCGCCGCTCCGCCTGCAAGGGTTTGAAGCATAGGAGTTTCAACTTCAAGAAAGCCAAGATTGGTCAAATAATTTCTGATTTCTTGAATAATCAAACTGCGTTTTTTGAAAGTATCACGCACATCAGCATTGACAATCATATCCACATAACGCTGACGGTAGCGTGTTTCGACATCTGTCAAGCCATGAAATTTTTCAGGCAAAGGCAAAAGTGCTTTTGAAAGAATTTTATATTCAGTAGCCTTCAAACTAAGCTCACCTCTGGGAGTACGGCGAATTGTGCCTGTAACGCCAATAATATCACCGATATCAACGAGTTTTAGGGTTTTAAATTCTTCTTCTCCGATAAATTCTTTATGACAAAAAATCTGAATTTTGCCTGAAGAATCCATCAAATCCATAAACATTCCCGTATTTCGCATAGCCATAACACGACCAGCAACAGAATATTTGTCCTCTGTCTCCGCTCCTGTTTCCAAGTCTTGGTATTTGTCTTGAAGTTCTTGAGCCGAAGCATTTCTGTCGAATTGATACGGATAAGGATTGATGCCTTTATCGACCAAATCTGTCAGTTTTTGAATTCTTGTATTTCTTAATCTTAAATTATCTTGTACGCTTTGTGTTTTTTGTTCTGATGATTCCACGATTTGCTCCTTGCTAAAATTTTATTTAACTTAATTTTAGCATCAACAAAAGAAGAGTGTAAGTGAAAAACTAATATTATTAAATTGTAAAGAATTATAAAAACAATACTAAAAAAATTTTATTTTAAGCAATTTTAGAATGGCATTTGTTTTAATTAAAATTAAGCGTAACGATTGAAAGGGAAAAATATGATTAAAGCAGTAAATTTTGACAGTACTAGTCCTGTAAGATTTCAAGGCGGAGAAAATAAAAAAATATCTGCACCACAAATGGGGCAACCTGCACAAGATACTTTTGTAAAAACGACAGAACCTCAAGTTAAAAAATTAGTAAACGGAAACACCGCCGAAATTTCTTATGACCCTGCAAGCAAAACTGAAAAAACTGTCCTAAAAGACCCTTCAGGCAAAGTTTTAGGATATTCAGAAACAATCACTCTTGAAAACGGGAACACTGTTACTACTATTCATGAAGACGGAAAAGTCATCACGGTAAAAAGAGATCCCAGCGGAGCTGAAATAGCATAATTACCCGAATTTTTTATTAAGAACTTTGAGCTGTAGCATCGAATAAAGAAATTTATTCAAAGGCACTTCCACGTTGTGTTTTTCAGCTACTTTGAGCATAATCCCTTGAATTGCATCTATTTCAAGGGGTTTTCCTTTTTCCAAATCTTGCAAAGTAGAAGTTTTGAAATTCAAAAATCCGTCTGACTTTGTAACCATCATTATTTGAGCAATTTCTTCATCCGTAATGTCAAAACCTTCAAGACGAGCCAGCATTTGCCCTTCTTGCAAAGTCTTATAAAACATTTCAATTGCCTCAGGCACATCATAAAAATATTTTAAAGCTCCTTCAATCAAACAAGTATAACCATTATAAGCAGTGTTCAAAATGAGTTTTTTCCACAATTCTTTGTTTATACTGTCTGTAACTTCAGAAGGGATTTCTGCTTCTAAGAAAAGTTGTTTCAAATCTTGAACTCTTGGTGTAATTTCACCGTTCAGTTCACCAAATACAACTTTTCCAAAACCGATATGGTTGATATATCCTGGTCTTTCAAGATGTGAGCTGATAAATACAACCGAACCTACAACTCTGTCTGCACCAAAAACATCTGACAGAATTTTTTCATTTTCAATACCGTTTTGCATCGAAACTATTATTGCATTTTTGTTCAATCTCGGCTCAAGTGCTCTTGCAAGCTGTTCTGTAAGATATGATTTTACACAAAAAAGTACAACATCAACATCTTTTATTGCTTCAAATGCGTGATAAATTTTGGGTTCTTTTATATGAATATCACCTTGAAAACTTTTGACATAAAGCCCATTGTGATAAACCATTTGAACAGTTCTGCTTGTACCTATAAAAGTTACATCAATACCGGCATTTGCTAATTTAGCACCAAAATAACCACCGACAGCACCAACACCTATAATTCCTATTTTCATGCAATTATTCCTTTTATTTTTAACACAACATAAATTAAATATACCAAATAAAATGCCCCTCCTGCAAGTAATGAATATGGAGACAAAATACCTTTGTTTCTGACAATATTTGTATAAACGACAAAAACTGCCACATAAACAAGGATAACATTTACGAAAGCGTCCATTCCAAGAACCCATGGGGTCAAACTAAGTCCTACAGCAGTAGGAATACAACTTTGAAATACCATCGCTCCTGTAATATTTCCCATAGCAAGGGTATCTTTTTTTGCCCTAATCCAAATCACGCTATTAAATTTTTCAGGCAGTTCAGTAGCAATCGGAGCAATGATAAGACTCAATATCATAGGATTAATCCCCCACAAAACTGAGAAAAATTTGAGCTGTTCAACAAAAAACTCTGCAAATAAAATAATCCCTGCCAAAGACAAAATTACCTGCAAATATACAAGAAAAAGCTCATTATTAGGCATTTTTATAAATTTTGAAAGATATAATTCGTCTAAAGGATCTGCATCTTCATTTGCCAAACTCTTATCGTTAATAGTTTTATAGACATAAAATCCGTAAAAACAAATTAAAGCGAGTGCTAAAATATGTTTTGCAGCAGAGAATGGTAAAAATGACCCCAAAATAGCGATTGAATATCCTGCAAAAAAGTATTGTAAATCTCTGAAAATAAGACTTGTATTAACCGGCATATCAAGTGTTCTGCGTTTTGTTCTAGCAAATACCAAAACTGCCAAACCTGTAACAAAAAATGCCAAAGTACCGAGCATAAAAGGAGCTCCCAAAATTGCCCCGATACCGATTTGATGCCCCATAGAATCATCGCCGCTTAAATGTGTACCTATAATCGCAACCAAAGGCACTATGGTCTCTGGCAATGCCGTACCGACTGCAGCCAAAATACTGCCAATCGCACCTTGAGAAAGATTCAATTTTTCGCCAAGATGTTCAATTGCATTAGTAAAGACAACACAACTAAAAACAATGGCCGCCAATACAAAGAAAATACAGCCCATATGTAAACATACTTCCATCGAAATCAATTCCTTAACTTTATTTATGCTAGACTTTATTATAATAGCTTAGATAAAGCGATTTGTTAACATGAATACATTATTAGATATAATAAAAAAAACCCAAACTGTTGCAATAATATCTCATCTGGGACCTGATGGAGATACTTTGGGCTCTATGTTGGGATTAAAATTTATTTTAAAACAGTTTTCTCATATTAAAAAGACTGATTGTATAATTTTGGGCAAAATACCTGAAGTTTATGATTTTTTACCCGGAGCAAAATCTGTAAAAACAGCTTTTGATGAAAGTCTTTTGGACAAATACGACCTTGCAATAAGTGTGGATTGTGCAGCAGAAGACAGACTGGCAGAAGCTCTTTGTATATTTAAAAAAGCAAAATTTTCAATAAATATTGACCATCATAAAACCAACAAAGGTTTTGGCTCATTAAACATAATTGACCCAAAAGCCTCTTCTGTCGGAGAAATTTTATTGGACATAATCGAAGAACTCGGTTGCGAACTTACAAAAGAAATTGCAACTTGTCTTTATGTTTCAATTTTGACTGACACAGGCGGTTTTAAGTTTGAGAATACAACTTCAAGAACTTTTTTGGCATGTGCAAAATTACTTGATGCAAAAATAAAACCCGATGAAATTTATAAAAAATGTTACGAACAAAAACCTTTAAATATGATACTTTTGCAAGCTTTTGCAATAAACAATGCAAAATTTGAAGAAAATGATAAAATATCTTATACAATTATTTCGAGAAAAACTATTGATGATTTTGGTTCACAAGACAGCTACACTGACGGTGTATCAGAAGCTTTACGCCAATCAAAACAGACTGAAATAGCAATGGTTTTAAAAGAAAACACAAACGGAGATACAAAAATCAGTCTTCGCAGCAAAGGTATAGATATTTCAAAAATAGCCGGATTTTTCGGAGGTGGCGGGCACAAATTGGCAGCAGGATGTATAATAGAAAAATCTCCGGAAGATGCTTTACAAGAAATTTTGCCCATTGCAAAAAAGCAACTTAAAAATTATGAAGAAGAACATAAAAAAAATACCTAGAGTAATCAAAACTTTTTTTCAAGATTTAATTACAAGGGTCATAAAAGATGATTTTTCCGGTATGGCAGCTGAAATGGCTTATATCTTTATTTTGGCATTTTTCCCTTTTATGATTTTTCTTGTTTCGATTTTTGGACTTTTAGGAACTGCTTCTCGTATTAATAAAATCATGGATTTTTTATCAACAATAGCACCTATAGAAGCTATGAGTACTATCGAAAATGTTCTTACGAGCATAATGCAATCTTCCTCGACTAGTTTGGCAACAATTGGTTTGGTCGTATCTTTATTTTTGGCATCAAACGGCACAGCAGTAGCAATAAAAGGCATGAACAAAGCCTATAAAACCAAAGAAACAAGACCTTTTTGGTATGTCAGATTATTATCAATGGCTCTTGTGATATTAAATGCTTGTATTTTATTTTGGGGAGTAAATCTCACAATATTTGCCCAAGTAATTATAGATTCAGTATCACAATTTATACTCATACAATCTGCTTTGATAGATACCATCAACACAATACTTGCCCTTCGTTGGCCAATTGCCTTTTTGGCATTATTTGTCATGATATTCTTAAATTATTTCCTAATGCCAAATACAACAAAAATGAATAAAAGAATAAGATTTTTATACACTCTCCCCGGAACTTTTTTCTTTTGCAGTTTTTGGCTGGCTGCTTCTTGGGGATTTAGTTTATATGTCAACAATTTTGGCTCATATGACAAAGTCTATGGTATTCTAGGGGGGTTTGCCGTTTTATTGCTTTGGTTATATTACACATCTTTGATTATGTTAATCGGCGGAGAATTAAATTATCAAATTTACAAAAAATTCCTCAAAAAATATAACTTAATGCCGGAACCGAAAATACAGAAATAAATATTTTTCATGTTACGAAAATTAAAATACTAAGCTTAATGTAGTTGACCGAAAGACCCTGAAAGATTCATAATTCTAGATAAAAAGAGGATTATAAAAATGAAAAATAAATACCTGATAATATCGTTGCTGTTTTTAATATTCATAACTCAAAAAAGTTTTGCTATGAACCAAGAAGCTTATGAATACTACCAAAAAAGCACTATGTTTTATAAAATGGGAGAAGCAGACCAAGCCATTTCATACTTAAAAAAAGCTATCGCAATATCACCTGATGATGCACTTTTACATACAAAACTTGCCGGATTATACACAGAAAAAGGGCTCTGGGAACAATCTTTGATGGAATATAATCAGGCCATAAGCCTAAAACCTGAAGATGCTTTTGTATACATAAGTATAGGAAATATTCTTCAGCAAAACAGAGATTACAAAGGTGCTCTTGATGCTTATACACAGGCTTTAAGGCTTTGTCCCAGCTACAAATACAACTATTTAAATATTGCAAATATCAAATTTACAGAAGGCGATTATGCAGAAGCTGAAGATTTTTATTCCAAATTTCTTTATTTTTATCCGAATAATCCTGAAGCTCGTTCTAATTTAGCCACAATTTACATGCAAGCCAAAAATTATAATAAAGCTTTAGAAGAATATGACTATTTGTTCACAAAAATGCCTGAAGATTTTAGTGATTATGCAAACTATTCACAAGCTTTGATAGCAACAAAACAAAATAAAAAAGCCATTGAAGTTTTGCAACAAGCAATTGCCAAAAATCCTCAAGATTCAAGCACATACGCCAATTTAGCCCATGCTTATTATTGTGAAAAAGAATATAAAAAAGCAATCGAACAATACAAAAATGCTTTAAGCATAAATTCCACTTTAACAAAAGTTCGCTACGATTATGCAAATGTACTAGTTCAAGATAATCAAATTGATGAAGCTTTGAACCAATATCAAGAATGTTTAAAAAATAATCCTTCTGATATCAATATTTTGTTTAATATTGGTTTAATTTACGACCAAAAACAAGATTACCCTAAAGCAATCAGCTATTTTGCGAAAATCTTGGAAAAAGACCCTAATAAAATAGAGGTCAAAAAAGAAATTGCAAACTGTTACCACCTAAATCATGAATACCAAAAAGCTTTGAAATACTACAATGAATTATTGCTTCAAGACCCCAACAATACAAATCTTTTATATAATATAGGTTTGGCTCATCACAACTTAAAAGAATATGAATCAGCAATAGATTTTTATTGTCGCTCACTAAAAATTCAAGATGATACGCAAATAAAAGGGGATTTAGCAGAAGCATATATAGCACTGGGGAATAAAAAAACAAATGCCAAAGACTACAAAGGTGCGGCTAAAGCGTACAATGATGCACTTGATGTCAGTCCGGCAGAATTTTACGCCTATTCGGGTCTCGCCAATGCATATTATTACCTTAATATGAAAGCAAAATCTGTCGAATGCTACGAAAAAGCAATTTCCATAAACCCAAATAACAAAGAGCTTTTTTCTGCTTACGGCAAAACTTTAGAAAAATTCGGCGAAAATGAAGAAGCACAAGGAGCTTATGAAAGAGCTATCGAAATTGACGGCAAAAATACCGATGCTTATATGAATCTTGGCGATAATTATCTGGCTCAAAAACAAAATGATAAAGCCTTTGAATATTACCAAAAAGCTTTGCTGATAGACCCGAACAATATTTCCAACATAACCAAAATAGCAAATACTTATAAAGAAAAAAATCAAAATGACAAAGCAATCGAATATTATCAAAAAGCTCTGCAAATAGATCCAAAAGATACCAATACTTTATTCAACATCGGTTCAATATATTTAGAACAAAATAATTTGACACTTGCCCAAATAGCTTTTGAAAATATCAATAAAATCAATCCGAATTTAGATTACAACTGCTATGCTCTTGGTGTAACTTATGAAAAACAAGGTTCTAAACAAAAAGCAATCGAAAATTATGAAAAATTTATAAAATTGACAACCGATGCACAACTCAAACTTGAGATTGCAAAAAAAATAAAAACCTTAAAAACTGTTTAAAATGAAAAAAATAATATTTACAATTTTTCTAAGCACAATAATTTTTTGCGGATGCGAATTTGCATTAGACCATGAAAATGCTGCCGTCTTTTTCAGCCCGAAAATTATCACAAAAGAGAGCTTTGATTCTGATATGGTTCAAAATACTTTTGAGCAAGAACAATTAATTTATTTTTGTGTTTATTCTAAAACTCCTTTTAACAGCAACGAAGGACGCATGCAAATTCTAAAAAAAGACCCTAAGACTCCATTATATGGCTATTCTTTAGAACGAAGTGAAGATATTATTTTCGACCCCGCCAAAAATTATTATATGGGTTCTTTTACTATTTTTTCTGAAGGTTATTATTTACTAAGAATTTTTAATAAAAATAACCCAAAAGAGCCTTTGGCACAAAACTCGTTTTGGATAAGTCAGTAAAAAAATTATATACATAAGGCGAATGTCTTTAAAGCAAATTTTTGCGTAAATATTATTAAATTATATCCACTTTCAACAAAAGGCATCTTTTAAGCTATGTCAAATTCTATTTATTTTAACAATTCTTATAGCATTATTTACGGATTACTAATTATATTAATTTTATTGGGAATATCCTATAAAGCCTATAATATATATACTGAAACCTCGCAAAAGAAATTTCTTTTCTTTGCCTCAATGTTTTTAATTTCAAGTTTATTTGAACTATTGAGTATTTTTACAATATTCAATAACCCTTACATAGAATTTTTGAATATTTTTTTTATTAGATTATATCAAAGTGCCGGATTGCTCGGAATTATCTTTATTAAAAAAAACCCTGCTAATGAAAAAATAATTCCCCAAAACTATACAATTTATTTCAGCAGTTTCATAATCATACTGGGCATAGAATATGTTTTAATGCATTACAATTTAACGCAAGAATTTTTTCCTAATTTACTCAACGGTATAACAACTTTCATATTCATAATACCTCTATCAGCTTTTACTCTTGTCAAATTACTTGAAAAAAAATCCCCTTTTAATAATTTCAACTTAGGGCTTCTTTTGCTCTTAATAGGCAGCATATACATTATAAACCCAAATCACCATACAAATTTGTACCAACACTCAATTTATTTATGTCAAATATTAGGTAATATTTTAATATTTTTAAATCTCGATACAATAAAAGAAAATTTTCAAGAATACAGATTAAGGCTCAAATTGATTCTTCTGCCCAACTTGTATATGATATTATTTTTTATTCTTTTCATTCTAATAAGCAATCTGTTATTTAATTTGCATTTCCCAAAGCAAATATATCTTTCATTTATATTGTTTTATATTTTGTACTTTGTAATGCAATCCATTTTTATATTCAACACAACTTCGCCTATAACCAAAATAACGCAGAATTTATCAGAATTTGACCCGAATAAAGAACCACAACTTTTGGAAATATACGACAACGACGAAATTGGAATATTAGTTGAACATATAAACAAAGTTGCACAAACACAATGGAAATATACTCAAGAAATTAAAGAAAAGCAAAACCAAATACAAGATTTGATGGAAAGTCGAGACTCATTTATTGCCGCATTATCGCACGATTTAAAAAGCCCTCTTTTTGCCGAACAAAAATTTATTGAATCGATACTTTTGGACAAAGATAAAATTCAAGCAGAAGATTTTATTGAATCTCTTGAAGATATGTACAAAATAAACGATGAGGTTTTAAGAATAGTGAATAATTTACTGACAGCTTACCATTTAGATTCAAAAACCTTAGAATTACATTGTGAAAATACAGATATCAATCTGCTTATCGAAAATTGCAAAAACACATTGAAACACCTTGCGAAAGATGAAAATATAATTTTGTCCTTGAATTTGACAGATAATTTACCACTTATTTGCATTGACAAAGATATGCTATCACGTGTTATAACCAATCTTATAAGCAACGCCATTAAACACAGTAAAAGCTCCGGTGATATTCAAATTTCCAGCTTACAAACAAAACAAAATATACAAATTTCGATTAGAGATTACGGAAAAGGCATACCTGAAAAAGAAAAGTCTAATATTTTTCAAAAATATCCAAGCTCAAAATGTACAATAGGAACGGGACTTGGGCTTTATATTTCAAAACAAATCATTGATGCCCATAAAGGCAAAATATGGTTTGAAAGCGAAACCGGTAAAGGTACGACTTTTTATTTTACTTTACCAATTGCAAGATTGTAACAAAATGGAATAAAAATGTTCCGGCGGGAGACAAATACATTCCTCTTGAAATGGACAATACAAAAGATGCTGAAGTTCAAAAATTACTCGAAAAAACAAGTTATGAAGCTTGGTCATAAAAAATAATTTTATTTAAAACAAAAACCTCATCTTCAATAACGAATGATGAGGTTTTTGTTTTAAATTAGGTCCTTGGCAACGAGTTATCTTTCCGGGAGGTGGCCCTCCGAGTATTGTCACCGCAAATAGTCTTAACTGTCGTGTTCGGGATGGGAACGAGTGTTTTCCTATCGCTTTGCCACCAAGGAAATCTTGTATTTAAAGCCTTTTTGAGGCTTCCTTGGAAGTTGCATAATGGAGATAATAAACAAGTAAGGCTCAGGGATTTTGCTTTCGCAAAACTCCATCTTACGATTACCGATAGATAGGAGAAGCCCTCGTTCTATTAGTACCAGTCGGCTACATGTGTTGCCACACTTCTACCTCTGGCCTATCAACCGGATGTTCTGTCCGGGAACTTACTAGCTTAACGCTATGAGAGAACTCATCTTGTGGTGGGCTTCGTACTTATATGCTTTCAGCACTTATCCGCTCCGAACACAGCTACCCAGCGTTTGCATCTGGCGATACAACTGGTACACTGGAGGTTCGTTCGTCCCGGTCCTCTCGTACTAAGGACGACTCCACTCAATTCTCTTGCGCACATACCGGATATGGACCGAACTGTCTCACGACGTTCTGAACCCAGCTCGCGTACCGCTTTAATGGGCGAACAGCCCAACCCTTGGAACGTACTACCGCTCCAGGATGCGACGAGCCGACATCGAGGTGCCAAACCTCCCCGTCGATGTGGACTCTTGGGGGAGATAAGCCTGTTATCCCTATGGTAACTTTTATCCGATGAGCGATGGCCCTTCCATACAGAACCACCGGATCACTATATCCTACTTTCGTACCTGCTCGACTTGTAGGTCTTGCAGTCAAGCTCCCTTATGCTATTACACTCTTTGGTTGATTTCCGACCAACCTGAGGGAACCTTTGAGCGCCTCCGTTACATTTTAGGAGGCGACCGCCCCAGTCAAACTGCCTACCAGAAACTGTCCCGAGCCCTGTTGTTAGAGGGATCCCGGTTAGAATTCAAATTATGCAAGAGTGGTATCTCAACGACGACTCCACAAGAACTGACGTCCTTGCTTCAAAGTCTCCCACCTATACTGCACAGGCATAACCCGAATTCAATTTCAAGCTACAGTAAAGCTCAATAGGGTCTTTCTGTCCTGGTATGCGTAATCCGTATCTTCACAGATAATCCAATTTCGCCGAGCCCCTCGCCGAGACAGCGCCCAGATCGTTACGCCATTCGTGCGGGTCAGAACTTACCTGACAAGGAATTTCGCTACCTTAGGACCGTTATAGTTACGGCCGCCGTTCACTGGGGCTTAATTTCAGAGCTTCGACCGAAGTCTAACCCCTCCATGTAACCTTCCAGCACCGGGCAGGCGTCAGCCCCTATACATCGTCTTACGACTTAGCAGAGACCTGTGTTTTTGGTAAACAGTCGCCTGGGCCTATTCGCTGCAACCCTATCCCGCTCATTAGTGCTTGTCTAAATCACGGTACCAGGGTACCTCTTCTCCCGAAGTTACGAGGTTATTTTGCCGAGTTCCTTAGCGAGGGTTATCTCGCGCACCTTAGCATTCTCTGCCAACCCACCTGTGGCGGTTTACGGTACGGACAACCTAATATCTCACTCGCGAAGCTTTTCTTGGCAGTGTGGAGTCAACACCTTCGGATCCGTAGATCCTCCTCATCACGCCTCAGTTTATAACGCTCTAACGGATTTTCCTATTAGAACTACCTACACGCTTGAACTGTCACTTCCGATCGACAGCATGTTTATCCTCCTGCGTCCCTCCGCAGTTGATAACGATATTAAGCTGGTACAGGAATATCAACCTGTTATCCATCGATTACGCCTTTCGGCCTCATCTTAGGTTCCGACTAACCCCACGCGGACGAGCCTGCCGTGGGAAACCTTAGGTTTTCGGTGCACTGGATTCTCACCAATGTTTTCGCTACTCATGCCGACATTCTCACTTCTGCTTCGTCCACTAGTCCTTACGATCTAGCTTCGACCTACAACAGAACGCTCCCCTACCCAACATACGAAAGTATGTTGCCGCATCTTCGGTAATATGCTTAGCCCCATTATATTTTCGGCGCGGAGTCACTTGACCAGTGAGCTATTACGCACTCTTTCAAGGGTGGCTGCTTCTAAGCCAACCTCCTGGTTGTCAGAGTAACTCTACCTCCTTATTCACTTAGCATATATTTTGGGACCTTAGATGGCGGTCTGGGCTGTTTCCCTCTTGACTACGGATCTTATCACTCGCAGTCTCACTGCTGAATAGTAACTTTACAGGCATTCGGAGTTTAACATGATTTGGTACCCTCATTAAGGGCCCGCACCAAACTAGTGCTCTACCTCCTGTAAGATAAATTCAACGCTGTACCTAAATACATTTCGGGGAGAACCAGCTAGCTCTTGGCTCGATTGGCATTTCACCCCTAACCACAATTCATCCGCTGATTTTTCAACATCAGTCGGTTCGATCCTCCACGTAGTGTTACCTACGCTTCAATCTGACCATGGTTAGATCGCCAAGGTTCGGGTCTATCACATGTAATCAATTGGCGCCCTATTCAGACTCGGTTTCCCTGAGGCTTCGGGTATTAACCCCTTAACCAAACTACACATGATAACTCGCCGGCTCATTCTTCAACAGGCACGTAGTCACCCTATCAATAGGGCTCCTACTGGTTGTAAGCTAATGGTTTCAGGTTCTATTTCACTCAGCTTTTCACTGTTCTTTTCGCCTTTCCATCACTGTACTAGTTCACTATCGGTCACTAACGAGTATTTAGCCTTACCAGATGGTCCTGGCGGATTCAGACAGGGTTTCACGTGCCCCGCCTTACTCGGGATACTTCTTAGAGATTGTTGACTTTCGTTTACCGGACTATCACCGTCTATGGTCCAACTTTCCAGTTGTGTTCAACTAAACAACAATTTTGTAACTCTATGTAATACTTACAGGTATTACGGGAAGTCCCACGACCCTCTGTGCACAACGACTGTAATCTATCACGTACACAAAGTTTAGGCTGTTCCCATTTCGCTCGCCGCTACTTTGGGAATCATTCGTTTATTTTCTATTCGTCCTGTTACTAAGATGTTTCAGTTCACAGGCTTTCCTTCCTATACCCTATGTATTCAGGTATGGATCTCCAGGTATTAAACTGGAGGGGTTTCCCCATTCGGAATCCTACGGATCAAGGCATATTAGCTGCTCCCCGTAGCGTATCGCCGCTTACGCGTCCTTCATCGGCTGTTAGTGCCAAGGCATTCACCATTAGCTCTTTGTAGCTTCACCAACATCGGTAATCTTCCTTACTTAATTTTTTGGATTTCTATAAATAAGATTACTTATTTTTTGGTTTATTATCTTTTTGTTTCCATTATGCAATTTTCAAAGTACAAGTGCGGAGCAGGAGTGAGACTCTTTACAGAGCTAAACTCATTTCCGCTTCAGCGTTTTTTCAAACTCTGAAAGATGAATAGCCTAAAATTATAACGAACCCTGTTAACTGCAGTCTCCACTAATAAGTACAATAAAGTCTGGATTTTAATCTCAAAACTTATTAGTTTCATCGACTCCGACCTGGGATAGAAGCTAAATTTTAACAGAAGCTTCATATCTCCCTAGAAAGGAGGTGATCCAGCCACACCTTCCGGTACGGCTACCTTGTTACGACTTCACCCTAGTCATCAACCCTGCCTTAGACGGCTGCCTCCTAAAAGGTTAGCTCACCGGCTTTGGGCATGATCAACTCCCATGGTGTGACGGGCGGTGTGTACAAGACCCGGGAACGTATTCAACGCAGCGTGCTGATCTGCGTTTACTAGCGATTCCGACTTCACGTAGTCGAGTTGCAGACTACGATCCGAACTGAGGATAGGTTTATGAGATTTGCTCACTCTCGCGAGTTGGCGGCTCGTTGTCCTACCCATTGTAACACGTGTGTAGCCCAGAGCATAAGGGGCATGATGATTTGACGTCGTCCTCACCTTCCTCCGGTTTATCACCGGCAGTCTTGCTAGAGAGCTATACGGCAGTGTACCACCGTAAGCAACTAACAACAAGGGTTGCGCTCGTTGCGGGACTTAACCCAACATCTCACGACACGAGCTGACGACAACCGTGCACCACCTGTCTTAACATTCTCCGAAGAGCACCCTCTACTTTCGCAGAGGTTTGTTAGATGTCAAGCCCTGGTAAGGTTCTTCGCGTTGCTTCGAATTAAACCACATGTTCCACCGCTTGTGCGGGTCCCCGTCAATTCCTTTGAGTTTCACACTTGCGTGCGTACTCCCCAGGCGGGATACTTATCGCGTTAACTACGGCACTACGGGGGTCGATACCCGCAACACCTAGTATCCATCGTTTACGGCCAGGACTACTGGGGTATCTAATCCCATTTGCTACCCTGGCTTTCGTTCCTCAGCGTCAGTTACAACCCAGTAAGGCGCTTTCGCCACCGGTGTTCCTCCTAATATCTACGCATTTCACCGCTACACTAGGAATTCCCCTTACCTCTATTGCACTCTAGCTTACCAGTATCCAATGCCGAACCGGAGTTGAGCTCCGGGCTTTAACATCAGACTTGATATGCCGCCTACGAACGCTTTACGCCCAATGATTCCGGACAACGCTTGCATCCTACGTCTTACCGCGGCTGCTGGCACGTAGTTAGCCGATGCTTCCTTTGTGGGTACCGTCAAAATTCGTCCCCACTGACAGAACTTTACACTCCGAAGAGCTTCGTCGTTCACGCGGTATTGCTGCGTCAGGGTTTCCCCCATTGCGCAAAATTCCCTACTGCTGCCTCCCGTAGGAGTATGGGCCGTGTCTCAGTCCCATTGTGGCTGGTCATCCTCTCAAACCAGCTACTGATCATCGCCTTGGTAGGCCTTTACCCCACCAACAAGCTAATCAGACGCAGACTCATCTTAAGGCGCCGGAACTTTCAAGATAGGCATTTCAGCCTAGCTCATATAGGGTATTAGCAGTCGTTTCCAACTGTTGTCCCCTTCCTTAAGGTAGATTTTCTACGTGTTACTCACCCGTCCGCCACTTATGTACCCCGAAGGGCCTTATCGTTCGACTTGCATGTATGAAGCATACCGCCAGCGTTCGTCCTGAGCCAGGATCAAACTCTCCATTGTCAAAAACTTTATATAATAATTAAATTATAATTGTGTTTAACTGAGTTATCCTAACTTTTGTTGTTTTATGAATTAACAGGTTGTTCATTGTTATAATTGTTCATTTAAGCTATTCAATTTTCAAAGTTCAAGATGGAATTTCTTCCGTTAAATAAACCGCCTCGTTTGTGGCGGTATTTGTGATATTATCACCACCAACTTGGCTTGTCAAGTGATTTGTTTTGGCTGATTTTTTCGTTTATTTATAAAATTTGAATGTTATATATAAAGTCTAAAATTATTGTTTGCCTCAGAAGTTAATCTTTTTTAGATACCCCTCTCGACTTGGTCCTTTATTATAATAGTCCAAACAAATTTTTTTGCAAATGTTTTTATTGCATTTGTTAAAACATGTTAATGCCTTATAAATAGGCGACTTTAGGCTTTATTCCACAAGTTTTCGGCATACAAACCGAAAAGAATTTTTATACTCTATATATACGGCATGTCAAAAGGCATGTTGCCTTCTGCAGCAAGAATTTGTAGGTGCAAAAAGGGGGTTAAGCCTAAGGATAAAGCCCTCTAAGTCTTTTAGCTTCAGCGACTCTTGCTACTCCTATCATCATAGCAGCTGTTCTTAGATTAACATTTCTGTCTTTAGACAAGTCATAAACTTCATTAAAAGTCTTTTTCAAAAGTATTTTCAACTTTTTAATAACCTCTAATTCCGGCCAAAAAAGTCGTTGAATATCTTGAACCCATTCAAAATATGACACTGTTACACCGCCTGAATTCGCCAAAATCGAAGGTACAATAACAATATTTTTTGAATTCAAAATGTCATCCGCTTCAGGTGTTGTGGGTCCATTTGCACCTTCTACCAAAATTTTGCAATTTATTTTATCGGCATTATCTTTATGAATTACATTCCCGACGGCACAAGGAATCAAAATATCACATTTCAACTCAAGCAAAGCTTCATTACTGATAAAATCAGTCCCTTCAAACCCATGAATAGTTCCTTGTTTTTTTTGAAAATCTATTAATTTTAATATATCTATGCCTTCTTTATTATAAATTCCGCCATTAACATCACTAATAGCAATGATTTTATGTCCTTCTCTGTCAAGTCTTCTTGCTGCTATTGATCCTACATTCCCAAAACCTTGGATGGCTATATCCAGTCCTGATGAGGGCATGCCCAGTTTTTCGACCATATACATAGTACAATAAGCCACCCCGCGACCTGTTGCCTCAATACGCCCTAAAGACCCTCCCAAACCAATCGGCTTGCCTGTTACGACCCCAGGGATTGCGTATCCGTAATGATTGCTGTAGGTATCCATAATCCATGCCATAGTTTTTTCATTAGTATACATATCAGGAGCAGGAATATCTTTTTCAGGACCAATCATAGGAAGAATTTCTGTAGTATAACGCCTTGTAAGTCTTTCAAGCTCTCCTTCAGACATACCTTCAGGGCTGCAACAAACTCCTCCTTTAGCTCCGCCAAAAGGCAAATTCATAAGAGAACATTTCCATGTCATCCACATTGCAAGAGCCGAAACCTCGCCCAAATCGACTTCAGGAGAATATCTTATGCCGCCTTTTGAAGGTCCCATCGCTAAATCATGCTGAACGCGATATCCCATAAAAGTTTTTACTTTGCCGTTATCCATTTTTACAGGCATAGAAACTATCAAAGATTTTCTTGGGTATTTCAACCTTTCAAGAATATTGTCATCCAACCCGATAAGTTTTGCTACGTCTTCAAGTTGTTTTTGAGCCATTAAAAAAGTCGGCGTAAGAAGTTCTTTCATTATATATTTCCCCCAATAGAATAATAGAATTGTAGATGAATATATATTACCATTTTTTGCACTTTAAAAGAAAATACCTTAATATATATAAAGAAGGAAATTATAAAATGAAAAAATGTCCCCTAAAACATGAAAATTGTGATAACGAATGTGCATTATTTATTGACCCTGAAGAAATGTCAGAAACAATGAAAAATAAACTTGCCAGCATTGGCGTACTTTCCAGAGAAGAAGGTTTTTGTTCTTTCAAAATTATGGCGATGAGCCAAAGTCGTTATATTTTTGAACATAGTTTAACCAATAGATAAATTTTATCGACATGCCAAAATCCATGCCTGTAGAGGATTTGGACATGTTACGCATTGTAACAATATATTGTTTTTATGTAATTCGGATATACTCAATGTTTTTATATAAGTAGTGAAAGATATAAAAAAATAGTGAGGAAGCTGTTATGGCGTTAAGTGTGAATCAAACTTTTAAAAATTATTACACTATGAGATTAGGGACTCTGTCGACTCAGCACCAAATCCAATCTAATCGCATAATGCTTTATACAAACGAAGTTACTGATATTGCTCAAAGAATAAATTTCTTTGAGAGCCAAAAAGTTTTGACACTTGCTACACCAAGTGGTGATAGACTGGCAATAAACGCGAAATTTTTTGATTTGCCAAGAGGCTTTATGGCAAATGACCCAGATACTTGGGGAAGCGATGGTGTCAAATATACAACACCATGCCAAAAACAAATATTTATTTATCAAAAAATCGATGAGGCAGAAGCAGCCAGATATACCAGTTCAAATGCTAACGATTATTATTATGTAGGAAACCTTGAAACCTTTAATGGTCAAAATTACGGAAAAATTCCTTATACTGATACAGACCTTGATGGCACTTACGACAATCCTGATATTTCTGATTCAAGAATTCTAAGCAACAAACTTATGATGGGTGAATTCACTTTTGTATACAGAAATGACTCAGGTGTAAATCAAAAATTGAGCTATAAAGATTTGACTTTCGTTACAGAACAAGAAGACAAAACAGCTTATCAAGAACAAGTACAAGTTCTGGAAGCTCAAAAAGAGGACATTAACGCCACTCAAAAAAGAGTTCAACAAGAAATGACCGTAACTGAAACTCAAATTCAGGCAATCCAAAGTATGATGGACAGCACAGACAAAGTTCTTCAAAAAAATACAGAGACCTTTAAATGGGGAGCATAATTCAAAAGAACAAAAAATTTATAAAACAAAAAAGGGCTTAGGCTCTTTTTTTTATAAAAAAATAATCTGCCAAAAACAACCCCGCTAAGTCTTTTCTTTGAATTATAAATTTGGAAATTTTTGACTAATAAAGAAGTCTCGTTTTACACTTTGTTAACATTACTTTACAAATAAACCCAAAATCCTCAAGAACATGACAATACCTGCCGATAAACATGTTGTTGGTTAAAAAATAACTATTCAACCAGTCAAAAAAAATAAGCTCTTCGAAAGATTTTTCTTTATGATGGCGTAATTTTGATTGTCAAATCTAAGGAGTATGTCAAAAATGGGTTTAGCAGCCAGTCAAACGCGATTTTTAACGCTTACAGCGAGGCAGCATGATATTGAATATCAGGCTCAACAAATCTCGAACAGCAGATTACAGTTATCTGCTCAGCTTGAAAAAATTGCAACCGATTATACAAATTCCATAGCAGACAGAAACTTATTTACAAGCAATATACCTCCGTCTCAATACCAACAAGTTAACAGTTCAAACTTAGCTTCAGCAGGTTTTCAAGTATTTGTAGTGGGACAAAATGTTTTATTCGATGATTATGTTCCTGCGGCAGGAGAAATCAAAAAAAGCTTAGAAGACGGTATAAGAGACGGTACTTATGTACTGTTAAAACAAGCCAATCCGTTCTCTCAATCAATAATGACAAATCCTGCGAGTTTGACAGGAAATTATGAAGCTGTAGATTGGCGACAAGTATCCCAAATATATGACGACTTGTTCACAGCAAATGATGCCAAAGCAGAAGATGAATATGACCGTCAAATAGCACAAGTTCAACAAAAAGATAAAAAATTAACGCTTCAAATGCAAAGAATCGAGACTGAGCATAAAGCTATCGAATCAGAAATGGAAGCGGTCAAAAAAGTTATACAACAAAGTACTGAAGGTGCCTTTAAGACTTTTGCATAACTATAAAAAATTCAAACATAAAAACCAACACAATTTAAAACACATTGCTCCTTCGGGAGCTTTTTTTTGCGAATATTTTATATATTTATTCTGTAACTGTTTTTTTCATCAAATCTGATATTTTAATCTCTTTTTTTACTTTAGATTTAATTATTTCAGGTTCAATTTTGACTTCGTTTAAACGTCTCAGCCCCACAAGTGAATTATCTGTCGAACTAAACAAATCTTTAAAAATTTCAAACAAATTAAACAATTCCTGCACCTCGTTTTCTGAATTTAATATATCTCGTAAATAAATACTGTTAATCCTATATTAAACCTAATTTGAAATTTTTAATCCCCTGCATGAGCAAGCACCAAGTAGAATTTTTATTAAGAATATATTTTACTTATGATATATTTTTATTATGAAACAATTATATGAAAAAAATTTGGTCGAAAATTTATACCAAAATAAATCGCTTTGTTATGAAGAATTATTGGACTTCCTCTCCGGAAACGACTTTGAACAAAAGCATTTTGCCTTGACTTTTATTACTTCTCTAAAAAATCCTCAAGATATAGAGCTTTTCATCAAAAATCTAGTCGATCAAGACACCAAAATCAGAGAAACTGCATCATTTCGCATCAATGATTTTATATTAGAAAATAATTCTTTGATGACAATTATGGATAAATATCCGGAAATTATTCTTCGCACTGCTGATGATGTGAATCCTCAAGTTTGCAGAAATATTTGTTCTTTATTGGATTTAAGCCAAAATAAAGAATATTTAGTTGAAAAAATCTTGAACAAAATAGAAATATTGGTAGAAAACACACGAGCAATCAAATTCAAATCCCATAAAGTTAATAAAGATATATTTAACTTATATTGGAATATTTTTGCACTGGAAAACCTTGTCTCGAATGATTTTTCTCAAATAAACAGATTGTCAAAATTGCTTATTGACAGTGTAAATTATAAGGATTACACGATAAGAGAAAGAATAGCTTTTTTGGCAAAAAAATTATTTTCTCTCGACTTTCGAGAAATTTTGCCTGTTATAGAAAAACTTCAAAATGACGAGAATTTTTATGTGAAAAAAGCCGTTAATTAAGTAAAATCAGGTTATTCTCAGCAATTTTATCAGGAGAAATAACAATTTTTCCGTCCAAATTCACAAAATCGGAATCATCAAAAACATTTTTCCATTTTTTTGTATATTCAAAAGGCGTATCCGACAAATCTATTATTATATCTTCATTAACATCATTTTTTGAAATAACTACAATAACACAATCGCCGTTATCAGAAAATCTCGAATAAGCGTAAATTTCACGTTTGTCATCGACCAAAAGCGTTAACATAAGACCTTGCGACAAAGCTTTTCTTGTTTTATGCATTTTGATAAGTTTTTTGTAATGTTCAAAAATTTCTTTCGCATTCGGACAATTATCGATATCTTTGATAATATTCCAATTCATAGTACCTCTGTTATCAGGGTCTACACCGCCTTTTAAGCCTATTTCATCACCATAATAAATAGTGGGCGTGCCAATCAATGTAAATTGCATCGAAATTGCGGTCTTAAGCATTTTCATATCAGGGAAAACACTTCTCAAACGCCTTGTGTCATGAGTGGAGAAGCAATTAAACTGAACCTTATCGGTATTAAAAGAAATATTTTCGAAGTTTTTATGCAAAATATCATCAAGCTCAGAAACTGTTATTTCATCTTCCGACTGAACCCTATCGCTTCTAGGTTCAAGGATTTCGCCTGACAGAAAATTAATAACAACTTCACGAATAGGATAATTCATAATTGCATCAAATCTTTTCGGGCTAGAATCAGGATTAGAATTTAAGAAACTGTTAGTAATTTCATCATTGCTCCAAATTTCACCCAAAATATAAAAATCTTGAGGCGTTTTACCTAATTTTTTGAGTTCTTCATTAACCATTATTCTAAAATCTGCCCAAAACTTGTGTGCATCATTTAACATATCCGGAACATCAAGCCTAAATCCATCGACACCAAGCCTAATCCATTTTTTGGCACATTCAAAAAGATGTTCTTTTAATTTAGGATTTTCTGCATTCAATTCAGGGATTTCAAAAAATTCAAACCAACAAGTATAATTAGGTCTTTTATTAAAATTTATTAATCTGTAATGTGGCTGACTTTCAATCATTTCTTCAAGAGTATTGTTTTGGAATTTGACAGGATGAACTATCGGAAATTTGTATTTTCCGTTCCAAATTGAAAAATATGAAGGTTTTTTATGATTAAAATCCTTTTTTCGCGGATCATTTTCAACAGATATATTATCGATTCTGCCATTTGCCCCGACTTGCAACACAGGGATTTCAATTTTTTCATTTCCGCCCAATGAAATTCCTCGATACCAATCTATATATTTTGATGACTCACCATGCTTAAGAATATCAATAAACGCAGGATGATTTATTCCTGAATGGTTATAAACCAAGTCTAAAATGAGTTTTCCGCCATTTTTGTGCAAAGTATTAATCAATTTTTTTAAGTCCGCATCGGTGCCGAATTGTGGATCAATTTTACCGAAATCTTCTGGCCAATATTTATGATTCGATGCCGTAGATAATGTTATAGGATTTAAATACAAGGCAAAATTTTCTAAATTTCCGAATAAAGATTTGAAATAATCAATTTTTTGCTCAATTCCTTTCAAATCTCCGCCAAAATTGTGAAAATAATCAGGCTTTGCATCCCATGGCAAAACATTGGGCTTTTCTTCACTTTTATAAAATCTATCTGGCAAAATTTGATACCAAACTGCTTTTCTCGCCCATTTGCAAGTTTTTACGGTTGAATAATAAATTTCACCGGTATCAGGGCAATATGTCGAATGATTTACCAAAAATTTGTAAGGCTCTCGCCCTTCTTTTACCTCGAAAACGCCTGCCCATCTGCCTGTTCTGTCTTTGAACAAACCGAAATTTTCAAGCTTTTCTTCATCTTCGCCCCAACTGTTAAATTCTCCCAAAAGATGTACGCTTTGAACATCTTCTGACAAAAAATTGTATTTTTCAGGCTGAAAATAAAAAAGTTCTTTTACCAGACCATCATTTTTCATAGTTTCCCCCTTGATATAGCAGAATTTTTCATTATAATAACATATTTTTCAATCATAGCGTGAAATATGATACTTTTGTAACATACTTGATAAAAGAACAATGTTCTTTTATTCTTATTGAAAGTTAGCTTGGAAAAATGGTGTTATGGCACAAACTTTAAAAAAAGAAATCAGAGAAAAAATTCTGGCAACAACCAGATTAGCATTGGTTCAAAAAGATTTTTCTTCTTTTAATTTGAGGGAAATATCAAAAGAATCAAATATATCCTTGAGCAACATATATAATTATTTCCCCAGCAAAGATGCCTTATTGGAGGGGGTTTTAGAGGATACTTTGGCAGAATTTGACAAAATTTCCGAAGAAATTGAAAAAACTCTTTTAAGCAAAAAAAAGTTGCTTTATCTGAATTTTGATAAATCTCAAACCCATGCCAAAGCCATTATGGGCTTCATTTTAAAACACAAAACAAACCTAAACATATTGGCACACAAGTCAAAAGGGTCAAAACTGGACGAATATATCAACAATTGGGCAAAAAACTACGCCCGATTAGAGTACAAAAGCCTCAAAATCAAAGCTAAAGGGCATAAAGATATTTTGAATCATTTACCGAGCAAGTTTTTCATGGAAAATTTGTGCGATTTTTTCTTTTCTTCCGCCAAAAAGCTTGTCAAAAAAGACTTGGACGAAAAAGAACTCAAAAAATATCTTGAAGAAATTTTTGCCTTCGCCTATCAAGGATGGGAGTATTACACGGAATTCTAAAACAATTAAACTGTTTTTCCAACTTCTCTAGACGGATTAATAATTTTTCTGGAAACTTACCAAAAACATTCTAACTATTTTTAACGAATTTATCTTCAGGCGGTTGACCTTGTAATTTTTCATGAGCTTTTTCTATAGCTGCTTTAAGCCCGGGAGATGTTTCAAAAATATATTTTTCGGCGTCTTCAGATGTTTCGAAAACTCGTGTTGTTTTTTGACCGTCTTTTTCTGTAACAACTTTTGCACTTTTTCCGCCGTCCACTCCTGTTACTGTAAATGTATACCCTTCAGGGGTTTTAATCACATTATCTGCCATATTCTAACCTTTCAAAAACTAACATATTATATATAAAACCAAAAGCTTAAAAAAATTGCCTAAAAATTATTCAATTCTTTAATAATCTTATCTTCAAGCTGTTTTGCAGGTTTTGCCGAATCTTTATAATTTTGAATCAAAATTGAAAAAATATATTCATGCCCCTGTTTGGTTTTGACATACCCGCAAAGCCCACTTACACCTGAAATTGTACCGGTTTTCCCTTGCAAAGTTATTTCTTTCAGACGCTTTTTTAAAGTCCCGTCTTTTCCTGCAACAGAAAGCGTTGAACGAAAATCAATATTATCTTTCATTCTGAAAAGTACATCGCTAAGAAAATCACAATTAAGTAAATTATTGTGTGAAAGCCCTGAAGCGTCGGCAATTACAAAATTATTCAGACCATAAAACTGCTCAAAAAGCTTTCTTGCATTCTCCATATTTCCTTGAGTGCCAAAAGCTTCTCTCGCGGCTATTTTAAACATTGTTTCAGCAAAAAGATTGTCGCTGTTTTTATTTTGTTCTCGCAAAATATCCAAAACTTTTGTTTGTTTGCAAGCCAATAAATTGGCTGTTTTGGGTGCTTCACCATAAAAAATCTTGCCGGAAAAATTTGGCATGGACTGATTTAAACGATATAAAAAATGTTTTTCAGGATTTTGGACAGGAATTTTTTTGACAAAAGTTGAACAAACTTCACCTGTAATATAAACAGCATTTGGGTTTTGCCACGGTCTTTGTTCCAGTTTAATTCTATTTTCCGAACCGATTTGAAGCTCATTGGCGATTTCAATCGGATAATTTGAAATAATCTGCACCATGCCTGTTTTTTTATCAGTGATAATTTTAATCGGAATCAAATTTCTGTCAAGATTAAAAATTCCATAAGGCGGATTATCCCCCGAAACAAAATTATCCCACATCCAACCTGTGGCATAAAATTCGTTATCGATAAAAGTGTTATCAATCACCAAAGTGTCATATTTGCTCAAATCAATATTCTTGAAAAGCCCCGCCAAATCTTGTGTTTTTAATGTCGGGTCGCCGCAAAGTCTCAAGTATAAACGCCCTTGTGCCTCATACAAGGCTGTTTCGAGAATATAATTTGCCCCAATGGTCTCTAAAACCAAAGCAGAAGTTGCAACTTTCATCATAGAAGCAGGATGCAATAAAAGAGCTGAATCCCTTTGATAAAGAGGCTGTTTTGTATTTTTATCGAGAATTTTGACAGATACCACAGCTGATTTTGACAATAAATCAGTATTTATAATTTTATCCAAATTTGACGATAAATCCTGTGCAAAAACTTTTGCACAAAATAAAAATAAAAAGCAAAAAGAAAATAAAGTTTTAAACTTCATACAAATCAGTTCTTCTGTCTTGCCAAATGGGCAATTTTTTTCTCACTTCATCAATTTTATGCAAATCGATCTCGGCTTTCAATACCCCTTCTTCATCTTCAAGAGACGAAACTACTTCCCCCCAAGGGTCTGTCAGCATAGAACAACCTGCATCTATCCTTTTTGGAGTAACTTTGCCGGCTTGATTAACACTGAAAATAAAAACCTGATTTTCAATAGCTCGAGCTCTATTTAATATTTCCCAATGCTCTTTTCTTTCTTTTGGCCACGCAGCAGGACAAAGAATAATTTCCGCCCCCCATAAAGCCAATTGGCGAAACATTCTAGGGAATCTTAAATCATAACAAATACTAAGCCCGATTCTTCCGAAATCCAATTCTGCAATAACAATATTATCACCCGGCGTAAGATATTTGGCTTCTTGTGCACCTTGATGAGAAAAAAGATGAGTTTTGTGATATTTTGCAGCCAATTTCCCTGTCCTGTCAAAAATCACAAGCGTATTTTTCAAACTTCCGTCAGGACACTTTTCAATCATAGTGCCTGCAATATTGGTTTTATATTTCTGTGCAAAACCTGACAAAAACATTGAAGTTTGGTCATTTGGAATAAGTTCTGCATTTTGTTCAAAATGTTTTGCATAATAACCTGAATTGAAAGTCTCTGGCAAAAGCACCAAATCAGGCTTAAAATCTGCATTTTCTTCTAAAACTTTCGCAATTTTTTGATAATTCACAACTTTATCATCAAAAACCGACTGCATTTGTATCCCGAGTAATTTAACTTTTTTTTTCATAATCTATAAACTCTCAAATTGTTGTTTTATCTTATCAATACATACTTTTTGACTATAATGCCATTCTCTGGCAGAAATTCGGAGAACCTTCCAGCCACAACGCTCCAAAATAAACTGCTTTTTGATTTGGTTTATAGGTTTTTGCCCCTCATCTTCAAGTCCATCGCACTCAATAGCCAGTTTTTTGTCTCCGTCAGAAAGAACGATATCAATCTTAAACCCTGCCGTATCAAAACTCGATTCTAAATTATAGCCTTCTTTTTTGCAAGCTTTTGCCACTTCTTTTTCAAAAGAATTATTATAAATATTTTCTTCGATATTTTGCGTCCCCAATACAACTTGACGTTTTTCTTTTTTAATTTGTTCTTTTATATAATCCAAATATCTTCTCAAAAGCCCCTGAGAAAGGTCTTTGGGGTCTTTAGAAATAAATACTATCGTCTTTTTCTTTGCCCTTGTAATTGCGACATTGAACAAATTCGGCTTTTGAAGAAAAGTCAAACTCTGAAAATGACTGTTTTCAGCAAGTGTGAAAGATAATATAATAATATCTTTTTCATCACCCTGAAAAGTATGAGCTGTACCGATTTCAATCTGATGACGTTCAACTGTTTTATCTTCTAAAATTTGTGAAACAGCTTTTTTTATTTGTTCAACTTGCCCTCTGAAAGGCGAAATAATACCGATGCTTGATGGTTTTTTCAAATCTTTTTCTTGGGTAATAATTTCTGAAAGTCTCTTCAAAACAGCCTCTGTTTCAGCCATATTGCGTGTCGTATCCAAATCAACTTTTGCATCTTTGATAACATGAAGCTCCAAAGAATCTTTTACATCGGTATTTTTATTCATTATACGAATACGCCCGCCATAGAACTCTTCATTGCTAAAATTAATTATCGGCGGCAAACTTCTAAAATGTTCATCGAGCAAAACAGAATTAGGCGAATAATAATTTGCCAAATCAAACATAGAATTTGTACGAAAACGCCACATAAGTTGGTATCTATCAGGAATAGAATGCTGCGACAAGAATGATTGTTCTTTGCTTTTTTCAAGGAAAGATAAGTGCGACAACTGCTTGTCATCTCCCACAATAATTGCCTTTTTTGCTCTGAATAACACAGGAAAACAGCTCGCTATATCACATTGAGAAGCCTCGTCAATAATCGCAACATCAAACATGCCGGGCTTAAGGGGCAAAGACCCCGAAATTGCATAAGTAGTGGTAGACCAACAAGGGAAAGTCTCCAAAAGCGGTTTGAAATCTTCTTCTTCGAGAAGCCTGTTTTGAAGATTTTTCTTTCTCTCTACCAAAGCTTTTGAATGAACAAGCAGTCTTTGGCGTTTGATTTGATCGCCTATAACTCGTTTGAGAGAATTTCTGCGTTGATTTTTAAGAATATCAATCGCCAAATTTCTCTGTTTACGTTTCAAAAGACGAATATTTTCCAAAAGTTGATGCACATTTCCGATTTTATTCACTTCAATTTCAGTTTTTCTCAAATTATTTGTAATTTCAAGAAGCGACAATTCTTCTTTGATATCCTGCAAAATCATATAATCTACGGGTGTATTTTTTATTCCCAAAATCTTTTTCAAAGTGGTAAATGCCATATTTTTTAAAATGGAATTCAAAAATCCGCGATGTTCGAGATATTCTTCAATTTTTTCTATAACATCAAAAGCTATTGCTATTTCTTCATTGTTCATTCTGGGTTCTAAAATACGTTCTCTGACATTTTTGGACTGTTTTTCTTGTTCTGCAAGAAAATCTGACCAATCTTTTTCAAGTTTTATAATACGTTCGCATTTGTCTTCCAATTCTTTAATTGTTCCCAAAAGATTTTTCATATCATCCAAAGTAACAAGAATTGAATCCTCAAAACCCGTATCAATATCAACTTTATTCGACAAAAGGTCCTGAAGCTGGAAACAAAGCTGTTTTTGATAATTTTGCCTGCCTGCACGCATCGCCATATAAGGTGCACCAAGCTCATTGAGCCTGTCTGCGACAACATCTATTGCCTTATCCATCCTCGATGCCACAAGTACTGTCTTGCCATTGGCAACAAGATGCGAAACCAAATTCACGATTGTTTGAGATTTTCCTGTACCAGGAGGTCCATAAACTGCAACCAAAGAATGTTTTTCAATTGCTTCAATTACATTTTCTTGGCTTTGCGAAATCTCAAGAGGCACAACAGGAAAAAACGCAGACGGTTTTTTCTTATGCTCTGTATCTTCTATTTTATAATCTTTTTTTGATGAACGAATATATTCTTCATTAATAATTTCAAGAGCCGTTTCCCTAATTACTCCCGAAGATTTTTCGGCAATTTGAGTCAATTCATGCAAAACTCCTGCCGTAATTGATGGTCTTTTTGTCAAAACTATCGCAGAAACAGGCTTAATTTGAATCCCGGAATCAGTTTCCACACTATCAACACCTTCTGTATTAAAAGGGTTGTCCATAGCTATTTTTACATGAATTTGAGGAAAAATAGACTTCAAAGTAGTCAAAAAGATTTGAATTTTTTCATGTGTTAAAGGAAAATCAGGCACAACATCAATCAATTCATCAAAAAGTTGGTCCGCCTCATCTTCGTCATCAGTTTGAATCAAAGCCGATAAAGCTCCTGTATTCAAAGTCATAAATTCTTCTGTCAAAGAACAATTTATGTTCAATTTGTCTCTTTCTAACTTACATGGAGCATAAAGAAGCGGGGTCAAAAACTCTTCCCCACGTTTATTTCCGGAATTTTTGCCTGTTAAAAATAAATAGCCATATAGCAAATAACTTTCTTTTTGAGAAGTTGCAGCTCCCATCATAAGCTCTGTTACAAGGCTGTTTGCACCATCTAATTCCAAAAAACTGCCTTCTTGAGTCAAAAGAATTTCTTCTTTCGGAACAAAATACCATTTATTGTCTTTGTCTTGCTTCAAATTGCGAAAAGTGGCACTTTTTACCTCTTCACGAACGCAATCATGCAAATATTGACTCAATTTTTTTATAAAACTGCTGTGAAAAGCTGTGTTTAATAGCTTTGTTGCTTCTTGAAGCATAATAATCCCTTTTTCAATCCCACTAAAAAATTATACCATTTTAAAAAAGGCATGGGAAACTATATAAGATTTTTGGGCTGATAAACTGATTTTTGAAAACTCCAAGACCTATTATGAATTTATTTAAAAGTCATAACCGCCCGATTACAAAATAAAAGCCGAAACTTTCGTTCCGACTTTTATTTTTACATTCGTAAATTTATTTTTACTTTTGCAAGAAATCAGGAATATCCAATCCACCTGTACTTGGAGTACTAGGAGATGGAGCACTGAAATTGTCTGCAGGTTTCTTTTTGACCGCAAAGAAATCATTCAAATCAACTTTGGACAATTCTTTTTGCGAAGAAAACCCTTTGCTTTCTTGCAACTCAAACCCTGTTGCGATAACAGTAATTTGAATTTCTCCTTGGATTCTATCATCAATAACAGCACCGAAAGTAACGATTGCATCATCTAAAATAGCAGAATGAATAATTTCTGCTGCTTCATAAACTTCATGCAATGTCATATCAGGACCGCCCGTAACGTTAAGAATTACGCCACTTGCACCGTTAATTGAAGTTTCAAGAAGAGGCGAATTGACTGCCAATTTTGCAGCTTCAATTGCTCTTCCTTCGCCTGAACCACGTCCGATACCCATAAGAGCCGAACCTGACATTGACATAACTGCTTTAACATCAGCAAAGTCAACGTTAATAAGCCCTGGGACTGTAATAATATCAGAAATACCCTGAACACCACGCAACAAGACTTCATCTACAACGTAGAAAGCTTCTCTGATAGTAGTTCTGCGTTCTACAACTTCGATAAGTTTGTCGTTTGGTATAACAATCAAAGTATCAACATTTTCTTTTAATTTTTCAAGACCTTCAAGAGCCTGATTCATTCTGCGTCTGCCTTCAAAGCTAAATGGCTTTGTAACAACACCTACAGTTAAAGCTCCTAATTCTTTTGCAATTTGAGCTACAACAGGAGCCGCTCCGGTACCTGTTCCACCGCCCATGCCCGCTGTAATAAAGACCATATCAGCACCGTCTAATGCCAACATTATATCTTCTCTGCTTTCTTCAGCAGCTTTTGCACCTCTTGCAGGATCTCCGCCGGCACCTAATCCGTTTGTTAATTTTGACCCTAACTGAACTCTATTTGGAGCTGAAGACATTTCAAGCACTTGAGCATCAGTGTTCATAGCCCAAAAATCAACACCTTGTAATCCTGCTTTAATCATTCGATTTACAGCATTTCCGCCGCCACCGCCTACACCAATAACTTTGATACTGGCATGGCTTGAAACCCTTGCATTAGAATCAAATAACGATGCTGATGATGTTGGTTCTTCATTGAAGTTCAATGGTCCAAAGTTCTTTTCCACTTCTTTGACCCCTTTTCTATCTTAATTATCTATTAATACACATATTTTTTAGCTTACCTTATACTATTTCAAATACTTATTTTAGTAAAGATATTTGTGCGAAATAATTTAAAGCTGTTTACTAATATTCTAACAACTTTTTATTTTTTTTGCATAAATGTTAATTTTGCCAAACTTAAATTTCTTAAAAAACTCCTGTTTTTAGCTTAAAAACTGCAATTTACAATCCTATCAAACTTCGACATGTTAAAACATGTTACAAAATAACAAAATAATGCAATAAACAGTATATATTTTCCTTTATATATATAAGAGACATAAATGAGGAGAGCAAAATCAATGGCTTTAGGATTATCGTCCTTTAACAATTCAAGAAATAACTCTGGGCCTATGGAAACATCGGGACAGGTTGCTTCTGCGGAAAGTCAAAGCATGATTGCAGGGCTCTTCTCAACAAACTCCTCAACTAACGTTGAGACGTCAGGACAAGTTGCATCGCTTTTTGGTGCTGTAATAAATCTTGACAATAATGGAAACGAAGCAGGTGGAGAAGTTATCTTCGGAGGAGGCTTCTCAGGAAGCACCGGCGGTGGTAGCTGCGGCGGGGGAGTGTCTCTCGCTTAAACAGAAACTCTTACCTGACTTCAAAACCATTATCTTTGAAAAATTTCGTTCATACGATATTATGAAAAGCCCCAACACGGGGCTTTTTCAATGTAAAAAGACTAATTGATTTGGTTAGTCGGTGCAACTGCAAATTTTCTGTCGTTTTTATATCCTCCGATGAATCTTCTGGCTGTATTTATGGGAACAGCAAAGCCTATACCGATATTTGACTGATTATTATCAGGATTATAAATCGATTGGTTTATACCTATAACCTCACCATCCATATTCATAAGCGGGCCGCCCGATGAGCCGGGATTAATAGCTGCATCTGTCTGAACACGATTTCTGTCATAATCAATTCGACTGATAATTCCTGTCGTCAAAGTCCCGTTAAATCCAAACGGATTTCCTACTGCCAAAACTTTTTGACCCACTTTTATTTTGGTAGAATCGCCCAATTTTATTGCCTTAAGAGGTCTGTCAACATCCACTTTTAAAAGAGCTAAATCATTATTATCTCCCATAATCGCAATAAGTTTGGCTCTTGCTTTTTGATTATCATAAAAAGTTACGTCAATTTTTCCAACATCAAAAACAACATGAGAACTTGTCAAAATTAAACCACTTTGGTCAATAATAATACCTGTACCGCTTGATAAATTATTCAAAAGCAACTCTCCGTCGACAGCCACGATTGAAGGATTTACTTTTTCGTAGACATTAATTGTAGCTTTTTCATCAGGATTATAAAACGAAGCACTGTAAGACAGCCCTGAAATGCCTAATCCGCAAATAACAGCCAGTAAAACAATCATTTTATTAAAATTTTCAATCATAACCACTCCAAAAAATCCCATAATAAATAAATTGCATAATATAAAAAATATTACATGCTAATTTAATCACCTTTAAGTATGGTAAACCACGCCCTATAAGTTATTTTTTATAAGACAGTCGGGCTATTATTTTTTGAAATATAAGACTAATTATTAATTTTTTATAATGTCGACAATTTTAGAAACCGCCACCTCAGGCGAAATCTTTTCGACTTCACCGCCTGAACGGGCTTTAAACTCAACAAAACCTTCTGAAATTGTTTTTCCCACAGTTATGCGATAAGGGAATCCTATCAAATCGGCATCCTTAAATTTGACACCTGCACGCTCGTCTCTATCGTCTAAAACAACTTCGACTCCTTGCTTTTTGAGTTCTTCATATATTTGTTGAGCTATATTCATTTGTTGTTCATCTTTTACATTAACAGGCGTAACGACAACATGATAAGGTGCAATAGCCAGCGGCCAAATAATCCCCCACTCATCGTGAAATCTCTCAATTGCCGCTGCTGCCGTTCTTGTAATACCAATTCCGTAACAACCCATTATAAAAGGTTTTTCAGCCCCATCGACATCTGTAAAAGTTGCATTCATCGACGCCGAATATTTTGTACCGAGCTGAAAAATATTTCCGACTTCAATTCCTTTTGTGATAAGCAATTTGCCGTTACAATCGAGACAACCTTCCCCTGCTTTTGCAAGTCTTACATCGACAAATTCTTCAGGCATGGTGATTTCTTTACCAAAATTTGCACCGACTAAATGATAGTCTGTCTCGTTTATGCCCACAACAAAGTTTTTTAGGTCTTTAACGCTCAAATCCGCGACTATTTTGACATCTTTAATGCCCTCTGGGCCTATAAAACCTGTGGTTGCATCAAATGCATTTTCAGCCAAAATTTCTTTTATTTCGCCTTCTGTTGCTATTCTGATTTCGTTTGCACCGACAGAATTCATTAATTTAATTTCTTCAACTGCCATATCTCCCCTGATAAGAACAAATACAGGCTTTGAATCCGCGATGTAAACGAGAGTTTTAAGAATGGTACTCGGTACAATTTTCAAAAATTCTGCCAATTGCTCAATGGTTTTAGTAGCAGGCGTGTAAATTTTTTCCGCTTTGACAAAACCGCCGTCTGTATTAACAGAAAGCATGCGAGATACGGCATGGTTTGAATTTGCAGCATATGAACAGCTATCGCAATACAAAACATCGTTTTCTCCACTGTCTGTATTGGTCAAAACCATATATTCATGACTGATACTTCCGCCTATAGCACCGCTATCTGATTGCACTGCACGAGTTTCGAGCCCACAACGAAGAAAAATTCGGGTATAAGCATCCGCCATTTTTTCATAAGACTTTTCCATGCCCTTTTGATCAACATCAAAGCTATAAGCATCTTTCATAATAAATTCTCGACCTCTTAAAAGCCCAAAACGAGGACGAATTTCATCACGAAATTTAGATTGAATTTGATACAAATTTACAGGCAATTGTTTGTATGAACGAATCCCTTCTCTTGCAACGAAAGTGATGACTTCTTCATGGGTTGGTCCAAGGCACATGCTTCTGTCATGTCTGTCTTTGAGACGCATAAGTTCTTTGCCGTAAACATCCCATCTTCCTGATTCTTGCCATAATTCTTCGGGCTGAACAAACGGCATCAAAAGCTCTTGAGCTCCTTTAGCATCCATTTCTTCTCGCACAATATTTTCAATTTTTCTCAAAACTCTTTGCATCAAAGGTAAATAATTGTAGATTCCGCTTGCCAACTTACGGATGTAACCTGCTCTTACAAGAAGTTTATGACTCACAACTTCAGCATCTGAAGGGTCGTCTCTTAAAGTTTGGACAAATAATTGCGACATTTTCATGGTGCAAAATCCTTTTGAAATCAATTACCAGAGGATTATAACACGAAAAAATTAAGTTTTTTAAGATTCTTTTACAGCTTCTTTCGTAGGTTTTGCTTTATAAGCATCTATTGCAGAATGGAAACGGTTCGCTAAACCGGCAAGAGATGTAACTGCAAGGATACTGCCACTTACTATAGCTGTATTCTTAGTAAGAGCACCCGATTGCAATTTAACCCCCGCCAAAATACCGGTTATACCGGCCACGGCCGTCAATCCTAAAAAAATTCCTAAATCTCTTAAACTTTTTTTGTTGTCTTCTTTCAAAAATTGTCCTGTACCGGGCAAAATAAATGAAGCTATAGCCGGAGCCGGATAGCGTTTTTGCACTTGAGTAACAGGCGGGGTCGAAATCTGTGGATTTATAGATTGTACTGACATTTTGGCTCCTTTAATCTTAATAATAACTATACAATACAGCTGAACGTCAAAAATTGATATTTATAGCAAATTAATTTTACAAATCTTTAAATATACAAAAAAGGAGCTTTAAAAAGCCCCCTTTGATACCCCTTAAATAACCCCTCAAGTCAAAATCGAATTAATATTCAATCCCTTGACGAGCCATAACTCCCATATCAAAATAATGTTTAATAGGCTTCATCTCTGTAACAAGATGTGCCAAAGCCACCAACTCAGGGTGTGCTCTTCTTCCCGTTAATACAATCTCCAAATTCTTTGGTTTATTCAAAAGTTCATTTTTGATTTCAGAAACTTTTATCATACCCAAATCTGTGCATATATTAATTTCATCCATAATAACAAGCTGGTACTTTCCACTTCTGATTGCCTCTTTAGCAAACTGCCAGCCGCGTTTCGCTTCTTTGAAGTCTTCTATACAAACATTGTGTGAATACACAACTCTGTCCATCCCAAACTGTGCCACTTCCAAATTATTAGAAAATTTAGAAGCAGAAACCATCTCCCCGTAATAATTTTCGCCTTGCTCACCTTTTGTGAACTGAATTACTAAAACTTTCCAACCATGCCCCAATGCTCTCAATGCCAATCCTAAAGACGCCGTCGTTTTCCCTTTTCCATCCCCGGTATAAATCTGAATATAACCATTTTCTAACAAGGTTCTCGACCCTCCACTCTCACATAATATTTCGAAAAACTTCAGAGGCTAAAAAAACACTTTGCGAAAGCCAAAGCGTTCATTAAATAATAAAAATTTTTATATAAAATTTAAAAAAATTAGACTCATGAAAGATTCTTAACTCATAGTAAAACAAATTTCTTTTATTTGGGCAAGATTTAATTCAAAAAGTTACAATTGTTTTTTTAAAAATTGCCATAATTAACTATTTTTCTATTTCCTTGCTCAAAAAAAAGTTTTACAAAAAAAAGTTTTACTATTCTTAACGAACTATTGAAATCATATTTTGTTGTCTATTTGAGCTTATTTTCAAAAAACAATTACTTTATCTTTTAAGTTAATTTTTGTTAAATATTTTCATACAATCAAGTCTCAAACGGTCCCGATTTTTCTGTACAATTTCATTTGTGTTAACATTAAAAAAAATATTCTCAAAAGGTTTTTACTATGCAATTTGAAATGATGTTTTCAAAAATTCACAGAGCAACTGTTACTGACGCCAATTTAGATTACGTCGGCTCAATTACAATAGACAAAGAATTAATGGAAAAAGCACATCTTAAAGAAAATCAAAAAGTTGATATTTTAAACATAAATAACGGCGAAAGATTTTCAACTTATATAATAACAGGCGAAGCAGGAAAAAGAGATGTCTGCATAAACGGTGCAGCAGCTCATAAAGCCAAAAAAGGAGACAAAGTAATAATTGTAGCTTATGCTTCTTTAGATGAAAAAGAATTAGATGAACACAAGCCTTACATTGTTCATGTCGACCAAAATAACAACCCTACAGTCGAATAATGCGAGGTCTTTTCATTCTTTGACATATTTTATTGAATAAAAATATCTTCTTTTATTTCTGATTTTTTAGACACAATTTTTTCATCAGAAGAAGCTTTTTTATACAAATTTAAGTACTCATATCCCATTCTTTTGAGACTGTATGTCGATAGAGCTTTATTTTTGCAACTTTGAGTAACTTTTTCCAAAAGAAGTTTATTTTCGAGCAAATTATTCAAATTTCGCATAAAATTGTCAGAATTATTCATATCAAAAAAGTGTGCACTATCGCCCCAAATTTCTTTGAAAATAGGGCTATCACAAGCCAAAAGAGCACATCCTGAACATGCCGCATAAAAAGTATTCATATTAAAAATATCCCAAGATGACAAAGCTAAATAAATTGAAGCTTTATCATAATATTTTTTGAGTTCATCGTTTGATAAATTCCCTAAAAATTCCAATTTTTCAGGCAAACGAAGCCATTCCGGCTTTGAACCTATGACATAAATTTTCATATCATCAGGCAATCTTTGCAAAATTCTCAAAATCATATCCAAATTGTGTTTTTTAAGTAAAGATTTTGATGACGCCAAAAGCACCATGCCGGTTTTTTCACCGTTATAAGCTTCGCATTGAATACCGTTATAAATAAGATTGATTTGCTTATCAATATCATAGGAACTCAAAAGATTTTTCGCCAAAACTTTTGTGGTGGCGACAATTCTGTCAGAATTGTTTAAACAAGACTGAATATATTGCTTATAAGGCTGATAATGCATATTAAAACTTGTCCATTTAATATTGTTTAAAGCATCGCCATGGGTTGTCAAAATCTTTGTTACCGGTGTTTTGATATTGTTACAATAATGATTTAAATGCATAATATTGGGCTGAAAATCTTTGGCGACTTCATCAATAAATTCGCCAAATCGTTCATTATTAGCTTTAAATTTGTGGAAATTATTTTCCCATTTCACGCTAATATCACTATTTATAACTTCTGCATAATCAATTTGTTTCGGCTCATAGCTTCTTCCTGTCGAAACAAAAAGTATTTGAGCTTTTTGCAAAGATAAAATACTTTGAGCAAGAACATTTGTATAATCCCATTTGTTATTCCCGATATCAGTTGTCATTAAAATTTTCAAGCTGGGTGTCATCTAAATCTCTCCCTTATCTGACTATCATCACAGGTGCGAGTATAGAAGTTTATTTCTTTTTTAACATTACCCTATCATCTATCAAGGGTATTAAATATTTTTTTATGAAAAGTTGAAAAATTTAGTCCGCTTGCCCTAATTCAAATGCTTTTTTTGCGGTCGCTTTAACAGTTTGAACGAGAATATCAAAAACTTTACCTTCTGCCAAAACATCAAGACCGACGGCCGTACACCCACCAGGAGTGGTTACTTCTTTGCGAAGAATCTCTGGAGTTTTGCCTGTTTGCAAAATCATATTGGCCGCCCCTATAGCAGTTTGGGAAGCTAATTCTAAAGCTGTATCTTCATCTAAACCCAAATCGATTCCGCCTTTTGCAAGTGCTTCTATAAAAAGATACATAAAAGCAGGTCCTGAACCAGAAATTCCTGTCGCAGCGTCAATCAGATTTTCTTCTAAAATTATTGCTTTGCCTACTTGAGAAAACATTTCTTGTGCAAATTTCAGATGTTCATAATGTGCATATTCACCTTTCGCCAAAACGCTCATTCCCTGAGACAAAAAGACAGGCGTATTAGGCATCACACGAATTACAGGGATTTTCCCCAAAATATTTTCTATTTTTTCTGTTGCAATTCCTACTGCTATCGAAATTATAAGCTGATTTGCATCGACAGTATTTTTGATTTCTTCCAAAACTGCATTTATTACAAAAGGTTTGGTACAAATCACAATCACATCGCAAGATTTCACAAGTTCGTTGTTATCAGAATAAGTCTTTACGCCATATGTTTCAAAAATATTTTGGGCTGCTTCCGCATCTCTTTCTGAAACTCTTATGTCTGTTTTTTGAGCATAACCTGATTCCAAAAGCCCTTTTATAATAGCTCCGCCCATCTTGCCTGCACCGATAAAACCTATTCTCATATTCTAAAACCTTCCGACACAAATTAAAATCCTAAAAAAATTATAACATGACAAAAAATAAACGGGCAAAATTGCCCGCTAAAAAATAGTAAGTGATATTGGTAAATTTAATTCTTATAAATAATCAAGCAAAGAACCTTGTAATAATTTGCTGGAAGATTGCAAAGATGCTTGTAACGCAAATTCTTGTTGTTGCATTTTTGAAGCAACTTCTATCAAATCTGCATCTTCAATAGAAGATCTCAATGTATCTGTACTGATTTTATCTTGCGAAAGCTGACTTTTTGTTTTTTCCAACATATCAATATTTGTGCCGTATTGTGCTCTATAATAAGTCATATTTTCTGAATCTTTTTTAAAAACATCTATTTTTGCCCTAATATCTGTAAAATTAGGCGGAGTAGCTTTTAAATCGATTAAAAGTTCTTTAATATGTCCTATAGCCCCTGTACTCACTTGAGCACCGCCTCCGTCGACATAATATTCGCCAAAAATATTATCCCCGCTTTCCCCCAAATCCAATGCCGAATTTTTACTTACCTGGACTTTAATACTATAACCGTCGCTGTCTCTTGTACCCTGATAAGTGTAATCTTCACCATTTACTGCATAAGCCGGCGTATTAGTATTGGCTCCGGAAAAAATGTATTTATCATTATAATTCGTATTCGCCAGACTTACAATATGAGCGAGAATACTCTCAATTTCACTGGCAATTGCCGTTGTTTCATCTGTTGTATTTAATTCATTAGAAGCCTGCGTAGTCAACTGAAAAACTCTGTTCAAATCACTTGTAGCTTGTTCCAAAGTAGTTTCTGCCGACTTCATTTCTGCAATACTTAAGTCAATATTTTTGTTATAATTTTCTATCCTGTTCAAATTATTTTTCGCACCAAAAAGAGTAGTCAAAGACATTGGGTCATCTGACAAATTATTAATCTTCTTTTGTGTAGAATATTGCATATTCAAATCTATATATTTTTCTTGATTTTTCATCGTATTATTAATAATTGTTTGATTTAAATATGAATTTGTTATTCTTCCTGAAATCATTTACCAATTCTCCTTACTATTTGCCCATATTCATTATTACCGATAACATTTGGTTAACTGCCGAAAACACTTGTGCAGAAGCTTGATACGCTTTTTGATATTTCATCAAATCTACAAGTTCTTCATCTAAATTGACCCCTGTCAATGATTGTTTTTTATCAGTTAATTGGTTTAAAGATGCTTGTTGTGCTTCCAATCTGCTTTGCAACAAAGATGTATTGTTGCCGACCTCTGATATTGTTGCGTAATAATAATTTTCGACAGTATCACTGCCTAAACCTGTTATTGATTGGTCTCTCATAGACACAAAACTAAGAGCATTATTGTTATTACCTATAGCATTAGGATTAACAGGAACTATAGGAGGACCTGCCGTTACAGGTGCATAGGCTGTTGCTATTTCATAAGGGTCATCTTTAACATTTTGATTAACTATTATATTCCCCGCAGTAATAGTGGTAGGATCATACGGTGTCGGAGTTTGACCGTTAAGAAAAATATTCTCTGTAGCATACTCTAAAGTATTTGTTGTAGGATTCATCTTCAAACTTGCATCTGTAATAACACCGCCGCCGTCATAAGCTCTTTTAAGTTGAATATTATTCACACTGGTCGCAAATTCTCTTGCCAAAGTATTCAATTGATTAACAAAACTCAGAACACTTCCTACGTCATTTCCGCCTGCATCCAACAATGCTTTTAATTCCCCTTGGTCTTGAGAAAAAGTTGCTTTATAATCGGCAATCAAAGGAGAGCCGCTAGTTTCATCGACAATACTTATAACGGCAGGGTCATTAGCATCTCCGATTGCTATGCTAAAAGAAGCTTTTTGTTCTGCGGCACTTATAAGTTTCACATTCCCTATATAAACATTCAAAGAACTGCCTTCTGTTCTTGTATTGATAGGGATTTGTTTTGCAAGGTCTTCCAATAAAAGTTGCCTTTTATCTAACAGCGAATTAGGCTGATTACCTTGGTCAGAAGAAAATGCAGCTATTTGTCTGTTTAATTCTGTTATCTGCTCCAATTTGTTATTAATCTCTGCGGTCAATTTACCTACTTGACTATTGTTTAAAACATTAAAATTTGTAGCGTCGCCGACTAAAGATTTTCTATAATCCATTAATTGTGTGTATTTAGTATTCAAAGCTGTAGCGACAGAATCAGCCTGTGTAACAAAATTTGCCCTTACAACTTTATTCGTGGGGTCGCTTGAAAGTGCTTGAGTAGCAGAAAAATAATCTTGCAAAGCACCTGTTATTCCTGTTCCTTGTATTTCATTAAAATATTGATCTAAAGATGTGAGGACTTCAGATGATGCAGTTTCATAACCCAAAGTTGCATTTTCTTGCATAATAAAACCGTTTAAAAATTCGTCTTGATATCTTGTAACCTTGTCAATAGCGACACTTCCTGATTGTATTTGATTATAGCCATTGATAGTGCCTGCTTTAAAAACAACAGATTCTAAATCTAATCTTTGTTTGCTGTATCCGACAGTGTTCATATTAGCAATGTTATTACTTACAACGCTCATAGCACTTTGATTGACCCTCAAAGCGTCTTGTGCTGTATATAAGCTTTGCATTATATTAACCATTAATTTTTTCTCCCCAGTCTGTGTTTTATGCTTCTTGTTCTATTGAACTTATTTTATAATTATCGTTGGGTCTTTTAATTTGCCCCATTTGGTTATAAGAATCTAATTCAGGCACAATCATTTTTAGAATAAATTCAATTGTTTTGTTCATTATCAACAAAGAATTTTGTATCAATTTGGCATTTATATTGTTTTGTTTTTGAATATTTAATGCTATTGATTCCAATTTTTCTTTTTTTTCTTTGAACCTACCGGCTTGGACTTCATCGCAAGAAAAAGCTTTATTAATGAGTTCGCTGAAAGTCAAATCAATTCTTTCAATATAAACATACTGTTGCTGTCTGGCTTTTGCCAAATTAGCGACCTTGGTTGTTTGTTGAATGATATCTATATCAAGATTTTCCAACGATTCAACTTTATTTTGGGTCAATACATTGGTTTTTTCCGTAATATATTTTTCCAAAATATCGTATGCTTCTATTTCTTTATCAAATATTTCTTCTACATTATCTAAATATTTTTTCATCACCTTCTCCACTAAGCTTTATAATCAGCAATTACACTTCTGCCATAGGTAAGAGCATAATTAATATCAGAATTTGATATGTTTATATCAAACATTTGCCCGTATTGTTTTATTTCATCTGCTTTTTGCAACGAAATTTCATTTCTTAAAGCTATATTTGGATCACCTTGGATTGCCGATTGTTCTTGAGCTGTTTCTTCAAATTGTTTTTGAACTCCTTTAACAATTTTTTCATCCATTTTGAAAGCATTTATCGCTCTTAATGCCTGTGTTCCTGTAAAATTTGCCCCTGCTATACCGTTTATCATCTACTTTTAACCCCTTACTTACTATTATTTCATCTGTTTTTCCATTTGCTCATAAATATTTTTTGCAAGCCCAAAACTTGAATGCGGACTTTTTGAAATGTCTTGTGCAATAAATTGATTCATCATTGAACGAAATTTTGTTTCTACCGTACCGCCTGATAAAAATCCTGACTTTTCTATAGTTGAATCCATTGTGTTAAGCAATTGCGAAACAAAAACCGCCTCAAATTCTTGTGCTGTTTTTTTCAGCTTTTCTTTGTCAGAAATTTTCATCCCAATAACATTTTGAATGTCTAAAGAACTCATATCCTTTGCATTAAAATCGTTACTTATACTGTTTAAATTGTTTAACGGCTGCATTATTTCCCTCTTTAAATAAGCTCTATTGAAGCTTGTAAACTACCTGCGGCTTTTAACGCCTGTAAAATTGAAATTAAATCAAAAGGTGCTACCCCTATTGTGTTTAAGGCTCTAACCAAATCGTTTAAGTTGCTGTTAGCAGGCAATGCAATGAATTTTCCCGGAGTTTTATTAACATTAATGTTGCTGTTTTGGACTGATTGAGTGCTTCCGCCTGAAAAAGCATCCGGTTGTGAAACTTCATTTGTGGTTGTAACCGTTACTGTCAAATTACCGTGGGCGACAGCTGCGGGCATCAATTTGACATCAGAACCTATTACTATCGTGCCTGTTCTTTCATTAATAACCACTTTTGCTACACCGCTGTTTGATTTCACTGTTATATTTTCAATAATTGCCAAAAACGGAATTCTGTCATTTTTGTATCTTTCGGGAAGAAAAACTTCAACAGTCCCACCATCGAGGGCTTTTGCCTGTGTAATATTTTCATTAATTGTTTGGGCAACTCTTGATGCCATAGTATAATCTGATTTATTCAAAACTAATTTGATTGAATATTCTCCGCCGACTTGAGTTTGCATATCTCTTTCAACAATTGCCCCATTAGGTATACGAGCTGAATTTGTGATTGCCGTTCTTACTTTTGCACCATTGGCATTTACGTTTGTACCGCCTGTACTAATCGGGCCTTGGGCAACTGCAACAACTTCTCCGTTAGGAGCGAATAATTGAGTCGAAACTAAAACACCACCCTCTAAACTTTTTGCATCAGCCAATGAAGATACTGTTACATCAAGTTTGTCCCCGTTTCTCGCAAAAGGAGGAACGACAGATGTTACAATAACAGCGGCTGCATTACCTTTTTTGATATCATTTTCATTTGCAATTACAGTGCCGAAATTTTGTAACATAAATTTGTTGGTAAATTGTGTTGAACGAGAGTTATCTCCGGTTCCTGCAAGACCAACCACAACACCATATCCGACAATTTGGTTATCACGAACACCGTCTAAATGAGCAATGTCTTTTATTCTCACCGTTCTGGCAGCGTCATAAGCAGCCAAAGCAGGTGTTATATAAACTGACATGAATAATATGATTAATATTGAACTGAATACTTTTTTCATTATTTTTATCCCCACATTAGAACAGATATTTAACATACTTGTTAATAATACCTTCATGATTTGAACGAGCAACAGTACCACTGCCGCTAAATGCGATTTGCAAATTTGAAACCTGAGAAGAATCTATTTGACCTTTTTGATTAATCATTCTAGGGTCAACAACACCACTCAAAAGTACATTAGTGGTTTCACCCGCATTAATAAGTGTTTTGTGCCCTTGAACCACCAAATTCCCGTTTGGAAGCACTTGAACAACTTGTGCTGTGATAGTATCAGAAAATGATGATTGTCTTTGAGTTTGTGCATTATTACTTACCGAATTATCCCCACCATAACCATCAAAATTATTATTCACAGAAACAGTGTTTCTTAAAAACCCCGGAATTAAAGAATTTAAAAGATTGCTAAAACTTGCTTTGGTTGCAGATGATTTTGATGTCCCTAATTTTTGGTTGTCCGTAATTTGATATTTTTCAGAAATAACAACACTCACAATATCTCCGACTGTTTTAGCTTTTGGGCTGTAATACAAAGATCTTGGTTGAATATAATCATTTTGAGAAACTCTTGCAGCAAATAAAGACTCACAAGAAGCTATTCCCGTAAAACAACTGAGAATTAATATTGATATAAATAATTTTTTGAACCCCAATTTCATTAACAAAACCCCTTTAAATTTTTACAAGTACTTTGTTTTCTCCGATTATTTGTCCTGTATAGACTTTTTTGTATTTTTCGCTGTGGACTCTTATGGAATCACCCACCACGCCGTTTTGCAAAGCTGTAGTGTCTAATGCTATATTTATTCCTCCTGCATCAAAAATTGTCGAAACGATAGAATTTTTGAAAACATCGGGCTTAGGCATTACGCATCTTCTGTCTATTATTTCGCCTGATTTGATGGCACGAATAGCTACATAATCCTCAAGATTTTTATCCGCACCTATTTTGAGTGCATAATTATTTGTTATATCTTTTTTTTCTAATGAAAAATTTGCAGGATTCAATGTATTATCTTTGGCAATATTATCTGTCGCCACCCAAACATCTTGTTTTAAAGTCAAAAGAACAGGAACAGGAAATTTTCTGATTTTTTGACCGTTTACATTGATTGTAACCATAGTATATTTTTTTGTAGCAAAATTATTGTTGTCCAAATCAACTTTTACATCGAATTTTCCCTGAGGAATTTCAAAACCGTCTACAGGAATCATCATCGCTTTAACTTCAATATCTCCTTGAATGTTTTTTGAAAGTTGATTCACCACTTGTTTTTCTATAGAAGCCGTTAATTTTTCTGAAGTCAAAACAGCCGCAAAAACACAAGTGCTTGATAACACTAATAAAATAAATATGAAAACTATTTTTACCGCTGATTTATTCAATTATTTGTCCTATCTAAGTTGGTTTGCTTGTCTTAACATATCATTGCCTGCCTGAATTACTTTTGAATTAGATTCAAAAGCACGTTCTGCCTGAATAAGAGCTACTAATTCTTCTACGATTTGAACATTAGAACCTTCAAGCGACCCTTGAAGAATTGTCCCAAAACCTTCTTGTCCTGCGATACCTTGTACAGGCTGCCCTGAACCCGGAGTTTCTGTGAACAAGTTTTTTCCTATTGCAGATAAACCTGCAGGGTTCAAGAATTTTACCAGCTGAATAACTCCGACATCAACTTGCGTAGGTTGATTTCCGACTTTTACAGAAACCGTACCGTTTGGAGTAATTGTAACATTGGAAGCATCTTGAGGAATGGTTATTTGCGGTTGAATTACATAACCGTCTGATGTACAAACAGCCCCGTTACCGTCTCTTTTGAATGAACCGTCTCTAGTGTAACCAATCATACCATCGTCGAGTTGAACCTGAATAAAGCCGTCTCCTTCGATTGCTACATCCATTGTGTTGCCGGTATTTACAAAATTACCTGAAGTAAACATTCTTTGAGTTGCAGATGTTTTTACACCAAGCCCGATTTCAATACCGACAGGTTGTGTTGTACCTTGAGTAACCAAAGCACCCGGTGTTCTTTGAACTTGGCTCAACAAGGTTTGGAATTCTGCCCGAACTTTTTTGTAACCTGTTGTGTTAACGTTTGCAACGTTGTTGGAGATAGTATCTATATTTAATTGTTGTGCTATCATCCCTGTTGCCGCTGTTGTTAAAGCTCTTAACATTATTTTTCCTCCACCTTATTTTTTTTAGAATCTGCCAACTTGGTTAACTACTTTTTGAAGTGTATCACTCGTTGTTTGCATTGCACCTGACATTGATTCGTAACATCTCAATGCTTCAAGTGATTTAAGCATTGTTGTAATTGCATTTGCATTCGACGCTTCCAAAGAACCTTGAATAATATTTGGTGTTCTTGAAATTGTCGGTCTGTTTGTCGAATCTGCATTTTGAAAAGCAGCTCCTTCAACCGGAACCAATGTTGTTTTATTTTTGAAATCAACTATTTTTAAAGCCCCTATTTTTTCTCTCCCGAAAGTAATCATACCGTCTTGAGTAACTATAATATCTTCAGGTCTTTTATTTTCCATCTCAATTCTTATAGGAGCATTTGTTTCTTTATTCAAAACTCTTTGACCGTCTATTGTAGCCAAATAACCTTTAGAATCAATGGTGAAATTACCTTTTCTTGTGTACAATTCTTCATTGTTTTGCCCTTGAACAGCAAAAAAACCGTCTCCTGAAATGGCAAAATCCAGCTTATTTCCTGTTGTAAGAAAATCGCCTTGAGAAAAATCTATCATCATTTGAGAAACTTCTGGTCCAAGACTCAAAGTTCCTGCAGCTTTAGATGTTGTATTAAGGGGGTCATATTCTTGTTTGTTTTGAAGTTTTTGTATTTCGACTTCTTTAATATCTTTGAACAAAATTTTGGATTGTTTAAAACCAATAGTATTAATGTTAGCCATATTATTGGCAATAACATCATTAGAGTCCATTACTCTTTCTATTCCGTTTTTTATTGTTCCAAAACTTCTTAACATTTGTTTTTAACCGCCTAATATTCTTTTTACGTACTGTTGAGTTTCGCGATACGGAGGAATTCCGTTGTATCTGTCTACCGCCCCCGGTCCTGCGTTATAAGCTGCAAGAGCGAGTGATTTGTCTCCGCCATATTTTGTAAGCATTCTTTTTAAATATTTTGTTCCGCCTTCGATATTTTGAGCCGGGTCAAAAACATCGTCTACCCCAAGACCTTTGGCAGTAGCAGGCATAAGTTGCATAAGTCCGCCTGCACCAACAGGTGATTTGGCTTTAGGATTGAAACCTGATTCAGCTTTGATAACACCATTAATCAAATCTTCATCCACGCCGTATTTTTGAGAAGCAGCTCTTACAAGTTCACTGAATTTGCTGTCATAATGAGTATTCGCAGTTCCTTTATTTTCTCTTATAAAAGAAGTGTGGTTGTTCAATCTTTCATTTAAAAGATTGTCAAAATTTACCTTCGGAGCGTCTGTTTCTTGCGTGATTGCAGAAAAATTACGCTCAATCTGGTTCATTCTTTGTAATGCTATATCTAAGCCGGTTATCATCATACCGCCAACTATTTCCCCAATATTCCCACTTACTATGAGAAGGCATATTCCCCCTCAATTACAAGTTACACCATGTGATAGTGTCTCATCATCCACCTTTTGGTTGAAATAATCTTTAGACCACATGGTCTAGCGGAATCTGACAAGAGTGAACCCAAAGGGTGAAACTCGCCCCTGTGAAGGGTTAGTCGGAATGGAGGTTTTATAAAAACCGTAATGGAGTGAAAAACCCTGAACTGTCAGTATTCCAAGAGAGCGGAATCTGACAAGAGTGAACCCAAAGGGTGAAACTCGCCCCTGTGAAGGGTTTGTTGTCATCGTAATGACTAGAATACTTTATACTGAATTCTTTTAACTACTCTTTACGTTGAGCTAAAAACGAAAAGTGAAAGCTAACCCTATACGAGTGGTATTTTTATTCTCCTCCACCTACGCGGTGGGCGGAAACTTTTTGTCCAAAAAGTTTCATAAAAAAGCCCGCCTATTCCATTTCCCTCATATTTCTAACGCTTGTTCCGCTAAGGTTTGTAATGCCTCGCCCTGCGGGCTTCGTTATATTTCCTATTTTTGGTTTAATGCATAGCACTGACGCACCTTTAAACGCTTCACTGCACTAAGAAATATGGGCAAATTCCAGAAGGCAGGAAAATTTCTTAAAAATCATTCTATTAAAGGCGTTGAACTATCAGCCTCCTAGGGCAACAAAGTCTAACAAAAAGAGAGACAAAAAATTTAAACATATATTGTATTTATTACCATCTGAATTAAACTTTATAAACAAAAAACATCATTTCTTAATAAAAGACTATTATTTTTTTTGTTTAAACGATAAAATAGAAACGTATAAAAACATGGTGCCATCTTGGAAAACAAAGGTAATTTAAACGATACTTTTACAGAATTTGAGAATGATTTGAGAAAAGCCTCCGTAATCAAGGAAAGAGTTTCTCTTATTTCTTCGCATATGTACAAACAATTCCTTGACCACCAGAGTGCGACTGAAAACACAAAAGAAATGTTTTATAATATTTGGAAAGAATCCGAATCGGTCGTAAATTCTTTGAAAGATTCTTTTTCTTCTCGCAGCATTTCATCAGAACACATCAGCGGAGAACTTGAAGATGAAAGAACGGCTTTTGTTATCAATATTTTGTGGCATGCAATTACATTCAAAATGCGTGGGAACTACAAACCTCAAGCACTTCAAAGAGAAATCGATGCACCGTTATTCTCAGGCAGAATTATCGCCCTAAACGGTGATTTCAACGGCAAAAAAATCTCGGATGAAGATTATCCCGAACTTTTGCAATACGAAATCGCATCTTTGTACATCCCTGCAGATACAAACAAAAATTGCATCATAAAAATCAAACACCTCGGAAATAAAGAATTCCCGATAAATCATACAGACGCACCAAGAGAGTTTATTTTGAAAGTCATCGAAATCATCTGTGGCGGCGGGATTTATCACGAAGAATTGTTTTAGAAAAGTATAATAAATAACATATATGAAAAAGAAAATTAATATCATTTTAAACAATCAAATTATCAATAAAATATTAATTTTTTTAATATTGTCAAATTTAGCTGTTTTTATTGCTTCTACAGACGTTGAATTTAACCAAAAATATTCGACTATTATTTATAATTTTGAAATAATTTCTATTGTAATATTTACTATTGAATATTTTTTAAGAATAGCGATTCTTAAAAATTTTAAAGACCTTTTTAAACCTTTAATGATTGTTGATTTATTGGCTATTTTACCTTTTTATCTTTCTTTTATTTCTGTGAATACTATTTTTCTTAGACTTTTAAGATTATCCAGATTAACAAGAATTTTTAAAGTCAGCAGATATACAGAAGCTTTTGAACATATCAAACAAAGTTTTATAAACAAAAAAGAAGAATTATTTGTAACGGGTATGATTTTTTTATCGGGCGTAATTATTTCTTCAACCTTAATGTATTATGCTGAAGGCGAAATAAATCCAAATTCGTTTGGAAGCATACCTCGTGCCTTTTGGTGGAGTATTATAACCTTTACAAGCGTAGGTTATGGTGATGTTTATCCGATAACAAGCCTCGGCAAAATTATTGCCTCTATAACTGCCATTATAGGGGTTGGGCTACATGGTTTGTTAATTGGTATAATAGGAGCGACTTTTATGAATATTTTGAACAATAAAGCTCCTTTGTCTGATTGTCATAGTCAAAAAATCATGGATTACGATAAAAATGAAATAAACTTATAAACTCTTGCACACAGGGCAAATCGGCTCTTGCCCGTCTTCGATATAATCCATCGGCATAAAACATTTTGAACAAATCGGATAATTTCTTTCTTTCCGCCAAATTTGTCTTTTTATATCTTTGATTATAGTTTGCACGATTTTTTGTTTCACCTCTTCTGTCAGATTTTGCGTGTTCTCAAAAGATTTTTCGATATCTTCTTTAATATTTTGCGGAATTTCAATTTGTTCAATATCAAAATCGCTCGGTGCGGGCAAATATCTTCTGTACTGAATTTCTTCTTTTTTGACTGCTTCTTTATTGACTTCCGACCAAATTTTGTGATTAAAAATAATATCTTCTATTTTTATATTAAGATTTTTTGTCATCGCATCGAATTTTTTTATAATATCTGCCTTAAACATGCTCAATTCTTGTGTTACGGTAGAAGATTTTGTTGCAATTGTAAGAATTTTGCCGTTAATTTTGATTGCCTTAGTATTTTTTTTGAAACGACTTCCGACAACTTCTGACCAAAGATTAAGAAGTGCAATTTGACTAATACCCGAATCTAAGCCTGATTGTTTTGCAACGCTGGATAAAATATCGCTCAATTTATCAAAATTATGATATTTCAAAAATCTCTCCTTTTTTTACATGATATATTTTAACATCATCCAAAAATTCTTTTTCAAAACCGCCTGTATCTGTTGATGTGATAATTGTTTGAATATCTTTATCTATAGATTTTAAAAGAAAATTTTGTCTTGTTTTGTCCAATTCCGCCAAAACATCGTCCAAAAGCAAAATTGGCGTATCGTTGATTTTTTGTTTGATAATGTCAATTTCTGCAAGTTTCAAAGACAAAACAATCGTTCTTTGTTGTCCTTGAGAAGCAAAGTTGACTGCGTTTTTCTGGTTAATAAAAAATTCAACATCATCCCTATGCGGACCTGTCAGAGTTTTTGCCCTAATCAATTCTTCTTGTCTGTTTTCTTCCATTTTTTGTTTAAAAATTTTTGCAATTTCATCTGTCGAAAACTTAGCAAAAGCCATCACTTCACCCAAAACGGTAGAATTATATTTCAAAGATAATTCTTCTTCCGGTGCGATTATATTGTATTTTTCTTTTACTGTTTCTTTAATTTCATTAAGGTATTTGAGCCTTAAATAAATTATATTGCTCCCTGAAATTACAAGTTGCTCATCCCAAATACTCAAACTGTCTTCGAGATTATTTTGCATTTTTAAAGTTTTAAGCAAATTATTTCTATGGCTTTTTATTTTATTGAACTTCTGAAGCCTTTCTTGAAAGTTTGGGTAGATTATGGAGATACAATCATCAATCCAGCTTCTGCGGTCGACAGGAGCTCCTCTCAAAAGCATCAAATCGTCTACGCAAAAGTTTACTGCAACTAAATTCCCGAGAAAGTCTTTTGACTTCGTTTTTTTTATATTGTTCAATTTTATTGTTTTTTTATTTGGAGGATTAATCAAAACCTCTAATTCGATATCAATATCATTTTTTAAAACATCGGCTTTAATTCTGAAAAAATCTTGTTCCCACAAAACAAGTTCACTGTCTTTTTGGGCTCGTTTTGATTTTAAAATAGATAAATAATAAATTGCTTCTAAAATATTTGTCTTTCCATGGGCATTTTGCCCTGTAAAAAGTGTTTTTTGCTCTCTAAAATCCAGGCTGAATTTTTTATAATTTCTAAAATTGTTCAACTCTAATTTTTGCAAAAACATATTCTAAGCCTAACAAATTATCGAATTTGAACAGGCATTACTAAACAAATATAATTTTCTTCATTTACCGGCTTGAATAACGTTGCCGATAAAGAACTACTCAAATCAATGCGTATTTTTTCTGAATCCATTTTTCTTAAGGCTTCTATTACATATTTATAGTTAAAAGCAATAATAAGTTCTTCTTCATTGTATTCGATTTCAACCAAATCCATTGATGAACCTGCATCTGAAGTATCTGCTTTTAACAATAATTTGTTGTCAGACAAAGTAAACTTTACAATACTTGTGCGTTCATTAACCATTGTTGAAACCCTGTCAAGTGCTGCTATTAGCTCTTCTCTATTAACTATTGCGGCTTTTTCACCTTTTTCGGGGATAAGTTGTTGGTATTTTGGATATTGACCTTCTAAAAGTCTTGAAAGAAGAACTCTGTCATCCAATTGAAATAAAATTTGTCCTTTTTTAACAACAACTGAAAACTTTTTGTCTTCACTGTCTGTAATCAATCTTGCAAGCTCAATAAGTGTTTTTGAAGGAATAACAACAGAAATATCTTTATTTTCAGCAACAGGAATTTTTTCTATAACGCGAGATAATCTGTTTCCGTCAGTTGCAGCCATTTCTAGTTCATTATTTATAATTTTGCAATAAACACCTGATAAAATATTGTTTGAATCATAAGAAGCTGTTGCGAATTCTGTATATTTTACAGCTTTCAAAAACGGCTTGATTTCAATTTCGATTTTGTCTGTTGAATTTAATAATTCTTCGTCTAAAACCTGAGGAAATTCGCTGGAATCTATTCCTACAATATCAAATTTTGAATTACCGCAAGTGATTTCGACTATATTATTTTCGCCTAGAACAAAACTTATTGTTTTATCTGGGAGCTTTGAAACAATTTCCATAAGTTTTTTAGCAGGAAGAGTTATGCTTCCTTGATCTTTAATATTTGCTTTGATTTGACATTCAATTAAAATATCCAAATCTGTAGATGTAAATTTTAAAGTTCTTCCATCAATAGCTTCAATTAAAATATTTGCTAATACGGGTTGAATTCCTCTTTGAACAGTGATTTTTTCTACCATTCTCAAACCATGTAACAAATCATTTTTTTCTATACTGAATTTCATTTACTCCCCCAGTCTTATGTGTTTTTCTTTAATTATTATATTATAAAATATAATATATTTATATAATTAGTTATAGTAAAGAGCCTTCTTTTTTGTAGAATTCTATCTTTAATTCAATAAAATTAAAACAAAACCCTTGTTTACTTATTGTAGAAAATTAAGTTTAAAAAAGCAACTTTATAAACAACAAAAAATATTCTACATGTTCTCTACAAAAAATGCGACAAAGAATTCTACAGTTTTTCTACATTAAAATCACTGGCATTTTTGTCATGCACCCATCTTGCAAATTTTTGTCCTTCATAACTTAATGCGAAATTATAAAGAGATTCAAGAAGTATTTTACCGCTTTTTTCTTTGCCTGTCATTATAAACATCCCGATTTTGTTTTTAGAATAATTTATTTCATGATGAATAACTCTTTCTATATTGTTGCTTGGTTTTTTTTCTAGAATATTCTGAATCCATTTTGAGAGCAAAACAACAGAAGGAATATCTTCATTGATTGATTGTAAATAAGAAGCAAAGGCTTGAATAATCATTTTTGTACCAGTTTTTTGTGGGTGAATTTTTTTGCATTCAAACCGGTATAAGTACTAACTTGTTGACCGTTGCCAAAAAGTTTGTATTTATAAATAGTTAATCCATCAAGACCCACAGGACCTCTGGCGTGGGTTTTATTAGTGCTGATTCCTACTTCTGCACCAAAACCGTACCTGAAACCATCCGCAAAACGAGTAGAAACATTATGATAGACTCCTGCAGAATCTACTAAATCCATGAATATTTTTGCCTGATGTTTGTCTTTTGTGATTATACAGTCTGTATGTCCTGAGCCGTAATGGTTTATGTGATCTATTGCTTCAATAATATCGTTGCTGATTTTTATAGAAATAATTTTTTCCGAGTATTCGGTTTTCCAATCTTCTTCTGTGGCGGGTTCAATATTTTTGCCTATGTTTTGAATTTTTTCACAGCCTTTGATTGATACACCTTCTGTTTGCAAGGCTTCGAGAAGTTTTTTAATAAACGAATCAGAAACGGCTTTATTTATCAAAATAGTTTCAACAGCGTTACATGCCGATGGGTATTGAGTTTTGGCATCTACACAAAGATTGATTGCCATATCAATATCTGCTGATTCTTCGATATAAATATGACAAATTCCGTCAGCATGACCCAAAACAGGGATTTTTGTGTTTTCTTTAACAAATTTTACAAGAGAATTTCCTCCTCTGGGGATAATCAAATCAACATATTCATCCATTTGTAAAAGTTCTTTTACATCTTCTCTGGTTTGGATTAAATTAATCGCTCCGTATGGAAATTCATCAATTTTTTCTAAAGCATCATTAATTACATAAATCAAAGCTGTATTTGTGTTTGAAGCTTCTGAACCACCTTTTAGGATGACTGCATTGGCTGATTTTATTGCCAGAGATACAATTTGTGGGATTACATCAGGGCGGGCTTCAAAAATCACACCTATTACACCTATAGGACAACTTATTTTGTAAAGTTCAAGTTCTTTGTCGAGTTCTGTTGCCAAAAGGGTTTTGTTTATAGGATCGGGTAATTCAATTACGTCATAAATACCGTTGATTACGTCATGAAGCTTGTTTTCGTCAAATTTTAGTCTGCCGTAAACCGCTGAACTCATTTTGCCGGTATCAATAAGTTTTTGTGCCTCGGCGAGGTCTTTTTTATTTGCTGTTATAATTTCTTCTTTTTTTTCTTCCAAAGCTTTTGCAATTGCTTCTAAGGCTTTATTTTTAATGTTTTCTGTTAATGAAGCTAATTTGTAAGAAGATTTTTTTGCACCTTTTGCTATATTTTCTAAATTCATTTTTCCCTCACAATTTTATAATATGACAATATTGTCTCTGCCTATAATATTGTCATAGTTTTTGTAACCTAATATTTTTTCGATGTTATCAGAATGCTCTCCCAATATTTTTTGGCAATCTGTGCTGGAATAATTCACTACTCCTTTTGCGAATTCGATATTATTTTTGTCGATTATGCTTACAACATCTCCTATATCAAAATCATTTTTGATCTCGATAACACCTGCAGGCAAAAGCCCTGAAAAATCTTTAATAAGAGCTTTTTGGGCACCTTCGTTTACTTTTATAGACCCTGTGATATTAGTGGCATAAGCTATCCAGCGTTTTTTGCTTGACAGGGTTTCAACTGGCAAAAACATTGTACCTACAAAATTTTTGTTAAAAATATTTGTGATGGCATTTGGTTTTTTCCCATTTGTAATCACCATATAATTTCCGGAGCGAGAAACTACCTTTGCTGCTTCAAGTTTGGTTTTCATTCCGCCGCGACCTTTTTTTGATGCTTCAAAGCCCAAAGCTTCGATTTCGGGTGTGATTTCTTTTACTTCAGTTATGAGTTTGGCTTCAGGATTTTTGCGAGGGTCTTGGTCAAAAAGCCCGTCGATATCTGATAATATAATCAACAAGTCCGCGTCTAATTCACTTGTAACAAGTGCAGAAAGCTTATCATTATCACCGAAACAAACTTTTGTCTCATTGTCCTTATAGCTTCTCAATTCGTTTGTCGAAACGGTATCATTCTGGTTGATTATAGGAATTACATTCAGCTCTAAAAGCCTGCTGAGGGTGTCTCTTAGGCTCAAATATTTTTCACGAATCGAAAAATCATCTTCTGTCAAAAGAATTTGAGCTGTAACTATATCAAATTTGTCAAATCCGTCCTCATAAAAATACATCAGTTTGCTTTGTCCGACAGCTGCACAGGCTTGTTTTATAGAAACTAAATTTGGGATTTCATTCAATTTAAGTTTTTTAGCACCAAGTCCTACAGCTCCTGATGTAACGATAATTATTTCTTTGCCTTGTTGTTTAAGTTTGACAATATCTTCAATGAAAGAATAAATGCGTGATAAAGCAATATTTCCGTCAGGGTTTGTCAATACATTTGTACCGAATTTGATAACAATTCTTTTTGCTTTTTGGAGTTGTTTGTACATTTGTTAACCTCTTAAGCCTATATTTTACAGGATAAAAAGCTTGATGTAAACAAATATTAACAAAATAAAATATATATGGAATGAATTTGGCAATTTTTTTCATTAAACAGTTTTTATATATACATAAGATATACCAAGAGAGAAAATAATAAACCCACATACGGATAGTCTGCGTATAGAAACATTATTAGTAGAGATAAACAGGAATTAGAGAGAGTAAAAAAATGGCAACAGCTTTATCATTTAAGGCGACTAGTTCGTCTGGAAATTTTTCCAATAACGGTCAAAATAAATATCGTCCAATGCGAAGACGAGGTGCAAACGACGATAATATTTTAGAATTTGGTTATTTTGCAAATACCGATAGGCGAATGGTTTTTGAAAAAAGTAAAGACCCCACATTTATTGCTTTTGAACATATAGACGGCTTACCGTTGCATAAGGTCATAACGGAGATGACCAAAGAAACAATCAAAGATATACAAAAAATCGACCTGAGGACACCCTTGGAAAGCTTGATGCAAAGGCGATAAATAAAAAGTTTTTTAAAAGTTATATTTCTACTTAAAGTTTAATGCAGATTTTTTTCACCCCTTAATTTTTTTAAGGGGTTTTTCTTTGATTTTATAAGAGCAAAATTTACTAATATTTCATTCTGATTCAATTTTTGAGAGAATACCTTGTCTTATTTCAATCGCATCGACTCCTAAATTGCCAAGAACCTTCATTGCGATGCAATCTTTGAGTTTTATTATCGCAAGCAAAATATGTTCTGATTCAATTTTTGGTTTTTTATATTTTTTTGCTTCAATCCATGCCATTTCCAGAAGTCTTTTGGCACGAGCGGTATAATAAATCTCTTTGGCTTCATATTCTGAGCCGAAACCGAGTATTTTTTCAATTTCGAGTCTGACATCTTTTATTGTAATTCCGAGTTCTGATAAGACTATTGCCCCGATTCCAGAGCCTTCTGCCAAAATACCGAGCAAAATAAGTTCTGTGCCTAAAAGTTGATGGGCAAGTCGTCTAGCTTCTTCTTTTGCAAGGCTTAAGATAGTGAAAGTTGTAGGTTTTTGCTTTTCTATAGGTTTTATTATTTTTTCAAAAAGGGTTTCTGTATCAGGCATAATTTTTTTTATTGTTTCATAAGCCAAACCGCTTTTTTCTGATAAAATACCGAGCATTATGTGTTCCGGCAAAAGAGCTGTAGAACCTAGTTCTTTGGCATATTCATAAGCATTATTTATAACATTATAAAGTTTTGGTGTGCAAAAAATATTTTTATCAATAAATTCATTTTTTCTGCTTTGGTATTTTGATAATTCATAGTTTATTTTCTCAGAAGTAATATTTTCTTTCGTCAAAAATTCGCTCATATTGCTTTTTTCTAAAATTGCTTGCAAAATTTGTTCTGTACCGAGGGCTTCCAAGTTTTTTTCGTTCATTTTTTCTAAAGCCGAATTCATAATATCAGCAACTTGTGCTTCGTTAAAAATCATTGGGATAGAAAAACAGAGCTCATTTTCGACTTTTACACCTTCAGGATGTTTCAAATTTCCTGTCTTTTTTTCCACAATTCTTTTGAGGGTAGATTTGATTTTTAAAATATCAATGTCGTTATTTTCAAAAACCTTTAAAACGTCTTTGTCTTCTGTGAGAACCAAAAATATATGTTCAGGTCCTATGTAATTTGTTCCCAGAGCTTTAGAAACGGTCCAAGAGCCATCAAGAATATCTCTGACTTGTGAGCTGAACGGTATTATTTCGGGAATATTTTCAGTTTGGTGTTTTTCAAGTATTTTTTTGACGTCATCAACAAAAATATTCGAATCGATTTTTGTAACTTTAAAAACCCTGGCTAAGATTCCGGTTTTCAAAGAAGCTATGCCCAAAAATAAATGCAAAGGATAAAGTTTGTCATGGTTAAAGCTTTTTGCTATATCTTGAGATGTAACCATTGCATTGATGGATTTTTCGGTAAAACGTTCAAGCATTTTTGCTTCCTTATAAAAAATAACAGACAAGAAGATTTTTATCGCAAGATATTTGTGAAAAATGTCGAAGGAGGGACTTGAACCCTCACAGATTTCTCCACACGCCCCTCAAGCGTGCGCGTCTACCGTTCCGCCACTCCGACATAGCTTTTTTTAGTAGCGGAACGGTAGCAATAATTTTTATGCTTCCGCAAGCTCCAGCTTGTCCGCCACTTTGACATGGTTACAAACAATTATAAACCTAAGCATATATAAACATCAAGAAAATTTTAGTCAAAATTAATCAAATTGCAAATTTTAACTTCTAAAATATCTGCTAACAAAAAAAGTTTTCTTAAACTTATGTGTTTTTGTCCTCTTTCAATATGCGAAATATATTCACGAGAAAAGTTAATTTTTTCTGCTAAAAATTCTTGCGACCATTGTTTTTGCTCTCTAAATTTTTTTATATTTTGTCCTAGTTTTCGTAATCTTGTCATGTGAACTATTTTGTCGTATTATTATGATTATGTCTGTAAACTATTTTTCACAAAAAAGAGCAAAAGGGGTATTTATGGATAAAAAAGAACAATTAGAACAACTTAGAAAAGATGTTTTGAGTTTTTTAGATTTAGAAAAATATAATTTAGATGCAGAAACTCAAAAAAATTTATCAAAAGGAATTATTAATAATTTTTTTGATTATTTAGCAAAATTATAAGATTTTTTATTATTATTTATGTTATTTTTAAATTATATCAAAATTTTTTTGGAGCGATTAGATGATAAAAGAAGATTTGAGCAATCTGGCAAAGGCATACAGCCCAAGTGAAACAGAATCGGAAATTTATAAATTTTGGGAAGAAAATGAGCTTTTTAAAGCTGATGCAACTTCAGACAAAAAGCCTTATTCTATAGTTATTCCTCCTCCAAATGTAACAGGCGTGCTTCATATGGGGCATGCACTTGACGGGACTTTGCAGGATATTTTGATTCGTTATCATCGTATGGCAGGTTATGAGGCCCTTTGGCTACCAGGAACTGACCATGCCGGTATTGCTACACAAAATGTTGTTGAAAAAAAACTTAGAGAAGAAGGCAAAAGCCGCTTTGACCTTGGTAGAGAAGAATTTTTGAAAGTTACTTGGGATTGGGCAAATGACCATAAAAGTAAAATTCTCAATCAATTTAAGCGTCTCGGGGCATCTTTTGATAGGTCAAGAGAACGCTTTACGCTTGATGAAGGCTGTTCAAAAGCTGTAAAAGAAGTTTTTGTTTCTCTTTATAATAAAGATTTGATTTATAAGGGGGCATATATCGTAAATTGGTGTCCACGTTGTCAGAGTGCGATTTCTGATATCGAAACAGAATATCAGACAGAGCAAGGGCATTTGTGGGAGATTTCTTATCCCATAAAAAATCAAATAGGAGCAATTGTAATCGCTACAACTCGCCCCGAGACTATGTTTGGTGATGTTGCGATAGCAGTTAATCCAAATGATTTCAAATACAAAGATTTGGTAGGAAAAACAGTTTGCATTCCGCTTACGGGGCGTGAAATACCGATTATTGCCGATGATTATGTTGACCCGAGTTTTGGTACGGGTGCTTTGAAAATCACTCCTGCACATGATCCTAATGACTACGAAGTCGGCAAACGCCATGGTCTAAATCCTTTGTGGATTATGGATAATCAGGGGCGTATGGTTGATAATGACCTTGTGCCTGAACCTATTAGGGGTTTAGACAGATATGAGGCTCGAAAAAAAGCGATTGAATTTTTGACTCAACAAGGTTCTTTGGTAAAAGTCCGAGACCATGAGCATAATGTTGGTCATTGTCAGCGTTGCGACAGTACGATTGAACCTTATCTTTCAGAGCAGTGGTTTGTCAGGATGGAACCTCTTGCGAAGCGTCCTATCGAGGCGATTGCAAACGGTGAACTCAATTTTATTCCTGAAAGATGGACCAAAATTTATCTTGATTGGATGACAAATATTCGTGATTGGTGTATTTCTCGTCAACTTTGGTGGGGGCATCAAATTCCTGCATATTATTGTGATAGATGTGGCAAAATGGTTGTGTCAGTTGATTATCCTTCTTCTTGCCCTGATTGTGAGGGCAAATCTTTCACTCAAGATAATGATGTACTTGATACTTGGTTTTCATCAGGTTTATGGCCGTTTTCAACTATGGGTTGGCCAGATAAAGAAGCTGAAGATTTCAAAAAATTCTATCCTACAACAACGCTTGTAACGGGTTTTGATATTATTTTCTTTTGGGTGGCAAGAATGGTTACGATGGGGTATGAATTTACCGACAAATCACCGTTTTCGACTGTTTTCATTCATGGGCTTATCAGAGATGAACATGGGCAAAAAATGAGCAAATCAAAGGGCAACACTATTGACCCTGTCGAAATTATCGATAAATACGGTTCTGATGCTCTCAGATTTACACTCACAAGCCTTTTGACTTACGGCTCTCAGGATATCAAGGTTTCTGATGAAAGATTTGAATTCGGCAGAAATTTTGCAAATAAAATATGGAACGCATCAAGGTTTGTTTTGATGAATATTGAGGGCGTAGACGAAAAAGAAATAGATACAAATGCTTTGACATTGGCTGATAAATGGATTTTACACAAATTGAATGAAACAGCCAAAGAAGCAAATGAAAATATAAAAAATCACCGTATCGGTGAAGTCGCACATATTTTGTATGATTTTTTCTGGAACAGCTATTGTGATTGGTATGTAGAGATTGCAAAAGTTCAACTTCAAGGGGAGCAAAAAGCAAACACTCAAAGGGTATTGCGTTATGTCCTTGAAAGAACTTTAAGGCTTTTGCACCCGATAATGCCTCATATCACCGAAAAAATTTGGCAAATTATTCCCGGAGAATCTTTCAGAGAAGGACAAATTGCTCTTATGAAATCGGATTATCCTGTTTTTGAGGCAAAATTTGAGAATAAAGAAGCCGAAAGTCAGATGAATTTTGTTTTTGAAGTTATAAAATCCGTCAGAAATATTCGTCAAAGTCTTAACATAGCCCCATCTTTAGAAATAGGGATTGAGGTTTATTCTGAAAATAATGAAACACAAATTATTGACGAAACACAAAATTATATAAAACGAATGACAAAATTATCAAATATCAAAATAAATTCTACGAAAAAAGTGCCAAACCAAAGTGCAACTGCTATTGTGGGTAACACAAATATATTTGTGCCTCTTGCAGGCGTTATCGATATTGATTCTGAGATTTTGAAACAAAACAAAAAACTTGAAAAACTCCAGCAAGAAAAACAAAGCTTGAATGGCAGATTAAGCAACAAAAAATTTGTTGATAATGCACCTGAAAGTGTTTTGGTTCAGACAAGAGAAAGACTTTCAGAAATTGAAACACAATCAAAAGCTATTGATGAATTGCTTGAATCTTTAGGTTAAAAACAGTAGAAATAACAAATTATCTACACTAATAAAACGATGGTCTAAACCCTCTTAGACCTTTATAGATTCATCCTTTGGAGGATGTTTATAATCATAGAGCTTCTATAATAAATGAAGAAAGATTTATTTTTGGAGCGGTTAATTCGATGAATTTAAATGAGGAATGTCTACTGCATTTTTTGAAAAACCCCGATGGTTTAGACGAAACTTTAGAGCAATTAAAAACATATTTATTTATTAAAGATAATATTAATATGGAATTTTTATTTGGAAAAAATTTCAAGGAGAGCGTATAATTGGAAGCGATTCAAAGTTTTTTAGAAGAAAATTTAAGTTATATAAGAAGATATCATAAAAATACAGATGCAATTTCAAATGAAAACTTGAAATTAGAAGATTTTAAATTTGAGACTTCTCGTAAAGGCACTCCTGTTTTGTATTATCAGGGCCTTGCTCTAAATAGTTTGGATGACCCAATATTAGAAGCCCAAAATCTTGTAAGAGAAATATTGGATAAAGATAATGAGAATGCGATACATATTCTCATAGGGATAGGCACAGGATATGATTTTAAAGTTTTTACGCAGAATTTACAGGGAAAAATTATATTACTTGAGTTAAGGCTTGAAATTTTAAAATTTATATTAGAAGTACTTGATTTTTCAGATGAACTTTCTTTGAGGAATGTATGTATAACAACTTGTTCTCCTGAGCTTATAGAAGCTTTTTCGGCTGCTTACACAAAAAATTGTAATGTTACTTTTACAATGATTAAAGGTTATAAACAAGTTGCCCCTAAATTAGAAGAAGATTTAAAAAAAATTATTGAAGAGATAATTCCTGTAGAATATAACGGAGGTCCTCTAAAATTAAATATAGGTCCCGGAAAGTGGTTCAAAAAAGATTGGAAAAGGCTTGATTGCTATACCAATTTAACTAATTTTAATATTGATTTAAGAAAAATGACTCATTTGCCTTTGGAAGATAATGTTTTGGAGAAAGTTTTTTCTTCCCATTGTATAGAGCATATTGAGGATAAGCATCTTGATATTTTAATAAAAGAATTGTATCGTACTATGCAACCTGGCGGGATATTGCGTTTTAGTTGTCCTGATGCGGACCAAGCACTCGAAGCTTATAGAATTGGAGATAAAAAATGGTTTTCTTGGTTGCCACAAAATACTATTGGAAAAATGTTAATTAATTCTTTTGTTAGTTATGAATCAGGCGGTCCTGATGTACCGGATATGCTTGTTAAGGAAAAATTCGAAACTCTTGAAAGAGAAGAATTTATAAGATGGTGTCTGTCTCAAGCTGATAGAACAAGACCTTATATTGCACATATTAATGGGCATTATTTTGATAAATTATACAAAAAATTTGATGATGCAGGTTTTGTAAATATTAGTAGAAGCACATATAGAGGTTCTGAAGATGAAGAACTTAGAGGTGAAATGTTTGATTTGTATCCTGAATTCAGCTTATATATTGAATGTAGGAAACCTGAAGTTTAATTTGAATTTATAAAAAATATTTTTTAGGTTTGGTTATGTTTCAAAATGGGCAAAAAGTTATTTATGTAAAAGCTTCTGAAAACCATGGTGTTGGGTCTATTCCACTTGGTGCGAAGGGCGTTATTATCAAATGTATAGAAGATGAGATGCTTGTTGATTTTTTCGAGTATGAAAAAGCAATAGTAGTGCCAAGTTGCCTTGAGCTTGGAGAATAGTTTATACTAATCAAGTAGAGTTTTTGAGAGTTTTTAAATGAAAAATAATCTTTTATATAGTTTATGTATTGCTGTTTTTGTCGGGCTGTTATTTTTGTTGTTTTCGACACCTTTGTTTAAGGGGATTTTGCTGGCTTTTGAGTTGAAAAGTTATGATTTGAGGCAAAATATTAATCTTAAACAAAAACTCGTAAATCCAAATATCGTGATACTTGCAATTGACGATAACAGTCTTGAAATTTTAGAAAAAAAATATGGTTCTTGGCCTTGGGACAGACAGGCTTACGTCGATGCCATCAACACGTTAAATAAATTTGGGGCAAAACAAATTATTTTGGATTTGATGTTTGTAAGCCACTCCAAAAATACGCCGTCAGATTATAATTTGATTGAGGCTGTGAATCAAAATAAAAATGTTTTTGTCGGGATGAATCTTGATAATCGTGAAGACATAGAGACGAAGCCTTTGCCTGATACTTTATCTGTAGAAGTGTCTAATAACAGTACTATTAAGTTTCCGATTTATACAAATTATCGTCCTATTTTAAGAGAGATAATTTTGGGGACAAAAAATGTCGGTATGGTCAATTGTCAAAGGGATTTTGACGGTATTTCAAGAACTACACCGAGCTTTTTGAAATATAAAGGGAAATATTACCCTTATTTGGGACTTATGGCAGTTGCGAATTATTTTGGTACTGAAAATTATCAAATTAATGATAAAAATGAACTTATTTTGAATAACAATAAATATCCGCTTCAAGACAACGGTTATATGATTTTGAATTGGTATAACGATAATTTTAAGGTTTTGCCTTTTTGGAAGCTTGAAAAAGCCCAAAATGAATTAAAAGACAAAATTGTTTTTATAGGAATAACGGCAACTTCTATGTATGATATCAAAACCACCCCAATAAGTCGTAATACTGCCGGAATTGAGCTTCAAAGTACTATGTTTAATAACTTTTTGGATAACAATTTTGTGCAGAAAACATCTGACCTTACAACTTTGATTACTGCAATTATTTTGTCGATTATTATCGGACTTTTCACTTTGCATTCTTATACGGCTTTCACCTCATTATCTTTGTGCTTGGGGCTTTTATGCGGTTATATTATGTCGTCGGTTTTGCTTTTGAATTATTTTAATATTTGGGTTGATATGATTTTTGTAATTTTGGCGGTGTTTTTGACGTTTGTGTTTTCTTATGTTGTCAAATTCAAAAATAAAGCCAAAGATTTTGAACACACTTACAAACTTGCCACAACAGACAGTATGACAGGACTTTATAATCACAGATTTTTCCAAGAACAGATGCTTATGCAGATTGAAAATGCCAAAAGATATGATGCAAAATTTTCTTTGCTATTAATCGATATTGATTTTTTCAAAAAATTTAATGATACATACGGACATCAAGCAGGCGATGCGGTTTTAAAGCAAGTCGCCGAAGTTCTTAGAAAATCTGTCAGAACATCTGATATTGTTGCCAGATATGGCGGTGAAGAAATGGCTATTATCTTGCCCAGCAATGATTTTGAGCATGCTTTTATTGCGGCTGAAAAAATTTGTAATAAAATTGCACAAACTCCTTTTCAGCTCAATCCCAAAGTTACAAAAAATGTAACCATAAGCCTTGGCGTGGCGACATTTCCTGATAATGGGCAAACTCCTGCTGAGTTGATTGAATTTGCGGACAAGGGGCTTTATAAAGCCAAAGAAAACGGACGAAATCAAGTTGGAAAAATTTGATTAATTTTCAAAAGTTTTTTTGCATCTCGGGCATCTGATAGCGGTTCTGTCTGCTTTCATTCCACAAAATCCGCATTGTTTGTAGGTTATGTTTTTCCTTTCTTTAAAAGGTTTTTGACGATTTTTGAAATAATCAAAGATTTTGCTTCCGCCGAAAAATAGTATTATAGGTAAAAAGAAAAAATGCAAAAATTTCAAGCTTAAAAAAACAAAGAACATCAAAATTAATGAAATTAAACAACCTGTTAAACGAAAATTAATGAACATAATCCAACTTTTCTAAAATATCACCTATTTTGATTTTACCTCTAATATAAAAACTGCCAAATATTGAATTCCATAATCCGAAAATTTTTGGTTTTTCAAATAAAATACCTTTACCGTTTGTGCCTGTCGAAACTGCAATTTTGGAGCCTTTTTTCCCAACAACAATTCCCGGTTGGAGACCTTTTTTAATATCAATTATTTTTGATGAATTTACCTTTAAAAAAGTATTTTTGTGTAAGAAAAAACAATATTGCCAAGGGTTGAAGGCTCTAATTTGATTATAAATCACCTCTGCATCATTTTGCCAATTAATCAAAGCATCTTTTATGTTGTTTTTTGGGTAATAACTCGCCATAGATTCATTTTGTTTCAAAGGCAAAGTCGTTCCTTCGGATAATCCCGCCAAAACCTCATGCAGCATTTGTCTTGCTGTATAAACACATTTTGAGCGAAGCATTCCTCCTGTGTCATCAGGATTGATGGCGACTGTTTTTTGCATCAAAATCGGTCCTTTATCAAGTTGCTCATTCATCAGATGAAAGGTTACGCCTGATTGAATTTCGCCATGGCGAACGGTTTCTATATAAGGATTTGGACCTCTGTATTTTGGCAAAAGCGAAGGGTGGCAATTGATGCAGGCAATTCTTGGAAGAAGAATTATTCTCGAATTTAGAATTTCACTCCAAGAACCGACCAAAATTATATCAGGATGGAGTTTTAGAGCTTTTTTGAAAAATTCATCACTGTTGACGCTTTTTGCCTTGATTTCTTTGATTTTAAATTCTCGCATCAAAACCAAAAATTCTTCCGCATTGAAAATATCTTTAAAAAATCTTTTGAAAGGGTGCATTTTTATTGTGTTATGCCTTATCGCACCTACAATTTCATGCCCTGATTCTATTGCTCCTAAGAGCAATGAGGAAGCCATTTCGCCGTATCCGACAAGAAGAATTTTCACCACTAGTACCTTTTTTCTAAAATAATTTAAATTAATTATAATATTTTTTCAGAAAAAGGTACACATTATCTGTATTCCAAAAATAAATTTGTAAATTCAAAATCGTCATAATCTGTGTACAAAACTTGTGTCATATTCACTCCGGAGAAAATTTTGACAGTATTTTCGGCATTTTGTTTGATGAAACTTCTTGGAATTGCAATTTTTTGATTATCGCCGTTTATTTTTATTTTGGCGATTTCTTTGGAGTTAAAAAATACTTTTACAGGAGAACTGTAAGTGTTTACCACATTTGTTTGCCCGAGTTTTTTGGCTTCTTTTGTGTCTATTCCTATGATTGAGCCGACGACTAAATCAACATCTTCGCCCAAATCCAGTTTTTTTATGAAAAAGTTTTTTTGATAAAAAATCCCTACGCTTTTCATCTTGAAATCCCCTGCATTCGCAGAACTTGAAGAAAAAGAATTGTCTCCGAGATGAAAAGAATCTTCCGATATAGTGATTTTATTGGCGGAATTTTTTGAAATCTCAATTTTCAGAGGAACTTTACCATAAGATTTTACAGTCAGAGAAAAAGGCTGGTAACCATTTTTTTTGACAGATAAAACATATGGCGGGGAGATGTTTTTCGGCATTTCAAATTTGCCTGATTCATCGCTGTAAGTGCTGAAATTACCGGAGGGAATAGAAATTTTGGCATTTTCAATAGCATAGCCAGAAGCCTTATCAGATACTGTATTCATTTTGAAAACTTCAAGTTTTTCAACTCCGCCGTTAAGCTGAAATGCAAATGTTTGAAAGGTCAGACTAAAAAAAAGCAGTAAAAATGCAATAACTCTCATCATATTTAGATTAAAGAGTGTTTTTCAAATTTCTGCATGCGGAAATAGGCTAGACCAATTCGGGAGTTTTAAAATTCACCCTCTTTTTGATAAGCCCATGCACTGTGGTTGTGGATGCTTTCAAATGCTTCGCACTCAACTTCAAACCAGTTGATTATTTTTTTGTCGCGAAGTTTGATAATTACATCCCTGATGACATCTTCGACAAATTTTGGATTTTGATAAGCTTTTTCGGTTACAAATTTTTCGTCTTCACGTTTCAGCAAAGGATACACAGGGCTTGAACCGCAGGTTTCGATTATTTCGACGAGGTCTTCAATCCAAATAATTTCAGATGACGGATAGCTGATTTTTACGTGTACGATTGCTCTTTGGTTGTGTGCTCCAAAGTCCGAAATCTCTTTACTGCAAGGGCAAAGCGTTGTTAAAGGTACTTTGACCCCCAGTATAAAATTATAACTGTCCTCGTCAATAACTCCTTCAAAAGAGCATTCATAGCCCATAGGACAGATGCTTTGACTCACAGGGGCGGTTTTATCTATAAAATATTTGAAATGGAATCTGACTTCAGCTGATTTAGCTTCTAAGCGATGCAAAATATCTTTTAAACATCCTTCGATGTCTTGTCCTAAAAGATTTTTTTGACCCCATTCGTTCAAAACTTCTATAAAACGAGACATGTGCGTGCCTTTGTAGTGTTTTGGCAAAGAAACACTCATTCGGGCTTTTGCACGAACAATTTGGTCTTCGGCATTTTTTCTTTGGATAATGAGCGGAATTTCGACATCTTTGACGCCGACTTTTTGGATGTCTACGCCTCTTGTGTCCTTTAGATTTTGTATATCTTTCAAGCTATTTTTCATACTGAAATTTTATCATGAAAAAAAAAGACCTGCCGCACAAGCTAAAAAATAGAATTTTATTTGTGCAGTGGGTCTTTTTTTTAGTTATTAAATAGCTTTAACTGTTGGCCATTTCTTTGAATTTTTTGCCCGCTGCAAAAGTCGGAACTTTTTTGGCAGGGATATGAATTTCTTTTCCGTTTTGTGGATTACGACCCATTCTTGAAGCACGATGGCGTAATTCAAATGTTCCGAATCCTACTAATGTAACTTTTTTGCCTTTAGAAATAGCTTTTTCAATAGATTCTAAGGTCAAATTGATAACTTCAGATGCGAGTTTTTGTGAAATTCTGATTTTTTTAGAGACTTCTTTCACTAAATCTTCTTTATTCATGGTAAAACCTCCGTTTTAAATTGCTACAAGTTAAATTATATCTACTTTTGAAGGATTTCAAGCCTTCTAGGTGTCTAGACATTTATTGCCTATGTGAATTAGCCTTATATTTGTCTTTTTATGTATAATAAGTTTAGTTTTCAGATAAAATAGTAGGAAAAATTATGAAAATAAAGATTAAAAAACGCTATATCAGTGGGTTAATAAGTTTAGCTTTGCTTTTTTGGATTTTTCAAAAACTGGATTTTCAAGAAATTATAGGCAATTTGCAGCATTTTGACCTTAAAACCCTTTTGTTTAGTGTTCCTTTGTATTTTTTGGGCTACATAATCAGGGCAAAGAGGTGGAAAACCCTAATGTTGAGTTTGCCGCAGCTTCGTTCTATGACTCTTATGGGTATTACCTTTATAGGTTATGCCATAAATTGTTTTATGCCTGCTCGTGCGGGGGATTTTTACAGAGCTCATTTGGCGGGTAGTTCTTTTGGGATTAGTCGAGTCAGTGTCGTAAGTTCAATTTTGCTTGAGCGAATAATGGACGGCATGGTGGTTTTTGGGTTTTTACTTTTTTTCATTGTGTTTTTCTATCATCAACCATGGCTTTATAAAGTAGCTTTTAGCGCAGGGGCTTTATTTGTCGGGGTTTTTGTATTTATTTTTTGGCTTGTTAAATATGCCAATATCGAATTATTATTCAAAAAAATCACAGCTTTATCCAAAAAAATCGGCGTTCCGACCAAACTTATTAACGGGATGAAAAAAGGCACAAAGCACATTGCTTCTTTCGTTGATGGTTTTGAGGTTTTGAACAAACCTAAATGCCTTGCGGATTCTTTCTTGTTGACTATAGCGCTTTGGAGCGTGGAAGCTGTATTTTTATTCACCATAATCAAAGGTTTTGGCTTGAGTTTGGGGCTTTCTGCTGCGGTATTCTTGCTTTGTTTGACAGTTTTCAGTTCTATGGTTCCGTCTTTGTCTATTCATACAGGACCTTATCAGTGTGCTTTTATTCTTGCTATGAGTGTGTTTAGCATAGATAAAGAAATGGCTATTGCCATGGCTTTTGTAACACAGTCAATCATAATAACCTTTTTGGCTGTTGCAGGCGTGTTTTATATGTTTAGATACCACATCAAGCTTCAACAAATCAAGCAAGAATTGGCTGAACAAAAAGTTAGAGAAGATATCGAGATTAAAGCTTAAAGATATTATTTATAAAATCTTAATCTAAGAAGAAATCTTCAATTTTTATATTTAAGGCTATAGAAATTTTTTCAAGGCTTTTAACTGTAGGATTGGCAAGACCATTTTCCAGTCTGCTTAAAAGAGCTTTATCTAAATCATTTTCATAGGCAAATTTTGTCAGAGATTTTCCTGTTTTTTCTCTAAATTTTTTGAAATTTTTACCTATTTTAATCAAAATATTTTGTTGCATATAAACAATGTAGCTTATATAATAAATTTTATCGTTGATTATATCCAACATGAGGATTGTAAATGGATAAAAAATCCATAATAAGAAAAATTGAAGAAGAAATCGAAAATCTTAAACTTCATATATACATGCTTGAAATGATTATGGTTGATTTTAAAGATATAGAAAATGATTGATTAAAGTACTGCTATCTTATTAAAATCATTCGCCTGTTCAAAACTATATGCGGCTTGAATCATTTTTTCTTCGCCCAAAATCGGAGCGATAATTTGCAAGCCGATAGGCATTCCTTGATTGTCAAATCCGCAAGGCAAACTCATTGAAGGTACGCCGGCAAGATTTGATGTAATTGTGCAAATGTCCATTAAATACATTTCCAAGGGGTCAGATGTTTTTGAACCGATATCAAAGGCAGTAGATGGGCAAGTAGGTGTTACCATCAAATCGACTTTCTCGAAAACTTTATCAAAATCTTGTTTGATTAGGGTTCTTATTTGTTGAGCTTTTTTGTAAAAAGCATCATAGTATCCTGAGCTCAAAGCATAAGTTCCGAGCATAATACGGCGTTTCACTTCATCGCCGAAACCTTCTGCTCTGGTTTTCGTATACATTTCCATAAGCGAATCAACATCTTTGGCACGATAGCCGTATTTGACACCGTCAAAACGGGCAAGATTGGAGCTGGCTTCTGCCGTTGCAAGAATATAATACACCCCGATAGCGTATTTTATATGAGGAATCGAAACTTCAACAATTGTAGCCCCCATTGCTTCATAGGATTTGACAGCAGCATCAATTGCAGATTTTACTTCGCTTTGATTACCTTCTCCCATAAGTTCTTTTACGACGCCGATTTTCATTCCTTTCATATCTTGTTTTAATGCGGCAAGATAATTTGGAACCGCAAGGTCTATAGATGTAGAATCATTTGTGTCATGCCCTGAAATCACTTGCAAAAGTGAGGTTGCATCTTCAACACAACGTCCGAAAGGTCCGATTTGGTCTAGACTGCTTGCAAAAGCTATAAGTCCGTACCTTGAAACCCTTCCGTAAGTGGGTTTTATTCCGACAATTCCGCAAAAACTCGCAGGAAGTCTTATGCTTCCTCCTGTGTCCGAGCCGAGGGCAAGAGTGCTTTCACAAGCTGTAACTGCAGAAGCAGAACCACCTGAAGAACCGCCGGGGACTTTGTTTAAGTTCCAAGGGTTTTTACTTATTTTTGTCGCCGAATTTTCGGTCGAACTTCCCATCGCAAATTCGTCCAGATTGGTTTTTCCGATAATCGGAATCAAATTTTCGTTTAATTTTTCCACAACAGTTGCATTATAAGGAGAAACAAAATTAGCCAAAATTTTGCTGCTTGCGGTTGTATAAGAATTTGTTGTACACATATTATCTTTTAGGGCTAAAGGAATCCCCGCCAAAAGAGGTAATTCTTCGCCTTTTGCAATTTTTTCGTCAACTTTTTTTGCTGTTTGATATGCCAAATCTTTTGTCAGAGAATTGAAAGAATTTATTTTAGATTCGGTTCCTTCGATTCTTTCATAAGTCAAATCCAGCAGTTCTTTTGCGGATATTTCTTTTTTTACGAGAGCTTTTCTTTGTTCATTTGCTGTTTTGAAAATCAAATCTTTATTCAATTTTAATCTCCCAGTAATCTTCATTTTTATTATACTACGAAGTTTTTTTTGTGTAATATTCTTTAACAAATCGAGACAATAAATTTTTTTTGGGTTCTAATTTTTTTATAAACATATTAGAGGCAAAATATTTTATGATTTCTAAATCTTCGTCGGATACTAATTTTGGCTGGAGTATGAAAACTCATCAAGAGATTTTGAAACATGCTTTTGATACAGGTTCTTTAGATATATCAAAACATCATCGAAATATATTGCATGATTTTATAATTATGCCTGATAAAGATGAAATGAATTCTTTTGGAAGCGGGCATTTTTGTTTCGGAATTCCTGGTAATTTCAGAGAAAATTTATCTATGATTTTTGCTGAAAAACCTAATAAATTTATAGGGGGAAAGAAAAGTTTTTTAGATATTTTAATCGAAAAAAAGATTATACCTACAAATACATTAAGTTTTTCAGATAATAGTGGAAAATGGAATTTATTAAGCAGAGTAATGAAACATTCTTATGAAGCTGCAGAAGCTGCAGTTGATGGTCATAAACATAAATCTTTGGAAAAATTCGGCAGGCTAGAACATTATTTAGCTCATGATATGCTTGTTCCCCTGCATAGTGAGTCAGGTTCTTTGTTTCAAAAAACTTTCGATATAGTAATGCATCTCGAGTATGAAGATAATCATGTTGAAAAAAATATTGATAAATTCTTATCTCGTTCCAAACCTCTTAAATATAAGCCTAAATCTGAAATAAAAACACTTCAAGATTGGATGTTGTTTGTTTTTGATATTTTTGAAAATAATATAAACTTTTCTCAAAGACCTGAAGTCCAAATTTCTGCTAAAAATAAGTCTGTATGGGACAAAATTACTTCGCAAATTATACCAAAAGCTGTATATTCAACTCAAGAGTTATTGGAAGGATTTGATCAATTTATGATAAATCAACAAGGTAAGAAGTTTTCTTATTATTCTTAATTTCGCTTTATGAGGATGTTTTGAGGTTTTAAAAGTCTACTGAAGTGGAATACTATACATGTAGTATTACATAATCGGAGAAATTTTATATAATAGTTTAAAGTCTTTAACAAAAAGCCTGAAATCGGCTAGAAACGGAAGACATTATGGAAAAAGTCCTTCTATTGAACGCATCGGATGAACCCTTGAGGGTGTGTACTTGGCGGCGGGCTTTTATGTTGGTGCTCAAAGGAAAAGCCGATGAAGTCAGTTATATTGACAACTACATCTGCAAGTATGAGTCTCAAGTTCCTTCTATTATAAAAATGCGTTATTATGTGGCAGTTCCTTATCAGGAGCTGCCTTTTAGCAAGCATAATATTTTTGTCAGAGATGATTATACTTGTCAATATTGCGGTAAAAAACACAAACACATGACACTTGACCATGTTTTCCCCAAGTCCCGAGGGGGCGGTTATACTTGGGAAAATATTGTTACTGCATGTGCACAGTGTAATCAGAAAAAAGCTGACAGAACCCCTGAAGAAGCAGGAATGAAGCTTTTAAATCAGCCATATCGCCCTGATGATTATTTTGAATTTGAACTGAAAAAACATGGTATCGAAGATGTCGGGCATTTTTGGGATGATTATCAAGCAAGTTAGTCAAACAAAATGTTTTTGTTATAATTAATTTATGAATTAAGTGCATAGAGGATTTTATTATGACAAGAGCAATGACAATTACAGAAAAGATTTTGGCAGACCACGCAGGGCTAGAAAGCGTAAAACCCGGTGATTTAATTACGGCAAAAGTTGATATTACTCTTGCAAACGATATTACAGGACCTGTTGCGATTAACGAATTCCGCAAAACAGGTGCGAAAAAAGTTTTTGACAACCAAAGAGTTGTTTTTGTTCCTGACCATTTTGTCCCGAATAAAGATATCAAATCAGCTGAACAAGCCAAAATGATTCGTGAATTTGCTCGTGAGCAAGAACTCAAAAATTATTTTGATGTCGGCAGAATGGGCATTGAGCATACTCTTTTGCCTGATTTGGGCATTGTAGGACCAGGGGATTTGGTAATCGGTGCTGACTCCCATACTTGTACTTATGGTGCACTTGGGGCTTTTTCAACAGGTGTCGGTTCGACCGATTTGGCTTGTGCAATGGCTCTTGGTGAAACTTGGTTCAAAGTTCCTGAAACAATCAAAGTCGAATTTACGGGCGAACTTCAAAAATGGGTCAGTGCAAAGGATTTGGTTCTTTTCTTGATTGGACAAATCGGGGTTGACGGTGCATTATATCAATCACTCGAAATCGGCGGAAGCGTAATCGAAAATATGTCTATGGACGGTCGTTTCACTTTCTGCAATATGGCAATTGAAGCAGGGGCGAAAAACGGTATCATCATTCCTGATGAAACCACATGCAAGTTTGTTGAAGGCAGATGCCAAAGACCTTTCAAATTCTATACAAGCGATGAAGGTGCGCAGTATGCACAAGTTCTAAAATATGACGTGTCTACAATCGAACCGCAAATCGCATTCCCACACTTGCCTGAAAATACAAAAGGCATCTCGCAAGTCGGTAACATCAAAATCGACCAAGCAGTAATCGGAAGCTGTACAAATGGCAGAATTTCTGACCTTGAAGTAACTGCAAAATTGCTTGAAGGCAGACAAGTTCATAAAGATGCAAGACTTTTGGTTTTCCCTGGGACGCAAGATATTTATCTTGAAGCAATCGAAAAAGGCTACATTCAAACTATCGTCAAAGCAGGCGGAGCGGTTTCTACACCGACTTGCGGCCCTTGTCTTGGCGGACACGCAGGGATTCTTGCTCGAGGCGAAAAATGTATTTCGACTACAAATCGTAACTTCGTAGGCAGAATGGGCGACACAGGGTCTGAAGTTTATCTTTCTTCTCCAGCAATCGCTGCTGCAAGTGCTGTTTTGGGAAGGATTGCTTCACCTGAAGAGTTGTAAAATCTTTTACGTCATTGCGAGGGCGAAGTAATCTCATTAGCTATGATGTAATTTTATGCCCTGCTCGGGCGGAGGAAACTTTTTGCCTAAAAAGTTTCACAAAAACGCTCGCCTGCAACGTCAATGTTGGCGGATAGCCATACAGTGACGGAGTGCCCTTGGGTATTCTCGTTCACACATTTCTAAATTCATTTCGCTAGGCTGCGGAACTCGCTTCGCTCAAACAGTCCTCGCCTTTAACGCTCCATTTCTCTAAGAAACTTTTATTCACTTGCCACAAGGCGAAAGAAAAACTGTTTTTTATTTTACAACACCTTCGCCAAGCAAATCAAAAGCGAAAACGTAGCCATAAGATTAATTGATGTGCAGATTCTCATCTTAAAATTTCTTGTCTGAGGAATATCTTTTATTTCTTCCCAGCTATCTACTGGGCCCATCCAGAAAGTTTTTTCGGTGATAGTATCGGTAGGTTCATAAACATGGATTATCATCAATCTGATAAGTTCATAGGCATTTGGCAAGGATAAAAACACGAGCAAAAATTTGAGCGAAAGAATTTTGAGCCAAATTAAGACTCCTATATTCAAATAAGCCCCGACTGTCATCAAAGTAAGCAAAATCAAAGAATTTTTTTTGTTTTTCAGGATTCGGCAAAGAGTAATTTTGTTATCTTTTTTATCATTGTCAAAATCAATAATCATATGCGTATAAAGCACACCTATCACCAAAAGCCCTGTGGATATGGCAACAAGCATAAGTTCCTTTGAAAAACCATGCGTCATAACATAATAAGTTCCAAGATATAGAAATGGCGAAAATAGTAGTCCAACAAGGACTTCACCAAGTCCAATATATGTACAGGGGCTATAGAAAAGACACAAAATTCCTGCAAAGAAAGCAATAACCGCAACGCCGATGCCGACTTTCAGGGTCAAAAATAATCCTATCAAAGCTGCAAGCCCAAAATAAATACAGACCACCATCAAAGTCTGCGGCAAAGTAGCTTCTCCGCTTTTTAAGTACCAACATTTTTCTTTGAGATTTTGGACGTTTTCGACACCTTTTTTGTAATCAAGATAATCATCGAAAAGATTTGTGCCAAGGTGTGCAAGCAAAATGCCGATAAGAGTCAAAACTCCCAAAAGAATATTTCCGCCATCGGATAGTCCCCAAACAAAAACGACCAGCCAAGACGTAATGGTCATAGGCATTGTATAAACTCTGGCTGCTTTCAGCCAAAATATGATAGAGTTCATTTATTTTTTCTCCAAAGTAATTTCCCAGCCGTTATTCGGATTTTGTTTTGCAGATGCTGTTATACCGTGTTGTGTTTCTTCTTTTGGCTCACAATTTTTTGATGTTTCTTTATAAATTGGAAGTTTGAATCCAAATTTGCTGCCGGATTCTTCTTGGCTTTCTACAAAAACTTGTCCTTCGTGGTGTTTTTCGATTGCAACTTTGACAAGATGAAGCCCAATCCCTGTGCCTTTGATTGTGTGGGTTGCATTTTCGACACGATAGAATCTGTCAAATATTTTAGGTAAATGCTCTGATGGGATTCCGATGCCGTTGTCTTCGACAGAAAGTTCAATATTTTTGCCTGATTTGTCAACTTCGGCTCTGACCTTGATACGCCCGCCTTTATGAGAATATTTGATAGCGTTGGATAAAAGATTTTTGATTGCACGTTCGATGCTTTCAGAATTTATGTAAGCTTTTGGCAAATTGGGTTCGATAATCACCGAAAAAGTGAGATCTTTTTCTTGAGCGATTATGTTCAAAGATGAAACGACCAGTTCAATTATAGGTGTAAGATTTGCAAAATTCTTTTCTAGTTTGACATTCGGGGATTCCAGTCTTGAAAAATCTAAAATATCATTTACCATTACGTTTAATCTTGTGATTTCTTGGTTCAAGATTCCGATAAATTCTTGTTGGGTCTCCAAATTGAAATCAGAGCCATAGTTATAAAGAGTGTCTATATAGCTTCTAAGCACAGTTACAGGGGTTCTTAGTTCGTGGCTTACATTTGATATGAAGTTATTTTTCATTTTGTCTATTTCGGCTTCTTTGGTCATATCGTGAAGAACGATGATATAGCCCATATATTCTTGATTTAGATTAAACATCGGCGAAATGACGGTTTTGAAAACTTTTTCGTCAATTTTGACTTGGAATTCAGGTTGAGAAGACTCCATTTCTTCAAGGGGGGTATTTTTGAATTGTTCAATTTCGTCTTTGAAACAAAGTTCTCCTTCTGAATCGTAGTAGTCTTGTATTTTGGAATCCATAATATTATTTGCACTAAGCCCAAGGATTTTGAGCGAAGAATTGTTGAAAAGAATTACTTTGTCGAATTTATCACAAACTACGACACCATTGACGATGCTCATTAATACTGCTTCGAGTTTGTTTCTTTCATAGGTCAATTTGTCAATATTTTTTTCATCATATTGTCTGAGTCTTGATGACATGTTGTTGAAAGAATCAAAAAGTAGTTTGATATCTCCCCAAAGGTCTTTGGTATTAAAAGTATAACCAAATTCTCCGGATGAAATTTTTGATACTCCGTCAGCCAAAAATGTAATTTGACGAGTCAAAAGCATTGTATTTATCATTACGGCAAAAATCGATATAAACCAAGCGACAATGAATATTATTACCATAGAACTTTTTGTTGTAGTTTTTATTTCATCAAGAGTTTTGCCGCTAAGTCCCAATTGGATTGAACCGATGGTTTGTTTTTTTCCGTCGGGAGTTTCTACAATTACAGGAGAGCTGAATTCAAGATTATTTTCTTTGATATTTCCTTTTTTTTGTGTGGAAAAAATAATTTTACCGTCTTTATTTGTAAAAATTATAGAGGCAATATCATCGTGATTTTTTGTCAAATTTTGGGCATTTTCTTTTATCAAATCATATTGGGCAGTATCGCTGACAGGCGTAGTTGTTGATTGTACCGCAAGGGTTTTGGTCATCATAAGTCCAAAATTATAATAGCTGTCAAAAATTTTCTTTTGTGTCGTATTTATGACAAAAGCAGCTACCAAAACTATTAAAAAAGAGCTTGTTACAAGTCCTAAAAGCATTAATTTGTTTTGTGAAGATAAGCCGGAACTGAGCGTTTTTTTGGTATTTTTATTCAAAATATTACTCTCTTATTATACTCTTACTACATTTTACCCTAAAATTTTGTTTATTTATAATAGGATTATAACATCTTAATGGATTAAGGGCAGTTTTTTGAAATAATTTTAATAAAATGTCTCTAAAACTACTTTGAAATTTAAACTCCTTATATTTTTCTAGGGTAAAAAATCTAAATTTTCCAAAATTTATGTTCTGACCTCAAAAATAAGTTATAATGAGACTTGTATCCTATAAAGGTTAAAAAATGTTCAATAGATTATGCAAAATAATTTTTGTAAGGCACGGAGCAACTTGTTATTCTGAAGAAAACAGGCTGTATGATTCTGAAGATTATCCGCCTTTAAATGAGCTTGGCAAAGAAGAAACTCAAAAAATCATTAAGTGGTTACAGGTAACTTGCCCTGATGTTGACAGTATTTATACAAGTTCGGCTCTTCGTTCTATTCAAAGTGCCAGAATGATTGCGAAAAGTTACAAACTGGATTTCGAAATTTTAGATAATTTGCATGAAAGAAAAGCAGGTATTTGGGGTGGTTTGACTTATGGGCAAATCCAAGAAAAATATCCTGATTTGTTTGTTGAATACAAAAAAAATCCGAGCGGATTTATTTTAGAAGGTGCAGAAAGAAGAGTGGATACAGATAAAAGAGTCGGCAAAATAATAGAAGAACTCATTAAAGAAAACACTTATAAGACTATTGTAGTTGTTACTCATGCGGGAGTGATCCAATCAGCAGTAAGTTATGCACTTAAGGTTGATCCTGTGCATCAAGACAAAATTTATATTCCGACAGGCTCTGCGACACAAATAAGCTATTTCAATAATTGGGCGAGCCTTATATATTCAGGATATGTACCATTATAGAGGAAATTTTTATGGAAAAAACAATTGAATTTATCAAAAAAAGAACTAATATCAGTCCCGAAATAGGAATTATTTTGGGTTCAGGATTGGGAACTATGGCAAATGAAATTGAGGGTATAAAAATTCCTTATTCCGAAATTCCGAATTTTTGTACTTCAACCATAGAAGGTCATGCAGGGCAACTTGTGATAGGGCATCTTGAGGGTAAAAAAGTTATTGCCATGCAAGGAAGATTTCATTTTTATGAAGGTTATTCGATGAAAGATGTCGTTATGCCCATTCATGTTATGAAAAAACTCGGCGTTTCAAAACTTATCGTAACTAACGCTGCAGGCGGGGTAAATAAAGAGTTTAAACCCGGTGATTTGATGTTAATAAAAGACCATATCAATTTTATGGGTTCAAATCCTCTTATCGGCAAAAATCCAAATGAATTTGGAGTAAGATTTCCTGATATGAGTGAAGCTTACAAAAAATATCTTATAGAAACAGCAAAAAAAGTTGCTGCAGAATGCGGAATCAATGTAAAAGAAGGCATCTATATAGCTTGTACAGGTCCAAGTTATGAAACTCCGGCAGAAATAAGAACTTTTAGGTCTTGGGGTGCAGATGTTGTCGGAATGTCGACTGCTCCTGAAGTTATTGTTGCCAATCATGCAGGGATTGATGTTTTGGGAGTCTCTTGTGTTACTAATATGGCAGCAGGAATTTTAAATCAGCCTCTATGTCATGATGAAGTCATAGAAACTTCTCGTCGAATCAAAAAAGATTTTGTGGCACTTATTAAAGGAATTATCAAAGAAATTTAAATTTGATAAACTTTTCTTAATTTTTTCCATTTTGGCGTATATTTTAGTAGAATTGGTTTATGAGTGAATATATAATCAAAAAAATTATTTCGGTAGATAACAATTTAAGCTTGAAAGATTGCCAGAAGATTTTGTTTTCAGGTGATAGTGCTTTAGGGATTTTGGATGAAAACAGAGACGTTTTGGCATATGTTTTGGTAGAACATATCGACAGAGCTTTGCGTTTTGATATCGAAAATTTTCCTATACGTTTGATTGCTACAAGGTGCGAAAATTATAATCTTGAGTTGCAAAAAAATTCTAAAGAAGATTATTTTATCGGAGAAAATTCTAAAAATATTCAATATGTTGTTATTAATTCAAAAGAACAAGAAGTTTTTATCAATTTGAAGGCTCAATACAAAAAAATTCTTAATGAAAACACGAAAAAAGCTATCGAATATTGTTCTTTGGCGGCAGACAAAATCGATTTGCCGATTTACTTAATTGGCGGGGCGGTTAGAGATATTATTCTTGAAAAAGAAAATTTTGATATTGATATTACGGTTAAAGAAAGTGCTATAAATTTTGCACAATATCTACAAAAAACTTACCCCGATATTTGCACAGTAAAAGATTCTTACGATGATTTCAATACTGCAAAAGTAACTTTTAAAATCAATGATGAAGAAATTTTGATAGACATTGCAAGTACAAGGATTGAAGGATATGCTTTCCCTGCGAGTTTGCCTGTGGTGAAAGAAACCGGATGCGCTTTGAAAGAAGATTTGATAAGGCGTGATTTTACCGTTAATTCCATGGCAATGTCTCTTAACAGTAGTGATTTTGGCAATTTAATCGATTATTTGGGTGGCTATGATGATATTAAAAAAAAGGTTATAAAAATTCTTCATCCGCTCAGTTTTGTTGACGACCCAACAAGAATTTTAAGAGCTTTAAAATTCAGTATCAGATTTGATTACAGATTGGACAATTTTACGTCGTATCTTCAAAAAGAGTGTATTAACAGCGGAATTTTTGATGATTTGGCAGGCGAAAGAATCAAATCAGAACTCAAACAAACTTTGAATTTGAATCTGGCGGAATGTTATAACAGAATTTTGTCAGAGGACATTTTTCGGTTGTTTTGTTCAAAGATTAAAAAAGAGAGCCAAAATCTTTCACAAGGGCAAAAAATAGCCGAAATTATCAACAAAAATATTGATCATATAAAAAATAAAGACCTTATTTGGCTTGTGTATTTGGGATGTTTATTTTCTGATTTGGACAGCGAAGACGTGTCTTTTGCAGTCAAAAAACTCAATTTAAGCAGTGTTGAAACAAAAATTTTAATCAGCGGCAATACAATTTTGAAAAACAAAGAAAGACTTCTTCAAATGCAGACTTTGTTTGAAGTTTATGAATTTTTTGAGTGTCATTTTACCGAATCAATTTTGATGGCATTAGCCGTTACAGATGATGAGACAATAACTTATTATATAGAAAAATATCTTAATGAATTACAGTTCGAAACAATCCACACCACAGGAAGAACTCTTATAAATAAAGGCTTTCAACCTGGTCCTGAATTTGGGTATATTTTGCGTGATATCTTAAAAGAAAAAATTAACGGCAAAATTCAATCAAAAGATGATGAAGAAATCTTCCTTTCAAATTTATCGCAAGCAAATTATAGCGATTGATATTTCGCTTTAAAAAACCTAAAAATGGACTTGTGCGTTAGGTTTACAATTTTAAATTGTACAGGATTATCTATTAATGCTAAGATGTATTTATAGCAAGGAAGTAACCAAGTGGAATTAGAATTCGAATTTAAACTAGATGATTTTCAAGTTGAGGCCACTCAACATATAACAAACGGAAAAAGTGTAGTTCTTTGTGCCCCAACGGGTGCAGGCAAAACTGTATTGGCAGAACATGCGATACATCTTGCCATCAAAACCAACAAAAAAGTTTTTTATACAACGCCTCTAAAAGCTTTAAGTAACCAAAAATTTAATGATTTTTCAGCCAAATACGGCCAAGATAAAGTTGGGCTTTTAACAGGGGACACCTCGATAAATCGTGGTGCTCAAGTTACGATTATGACGACAGAAGTTTTCAGAAATATGCTTTACGGTACGCATTTCGGTAAAGTCGAAGAAAATATGAAAGATGTTCAGTACGTTGTTCTTGACGAAGTTCATTATATGAATGACGAACAACGCGGAACAGTTTGGGAAGAGAGTATAATTCATTGCCCGAATAATATTCAACTCATTGCACTTTCTGCTACAATTGCCAATTCGCAAGCCTTGACAGATTGGATAAATTCTGTCCATGGCAAGACGGAGCTTGTTTTTACAGATTTTCGTCCTGTGCCTTTGAGACATTATTTTTATTCCCCCACAAGTCCTCATGAATTACCGTCTTTGTTCGCTCCCGGTGGAAAATTAAACGGCAAAATTCAAACTGAAGATAAAACCAAAAAAAATCGCCAAAAGCCAAGACTTTCTGTGGCTCAACTTATTACGGTTTTGAACAGAAAAAATATGCTTCCTGCGATATATTTCGCTTTTTCACGTAAAAAATGCGATACATTTATGGAAATGTGTTCGGGTCTGAATTTGCTTTCAGAGTTCGAAAAACAACGACTTGTGCAAATTATTGATGAATATATTGTCGATAATCCTTATCTTGCCAAAAATAAACATCTCGAATACCTTTATTCAGGTGTTGCAGCCCACCATGCCGGACTTTTGCCCGCTTGGAAGGGATTGGTCGAAAAACTTTTCCAACAAGGTCTTATAAAAGTTGTTTTTGCAACCGAAACCCTTGCAGCAGGTATAAATATGCCTGCCCGTACGACAATTATCAGCTCAATTTCAAAACGCTCCGATGAAGGACACAGAACTCTAAACGCAAATGAATTTCTCCAAATGTCAGGACGTGCCGGAAGACGCGGGATGGATGAAGTCGGGCATGTGGTTACAATTGCATCAATTTATGAATCTCCCGAAGAAATTGCTCTTTTGGCTTCAAGTGCTTCAAATCAGCTCGAGAGCAGATTTGCACCGGGTTATTCTATGGTTCTCAATTTGCTTCAAAGATTTTCTTTGGAAGAATCAAGAGAGCTGATTTTAAAGAGTTTTGGCTATTATTCATCGACAGAAAGACTCAGACCTCTTTATAAACAGAAAAAAGAATTTGAAGATATTATCTATAATATTAACAATTATAAATGTCCTTATGGCTTGACCACAGAGGATTTGCTCAATTATAACAAATACAAAAACATGTATATCGAGCATCGAAACATTACCAAAACTCTCAAAAAACAAGCCCGCAACGCAGGCAGGCATGATGCTGAAGAGGTAAAAGAATTCGAGGCAAAAACCAGAGAATACTTTAATCAAATGCACGAATCGCCTTGCAATGATTGCAAAAAATATCGCGGTCATATCAAAGATATCGAGGTGGTGCCACGTTTTGAGAGCAAACTCGCCAAACTTGACAGGACTATTGAATACCAAAAAGATGTTTATTGGCGTCAATTCCTCAATCACTCTGCAATTCTTGAAGAAACAGGCTACCTCAAAGACAATTATCCTACAGAAGAAGGCTTTATGACCTCTGCTGTCAGGGGTGAAAATGAACTTTTCTTTACAGAAATAATTTTGAGCGGTTTGCTCACAGACCTAGAACCGTCAGAACTTGCAGGTGTTTTGTGTGCCGTTATCACAGAAGATGTGAGAAAAGATTGTTGGGTCAAATTCAAATTGAGCAAAACTGTCCGCAAGACAGTTGATGATATTTATCAGATTTTGCGTCGCTTGCACAAAATTCAAAAACAATACGGAGTCGAAGCTCCGCTCAACCTCAATCCTTTCTACTCGCCAATCATCGAGTATTGGGTCAATGGCGGTGATTGGGAAGAAATGATGGCAACTTTGGAAATCGCCGAAGGTGATTTGATTAGGATTTTTAAAAGAACTGTGGATTTGTTACGTCAGTTGACGATTATCCCGAATGTGCCTGAAAAGCTTGCGAGAACTGCGGTTGTTACGATTGATTGTATTAATCGTGAGCCGATTACGGATATATTTTAAGTTATAAATTTTTTAAATAGTCAAAAAAATTATTTATAATACCTTTTAATAAATTTTTTTTGGTATAAATATCAAGTTTTAAATTATCTAATTCTAAAAGACTTAAAACGTCTTGTCGAATTTGTTCAAGTTGTGTCCCTTTTTTCATGAAGGCTCCTTTATTGTCTACAAGTCCTAGAAATATAAAGGCATTATAAAGCATAATTGACTTATGGACAAGTATGAACTTTTTTTGAAGAATTTAGGGAATCATTTGAAGCAATTGAGGAAAGATAGAAATATTTCTCAAGAAAAAGTTGCTTTGGGTATTGATGTTGATTTATCTTTTATTGGACGTATAGAAAGAGCTGAAAGGATTCCAAGCTTGAAAACAGTTTATATGCTTGCAGATTTTTTTGATATGGAAATTAGTGAATTTTTAAATTTATAGGAATGTGTTTTCCACTACGCGTGGGGCGGAAACTTTATACTTGCCCTGCTCGGGCGGAGGAAACTTTTTGTGCAAAAAGTTTCACAAAAACCATCGCCTGTTGCGTTTTTCTCATATTTCTTTTCGCTCATTACGCTAAGGTTTGTAATGCCTCGCTTCGCTCGTTATATTGCTAATCCTCATTTCTAGCTACGCTACTGGCGCGCTTTTTAACGCTTCATTTCGCTTAGAAATATGGCAAAACTTCACAAGGCGAATTCCCTCTTTATTCCAACTCCTCGCCTTACGGTAAGTGAATAAACATTGCTTAATGAAGTCGAGTGAAAAGGATTTTCTAAAAGAAAATCCGACGCGGAGAACTGTTTGGCGGAGCTAACGAGACGAATTTAGCAATGTATGAGCGGTAGTAGGCGAGTCTTTTTGATGACTTTTTGAAAAAAGTCATCGCCCCACGCGTAGTGGAGGATTGCAAAATTCCGAACTAAATTTAATCTGCCAAAAAGATAAGTTAACAAAACCCTATAAGCCTTTGCACTATTTTTTTTGTTTATGTTATGATTTTTGAACATAGGTTACACACGCTACAAGTAAAGGAGAAATATTAATGCCAGTAGCATCAATGATAGAACTATTAGAGGCTGGAGTTCACTTCGGACACCAAACTCACCAGTGGAATCCTAAAATGAAGAAATATATTTTCGGTGAACGCAACGGAATTTATATTATCGATTTGCAACAGACAACTGAGATTCTAGACGAAGCTTATTCTGTTGTTCGTGATTTCGCATCAAGAGGAAAAAATGTTGTGTTCGTGGGAACAAAAAAACAAGCAGCAGAAATTGTTGCTCAAGAAGCAAGAAGAGCAGGCGGTTATTTCATCAACAGAAGATGGTTAGGCGGTATGCTTACTAACTTTGAGACAATCAGAGGCAGAGTTAATAAATTAAGAGAACTAGAATCGCTTAGAGACAGCGGTCATTTCGATAGACTTCCTAAAAAAGAAGTTTCTATGTTGACAAAACAACTTGATAAACTTGATAAAACATTAGGCGGCATCAAAGATATGAGAGGCATGCCTGATATTTTGTTCATCGTTGACCAGAAAAAAGAACTTATTGCTATTAAAGAAGCAAATAAAATGAATATTCCTGTTATTGCCCTTGTTGATACAAACGGCGATCCTGATAATATCAATTATGTAATTCCTGGTAATGACGATGCTATCAAATCAGTCAAGCTTATCGCTGCAAAATTAGCTGATGCTATTTTGGAAGGAAAACAAATCAGAGACACAAAACAAGCTGAAAATTTTTCTTCTAAAGTAGAACTTGTGAAACCGCAAGATGCTAATGTTTCAGAAGAAGAAATTAAAGTGGAAGCAGTAGTTGAAGAAGCAAAAACCGAAGTAGTGGCGGAAGTTGCAGAAGTAAAAACTGAAGCAACAGCTAAAGTCAAAGAAGCAAAAACTAAGGAGTAATTAACCATGACAATAACAGCACAACAAGTTAAAGAACTTAGAGAGCTTACAGGTGCAGGTATTTTAGATGCAAAAAAAGCACTTGTCGAAACTGACGGCGACCTCGAAAAAGCAATGGAGTTGCTTCGTCAAAAAGGCATGGCATCTGCTGACAAAAAAATGAGTCGCATTGCTGCTGAAGGTATTGTTTACAGTTATATAGGTAATAATGTCGGTGCAATGGTTGAAGTCAACTGCGAAACAGATTTCGTTGCAAAAAACGAAGACTTCAAAGCATTGGTTGATGTGATTGCAAAAACTGTGGCAGACAACAATCCGGCTGACTTAGAAATCTTAAACGACCTTAAATCTGACGGTACAACAATCGAAACGCTTGTTAAAGAAGCAATTTCTACAATCGGCGAAAAGATTACTATCAGAAGATTTGAGAGATTTGAAGGTTCTATAGCAACATACATTCACAATAACAAAATCGGTGTTTTGTTAGAAGTTGAAGGCAATGATGAAGCCATGGCTAAAGATATTTGCTTGCATATCGCTTCAAGCGGTAGCGAATTCGTTTCGAGAGCGGAAATTCCTCAATCTGTGATTGATGAAGAAACCAGAATTGAGATGGGCAAAGAAGATTTGGCGAGCAAACCTGAGCAAATCAGAGCAAAAATCGTTGAAGGCAGAGTTAATAAACTTATGAGTCAAAGAGTTTTGCTTGAACAGCCGTTTGTCAAAAATCCTGACCAAACAATCGAGCAATTGATTGCAGGAAAACTTACAATCAAAAGATTTGCGAAATACACTCTAGGTGAAGGTCTTGAGAAAAAATCCGAGAACTTTGCTGAAGAAGTTATGAATCAAATAAACAAGTAATGCATCGTCATTGCGAACCCTTTAGGATGAAGCAATCTCCAATTAGATAGATTGCCGCGTCGGTTTTTCAAACCTCCTCGCAATGACAAATAGAGATTATAAAGCCTTCTTAGAAATAAGAGGGCTTTTTGTTAAGAAAAGTAAAAGTGAACGGTATAAAAAATTTATTTAAGGCAATTTTTAACTACAGTAAGTTTTTACTATAATAAGGTAAATAAAAAAGGTTTGTATTTTATGGCATCTACAGAAATAAATAAAATAAGTTCAAATAATGTAGTTGGTGGTTTGGAATCAACTAAAAACTCAAATAATTCTATATTGTCAAAACCATATCCAAATGACAGTTTTGAGAAATCTTCTGACAATAATCAAAAATCAGAAACACCTGAAGAATCTTTTTTAAAAAAACACTGGGGAAAAGTCCTTGCAGGTGTGGCAGTCGTAGGAGGTATAGCGGCTCTTGTCGTAAATAGAAATAAAAATGCTGCCGTTAAAGCAGCTGAAAAAATAGCTTCAGAGATATCTGAAGCAGAGAAGAAAAAGTTAGCCGAAGAATTAGCATTGGAATACGAGATAAGACGTTCTGATGCCTTTGATCTACTTGGTAGTAAACTATATAGTAAATTTTCACGAGAAGAAATAAGATCAATTTTTGAAGTCAGAGAAGGGATTTCATTAGATGAAAGCTGCTTTAGAAAAGCAGCTGATTTACTATTAAAAGATATTGCACAAAAAGAAAAAATAGCTATAAACAATATACGTGAAGCACGTATAGAACTTGTCAAACATTTAAAATCTTTAAAGAAGGACCCTGAATATACCCAAATAGAAAGCTTGAATAAAAAAACAACAAAAATTTTATCAACATTAGATGCTCAGGATGATTCAGATAGTAAAATTCGAAGCATCCAAAAATTATCAAGGATGTTGATTGCTGATAAAGTAAATCAGCTGCAAGGAAACAAAGTCTCAGGATTAACCGATTATCTAAGAGAAAAAGGCGTAAAACCGTCAGAATTTATAGGTACACTAGAAGAAATAATCGAAAATCCAGAAAAGAAATTTTGGTCAGCTTTACATGAACATTATCCACAATTGGGTAGTTTACCGAAGGGATCAACAATTGACTCAAAAGCTTTTCATGAAATAATACGGTCTAAGATTTCTCCTGCTTATGGCGAACAAGAAAATTTTATTAGAGGTGGTGGTAGTGTTTATGACCACATCAGGTCATTATTTATAGAGCAGAAAAAAATTATTACAGAAAATGCAGAAAAGTTGAAAAATTATGCAAAATATAATAAGGATAATCTTTATTCACGATACGAAGAGCATGTCAAGCCACATGAAGAATGGCAGAAATTACAAGCCTTAAATCAAAAATTGGCTGAACTAAAACAACAGCAATCCGATGTCAAATAAATAAATTAAAACTCAATACTAATCTGTGAGAACTGCACCATTTTGTTTTTGCCACGTTTTTTGGCATTGTATAGAGCATGTTCAGCATATCTGATTAGTGTGTTTGCACTTTCATCAACATTCGCTAAGAACGGATAGCAAGAAATACCGCCTGAAATAGTAATTGGGTGCGGTTCATCTTCGCCGTCAGGCTGAAAGACAAGTTTTGCGATATCTTGTCTTACGCGTTCAGAGAAAATGAAAGCATTGTTTTCATCTGTGTTTGGCAAGATAATCAAATATTCTTCATCGCCGTAACGGGTCAAAATATCTTCTTTTCTAACGTGTTTACGCAATACATCAGCGATTTGTTTCAGCAATACATCGCCCCAATCATAGCCATAGATGTCATTTACAACTTTGAAGTAGTCAATATCTAAAAGCAGGCATGAAAGTTTGAAATTGTATCTTTTTGCACGAGAAATCTCGGCTTCGAGTCTTTCGTGGACATATTGTCTGTTGTGCAATCCTGTAAGAGAATCTGTGGTTGTAACCAGCCCCATTTCTTCTTTCAGGGTGTTAATTTTCAACAAATTTTTGATTCTTATATTGAATTCTTTTTCGTTGACGGGTTTAAGTGCATAATCACAAAAATCGCCTCTGACAGCCAATTCATCGATTATATTGTCTGCAATAATAAGCAAAGGTGCAGGAAATTTCATGACCATAGAGACATCTTTTATTGTTTGCACTTTGCAATCCAATATAATTAAAGAAGGGTCCAGTTGCCCACAGTCTTTGATTTCTTCAATATTTTTGCATTCAATATTAGCCTCTTGTTTTATAAGAGTTTCTAATGTTGATGTTCCGTCTTCGCTGAAAATAAATATATTTTTCATATCATCCACCATTTCTGTCGATAAAAATTTCTATCATAATAAAGTTAATAAAGTTATTTTATCAAATTTTTGCAAAATATGCACTATTAAATTTTATAAAAAACTTTAATTGGAGGGAATTTCGGTCATATAGATTATTCTTTTTTGTGAAATAAGGAGTTAAAATTTAATTATTCTAAAACTGCCCCCATAGTGCCGTTTTTATAAGAGGAGTTTAAGGGCTTGCACAAAATGGAACCTAAAAGAGACAGATATTTAAGAGTTTGCCAATCTACAAAGATTCAAGAAGCACAACCTGAACTGACCAAAAAAAGACCTAAAAAGAAAAGTATCGGGACTGTATTTTTTGATAAAATCAGATTATTTATTTTTTGCTGTCTTCTTGTCGTTTATGTTTTTCCTTATTCTTGCGGAAATCTTTGGAATGATTTGGTTTTAAACAGGTGGCATAATTCAAGTATCAAATTTGAGGCATGTGATTATACAAATATAGCCACAAAATGTCTAACGAAAAACACATTTTTGGGAAATGTTCAGGTTTGTCCGATTTCAGAAGATACTTTGATGGATAATATGTATAACGCGGGTTCAATGCCTGTTCTTGAAAATAATTTGAAGGCTATTTCTGCAGGATACAGTAATATTAAACCTCATATTTATGTTTGGGATTATACAACGGGAAAATCCGCAAAAATTAATTCAAATTCTACTGTAGCAACAGCCAGCATTATAAAAGTACCTATTTTATACGAATTATTCAGGCAAATTGATAAGGGTTTGATTAAACTCGATGATGAAATGCTTATGGAACAGCAATATGTTGCAGGTGGTTCAGGTCATTTGCAATATCAGCAGAGCAACCAAAAACTTTCTATCGCAAAGCTTGCAGAGCTTATGATACAAGACAGCGACAATACAGCCACAAACATGCTTTTGTCCAAAATCGGCGGAATAAATACTTCTAATCGTGTGATGAAAAATTGGGGTATTTCTGATACTCATATGGGTAATTGGTTGCCTGATTTGAGTGGTACAAATGTTACTACCGCAGAAGATATGGGTAAAATCCTTTATAATTTGGATAATCCCGAGTTGTTAAGTTTGATTTCTCGCTCCAAGATTGTTGAGATTATGAGTAATGTAAAAAATGTTTATTTGATACAAGCAGGCATAGGTCGTGATGCACAATTTATTCATAAAACAGGTAATATTGCTAATATGATTGGTGATGCGGGTATTGTGGAGATGCCGAACGGACGTAAATACATTGTCGTTATTATGGTCGATAGACCTCATAACGCTTTTAAGGCAAAAGATTTTATTATAGAAGCATCAAGAACCATCTATAATTATATGGCCGTAAATTAGTACTTAGTTTGAAAAACAGCCCCTGACTTGATGAAAGAGCTAGGCTGTTCAAAATAAAACATGTTTGATTAAAATTTTTTTTGCATGTTAATCTTTTGTAATGTTTATTGTTTTTATAGCAATTCTGAATCTTTATGCTATTTAAGCATATTGAGACCTTTCAATTTTTTTTATTGGTTCTGAATAATAAAAATAACTCTTGAAATAAACCAAAAAATATGTTTTGATAATATAAGTGAAGGAAAAAGTTAGTTAAATGATAACAAAAAATTATACGATGCAGAAAGATTCATATCCTCTGAGTTTCGACAAAAAAAAGTCGAAGGGGATAAAGTTCTCGTCATTTGATTATCCGCCTTTAAATATTTCAAATTTTAAAAATCATTCAGAACCCTTAAATCATAATTCTAAAGAATTGTCATTTAAGGGTTCTTCTCCTATTAAGGCTACTTTTTATTATAATGTTTCCGATTCGATTAAAAGATTCGGTAAAATTTTTGGTAAATCGGCCGAAAAATATTTGGAAGAAAGAATAAAGTATGTTGCAGAATACTCTAAATCAGGAGTTAAATTTGAAAAAGATACAATTTCTTTCAAGCAAAAAACTATCGGCGAAAAATTACTGGATATAGTTTTATATCCGGTTTTGAAAATGCCTTTGGATATTGCGAATTCTACAATAAAAGTTTTGAAGAAAATTCCCGGCTTGCAAAAATCAAAGTTTATTGACGGAATATACAACAGCAATATTTTATCAGAGCGAAGAGAACATATAAAACATACATCTGACGTTGCAGCAATTGAACATTATTTTGAACAAATAAGTCAAAAAACCAAAAAAATCATGGATGACAAGACAAATAAAGAAATAGAAGCCCCAATAACCCCAGAAGAAATAGACAAAAACCTTTTTGATATAGCTCATCAAAGATTTAAACCTTATGTATCTAATTATGACACTACCACAGAGAGAACTTTGACAAGATTTGTTACAGGAATGATTCCTGCTTTTTATCTTGCTAATGATGCTTATAACTTGTCAATGTATATGAAAAATGATACAAATGACGCAGAAAAAGACAAAAAACGCCGTTTCAATCAAGAAACAGCAAGAATACTTATAACATCAGCATTTACATTTGCTACGATGAGTCTTTTTGCCAAAAAGACAAATGAATCGGCAGCATTTGCCACATTGTTAAGCTCAGGAGTAGTTTTTGTTTCAGAAATAGTGGGAAGACTTATATCGGGGACCCCTATATTGCCTGTCGGAGAAAACCAAGCTAAAAAATATGCTGCTTTGCAAGATAGAATGTACAATAAAAAAACCAAAGATGAAGATGAAAAATCTGATTCTGCCGATACTTTTAAAGGATTTGAAGGTAAAAAACAGCCTAAAGAATACAAAAAACCTCCGGAAAAAGGGAATTTAACAATCAAGAATGTCCTAAAGGCTATGGCTGTTCTAGCTGTTGCAGGTTTGGGATTTGACAGAATAAAAAATATTAAATCAGTTAATAAAGTTCTAAAAGATATAAGTAGCGGGTATAAAAATTTAATCCAAAAAGATTTTGTTATTTCAAAGAAAGAATTTGCTCATTTGACCCAAAAATTGGAAGATAATGGTTTTAAAGAAATAGCTGATGATTATAGAAATACGGTAAATAAATTTTCTGATAAATCTAAAACTCAAGGCACAGAAATTATACTTGGCAAAACAAAAGATAAAACTAAAGATATGTTAATACATCAAATCTTATTATTCCCAGTTAGATTCGCTTGGGATACTATCATGATGCCTTATAAACAAATTTTGAAACCATTATTGAACCTGATGGACAAAAATATTTTAAAATCCATAGGCGTAGAACCCATAGAAACAGCCGAAGAAAAAGCAGCTAGTAAAATAAAGAAATCAGCCGAAAAAAAATTAGAATCTCTAAGAGACAGTATCCAATTCTTACAAAAAATTGATGGGGCAGAAAATTACACAGAAAAAGTCCAAAAAAGTGTGCTTTCATCTTTAGATAATGTTACCAAATCCAGTTATTCAAATTCTGATCTGGCGGCTATCGGAAAAATCGCTACAAGTGGCGTTACCAGTGTGTTTTTGATTGCAGATAACTACAACCAAGTTATGACCGAATCTTACGGTGAAAATAAAGAACTTGCATCTCAAAAAGCCAAAGAACGTACAATTCAAAGAGCTGTACGTATTGCATACGGAGCATTCTTGATCAAATTATTTAACGGTATTTTTGCAGGACCATATAACGGAAGTCTTTTAGGTGCTCAGTTGGTTAATATCGGAAATACCGCTGTGATAGAGTCTTTAGAAAGAAAATCTGTTGGGTTGCCTATAGGCAAAAGTACAAGAGAAAATATTATTAAAGAAGAAAAAGAAAATTTGAATGCCAGAGGATTAAAAGGTGGATATTTCAGACTGATGGCAAAATTGACCGGTAAAAAATCATTATCAGAAATCGCTGTCGCAAAAGAAAATAAAGAAAAACTAAAAATAGCAGCTTAATCCATTTTGGTACATTCAAAAGTTAAAAAACCTTAATCAAACCTGTAATTAAATTTGGGCAAAAAAATGTTCATGATAAAATTTTTTATTATAGGCGTCAAAAATAGAGATTGAAGGAGAGAATTGTTGTCTAAGAAGTATAGTATCGGCATTGATGTTGGCGGTACGAATGTAAAAATAGCTGTCGTGGATCCAAAAGGAAATATAGTTTATTCAAATAGCGTTCCTACAAGAGCAGAAATGGGCTATGAATATACTATTAAAAATATTAAAGAGACAATTTATGCAAGTTTGAAAGAGACAAAACTTACGTTAGATAATGTTGTCGGAATCGGCGTAGGTTTGCCGGGACAAATCAATTCTGATGAAGGATTTGTAAGGCTTTTACCTAATATTCCGGGGTGGAAAGATGTTCCTCTCGGCAAAATATTAGAGGATGAATTTAAGGTAAAAACGAAGTTAGACAATGACGTTAGAGTGGCTACTTTGGGGGAATATACTTTCGGTGCGGGGCAAGGGTGTAAAAATCTTATTTGTTTAACCGTAGGTACAGGAGTTGGTTCAGGAATAATAGTAAACGGAGAGTTGGTTCGAGGAGCCAGCATGTCAGCAGGTGAAATCGGGCATATGGTTGTTATGGAGCCGCATGGACCTATTTGTGGGTGCGGTTCGACAGGATGTCTTGAGGCATTAGCTTCAGGACCTGCTATTGTGCAAATGGCAAAAGAATATATCGCAGGTGGAAAATCGACATTGTACAAAGAACTTGCCGCTTCAGGACCTATTACTCCATATTTGGTTTATGAAGCTGCACTTCAAGGTGATGCTGTTGCCAGAAGAATTTTTACAATTACAGGTGAATGGTTAGGCTTGGCATTAGTTAATGTGGTTAATCTTCTGAATCCAGAAAAAATCATTATCGGCGGTGGTGTCGGGCAATCAGGTGATTTGCTTTTGGAACCTATAAGAAAAATCATAAAAGAACGTGCTTTGAAAGCTTCTGCTGATGCTGTAGAAATAGTACCGGCTGAACTTGGCGAAAGTGCCGGAGTTGTCGGAGCAAGTTTACTCGTTACAAAATAAAATGAAATGGTGGTCTTATGAGCGTATATTTGCTTTGGGGCGAAGATGATTTCAGGCTTGAAAAAGCTTTAATTTCATTACGTTCTAAAGTTCTCGGTGATGAGATTTCGCCTTTAAATCACAGAATTTTGAACAATCCTGATTTGAATATTCTTATTGAAAATATTCAAACAACAGGAATGATGTTTGGCAATTTACTTATAGAAGTCCATTCTAAAAGTCTTTTTATTCGTTCAAAAGAAAAAGATGAAGAAACTGACGAAAAAAAATCAAAAAGTGAATTCATTGATAAAATTATTGATACGCTTGGATATTTGTCGCCTTCAGTGAGTGTGGTTTTTGTTTGCGAAATCCAAAAAGGAAGCAAAAAAAAAGTTGACGGAGCATCAAAAATTGTTAAAGCTATCAAAAAAATCGGCGAAGTTATGGAGTTTCAGTCTTTTAAAAGTTATGAAACTCAAAAACTTCTTGAGTGGATTAAGCAGAATGTAAATGAAAAAAAACTTTCCATAAGACTCGATGCGGCTGAAGAGCTTTTGATTTCCGTCGGAGAAGACCTCAGACAACTTGACAATGAAATAAACAAATTGGAACTTCTTGCATTTCCCGAAAAAACAATTACAAAAAAAATGGTAACTGATTTGGGTTTAAGCTGTGATAATATTTTTACTTTTGCAGATTTATTAATTTCAAATGACAAACAAAAAACTTATGAAGAATTAGACAAACTTTTGCAAAAAGATGACCCTTTGAAAGTTTTGGGATTTTTGCAAAGCACAATAAGACAATGGCTCAACATCAAAATTGATTCTAAAACTATGTCAAATTTTGAAATCAGTAAAAAAATTAATAAACATGAATACATAGTCAAACTTTCAATTCAAAAACTTTCAAAAGTTTCGATTGACGATTTGATTGAACTACAAAAACTTTTAACGCAAACAGAATTTAAAATAAAGTCAGGCAAATTAGAAAAAAAATTGGCATTGGAATTGATGATATGATATTTGCACCTGAATTAAAAAATAAATATCCTTTTGGGACAAAGTTCTTTGAAACAGCACTCACAGGGGAGCAAAATCGCTTCGCACACGGGTTTATTTTGAGCGGAAACAATATCATAATGCAGTATAAAATGGTTCTTGATATTACAAAATACCTTAACTGTACCCAATCAAAAACCTCGGATTGCAATTGCGTTAATTGCAAATGGATTGAAGAAAATGCCCATCCTGCGGTGATTACCATTTCTCCGATTGATTATACGGATAAGGAACGGAAAAAAATCTCAATTGAACAAATTAAAAAATTACGCTCGGATTTTTCTGTTACATCGCCTTATCACAGAGTGGTGATTGTTGCTGATGCAAAAGAAATTCAATCAGAATTACCTTTTAATCCTCCCAAAATTGCAGGTACGAATAATAAAAGAGCATGGACGCCTTATCCTTTATCAGGTAAAATGTTTGAAAAATCGCCCGTAAATGCAATGCTCAAAATCCTTGAAGAACCTTCTGAAAGAGTAACTTTTTTCTTTTTGACCAACAATAAAGACGAATTATTACCGACGATTGTTTCAAGGTGTCAAAATGTTTCGCTTGTTTCAAATGAAGAAAAAACCGAAGATTTATCTTTAACAGATGAGTTTATATATAAAATTCCTTACAAAAATGCGGAAGAAGTTTTGAGTTTATCGCAAAAATTTATAGAGTTTTCCAAAGAAATTTCTCCTGAAATTTTGATTGATATGATGCAAAAAAGTATCAAAAATAATATGTTTAAAAATCTCGAGGATAGAGCTTTTGCGGGGAATTCTATTGAGTTGTTAAACAGACTTGAAACAGCAAAAATGCAGCTAAAAAGTTTCGTTCAACTCCAAAATGTGGTTGAAACTTTGTTTTTTTCATTTAAAAAATAAGCTTTTTATATTTTATGCGGAGCTTTATGTTTATGCTAAAATTCAAATTGTAGCAATTGAGAGAGAAAAATGTCAGATAATATTCTAATAGTTTTAGACGTAGAAACTACGGGTTTAGACCACACAAAAGAAAAAATCATTGAATTTGCCGCATTAAAACTTGTAAATGGGCAAATTGTAGAAGAATTTGAAACGCTAATCAATCCAGAGCAGCACATTCGTTATTCAAGTATTAATATCCATGGAATCACAGAAGATATGGTCGCTGATTCTCCGAAAGCTGCAGAAATTTTTCCGCATATTTTTGAATTCATAGGGGACTACCCGATTGTAGCTCACAATGCTATTTTCGATTTCAATTTTTTGAATCAGACTTCATTGGCTTTGTATGACAAAGAAATTAAAAATCATTATTTCGATTCTCAACAAATGTTCAGAGAAATTCACCCAGAAGAAAAATCTCATGGGTTGGATGCTTTGCTTAATAGATTCGAGATAGAACCACAAGGCACAAAACACAGAGCTATGGCTGATGCAAAGGGTTTGGCACTTGCTTATCCTCAGCTTGAGAGATTGTACTATGAAAAAAACAACTGGCAATTTTCGCAAATTGAAAATGTCGGATATCTTTTTGAAAGATACATAAGAATCCAAAATGCAATTCAGATAATGCAATCCGAATTGGGTGATATCAAGTCAATTTTCAAAGTATACTTCGAGCAAGGCGGTGCACCTATTACTTCTACAACAGGCGAGTATTTGACTTATCAATCCAAAACAAGTTTTTCTTATGACTTTGCCCAAATCAAAGAAGTTCTCGATGAAATCGGTTCACTTGAGAAGGTTGTAAGGCTCAACAACGGACTTTTAGACAGAATTGTAACCAGCAATTCTTTATCTGAAGAACAAAAAGAAAAATTCCGCTGTGCAAGATATGAAATTGTCGAAAATCGTAATATTCATATTCAAAAAGCTGACAAAAGATAAATTCAATATTTTAAAGGATAACAAGTCTTAATTTTTTATTTATTATAAATAATATTGGGAGGATTTGGTCATGAATATTTCAAATGTGGAAGCTAATAATGCTGTACTTTTAACAAGTTTAAGTAGCAAAACTAAGCCTGAAGAGGTCAATGTCGGCACAACTTCAGCAATTTCAGACACTTTTAGTGAGTCTGATGAAACGGCAAAATTCAAAGAAATTGTGGACAAATATGACATTACAAATATGTCTAGAAATGAAGCTAATCAAATGTATAAGGAATTGTACGACAACAAATTGATTAACTTAAAAGACGTACTGGTCACCATCGACCCCACCAGAATTCCTGAATGGAAGGATGGCGTTTCAACTATTAATGGTGTCAAATACAGCTCTAATCCAGATGCTAAAATGAATTGGCTTGAGAATTTGAAAACTCAGGTTGAATATAACAAAAAATATGGCAATGTAGATTTCCAATCTTTATATGATGAAAAATTGGGACTAGCTGAAAAAATAAAATATTTTCAAACTAACGTATAGCAATTCGATTGTTTTTCAAAGCTTGCTTTAATTCTGGCACAGGTAAAAGATTGAAGTGAAAAATTGATGCTGCCAAAGCTGCATCTGCAGAGGCTTTTTCAAAGACTTCGCTGAAATGTTCGACTTTATCGCCTGCTCCGCCTGATGCTATGACTGGAATATTCACATTTTCTGATACGAGCTTTGTCATCTCAAGGTCAAAACCTGCTTGAGTTCCATCCGCATCCATTGATGTGAGAAGAATTTCTCCTGCACCTAGTTCTTCGACTTTTTTGACCCAATCAAGGAGTTTGATACCTGTATTTTTTTGTCCTGCATTGATAAAAACATAAAATTCACCGTCGACCCTTTTGCCGTCAATGGCAATGACAATGCATTGCGAGCCGAATTCTTGTGAGGCTTCTTTAATAATATCGGGGTTTTTGACAGCGGCAGAATTCAGAGCTACTTTATCAGCCCCTGCTCGAAGAAGTGTTTTGATGTCTTCTACGGTTTTGACTCCGCCACCAACAGTAAAAGGAATAAAGACTTGTGCCGCAACAGCTTCCACCATTTTGACAGTAGTGGCTCGACCTTCATTTGTGGCTGTGATATCTAAAAAAACCAGTTCATCCGCACCATCATCAGAGTATTTTTTGGCAAGTTCAATCGGGTCGCCTGCGTATTTGAGGTTCTCAAAATTCACCCCTTTTACAGTCTGTCCGTCTTTGATATCAAGGCATGGTATGATTCTTTTTGCGAGCATTTTGGTTCCTTTTCAGCTTAATTATACTGCAAATACTTTCTTGGGGCAGATTTTGTTTCCATCCATTTTGGCAATGGCGACGAGCTTTCCTTCAAAAGAAAGCTTGATAGTTTCTGCGATGAATTTTTCTATAATAAAATATTGCCCGAGTTTGATTTTATTGAGTTGTTCTTGGGAAATTTCTATTTCAGGCAAAGAAAGTTCTTTCAACGGGTCGATAAATTTGGCATTTTCTTTTGTAATTTCATCAAGGTTTTGAGAATCTTCAAGACAGAGTCCGCTTGCTTTTGTGCGGATAAGGTCAACCATAGTAGCTCCGCAACCAAGTTTTTGCCCTAAATCGTGTATGATTGAGCGGATATAAGTTCCGCTTGAGCAATCCACGTCAAAGACCAAAATGGGTGTTTCGCTTTCTTGTACTTCGATAAGAGCAATTTTATAAACAATTACTTTTCTTTTTGGGATTTCGACCTCTTCATTTTTTCTGGCATATTCGTACAGTTTTTTGCCTTTAATTTTGATTGCACTAAAAATCGGCGGAAGTTGCTCGATTTCGCCTGAAAATTCTGCCAAAGCAGTTTCTATTTGTTCTTTGGTTACATTTACTTCTGTTTGAGAAGTTATCTCGCCTTCTAAGTCATAAGTATTAGTCGTAAAACCAAGCTGTGCAAAGGCTCTGTATGATTTGTCAGATGGCAAAAATTCGATAATGCGTGTTGCATCACCGACACAAATAGCCAAAACCCCTTGAGCAATAGGGTCAAGAGTACCCGAATGTCCTATTTGTTTGATGTTAAAGATTTTTCTCAAACGAGCTATAACATCAAAAGATGTGATGCCTTTTGGTTTATTTATATTCAAAATTCCAAACAAATTAGATTTCACCACGAGATATTTTGTTTATTAAATCTGTAATATGACTGCCGCGTTCTAAAGAATTATCAAGATAAAAACGCAGTTCAGGGGTGTTTCTTAGCCTGATTCTTCTTCCTATTTCTTTTCTCATTTTGGGTGCATTTTCTGCGAGTGCTTCCATAACTTGTGTTTGATGTTCTTCTGAACCGTAAATACTTACATAAATTTTTGCCAAAGAAAAATCAGAAGGCAATTCGATATCTGTAATGGAGACAACGCCCTCAATTCTAGGGTCTTTGACTCCGCGATGCAGTATATCGCTAAGTTCTTTCATAAGTGTTTTTCTTACTCTGTCAGCTCTAGAAAACATAATTTTTCCTTTAAACTAAAGACTCTTTTTTGACTTCTTCAGTCACGAAAACTTTGATTAGGTCGCCTTCTTCAAGGTCATTGAATTTGTTGAATGAAATACCGCATTCATAGCCTGTGGCGACTTCTTTGGCATCATCCTTGAAGCGTTTTAATTGGTCAATATGTCCTTTAAAGACTTCTTTACCTTTTCTTTCGACTACGGCAATGCCGTTTCTTTGAATTTTGCCTTCTGTTACATAACAACCTGCGATTTTAGTTGTTTTTCCGACAGTAAATACTTGTCTGATTTCAGCTTGACCTACTTCGACTTCTTTAACTTCGGCATCTAAAAGTCCCAACATAGTTTTTTCGAGGTCTTCTAAAATTTCATAAATAATATCATATTTTTTGATTTTTACACCTTGAGCTTCGGCAGCTTTTAGTGCGTTGGAATCTTCTTTTACGCTAAACCCGATAATTATTGCATTACTTGCTGAAGCAAGCATAACATCTGCTTCTGAAATATCGCCGACAGCAATGTGTACAATGTTTGCAATAATAGATTTTGATGAAAGTTGTTGAACTGCAGCACTGACAGCTTCTGCTGAACCATGAGTATTTGCTTTAATGATTAAGTTGAGTTCTTTTGTAACTAAAGCATCACCGTCAATCATGTCTGTTTTGACTTGAGTTGGGGACATAGATTCAAATTTGGAGAATTTTTCTTGTTGTTTTCTTCCTTCAACAAGAATTTTCATTTTCTTTTCGCTTTCGCAGACAACAAATCTATCACCTGCTTGAGGAACTTCTGTAAGCCCTAAAATCTCTACAGGAGTTGATGGACCTGCTTTTTTAATTCTTTCGCCTGAATCTGATAATAATGCTCTGACTTTTCCACCGACTTTATTAACAGCAACGCAATCGCCGATTTTTAATGTTCCTTTTTGAACCAATAATGTTGCAACAGGACCTTTACCTTTATCAAGATTGGCCTCGATGACAACACCTTCAGCGGGTATGCTCGGATTGGCTTTTAAATCTTGCATTTCTGCCACAAGAAGAAGGTATTCTAAAAGTTCATCTATACCGTTACCTCGAAGTGCACTGACTTTGACAGCGATTGTGTCTCCGCCCCATTCCTCTGCAACAAGACCATGTTCTGTAAGTTGTTGCAGAACTTTATCAGGATTGGCACTTTCTTTATCCATTTTGTTAACGGCAATAACGATAGGCACTTTGGCAGCTTTAGCGTGGTTTATAGCTTCAACTGTTTGAGGCATAATTCCATCGTCAGCAGCTACAACCAAGACAGCTATGTCAGTAGCTTGAGCCCCTCTGGCACGCATTTCTGTGAATGCTTCGTGTCCAGGGGTGTCTATGAATACAATTTTTTTCTTATCAACAACAACTGAATATGCACCGATAGATTGCGTGATGCCGCCGACTTCTGTTGATACGATTTTGTGTTTTGATGCACGAATTGAGTCTAAAAGAGTTGTTTTTCCATGGTCAACGTGTCCCATAATAGTTACGACAGGTGCACGATGAACGGCATGTTTGTCAATGGGGGCTTCTTTTTTCAATTCTTCTTCATTTAATTGTTTTTCCAATTCTTCTAAATCAATATCATTGACTTTGATTTCAAATTTTTCACAAACTTTTGTAGCTGTAGCAACATCAATAGTTTGATTTACAGTCGCTAAAACACCCATCATCATAAGTTCTTTAACCACTTCAGCAGTCGAAATTTTTATTTTCAGAGCTAAATCGCCAACCGTAAGAGGCTGATTAATGACAATTTCTTCAATTTTTTTGTCTTCTTCAGCTTCAGCTCTGTCTCTTTTCCTATTTTTTGGACCTTGAAGCTGTTTTTCTTTTTCTTCAATTTTATCTTGTTTTGTAATTCTGCGTCCTTTTTTGCCATAAGATTCTTGAGCAATTATGTGTCTTTTGATAGGAGTTTTAGGTTTATTAGCATCTTCAGTTGTTGCTGCAGGTTTTTCTTGCTTAATTTCAACAGCAGGTAAAGTAGAATTCGAGTCTTCTTTTGGCTCGGCTTTAGTAATAATTTTTTGAGGAGCATCTTTTTTAACTTCATTTTTTTGAAGCTCAAATGTTTTAACGGGGGGGTGTATTTTTTGAGGAGCAGGTTTATCTTCGATTAAAGTTATTGTGGGGGTTTCAGGTACTTTGACTTCTTCAATAACAGGTTCTATTACAGGAATTTCTTCAACAGGTTTTGCTTTTTTTATTAATTTAACAGCTCTTCTGGCTGTTTCGACAGGAGCTTTTGGGGCTTCAGCTCCAAAAACCGGTCTTCTTTGAGTTCTTTGTTCAGAAATATTATTTTGAGCAGGTGTTTTTCTCGCAGCAATAAATCTATCAGCCTCTTCTTTTGTAATTGAGGCGGAAGATGATTTTATAATAATGCCGATTTTTTTTTCAAGTTCGGATAAAATCTCTTTACTTGTCATCCCTAATTGGCTTGCTAATTCGTTTACTCTGACTTTTTCTGACATAATAACCTTTTTTTAATTTACTGCTCAATATTATTTGTAGCACAAAAATATTAATTAATCATTATTTTTAATTTTTCCAAAATATTTTCATCGATATTTGTTTTTAATACTTTTGCAAAGCGATTTTTTTTGCGAGCAGTTTCAAAACATTCATTACTGTTGCAAATATAAGCAGAGCGTCCAAAAGTTTTATTATCGGGGTTGATAACAATTTTATCGGAATTATTTACATGCATTATCCTGATAAGCTGGCTTCTTTCAAAAAGCTTATTGCAAGCGACACATTTGCGTTTTAAAACAGAAGGCGAAGAATTTTTTTCCTCGCCTTCTGTAAAATTATTCTTCTGTTGTTTCTTCTTTATCATCAATTTCTTCTTTGATTGGTTCTTGGGGAATTTCTTGTTTTTCTTCTTCTTGTTGAGCGTATCCTTGTTCCTCAAGTTCTGCCATTTGGCTTTCGCTCTTTATATCAATTTTCCAATTAGTCAATTTGTGAGCTAATCTTACATTTTGACCGCCTCTGCCGATGGCAAGACTCAATTGGTCATCAGGAACAACTACCAAAGCTTCTTTGCGTTCTTCATCTTCGCTCATAATATCTACTGAAAGGATTTCAGCAGGAGATAAAGCATTTACGATGAATTCGACAGGGTCTGCCGAGTATCTTACGATGTCGATTTTTTCATTTTTTAATTCGCCGACGATGGTTTGGATTCTGCTTCCGCGAGGTCCGATGCAAGCTCCTACAGGGTCAACATCAGGATCTGTAGAGCTGACGGCGATTTTTGTTCTGTAGCCTGCATCTCTTGCAATGCCTTTGATTTCGACTAATCCATCTTCGATTTCAGGAACTTCAAGTTCAAAAAGTTCTTGTACAATTCGAGGATGAGTCTGAGAAACGATTACTTGTGGAAGTCTTTGTGTTTCTTTTACATCCAAAATATAAACTCTGATTCTGTTGTTTGTTTTGTAGTATTCGCCTTTAATTTGTTCTCTTTGAGGCATGATAGCTTCGGTTTTGCCGATATTTACGATTACGTTTCTTTGTTCGACTCTTTGGATTATACCTGTTGCAAGAGTTCCTTTTTTCTCCAAATATTCGTTCAGAATTATGTTTCTTTCAGCTTCTCTGATTCTTTGGGTAATAACCTGTTTTGCACTTTGTGCAGCTATTCTTCCGAAGTTATCGGGTGTAACTTCGATTTCGATTTCATCATCGATTTCTGCATCTTCAAGAAGTTCTTTGGCTTCTTCAAGAGAAATCTCCAAATTCGGGTCTTCGACTTCTTCAACAATTCTTTTTGTTCTGTAAATACCGATTTCACAAGTTTCTTCATCAATTTCAGCCTTCAAGTTAGAAGCTTCTTTGATGCGAACATGTTTTTTGTAAGCTGCAACCATAGCATCGCAAAGAGAATCCAAAACGATTTCTTTTGAAATACCTTTTTCTTTCTCTAACTGTTCTGTCGCTTCAAACAAAGCTGTTCCGATTTTTAGCATAATTTTTTCCTTTATATTTACTCTACTATTAATTGCACTGATGCGATATTATCTTCTTTTATTTTGTATTGTTTATTGTCTTTTTGATTTTCAAAAACTAATCCGTCTAAGGTGTTGTAGTCTATAATTTTTATCTCAATTAGTTTTTCAAGGAAGTCTTCGGTCGTGTTTTTTATTTTCAAAGTAGCTTTTTTTCCTTTAAAAACAATATATTCCATTGGGGATTTGAGTTTTCTGTCCAACCCGGGGCTTGAGATTTCGAGGTGATAGTTCATCGGGATAAGTTCATCTAAGTAATCGCCGATGCCTCTTGTCAGATTCTCGCAATCATCAAGAGTGATATTGCCGTGGTTTTTGTGGATAAAAATTCTTAAGAACCAACGACCGTTTTCTTTGGTGAAACTAACTTCAAGAGGAATGAGGCTGTAATTTACGCAGGAATGTTCAACTACCGGCATAAGTTTTTGCATCATTTCTTTTTTATTGAATTGGGAATGTTTCACTAAAGACCCTCTTTAAAGAATAAAGAGAGTGGGGAATCCACTCTCTTTAATTTGAGAACAGGTTTATGATAGCATTAATTATTTATTTTTACAAGTTTTAGGGTTTTGTCTTTTAATTTTTGCTCCGCACCAAGTAGGTTCATATCTCTATGGCTCGTCTCTCGCCTAGAGCTTTGTTGTGGGATTTCATCCAGAGGTACTTTTTTAAAAAAGTACCCAAAAATTTCCGCCTGTTATCGTTCACACATTTCTAAACTCATCTCACTAGGCTTGCGGAACTCGCTCACTATGTTCGCTCAAACAGTCCTCGCCTTCGGGATGTTTCACATCCCTCTTCGCTCGATTTCGCAAAGAAATGAGAGTTCACTTACCACAAGGCGGGGCTGTATCTTAGTGCTAGTTATTTAGGAATAAGGTTATTATTGTATGCAATTTATGATAAAGTTTTTAATTTCTATAAAATCTTGTTCATCTTTTCCCTCAAATAGAACAGTATTTTCGTCTTTCACTGCATCAACTAATCCAGCTTTGCTTTCTTGGCTACCAGTGAAGATAAATTGAATGTAGCCCGCTGTTAATTTACCTGATTCCTTGAATTGTAGCCCTGAAACGCTTTTTAAAAAGATTATCTTGGTACCATCAAAACCATGATGAAGGAATCCTCCAAATCCTTTACGTGTTATTTCTATTCTGTTGCGATATAATGATACTTGACCATTTTTGCCCTTGGCTGTTTTAACTATTTCATTTGTTATAGTTACTTTTGTCATGATTTACCTACCTTTCTATTTATAATCAAAATATATTTTTACAAAACATTCTCCAAAACCTCTTTAACCGCAAAAGCTTTATTTAAAGTATAAAAATGAATCCCAGAAACTTTTGCATCAGAAAGTTGTTGACATTGATAAATCGCAAATTCAATTCCGAGGTCTTTTACGGCTTCAGGGTTATTTTGGTGTTCTGTCATTCTGTTTACGAGGCTTTCAGGGATATTTGTTCCGCACATAGCTGACATTCTTTCGATTTGGCTGATATTCGTAATCGGCAAAATCCCAGGAATTATTGGGATTTCAACCCCTGCTTTTTGGGCTTTTTCAACAAATTTGAAATAATAATCATTGTTAAAAAACACTTGAGTTATCACAGCACTTGCTCCGGCATCGACTTTTTTCTTGAGATTTTCAATATCTTCATCCAAAGAAGTGCATTCTCGATGAGTTTCAGGATATCCTGCAACTCCTATGGAAAGGTCGATTTCGGCTTTTATAAATTCTACAAGGTCGCAGGCGTACCTAAAATCTTCATTAAACTCAAAATCGGGACAATTTTGCGGAATATCGCCTCTAAGAGCCAAAATACTGTTAATATTATTGTTTTTAATGAGCTGAAGATATTCTCTGACATTTTCCTTTGATGCACCGATACAAGTGAAGTGGGGCATTACGTCAATATCAAGTTCGTTTTTGATTTTGAGTGCCAAATCAAAAGAATTTGCCTGATTGCTCCCGCCTGCACCGTAGGTTACGGATACAAAAGTCGGTTGAAATTGTTTTAAAATAGCCAATTCGTCGATGATTTTTTTGGAATTTGTCTCAAAATCCGCCTTAGGAGGAAAAACCTCCAGCGAAATCACAGGTTTTTGTGAAATATAAAGCCCTGCAACGATTTGCTCATTCAAATTTTGATAAATTTTGTCTAAATACATTTAATACCCCTGTTTTATAACTCTGTCTATTTCTCTGTCTGTTGTTTTTTTCATTAATGCATCTCTTTTATCGTGAAGTTTTTTAGCTTTGGCAACACCGATTTCAAGTTTTGCCCAGCCTTTATCTAAAAAAAGTTGCAGCGGAACAAGAGTGATACCTGATTCTTTGGTTATTCCGATTAATTTTCTTATTTCTTGTTTTGTCATAAGAAGTTTTCTGACACGTTCAGGTTCGTGATTGTAGCGATTGCCTTGTTCGTAAGGCGATATGTGCATTTTGTGAACCCAAAGTTCACTATTAGAGATATGTGCATAGCTGTCTTTCAAATTCACTTTTCCTGCTCGTATTGATTTTATTTCAGTACCGCTAAGCACCATACCCGCTGTGTATTTTTCGAGTATAGTGAAGTCATGAAATGCTTTTTTGTTTGATGAAATTAATTTTGTAGATTTGTTCATTTTTTTCTTGTTATGTTATTATTAATAATGATATAATTATTTTAACGCAAATATTAATAGTCTAAACAAATGGAGAAAAAATTTAACAAATGATGAAACCAGCTAATTGTAAAGTTTGTGGCAGAGTTTTTTTGAAATCTATCGGAGAGGTTTGCCCGGATTGTATAAAAAAAGAACAAGACCTCATCAGAGATATAAATGATTATTGTGCAAACAAAGAAACTGTGTCTTTGGCGGAATTGTCTCAAGAATTCGGTGAATCTACCACAAAATTAGAAAAACATTTGCTTGACAGGAAGTTGGTTCAAGTAATGGATAAATTAGATTTGATTTGTAAAGGATGCGGAGTTCATTACAGGATTTTGAATGAAGGAAGACTTTATTGCAGAACTTGTTTCGACAAATTCGAAACGGGACTTGCAAGTACTCAACTTGAAGGATATATAAATCCTGCAACTAACAAACCTTATTACAGGTCATAAAAGTTTTGCCATCAAACAGCAAATGTTAAGAATTTTGGCATAGTTTTTTGCTTATGTTAGAATTGTGGAATAGATTATAACATTTGATTAGATTAAATAAAGAGGTGTAAATTGAGCCAGAAGAGCATATTTGGGGACGGGAATGTAGTTTCTATAAATATTAGAGACGAAATGAAGCGTTCATATATAGATTATGCAATGTCAGTTATTGTAGGACGTGCCTTACCTGATGTTCGAGACGGATTAAAGCCTGTTCACAGAAGAATCTTGTTCGCGATGAACGAGCTTGGAATGACACCTGATAAGCCTTATAAAAAATCTGCTCGTATCGTCGGGGAAGTTTTGGGTAAATACCATCCTCATGGTGATACAGCTGTTTATGATTCTTTGGTGCGTATGGCACAGGATTTCTCGACTCGTTACAGAACCATTGACGGACATGGAAACTTCGGTAGTGTAGATGGTGATAGTGCAGCTGCAATGCGTTATACAGAAGCTAGAATGGCTTCTATTACAACAGCTATGCTTGCTGATATTGATTCAGAAACCGTTGATTTTACGGCAAACTTTGACGGAAGTTTGGAAGAACCTTCTGTATTGCCTGTAAGACTCCCTATGCTTCTTCTTAACGGTGTAAGCGGTATTGCAGTAGGTATGGCGACAAATATTCCGCCACATAATTCAACAGAAATTATTAACGGGACTATCGCTTTGATTGATGATCCTGATTTAGAGATAGCAGATTTGATAGAGTACATAAAAGGTCCTGATTTTCCTACAGCCGCAACTATTATGGGGACTGCAGGAATTACGCAGGCTTATGAAACAGGGCGTGGAAGCGTTGTTATGCGTGCGGTTTCCAATTTTGAAGAAATTGCAGGCGGTGGCGGTCGACAAGCGAGAATGGCTATAATTATTACAGAGTTGCCTTATCAGGTTAATAAGGCAAATTTGATAGAAAAAATAGCAGAACTTGTCAGGGACAAAAAAATTGAAGGCATTTCAGATTTGCGTGATGAATCTGACAGAGACGGTATGCGTGTGGTTATTGAACTTAAACGTGATGCCAAACCTGAAGTTGTCAAAAATAATTTGTACAAACATACTCAACTTCAAACAACTTTTGGCGTAAATATGCTGGCTTTGGTCGGAAAACAGCCAAGATTGCTTAATCTTAAACAGGTTCTTGCTGAATTTATTGAGCATAGAGTTGAGATTGTTACTCGCAGAACACGTTTTGATTTGAAAAAAGCACGTGCAAGAGCCCACATATTAAAAGGCTTGATTATAGCTTTAGGTTCTCTTGATGCTGTTATTGAACTTATCAAAGCTTCAAAAACAACAGAAGAAGCCAGACATGGTTTGATTTCGAAATTCGGACTTGATGTCGATCAGGCAAATGCAATTCTTGAGATGCAATTAAGAAGATTAACAGGCTTGGAACAAGAAAAAATTCAAGCTGAATATCAAGAACTTCAAAAGAAAATCGAAGAATATGAAACCATTTTGGCAGACAGAAATAAAGTTCTTGCAATAATTAAGACTGAACTTGAAGAAGACAGAGACAGATATGGCGATGAAAGAAAAACCCAAATCGTGCCTCATCAAGACGAATTGAATATCAAAGATTTGACTCCTAATATCCCTATGACTGTATTTATTACGGCACAAGGTTATATTAAGCGTATTTCTCTTGACACTTTTGAACGTCAACATCGTGCGACAAGAGGTAAGGGCGGCATCAAAACTAAAGAAAATGATGATGTGGCACACTTCTTTACGACAATGATGCATGACAAAGTTCTTTTCTTCTCTTCAAAAGGAACAGTTTATAGCTTGAATGTTTACGATTTCCCTGAAGGCGGTCGTCAGGCAAAAGGCTTACCGATAGTGAATTTACTTCCTATTGAACAAGACGAACGTATTACTGCTGTTGTTCCTGTATCAAAATTTGATGCGGATGGCAATTTGTTGATGCTTACCAGAAAAGGTTACATTAAGCGTATTGAATTAAATAACTTTGAAAGCATTAGAAAAAGCGGGATTATTGCAATCGGTCTTGATGGCGATGATATCTTAGAATGGGTAAAAGAAGCTAAACCTACTGACGAAATTATTATCGGAACAAGTAACGGTATGGCGATTCGTTTTGCGATATCTGATCTTCGTCCTTTAGGACGTAGTGCCAGAGGCGTTATTTCGATGAAACTTCGAAAAGAAGACACTTTGGTCGGTTGTGATATCGTTCCAAAAGACAGAGATGCTGATTTGCTTGTTGTAACATCAGACGGTTTCGGGAAACGTACTCCGATGTCAGAATTCCGTCCTCAAAATCGTGGCGGACTGGGCTTGATTGCTACTAAGTTCAAAAAACTTACAAGCAGATTGACTACTTTGACTATCGTTGATGAAAGTGATGAAATAATGATTGCTTCTGCAAATGGAGTTGTTACTCGCCAAAAAGCCGGTCATATTCCGAAACAAGGTCGTCCTGCAACAGGTGTCAAAGTCCAAAATATGATGGATGATGATACAATCGTTGCGGTGAATAAGATTATCATTGCCGATGATGACGATGATTTGGAAGAAATCTAAATAGACTTGAACTCTTGAGCTTGATGGAAAAACACTGCTGTAATACACATATTAGTACCAAATAAGCCAAGCAAATTTTATAAGTGGAGAAGAAATATTATGGTAAAACCTAAAGCATGGGAAATAGAAAATGAAGTCGGATTTTTCAAAATTGACTTAGAAAAAATTTCTTTTGCAAGCAAAAATGGTCATACTTTGCGTTTTGAAGATTTTTATTATCATCCTAACGATAATCAAACAAACAATGAATATTTTAAAATAAGTTCAAAATTTATAATAAAAGATATAGCGATATATTATGATGGTCATAAAATTATCTTATGTTTCAAAAATGATAGAGACATTGTTAAAATTTTAACGACACGCGGAAGTCATTGTAATGATATTCCAATCAAAGACATAAAAGCAGTTGATTTTCATTGCATTTGCGGACATGAAACATTACATGGTAAAACATTAAATATAATAAAAAACTTTGATGTTTTAAATTATGAGAAAATATTACACTTTAAACGAAATAAGAACGATGAACGCATTTAAAAAATCTGACAGAATTTTTAATCAAACATTTTCTTAAACATTATGCAATCAAAATCGGATTTGAAAAAATCCATGGCTTACCTTTGAAATAAGCCTCGATACGGTATTTACCCTTGTCGAGTTTGTCGAATTCCAGATTGTCAGTTTCAGCTTGCCAAACAAGTTGCCCGTCATAAATAACTCTAATTTCGGCTTTTTGAGGAAGTTTTACAAGGAGCTTTGAATAATCATCAAGTGCTATAGAACTTCCCGAATAAACGGTTTTATATTGATTTTGCACACAAAAAATCGGATATTTGCACTTATTTGCCCAAACTCTGTTCACAATAAGGTTTTTACCTAGTTTTAGGGCTTCCAGTATTTTTTTCTTTTTGCTTTCGAAATCATCGGGCAATTCTTCTTCAAAGTGCAAAAAGTTAGTTATTGTGTCAAAAGTATCTTTATAAGGGAAAATTTTGAGTTTGACAAAACTTTTTTTAAATTCCATCGCATGAACATCCACTCCGCCTATGGCAGGAATTATTTCGGATGTTTCATTATTCAAAGAATCCCACCATGCAAGAGTTTTCGGGGTTGGACCTTTAAGGGTATGATTTCTGAATAAAATTGCTTTAAGGGTTTCAAAAATATCTTCTGCGTTGTAATAATCGACCCAATCAGACATATAATTCCAAATTTCGATACCGCCAAAGTTTTTCATTGACCAGTCAGTCCAACGCAAGGCAGAATAAGTGTTTTTTCTTTCAATAAGTTCATCGGGATGTGCTATAAAGCCAAATCCGCCTTGATTTTTGACTTCTTGAATAAATTCAGAAGGAGGCATATTCGGAGAAATGGTTTTTTTGATATCAAGAGCGATATAGTGATTGTCATCATCGGGAGAAATTTCTTCTCCTGTAATTACGCAAATACCTTCATACATACCTTCTTTGGCATCTAAATTATTATGGTCAGTTATTACAATCCAAGATAAGCCTGATTTTTTTGCTGCCGAAACAATTTCTTCGACTGTTCCCGTTCCGTCAGAATGCAGTGAGTGAATGTGTATTGCACCGGGGTATATATGAACCATTTTTGACCTCTGTTTAATATCCGCTGTTAGATGATAATCCTTGAACAATTTTGACGCCCGCACTCGTTCCGAGACGACTTGCACCTGCCTTTATCATCTTTTGTGCATCTTCAAGAGAGCGAATTCCGCCTGAAGCTTTGACTTCAAGTCCAAAATTTTTGACAGTTTCATACATAAGTTTAACATTTTCTACCGTTGCACCCACTCCGTCTTTGACAAATCCTGTAGAGGTTTTGACGAATTTTGCACCTGCTACGATACAGATTTGGCATGCTTTTTTGATTTCTTCTTTTGTAATAAGGTCAGTTTCGAGGATTACCTTTACAGGCTTGCCTTCAGAGGCTTTTACAACTTCTTTAATATCTTGTCTTACAAATTCATCCTGACCTTCTTTTAAGGCGGTGATATTTATAACCATATCAATTTCATCAGCACCGTCTTTGACTGCTTGAGATGCTTCAAAAGCTTTGGTTGCAGTAGAATTTGCTCCTAATGGAAAACCTATTACAGTTACGATGTTTACAGGTGTATTTTTTAGATATTCTTTTGCAAAAGCGATGTGGCATGGGTTTATGCAAACGCCTTTGAAAGAATATTCTTTTGCTTCATCCAAAAAAGTTGTTAATTCTTTTTTTGTAATGTTTGGTTTCAAAATTGTATGTTCTATGTAGTTATTTATTTTCATAAGTAAATTATATACCAAATTTTTGTTCATGGTATTATTTTTTATACCTAAATTTGGTTTTGTATTTGAAAATTGCCAAATTTGTGTGATAATAAAAAGCGACGTAAAGTATTTAGGAGAAAAACCATTAACGAACGACTTTCAGAACAATTACCAATTAATGAAAAAATCAGATCAAAAGAAGTTCTTCTTATTGATGATGAAGGTAATAATTTAGGAGCGATATCAACTCAAACTGCTCTTAAAATGGCACAAGACAGGGATTTGGATTTGGTAGTCATTAGCCCTAATCAAGACCCGCCGGTAGCAAAAATTTTGGATTATGGAAAATATAAATTTCAATCTGAAAAAAAAGCTAAAGAAGCCAAGAAAAAACAGCATGTCGTGTCTTTGAAAGAACTTAAGTTGCGTTACAAAATTGATCAACATGATTATGAAGTTCGCATAAAGAGTATAAAAAAGTTCATAGAAGCTGGAAATAAAGTTAAGGTCGTGATAATGTTAAGAGGTCGTGAAGTGCAGCATGCCCATTTGGCTATGGCACTTATGGAAAAAATACTCGCTGACTTAGAGGGTTTCACGCTCAGCATAGAGAAAAAACCGTCAAGAGAAGGCAATAATATATTAATGATATTAGCCCCATAAAATAACTCAAAAGGAGATAAAAAAACCATGCCTAAGATGAAAACACACCGTGCAGGTGCAAAAAGATATAAAGTAACGGCTACCGGCAAAATTTTAAGAAGAAAAGCCGGAAAAAGCCATTTATTGGAGCATAAAGCAAGAAAAGTAAAAAACAATATGTCTAAAATGACAGAAGTTTTTGAAGGAAATTTGAAAAAAATTAAACTAGAGTTACCATATATGAAATATTCCAGATAAAGGAGCGAAAAATCAATGGCAAGAGTAAAACGCGGAAATGTACTTCGCAAAAGACATAAAAAAATCTTAAAACTGGCTAAAGGTTTCAAAGGAGCTAGAAGCAGACTGTTCAAAGTCGCTAATCAAGCTGTTATGAAAGCTTTGTGCTATCAATACAGAGACAGACGCAATTTGAAAAGAAATATGCGTCGTTTATGGATTGTAAGAATCAACGCAGCAGCAAGAATGAATGGTTTGAGTTACAGCAAATTAACAAATGCTTTGAAAAAAGCTAATGTTGTTGTTAACAGAAAAATGTTAGCTGACATCGCTGTAAAAGATACGGCTGCTTTCAAAAAAGTTGTTGATGTAGCAAAAGCTGCAGTATAAAAAAACAAGAATGTGAAACAAAAAAACAAAGTGTGAGCTTTGTTTTTTTTGTGTAACTGGACTATGGCGACGTAAGAAATTGCTAAGCAATTTCAACAGGAGCTAAAAAAATGAAAAATGTGAAAATTCTGTCAAGGCGATGAGCTTTGGCACTTTTTTATGGAATAATAACTAAAGTAAATATCTTTGAGCTAATAACGTTTTAGGTTTATAATATTTTTAGCAGTTTATGGGAGTTTTTAAATGTTTAAGGACACAAAGCAGGAATATTCGGTCAAAGTTTGTCCCACAAGCGATGTCGAAAAGTTAGAAAATCTTTTAAACACCATGTCTCAAGAGGGCTGGGATTTATATACTATGTCTGAAGCCGAGGCAAGCAACGGAAGTTTTCAATATAACTGTATTTTTGTTCGAGAATATGAAGAAGTCAAAGATGATGAGGAAGAGGCTTGTTCTATTGATGTAGGGGATTTTTGCTCAAAAATGGAAAAGATTTTCAAAAAAAACCCGTATTTGGAATGTAAAGAAATTCAATCCAAAATTAAACAAAAACGTGAGAGAGTTGCCGAAATTAAGGCGTGTTTGGATTCTACAGTAATAGATGATAATGACAGAAATAGCTTGAATGAAGAAATGTCCAAAGCTCTCAAAGACCTTGACAGTGTGAAAATGATGCTTACGGAAGTTATTTCGCCTGATAAAATGTATGAAAAACTTGATGTAAAAAAACTTAGTATTGTTTTGAGCGAAGAAATTATTGAACTTGTTAATCCCGATAATAATGCGGAATTAATTTCGCAAAGTGTAAAAGTCAGACAAGAATTGTCTGAAAAATTGGGTTATGTGATTCCTGTGATTCAGTTTAAGCCTGATGAAACCCTTGAAGCGGGACAATATAAGATTAATGTCAGAGATATTACAACTCTTGAGGGGCAAGTTTACCCGGGATATAAAATGTTTTTCAAAAAAGATTTGGATTTATCAAAAAAACCGAATTATGTGATTGAAGATGTAGATGTTGTTACAGGCGAAAAAGTTTGGTGGATTCCTGTTTCAAAGACCGAAAAGTATTGGGCAAAAGGATTTTTGCCGGCGGAAGTTATTGCACAAAATTTAAAATATATATCAAGGCGTTATGTTGATGATATTTTTGATTACAATGATGTGAGCAAATTTGTTGAAATAGCAGCTGATAAGAATGTTTATCTTGTCGAAAATATTATCCCCGATTTCCTTTCTGTGGGTGAATTGAGGTATATTTTGGCAATGCTTATTAAAGAAAATATTTCGATTAAAGATGTCACATTTATTTTTGAAAAAATTAATGATTTTTCTGAAGATTCTGTAAAAGAAGATCTTCTCGAAAAAATTAGGATTTCTTTGGCTCGTCAAATTTCTAATTCTATAGCAGATGAAAACAGGATGATTTATGGGATTAATCTTAATGACGCTACCGCTAAAAAACTTAGAAAGGCAATGCTTTGCGACCAACCGACTGTAACTATTAAAGGAAATTTCATAAAGCAAATGTTAAAAAACATAGAAGACATAATCAAAAATTCAAATTTGAATATCGAAAATATTGCCTTGATTGTGCCGCTTGATATCAGGCAAATTTTGTTTCACATAATAGAGCAATTTATTCCTAATTTAAGCGTAGTCGCGAATCAGGAATTATCAACAGAATTTAATCTCGAAATCTTAGGAGAAGCTTAGATTAGCACTTTTCATCATTGCTACTAATTGAATAGTATTCGCTAGATTTTGTTGAAACATTTGTTGTTCTTGCAGTTGGCTCATTTTTGCAAAAGCATTGTTGTAAGCCATATATTGAAGCATCTGCCCTTGCTGCATGGCTTTGGATTGTTGGTAATTTCCATAAATACTTGCTAACATCCCGAGTGTCCCGCCAAGATTAAAACCGGAACTTTGATTTTGATATGAATAAGATGAATTATTATTATTGTATAAGGAGCTGTAATCTGTAGGCGTGAATGTAGACAGAGGCATGTTCTTATAAGTTTCAATATCTGCCATCATTTTATCAGCATTGTTAAAAACATTGCTCGGGCTGCCGTATAAATTTGGCGGAAACATAATATTGTTGTAATAAGCCATTTAATGTCCTCTTTTAGTCCTTATATATATAAAAACAATTTGTTCGCAGAAATTGCCAAATCAAAAGATGCAAAATACATGTCCAGAGCATGATTGAGGCTATTTAAGGATTTTACAGAGGTCGAAATGTTAATAAAGCTTAACAATATATCTGCGGCAAATCTCCAATGAAATATCATCAAAGTTATGGCATTTTTATACGTTTAATTTTTTAAATAAAAAATTACAGTAAAAAATAAGTCCTTATTAATAATAATTTTTATTATAAGGATTTTCTAAAAGTTTTATTACACTTCTTTGGGAGACGAATCAGTTTTATTGATTTCTTCCAAAAGTTTCATAAGTTTTACAGTAGTTGCTATATTTGCCATAAAACTTTGTTGTTGCTGTTGTTGGTAGACTTGTTCGGACTGGTTCATATATGCTTGATATTGCATCATTTGGTATTGTTGTTGCATTTTTGCTTGGTCTTTTGCAACTAAAATAGAGCCCAAAGCACCAAATACGTTAAATATACCACTTGCTAAGTTGTTTTGGTTTGAACTTGTTCCATAGTTGAATATATTGCTGTAATCTGTACTATAGCCTGTGTTGAATCCACTGTACGTCGGAAGTTGTTGAAAATGAGCTATGCGGGTATAGTCTGAAGCCCCGGAAAAGTTTACAGCATCGCAAAAATTATTAGTATCGTACATTCGAAAAACGTCCTCTTTTTATCTTAAATATATAAAAACAATATATTTTGAATAATTGCTAAATTGAAAAGCATGAAAAACCATGCCCTAAGCTATATTTGGCATGTATCAAGAGCTTTGAAGACATATTATTATTAAGGAATGTAAACAAAAATTATTTTCTAAAACGCTTCATCTGTTGAAAAAACTTTTTTTAAGGTTTCTTCTCTGGCAGCTTTTTCTTTTTGAATCTGTTTTTCCATATCAACCAATTTTTTCATAGCTTTGGAGCGTTCATTTTGATAATTATCTTTCATTATAATTACTCCGGTAGGATTTTTGACTTCATTCAATAAAGAACTCACAGCCGTAGTTGTAGGGGCTTTGATATTTTCTTTATCAGCAAGTTTTTTTTCTTCTTCAATTTTTTCTTTTGACGGAGGTTTTATGTTTTCATTTCCTTGCGGTTCGGATTTTGCCAAAATGTTTTTTAATAAAATAATTTCGACTCGTCTGTTTTTACGGCGATTTTTTTCTGAACTATTCGGAACTAAAGGTTTATTATCGGCATATCCGATAGCTGCAATTAATGCAGGATTGAAATTTTTTGTGTCTATAAAATATCTTGTAACACTGCAAGCTCTTGCGGAGGATAATTCCCAGTTGGAAGGAAATAAACTTGATTGAATCGGTAGATTATCTGTATGTCCTTCTACTCTGATAAGATGTCTTGCGAATTTTGATTGTATCAAATCGGCTATTTTATCTAAAGTTTTGTAAGTTGCAGGTTTGAGTTGGGCTTCTCCTGAACGGAAAAACAAATCTGAATCTTTAAGATTTATGTGTAGACCTCTGTCATCCATTGATACTTCTACACCTTCTAGTTCGCCTGATTTGCTCATTTTTTCTATAGAAGATTGGATATCTTTGAAGGATTTTTCTTCGTATTTTGCGTTTAAATATTCCATAATAGGGGGAAGAAAGGATTCGCTTGGGTTGCCGGGTCCATTTCCTGCTCCTGCATTGCTTCCTAGAATTCCGTCGCTGGCTCCGGGCAAAATATTGTCGTTTCCTTCTAATATAGAAGGAGCTGCAAATGCTTTTTTGATAGAATTTTGTAATTCTGAATATGAACTTACATCAATTTGTGCAAGGGCATAGAGAACTACAAAAGTTGCGAATAAAAGCGTGATAAAATCAGCATATGATACTAACCAACGCTCCAAATTCTCGTGTTCTTCGTGATGTTTTTTTCTGCCCATTTTAAAGCCTTTTTATTGTGGTTCAGGTTTTTTGTCTAATAAATAAGCTGTCAGTTTTCTTTCAATAAGAGTAGGACTTTCACCTGCTTGAATGGAAATAATACCTTCAACAATCATTTCTTGTGCTACAGTATTTTGTTTAGCTTTGGTTTTAATTTTTGAGCCCATGGGAATAGCTATTAAGTTTGCCAATCCTACGCCATAAACTGTTGCAACAAAAGCTACCGCAATCCCTGCACCCAATTTTGAAGGGTCGGATAAATTCTGCATAACTTGAATAAGACCTAATACTGCACCTATGATTCCTATTGTTGGAGAATAACCGCCTGCAGATTCCCAAACCTTTGCAGCACCAGCTTTTTGAGTTTCTATTCTGGATAAAAGGGTTTCCATCATATCTCGTACCAAAGCAGGGTCAGCACCGTCAGAAACGGCTTCAAGTCCCATTTTGATTAGAGGGTCGGTTTCATTTTTAGCATCGCTTTCTAAAGATATAACTCCTTCTTTTCGAGCTTTTTGGGCATAATTTATAATTTTTTCGATAACTTCGTTATAATTTATTGCTCCTTGAAAAAATACAACTTGCAATTCTTTACCTGCTTGTACCAAATCTTCCATTGGAAAGCTTAAGGCTACTGCACCTGCTGTTCCGCCGAAAACGATAAATGCAGCGGTAACTTGCATAAGTTGACCTATGTTGCCGCCTTCCATCGTTTGCCCGAGAAGAATACAGAATAAGCCGAAAAATATTCCAAATATTGATGTTATATCCATAACCACTCCGATTCTTGAAAGTTTACAATTACCCAACTCTTATTAAACAGTAATTTCTATAATATAAAATCATCTTTTTATGTTATTTTTTATTTTTTAGCCCCTTGATATGAAATTTTGCTGATGTTATATTAGAAATATACATAGGAGAAAATAACATGGATCAAATAACAAAAATCGCATGGGATTTAAACGAAAAAACAGAAAATAAATATCAACTGGTATACGAAATAGCTGATTTGGCTAAAAGATTGGTTGATGAAATGCAAACAAAAAGAGGTCGGGATGATATGATGTTTGGTTATGAACAATCATTTGACCCTACTATCAAAAAAGAAAAACCTATTCAGCATGCTATTATGGTAAAAGCATCAGAATCTGATGATAGTGAATTGGTAGGATAATTTAAATTTTTTCAAAAAAAAGACCTCTCTGTTGAGGGGTCTTTTTGATTGTTGATTATTAAATACTTTTTCTCATACTCTCTTTAATATTTTGAGCCAAATCGACTCTTCCGTTTTTTTCATAAATTCTTGTCATATTTTCTAGGAATTTCATATTATTCAATCGAATTTGTGCTTTTTTGATATCACGCTGAGCGATGTTCTTTTTTTCCATTGTAGCGGTTTCAGGTGCCATTACAGGTGCTGTTGCAGGTTGACTTTTTTGGTTAATAGCTTGTACAGCTTCTTGAAGTTTGTTCAATTTTGGTTTTTCAGTTTGCATAGGAGTTTTTGGTGCAGAAACGCCAAGATTTTTGGATGTTTGAACATATGGGTTTGTTTGAGAATTCTGGTATTCTTTTATTCCGTAATTTTTAACCGAGGCATTTTTATTCGACAGGTCTTGTCTTTTAAGCAATCTTTCATTGAATTTGTTTTGAACTTTCGAAATTTCTGAATGCAAATCAATTTCTTTTGCTTGTCTAGTCAATTCATCTTTTTGTTGAAGAATATCCTTTGGAGTAAGTTCAGATTTTTTGACTTGTTTTTTAGTATCGTTGAGATTTTTGATTAAGACCAAAAATAAAATTCCTAAACCAATAAACCATCCGAAATTAGACGGGTCTAGAAGATTTCTCATATCAAGATTTGTTAAAGAAAAAATGTCATTGAAATCAGTTTCAGATTCTTCTGATGTAATCGGTGAATAACTGTCAATAGAGCGATTTAGAGTTATTTCTGTTTGTTCAGTATTTGTTAAAAGATTTGTAGGTACTTTAGGAGAATCTAAAAGTACTTGAGATGAAGCTATATTGAGTCCTTGAACAGTTATTCTGACATCGTTACCCATTGGCTGAATCAAAACATGGTCAATGTTGCTTGCATTGTTATAGACGGTATTAACAGATTTTGACGGAATAATATTTTTTAAATCAATGAGCATTTTATTGTTCATGGGGGCAAGGGTTTTAATAGGCACAGCTTGGTCGGTATGAATTGTTATTTCATAAGAATCATTGAAAGGTTTAATTTCAATACCATTCAAAACAGCCTCTACAGCTTGTGCTTTAGGCATTACGATAAAGAAAACAAGTAATATTATTAATAACCCTAAACAGCGTTTCAAAATTTTATCCATCCTCACTCACTACTCCCCTATATTTTTCCCAAAATTGTTTACATGACTAGAATAGCTGTTTTGGCAATTCAAATCATCGTCCAAGGGGTTTATAAACAAAAATAGACCGACTGGTCTATTTTTAGAAATTATATAATCTTTTTCAAGAATTCTTTGAAAATAGTCCACCACTTGGATGAAACATCTCCTGCATTATTGGCGTTTATACCTTGTCTTGTTTGACAATCCACAATCATCATATGAGCGTCAGCTCCTGCTCTATCGATATTTAAGAGTTGAAATCCTTCGATTTCTTGGATTAAGCGATTATCAATAGCATCAATATCACCGACTTTAAAAGCATCTATGATAGTATTTGCTTCGTCTTGTATATGTTCAGGGATTATAAATACTATTCTGGCTTGGCTGTGTTTATCATTATAGATTTTGCCGAGTTCATAAAGATTTTTCAAATGTTGTTTTTTCTCGGCAACATTAGTAACATCACGCATAATAACTTGTATGTTATCTATTTTTATTTTGTCAATGGCGTTTAAGTTATATGCTTTATTCATGGCATCATCGAAATAAGCAGTAAATTTTTCAGGACCTATATTTTTAGGTGTAGCTTTAAGTCCGCTTTTAGGTACACCTCCTAAAATATTAGAAGATTTGAATAATTTATTTTTATTTTTATAGATTAATACACCGCCTGCGGTTAATCCGCCTAAAACTAAAAATGTTTTTAGGAGAGAAGATCGGTTTTTCTTCTCAACAGGTTGTTCGACTTGATTTTTTGAACTCATATAAGAATCATAATCAGGCAATTCAGGCATTAAATTCCTGCTTTCGGGTGTTATTGCCGATAATAAACCGCGTGAATCTTTAAATTTTGAACCGTGTTTGTCAGCATAAGGATTATTTGATATTTCAGCAGGAGTCATCGCCATAGGTGTTTCAGCTGCTATATCTTGTGCACCGAAGGTCAGATTTTTATATTTAATATTTGAAGCGTTAATTCCAACCATATTTTTGCCTTTACTAACTTGTATTCATGATAAAAAAAAATATAACTAAAATTGCTTAGAATTCATTACATGTTAATTTTTTGTAACATGTACATAGCTAAACGATCTTGCGGGTGTGAAATATAAGACAGCCTTGGTTAAAGGGGGACTTATATTGAAACTGGACGAGAAACTTTAAAATTCAAATTCTTACAAAATTTAACTTTTTAAATAACTTTCAATAAATCCTTCAAGATTTCCATCCATTACAGAGTCGACATTTCCGACTTCATACCCTGTACGAAGGTCTTTAACCATTTTATAAGGGTGGAAAACATAAGAGCGTATTTGACTGCCGAAATTGACATCCATAGCCTCGCCTTTAAGTTCGGATAATTTTTGAGCATGCTCGGCTTGTCTTATAGCCAAAAGTTTTGAAGCCAAAAGCTGCATGGCAATGTCTTTGTTTTTGAGCTGTGAGCGTTCTTGTTGGCATCTAATGACAATCCCCGAAGGTTTGTGAGTGATTCTGACTGCAGTTTCAACTTTGTTTACATTTTGACCGCCTGCACCGCCTGAACGCATTGTTTCAAATTCAATTTCATCGGGTGGGATTTCAATTTTTTTCTCTATATCATCGATAATCGGCGAAACCTCACACGCTGCAAAACTTGTCTGGCGTTTGTCATTGGCGTTAAAAGGAGAAATTCTGACCAGTCTGTGAACACCTTTTTCAGCTTTTAGATAGCCAAAAGCATATTTGCCCGAAATTCTAAGTGAAATACTTTTTAAACCTGCTTCTTCTCCATCGGATGAATCTGTGATTAAAACTTCCCATCCCTTAGATTCGCAATATCTTGAGTACATTCTAAAGAGCATCTGTGCCCAATCTTGAGCATCTGTTCCGCCGGCTCCTGCATTGATGGTCAAAAGTGCATCGCAAGGGTCATATTCGCCACCAAGCATCCTTTCAAATTCCCACTGGGCAAGTTCTTTTGAAAGTTTTTGCAGATTGTCTTTTGCTTCAACAATAAGACTTTCATCGTTTTCTTCTTCTGAAAGTTCAAGCAAAATTTGTGTATCTTCAAAAAGACTTTCCCACTCAGATTGTTGGGACAAAGTTTTTTTCAGGTCATTTAAATTTTTGGACAAATCGCCTGCTTTTTTTTGGTCATTCCAAATATCAGGTTCTTGCAGTTGTTTTTCTAAAGAGGCAATATCAGAGTTTAATTTGTCTGAGTCAAAGACACTCCTTGGCAAAAGAGAGTTTTTGGCTTATTTCGTCTATACTTTTTTTTATTTCTATATCCATTTTATTTCCCGCAACATTTTTTGTATTTTTTCCCGCTTCCGCAAGGACAAGGGTCATTTCGCCCGATTTTTTCTTCGTTATTTGTCATTTGCACAAATTTTTCCATTGCTCTTGAAAGATTTGTCTCATGGTCATCTGTTACAAAATCCACATGAACTCTTGCTCTGAAAAGATATGCAACAGATTCTCTTTGGATTTCAAACATCATAGAATTGAACAAATCAAAAGCTTCTTTTTTGTATTCGATAAGTGGGTCTTTTTGCCCGTAAGCACGCAGGCCGATACCTTCTCTAAGCATATCTATATCATGGAGATGGTCTATCCATTTGTTGTCTACGATTTTAAGAAGAATATCTTTTTCAATCATTCTCATGATATTTTCATTTGGATTTTCAGCAAGTTTTTCATAAGTTGAAATAATAAGAGCTTCATGTTGTGCGTAAGCTTCTTTTGCAAGGAAGATTAATTTTTCTTGCATTTCATCAAATTTCATATTTCGAATATCGTCGACAGATAGCTGTGCAAGTTGCGGAATCGTCGCATGAATCGAGGTAACAAGCCCTTGGAGGGATTCTTCGTCATATTCAAGAGGGGTCATTTCTGCATTAAAATATGTTCTGATGATGCGTTGTATTTCGCATTCTATCATATACAAAATATCTTCCCTAAGGTCTTTGCCTTCAAGAACTTTTCTTCTTTGAGAATAAAATCTTTCACGTTGTTGATTCATCACATCATCATATTCAAGAACATGTTTTCTCATATCAAAGTGATATGTCTCCACTTTCTTTTGTGCTGATTGAATTTGACGAGTGATAAGAGGCGATTCGATTGCCATGGTTTCTTCGATATTGAGGCTGTTCATAATCGCAAAAACTTTATCGCCACCAAAAATTCTCATCAAATTATCTTCTAAAGATAAGAAAAATCTTGTTGAGCCCGGGTCTCCTTGTCTTGCGGCACGACCTCTGAGCTGATTGTCTATACGGCGTGATTCATGGCGTTCTGTGCCTATGACGTGCAATCCGCCGGCTTGAATTACTTCTTCATGCTCGTTTTTAGTAAGGGTAAAAGCTTCATCAAGAGTTTTTTGTCTATATTCTTGATAATTTTCATCGGTTGATTTTATTCCTTTTTGTTCAAGCAATTCTTTTGCCAAAAATTCGGGATTTCCGCCAAGCAAAATATCTGTTCCTCGTCCTGCCATATTTGTAGCTATTGTTACAGCTCCTTTTCGACCTGCTTGCGAGATTATTTGGGCTTCTTTGGCATGGTGTTTGGCGTTTAAGACATTGTGGTTCAGACCTCTTTTTTTGAGTATAGAAGAAATTAATTCTGATTTATCAATACTTATTGTTCCGACAAGAACAGGGCGACCTTTTTTGTTCTGTTCGATAATTTCATCGACCACAGAAAGGTATTTTTGACGTTCTGTTTTGTAGACAATATCAACCAAATCTTTTCTTTGGTCAGATTTATTTGTCGGAATTTGTGTAACTTCCAAATTATAAATTTTACCGAATTCCGCCTCTTCTGTCATTGCAGTACCTGTCATTCCAGATAATTTGGGGTAAAGTCTGAATAAATTTTGGAATGTGATACTTGCAAGAGTTTGTGTTTCATCTTGAATTTTGACATTTTCTTTGGCTTCAATCGCTTGATGCAAACCGTCAGACCATCTTCGACCTTGCATCATTCTTCCTGTAAACTCGTCTACAATAACGATTTCGCCGTCTTTTACGACATAATCGGTATCACGTTTGAAAAGTTCATTAGCTTTTAATGCTTGTAAAAGATGATGTGCATATTGATGAGAAGAATCGAATAAATCTTCGATTTTAAGTAATTCTTGGGCATGGTCTATGCCCTCTTCTGTCAAAATTACATTTTTATTTTTTTCTTCAACGGTATAATCTAGTTCTTTTTTAAGTTTTGGGGCAACTTTTGCCATTGTTTTGTAGGTTTGTGCGGATTGTTCAAGTCTTCCGCTAATAATAAGAGGTGTTCTGGCTTCATCAATCAAAATACTGTCGACTTCATCAACAATCGCATAGTTGTAGGGTCTTAGGACACATTGGTCAATACTTGCAGCCATATTATCACGCAGATAATCAAAGCCAAACTCGTTATTTGTGCCGTAAGTTATATCGCAAGCGTAAGCTGCTTTTTTTCGTTCAAAACTGCCAAAATCGTTGTCTCCTGAAAGGACTAGACCAACGCTTAAATCTAAAAATTTGAAAATTTGCCCCATCCATTCGCTATCACGTTTGGCAAGGTAATCATTGACTGTAACTATATGTACACCTTTGCCGGACAGAGCATTCAGGTATGCAGGAGCGGTTGCAACGAGGGTTTTTCCTTCACCTGTTCTCATTTCTGAAATTTGACCTTGATGAAGAATGATTCCGCCCAAAAGTTGTACATCATAATGACGCATATTAAGAACTCTTTTCCCTGCTTCTCTTACTGTTGCAAAAGCTTCAGGAAGAATGCTCTCAAGGACTTCAGCTTCGATTGCTAAATCTGTTTTTAAATCATCAGAAAATTTGCGAGTTGCAAGACGAGCTTTGAATTCTGCAGTTTTAGCTTTTAATTCATCGTCTGAAAGTTTTGAAAATTCTTCCTCAAAAGAGTTAATATATTCGATTATAGGCTGGATTTTTTTGATTTTTCTTTCATTTCCGTTACCTAAGATTTTTGTTAATAAATTAAGCATTTAGTAGTTTTTCCAATTATTTTTTTCAATAAAAAAATTTTAGCACAAAATATTTGGCAATAGTAATCACCCTAGTTGGGTAGTAACAGATTGATGTTGTTTAACTTTGTTTGAAATTATATTGCTTGTAACACCTGCGATTTTGACATTTCCGGCTATAATAACTGCATTTATTAAATAATGTAAAAAAGCTAACCCCAAACTTTTTTTTGCAAATTTCAGTTCTTGAGGAGAAGTTTTATTTTTTAAAAAATGTATGGCTCTTTTGGAGGCAAGTCCTTCTTCAAATAATAGAGGCAATTGGCTCAAAAGAACTATTTCGAGTGCATGTTTCTTTGTAAAATTCAGAGCGGATTTCTTTTTATCTTTTTTTCCATTTTTCCTTTCGTTATTAAATAATGATATACCTAAAGTTAATGGGTATAAAATAAGAGATCCTAATTGATTCAATAAAAATACTTTTTTCCCGAAAAATTTATAATTAACAGCATGCCCTATTTCATGAAATACTGCGTGCCCTAATTTTTTTTCCGGCATAAATATGAGATTTGCTTTTGAAAGAAAATTGGCATTTTTGCCTTCTTTTATTTTAGTTAAACGCTCTCTCACCGTTTTTGTAGGTGAAAGTGTAATTTTTCCTATTATATCTATTATTATTTTTTTTATAGTGGGTTTTGGTTCTGTTTTTTGAGAAATTATCTTGTTAAAAATTTTTTCTGTTAAATAAATAATTCTCAAACCTTTAGGATTGGCGTTTGTTTTTGGCAAAATATTATTTTCCAATAGCATTTTTTGTACTAAAGCATAATTTTTTTCTTGGTCAGTGAAATATTGTGAAGGTTTGAAAAAATATTTTGCAAAAGGTTTGTTAATAAATAATTTCAATAGTTTAGTTAATGAATAAAAAACACTATAGCCGCCAATAATAGCCAAAGATTTTTCTTTTATTGTGCCGCTGATTTTTTCTTTATTCGAAAAACCTTCGCTGGGGGAAGATTTTTTGAAGGTAATATTTTTTTTTGAAAAATCAATGTTGTTATTAGCGTTTATCAAATTTTTAACTTTCACATATTTAATTGGCAACAATTATAAGTTAGAAAATTAAATTATTTGATATAGAAATTGTAAAATATTGTAAAACTATTTACAATTCTTTTTGCAGTGATTTGACAAAATCGATATTCAAAACCTCATGAACTCTTTTGATTCCTGCAAAAATCGGCTCAATTTGGGTGTAAATTTTGTTTAATAATTCCTGATAATTTTTGTTTACAGGAGTGGGTTTGCCTTTGGCTATGGCATCTAAGAATACTTGAACATTTTGAGGTTTTTGGGTTTTTTGCAAAAAATAATTTGAATTTGCGATAGATTTTCGAGCAGGAACAATAAGCCCGTCTTTGGTGAAATTTCTAGACATTTTTTCAGAAGATAAAAATAAAATCAGTCTCCATGCGGCTCTTTTGTTTTTTGATTTTTTACTCATCGCCCATCCTGAAGCATCAACATCTACAATAGAGCCTGCAATCCCTGCCGGGAAAGGAGCTATATCCCAGTTGAATTTGGCATCTTGTCTAAATCTCGGAACAGCCCATCTGCCGTTTAGGTGCATGGCTATTTTCCCTTGAATAAAAAGTTGGGCGTTGGTATAACTGCCTTTTTGGGCATCAGAAGGTGTTACGTTATAAATATTTTTCAAGTCGGCATAAAATTGCAAAGCATCTTTTGAAGCAGTTGAATCAATCATTATGCATCCATTTTCATCTATAATTCCGCCATTGTTGCTCCATAAAAACGGAAGCCAAAACAAGGCATCTTTTTCAAATCCAAATCCCCAATTATCCTGATTTGTGAGAAGTTGTGCTTTGGTCAAAAAATCGTTTGTCGTCCAATTTGAAGTCGGATATGGAATATTATTTTTGTCAAAAAGGTCTTTGTTATAATAAATGACTAAATTGGAAATATCGCGAGGAACAGCCCAAATGCAGTCGTTATAACTGAAAGCTTTTACGGCATTGGTATAAAAATCTTTTCTGTTAACAAAATAAGGATTCAAATTTTCAAAAGCACCGTTTTGATAATATTTTAGACCATTTATGTTATTAACGAAAATAACATCAGGCGTTGAATTTGTAATAATTAAAAGGTGCAATTTTTGAAAATAATTTTGTGGAATATGAATCAATTCCACATCTATATCAGGATTTTTTTGTTCAAATTCATAAATTGCCGATTTAAGTATTTTTATTTCACTTTCTGAACCCCAAGAAGAAAATTTGATGACAGTTTTTTTAATTTCAGGCTGTGTTATAGCGGCAGGATTATTTTTAGGGATTATAACATCTTTTTTTTTACAACCGGCTATAGTAAAAATCATTATAAAAATAATAAAGATTTTGAGAAAAATTTTCATTAGATATCCATCAAATATTTTACACTATTTTCTTTTACTTCGACTAAACCTCTCCAGCTGTCTAATTTTATCATATAGACATCTCTGCCGGGTTTCGAGTCAATTTTCCTGACTTTATTGAATTTTTGGGCTTTTTCCAATTCCATAATTACAATTTCAGTATTGTTCATCAGGCAAATCAAATTTGTTGAATCATTTTTTTGGGTCAATATGAATTTTAGATTTTCTGCTATTTCAAAAGAATCAATTATCCCTGAATTTCCGGATTTTTCAGAAGAAGTTTCTTCTTTTGGTTTTGATTTTTCTTGCGTTTGAAGAGATTCTTCTTTTTGAGATTTAGATTTGGGCTTGTTAGATTTTTTAGGTTCTTCTTTTTTTTCTTCCACCAAAACAACTTCTTCCACCATAAATTCAAAATCTTCATCATCTCTGTCAAAATCATCTTCATTGCCGTAAGATTTGTTTTTGGAAAATTTTGAAGAAGTTTGACGTTCTTTCGGATGATGCCCCAAAATTTCTGACAAAGAACGACGTTTTTTCTTTGTGGTTTTTTGGGCTTTTTCTATTTCATCCAAAAATTGTTCTTCTTTTGAAGGACCTTCTTTTTTTTCTTCTTCAAAGCGATTTTTGGTTAATTGCATAGTTTTTATAAGCAACACAAAAAGTATAATAGGGAAAATAACTATACTTAAGGCAACCCACAAGAAATTCTTTTTGACAGGAGCATAAGTTTTTCCTGTAGAGCCGGCAGGCATTTCTTCGATTGGATCGATATCATCTATGTCCATTTCTTTCAAAATTTTGTCGACATCAGAAGGAAGCTCGATATCTCGTGAGTCTTTTTTGGGCTTATTTTGTTTGGATTCTTCAAATTTTAAAGTTTTCTCAACTTTTTTGGTCAATATAGTAGTTTTTACTTTTAGTGGTTTTGATTGATTATTTACGGGTTCTTTTTGTTTAGTGTCGGCAATATTGATAGTAGGCACAAGCTCTTCGGGTTGTTTCACGACGGATGAAGCTATTGAACAATAGCTTGTTGCTGTAATGATTAAGATTAAAGTTAAGATTTTTTTCATAGAATAACCTACCAAATGTATGAAAAATGTTTTAATATGTTTTAATAAAGTTTACTATATAATATAATAATACTTGAAAAAATTTTAAAAAAACAAAAATATTTAAAAAAAGGTAAAAAAATGTCATCTGACCTGAACGAGCCAAGTATAGAATCTAAGCATAAAATAGAATTAAAGACTAAAGAGCAAGAAAATAAAAATTTACAAACAGTTTACAAAACCAGAGCTATTGTTCGAGCCTTGATTGCAAATATTGCGATAGCGTTTATAAAATTAGTTTGTTGGTTCTTCTCGAAAAGTACGGCAATGTTTGCTGAATCTATTCATTCTTTGCTTGATAGTTTCAATAGTTTTTGTCTTTTAATCGGAATAAAAAGAGGCTCTCGTCCTGCGGATTCGGCACATCCTTTCGGATATGGATTAGAAGCTAATATTTGGGCTTTATTTGCAAGTTTGTTGATGTTAGTGGGTACTTTTGCTTCTATAAACAGCGGAGTTGAAAAACTTATTCATCATGATGAAATTAATAATCTTTTGCAAAATTATCATTTTATAGCGATAGCTCTTGTAGGGAGTATATTTTTCGAAATTTGGGCGGTTAAAAGTGCAACTTATGCGGTTTTAAAGGAAATGGATGTCGTTGTTCCTAATGCTTTTGTAGGTTTTTGGCGTTCTGCCAAATTAATCGGAAAAATCAAAAGTCCTACTACAAAATTCGTTTGGTACGAAGATACAGCAGCACTGGCAGGCGTTATAGTCGCTTTTATTGCAATTACAATCTCAAAATTCGGCATGCCCCCAGAGTATGCTTATATTCCTGATGCGATTGCATCTATAATTATTGGTTTAATTTTGTTGCTTTTGGCTTTCTATCTTCTGAAAAATAATATTAACTTTCTTACAGGGAGTGCAGCAGGGGCACAAACAGAGCAATTTATAAGAGAAATAGCCAATAATGTGCATGGCGTTGCAAGTATTCACGACCTCAAAACAATGGATATGGGACCATCTGGTCTTTTAATAAATTTAGAAATAGAAGTTAATCCTGATATCCAAATCAAAGACGCTGATGATATTGCAGAAAGAGTCGAGTATTTAATCAGAGATAAAATCAAAAATATTGCAGATGTTACAATAGAAATGATTGCAAATGATGTTGAAGATAACTGGGAAGATAAATTTCTTCAAGTGGTAGACGAAGGGAAAAAACTTGAGCTTTTGACAAAAAATGAATCAAAAATTCTTCAAAGATTTTTTGATTTCATAAATACTACCGCTGCCGAAATTATGGTTCCAAGAACGCAGGTAGTTTTTGCCGATATTGATGATGGCGTCAGCGAAATCATAGATATAATAATAGATTCAGGTCATACAAGAATTCCTGTTTACAGAGATAATATAGATAATGTTGTCGGCGTTGTTAATGCAAAAGATGTCTTAAAGGCAATCAAAAATCAATGCAATTATGAGACAAAAATCGAATCTCTTGTGAGAGAAATCCATATTATTCCCGAGACAAAACCGATTTCTGATTTGCTTAATGAATTTACTTCAACAAAAATTCAATTTGCAGTAATTGTAGATGAGCATGGCGGTGTTGCGGGGATTATTACAATTGAAGATATTTTAGAAGTTATTGTCGGCGAGATTTATGATGAATTTGATAAAGTTCAAGGTGCCGAGTATCAAAAAATTGATTCAAAAACAATCAAATTCGATGCTACAATGGATATAGAAGACATTAATGAAAAATTCGATTTAGATTTATCGACCGAAGACTATCAAACAATCGGAGGTTATGTTTTCGGGCTTTTAGGCAGAGAGCCGGAGGCCGGCGATAGAGTCGAAGAAGGCAATTTAGAATTTGTGATTGACAGTGTCAACGGGCACAAAATTGAAAGCTTGACCGTAATAAAAAAAGGCGGTTTTTCAGAAGTGAAAAAAGATTAGTCCTTGATATTTTGCTTTGTAACAATCTTTTCAATTGCTGAAGTAAAAAACTGTACAAGTTAGTTTGAACGATATTATAATCTTATAATGAGAGAGGGAATTTAAAAAAATGGACATAATGATTTCTTTTGTAACAATGGGATTGGTTTATTTCGGTATCAGCAATATTTTTCCTGCAATAAAATAAAACAACTATAATTTTTTTAAAAAGTTGTTTTTTTACAAGTTTTGTTTAGTAAAAAAGGGAATAAAAAATGGCAATTAAAGAGAAAGAAACAATAGGCGTAGACAGAAAAAAAGCTCTGGAAATGGCTATTGAAAAAATAGAAAAAGATTTCGGTAAAGGTTCAATTATGTGTCTTGGCGAAAGACCTTCAGTCAGCGTTGAAGCTATTTCAACAGGGGCTTTGCCTTTAGACATAGCACTTGGAGTCGGCGGAGTACCAAGGGGCAGAATTATTGAAATTTATGGACCTGAAAGTTCAGGAAAAAGTACACTTGCACAACATCTTGTTGCAGAAGCACAAAAAAGCGGTGGTATAGCTGCATATATAGATGCAGAGCATGCCCTTGATCCTGAATATGCAAAAGCTTTGGGAGTAGATATTGACAGTATGTTGATTTCTCAGCCTGATACAGGTGAACAGGCTCTTGAAATTACAGAAGAACTTGTTCGTTCTGGAGCTGTGGATATTATTGTTATAGATTCAGTTGCAGCACTTGTGCCGAAAGAAGAAATTGAAGGCGAGATGGGCGATAAGCACATGGGACTTCAGGCAAGACTTATGAGCCAAGCACTTCGTAAGCTTACAGGGATTGTAAACAAAACAAGAACGACTGTAATTTTTATTAACCAGCTTCGTTCAAAAATAGGCGTTATGTATGGCAGCCCAGAGACGACAACAGGCGGAAATGCTCTTAAATATTATGCCAGCGTACGTTTGGACATCAGACGAATCGAAACCATGAAAAAATCTGATGGTGAAGAATACGGTAATAAAGTCAGGGTAAAAGTTGTAAAAAATAAAGTTGCTCCGCCTTTTAAAAAAGCTGAATTTGAAATAATTTATGGCAAAGGAATTTCAAAAACAGGCTGTGTGCTTGATATGGCGGTCGAAATGGATATCATCAAAAAATCAGGGACATGGTTTAGTTATGGTGAAGAAAAAATCGGGCAAGGCAAAGACAAAGCCAGAACTTTCTTGGAAGAAAGTCCTGAAATTCTAAAAGAAGTCGAAGCTTTGGTTTTGGCAAAAATAAAAGCCGATAAAGAAGTATAAGTTATAATTTGAAAAATCTTCCCACAATGTGATAAAATTAAAATTACGATTTTAATTCAAATCAGAATTTTATTATAAATTTAAAAAATGTTATATAGATAAAAAAGGAGTTAGGACAATCGACGCATTAGTTATAACTTTAAGCGTTATTTTAGCTATATTTGCAATCTTGAGTGTATTTTTGTTTGTTGATGCTCGAGTTAATAAGTCTAAAATTACCGAATTAAAGAAAGATTTCGAAGAACAAGCCAAGTTAAAAGAAAAAGAAGCTCTTATTTCTGCTAAGGAAAAACTTCAAAACCAAAGAGATGAGTTTGAAAATGAAGCCCGCGAAAGAAGAAATGAGATTTCTAAACTTGAAAACAAACTGGCAATGAAAGAAGACAAACTTGAAAATAAAGAACAAGAACTTACTGATAAGGATGTTGAATTACAAAGAAAATCAGACGAGCTTTTAGACAGAGATGCAGAGCTTTTTGAACTTATCGGCAGACAAAAAACAGAACTCGAAAGAGTTGCCAATATGACTCAAGAAGAAGGAAAAGCTATCTTGATGCAAAAGCTTGAAGATGACCTCAAAATGGAAGCAGCACAACGTATCAGACAAAATGAAGAACATATAAAAGAAGTTTCTGAAAATAAAGCACAGGATATTTTGACAACAACTATGCAAAGATGCGTAATGGATCAAGTAGTCGAATCAACTGTTTCGGTAGTTAATTTGCCGAATGATGAAATGAAAGGTCGTATTATAGGTCGTGAAGGTCGTAATATCAGAGCTCTTGAGACTTTTACAGGAGTGGATTTGATTATTGATGATACCCCAGAAGCTGTTGTCTTATCTTGTTTTGACCCTGTAAAGCGTGAAATAGCACGTTCAGCACTTGAAAAACTTGTCGCTGACGGGCGTATTCACCCTGTAAGAATAGAAGAAATGGTCGAAAAAGCCAAAAAAGAAGTTGAAGAAAAAATGTATCAAGAAGGCGAAAGTGCAGCTCTTGAGCTTGGTGTAATGAATCTTCACCCTGATATAATAAGGACTTTGGGAAGATTATATTACAGAACAAGCTATGGGCAAAATGTTCTTAAACATTCACTTGAAGTTGGATATTTGGCGGGCATGCTCGCTGATGAAATCGGTGTCGACTCTAAAGCTGCAAAGCGTGCAGGACTTTTGCATGATATCGGAAAAGCATTAGACCAAACCCAAGAAGGTACTCATATCCAACTTGGGGTCGATTTTGCCAGAAAATACGGCGAGAATGATTTGATTTTGAATGCAATTGAAGCACACCATGATGATGTAGCGACAAATAGTATCGAGGCTGTTTTAATCAAAATAGCAGATGCTATGAGTGCCGGAAGACCTGGTGCAAGACGTGATACACTCGAAATTTATATCAAGAGAATTCAAAAACTTGAAGAAATTGCAACAAGTTTTGAAGGTATCAAACGCTCTTTTGCAGTTCAAGCCGGTCGTGAAGTCAGAGTCATTGTTGAACCTACTGTGTTTGATGATATGAAGGCGGCACAACTTGCCAGAGATATCGTCAAGCGTATTGAATCAGAGCTTGATTATCCGGGACAAATCAGAGTAACCGTAGTTAGAGAAGTCAGAACGACAGAAATAGCAACATAATGTCAGATTTAGTTAATATATTATTTTTGGGAGATGTCGTGGGCAGACCCGGCAGAAGGGCAGTCAAAGAATTTCTCAAAAAGATAGAAAATGACTTTGAAAGTATAAAAAATCAAGGCTTAATGCAAGTTAAGCCTGATTTTATTATTGTGAATGTCGAAAATGCTTCGCATGGATTTGGGCTTACTCGCAAAAATCATAATGAATTTTGCGAACTCCCGATTGATTTGTTCACCTCGGGCAATCATATTTGGGATAAAAAAGAAATTTTTGAATATATAGAATATAGCGAAAAACTTATTCGTCCCTTGAATTATCCTGCAACTGTCCCAGGTGTGGGATACAGGATAGTCGAAAAAGACGGTGTAAAAATCGCGGTGATTAATCTCTTAGGTAAAGTTTTTATGCCTGATATAGACAGTCCTTGGGATGCTTTAGAAAAAGTTCTTTCTGTTATAAAAGAAGACACCGATATTATTTTGGTAGATTATCATGCAGAAGCAACAGCTGAAAAAATGGCATTTGCGTATTTTGCTGACAGCTTGGGAGTGAGCGGATTTTTTGGAACGCATACACATGTACAGACAGCGGATGAAAAAATCCTCAAAAATGGCTGTGCATATATTACAGATGCAGGATTTTGCGGTGCTTCAGAGGGTGTAATCGGCATGGAATTTGAAAATTCTTACAAGCGTTTACGCACTTATTTGCCTGACAGATTTGATGTGGCGGATTTAGATTTGGCCGAAGTCAATGGCGTAATGGTCGCTATAGACAAGAGCAAATTTTGTGCCACCGACATAAAAAGAATTAAGTATGTAGTTGATTTTAAGAAGGAAAAAGAGAATATGGAAGGATAAGAAAGTGAAGATTGATTTACACGTTCACAGCACCTACTCTGACGGGACTTTTGACCCTAAGGAGGTGGTAGATAGTGCTATTGAGCTTGGTCTGACAACGATTGCAATCACAGACCATGACAATGTGCTGGGGTATTGTAGTGCCAAAAAATATATTGAAGAAAATGGAAAAACCCTGAATGTAATTCCGGGAATTGAGGTTAATACTTTTTATAAGAAGCAAGAAGTTCATATTCTCGGGTATTTTATGGATTTTGAGAATTCTGATTTTCAGCAAATGATTGAAAAACAGCAAAAAGCCCGTAGGGCTCAAGCGAAGGAAATTGCAAAAAAGCTCCAAAAAATAGGTATAAATGTTCTTTATGAAGATATAAAAAAATGCACAATTGAAAACAGCAGTATAGGTCGTCCTCATATTGCCAAAGCTATTTCTCAAAAAGGCGGAACTTCAAGCGTGGCGGAGGCTTATTCAAAATATATTAATGATTCTTCGCCAGTTTATGTCCAAAGAAAAACAGTCTCTCCTCATGAAGCTGTCGAAATAATTTATGATGCTGGCGGAATCCCTGTCATTGCACATCCTTGCGATGTTGATAATGCCCAAGAGCTAATAGAAGAGCTTATGAGCTATGGTTTGCGTGGCATCGAGGCATATCATCGCAAGCATACGCCTGCAATTATCGAATATTTTTGTTCTTTGGCAGAAAAGTATGACCTGATAGTTACAGGGGGGTCGGATTTTCATAGTCCGTCTTTGTATTCAGGGCAGGTGATTATGGGCAAAAACTTTGTCCCGCCGAAGATTCTTGAAGAATTGGAGCTTGAGAAAAAAAGAATAGAGATTGCAAAGAGTTAAATTGTTAATAAATGATAAAAGATTTTAATGAATTAGAACCACAAATAATTGATTGCATTAACGAAATAGATAAATATCTCGAATCTAAAAAATAAAACGTCATGCTGAACTTGTTTCAGCATCTCACCATTTTTGCTCCGCAGGGGATTTTATCCAGAGGTACTTTTTTGAAAAAGTACCCAAAAGCTTCCGCCTGTTATCGTTCATAAGTTTCTAAACTCATCTCGCTAGGCTCGCCAAGAAGTTCTCGCCCACTTCGCTCGATTTCGCTAAGAAACTTTTATTCACTTGCCACAAGGCGGAGAGATTTGAGGTTACCCAATTAAAGTTTGGTCTTTCTCCTCCTTTAGTATGAGATTTGTTTAATAAATTAAAACTGTGGCAACGTACTGCCGATAACCCGAGCAGAGTATATGTTTTAGGTTAAAAGCAAAATGACGCAGTTTTATGCAGGTACAACTTCATATATGCCATCCGCTTATCAGAGCGGAACTAAACTTGCCCAACAGGGACAAGACGGTAATCAACAGCAAACTGCACCCAAAAATCCTCATGATATAAATATTTCTCAAATTCTAGTGGACTTTAGAAATACAATAGCTTCAATAGGTGCTCCGCCTGATGTTGAGCAAAAAGTTAATGAATATATTTCTTTAGTTGAAGTCGAGTCTAATAAAGAAATCCCTAGACAAGAAACCATAGTTACAAATTTAAAAACAGCTTCAAAAATGCTTGATGAGTACATTTCAAAGACTCTCAATAAGCCCTCGAGTGTAGTTCAAGACTGGATGGACGCATTTTTGTTGCAAAAAGTTGATTACAAAGCAGATGCAACTAAAGCTGATATTCCGGCTTCTAAGCAAATTGAAGCCGAAATGAATTTGGCTAATCCGCAACTAAAACAAAATGCGAATTCTGCTGTCAGTGATTATAACAGTTATCAAAATCAAGCAAATTTAAAACATAGAAATGTTCAATCAAATCAGAAACATGCTTTAAAAATTCCTGTTCAACAGGACCCACAAATACAAGCTCCTCAAAGTCAAGAAGAAAAAGTCCAAGAAGAAAAACCTAAAAAAAGAGTTAAATTCGCCACTCCTGACGGAAAAATAGTTCAAGGAGACAAAGTGGTCGGAGAAAAAACGCAAGACGGTACAACAAAAATTTATTCTGCGGAAGAAGCTGCCCAAAAAACTTTTGAAGCTCAAGCAGAGCCTAAAGTAGTTTATGCAGAAACTTCTGTTCGACAAGTGCAAAATACTATTGTTGAGCCTAAAAACGATGTGATTTCAAAAAATTCTATGATTCAAAATTTTTATGAAAAAGCAAAAGAATATCTGCAAAAAGGTGAATCCGAAAAAGCTTTGGACAGTTATAAAAAAACATATAATTATGCTAAAAAATCTAATGACAAAAATGCTCAAGCTTATATTATTCAAGGAATCGGTGAAAGTTATGACGAGCTTAATAATCTTCCGAGAGCTGCAAAATGTTTTAATAAAGTTGTAAAAAGCACAAATGATACGACTTTGAAAGCTACAGGGCACAATAGTCTTGGCGAAGTTTACGATGAATCAGGCAAATTTGAACTCGCTATGGATCATTATTTCGAGTCATTAGCTTTGAACGGTGAAGAAGATAATACTGCAAAACAAGCTCAAACCCTCAATAATATAGGTAAAATGCACACAAGTCGTTATATGTCGAAAGAAGCAATCGATTTTTATAAATTGGCACTCACCATGGCAAAACAAAATACCCCCGATATTTCAACGATGGGAAGTGTTTTGAATAATACGGCAAGTGCTTTTGAATCTTTGAATAAACCTCAAAGTGCTTTGAAATATTATCAAAAATCTTTAGTTTGTGCGAATAAAGCCAATGACAAAGAGATAGCTTCACAATCTTACGAAAAAGCAGCTGATTTGATGTTGAATATGAATAGACCGCAAAAAGCTCAAAGCCTTTATAAAAAAGCTTTGCAAGAGGCTTTGAATATGAAAGATTCAGAACAAATCAGAAATATTAAAGAAAAGATGGACGCTTTGGCAGCCTAGAAATAGATTTTGGTTTTTCAATCTATTCTTTGTGTCCTTTTAAAAACATAGCCAATTTTTTGTCAGCTTCTTGAAAATGATTTTTGACCCAATTTTCGATAAAAGCTTTCAAAGAAGGCAAGATTTTGTCTATGGATTCATAACTTGTAATTTCTTCTGAAATTTCTTTGTATTCTTCGATGAATTTTTCATGAGATAATTTATGAGATTCATATTCACTATAATCTAAAGATTTCATGTAATCTTCTTCTTTCGAGAAATGATTGCGAATATAGTTTTCTATAGAAATCAAAACATCCCATATATCATCTTGGGTTTTGCATTTGGAGTTCAGCTTATGTATTATTTTCAATAATTCTTCATATTGATTATCAAGTTTTGGAATACCAGTTTTTGCATCTTCTTTAAGAGTTTTCATCATGCTCTTAACCCCGAGAGTTCGTAATATTTATATTTTACACCATTTTTTAAAAAATGTGAATATTGATCTTATATATACAAATTTGGCTAAAGATGTTTTCTCTGTTAAAATTAATGAAAGTAGAGAACGGAGTTTGTAATGGCAAAAATTATTGATAAAAAGAGGCAGGATTATCCTTATTTGGATAGACCTGTTGAGATTTATACTCTTGATAATGGGCATAAAATCATTATTGCGAATAAACAAGGCGATTTGGTAAATATATCTACCTGGGTAAAAACAGGTTCTATTCATGAAGATGATAAGATTTCAGGAATTTCGCATTTTCTTGAACACCTTATGTTTAAAGGAACACCGACTTATCCTGCGGGTGATTTTGACAGAATTTTGGAAGCAAAAGGTGCAATTGTTAATGCTGCCACTTGGAAAGATTATACTTTTTATTATGTAACTTTGCCAAAAGGACAAGATGATAAAGATTTTGGGCTTGTTTTGGACTTGCATGCCGATATGATGCTAAATCCTATTTTACCGGAATTTGAAATTGGTCCGACGTTTAGTCTTGATGAGGACGCTCCCGAAAAAAGAGAGCGTTATGTGGTTATAGAAGAAATTAGAATGCGTGAAGATCAGCCTTGGACAAAGGTTTATAATGCTCTTAATCATTCTATGTACAAATGTCATCCTTATAAACGTGATGTTATCGGCACTGCTGATATTATCGCTTCTATGCCCAGAGATACTATCACGGATTATTACAAAAATTGGTACACTCCTGAAAATATGACGACCATTATTGTCGGTGAATTTGACGGGGATGAAATAATAGATGCTGTGGTAGAAAAATTTGAATTCCCCGAAAAAAGAATTTGCAAAAAACCGACTTGGGAGCAAGAAATTGCTCAAAATCAGACGGAATATATGGAAAATACTGCCAAAATTAATACAGGGTTTTTGATTTTTGGTTATCATGGAGCAAAAGCATCGAATTTGAGAGATACGATTTTGCTTGATATGGTTGGTATTATTTTGGGCGAAGGTAAAAGTTCTCGTCTTCAAAAACATCTGATAGAACAGCCAAAAGAGCCTATTTTCAATATGATTGGCTCTGACCAATATCATTTTAGAGACGGAAATACTTTTTTTGTGCAGGCAAATTTTCAACCTGAACATAAAGAAAAAGCGATAGAAGATATCAAAAAAGAAATCGAAGCTTTGTCATCTATCTCTGAAGATGAACTTAAAAAGGCCAAGAAAAAACTTAAGATACGCTTTGCTGATACCGCAGAGACTGTTTCTGAGATAGGCGAAACGATAGGTTATTATTTGACTGTTTGTGATGATTTGGGATTGTTTGCGGATTATTTGACAATTATGGATAGCATAAGTGTCGATGATGTCCAAAATGCCGTAAAAAATTATTTGAGCATCGACAAAGCCACTATTTCTGTTTTGATACCGGAGAAGGAATAAAAAATGAACAAATTTGAAAAATATACTTTAGAAAATGGCATTAAAACCATTATTCAGGTAATTAAAAATACCCCGAGAACTTCGTTTGATATTTTTGTCAGAGCAAATAACGAACTTTCTTCTATGCCTGGGCTTGCAAGTATTATGTCAAGGCTTCTCTTGCAAGGTACAAAGACTAAAACTCAAGAAGAAATCGCAGAGTTTATTGACGAAAACGGAATCGAGTTCAGTGTTGATGCCAAAAATGATTTTTTGCGTCTCCATGCTTATTGTTTGAACGAAGATTTTGCAGGCGTTTTAGATTTTGTGCAAGATATTTTGAATAATTCCACATTTGATTCAGTTGAAAAAGAATGTCTCAAAATGGAGGGTGAAATCAATGCGGAGTTGGATTCTCCAAGGGCAAAAGCAGTTGATAATCTTGCCAAAAATATATTTAAGAATCATCCTTACGGCAATACTTATACAGTTATTTTGGACAAAATTAAAGAAATAAACAAAGATGCTGTTATTACTTATTACAAAAATATTTTCACTCCTGAAAATATAAATATAGTTGTAGTAGGTGATGTAACGGAATCTGATATTTTGGCGAAGTTGAACCAAAATTTTGGTAATTTACAAAAAACAGAGTCAGGTTTACTGCCTTTTGAAGTACCGTTTTTGAAAGAAGATAAAGTTGTAACCATTGCAAAAGAAGATGTCCAACAGGCACAAGTCCTTCAAGGCTGGATTGTTTGTGCTATTCAAGATGATGATTATATTCCTTTAAGTATTTTGAATACAATTTTGGGCTCTGCCGGACTTAGTTCGAGACTTTTTGTTGAACTTCGAGACAAAAAAGGTCTTGCATACGTCGTAAGAAGTAGTTTTGATGCGATGAAAACCGCAGGATTATTTACGGTTTATATTGCAACAGAACCAAAAAATATTCAGATATGTTTAGACGGTTTCAAAGAAGAAATCGGCAAACTGCAGACAGAGCCTGTATCTGATAAAGAACTTCAGGATGCCAAAAACAATATCATAGGCAAACGCAAATTTTTCCACGAAACAAATTCCCAAAAAGCCTATTATTTAGGGTATTTTGAGAATATGGAGCTTGGTGCGGAGTTCGATGATTTGTTGGAAGAAAAAATTCAGGCTGTAACCAAAGAAGATATTTTGCGAGTGGCAAATAAGTATCTTTCAGGGGCTTCAGTAGTTTCTTTGCTTGCTCCGAGTGAGTTTTTGGGGCAGGAATAAAATGTAATTCCGAACTTATTTCAGAATTTTACCATTTTTGTTTGCCCTGCTCGGGCAGAGGAAACTTTTTAAAAAGTTTCACAAAACTCTCGCCTGTTCTCGTTCATACGTTTCTAAATTCATCTCGCTAGGCTGCGAAAGAAGTCCTCGCCTATTTCGCTCGATTTCATTAAGAAACGTTTATTCACTTGCCACAAGGCGAGTAAAAAATATTATTGGTCATAAATCCAGTGAAATCAACGCTTTTATATTACATTGTTAATGTAATTGTATTTACAATTATCAGAGACTTGGTATAATATATGAGTCGATAAAGACAGAAAGGAGAAGTCTATAAGGAAAAAACTTTCGAATATTGTTGTTAATGCAATGATACGAGAAACAGTCCATCAGATATTTGTTTATATTGTAAATAATTTGTTGGGATAAGGGTTTAAGCAAAAAAAGAGATTCGGAATTTTCCTTATCTCTTTTTTATTTGTGATGTTTTCCTACAATCTCTTTCTTTGGTTTATAATAATAGAGGACTTACAAGTAGGAAAATTAAAAATGCTAGAAGAAAAAAAAGATTACAAAAATACTCTGAATTTGCCGCAAACAACTTTGGAAATGCGTGCAAATGCAGCAAATAAAGAGCCTGAAATTCAAAAATTTTGGGAAACGCACAATATTTATGAAAAAAATATCGCCCAGCGTGATAAAACAAACAAATTCATCCTGCATGACGGACCTCCGTACTTGAGTTCCGACAAAATTCACATTGGTACGGCTTTGAACAAAATTTTAAAAGATATTTTAATCAAATATAAATCTCAAGCAGGGTTCTACTCACCTTATGTCCCAGGATATGACGCCCATGGTCTTCCTATCGAAAATGCAGTCGTAAAATCCATAAAAGGCGGTCGAGAATCCCTTAGTGCGGTCGAGCTTCGCAAACTTTGCAGAGAATTCGCAGCCAAAAATCTCAAAGGACAAGAATCAGACTTTAAACGCCTCGGTGTTTGGGGAAATTGGGAAAAACCTTATTTAACAATCGCTCCCGAGTTTGAAGCGGAACAAATCAGAGTTTTCGGAGAAATGTTTGAAAAAGGATACGTTTATAAAGGCCTAAAACCCGTATACTGGTGTGCAGACTGCGAAACAGCTCTTGCAGAGGCAGAAGTTGAATACGCTGACCATACTTCTGACAGTATTTATGTTCGTTTCAAATTTGATTGCGAAGATGCTAAAAAAATCTTCCAAAAAGCAGGTATATCAAGTGAAAAAGATATTTATGCGGTGATTTGGACGACCACTTCGTGGACAATCCCGGCGAATCTTGCAATCTCCGTTAATCCACATTTTGAATATTCGCTCCTTGAAAAAGACGGCGATGTTTATCTCATCGGAACAGACCTTATCGGGATTTTCACCGCAGGCGTTGAGTGGGAAGAATACAAAGTCATCGGAACTTTAAAAGGTGCTGAATTAGAACTTTTGAATACAACTCATCCGCTATATGAGCGAAAAAGTCCAATTCTTCTTGGCGAACATGTTACGACAGAAGCAGGAACAGGCTGTGTTCACACCGCTCCCGGGCATGGTCTTGAGGATTATGAAGTCGGTATGAAATACAAACTCGATGTTTTATCTCCTTTGAATAATCGTGGAATTTTTACCGCAGAAGCTGGAGAATTTGAAGGGATTCACTACAAAAAAGGTAATGCGGCAGTAATTGAAAAATTGCAGTTAAAAGGTGCTTTGCTTGGTCATAATAAGATTTCTCACAGTTATCCTCATTGCTGGAGATGCAAAAATCCTGTAATTTACCGTGCGACTCCTCAGTGGTTTGTCGATGTGGAATCTTTTAGAGACAAGGCAATGGAGGCAATTCGTAATGTGAATTGGATTCCAAAATCAGGCGAACAAAGAATAGGAAATATGGTCGCAGGGCGTTCAGATTGGTGTATTTCTCGCCAAAGAGCTTGGGGCGTGCCGATACCTGTTTTTTATTGCAAAGACTGTGAAGAATCAGTCGTAACACCCGAAACTATTTCTTATGTGGCAGAAATTTTTGAAAAAGAATCTTCTGATGCATGGTGCAAATATGAAGCCAAAGACTTTCTACCGCAAGGGTTTAAGTGTCCAAAATGCGGAAGTCAACATTTTACCAAAGAAAAAGATATTATGGATGTATGGTTTGATTCGGGAGTTACACATAGGGCAGTTGTGGAAAAAAGAGCCGAAGAACTGGGCAACACGCCTGTTGAGCTTTATCTTGAAGGCTCTGACCAACACAGAGGCTGGTTTCAGTCTTCACTTTTGACAAGCGTTGCTACAAAAGGCGTTGCACCGTATAAAGCTGTTTTGACGCATGGATTTGTGCTTGATGCTGAAGGCAAAAAAATGAGTAAATCCCTTGGAAATGTGGTTTCTCCTCATGAAATCATCAAAGTCTACGGTGTAGATGTACTAAGGCTTTGGGCGGCGAGCGTTGATTATACAAACGATGTAAAAATCGGTGATAATATCGTGAAACAGCTTGTTGAAATTTTCAAAAAAATTCGCAACACATCAAGATTTTTGCTTGGAAATCTTTATGATTTTGACCCTGCTTGTGATTACGTCGAGTATGATGAGCTGAAAGAAATCGACAAATATGCTCTGCACAAGCTTCAAACTCTTATTGTCAATGTAACCGAGGCGTTTGATAATTATGAATTCTACAAATATTATCAATACCTGCAAAACTTTGCGGCAGTTGATTTGAGCTCATTCTATCTTGATATTATGAAAGACAGATTGTACACTGCGGGCAAAAAATCACTGTCCAGACGTGCTTGTCAGACAGTATTGTTCGAGATTTTTCAAACCCTTGTAAGGCTTTTGGTTCCTGTAATGCCGCATCAGGCAGAAGATATTTTTGCTTCTGTGCCTGAGTGCCAAAAAGGCGGATTAGAGAGTATTTTGCTTTCAAATTGGGCAAAAGGCGACGCAAAATGGATTGATGAAAGTATCAATTCTAAATGGGATAATATTTTGAAAGTCAGAGAAGCTGTCTCAAAAGCAATTGAACCGCTTCGTATCGACAAAAAAGTCGGAAGTTCGCTTGAAGTTGCAGTCTATGTTGATGCTTCTTCAAAAATAGAATTACAAAAAGCTTTGGTTGAGTCCAAAGCAGACTTGTCTACGATTTGCATCGTTTCACAAGTTTTTGTCGAAGGCGAAACTCCTGCGGAGGTTCTAAATACTTATGAAGCTGATGGTATCAAAGTCCTTGTAGGTAAAGCTATTGGCGAAAAATGCGACCGTTGCTGGAAATATAGACCTTTGAATGTTGATGCGGAGAATCCGACTATTTGTCAGGAGTGTTTAGAGGCATTGTAAAAATAAAAAGGAAAAGTTTTTAAATATGGAAGAAAATATTAATATAAAAAATGTAGATTTTTCTTATAAAGATGGAAAGCTTCGAGAAACTATTATTAATATTACTGATGATAATGATTCAGTTATAGATGGCATAGCAATAAATTTTTTACAAGAACTTAAAATATTAGCTGAAATTAATGTAAATGCTAAAAAAGATTTAGCATTACTTTGTGTTTTATTAAATTGTGATGCAAATGATTCTTTTGAAAATTTGGTTGATGAATTTCTTGTTGTTTTTAAAAAATATTATAGAAAGGTTTTTAAAAATGAAGAAAAAATTTTTTCAGCTAAAGAAATTGCTGTATTAGAAATATTTTTTGGCGATGAAGTTAAAAAGTTAAAAACCAAAATAGAAATTTTCAACAAAATCCCTAAAGATAATTTTTATATTTATTCTTATATTTCTCTAGGTTTTTTGGCATATTGTGCCGTTAATTGCTATTCGGAAGATGGTTTTTATATTTTATTGCGTCTTATGATAACAACTTTGGCTAGTTTGGTAATTTATAGAGAATTTAAAATTAATAATCAGAGTAGATGGATAATAGTTTTTGGTATTATTGCTTTAATTTTTAATCCGATAAAAATGGTAACTTTTTCAGATTGGCTATTGATTGATTTTGCTACATTTTGTTTAATATTGGTATATTTGTTTAAGAACAAGCTCAACTCGCCTTGTGGTAAGTGAATAGAGGTTTCTTAACGAAATCGAGCGGAGAGGGCGAGGACTTTTTCCACAGCCTAGCGAGATGAGTTTAGAAACGTATGAACGTGAACAGGCGAGTCTTTTTGGGTACTTTTTGAAAAAAGTACCTCTGGATGAAATCCCCTTGCGGAGCAAAAATCTCTTCACCTACGCGGTGGGCGGAACCTTTTTGTACAAAAAGGTTCATAAAAACTCCCGCCGAGTTGCGTTTATCACGAGGCTCTAATGCTTATTCCGCTTGGGTTTATAATGCCTCACTTCGTTCGTTATATTATTAATGGCAGTATTTTTAGAAACGCTACTACGCACCCACTTTTCCTTGGCAGGAAAAGACGCTACATTTTGCAAAGAGCCTCGGATTCACTACACAAGGCGGATTTATTTTTCTTCCTCGCCTTGCGGTAAGTGAATAGAGGTTTCTTAACGAAATCGAGCGAAGTGGGCGAGGACTTTTTCCACAGCCTAGCGGAATGAGCGATAGAAAATATGAGAAAAATGTAGCAGGTGAAGGTTTTTATGAAACTTTTTGCACAAAAAGTTTCCGCCCACCGCGTAGGTGAGAATTGTCAAAGATACATACGGTGATGCAGCTTAAAATAGACTACATACAGTATGCCAAATTACCTTGAAAATGTATAATAATATAGCCAAATATTGACATAACATTTATAATAGAATTAACGGGTAGAAAAAGAAGGTGGTTTTATGAGTACTGTACTAGATAAAAAAATTGGTCAAGTAACGCAAGTAATCGGGCCTGTAATCGACGTTGAGTTTGCATCAGGGGAGCTTCCTGAAATATATGACGCACTTGAAATTATGACAAAAGACGCCGATGGAAATGATTTCAAATTGGTAACAGAAGTTCAACAACTTTTGGGTGAAAATAGAGTTCGTTCAGTTGCAATGTCCAGTACAGACGGTATCAAAAGAGGTATGGATGCTCTCAATACAAAAGCTCCAATCAGTGTTCCTGTCGGAAATGCCACTCTCGGAAGAATTTTGAATGTTCTTGGTGAACCTGTTGATGAAAAAGGAGCTGTAAATGCAGAAGCTCACAGCCCTATTCACAGAGAAGCCCCAACTTTGGTTGAGCAAAGTACAGAAACAGAAATTTTTGAAACAGGTATCAAAGTAATTGACCTTCTTCAACCATACCAAAAAGGCGGAAAAATCGGTCTTTTCGGCGGTGCAGGCGTAGGTAAAACGGTACTTATTACAGAACTTATTCACAACATTGCACAAGAACACGGCGGTGTGTCGGTGTTTGGCGGTGTCGGAGAAAGAACTCGTGAAGGAAATGACCTTTGGCATGAAATGGCGGATTCCGGCGTATTAGACAAAGTTGCACTTATCTATGGTCAGATGAATGAGCCTCCAGGAGCGAGAATGCGTGTTGCATTGTCTGCTTTGACAGTTGCAGAGCACTTCCGTGATACTGCAAAACAAGACGTATTGTTATTTATCGACAATATTTTCCGTTTTGTACAAGCAGGTTCAGAAGTATCAGCACTTTTGGGTCGTATGCCATCTGCGGTAGGCTATCAGCCGACTTTGGCATCAGAAATGGGTGAGATGCAAGAGCGTATAACATCTACAAAAGACGGTTCTATTACATCTGTTCAAGCGATTTATGTACCAGCGGACGATTTGACCGATCCGGCTCCTGCGACTACATTTGCTCACTTGGACGCATCTACAGTATTGGCAAGACAAATCGCAGCCTTAGGTATTTATCCTGCTGTTGACCCTCTTGCGAGCAACTCAAGAGTATTAGACCCGCAAGTAATCGGCGAAGAACACTATAGAACTGCACGTGCAGTTCAGCAAATTCTTCAAAAATATAAAGATTTGCAAGATATTATTGCCATTTTGGGTATGGATGAACTTTCTGAAGAAGACAAAATTACAGTAAACAGAGCAAGAAGAATCCAAAAATTCTTATCACAGCCTTTCTTTACAGCAGAAGCATTTACCGGCATGAAAGGTAAATATGTTAAACTTGAAGATACGGTAAGAAGCTTCAAAGAAATTGTAGAAGGCAAATATGACCATCTTCCGGAGCAAGCTTTTTATATGGTAGGTTCAATTGAAGAAGCTATCGAAAAAGCTAAACAAGTATAATGGAGCGTACTATGGCAAAGTTAAAACTAAAGGTTATTACACCTGAAAAAGTTTTGTTTGAACAAGATGGCGTTGATGCTGTTTATTCGACTGCTGTTGACGGCGAATTTGGCGTTATGCCTGGGCATATCCCTTACATGACTCCTTTGGCAATTGGCGTTTCAAAGTTTGTTATAGGTTCTGAATTTAAATATATTTCAACACTTGGCGGAATTTTTCAAATAAAAGACAATGAAGTTTTGATTTTGACTGACGAGGCTGAATTTGGCGAAAATATTGATATTCCAAGAGCAAAAGCAGCTAAAGACCGTGCAGAAGCAAGACTTGGCAAGGTTCAAGAAGATGTTGATGTTCGCAGAGCCGAAATAGCATTATCTAGAGCAATTGCTCGTATAAAAGCTGCTTCAAACGCGAAACATTAAATCTAATTTTTTTGTAATTATATTTTGCAATTTTTGCCATAGCATGGCATTGTGAATAGAAAATCCCAGTTTAACTAGGAAAAAAGGAGATTATTATGAAAAAAGTTTTATCAATGGCTATGTTGTCAATTTTGGCGACAACTCTTGCTGTGGCAGCTTGTCCATGTTGTTGCAAACAGTCTTGCCCTTGTCCACTTAGACCTGCAACTGTTGTAAAGCCTGCTGTAACAAGCAAGTCGGCAGTTAAACCTGTGTCTGTTGTTACTCCTGCAGTTACAACACCTGTAGTTGCGGTTGAATCGGTTAAAGTTGAGCCAAAAGCTAAAACAAGCTTTGTTCAAAAATTAAAATTTTGGGATAAGAATTAATTCAGTCTCGAATTTTTAAAAGGTCTCTTAGGAATAAGAGACCTTTATTTGCTTTATATATTTGTATCTAAGTTCAATCTTGTTATAATAGATTTGTATGTTTAAAAGGAAATAAAAAATGCTTGATATAAAATTAATTCGTGAAAATCCTGAAGAAATAAATGAACTTTTGAAAAGAAGAAATCCTGCTTTGTCAATTGATGAAGTTTTAAAAATTGATGAACAAAGACGACAAATTCAAGGGCAAGCGGATGAGCTTAGGAGTCAGAGAAAGACTATTTCTAATGAAATCGGAGCTGCAAAGAAACAAGGACAAGACACTTCTGCTATTGAATCGCAGGTGCGTGAAATGGGCGATAAAATCAAAGAATTTGAAGAAAAAGAAAATGAATTGAATGAAACTCAAAAAAATCTTCTTTTAAATATTCCAAACACTCCCGAAAAAGATGTTCCTGTGGGTTCTGATGAGACTTCTAATGTTGTCGTAAAAACAGTCGGTGAACCAAAAACATATTCCGCCAAGCCTCATTGGGATATGGTAGAAGAAAAAGGACTCGTGGATTTTGAGCGTGGCGTCAAGATTTCTCAATCACGTTTTAGTCTTTATACAGGAAAAGGTGCGGCTCTTGAGCGTGCTATTATTAATTTTTTCCTTGACATTCACACTCAACAACATGGTTACACCGAAATTATGCCTCCTCTAATGGTAAATGCAATGGCTATGACTGGTACAGGGCAGTTGCCTAAGTTCAAAGAAGATATGTATAAGTGCGAAGAAGAAGATTTGTATTTGATTCCTACAGCAGAAGTGCCTGTTACAAATATTTATGCGAATGAAATTTTGAAAGAAGAAGACTTACCGAAATATATGGCAGCTTATACTCCATGTTTTAGGAGAGAAGCAGGTTCCGCAGGTAAAGACACTCGTGGTCTTATCAGGCAACATCAGTTCAATAAAGTTGAACTGGTGAAGCTTTGTACTCCTGAAACTTCAGCAGAAGAACACGAAAAACTTACACAAAATGCTGAAAAAATGCTTGAAATGCTTGAACTTCCGTATCGTAGAATTCAGCTTTGCAGCGGTGATATGGGTTTTTCTGCTCAAAAATGTTATGACCTTGAAGTTTGGATGCCTTCTTATAATGCTTATAAAGAGATTTCAAGTTGCAGTAATTTTGGTGATTATCAGGCAAGAAGAGCAAATATCAAGTACAAAAAAGAGGGCGATAAGCCACAATTTGTTCATACGATAAATGGTTCTGGATTGGCTGTGGGCAGGACATTTGCAGCCATAATAGAAAACTGCCAACAAGCTGATGGCAGTATTTCAATTCCAACACAATTAATTAAATACACAGGATTTGATAAAATTTAACTATATTCCTGATAGGTCCTTGCGACCGTATTTATAGACAGACTGCGACATTCAGATTCTTCTTGAAGTTTCGACTTCAAGCTGCTTAATACATTAATCTGACTTTCGTAATTACTACTTTTTAAGCTTTTGTTGATAATATTAACATGTTCGATATAAAAGCTTAAACGTTTGATAAAACTCGATAATTCACTTTTAGATACCTGATTTATTAAGTGATTAACAATTTTGTCAACGCCTTCTTCACTTTTGGCGATGCTGACGACATAGCTTACTTCCATTTAATAACCTACCTTGCTTAACTAACCTTGATACTCATGTAAAAACATTTTTTCTTCAAAAATTGCTTTTTTGGGTCATGTTTTGTAACAAAAATGTTAACTTAAATTTTGTTCAATAGCGTCAAACACTTTTTCTGTAGGGATTTTAAGGCAGTTTACATTTTCGCAGGATTCATGACTTTTATCCCAAAGGCAAGGTCTACAACGAACAACGTTCGTTATTGGAATGAATAATTTATCTTTTGGAAGTAACTTTTTTTCGTCTGTAGGTCCAAAAATCGCAATGAGTTTTTTCTTTAGCCCAACAGCTATATGCATTGGGGCAGAATCGATACAGATGCATAAATCAGCTTTTTTCATAAGTTTGACAAGTTGTTTTATGTTTTTTGTTTTGCCAAAAAGATTGATGAAGTTTTTTTCGGATGTATTTTTGATAATATCGTCAATAACTTCTTTATCATCAGGACCCCCAACCAGCAAAATAGTGTATTTTTCGGTGTCTTGGAGTCTTTTAATGAGTTCGGCCCAATTGTCATAGCTTTTTATAATATTTTTTTCTTTACTCAATTTGCTTGAACCCGGGTGAATCAGGATTATTTTTTTATCTGCAGGAAGTTCAATACTTTCAGCTAAAGGGTCTGTGTGATAAGTTTTGTCTATTTCAATTTCAGGGAGTTCAGCGGGTAAATCGCAAATTTTTGAAACCAAATCGTGGTACATATTTCCTGCGTATTGTCTTTTGTTCAATTTGATTGTTTTTGTAAGTAAAATTCTGCTCAAAATACCTGTGTCATAACCATATCGCTGTTTTATGCCACTTAAAAATAGAATTACAGAAATTAATGGTGAAGCTCCCGATGAAATTATCATATCGAATTTGCCTTTTTTCAGCTTTGAAATTAATTTTATGACTTCAAAAATTCTGAATTTGCTTTTAATATCGCATTCAATAATATTTTTTATCATATATGTCAAATCCTTTATGGACTTGCTTCTTGGCTCTGTAACAAGTGTTATTTCAGAATTCGGATAAGTTTGTTTGACAGATTTAATTGTTGGTAAGAACAAAATTTCATCACCAATTCCGCCAAAGTTTATCAAAACTATTTTTTTCATCGGTTATCCCCATTTGAAGTACTTAATATTGCAATCATAAGCCAAAAAACAAACTGTATTTGCGGTCTGAACCATACAGTATCGACTATTCCATGAACCATCATTCCGATAATTGATATAAGAATTGTAGCTAAGATAATTTTTTCATTATATGAGTTGTCGGAACAGATTTTTTTGCTTGCCGATATTATAGCAGTTGAAATGAAAATTGAAAAGTTGATAAGTCCCAGAACACCTGTTTCCACTGCTATTTCAAGAGGGACGCTGTAGGCTCCTAAAGCATCAAATCCTGTTCTCATATACAGTCCGTAGACTTCTCGAAATGTCCAATTACCGACGCCTATACCGTATAGCCAGTTGTCTTTGAACATTTTGATACTTGATTGATAAACATTAAATCTAAAAGAGTTACTGCTGTCATCTCTTTTGGCAAAAATGGACAAAACCCTTGATTGTAATGCTTCTTGGGAAAAAATCAAAGCTGAAATTCCCAAAAAACCTGTCAAAATTGAGCCGAGCCAAATTTTTCTTAAATATTTTTTTTCTTTAAAATCATTCCAAATTATGTGTCCTGAAATTGCAATGAAAGCAAGCATTTGAGCTGTTATAGCTATATAGCTTCCTCTGCATCCGGTGAAAATAATTGCAAGAAATGTAGCAAAAAGTGCCAATCCTGCAAATATATTCAATTGAATTTTTTTGAAATTATAAAATACGCATCCAAGTATAGCAGGCATGGTGGCGATTAGGTAACCTGCCAAAAGGTTTGGGTTAAGCGGTTTTAAAGTGCCGAAAACTCTTGTCATAGCTTGAGTCGGGTCAATGTTATTCATATCTTGCCATCCTGCAAGTGCTTCAACACCAAAAATTTGTTGATGAATTCCCATTAATGATTGGCTGAAGCATAAAAATGCCAAAAGTATTAAGTACCAAAACCTGAAATGGGGGTATTCTTTTATTGAATCCTTAAATACTATGTAGCTGAAAAAAAATGTGAAAATTTTAGTCAGTCCATGTATGCTGTCAAAGAACCAAGATGAAAATAAAGCAGCCAAGCAGAAAAACATTACATATAAAAAAACAAGCAAATCTAAAATATCAAATTTTATTTCGGAGCCTTTTTTTGTAATGAATTTCAGAGGTAAAAGTGCAAAAGCACTTAATATTATCAATCCGAGTTTTTCTGTTTCTAAAAAAGTGCTTGCGATTAAAGTTAAAAAAGCCAAAAAAGTTATAATTTCGGGAAGATTTTCAATAAAATAGCTGTTTTTTCCTAAAAAACCTAATTTTTCTTGAAAAAATTTTAATTTTTTGTTCAAAAATTCAATAAAAACGCCGTTATTTAGATTTTCAGTAAAGTTCATTTGTTTTTAACCTAAAGTCTATTTTTTGTTTTTGACTCTGACGTCAGATACAACACCTGTTAAGCGGTATTTGAAGCCTTCAATGGTTATAGGAAGCCCGATTTTTATTTTGTTTCCTCCGATAACAGCACCGTCTTTTGTTATGAGGGCATCATCTTTCAAAGTAACATTTAAGTTGAAAATACGTTCTCTGGCGGGGTCATTTATCGCGAAAACATTTTTGGTAGTGTCATAAACAGTTGTTTTCCATGGAGAAATATCGAAATTTGTAATTTTGAGTTCGGTATAAGGGACATTTCTGATTGTAATAAATGCGTTATCTCCGACTTTAAATAAGGGTTCTTTTGCAGTTATCGGCTGAGCTGTAAAAGTCGCATCAAATTCAATCGGGGAGCGTTGCTCAATTACATCATTGGCAGTTTGGTGTTTACCCGATTTAACTAGCAAAAACCCTGTAATTCCAAGAATAACAGCACCAATTATTATAATATCCAATAAGTTTATTTTTTTCATAAAAGCTCCTTAAATAGATTCTATATTCAATTCTTCTAATTTCGATTTCAATTCTTTTTGAGTAGTTGTCGCACAACCGAAATGTTTGACAACTATGCTTGCTGCCAAATTGCCTATAAGCATTGCTTCAGCGGGTGTCGCTCCTGCTGTGAGAGCCAGTGTAAAACTTGCAACAACCGTATCTCCGGCACCTGTAACATCAAAAACATCGGTTTTGTTGAATGCTGGAATTTTCACCCCTTTTTTGCCTTGTTCAAATACTATCATTCCATCGCCTCCTCTTGTTATAAGAAGCATTTTGGCATTTGTTTTTTCAAGCAAATCAGCACCTGCTTGTTCTAAGGTAGTTTCATCAGTTATTTCGTATCCCACTGCTTTTTGGGCGTCGGGCTGATTAGGAGTCAAAACTGTAGTTTTTTGAAATTTGTGAAGTTCGATTTGGGGGTCAACAGAAATTATTTTTCCTAAAGAATTGGCTGTTTCGATTGTGGCATTGATTATATTTTGGGTCATCATGCCTGTTCCGTAATCAGATAATATAGCTGCATCATAATCAGGAAGAGCTTTTTTAATATTTTCGATGATTTGAGCTTCGATTTGTCCTGAGACGAATTTGTGTGATTCTCTGTCAATTCTTACAATTTGCTGCGTTACAGATTGGGTGGATGCTCCTGAAATCCTTGTTTTTACAGTTGTAGGTCTTGAAGAGTCTTTTACCATAAAATCAGTATTTATCCCTGCTTTATTAAGAGTATCGAGCAAAATAGGTCCATGATAATCATCGCCGTACAGCCCTATAACCCCGACTTTGCCTTGATTGAGTGTTGATAAATTATGAGCGGCATTTGATGCTGCACCGAGAAGAGTATTTGTATGACTGTGAAGAAGGATTAAAACAGGTGCTTCACGAGAAATTCTGCTTGTATTTCCGTAAATCATTTCATCTATGGCTAAATCCCCTATTACAAGGATTTTTTTATTGCTCATATTGTCTATTATTTTATTTAAATTAGTTTTGTTAAACATTTTTTCTCCACTTAATATTATTTAATTTTTTAGAAATGAATTTGCTTAAAACCATAAAAATAGTATAGAATATTAAATACAAGTTCATGATAAATTATAAGTCGAACAAAGACAATTTTAAAGAAAATATTACAATTTTAAGGACAAATTTAATGGGATTAAAACAAGCTTACGAAATTGACAAAGAATCGCATTACAAATCAAAAAAATATGTGGTTAAAATTTTTCCTGAAAATGTCTCAAGAATAGATTCTTTGGATATAGCAGAAAGAGACCAATTTGTGAATAATGCTATTTCTGCATATCTTAACAGTTACACATCCCATAAAAAGCAGACATATCTTTTAGAAAATATTAAAAAAAGTGTTTATCAAATAATTTGTTTAATAATTCTTTTCGCTCTGTTAGGTGCAGTAGTAAGGTTTTTGACAATTTATTCTAATGCTAATAATGCTAAAATGGAGAATAATTTTCAAATGCTTTTTGATAATTATCATTTACAGTAATAATTTTCCCAAAATATTGAGATGTTGTTTAAGTTCAATTTGCTTGTTCATAATGTCGAATAATATTGTCTCAAGATTTTGAATTAATTGGCCTTGGTTTTTTAAAACAGTTCGCTTAAAAAATTTGCTGATGGTAATATTTGACAGAATTTCTTCCAAAACAGAAATACATTCATTATGCAATTCTTCTTCGATAAGGTTTTTGTTTTTCATAGTCAGAAGCAAAGTTTTATTGATTGAAAGTTTTAGATTTGTCATTTTTTGTTTTTTGATATAATCTCTGATATTTTTGAATTCTTCTAAAAATTCTTGATAAAGCAATACAAGTTTAGTTTTTTTGTTTTTTAAAGGACTTTTGAAATATTCCAAAGTTGTATCAAAACCTATTTGGGCAAGTTCTAATTTTTTGTCTTTTTTTATTGAAAAATCTACCGGCATGGTGTTTTTAGAATCAATTTTGATGTAATCATATTTGTCATTTTGGCTATATTGATTCATTATAAAATCGGTCGAAATGTTTGAAGCTGTGTTGATTACGGCATTAAGATATCCGATGGTGGTCTCAAGGTCTTCTTTGGAATGAGAGCCTTCTAGGCGAAATTCTAAAATCCTTGTTTCTTTGGGGTTAAGATTGTCTGAAAAACTCCAAAAAGGCAGTCCTCTTATTATATCACCGTCTATTACGCAACTTTCATCAATCCAAGTTGGTTTGAATATACCAGGCAAACTTATGGAGGATCTTATAGCTGTTGCAACAGACTCATCTGGAGTTGTGTATTTGCTGAACTCTTTAAAACAGCCTGTTGAAATATCTGTAGCAATAATAATCAAATCTTTTTCGATATCTTTAAATTTCACAGGTAAATTGGCTTCTTTTTCATAATTTTTGCCGTAGAATTTTTTTTCTATGGTATCTTTTATCCAGTTTTGGATATTATCGCCTTTCCAAAGCCCGAAACCTTTGTTTAAGGACAGATTTATATCGCGAAATGTTTCATAATTCACATTCAAAAATATTTCTTCTATTTCATCGGTCGTGTATCCGATTGCATAAAAAGAGGCAAAAATAGCTCCTACAGAAGCACCTGCTAAACCTTTAATATTGACGCCTATTTTTTCTAAAGCCCTGAAAACTCCGATATAAGCCGTACCTCTAATTCCGCCGCCGGATAAAATACAAAAATATTCAAGATTTTCTTTAAGATTGTTCAAATTTAGTTATATCCTTCATCAAGCCATTCTCGAATTTTTAATTTTACGCCGAGTTCTTTGGCAATTTTTTGACAATTTTCGACATTAATCACATTGTTTTGATACCCTGTAACTATACTCATTGTGGTATCAATTCCCTCTTCTGAACATAATTTTGCAAAAATTTTGACATCTTCATATACATTTTTGCCGAATTTGCTTTTGCTGAGTGCTTGGTATTGTTCTGCATTATCAGAATTTAAGCTGATTGAAACTTTGTCAATCAAATTCTTCAATTCAGGGACAATATTTTTTTTATAAATTACATTAGCTTGCCCGTTTGTGTTTATGCGAGTCGGGATTTGCGGATAAGATGATTTTACAAATGCGGCTATTTTTTTGATTAATTCCAGTTTTAATAATGGTTCTCCGTATCCGCAAAATACGATTTCTTTTATTTTTGGGGACATTTTTTCTTTGATTTGTAGAATTACATCATCATAAGAAATATTTTCGCTGTTTAAATTCAAATTTGAGCCGGCGACTTTTTCATTGAGGCTCCTTATGCAAAAAATGCAATCATTTGTGCATAAATTTGTCAGATTTATGTATAAATTATCGTCTAAAATATATGCGTATGTATCCATAAATATTCAAAAAATCCTATGAGTTAACAGCTTTATTTTGGCATGATTGCGCAATAAAGACAATTATTTTCTAAGGTTTCTTTTTTGATTATTATTTTCGGATATGAAAAAATTGAGACTTAATATACCAAACATAGCCAGTGATATAAAGCCTATATTGTGAAATATCTTTGATAGGGATTCTTTTTTGAGATTATTTTTGGCGGAAATCAGCCCAAGACAAGCCCCCACAATAGAACTTGTTTTTATAATAGCATTAGATTTATCTGCCATATAAGATGAGTAAGTATCCGAATTTTTGCTGCTAAAATTTAAAGCAACAAATTTCACCCCATTTTTATTTGAATACGGCTGAATATACATAATTTTTTAATAACCTTTTATTAAAGAGAAGATGTGAGACTGTAGGTTATTATAACATCGACATCGACTTTTTGTACATCCCTTAGGGTAGTTTTAAAACAATTATTTATATCAGTTATGTCAAATCCTGAAAAACACGATATAGCTTCATTATCACCGAGTATTTTCGGAGCTATGAAATGATAAATTTTGTCCGCCAAATTATTTTTCAAAAAAGATGAATTTATTTGAGAGCCCGCTTCTACTAAAATACTGCAAATCCCTTTTTTGTAAAGTTCTTGTGTCAAAAAATGCAAATCTATTTTTTGGTCTTCACCTAGAGGGCAAATTAAAATTTCGACATTTTTAGGATAATTTTTGGTTTCTTCGGTTGTGGCGAGTATAATTTTGCCTTTTTCAAAAATTCTAGCATTAGGGTTTGTTTTAGCATGGGTATCAAGGACTACTTTAATAGGGTTTTTGCCATCAGGCATGGTGCAAAGCATAGACGGGTCATCAGCTATAACAGTTCCTGAGCCTGTCAAGATTGCGTCATATTTATTTCGTAGTTTTTGAACCATTTCCCTTGATTTTTCAGATGTAATCCATTTTGAGGAACCTGTTTTTGTTGCAATTTTGCCATCTAAAGTAGTGGCTATTTTTATGGCAATGAAAGGTTTTTTTTGAGTTTGATTTTTTATAAATATTTCATTCAGCTCTCTGCATTTATCTTCTAAAATTCCTACTTGGACTTCTATTCCCGCATCTAAACATTTTTGGATTCCGTTGCCTGATACTTTTGGATTTGGATCTATCATTCCCACAACTAATTTTTTTAGGCCTTTTTTTATTATCAAATCCGAACAAGGTGGGGTTTTCCCGAAATGTGAACATGGTTCAAGATTGACAATTATAGTACCTCCACAGGCTTTTTCGCCGGCTTGATTCAAAGCATGTACTTCTGCATGCGATTCGCCATATTTTTGGTGATAACCCATTCCTACTACATTATCGTCTTTATCCAAAACAACAGCCCCTACTAAAGGGTTTGGAGATACTTGTCCTTCGCCTTTTTTGGCGAGTTCTATACATTTTTTCATAAGATTATTTAACATAAGATTATTTTACTGGAAGTTATTATAAAAATAAATGTTTCATTTTTGAGACAGATTTTTTAAAAAGAGCAATTTTTTTTCTTTAGGGATTTAATATAGAATAGGTTAAATAAAAATCCGGGATATTAATATTCAAAAATGCAATTTACAATTGATTCGGCAAAGAGAAATTATTTTCTCCGAACGAATTTGATGCAAAATCAAAAAGAGGGTAAATCATCCGACCCTGCCATTGTTGACAGGGGAATTACTACGCTTGATAAAAGTGCTGCTTTTCTTGCTGGGGCAGCTATTTCAAGCATTGTAAGCAATTTGAAACAGACCAACAGCAAATTATTTTTGAAGACTTTGGAAAAAATCCCTGTTCTACCTTCTTTTGAAGAGACACAGCAAATTTCAGACAGAATAATTGAAAAAATGAAATCAAAGAATCAGCATTTGAAGGTTATTTATGTTAAAGATAATACATCTGATGCCGAACAATTGTCTCAAATAATATTAAAAGATTATCTGGGCGGTTTCAAAAAAATTATTGATATTGATGAAAAAAGTTTTCTGGCAAAGAGTATAAAATTCTTTTTTGCTGACAGAAAAGCGAAAAAAATTACTACAAATCAAGAATCAGCTTTTCTTATTAATGAAAAAATTGCTATAACAAATGAAAATACATATCAAATGATGTTTCACGAAATAGGACATGCCAAAGTAGCCAACAGTAAAATTCTAAGACCTCTTTTGACAGTCGGAAAAAAACTCCCTATAGTTTCTTTTATCGCAGGTTTTTTTGCTTTAGAACACACACCCCTTCCTAATGACCCGAAAAATCCCAAATCGTTCTTAGAAAAAATGCAAGATTATACGGATGATAATATCGGCAAAATAACATTTCTGACTTTTATACCTTTATCTATAGAAAAAATTATTGCTTCTAGAAAAAGTCTAAATTTGGTTCGAAATCATTTGGATAAATCCAAAATAAAATCTTTAAGAAAGCTTTATGTAATAGGTTCTTTGGCATATTTGGCTACGGCTTTTGCTGCTTCAGCAGGTATTGGACTTGGCAACAAAATACAAAATAACATAATTAAACAAAAACAATCTCCTCAAGACGTCTTCAATTTGTTAATTTAAGTTAAAATTTTTTAAAAAAGTAACAAATTTTTGTACAAAAAGGGTTTCATGTAATTAAGTTAGGTATTCAGGTTTTTTGCATGCAAGCAATCGGTTCAAATTATCAAAATTTTTATATCCACAATAATTATTCAAGCCCTAAGAATAATACAGCTTTCAGGCGAAGACAGGCTGAAGAAGATTCGAATGAAGGGTTTGCAGTTAGTGCAGGAGCATTGGGTGTGGCTTCGGTGTTATTGAAAGAAGCTACTGAATTTTTGGCTAAAAAATTATTGAACGGCAAAGAATTTACTTCTCCTAAAAATGTATACAAGGTTGCAGATGAAATGCTTGATAAAAATGGGCTGAAAGATGTTGTTCAAGTTTCATATATAAATCACAAAAACAAATTTCAATTTGGTCCTGCTTTGGCACAAAGCTTGGAGGCAGTTGCAAATGGTCAAAATGCCTTTTATATTGATGAAGCTAAATTGGCTGTAGCACCTGAAGCCAAGCCATCTTTGATACTCCATGAATTGGGGCATGCGATTAATGCAAGCAAAGGCAGATTTTTGAGATTTCTGCAAAAATCTCGTAATTTCGCAATGGCAGTTCCTACAGCTTTACTGATTTTGAATGGTTTAATGGGGCAAGATAAAGACGGCAAAAAGAATTTTGTGGAAAAAAATGCAGGCTGGATTGGTTTTGTTGCATTTTTGCCGACTATTGTCGAAGAAGGAATGGCTTCTTTGCGAGGAATCAGTGCGGCTAAAGTGGCACAAAAAGCCGGCAATTTATTAGGTCCAGTCAATTTAAATATTTTGAAACGTAATTATGCCCTTGCTTGGGGAACATATTTACTATCAGGAATAGGGCTTGGATTAGCTGCTAAACAATCGGTTTTGGATTAAAATAATTTATGGCATAATTAGAGCATGCTAAAAATTGCTCTTACAGGAAATATTGCATCGGGCAAAAGCCTTGTCGAAAATCAATTTCAGTCTTTAGGAATTGAGGTTATTGACGCTGACAAAATCGCACATGAGGTCTTGAATGACAAAATTCAGCTTTTGCAAAAATTTTTTGGCGAAGAAATTATAAAACAGGGTCAGGTTTCTCGTGAAAAACTCGCACAAATAGTTTTTTCTGACCCGCAAAAAAAACAAAAACTCGAAAAAATAATCCACCCCGAAGTCAAAAAAAGAATTACAGAATTTTGTGAAAGCAAAGATATTGCCATAGCTTCAATCGCACTTCTTTTTGAGGTGGGCTGGGATGTCGATTTTGATTATGTGATTATGGTTATCGCCAAAGACAATACTCGCCTAAAAAGACTTATGGAGAGGAATAATTTGACCAAAGAACAGGCAAAAATTCGCATAAAAGCCCAAATGAGTCAAGGCAACAAAATTCAAAAAGCTGATTTTGTCATTGATAACAATGGTTCTTGTGAAGAAACTTTTGAGCAGGTAAAAAAGATTTATGATATTCTAAAAGAAAAATTAGAGGAGAAATAATATGCAAACTTCAAAAAGACTAGAACAAATTCCACCTTATTTATTTGCACAGATTGATGCAAAAATAGCTGAAGCAAGAGCTAAGGGGATTGATATAATTTCTTTGGGAATAGGAGATCCTGATACGCCTACTATTCCGACTGTCATAGAGGCTATGCACAAAGCGATTGATGATGCCAAAACCCATGATTATCCGCCATATAACGGCACAAAAGACTTTAGAGAAGCTTCTTGTGATTGGATGAAAGAACGTTTTGGTGTTGAACTTAATGCGGATTCTGAAATGCTTGCAAATATTGGTTCAAAAGAAGCTATTGCACATATTTTCTTTGCTTATGTGGATTGCGGTGATTATACATTATGCCCTGATCCCGGGTATCCTGTCTATCAAAATGCTACTATTTTAGCAGGCGGAACACCTTATTCTATGCCACTTTTGGCAGAAAATAAATTTATTCCCGACCTAGATGCAATTCCTGAAGAAGTTGCAAAAAAATCAAAACTTATGTTTTTAAATTACCCAAATAACCCTACAGGGGCGGTTTGTGATTTAGAATTTTTCAAAAAAGCTGTAACTTTTTGCAAAAAATATGATATTCTGCTCTGTCATGACCAAGCTTATTGCGAAATGACTTATGACGGGTATGTTGCACCATCTGTTCTTGAAGTTGAAGGGGCAAAAGATATCGCAATCGAATTTTTCTCTCACTCAAAATCCTACAATATGACAGGTTGGAGAGTTGGTTTTGTCGCAGGAAATAAAGACGCTATAAAAGCACTCGGAACAATCAAAAATAACATAGATTCGGGTGTATTCAAAGCAATTCAAGCAGCTGCAATCGAAGCTTACAAAGCTCCGAAAGAGCAAATCGAAGCATTGAATCAAATGTACAAAGAACGTAAAGAGGTAATGGAAGCAGGTTTACGTGAACTTGGCTGGAATGTAGAGCCGTCAAAAGCAACATTCTATCTATGGCTTCCTGTGCCAAAAGGCTTCACATCAGCAGATTTTGTAACAAAAATGCTTGAAGAAGCCCATGTGGTTGTACCACCGGGAAACGGCTACGGTAAATACGGCGAAGGCTTTTTCCGTATTGCCCTTACAAAGCCTGTTGAAGTTTTGAAAGAAGCTCTTAAACGTATGAAAGATGCAGGAATCAGATACGAATAATTTTAAAAAGGGGCTTAACCGCCTCTTTTTTGTAAGGAATTAGTATGATATTTGCGAATAAGAAATTTTCAAGCCCTATAAAAATTATCGAAGCTTTTGATAATGAAAGTTTCAGGTTTGCTTTTGATGAAATCGAAAAATATCGTAAAAGCCACCATTTGCTTGGTTACATTCGCTATGAGGCGAAGGATATTTTTTTGGGTAAAGAAATAAAATCCGAATTCCCATTGCTTTATTTTGAAGTTTTTGAAGAGTATGAGGATTTTGAGGCTGAAAATTTGCCTTGTTTAGAAATTTTGAATCCGGTCGCTCAGATTTCTTATGATGAGTATTGCAAAAGTTTGGCGAAAATCAAAAACCTTATAGCTCAAGGTGATACCTATCAGGTCAATTATACTTATGATTATGCTGTTAGTTCTGAATTAAAATGCTTTGAGCTTTATCAGCAGATTTTGAAAAATCAAAAAACGCCTTACAATGCTTATATCAAAAACCGGTACGAGGAGATTTTGTCCTTTTCTCCGGAGTTATTTTTTGAAATCAAGGGCAATATTATTAAAACCAAACCGATGAAAGGCACTGTCAAAAGAGGTCTTACGACAGAAGAAGACAGGCAAAATATAGAATTTTTGTCTGATAATATTAAAAATCGTGCCGAAAATGTAATGATAGTAGACCTTTTACGAAATGATTTGGGCAAAATTGCAAAAACAGGAACTGTAAAAGTCGATAAGCTTTTTGAAGTCGAGTCGCATAAAACGCTTCATCAAATGACATCAGAGGTTTCGGCGGAACTTTTGCCCGACATCGATTTTTATCATATTTTTGAGGCTATTTTTCCTTGCGGGTCTGTTACAGGTGCTCCCAAAATCAGCACGATGGAAATCATAGATAGGTTAGAGACAGGTAAAAGAGAAGTCTACTGCGGAGCAATCGGAATGATTTCACCCCAAAAAACTATTTTCAGCGTACCTATTCGTATTTTGCAGAAAAAAAATACTGAAAAAAATTATCGCTTAAGAGTAGGCGGAGCAATAGTTTGGGATTCTGAGATTGCCCAAGAATGGGATGAAACTCTTACCAAAATAAAATTTCTCAAGACACATTTTCAATTGGTTGAAACGATAAAAGTCGAAAATTTGGAATTAGTTTTTGGCGATTTGCATTTTGGGAGGCTTCAAAAATCGGCGAAGGATTTGGGATTTGATTTTAATGACAAAATCCTTAAAATCCGACCTGAAAAAGACGGAATAATGAGAATTTTGCTCTCAAAAGACGGAAGTTTTGAAACCCAATATTTGCCTTTGATGCAGTGTCAAGCGGATAAAGTTATTATTTCAAAAAAGCCTGTAAATTCTCAAGAAAAATTTTTGCAGTACAAAACAACCCATCGTCCTTGGTATGATGGAAGTATGTCGAAAATTAAAAAAAATGAAATTTATGATGAGATTTTTTTAAATGAAAAAACCGAGCTCACCGAAGGTGCAAGGACAAATATAGTGCTTGAAATTGGTGGTGTACTGTACACTCCGCCTCTTGAGTGTGGTTTATTAAATGGTATTTTGCGTCAAAAAATGATTGAAGAAAATCGAATTCAAGAAAAAACCCTGTATTTATCAGATTTGAAAAAAGCTGATAAGGTTTATTGCATCAATTCTGTACGAGGAATGAGGAGGGTTGAAGTTGATTTTGATTGACAATTATGACTCGTTCACTTACAACATAGTGCAGTATTTGCGTGAGCTTGGCGTTGATTTGCAGGTCTTTAAAAATGACCAAATTACAATCGAAGAGCTCAAAAAAATAGATTTTGCAAATATTTTGATTTCACCTGGACCAGGTAATCCTTATAATGCAGGGATTTCAATGGATGTGATAAGAGAATTTGCCCCGTATAAAAAAATTCTGGGCATTTGTCTTGGGCATCAGTGCATAGCACAGGTATTCGATTGTCAAATTGTCAAAGCCAAAGAACCTGTCCACGGTAAGGTTTCAGAGGTAGAATTTAAAGAAGACAGGCTTTTTCAAGATATTCCACAGAGTTTTAAAGCTACTCGTTATCATTCTTTGGTTGTGGATAACGATTCAATCAGCGAGCAAATTCAGCCGATTGCTTATACCAAAAATAATGTAATAATGGCTTTAAAGCATAAAAAATATTGCGTTTATGGCGTGCAATTTCATCCCGAGGCGATTTTGAGCGAGCATGGCAAAAAATTATTTCAAAACTTTTTGGGGATGTAAAAATAATTTCTTGCGATTAATTTACGTTGATAAATCTGAAAAGTTTCAGAAGTTTTGACCAAAAACTTTTTTCATCCGTAGGAATTGGAGCTCCGCCATGGAATTTTTTATAATCTTTCAGAATATTTATAGGTAAATCTCTGCCTTCTTTTAATAAAGTTGAGAGAAAATACAAAAAATCGTCTTGTTCTTCACGAAAATCCGCATCTTTGGCTCTGAGGTCTTCATCTGCTTCGTAATGAATTAAAGCATGCCAAGCACATTCGATGGATTTGTCGAATTTATCTATCGGAAAACTCATTAAAGCTTGTCTGACAGTAGTTTGTGCCGTAAGAACCGAAATTATAAGTCCTGAAACTTTTTGTCTATTTTTGACTCTGGACATTTGCAGGAATATAAATTTCTTTGCAGATATTTTCTGCTGTCATCATAAATTCTTGAGAATTATCGTTATAATATTGCTTTATAATTTTGCGAATATTCATTTCGCCCATTTCAAATCTTGAAAAACTGCTTTTGTAGAAATATTTTTTGCCTTGTTTAAGCCTTGATATAAGAGATTTTTGAACTAATCTATCCATTACGGTTTTGACTGTTGTATACGCCCAAGTTTTAGATTCAAAAGTATTAATTCTGTTTTGGATATCTAAAACAGAAACAATATCTTTTCCGTTTTCTTCCAAGTGCCATATTGCATTTAAAATGATATTTTCAAAATCACCATATTTGTATTCGATGTTCAAATTTATCTCCTTTTTTCGTTTGCATAAATTATCTCGATAGTTTATTAATCATAGAATAACACTATGAGGTTTGTCAAAAAAAAGCATGACAAAATACTACAATTGTATTATTTTGTTAACAATTTCTATAATCCCGGATATTGTCTATCATGATAAATATATGTACCGTTGCTAAGTTGTACTACGCCAGTAGAAGTTTCTTCTGAAAGAGTAACTGTAACAGGCTTTTTCTTAATGAGATTTTGTTTAGAGCCTGTTGGTGAGCACCCTGTCAAAATTAAAAGCAAAAACAATGCCAGAAGAATTTTTACTTCATTAGTCAACATCGCAAATTGTCAATCTTCAAGTTTGTACTACATGAATAGTATGCCCATTTTTATAAAGATTAAACATGGTTTTTTCAAGTGTTGTTTATAGCGAAATATATGTCTTTGAGGCGTTTTTTGCTTATGTGAGTATAGAGTTGTGTGGTTGACACATCACTATGCCCAAGAAGCTCTTGTACCACTCTCAAATCGGCTCCGTTTTCAAGCATGTGTGTAGCAAAACTATGTCTTAAAGTGTGGGGGGAGATTGTTTTGTCTATTTTTTTGCCGAGATTTTTTATTATTGTGTAGATTTTTTGTCTGCTAATCGGTAGTCCATTTGGATTTATAAACAAATGATTCGTTTTCAAATCATTTTCAAAAAGGATTAAGTCCCTTTCTTGTAGATAATTTTTCAAAGCATCGTTAGCTTTTTTACCTATGGGGATAAGTCTTTCTTTCGAGCCTTTTCCTATACATCGAACATAATTTTGGTCTAAATTCAGATTTTGCAAAGACATATTTGAAAGTTCTGAAACTCTCAGTCCTGCTGCATAAAGTAGTTCAACGACTGCTTTTTCAAGAAGACTCAATTCTTCGGCGAAAATTAGGGATAAGTCTTTTATGCTGAGTATTTTTGGCAGATGTCTTGATAGTTTTGGCTGCTCAAGTCCGGCTGTAGGGTCGCTTGAAATTATTTCGTTTGCTATCATCCATTTGAACCAACCTCGAAGGGAGGCTATTTTTCTGGTAATACTTGTTGCAGCATAGTTTTCTTGTCTTAGTTTTCGTATGTATTTGTTGATATGCGAACGAGTGATTCTTTCAAAGCAATCAATGTTTTCAGAATTTAAAAATTCGATAAAAAACATAACATCATTTCGATAAGCTTCTTCGGTATTTCCTGACAAGCCTCTTTCGATGTGCAGATATTCTATATATTCGACTAGATTGTGTAAAAACATATTTTTATTTTAGTCGGTTTTGGGTGTGTGGTAAAGTTAAGAAAATATTTTCAGTTGTTATGATTTGTTTATTTCAGTATTTTACTAATTCTCACCTACGCGGTGGGCGGAAACTTTTTGTATAAAAAGTTTCACAAAAACCTTCGCCTGTTATCATTCATATGTTTCTAAATTCATTTCGCTAGGCTGCGGAACTCGGGGCTTTGCCCCTCAAACAGTCCTCGCCTCCCTTCCCCTCCATCTGAGGGGAGGGCGCTTCATTTCATTAAGAAACCTTTATTCACTTACCACAAGGCGAATTATTTTAATATCCAACCTCTATTTTGCATGTTTTTAATAAGAGCTTCAAATGCCTGTTTGAGTCCTAATTTTGAATTAGGTTCATATTCACCATTATTATTTTTAATTCCCTCTATTATTGAGTAATGAGATTTTTTTTTAATCGCTAACTTTAAATTTTTGATATTCATATTATATTAACTCCTTAAGCCTTTTTCAACGCAGGTAATTTGCTTCTGTGGTCAGCCAATAGCATACTTGCAAAGAAAATGCTTGAATATGTCCCAATGATTATGCCTAGAGCCATTGCGAGTACGAAATCTTTTGTAGTTACACCGCCGAAGAAAAATAACGCCAAAAGTGTAATAACAGCTGTAAAAGAGGTATTTATACTTCTTGCAAGGGTTTGATTGACGCTCATATTGACTATTTCGGCGAAAGTTTTTTTCTTCGTCAAAAATTTGCTGTTTTCTCTGATTCTATCGTAAACAACAATTGTGTCATGGACGCTGAAGCCCACCACAGTAAGGATTGCAGTGATGAAAAGACTGTCAATTTGTGTGCCGTAAAAAATTCCTAAAATCGCAAAAACTCCGCAAACAAACAAAGCATCATGTACAAGTGCCAAAAGGGCAAAAACTGCATAATCCAGCTTGAATCTCAATGTCAAATACGCCACAATTCCTGCAAAAGCTAAAAGCAGAGCGAAAAAAGCATTTGTATAAAGTTCTTTGCTCAAAGTCGGTCCGACGGCATTTGTTTGGAGCAAATCTGCACTACCAAATTGGGTTTTCATAATCTCGTTAATTTTAGATGCATCATTGTTTTTGGCAGAATCATCCAAAAAAGCAGTTCTTATCGAAATAATATTTTTGATATTTGTATTTTTATTTTTTTGATTTGTCTGAAGTTTTTGAATTATGGGATTTTCAATCCCAGCCAGTGTAAGATTATCCCTTAAGGTTTCCAAAGATTGTTGCGAGACATCATTTTTTACGTTGTACTGAACAATTGTTCCGCCTGTAAAATCAATTCCTAAACGTAAAGGTGAATGAATTGTGATGCCCAAATAAATCATAGCTATAATTCCGGGGATAACCAATATAGCTGTTATAGCTATGCATAACCATTTGTATTTGATGACGTCGATTATATTGTTTTTAGTTTCAAACATTATTTTTTCCTCATAAATTAGTCTAATATGCCGTATTTTGCTTTATGGGCAGTTGTTTCTTTGGGCTGATGGGTTGTTTTTTGGATTTCATCAGCTTTTAGTCCAAACCAGCCGGGGTGGCTCAAATCCCAAGTGTCAAACAGTAGATGCATAAAGTTTTTTGTAACCGTTATTGCACTGAACATACTTACGATGACACCGATAGCAAGAGTCAGAGCGAAGCCTTTAACGATGCTTGTACCAAGCATATAAAGAATTGAGCATGTGATTATAGTTGTCATATTGCTGTCAAAAATACTTGTGAAGGCTCTGTCAAAACCTGCATTTATTGCAGTAAATAAAGTTCTTCCTACCTTTAGTTCTTCTTTTGTTCTTTCAAAAATCAAAATATTTGCATCGACAGCCATGCCGATACTCAGGATAAAACCTGCAATACCCGCAAGAGTAAGCGTTACTGGGATAGTTTTGAAAATTGCAAAAACAAACAAAGCGTATAAAACTAACGCAATATTTGCAATCAACCCGGGAAGTCTGTAATAAATAAGCATAAATAGCATTACTATGCTAAGTCCGATTAGTCCTGCTTTTTTGCTTTTTTCGATAGAATCAGCACCCAAAGTCGGTCCGACAGAATTTTCTTCGATTATTTTGGCAGGAATCGGTAGAGCACCTGCATTTAAAAGGTCGACCATTTCTTTTGCAGCTTTGAATTCAAAACCGCCTTGACCTCCTGTAATTTGTGCTTTTCCGCCCAAGATAGGTTCATTTATGTAAGGAGCGGATTGAATTTCATTATTAAAAAATATTGCCATTTGTTTTCCGACGAGTTCAGAGGTTACAGTAGCGAATTTTTTTGTTCCTTTATCGTTAAATTCAAGCATGACAAGCCATTCGCCGGTTGTAGGGTCAGAGCCTACTATAGATTTTTTGAGGTCGTTTCCTGTTAAACCTGTTGAAACCCATTTGTTATTTTTGTCCATTTTTCTAAAATCAAGCTCTGCAGTTTCACCGAGAAATTGCTTTGCTTGAGTTGGGTTTGAAACATTTGGAATTTCGACAATGAGCCTTTTCTCACCGCTTCTTTGAACGATAGTTTCGGCTACACCGAGAGCATTTACCCTTTTCTCGATGGCAAATTGCAGACTGTCCATCATATCGGGTGTAATATCTTTTATGGTGTCAGTGGTCTGTGCTTCCAAGACAAGTCTTGAACCGCCAATCAAATCAAGTCCGAGTTTTGTCGGTTTTGTGATAATCATAAACAAACTTAAGACCACAAGACCGATAATGAATAAAAGTGTCGTTCTGTTACTTTTCATAGAAACCCCTTAATCTAGTGCCGTCATTTTTATAGATTTATTTTATCAAGAATATATTGTAATTTTACATTTAATTTGAAAATAGCCTAACAGGTTAATAAACTTTTACGATTAGAAATTTACATAACAACTTTATTTCTTTACAAGTTTTAAGAAATATATATAAATATAAAATTTGTAAAATATAATCATTAAAATATGGTAATCTAAAAAATATGGTAGCCGGTGTAAGTAATCTTTATAATATTTCATCTTCTATTCAAAGTAATGCAACTTTGAACAGAGCCGTTATGGAGGTTGGCGGAATTGAGATTCCGTTTGCTATTATGGCAAATAACAGAGATGAGAGAATAGAGCGTTTTATAAGAGCAGCCTTTTTTGTAACAGCATCTTTTGTAGCACCTGTTGTTACCATGCCGATTTTTAATAAATTTTTCTCAAAGAGGGATGGTATTGTCAAAAATGATAAAGAAATTGCTATTTTGAGAGTGTCAAAAGAATATTTGACAGGCAATGCGGATAAAATGACAGAGGGCTTCAAAAAAACTGCAGAAATTCTTAAAAAAGATAAAGATAAAGAAAAATTCACAGATATTGACAAGCATTTTAATAATGTTTTGGAGCGGTTTCCAAATAAAGAAATTTTGAGGCAAAAACTTGCAAAAACTCACAGTAAAATATTTTTGGCAGATTTTTTAGTCGCCAGTTTGGCGGCTATTTCTGTTCCTTGGATTTCTAATTTTATTACAGAAAAAAGAACTAAAAGAGCAGGTTATGTTGGTGAGTTTGAGATAGCGGATTCAAAATATACTGATAAAATGTCAGAAAAACATGATAGTTTGAAAAAAGCAAAAATAGGAGTCTCAGTTGCTATTCCTATTTTGGCTTCTTTTGGTATTTCGAAAGCACTTTCAAATTCTATGTTAAAGCCTGAGGAAAAATTAGGACAAATCGGTAAATTTTTGAAAAAAAATGCACATATGTTCGATTATAAAAACACTCGTTTTATGAGCAGAGCAGGGTATTTTGCGGTGATGTTAGCAGGAGATATGCCATCATATATGCTTGCTTGTCGAGATAAACATGAGCTCAAAATGCGTGCTACAGGCTGGGCTTTTGCTTTAGCTATGTTATTTGGGGGCGATTTTGTTTTGAATAATCTTGTAGGAAGGGCTTCTGATTCAAGATTTGGGACAAATTTGATGAACAGAAAAGGATATGAAAATGCAGGATTTTTCAAAAAATTCTTAATGGGTGCAAATAGTTTGGATAAAATTAATCAAATGGGCAAAGCTGCTAAAAAAACAAAAAATGCTGCTCTTGTTATGTATTGGGGCAACTTTGTTGTAACTACCGCCCTTTTGGGCTTTGGCTTACCATTTATCACGAACAGACAAATGAAAAAAGATGTCAAAAAAGATTTGAAACAGCAAAAAATAAAATAAATTCAACAAAATTTAACAAATAGGCACAAAATTTTCTTAATGGTATAATTATAAAAGAGACATAGGTCTTTCAAGATTAATCAACTAGAAAATTGGGGATAATATGACAAATACACAATCATCATATGGTGCAGACAGTATAAGAGTTTTAGAAGGTTTAGAAGCAGTCAGGTTACGTCCCGGGATGTACATAGGTTCGACTTCTCAACGAGGATTGCATCATTGTATTTATGAAATTGTAGACAATTCTGTTGATGAATCTTTGGCGGGTTATTGCAAAGAAATTAAGGTAATTATTCACCAAAATGACAGCGTTACAGTGGAAGATGACGGTCGCGGAATCCCTGTTGCCATAAAAGAAGACAGCGGAAAATCTGCTCTTGAGATTGTGCATACCATACTTCATGCCGGAGGAAAATTCGGTGATGGCGGGTATAAGGTTTCAGGCGGTTTGCATGGAGTTGGCGCTTCGGTTGTAAACGCTTTATCGGAAAAATTTGTAGTTGAAGTTTCTCGCGAAGGATGGGTGCATCAGCAAACATATCTTCGAGGAGAGCCTACAGGTCCTGTCAAAAAAATTGAACAGACAGACAAAACAGGTACAAAAACCACTTTTTATCCTGATCCTGAAATTTTCAAAGAAACAACTGTAATCGATTGTGATGTTATTGCCAATCGTCTTCGTGAAATGGCTTTTTTAAACAAAGGTTTGAGAATTGTTTTTATTGACGAAAAACTTAATGCCGAAACAATTTTTTATTATGAGGGCGGAATCGGGAGTTATGTCGAATTTTTGAACAAAAATAAAACAGTCGTTTTCCCTGACCCTGTTTATATGGAAGGTGAATTTTCAGGCGTTTTGGCAGAAGTTGCTTTCCAATATACAGATTCTTATACTGAAAATGTGTTGAGTTTTGCGAATAATATCAATACACACCACGGCGGAACTCATTTGACAGGATTCAGAAATGCAATTACTCGTGTAATAAATGATTATGCCCGTAAAAATAATATCTTAAAAGATGCTGATAATAATTTATCAGGAGAAGACGTCAGAGAAGGACTTACGGCAATTGTAAGTGTTAAGATTTCAGAACCTCAATTTGAAGGTCAGACTAAAGAAAAATTGGGTAATACCGAAGCTCAAACTGCAGTTAACGACCTTATCAGAGACAAATTTCAAGAATGGCTCGAATTCAACCCGAAATTTGCAAAAGTTATTATAGAAAAAACTCTGCAAGCAGCGAGAGCACGGGAAGCAGCGAGAAAGGCCAGAGAACTTACAAGAAGAAAAACAGTTCTTGAAAATTCAACTTTGCCCGGAAAACTTGCCGATTGTTCAAACAGAGAGCCTGAAAAATGCGAAATTTATATAGTTGAGGGTGATTCAGCGGGCGGAAGTGCAAAACAAGGCAGAAACAGAATGTTTCAAGCGATTTTGCCGCTTCGAGGAAAAATCTTGAACGTAGAACGTGCAAGATTAGACAAAATATATGGTAATAACGAGATTCAGACTTTGATACAGGCTTTGGGGATGACAATCAGTGCAAACCCTGATGATGTAGAAGTCGACAAGCTTCGTTACCACAAAATAATCATAATGACAGATGCTGACGTCGATGGAGCACATATCAGAACACTTCTTTTGACGTTCTTCTTCAGATACGCAAGACCTTTGATTGAAAACGGTTATATTTATATCGCACAGCCGCCTTTGTTCAAAATTACTGTCGGCAAACAATCAGAATATTTGTATGACGAAAAAGCTCTTGATAAAAAACTCAATAGCCGCGGCATAAATAGCTTGATTCTTTTTGATAATCAAAAGAAAAAATCCGTTACTGCCGAAGAATTAATTGAGCTTTTAAATAATATGACAAGTTATTACAAATCCTTAGGTACGCCTATGATTTCAGGTATTCCTGAAGTTGTAATCAGGGGGTTAATCCGTTCTGAAGTCCAAGAAGGTGATTTTGTATTCGAAGAAACAATTACAAAAGTAAATGACTATTTGAATCGTTATTTGAAAGACCATGCCTTGAACTACAATGTAGAAGGGGCTTCTAATTATTCGACTTCACTCAAGCACAATGATGACGGTGCGGGTTATACAATCGAACTTGATTTGGGCGAAGAAGGCAAATTGCCTGTTGCAATTACACCACAGCTAATTAAAAGTATCGAGTATAAAAGATTAGAAAAAGCATATCCGAATATTCGTGATTTCTTGTTTGAAGAAGAAGGTGCATTGAAATTAGTTATTGATGAAAAAACTGAAGTTCCTATCAAAAACTTTGTTACACTCCAAAAAATAGTTGAAGAACGTGGCAAAAAAGGCTTGAATATTCAGCGTTTCAAAGGTCTTGGAGAAATGATGCCTCAACAATTGTGGGAAACTACAATGGATCCTCAAAGCAGAACTTTATTGCAAGTCGACATCGAAGATGCGGCGATGTGCGACAATTTGTTCGATATTTTGATGGGTGATAAAGTTGAGCCGAGACGCGAATTCATCGAAACAAATGCAATGTATGCAACAAATATAGACACATAAATTCAATATTAGCATTACGGGAGAAAAATCGTGGACAGATATTTTGGACTTTTAGGCATAATATTCATTTTGGGCATCGCATATTTGATGTCAAATAACAAAAAAGCAATTTCCTTGAAAACAGTTGTTAATGGCTTACTTTTACAATTTTTGCTAGCGGTTTTTGTTCTGAAAATACCTTTAGGGCAGATGATTTTTGAAAAAATCGGTCTTTTTATTCAAAAAATTCTCGCATTTTCGATGAAAGGGGCGGATTTTGTTTTTGGTGTTTTGACCTGTAACCCTAACAGAATGTGTGAAGTTTTCCAATCGGATATCGGGATTTTCGCCCTCAAACTTATTCCTGCTACGATTTTTGTGATGATTTTGGTAAATATTCTTTATTATTACGGCATAATGCAACGTGTTATAGCTATTTTGGGCAAAGCTATGTACAAAATCATGAATGTTTCAGGAGCAGAAGCTCTCTCAAATGTAGCAAGTTCGTTCGTCGGACAAATCGTTGCACAGATTATGGTAAAACCTTATCTTGCAGGGATGACACGCTCGGAGATTCTGGCTTCTATGACAGGAAGCATGGCTTGTATCGCAGGAGCTGTGATGGCAATTTATATTTCAATCGGAATTCCTGCCGAGTATCTTCTTGCCGCCAGTATTATGGCTGCACCGGGGGCTTTGGTCATTTCAAAAATTGTTTATCCTGAAACTGAAGAATCCGAAACCAAGGATTCTGCTCATATAGAAACCGAAAATCCATACGTGAATGTCCTTGATTCGATTGCTCAAGGGGCTTCTGAAGGTATGAATATTTCGATTAAAGTTATTGCGACTTTAATCGCACTTATTGCTCTTATTTCGATGATAGATTGGATTTTAGGCGGTTTTGGACAGTTTTTGCAAAACATTCTCCATTTGAATTTGTCTTTTATCGGAATTGATCTTTCGCATCTTTCTTTGAAGATGATTTTGGGTCGAATTTTCTCGGTTTTCGCATTTCTTATGGGTGTTCCTCTTGAACAGGCAAGTTCTGTCGGGGCTTTGCTCGGGACGAAATTTGCCTTCAATGAAACCATTGCATATTTTGATTTGGTAAAAATGACCGCTTTATCACACAAAAGTTTTGTTATTGCTTCTTTTGCCCTGTGCGGTTTTGCCAATATAACATCCATAGCGATTCAAATCGGAGGTATCGGAGAAATGGCACCGTCAAGACGTAAAGACCTTGCGGAACTTGGCTTTCGTGCTTTGATTTGCGGAACTTTTGCCTCATATATTTCTGCTTGTATGGCAGGAATTTTGTTAGGGTAGAGGAAGAATTTAATTTTTTTTGAAGTTTTTATGCCAAGGAGAACAATTTGGTGTCGAAATTGTAAAATAAAGTAAAATATGTGAATAAACAACCAAATACTTGACAAACAACTCTATTGTAAGTTATAGTTTATTTGTAGCTAATATAAGGAAAAAATTTATGAATCAAGCCAAATTAGAATCGATTTTTAATTCTTTACAAAATTGTTATAAAATTAGTGTGCAAAATGATTATGACTTAATTCAAGAAGATTTGTTATCTGTTATTGTTGATTTAAAACCTTTTGTAAATATAAAGGAAAACAAAAAAATAAAAGATTACACAAAATTTAATATAAATCTAAAATTAAATAGTAAATCTTTAAATAATTTACCTAAAGCAAGAGTTCCAGAAAAAATTTTTGAATATTTGATAACAAATAAATTTTTTGATAAAGCTCATTTCGATTTTTTCTTTAAAAATAATTTTAGAACTGATTTTGCTACCAAGTCAGGTGATTTAATTTATAATTATGAACAAAAAACAGATAAGGTTGAAAGATATACTAAATTTATTGTTGATGAACAAACTTATTTTGCATGTAATCAATGGACTAAACTTGATATTGATAAATTTAATGATTATATAAATAAAGAATTTGCTCAATATATAGAAGTTGTAGCAGCTAAATAAAATATGCACTTCAGATTATTCGTCATTGCGAGGAGTATAACGACGAAGCAATCTAAATTTACAGAGATTGCTTCACCCTAAAGGGTTCGCAATGACTAGTCAAAACATTTTATCTTAACCTTCACTCAAAGCCACATTCGTAACGCCGGCATTACGTGCTGCATCCATAACTTTAACCACTGCACCGTGGGTGGCATTGTCTTGTGCCTGAATTAAAACACCGTCTTTAAATTCTTGCGATTTTTCTTTTATATATTCAGACAAATTTTCAACAGGAATTGATTCTTCATCAGCAGAATAAGTCCCTTCATCGGTAACTGTGATTTTTAGGATTTTAGAGTCTTTTTCCGGCTGTTCAACTTCAATATTAGACGGAACCATAAGGTTCAGCCCTTGTTGGTCAAGCATCGGAGCGACGACCATCATGATAATCAGGAGTACCAAAAAGATATCCGTTAAAGGTGTAATATTGATTTCGTTGAAAGAATGACGTTTTTTCATTTTTTATTCCTCGAATGTAAAATCATCTTCACGATGATATTCATTATTCAAATTTGTGTTTGGTTGAATTGTATCTTCTGTAGGGATGTTGATGTTGCTTGTGGGGTGGGTATTTTGGACTTGTTCAAGTTGTTTTTGAGCTTTTTTGCTCAATGGCTCACCTGCCACGACCAGTTTCTCAAAACCGCTGTCTTGAGCTGCTCTTACTACTTCTATGATTTCTTTGCTTTTGACGTTTGTGTCGGCTTTTACGATGATTTTTTTCTCTTCGATGTTGCCGACTATTGCCGTAAGCTCATTTGTCAGGTTTTGAGGATTTATTTCTTTGCTGTTTATGTAGTAATGTCCGTCTTTTGAAATGGACAAAACAGCATTTTGGCTGTCTTCTTCAACGGCAACGCCGCTGTTGATTTCGGGGATTTCGATGTTTTTATCGACAGACTGAAACATCGGTGCCATAAACATCATAATAATCAGTAAGACAAGAAAGATATCCGTCAAAGGCGTGATGTTTATATCGTTAAATATTTCCCCTTTTTTGTTGCTAAAAGCCATTTTTGCCCCTTATAAACTTATTCTTGATTTCGTATCGGCATTTGAAAAGCTTAAGAAAAGCAATTTCAATAATTGGAAATCGTCTTCATATCTTTTTACGATGCTTTGGAATGAGTTGTAAAGTATAACCGCAATAATCGCTACGCCTAGACCGAAAGCCGTAGCTATCAAGGCTGAACCGATACCCATTGCAACTGCTGCAGATTGGTTTCCTTGAACTGCAAGGTCTTGGAAAGTGTACAGAATTCTTACAACCGTACCGAATAGTCCCAAAAATGGTGCTACACCGCCAATTGTACCTAGAATTGTAAGATGTTTTTCAAGTTTTCTCACCGCTAAATTGATAGAAATATCAAAAGAGCGTGCGAAATCATGTTTTTGTTCTGCCAAAATTCTAACGCCTTCTTCAGAAACTTCGCCGATGACACCGCCGAGTTGTTCGCTTAAAGTTTGAGCTCCGTCGAGGTTGTCTTTTAGAAGTTCTTTTTGAAGACGTTGGATGAATGTTACGACATCACGTTGGTTGTCGTTGTAGAACGAAATTCTTGTAATTGCAACTGCTACAACTAAAATTGAGCAGAATAAGATTGGCAAAAGTATTGGCCAGTCTAATGTGATTGAATGAAGTAGTAATTCCATTTTATTTATCCTCTTTTTTCCTAATTACCTAATGTTACCGCCAAACACATTGTAGTCAAATGTGAAATGGATATCTATGTCAGAACCCCTGAATTCTTTTGGCAAAGGTCTGAAGGGAGCAGAGTATTCTACAGCCGAAACGGCTGCTCTGTCTGCTGATGGGATGCCTGAAGACTTGCCTATTCTTACATTCAAGAGGCGTCCGTCTTTTGCAATTGTAAATATTAAAACTACACGTTTAGAATTATCGCTTTTTGGGGGGTCCCAATTGCGTTTGATTTTTCCTTGTAACTCTCTCATATAAGGTCCAAAATCAGGTTCTTTAATAGCATCCACTCCGGGGGAACCATTAGGGTTTCCTGCCGAAGGGTTGCCTAAAGAACCGCTTCCCGCTGAATAGGGAGAAGAATGGCGACCTTTACCTGAAGATGCTCCGCCTGATGACATAACGGGATTAGGAGATGATGAGCCTGATGTTGAACCCTTTGTCCCCATTGGGTGTGAACTTGTAGCTCCTCCACCGCCGGATAAGCTTCTGGGTAAATTACTTTTCGGTATCGGGATTGAAAAAGCATTTGGCAAAGCCGGTTTTGGCATACTTACTTGCGGAGCCGGTCTTGGTGGTGCTTTTGGTGCTTTTGTCGGAGATTGTTGAGCAAGTTTTTTTTGAATTTGCTGAGGTTCGGGTCTGTTTTTTGGCAAAAGTTTATTTAATTTTTGCTCAACTTTATTTTGTTGTTGTTTTTTTTGCGGAGTTGATTTTTTTGTAGGTGCACTCGGGGTCGAAACAAGTTTTTTAGGATCATGTTTTCCGCCTGCTCTAGAATTTTTGTCTGCACGAAATCTGGTTTTTGGGTTAATCGGTTTTGCTTCTTTATTTACTAAAACAAATTCAATATCTTTCATTTGCATTTCAGGCTTTTGGAATAAATCCAAACTTAGTCCTAAAAGTTGCAATATAAATAATATAATCGCAAATGCAGCTATAAGAATTGCACTTCCGAAAAGGTGTATCCCTGTAGATAAAAATATTGCTTTGGTTAATGAGACTTCTTCTTCTTGATTCAAAACAGCAGGCCAAAATAAAATTTTGTCCTTTTGTCCGTCATTTTCGGTTTTAATCCCCAATATATTCATAAAATTCCATCTGTGAAAAAATAAATACTTAAAAAGTCTATCACAACTTTTTCTTTTTGAACAATTAATCAATTGTCCTTAATAATTAACCGTTGCGGGTTGGTCAATCATAATATTCAATTGTGCCCCTGCAGGTATACAAACATCCGCACCTTTATCAATCAGGGTTTTTCCAAGCCCCAAGCCTGCACCTAAAGCTGTCCCCAAAGCTGCTCCTTTGCCTGCGTTCCCGCCTGCCATTGAACCGAATACCAGCCCTGATAAGGCACCGCCGGCTGAACCTACTGCTACATTTTTGGCGATATCTTTAGCTTTTTCTTTTGTAGCTTCGCCCATTAAAATACCTGTTCCGTCATTTGTGATGATTTTTGCAGAAATTGGCATTCTTTGCCCGTCGGGCGTAAGGATTTCATTAAATTTGATTTTTAGTTTACCTGTTTTATCGGCACGTCCTGCTTTTTGGCTGAAAACTACAAGTCCTAAAACATTACTGTTTACAGGTGCAATTAAAGCTCCTTTATAATAAAAAGGAGAGCCTAAAGTCAAAGCAACGCTGTCGCCTACATTTAAAGTTTCTGAAGAAATATCACTTGTTGTAACGGCAGAAAGAGTTGTTCCCATAGGGATTATAGTTACTTTGCCTTGCAGTTGAGGTTTTGTGTAGCCATAGTTATAGTTTTGAGCCATAACACCGGAAACTGACAAAGTCAATATAGAAGCAGTTAAAACGCTTGTTAATAAATATTTCATTTTTCTCATGATATTTCCTCCGTTTTTAAAAAATTATTAAACTATAGTTTAATTATAGTACATGTTTTTTTGTTTAGGCAATTTTGTTATTCATAAAAATTTATTTTTATCGGATTATTTGTTTTTATCAAAATCTCGCTCCCCGCACTTAAGGTTACGTCTTTTCCTATTTTGTATTCTCCTGTGGGTTTCATCAAAATATACCCTGGGGATAATCCGCCTACAGAGAATGGGACTTCTCTGATTTCAGAAAGTTCTGAAATATTCCCCCCTATTATGCTTGAGCCATCCATCCATAAATCAGCGTCCATAGGATAGGAGTTGAAATTCGGTAAAATAATTTTATTGAAATGCAATCTCATAAGCCCGTCTCGTCCTTTTTTCGGTAGGGCGAATTCTGTTATTTCGCCTTCAATTATGGAGTTTTGAGGTATACAAACAGCTTCCATCAAATAAAAATTTGTCGGAATTATTGCTCTTATGGAATCATTAAGGTTATTTGTTTTGGTTGAAATTGTACTTTGCATAATCCCTTTCAAAAATATGCCCTCGGGGATTGTCATATAGTACATTCCTTTGATTGCAGGAGGTTTTTTGGCAGGAGTTTGTGCTTGTGCAACGGGGATTATAAAAATCAACAATATAAGTATTAAAAATTTCAGCTTTTTCATAATTTGAGTATAAATTAATAATATTTTTTTGAGATGATAGCAATAGACGATTTTTTACTTTAAAAATAAATGCTTTTATGGCTTAATTTATAATATAAAGCTAAGTGAGGAAAAAAAATGAACGCAAGACGTGCTGCAAGAGAATTATTATTAATATTGTTTTCACAATTGAAAAAAAATGCTGAAAATATAAACGAAGAAACGATTTCTGATGTGGTTCTCAAATCAGTCAGGATTCTTGTCAATTCTTCTCAAGAAGAACTCGAAATTACATCGGGGGCTTTGGTGGATATGCAAGATTTTATTTATGACTTGGAGCTTAATGACGAAAAAAATCTTGAAAGACCTTTTGAGGCGACAAATTTGCCTGTTCCTATTCCTATGACATCAGATATGCAAAAAAAAGTTGATTCTATGGTTGATATTGCAGACAAGGCTTTTCAGGCTTTAGAAATAGCAGAACTTTGTGTTTTGTCTCAGACACAAGAAGTGAAAGATTTTATTATAAATATCACAAAAACTTACCAAAAAAACAGGCAAGAGATAAAAGAACTTATTAACGAGTCATCTATCGGATGGGATATAAATAGGATTTTAAAAATAGACAAAGATATCATGAAAATTGCGATAACAGAGTTATTGTACATAAAAGATGCACCTGTTAAAGTTATAATTGATGAAGCAGTCGAGCTTGCCAAAAAATACAGTTCTGACGAGTCAACGGCTTTCATTAACGGTATTTTGGGCAAAGTTGTCAAAGTTAAAGAATTAAAGGCAATGAATTAAAGGGTTAATATGTTCGGTTTTTTTAAGAAAAAAGAAAAAACGGATGTGAATCCGGACGGTTTTGAAAAAAAAGCTGAATCGGATGAAGTATTTAAAGATTTCAGATTGTCTTTTGAATCTTTCAAAGAAGCTGTTTCAAAAACAGCAGATGCTATTTCAGGTAATATTGCGGCTCTTATTTCAACAGATGAAAAAATAGATGACGATATTTTAGATGAACTTGAAGAAATTCTTATAAAGGCTGATGTCGGATTGGATTTATCTGCTGAAATTGTGGATAAAATAAGAATTCAGAAGAACAAAATTACAATCGGTGAAGTTAACAACATAATAAAAGATGAATTTAAAAAAGTTATTTTTGAAGCAGGTTCAAATGAACTTAATTATAAAGAAGGTCTTAATATTTTTTTAATCACAGGCGTAAACGGTGCAGGCAAGACGACTTTGATAGGAAAACTCGCTTATCGTTTCAAACTTTTAGGTGCAAAAGTCCTCGTTGCAGCGGGTGATACTTTTCGTGCAGCAGCTGAAGAACAGCTTGATATTTGGTCAAAAAGAGCAGGGGCAGACATCGTAAGACGTGATGGTGCGGATAGTGCTTCTGTGGTTTTTGATGCAATAAAAAAAGCCCAAAATGAAAGCTATGATGTACTTTTAATTGATACGGCAGGGCGTTTGCAAAATAAATTTAACCTTATGGAAGAACTAAAAAAAATAAAACGTGTGATTGACAGCGAAGCTAAAGATTCAATTGCAGAAAGCATTTTGGTCCTTGATGCAAATACAGGGCAAAATGGATTGGCACAGGCGGAAGTTTTTCAAGAAGCTGTGCAAATTACCGCAGTTGGCTTGACTAAACTTGATGGTTCAGCAAAAGGCGGAATCATCGCAGGAATTGCCAAAAAACTTCATCTTCCCGTAAAATTAATAGGCATTGGCGAAAAAATGGAAGACCTAAAAGATTTTAATGCGGATGATTTCGTAGAGGCGTTGTTCGGATAAATAATTTTTTGTTGTTTTAAATATTTGCTAATAGTTCAGCGGCAATTTTTTCTTTTTGTTTAAGACCGTCATTATAAATATTTTTTGTTGATATAGGCATTTCTTTACCATTAATAGTTAATTTTAGCAATGTCTCATCATAATGAGGTATAAAAAGATGTTTTATGTTAGATATTAGTGCGTTACCGCCTCTTTTTTCAACAAGTTTTAATGCATCTTGAAATGTAGCTAAATCGGACTTTGACAAAGATAGGTTTTGTGATATTTCCAGCAAATCTTTTTCTGCTTGGGGTGTCAATTTAATTACTCCCGGGAAAGTAAGAGGGTTCATACTGCCTAATCGATTTTTTGGCATTTGTAAAATATTAGAATCCAATTTCACAAATTTACTTATAGCTTTTAACATAACAACCTACCTTTTCTAATTATTATTATTCTAATCTTTTCAAAATAAAAACAATAATAAGAATAATATTGTTAAAATCATCAAGTTTAACTTAATATTTCTTAAAGTCTAAAAACGGAAGACATTTAAGGGTAATAATAAAATAAATTTTTTTATGTTAATCTAATTAAAAGAGGTGCAAAATGTTTGATAATTTATCAGAAAGACTGCAAGACATAATCAAAAATACTTCGGGTAAAAAACTTACCGAAGATAATATGGATGAGGCTTTGCGTGAAATCAGACGTGCTTTTTTGGAAGCAGATGTCAGTTTGAAAGTTGTTAAATCTTTCGTCTCAAAAATTAAAGACAGAGCTGACGGAGAAGAAATTCTCAAGGGTGTCAGTCCTGCACAACAATTGATAAAAATAGTTAATGATACTATTATAGAGCTTTTAGGTGGGCAAAATACTCCGATTTCAACTGATGGTGAGCCAAATCTGATAATGCTTTTAGGGCTTCAGGGTTCAGGCAAAACTACAACTGCAGCTAAGCTTGCTTTGACGCTTCGCAAGAATGGTCGCAAACCTTTACTAGTGGCGGCGGATGTTTATCGTCCTGCTGCAATTAAACAACTCGAAACGCTTGCAAAGCAAATTGATGCAGATGTTTTTGTTAAAGAAAACTCTGCAAATGTTGTTCAAATTGTCGCAGAAGCCATTGAATACGCCAAACAAAACGGATGCAATTCTGTAATCATAGACACCGCAGGGCGTTTGCAGATTGATACTGATATGATGGCAGAACTTTTGCTCATTGACAGAATGTATAACCCTGCCGAAAAACTTCTTGTGGTTGATGCAATGGTTGGACAAGAGGCTGTAAATGTTGCACAGACTTTTAATGAACAACTTGATATTACAGGCGTGATTTTGACAAAGTTAGACGGGGATTCTCGTGGCGGTGCGGCGTTGAGTGTTGTTTATTCGACTGAAAAACCAATCAAATTCACAGGGATGGGTGAAAAAATTGAAGCTCTTGAACCTTTTTATCCCGAAAGGATGGCACAGCGTATTTTAGGGATGGGGGATATTGTTTCTCTGGTTGAAAAAGCTCAAAGTGCAATTGATGAAAAAGAGGCCTTGGAACTTCAAAAAAAGATGATGTCAAAAGATTTTTCGCTTGAAGATTTTATCAAAATTCAAAAACAGATGAAAATGCTTGGCTCGCTTGACCAAATTCTAGGAATGTTGCCGATTCCGGGGATTTCTAAGAAAGATAAAGAAAATATAGCACATGAAGGTGAAAATCAGTTCAAAAAAATAGAAGCTTTGATAAATAGCATGACGCCAAAAGAAAGGCAAATGCCTGATATTTTAAACGCTAATCGCAAACGCAGAATTGCGTCAGGAAGCGGAAGCAGTGTTCAGGATTTGAATAAATTTTTGAATGACTTTGAAAATATGAAAAAAATGATGAAGCAACTCTCAGGTATGCAAAAAATGATGCGAGGCAAAGGTCAAAAAGGCGGTAAAGGCTTTGGTATGCCTGGGTTTAATCCAAAAATGATGGGCAATAAATTCGGCAGAAGATTTTGAGACTTTAACGGATGTAAATGTCATTTAAAGCGTGAGCTTTGAACGACATTTACTGGACGATGGCGACGTAGAAATCTAAGATTTCACAGGAGCAAAGACTTTAACGGATGTAAATGTCATTCACAACAACTTTTACTTGCACATGCTATGTGCTTGTGATAACTATATAATACGGAACTTAATGGGTATTATCCTCAAAAAAATACTTTCTTGAGCTTCTCGCGGCAAAATGTTAAAAACTCAAACTTAAAAGGAGAAATGAATAAAATGGTAAAAATACGTCTTAAACGTATGGGATACAAAAGAAATCCTATTTTTAGAATTGTTGTAATTGATGTTCGTGAAAAAAGAGAAGGTGCTCCTATTCAAGAACTTGGACATTACAATCCAAAAAGAAAAGAAATGAAATTAAATAAAGAATTAGCTTTGGAATGGGTAAAAAAAGGTGCTCAACCAACTGAAACAGTGCAGTATTTGATTAATAACTGTAATGAAGAAGGCGGTTTGATTGTAAAAGAAAAAGCCAAAAAACCATCTAAAAAAGTTCAAGCAAAATTAGAAGCAGAGAAAGCAGCACAAGCGGAAAAAGCTGAAGCAGAAAAAGCGGCTAAAGAAGCGGCTAAAGCTGAAGCAAAAGCGGCAGCTGCGGCAGAAAAAGAAGCAGCCAAAGTTGCAGAAACTTCTGCTGTTGAAGAAACAGTTGCTGAAGTTGTGGCTGAAGAAGTTACAGAAGCGGTTGCTGAATAATTTTTTGTTAATAAATGAATTAAATAAAAGCCTGATTTGAAATTCGGGCTTTTATTTTGAAAATTTTTATTAAAAAGCGAGGACTTTCATCCTCGCTTTTTACATCCCTCAAATTTTCCTCTAGTATTCTAATACTTGTGGTAGCTCCACTTCAGGAGTGCCGATTACTCTTACCAGTTCTAAAACAGTTGCTTTCATTTGGCATCTTTGCGAACTTGATGAGAAAAACTCATGATAGAAGCATCCGCCGCAACTACATCCTCTTTTGTAACATTCTACCGCTGTTGAAGTCCATCTTCTCACAGAAGTAGCTTTCCCCATGTCCCGTGTTCTTAACACTCTATTTCCTCCAAACAAGATACTATACTCTCAACTCGTGCAAAGCCCATTAGAATTGAGGCTTTTGCGTACTTTGTAAATTATTAATCACACAGACGTAAAATACAACAATAATTTGTGCAATTATTACATTACTATACAAAACGCTGTATATGTTGTCTTGCATGGTCTGTAGCACAAGGGGCATGCTCAATGTCAAGCTATGACATGGTTTACATGTTTTAAAAGCTTAAATCCCATGATTCATAAGGGTTTTTGCGGCTTGTCCTTATTGGATTTTGCCTATATTTTGCAATAAAAATTTACATCAAATATCAGAGGGTAATTTTTTCAAGAATTTTTGTAAGGTCTTTTTCTTCAATAATAATCGATGCTTTGGCTTTTAGTATGTCTTTTGCGCAAAATGCTATTCGTTCGCGGGCATGGTGGAACATGCTGATATCATTGGCTCCGTCGCCAACGACAATGGTTTCTTCAGGGAAAATTTTGAGTATGCTTTGAAGTTTTAAAAGCATGTCTCCTTTGCTTTCAGAAAACATCATTTCTCCGCCTACCATTCCTGTCAGAACCCCATTTTTGGCGTGTAAAATATTTGAAAATTCTCCATTAAGTCCGAGATATTCCTTAGCGGGAATGAGTGCATTTTTGAATCCCCCTGAAAAGCAGATAACTTTTATGCCTGCTTTTTGGAGTTCTTTTACGGTTTCTTTTGCCCCTTGCATAAGAGGCAGATTTTTGCAGATTTCATCAATTTTTGTTTCGGAAAGTCCTTTCAAAAAAGAGACTCTTTCGATAAGACTTTCAAAAAAATCAATTTCTCCGTTCATAGCTTTTGTCGTAATGGCTGAAATTTCTTGCCTGATGCCGATTTCGTCCGCAATAAATTCAAGAGTTTCCCCATCCATCAACGTAGAATCAAAATCAAATACTGCAAGTTTGTACATATTTCACCTCGTATGTAATCATAGCATATAATTCAAGTGTAACAAAAAGTTAATCTAAACCTGCCCAAGTGGCTATAATTTAGCAATTTCGAGGCGAAAAATCCCTTTATATAAATAAGGTTATATTTAAGGTTTAAGGTATTGAGCGTCAATTTTTTCACAAATAGTGCATATCAGAGCTATCCGCAGTTGCAAAGAGATGTTAACAGCGTCAAAGAGCAAGTTGCACAAGTGGATTCTGTTGATGAAAAGCTTGAGAAATCCTTTTTTGGCTCGATTCCCCCTGTAAGACGAGTTATGTCTTTACCCGATAAGCTCGAAAATGGCGATGCAGTAGCAGGATTGGGTCTTGCAAGCGTGGCTGTTGTTAATTTGCCTGAAGATATTCGTGATATGAAATCGGCTGTTCAACAAGGCAAAGCGTTTTTTAACAAACAAGTTTATGACGCTCCTTATGATTGTGCAAAATATCAGCACGATTTTTCTTTTTTCAAAGGGACTTTGTTGCAAAAATATATGAATAAAGTTCAAACCCAAAAAGCTAAAGAAAGAGTCGCTAATTGGTATTCGGCGGATAAGTCATTGTATGATACAAAATTCGGCGAAAAAGTTAAAGGATTTTTAGGAATTACTAATGGTAAACAAGAATTAAGCTCGATAAAAGATATATTTGATAACGAAATGGTTGTATCAGAAATATTAGCCAAAAATGGATTCGGCGAACTTACAGGGCGTGCGATGAAAAGAACCACAAAAATCGGGGCGATTCTTCTTGGGGCTCTTGAACTTCCGAAAATATTCAAAGCAATGAACCAAGGCGAAAACATTTCTGAACAAGCTGGTAACACCGTAAAACAAACCGCAAAATCAGCAATTAATGTAACATCTGTTCTCGCAGGAATCGGCTATTGTGGAGCAATCGGTGCCAAAAAATACAAAGCAATCGGCTCGCTCGTCGGAATGGGAATAGGAGCCGTAGTCGGTGCTACAGCTTCAGATAAAATTCAAGATATGATTGGGTAATTTTTTTAAGGAAATTTTGAATATACTACTGCAAGCATTTTTTTATCAGGATGTTTTTGGATTAGTTGTTCAAGTGCGTTTTTAGCCCCATCTTGAGCTTTAATAGCTCCTAGGCGTATTAATAGTATTACATTATTTAATGTCTCTGAATTATTAGCAGCCATTTTTTCAAGTTCTGTCGTAGTGAAATTTCTTTTAAACGCAACAGGATTATTTTTCGCAATTTGCGAAGTATTATTTCTTTTTGCTACAGTCATATTTGGATTGAAACTTACAATCATGGGAAAACCTTTATTTTTTTAAGGAAATTTAGCAGCTACCAGTTTTATGCCAAGATTATCAGGGTGTTGATTTAAAAGGTTTTTAGCAATTTTATCAGCACCATCTTGAGCTCTTATAACTCCAGCACTAATGAAAGTGAGTAGGTTATTTACTATGCTTGATTCTTTTTTGACCAATCCTTCAATTTCTGTTGTAGTGAAATTTCTTTTAAAAGCTGCAGGATTGTTTTTCGCAATTTGCGAAGTATTATTTCTTTTTGCTACAGTCATATTTGGATTGAAACTTACAATCATGGGAAAACTCCTTTTTTACAATTTTTACATGCAAAGTTTATATACTATATTAATCCTTAAAAGGAATAAAATTGCGATTTCCTGATAATTTATTAAGAAATTGTTACAATCTTGAATTATTTTTAAAACTCAATTTTGCTATCATATTTTAACTTTTTTCATGAAAAAATGCAATAGTTCTTTTGTCCGGTATCAAAAAACACAATAAAAAACCGAACAAAGTTCGGTTAAAGTAATAGCTGGATTGTGTCTGGGTAAGAGTCGAATAACAAGATACAAATCAAAGATATGACTTCTTTTTGTATCCCATTGAGTATATAAAAACAGATATGTCAAAAATAAAATATTCGCTACCTGGGTAATATATTGGTATAATAAAATAATGATTTTCCAAATAAAACAGATATTTAATTCAATAATTCATAATATAATCAAAGCTTTTAAGATTTTTATAGACAAAGTTTCTATGGCTGGATTCGTTGCTATACTTGCATTGGTACTATTTTTCTTTTGGGATTTTATTATTTTGAGCGTTCATCAAGGCATTGCTTTTTATCTTGTCGAAAAAGGAGACAGGGCGTATCAAAATGCACAATATATTGATGCAATAAATAATTATGAAAGAGCTTTACAGTTTTACCCCGAACATTACAGGGCTCGTTATAATTTGGGGAATATTTATGTGGCTTATGAAGATTATGAAAGGGCTGCTGAGTGTTATGAAGAAGCCTTGGTCTATAAAAAAGATTTTTTGAAAGCAAGAATCAACTTCGGAATAATTCTTGTTGACGGTTTAAAGCAGATAGACAGAGCAATTGAGCAATATCAAATCGCTGTTAAAACAAATTCGCTGAATCCCTCTAAGCTCAAAGAAAATAAAGCAGATAGGGCGATTGCCTATTACAATATGGGGCTTGCTTATAAGGACAAATCTCTTTTGCTTGGCTATGACAGGATTGCTTCTCGAGAACAGCTGGAAAATGCGGCTTTTGCGTATATAGAATCTTTGAAGTTAAGAGGCGAGGATTATGATACTTATTATAATTTAGCTTTGACATACCAGCTTTTGGGGAATTATGACGGAGCAAGAAAATATTATTGTAAAGCTATAAATATGCAACCCTTTAATTATGAAGCACATTACAATTTTGCGATTTTGCTAAGTCAAAAAGAAGAGTATTTTGAATCTATGGAAGAGCTTGAAAAAGCAGGTATAATATTGGATTCTAAGGGCGATAGTTATAGAACGTATTTTGTATACGGGATTTTGAATGATGTAAGTCAAAAAGCCATTTTGAAGCAAGGATTGGGTGCATTTTTGACAAATTCAGAAAAACATTTGGATTATAAGCCTGATGAAATCCATTATGTGGATGGCAAAGTCCATATTTCTGATAAATTGGATAAAAGGATTCTTAAAAATATGCAAAGTTGTCAAATTTGCAAAGATAAATAAGGTTTTTTGAATGATAAAATTTGAACTTGAATTTTTAGAAAAAATTGAAAACATCCTGGTTCAAAAAAACTCGGCAAGTGAACTTTTTGAACATTTGAAAGAAGTTTTCAAGAAGGATTTAAAAGCGAATAGTTTTGAAATGTTTTTTTATGACGAATTAAGTGAAGATCTACGCAAATTCTCTGCAGGATGGATGTTTTCTTATGACAAAAACAACGATGATTACAGAAATTTTTTGAAGCTTTCTAAAAATCACTTTATTTTTAACGGAACATTGCTTGAATTTCATAAGCGTAACAAAAGCCTTATAAAATTTTTATCGAAATTGATTGATGAAAAATCTAACGTGCTTTATATCCCTATTTTGCAATCCGATAAGGTTTCAGGCATGGTGAAGTTCAATTTTGCCAAATTTAGTCGGGCGTTTTTAAAAAGAGAAATTATGGTGGCAATAAAAGTAGCTGTGGCGATGATTTCTCAAACCGTGTCTAATTTTTTGCTAAATGAAAAAATGGCAACAAACATTAATTTTTATCAATCAATGAAAAATATTACAAAAGTCATTGAAACTCAATATGAAACATCTTATATTATACCTGTAATCGGCGAAATCCTTGATAGATTCGCTCCTGAGCATTTGATTTATATTTTTGAATTTAAAGGAGACGAAAATAAAATTATTTGGCCTTCAAACTACATTTCAGGGCGTTTGGACAAACTTTTGAATCAAATAAGAAAAAAGAAAAAAGTTTTTTTATCAGAGGATAATCATACTATAGGATTTCCTATAATCACAGAGGACGGGCTTTTCGGGGCAATAGTTGCAGACAGTACTTATTGCGAGATGAGCGAAAAACTTCGAGGATATTTGGAACAATTAGTTTATCAATCATCAATTACTTTGGACAAAGCTAATACTTATGCAGAGATTTTAAAGCATGCCACCACAGATGCTTTGACGAATTTGTATAACAGAGGGCAATTCGACAAAAGGATTAGGCAAGAAATAGCTACTGCAAAGCGTAATAAAGCCAATCTTTGTTTAATGATGGTTGATGTTGATTTTTTCAAAAATGTTAATGATACATATGGGCATGCTGTCGGAGATTCTGTTTTGAGGAATTTATCCAAAATAATTATTGAACAAATTCGAGAAAATGATACGGCATGTCGTTATGGTGGAGAAGAATTTGTGGTTATATTACCTTTTACGAACTTAAATGAAGCTGAAATTGTTGCCCAAAGGCTTAGAAGTGCGGTCGAGGCGGCACCTTTTGACATAAGTGATTTTAAAATTAAAAACAAGTCAACCCTTGATATGACTATCAGTATCGGCTTGGGTGAATATAATTATTCTGAGGATGTCGAAGAATTTTTAGAAAGAGTTGATAAAGCGCTTTATCAGGCAAAACATGACGGCAGAAATTGCGTGAAGTTGGGCTAAGCAATATTTAACCCATTTTCTACTACTTTTCTAATAACTTGGCTGGGTCGCATTTTATGATTTTTCGCATATTCTCTAATTTTTAAATCGGTTTCTTCTTCGAATCTTATAGAATAGTGGGCTTTTTTGGCAGTTTTACTTTTGGGTCTTCCTGCTCCTTCACGTTTCCCACCACGCCCAAATGTTTGCTTATAGTGATTTTCTCCAGATATTTCATCATATTCTTTTTTCGAGATTGTTATTTCATCAGGCAGTAAATCCCCTTCCAATTTTTTTACTACAAAGCCTTCACTGTCTTTGGCATAAATATATTTCATATTTTTCTCCTTATCTTAGTCGTTTTTTTGCAAGGGCTATTTTATTTTTAGGTGTTTTTTTCGATTTTTTGTGGAAAATTAATCCAATTAGAATAATTTGATTTTCTTCGTATCTAAATAAAGAACGTAAATCGTTTGATTTTATTTCAAATAGGCTATCACCTAATGGCCTTCTTTTAACAAATTCAATGCCTTGTGTTTCGATAATTTTATAATCCGAGTTCAAAATATCTTTTTGTTCTTGGTTTAAATTTTCAAATTCACTTTCGGCAGACTTTGTTTTTTCTACTTTAAATTTCATTAAACTACCTTTTCTTTTTATTATACCACAGTTTTAGATTTTTGAAACACAAAATTCAAATTCTTCTAAAATACAGATATTTTCTTCTAATCCCTTAGGCAGGATTTGTTTTAAAAATTTAAGCTATAATATCCTTATGAAGTTGCTTGATGTAAAAAATTTGAATATAGGTTTTTCCATAGATGATGAGGTTTTTGCTGTAACGCAAGGAATAGATTTTTCGGTTGAAAAAGGGAAAATTCTTGGAATAGTGGGGGAATCAGGCTGCGGAAAATCTGTTACGTTGATATCGATTTTGCGTCTTTTACCCAAAAACGCCTCTGTAAATGCAGATTTCATCAATTTTAACGGGCAAAACCTTTTAGATATGACTGAAGACGGGCTTCGTAAAATCAGAGGGAACAAAATTGCTTTGATTCCTCAAGATCCTTTGACATCGCTCAATCCCTTATATACTGTCGGAAATCAAATAATTGAAGTAATTATGCTTCATCAAAAAGTCGACAAAATGAAAGCCAGAGAGCTTGCAATTGAGGCTTTGAGGCAGGTGAATATTCCCGAGCCCGAAAAACGTATTGACGAGTACCCTCACCAATTTTCAGGGGGCATGTGCCAAAGGGTTATTATTGCAATGGCTTTGAGCTGTAACCCCGATTTGATAATTGCAGATGAGCCGACAACTGCCTTGGATGTTACCGTTCAGGCACAAATAATGAAACTTTTTAAAGAAATCCAACAAAAACTCGGTACAGCTATAATTCTTGTTACGCACGATTTGGCACTTGTTTCAGAAGTTGCCGATGAAATTATAGTTATGTATGCGGGTGAAATTGTTGAAAAAGCCAAAGCTGAAGATTTTTTTGATAATTCTAAGCATCCTTATTCACAAGGATTATTAAATTCTTTGCCGAAAGAAACCGACCAAAAACTAAATGTAATAAATGGTCAACCACCCTCAATTAAAGATAAAATTTCAGGATGCAAATTTCATCCTCGATGTCAGCAATCTCTATCGAAATGTTTTTCTGAAAAACCTCCTATGATAGATTTTGAGTGCGGGCATGGTGTTAGTTGTTGGCTTTATGAAAATCAAAATACATAGTTTTTGAGAAATTTTTTGGGGAGTAATAATCGGGGGGCTCAAAAAAGCGAGAGTATTTTGTATGAAATTGAACAACTTTCATCAAAAAATAGCGACATAAGATTTTAAAAAAGGTCTTGACAGTAAGTTGTATCCTTAATATTATAAGTCTACCTGCCGATATAGCTCAACGGTAGAGCAACGGTTTTGTAAACCGTAGGTTGTAGGTTCGATTCCTATTATCGGCTTTTTTAATTGTACTTTGAACGGAAAAATACTTATGGGTAGATGCCCGAGTGGCTAAAGGGAGCAGACTGTAAATCTGCCGTCGAAGGACTACGGTGGTTCGAATCCACCTCTGCCCATTTTCCCGTATCTCTTGTTAAACAGGACTAAGCCCTTGTGGCGCAGGGGTAGCGCACTCCCTTGGTAAGGGAGAGGCCACGGGTTCAAATCCCGTCAAGGGCTAATTTAAAAAATTGATTGATTAATCAGAGATAGTAATTTAAGTAGATACTTACAAAAAAGGAGAAACACATGGCACGTGCTAAATTTGAAAGAACAAAGCCTCACGTTAACATCGGGACTGTAGGTCACGTCGACCACGGTAAAACTACGTTAACTGCAGCAATTACAGCTTGTTTATCAGCTGTTGGTCAAGCTGAAGCTAAAAAATTCGACGAGATCGATGCAGCTCCAGAAGAAAAAGCTAGAGGGATTACAATCTCTACAGCTCACGTTGAATACGAAACAACAGCAAGACACTATGCTCACGTTGACTGTCCAGGTCACGCTGACTACGTAAAAAATATGATTACCGGTGCAGCTCAAATGGATGGCGGCATCTTGGTAATTTCTGCTACAGATGGTCCAATGCCACAAACTAGAGAGCACATTTTGTTGGCTCGTCAAGTTGGTGTACCAAAATTGGTTGTTTTCATGAACAAATGCGATATGGTAGACGACGAAGAGTTGTTGGAATTGGTTGAAATGGAAGCTAGAGAACTATTGAGCTCATATGAGTTTGATGGCGATAATCTTCCTATCATCAAAGGTTCAGCTTTGAAAGCTCTTGAAGCTGTTCAATCTAACGCAAAAGTTGCTCGTGGAACAGACAAATGGGTTGATAAAATCTGGGAACTTATGGATGCTATCGATGAATACATCCCAACTCCTGAACGTGATATCGACCAACCATTCCTAATGCCAGTTGAGGATGTATTCTCAATCACTGGACGTGGAACTGTTGCTACAGGCAGAATCGAACGTGGAAAAGTTAAAGTTGGCGAAGAAATCGAAATCGTTGGTTTCGGCGCAACTAAGAAAACAGTTTGTACCGGTGTTGAGATGTTCAGAAAACAGCTTGACGAAGGTCTTGCAGGCGACAACGTTGGCTTGTTGATGCGTGGTGTTGACAAAACTGAAATCGAAAGAGGACAAGTTCTTGCAAAACCGGGTTCAATCAAACCTCACACAAAATTCTCTGCTAACGTATATGTTCTTAGCAAAGATGAAGGTGGACGTCATACTCCATTCTTCCCTGGATACAGACCACAGTTCTATATCAGAACAACTGACGTAACCGGTTCAATCAAATTCGAAGGCGAAATGATTATGCCGGGAGATAACGTTGTAATGGAAGTTGAACTTATCGCTCCAGTTGCTATCGAGCCAGGTATGAGATTCGCTATTCGTGAAGGCGGACGTACTGTTGGTGCTGGCGTTGTAGATAAAATTATCGCTTAAGATTATTTAAGGATATAACAATAAAAGGTGGAAGTGATGAACTTTCACCTTTTTTGTTATTGGACTTGGCTGACGTAAGAGTTTCTGAAAGAAACTCCACAGGAAGAATTGATGTATGAGTCGGATGAAAATCCGGCTCTTTTTTTTGTTTTAATTAAAAAGAGGTTTATGATAAAAATCACAAACCTCTTCCCCATGTCTATTTAGACATATTATCCCTTAGGAGGATAAGGGTCATTACCAAAGGAACTTCTTTCTCTGATTTGACCTCCCCTATTGTGAATAAAAAGCTCAGTTCCTTGGTTCATAGCGTGCTCTTTGCCTGCGGCAATGGCTGCTGCCTGAGTGTCATAGATTCCTGATGCTCTTTCTCCACCTGCTGGTTTAACTTGCCAGCCCCCATCGGGATGTGGTGTAACATGTTGATTTGGCATAATCCAAATTCCTCATGGCTTCCTACTAACTAGCAAGCAAGGCGGAAGCATTTCCTGCTTGTTTTTTGTTTTCTAAATTCATTATTGAGAATATTTTACTATTAATAATTAAATTTACAATAAGGAATTAATGAAATGTTAATAATTCAATGTTGCTCCGCAGGGGACTGCGTCCAGCGGTACTTTTTTCAAAAAGTACCCAAAAAGACCCGCCTACTTCTCGTTCTCACGGTTCTAACGCTTATTGCACTAGGGCTTACAATGCGTCGCTTTGCTCCTTAAATATAAATCTTTGGCTTCCATATTCGCACTGGCGCGCCCTCCCTTCGGGACGCTCCATTTCGCTAAGAACCGCAGTTCACTTGCCAGATGGCGGGAGTTTAGTAATGTGCGAACGATAGCAGGCGAGAGTTTTGTGAAACTTTTTAAAAAGGTTCCCCTGTCAGGGGAGGACATAAGTTAATTTAGCAAATTATCTTCCAAATAATCAAAAAAATTATTTATTATTCCTTTAGCAAGGTTTTTCTTTGTATAAATATCTAATTGTAAATTATCCATATCAAAAAGGCTCAATATGTCTTGTCTGAGCTGTTTTAATTGTTCTTCTTTATTCATTTTTTCTCCTTTTTATTGATATTGCCAATCTGCAATGACTTTTAATTAAATAATACAATACAATTGCGAATATGCAATACCAAAAATCACTGGCAAAATTTATAAAAGATAAAAGAGAAGAAAGAAAAATTACTTTAAATTCTTTCTCTTTTTTAAATGAGATAGAGCCCTCGACTTTGAGCAGAATAGAAAATGGTAAATTAGAAATCAAAATCCCTATTCTGATTAAAATAGCAAAAGGCTTTGACATGACTCCTGCAGAATTTTTAGAATTATTTGAGAAAACAATAAAGTAAATATTGTCTTGCTCAGGGCGACGAAACCTTCAAAGTATATACAATATTACAAACTCTACACATTCCCCAAAAGTCATGGTTGACGTTGATTTTTGTTTTAGTTAAAGTTGTAAATACTGAATGAAAATATTTAAGGAAGAAATATAATAATGGCAACTAAATCAAAACAACAAAGAATAAGAGTTTGTTTAAAAGCATATGATCACCGCTTAATCGATTTGTCTGCAAAGAAAATCGTTGAAACGGCTGAAAGAACTGATGCGAAAGTATCAGGACCAATCCCGCTTCCTACGAAGCGTCGTGTATATTGTGTATTGAGAAGCCCGCACGTTAACAAAAAATCACGTGAGCATTTCGAAATGCGTATCCACAAAAGAGTAATCGACATCATCGAACCTACTCAGCAAACTACAGAAGAACTTAGCAGAATGGATTTGCCTGCTGGCGTTGACATCGAAGTTAAATTATAATCTGTAGGCGGTGTGAGTCCGCCAAGACTAAGTAAGAATGTGATCTGCGAAATCTAAAGTACGCAGCGCTCGCAAGAAAAGAGGTAAAAATGACTTTAGGCGTAATGGGCGAAAAGCTTGGCATGACCCAAGTTTTTAGCGAAGAAGGAATTATAATTCCTGTAACAGTTATAAAAGTAGCACCTGCTACTGTAGCTCAAATCAAAACTATCGAAAAGGATGGCTATAATGCTATTCAAGTCGGATTGATTGATGCTAAAGAAAAACATTTGACAAAAGCTCAACAAGGGCACTTGACTAAAAACAAATTAGGCTTGTTTAGAGTTTTAAAAGAATTTAGAGTTGAAGATGTATCTTCATACGAAATTGGTCAAACACTTGATGTGAGTGTTTTGGCTGATATAGCAAAAGTTGATGTAACAGGAACCTCTATCGGTAAAGGTTTCCAAGGTACAGTTAAACGTCATAATTTTTCAAGAGGACCAATGGCTCACGGTTCTAAAAACCACAGAGCTCCGGGTTCTATCGGTGCGGGTACAACTCCGGGTCGAGTTTTCAAAGGAAAGAAAATGGCAGGTAACATGGGTAATGAAACAGTTACTGTTACAAAATTACAAGTAGTAAAAATCGATAATGATAAAAATCTTTTGTTGGTTAAAGGTTCAGTTCCTGGTCCTGAGGGCAAATTGGTAACTATCAAACCATCAAGAGTTAAGTGGAACTAAAGGATGACAATCATGGCAAAGCAATTAACTATACATAATGCAAGCGGAAGTTCACTAGGTGAAATAGACTTAAACGAAGACGTTTTTGGTATTGAGCCTAATGTACATGTTATGCACCTTGCTCTAAGACGTCAGTTGAGCAACGGAAGAAGCGGATCTGCTAACACAAAAACTCGTTCAGAGGTTCGTGGCGGCGGAAGAAAACCTTGGAAACAAAAAGGTACGGGCAGAGCTCGTGCAGGTAGTTTAAGAAGCCCATTGTTTGTTGGCGGCGGTGTTTCTTTTGGTCCTAAGCCAAGAGATTACAGCTTTTCAATGCCTACTAAAGCAAGAAGATTGGCTTTAAGGTCGGCGTTGTCTGCAAGAATGGCTGATATGACAGTTGTAAAAGACTTTTCAGCTATCGCGGCACCAAAAACAAAAGAAATGGTAACAATTTTAAAAGCTTTAAATTTAGAAGGCAAAATTTTGATTATCGCTGATTATAGATTGGCTGAAAATCAGCATTTGCAACTTTCTGTAAGAAATTTGCCGAATGTGAGATTGATTCTTCCTTCTAATATTAATGTGAAAGATATTCTTGAAGCTGACAAAGTTTTGGTAACAGAAATTTCAGTTCAAGAGATAACAGAGAGGTTATTGAAAAAATGAGCCGTACAAAAGTAAAAAACGAAAGACTGCTAGATGTTCTTAAAAAGCCTTTAATTACAGAAAAGGCGGCATTAGCGGTGGAACTTAATCAATATACATTTGAAGTAGTCAGAAATGCTACTAAAATTGAAATTAAAAAAGCTGTCGAAGAGCTTTTCCCAGGCAGAAAAGTTCAAAAAGTAAGAACAATTTATATGCCAAGTCATGAAAAAAGACTGGGTACTAAACAAGGTAGAACACAATCGAGCAAGAAGGCAATCGTTACATTGACAGGCGAACCTCTTGAAGATCTAATAGGAGCGTAAGATAATGGCTATTCGCAAGATAAATCCTACATCCCCGGGACAAAGAGGAATGTCAGTAAATGATTTCGCTGATATTACAACGGATAAACCTGAAAAATCTTTATTGCAACCAATAAAGAAAAAAGCAGGAAGAAATAATACAGGCAAAATCACATGTCGTCATAAAGGTGGCGGGCATAAACAGGCTTATCGTATGATAGATTTCAAACGTAATAAAGTTGGTGTTCCTGCAACTGTAAAAACTATCGAGTACGATCCAAACAGAAATGTACGTATTTCATTGGTTTTTTATGCTGATGGAGAAAAAAGATATATTTTAACGCCTGATAAATTAAACGTCGGTGATACAATTGTAAGCGGTCCTAATGCCGAAATTAAAGTCGGTAATGCACTTGCATTATTTGATATTCCATTAGGTACGCATGTTCATAATATCGAAATGACACCAGGAAACGGTGGCAAATTGGTTAGAAGTGCGGGTGCAAGTGCTCAACTTATGGCGAAAGAAGGCAATTATGTAACAGTAAAAATGCCGTCTTCAGAAATGAGATTAATTCATAAAGATTGTTACGCAACAATCGGTGTTTTGGGTAATTCAGAACACAAAAACATGAAAATCGGTAAAGCAGGCAGAAAACGTAACATGGGCATTCGTCCGACAGTACGTGGTGTTACAATGAACCCTTGCGATCACCCTCATGGTGGTGGTGAAGGTAAAACAGGACCTGGGGGACATCCAAAAACTCCTTGGGGCAAACCGGCTTTGGGTTATAAAACAAGACAACGTAACAAAGCTACCGATAAGTACATAGTAAGAAAACGCAAGAAGTAAGGAGATAAAATTAATGGCCCGTTCATTAAAAAAAGGTCCATACGTTCACGAATCTTTGCAGAAAAAGATTGGCAAAATGAACGAATCAGGCGATAAAAAAGTAATAAAAACTTGGTCTAGAGCATCTATGATAATACCTGACATGTTAGGTCATACAATAGCTGTTCACAATGGTAAGACACATGTTCCTGTTTATGTAACAGAGCAAATGGTAGGACACAAATTGGGTGAATTTGCACCTACAAGATTCTATCGTGGGCACGCAGGACAGGACAAAGGAGCAAAAAGGAAATAGTTATGGAAGCTTTAGCTAAACAATCAGATATCAAAATGACTGCGAGAAAAGTTCGCAGGGTAATAAACGAAATTCGCGGTAAAAACGCTCAAGAAGCTATCAAAATTCTTCGTTTTATGCCTTATGTAGCAGCAAAAGTCGTATTGCAAAGTGTAATAGGTGCGATTGCTAATGCTCAAGAAAAAGGTGCTAATGTTGAAAGTCTGATAATTTCTGAAATTTATGCTGATGAAGGTCAAACTTATAAAAGAGCAAAACCTAGAGCACAAGGCCGTATTTACAGAAGACTGAAACGTACAGCACACTTGACTGTAAAAGTCGACGTGAAGAAATAGGAGACATTAAATTGGGACAGAAGACACATCCAACAGGATTTAGAGTAGGTATAATAAAACCTTGGTTAAGCAGTTGGTTTGCAAATAAAAAAGAATATCCTTTGAATTTGGCAGAAGATGCCAAAATCAGAAAATATCTTAAAAAGAAGCTATACCATGCCGGAATTAGCAGAATTCTTATTGATAGAAAAGCACAAGATGCAACAATTTCTATTATAGCTGCAAAACCAGGTATTGTAGTAGGTCGTGGCGGACAAGGTATCGAAGATTTAAGAAAAGATTTGGCTTCTAGATTTAACAGAAAAGTTCAAATAGACGTTCTTGAAGTCGATAAGGTTGATGCAGATGCTCAATTGGTATCTGAATCAATTGCACAACAGCTTGAAAAAAGGGTTGTTTTCAGAAGAGCAATGAAACAAGCAATTCAACGCTCAATGAGAGCAGGTATTTTAGGAATAAAAGTTGCAGTATCGGGTCGTTTAGGCGGTGCTGAAATTGCAAGAACAGAATGGTCCAAAGAAGGACGTATTCCACTTCAAACATTGAGAGCGGACGTAGACTATGGTACTGCGGAAGCTGATACTATGATGGGAATCATTGGTGTTAAGGTTTGGATTTTCAAAGGTGAGATTTTGCCTGGCGAAAGAGTAGACCAAAATATCAAATCAAAAAAAGCAACTTTCGACACTCAAAATGCACAAGCACAAGGGCGTCGCGGCAAAAAAAGAGGTAAATAATTAATTTCATTAGGAGCATAAAAAAATGTTAATGCCTAAAAAAACAAAATATCGTAAAAAAATGAAGGGCAATATGAACGGTTCTGAAACAAGAGGAACTGAGTTGGAATTCGGTGAATATGGATTGCAAACTGTTGAGCCTGCTTGGATAACAAGTAGACAGATAGAAGCTGCAAGACGTGCTATGACCCGCCACGTCAAAAGAGGCGGTAAAGTATGGATCAAAATATTCCCTGATAAGCCTATTACAAAAAAACCTGCCGAAACTCGTATGGGTAAAGGTAAAGGCAACCCTGAATATTGGGTATCAGTAGTAAAGCCTGGTAGAGTAATGTTTGAAATGGCAGGAGTAGCGAGAGAAATCTCTGTTAGAGCTCTTGAACTTGCGGCTCAAAAATTACCTGTTAAAACCAGAATAATAGAAAAGTAAATGGTGATAACAATGAAAATAACCGAAATCAGAGAACTTACAATTGATGAACTTAATAATGAAGTGCTTAACTTGAAAAAGAAGCTGTTTGAATTAAAAATAGCCAGAGCAAATCATAAACTTGAGAATCTTTCTGAAATCAGCGGGATTAAACATCAAATTGCTCAAGTAAAAACAGTAATAAGAGAAAAAGAGTTAATAAACAACTAAGAGGTGAAAAATCGTGCCTAAAAAGGAAAAAACAGGTATAGTAGTAAGCGATAAAATGGACAAAACTGTAGTAGTGGAAGTGCATGGATACAAAGCACATCCAAAATACAAAAAAATCCAACAGCAAACTAAAAATTATCTTGCAAGTGATATAAAAGGTGAATGTCAAAAAGGTGATACAGTCCGTATCATTGAATCTAGGCCTATCAGCAAGAATAAGTGTTGGTCTGTCGCTGAAGTAGTAGAAAAAGCGAAATAATTTCTGAATAAGGAAAGAAAAAAATGATACAACAAGAGACAAGATTAAATGTAGCAGATAATACAGGAGCCAAAGAACTTCTTTGTATAAGAGTTTTGGGTAGTTCCGGTAGAAAATATGCGGGAATCGGCGATATTATAGTTTGTACCGTAAAAGATGCAGCACCAAATATGCCAACTAAAAAATCCGATGTAGTGAAGGCAGTTGTCGTCAGAACCAAAAAGAGTTTGAAACGTGCTGATGGAACTACAATCAGATTCGATGAGAATGCAGCGGTAATCATCAACAAAGATGGTAATCCGATAGGCACTCGCGTTTTTGGGCCGGTTGCTCGTGAACTTAGAGATAAAGGGTTTATGAAAATTGTTTCATTAGCTCCGGAGGTAATTTAGATTATGAAAAAACAAGAAAAAAATAACAATAATAAATTACACGTGAAAACAGGCGATAGAGTCGTTGTCATTATGGGCAAAGACAAAGGAAAAGTTGCCAATGTTAAAAAAGCTCTTCCGCAAGATAACAAAGTTGTGGTAGAAGGTGTAAATATGATAACTAAAGCACAGAAACCTAACCCAATGGCAGGTGTTCAAGGTGGATTAGTTAAATACGAAGCTCCATTATATTCATCAAAAGTTATGCTTTTTTGTACAAAATGCGAAAAAGCTACAAGAATTAAAGTGGAAATGGTAGATGGTAAAAAAGTTCGTGTTTGTAAAAAATGCGGCGAACAACTTGATATTTAAGGATTAAAAAAATGGCAATAACAAAAGAACTTAAAACTAAGTATAAAGAAGATGTAGTACCTGCTTTGAAAGAAAAGTTCGGCTATACAAACATTCATCAAGTTCCAAGATTACACAAAGTGGTAATCAATATGGGTATTGGTGAAGGTTCTAAAAATTCTAAACTTATTGATACTGCGGTCAAAGAATTAGGCGATATTGCAGGTCAAAAAGTTGTGATTACAAAAGCTAAACAATCAATCGCTACTTATAAAATCAGAACCGGTATGCCAATCGGGTGCATGGTTACTTTAAGGGGCGAAAGAATGTATGACTTCTTGCAAAAACTCATAGGCGTTGTCCTTCCAAGAATCCGCGATTTCAGAGGAATCAGTGCTAAAAGTTTTGACGGCAGAGGAAACTACTCCTTAGGAATTAAGGAACAAGTACTTTTCCCTGAGATTTCATATGATGATGTTGATGCTGTAAGAGGTATGGATATTTCAATCGTTACTACGGCAAAAACCGATGAAGAAGCGAGAGAATTGTTAACGGCACTCGGAATGCCATTTAAGAAATAAACTATAAAAATTAAGGAGATAAAACCTTGGCTAAAAAAGCAATGATAGTAAAAGAACTAAAAAGAGCAGAACTTGCCCTAAAAGGAAAGTTCCCAAAAGTGAGATTGCACAACCGTTGCAGTATCTGCGGAAGACCTCATGGTTTTCACAGAGATTTCGGTCTTTGCAGAATCCACTTGAGAGAAATGGCTCATAAAGGTCTTTTGCCGGGTGTTACTAAATCATCTTGGTAAAAAAAGTCTTTTTACATTTCAAAAAGATTTTCTTTGCGGATGTGCAATCGGACGATAAAGACAGTTATAATAAACGAAAAAATAAATTAAGATAAGGAAAAACTAATGAATACAGATCCAATAGCAGATATGTTGACAAGAATCAGAAACGCTAACATGGTTAGACACTCTGATGTTGAGATGCCGTCATCTAAATTAAAATTAGAATTGGCAAAGCTTTTGAAGTCTGAAGGATACATCACAGACTTTGAAGAAAAAGAAAATGGTAAGTTCAAAACTTTAAGAGTTGTTTTGAAATACGATGCAACTGACAAACCTGTAATTGAAAACTTGAAAAGAGTTTCAAAACCCGGTTTGAGAGTGTATTTGAAATCAAAACACTTGCCGAAAATCCTTGATGGTGCTGGTGTTGCCATCGTTAGTACAAGCAAAGGGCTTTTGACCGACAGAAAAGCAAGAAAAGAAAAAGTCGGCGGCGAAGTTCTCTGCTACGTTTGGTAGTTAAGTAAAAAAGTAATTGGAGACAAATTAAAATGTCTAGAATCGGTAAACAACCTATCGAAATTCCTCAGGGCGTAGAAGTAACAATTTCTAACAATTTGGTAACAGCAAAAGGACCATTAGGAACTGAATCTGTTCAAGTTTGCCCAGAGTTGATTTTGACAAAGGAAGACAATAAAATAACCCTTAGTAAAGTAAATGATGACAGAAAATCAAGAGCTTTACACGGTCTTAGCAGAACACTTGTCAACAACGCTGTTACAGGCGTTAAAAATGGTTTCGAGAAAAAACTTGAAATCCACGGTGTAGGATATCGTGTTGCAAAAGAAGGTAATTCTTTGAATTTGCAATTAGGATTTTCTCACCCTGTAAAAGTTGATGCTCCTGACGGAATTGAGTTTGTGGTTGAAGGTAACACTAAAATCACAATCAAAGGACCTAATAAACAGACAGTTGGTGATGTTGCAGCTGAAATCAGAGGCAAAAGACCACCTGAAGTTTATAAAGGAAAAGGTGTCAGATACGAAGGCGAAAAAATCAGAAGAAAAGCCGGTAAAGCAGGCAAGAAAAAATAGGTAACAGTAGCCCATATAAAGCGGGAAAGATGCCTCAAAGAAGGGTTTAGTCTTAACAGACCTCTTTTCAAGAATTAAATAGGCTTAGGTGAAAGGACAAAACAATGATTAAAACAAAAAACAAAAAAGACAATATTAGAAAAAAACACAGAGGCATAAGAAAGAAAATTTCCGGAACTTCTGAGTGCCCTAGATTGGCAGTTCATAAATCAGGCAAGCATATTTATGCTCAAATTATTGATGATACAAAAGGTCTTACTTTAGCTGCTGCTTCGACAGTTTCTTTGAAATCAGAAAAAATAGCTGATACAGAAGCTGCTAAAAAAGTTGGCGAAGAATTGGCAAAAGCTGCTAAAAAAGCTAAAGTTAAAGATGTTGTATTTGACAGAGGCGGATTTGTTTATCACGGAAAAATCGCTGCCCTTGCTGATGCTGCAAGAGAAGGCGGATTGAATTTCTAATTCGAAATTTGAAAGATAAATAAAAAGTGAGCTTTGAGAAAAATTGAGGCTCACTTTTTTATTTGAATTTTTTTTAAGACTTATTCAGTGGTTTTTTTATGCAATAGGTCTTTGACCAAAAAACGGATTATCAAGTTTTTCTTTTTCAAGAGTTGTTGCAGGTCCATGACCTGAATAAATCGTCAAATCTCCTTTCAGGGTGAAGATTTTATTTCTGATAGAATCTTCGAGTTCCTTATAATCACCGCCCGGCAGGTCAGTTCTTCCTACAGAGCCTAAAAACAGAGTATCGCCTGAGAATAATTTGTCCTCAATTAAAAAGCAAGACCCGCCTTTTGAATGCCCTTTTGTGTGGATGACTTTAATTTTTAAATCCCCGACTTCAATTATGTCGCCATCATTGATAAATCCGTCAATTTGAGGTTCTTGGGCAGGAGGAAGTCCAAACATTTGGAGTTGTTGCTTGAGATTTTGCACCAAAAATATATCTTCTTCATTTATAAAAACTTTTGCTCCAAGTTTTTGTTGAATTTCATAGCAACCCGCAATATGATCAATATGGGCATGGGTCAGCAAAATTTTCTCAAGAGTTGCATTGTGTGTATCCAATTCTGATTTTATCTTGTCAAAATTACCGGAAGCATCAATCAAAACGGCCTTTTTTGTGTCTTCATCAATAATCAAGTAGTTATTGGCTTCGAACGGTCCTGATATAAATTGTTTCAATATCATAAATTCTCCTTTCGGGTAATTTTTTATAAAATTAATTATACCTAAGATAATACTATCAATCTATCCTACTGTCTAATTGCATCTTTAGAACTTAATTTTACAATGTAAGTAATCTTTTTCATACTTCCAGCTATTCTTAATTCGAAAGCTTAGACCTTATACCAATAAGGTCTTTTTATTGCGTAATCGGTCCAGAGTGCAGCGAAGCGAATCTCGCCCGAGCGAAATACTTGATGAAGTTGAGGTTTTACGAAGTAAAACTGAAACGAATTGAAAAGTATGGAGCTGACAGTATTACAAGACAGTGGATTTTGGTCGGGAGTAAAACTCACCTGATGAGCAAGGCGATGTAGTGAAGCTTTTTTAAAAAAAGCGCAACGCAATTCAAGCCTTGTGAATTGACCAATAATCCAAGAAGCGGATTTTGGTCGGGAGTAAAACTCACCTGATGAGCAAGGCGATGTAGTGAAGCTTTTTTAAAAAAAGCGCAACGCAATTCAAGCCTTGTGAATTGACCAATAATCCAAGAAGCGGATTTTGAATCAATAAATGTAAGACTTGCTCTTTATGACTGAATTCGTTATCATGAAAGAGTCGTTGTAGCTAAGGTGCAAATTTGATAGGATTAATAACCAAAATTTTTTCGGATTTTTATTATGTCAACGTTGAGGGCATAATTTTTGAATGCAAAGTCAGAGAAGTCTTAAAAAAAACCAAAACCTCAGTCCTTGTTGGTGATATGGTCAAATTAGAAGAAGTCAACCAAGATTCAATGCAGGCAGCCATAATTGAGGTTTTGCCAAGAAAAAATGTCATCACAAGACCTGCGATTGCCAATATCGATAAAGTCATTGTTGTAGCGGCTTTAAAAGAACCTGAATTCGATTATATTCAGCTTAATAGATATCTTGCATTCGCCAAATTGCACAATGTTGAGGCGATAATATGCGTTAACAAGGATGATTTGGCTTCTAATTACAGTGCAAGAGAACATATCGAAAAAATTTATAAAGATTTGTCTTATGAAGTGATTTTCACTTCGGCAAAGGAAAATAAAGGAATCCAAAGATTGGAAGAAATTCTGTCATCTGGAATTTGTGTACTTTGCGGTCAATCGGGCGTAGGCAAATCGAGCCTTTTGAATGCAATTTTACCGGGGTTGAATTTAAAAACAAAAGAAGTCAGCAAAAAAACATCGAGAGGGATTCATACCACTCGTCATACCGAACTTTTGGAAATACCTTTGCCTGATGAGGGTAAAATAGCTAAAGTCGCAGATACTCCGGGGTTCAGTAATCTCAAATTTGATACGATAGAGCCAACGGATGTCGATAAATTATTTGATGAGATTCATGGATTGAGTCAAAAGTGCAAATATAATGATTGCCTGCATCTTGAAGAAGAAGGCTGTAATGTTATTAATCATTTGAAAGATTTGCCTGCTTACAGATATGAAAGTTATGTAAGTTTTGTACAAGAAGCAATTGATTCCAAAGAAAATTTGAGTTCAATGAGCAGCAAAAATGAAAGCAGGGTTAAGTTTTCAGGCGGCAAAAAACTTACAAAAATAAGTTCTCGAAAAAGAGAAGATTCTCGCAAAAAATCCCGTCAAAATATTGCTAATTTAGAGATAGAGGAATATTAAGTAAAATGAAAAATTTTGATAAGTATAAGCAGATAGTGAATGAATATTTAGACAAATTTCTTGAAATACAATACCCTCAGAGGATTTGGGAGTCTATGAGGTATAGCGTTCTTGCTGACGGCAAGAGGCTTCGACCTGTTTTGACTCTTGAGGCGTGCAGGATTTGTGGCGGGGATATTAATAATGCCATTGCAACTGCTTGTGCAATCGAAATGTTGCACGCTCAAAGCCTTATTCATGATGATTTGCCTTGTATGGATAATGATGATTTGCGTCGCGGAAGACCGACTAATCACAAGGCATTTGACGAGGCAACGGCTGTTTTGGCAGGTGATGCACTTTTGTCGTTTGCTCCGCAGGTGATTATTCAAAAAACACCTAAAAGCGTTTCTTGCGAAATTAAAATGGAAGTTTTGGAACAATTTTTGATAGCTGCAGGGGCTTTGAAGCTGATTGCAGGGCAGGTTGTAGATATTGAATCTGAAAACAAAAAGATTTCAAAAAAAACATTGGATTTCATTCATAATAATAAAACATCAGCTTTATTTGAGTTGTCTTTATTTTGCGGAGCAAAACTTGCAAATGCTACTCAAGAACAGATAGATATTTTGCAAAAATATGCCCAAAATTTAGGTTTGGCATTCCAGATTTCAGATGATATTATCGATATAATTTCATCAACGGAAAAACTGGGAAAAACTGCAGGAAAAGATCAACAAGCTGGAAAACAGACTTACCCCGAGCTTTATGGATTGTCTGAGTCAAAACAGAAAGTCAAAGAACTTTGTTTAGAAGCAAAAGAGATTATTTTAAGCCATGGGCTTGAATCTTCGCTTCTATCGGGTATACTTGATATTATAGAGAAGAGGATTGAAAATGATGTATAATATTGGACTGCATACCGTTACTACGATGCAAACTGTTACAAGTCATACAGCAGACACCGGTTATGAAATTTTGGCGGCGGCTTTTTTGGCAGCTATTATCGCACAATCTACCAAAGTGTTGACCTATATTATTCAGCATAAAAGTATAAATTTTAAGATTTTCACAACTACAGGAGGCATGCCAAGCAGTCATAGTGCTTTTGTAATTGGCATGGCGACTACTACGGGCTTGATTGACGGCTTTAATTCGACAACATTTGCTTTGGCAGTTGGTTTTGCACTTGTTGTAATGTATGATGCTGCTGGTTTGAGACGTGCAGCAGGCAGAATGGCTGCGACCCTCAATAAAATTGTGGATCACGTTTATAATGTTCCGACATCTGAAAAATTAAAAGAATTGCTAGGACATACTCCAGTAGAAGTCTTTGTAGGAGCTCTTTTGGGTGTGGCTTCAGGTCTTTTCGTACATAAATATTTTTAATCTGATTTATTAGGGATATAAATTTGGATTTTTGAAGAATTTTCTTTTGGGTCAGATAAAATAATTTGTCCTTCAATTAAAGTGATAAGATGGTTTATTAAATAAAAATCTAAATTTCCGTAATAATCGTCAACTTCAGTTAAAAGATTGTTGAGATCCTGATTTTTTTCTTTGTTGATGGATTTTATAATATCAGTTTCTATTTCTATTAATATACCGTCTTTGGCGACAGCATTTTTAACAATAATCAAACTTCCATCGGGGGATAATTTTATCAAGTAACTGAATAAACCGTAAATTATTTGGGAAGTCAGCTGATAATCATTTTTTATTTTTATTTCGGATATATTCAGCTTGAAGCGAATTTTTTTATTTTTAGTGATAGCTTTGAAAGAAAGTAAAAGTTCATTTAAAAGTTTTCCGGTAGAAAAAGTGTAAGAATTTGCTTCATATTTTTCGGTGATTAATTTTGAAAAATCAGAAATATTATTGGCAAACTCTAATAATTTTTCACTGCTAAACAAAATTTTGTCCAATCTTTCTTCTTGTTTTGGGTTTTTGCAAGAATCTATGCAGGATTTTTTGATTATATTAGAAAACCCTATAATAGAAGTTAGGGACTCTTTAACTTCGTAAGAAATTCTATCAAGAACTTCTCCGCTGATTTTTTTATTGCCTTCATTGTCTCGAGAAAATGCCAATTTTTTTCTCCTTTTTAAAATTATATTTATATATTAATGCTTTTAGTACGTTTTGTAAACAATTACTTTTATTAAAGTGATGAATATAATATAATTTTAAAAAACAGGAGAAGTTATGGATAGCCAAGGGAAATTGTTTGTAATATCAGGACCGTCGGGTGTGGGCAAAGGAACTTTGGTCGCTGAAGTCTTGAATCGCAATGAAAATATAAAACTTTCTGTGTCTGCAACCACAAGAACTGCACGACCAAATGAAATAAACGGAGTAAGTTATCATTTTTTTACTAAAGATAAATTTGAAAAACTTATCGAAAATAATGAACTCATAGAATGGGCACAATTTGCAGACAACTATTACGGTACCTATGAAAAAGTTGTTAACGAAGTTTTGGCACAAGGAAATGACCTGATTGTCGAAATAGAAGTTCAAGGAGCTTTGCAAATCAAAGAAAAACGCCCTGATGCTGTTTTGATTTTTATCCTTCCGCCATCTTTGGAAGAACTCAAAAATCGTCTTGAAGGCAGAAGAACGGAAACAGCAGACGTCATCGCTAAAAGGCTTTCGATTGTGGATAGCGAGTATGCCAAAAAAGATTTGTTTAATTATCAAATGGTTAATGATAGACTTGAAAGTTCAATACAAGAACTCGAATCTATCATAAATCGAGAAAGGCAAAAAAATGCTTAAGGGCAAAAATATTTTAATCGGTATCACAGGCGGAATAGCGGCATACAAAATTTGTTATTTAATTCGTAATTTTATTAAAAACGGTGCGAATGTAAAAGTGGTTCTAAGCGACAACGCTAAAGAATTTGTAACAGAAACTACTCTTAGTACTTTGAGCCAAAATCCTGTTTATTCTGATACTTTTTTGAGTCAGGATTATTCGGTCAAACATATTGCCCTTGTTGAAGAAGCCGATATTTTTGTTCTGGCTCCTGCGACTGCAAATACAATAGGTAAAATAGCCAACGGGATTTGTGATAATCTTTTGACTTCGCTTTTATGTGCATTTAATAAGCCTGTAATTTTTGCTCCTGCTATGAATACCAATATGTGGGACAATTCTGCGGTACAAAAAAATATTAAGACCTTATGCGATATGGGTTACAATATGGTTGAGCCTTCTTGTGGTGAACTTGCTTGCGGTACAAGCGGAAGTGGGCGTATGGCGGAAGTTGAAGATATTGAGGCAAAAGTTCTTGAGGTTTTGTCCGAAAAATTAATTCTTGCTAAAAAAAAAGTTGTGATAACAGCAGGCGGGACTAGGGAAGAAATAGACCCTGTACGCTATATAGGTAATTATAGTTCAGGAAAAATGGGCATCGCTCTCGCTGACAGTGCTTATCAAATGGGTGCAGAAGTTTGTTTGATTTCAACTGTTACGGTCGAAAAACCTTATAAGGTGGAATCAGTTAAATCAGCCAATGATATGCTTTTGGCAACACAAAATGCAATGAAAGATGCTGATTGTCTGATTATGGCTGCTGCAGTTGCAGATTATCGACCAAGTATTAGGTCTGAGCAAAAAATCAAAAAGAATTCCGATTCTTTGACAGTGGAGCTTGTCAAAAATCCTGATATAATATCAAAAATAGCCCAAAATAAAAAAACAAATCAAATTATAGTAGGTTTTGCGGCAGAAAGTGAAAATTTGATTGAAAATGCCAAGAAAAAAATTGTAAGCAAAAATCTCGATTTTGTTGTGGCAAATGATATTTCTGATTCTGAAATCGGATTTTCTTCTGATGAAAATGAGGTTTTTGTTATAAATAAAAAACTTGAAATCCAAAAAATCGAAAAAAATTCCAAAAAAAATATAGCAAAAAAAATCTTGAAGGCGGTTTTCGATGAAAATCAATGAAATTATAGAAAAAATTGAAACATTTGCCCCATTATCTTTGGCAGAGCCGTGGGATAATACGGGATGGCAAATAAAACTTGATTTGGATACAGCTGACAAGGTTATGCTTGCACTTTCGCCGACTTTTGATGTGCTTGAACAGGCAAAAGAACAAGGCTGTTCGCTTGTTATTACGCATCATCCGCTGTTTTTTTCAAAAATTAAGCAAATTACGCCTGAAATTTTTTCAAATAAATCAGCAATTTTTGCAATCCAAAATAATATCCAAATTTATTCTGCTCATACCAATCTTGATAAAGCTCAAGGCGGGATTAATGACAAATTAGCCGCTATGTTAGGGCTTTTTGATGTCGAAATCGTAGATGGATTCGTCAGAGCGGGCATGGTGGAGGATATTTCTCTTGAAGAATTTATTTTGAAATGTAAAAAAATTCTTGGATGCGAAAGTGTCAAATTGATTAATCCCATTGGGATTGAAACAGTCAGAAAAGTCGCAATTTGTTCAGGTTCAGGAGCAGATTTTATAAATTCTGTTGAAGCTGATATTTTTATAACTGGAGATGTCAAATATCATTCTGCTATAGAGGTTTTGGATAAATCCGTTTTGGATGTCGGGCATTTTGAAAGTGAAAGAGTTATTTTGCCTGTACTGCAAGAAATTTTAGCCCCATGGGATACCGTTTTGGCGGATGAAAAAAATCCATGGGAACTTTTTTAGACTACAAGCGTCTATAGAAGAAATGCCGTATTGTTATAGGCCTCCTGAATTTTTCGAGGGGGCTTTTTTATATTAGCGGGTGTGAAAAGTACATGAAATGTTAATTTCATATACTTTGAAACTGAACGAGGGCGACGTAAGAATTTGCTTGCAAATTCCACAGGAGCAATATAAATAGATTTGAAACTAGATTCTCTCTGCTATCAAATCGCCCATTTTTGAAGTCCCGACAAGGATATTGCCTTCTTTGCAAATATCTTCTGTACGAAAACCTTCTTTAAGGGTTTGATTTACTGCATTTTCGATGTCTTGAGAGGCTTCTTCCATTCCAAAGCTGTATTTGAGCATCATTGCAGCTGATAATATCGTTGCGATAGGGTTGAGTCTGTCTTGTCCTTTAAAATCAGGTGCTGAACCGTGGCAAGGCTCATACATTCCTACGCCTGATTCTGATAGGCTGGCACTTGGCAAAAGTCCAAGAGAGCCGGGAAGAACAGATGCTTCATCTGATAAAATATCACCGAATAAATTTTCTGTAACAATTACATCAAATTGTTTCGGGTTGACGATGATTTGCATTGCTGCATTATCGACATACATATGTTTGAGTTCGACTTCAGGGTAGTCTTTTGAGACTTCAATGACGATTTCTCTCCAAAGTCTTGAAACATCAAGTACATTTGCTTTATCAACGGAGCAAAGTTTTTTACTGCGACCCATTGCTGCTTCAAAAGCCACTTTTGCGATGCGTCTAATTTCATTTTCTGTATAAATCATATTATTGAAGCCGACTTTTACGCCGTTTTGTGTCTCAACACCTTTTGGCTCACCAAAATAAACTCCGCCTGTAAGTTCTCTGATAATCATAATATCAACGCCTTCAACCAATTCTTTGCGAAGAGGAGAAGATGCAACCAATTCTTCAAAAACTTTTGCAGGACGCAAGTTTGCGAAAAGTCCGAGTTCTTTTCTTATGCCCAATAATGCTCTTTCAGGGCGAATAGCAGGGTCAAGCGTGTCATATTTCCAATCCCCTACAGCCCCTAGATATACCGCATCAGAGCTTTTGGCGAGGTCAATTGTTTCTTGAGGAAGCGGAATACCGACTGCATCAATGGCAACACCGCCTATCAGACCTTTTTTAAAGTTGAATTTTACGTCATATTTTTTTGATATTGCTTCAAGTGCTTTTATACCTTGGGCTATGACTTCAGGACCGATTCCGTCGCCTTCTAATACTGCTATTTTATATTCTTTCATTTTTTTATTCCTCTATGATTTCAATTTTGCTTTTGTATAATTCACAAGTCCGCCGACCTCGATAAGTTCTTGGATAGAACCTGAATAAGCAGGAGTTTTGTATTCTTTTCCCGTTGTAAGATTTTTTACGATGCCGTTTTTCAGGTCAATTTCTATTTTGTCGCCTTTTGAAACTTCATCGGGAAGGTCTTTATTTTCAAGGATTGGAAGTCCTATGTTGATTGCGTTACGGAAGAAAATTCTCGCAAAACTTTTCGCTATAACAACAGTTATTCCTGCTTCTTTAATTGCAATTGGTGCATGTTCACGAGATGAACCGCATCCGAAATTTTCGCCTGCAATCATAATATCGCCTTGTTTTACGTCTGTTGCAAAAGTTGTGTCGATATCTTCCATGCAATATTTTGCAAGTTCCTTTGCGTCAGATGTGTTTAAGTAGCGTGCAGGTATGATTACGTCTGTATCAACATTATCTCCGTATACCCAAGCTTGTCCTTGATTTGTCATAATAAAACTCCTATTAAGTTATTTTTAATTATTTTATGACAAAAAAATTATGTTTTAAAGATGTCTCGACCAATTTCTTGCAATAAAGTTTTTTTAACTGCTTCTGCCCAGTTTATTCCGTCAATAACAATACCTTCTAACGATTTTACTGTTTTTTTGATATTTTCTTCTATTTGGGGGTATTTTTCTATAAATTGCCCCAAAGGAGTGTCGCTTCTTAGGCAATTCCAGTGCCTTTTCACTATTAGTAGATTTGGCAGTTCTTTTTTTCCACCGCGAATTTCTGGAATTATATGTTCAAGAGTTTTAGTATCATGCGGTTCAAAATTTTCTCCTGAATAAGCACAAACTTTGAACATTTTTTTGAATTGTTTTCTTGTCCCAAAATTAGCTTGATAGTTTGGATTGAGAATAAGCATGAAAATCCTTTCTTTTTATAAAAGATATAAAATACAAAAATATTTTTATTTGTTAGATGTTTACAAAAAATAAATAACAAATATGTTAAGATATTGACCCTTTTTTCTTTTTCCACCAAAATAAGGATGTGCATGGAGTATTTTTATATTATTTAATAATCAGTTAATTTACTTTTTAAGAAAATGGAGATAAGAATGAACATGATGAACGAATTAATAGGTAATACTGCCGGGCAAGTATGGGAATATTTGTCAAACAATGAAGAAGTTACAATGGCTGCTTTGAAAAAGGATTTGGAACTTAAAGGCGATGAAGCTACTATGGCTTTAGGCTGGTTGGCAAGAGAAGGCAAAGTCGAATTCAACAAAAAAGGTGCCAGTTTAAAAGTTAGATTGCGATAAACGAAACTCGTCCAATCAAATCTCACATTGGAGCTAAAGTTTCTGAAAAAACAGAAGCGAAAAAGCTAATTGTTTTAATAAATATTTTGATTTAAAATGTTTAGAGAAAGCCGTTTTTTGGTAGGTTCTCCAAACATTTTTTAATGCCAGATTGAGGGGAAAGATGATTATAACTTTAGAACAACTTGAAAATGCCGAAGGGCAAAGTATTAATATAAATTTTTCTGAAATAATTTCTGAAGTCAATTCAAGTCAGGCAGTCAAAGCTAATTTGGTTGTTTGGAAAAAAGGCACACATATAGAGGTTTCAGGAAGTATCGAAACTATAGTCGAATTGGAATGCGACAGGTGCTTAAAGAAATTTAACCAAGCCTTAAATATTGATATAAAAGAGGTTTTCAGCACTTGTGAAGCTTTTGACTATTCGCATAATGAAATAGAGTTGAAAAACGATAATTTTGTTGTAGAATTGGAAAAAGAAGGTGAAATAGATATCTCTGATTTGGTTTATCAGTCAATCATACTAAACCTTCCAAGTAAAAAAATATGCAGTGAAAATTGCGAAGGTTCAGAAGTTTTAAAAGAGCTTCAATCTGATAAAATTGACCCAAGATTGGCAGTTTTTCAAGATATATCCCAAAAAATAAATAAGAAAGAAGGAAAATAGAAATGGCAGTTCCAAAGAAAAGAACAGGTGCATCATCTCAAGGACACAGAAGATCAAACTGGAAAGCTACATTACCTGCGACAATGGTTTGTGATAATTGTGGCGACACAAAATTCACTCATACAGTTTGTGGAAGCTGTGGGTTTTATAAAGGTGAAAAAGCCAGTAATAAATAGTTAGATAGGTTTTTCTATATGGTAAGGATAGCTGTTGATGCAATGGGGGGCGATTATGCTCCTTTGGAAATAGTAAAAGGTGCTGTTGATGCTGCACGTATATATGGTGTTGGGCTTTTACTTGTCGGCAGAGAAGATGAGATTCAATCAGAGCTTGCAAAATATGATACTAAAGGTTTAGATATTAAAATTAAGCATGCTTCAGAAGTTATTGAAATGGGAGAATCCCCAGGGGTCGCTATCAGAAAGAAAAAAGATGCTTCTATTGTAAAAACGGTTGAAGCAGTGGCTCAAGGCGAGGCGGATGCATTGGTAGCAGCTGGTAGTACAGGTGCTGCGATGGCATCAAGTTTGTTTGGTTTCGGCAGATTGCCGGGAATCGAAAGACCTGCAATTACGGCTACGATTCCTGCAATGGGTAAACCTCTTGTTTTGGTTGATGCAGGGGCAAATTCAGAATCAACTCCTGAGATGCTTTATCAATTTGCGACTATGGGAAAAGTTTTTTCAGAAGTCATCATGGGTGTTCCAAACCCCAGAATCGGCGTTTTGAATATCGGAGAAGAAGAAGGCAAGGGCAATGAACTTGCGAAAGAAACTTATAAATTATTATCAAGAAACAACGACAGACTCAATTTTGTCGGAAATGTCGAAGGAAAAGAATTATTTAACGGAACTGCAGATGTTGTAGTTTGCGACGGTTTCGTCGGAAATGTAACCCTTAAGGTTATTGAAGGCGTATCGAGCATGATTCTTAATTTAATCAAACGTGAATTTAAAAATTCTCTTTTAATGCGTTTGGGTGCTTTGGTTGCTTTGCCTGCGTTGAAGAGATTAAAAGAAAAAACTAATTACGAAGAGTTTGGAGGAGCCTTATTATTGGGCGTAAAAGGTATAACTATCATTGCACATGGGAGAAGTAAAGCTTTTGCTATTCAAAATGCTGTGAGAGTCGCCAAGGAAGCTTCAGAAGCTGACATAAATAACAAAATTTTAGCCCTTTATGAGAAAAATGAATTATGATTTTAAAACCGGTTAGTATTATAGGCGTTGGCAAATGCTTGCCTGAAAAAATTGTAACAAACGATGATTTATCAACAATTGTCGACACCAATGATGAATGGATTTCATCAAGAACAGGTTTCAAACAAAGAAGAATAGTTTCAGGTGCTGAAAGTGCATCTTCTTTGGCAATCGGAGCAGCAAAAGAGGCTTTGGCATTTGCAGGAGTTGACGGTTCTGAAGTCGAATTAGTTATTTGTGCTTCATCAACGCCTGACAATATGTTTCCTTCAACAGCTTGCGAAGTCCAAGCTGCAATTGGTTCTACAGGTGCGGCATTCAATATTGTAGCAGCTTGCAGTGGTTTGGTTTATGCTTTGAGCGTTGCAAATAGTTTTATTGCTTCAGGCGTTTACAAAAAAGTTTTGGTTATAGGTGCAGAAGTTCATTCTAACTTCTTGGATTGGTCAGATAGAAATACTTGTGTACTTTTTGGCGATGGGGCGGGTGCTTTATTGTTATCAGAATCGCAAGACGGTCAAAATGATGTTTTGGCAATCGAACTGGCGGCTGACGGTACAAAAGCTCAAGAGCTCACACTTCCTTTGTCTCGAGTAAGTTGTCCTTTGGTTGAGACAGAAAATACATCAAAAGATCCTTATATTTGGATGAACGGGAAAGAAATCTATAAGTTTGCAGTTGTTACTGTTCCAAAAAGTATTAAAAGTGCATTAGAAAAGGCAAATTTATCTGTAGAAGAATTAGATTATTTAATTCCTCACCATGCCAATATGCGTATTATTTCAGCAGTTCAAGACCGTTTGGGCTTAGGGGATGAAAAAATAATTGTTAGTCTCGAAAATTATGCAAATACATCAACTGCTTCAACGCCTATCGCTTTGTCAGAGGCTCTTGAAGCAGGAAAAATCAAAGATAATTCCACAATTGCCCTTTGCGGTTTTGGTGCAGGATTAACTTGGGGCAGTGCTATCATCAGATGGCGTGCAAAAGATAAAAGACAAGGAGTATAAAAATGGGAAAAACAGCTTTCGTATTTCCGGGTCAAGGCTCACAATCAGTAGGCATGGGCTATGATATTTATAATGAATTTCAAGTTGCAAAAGATGTTTATGACAGATTTAATAAAATTTCCGGTCGCAATTTGACCAAAGTTTGTTTCGAAGGTCCTGATGAAGAATTAAAATTGACAGTCAATACACAACCTGCAATTTTGGCTACATCAATAGCTTTGTCAGAAGTTTTGAAATCCGCAACAAAAATCGAAGCTGATTATCTTTGCGGGCATAGCTTGGGTGAATACGCAGCTTTGTATGAAGCGGGTGTTTTGAGTCTTGATGATACAATATGTGCTATTGCAAAAAGAGCGGAGCTTATGGGGAAATCAAAAGGCGGTGCTATGGCTGCGGTTTTGGGCTTGGCACAAGATAAAGTTCAAGAAGTAGTAAAAGAGGCTTCTCAAGAGGCTTATGTAGACGTTGCAAATTATAATACACCTGAACAAATTGTCATTACAGGTTCTGTTGAAGGTGTGCAAAAAGCATCAGAATTTTTAACTGCTGCAGGGGCTAAAAGGGTCATTCCTCTAGCTGTTTCAGGGGCATTTCATTCGGAGATGATGAAAGAAGCCGCTATGGAGTTTAAAAGTTTTGTGTCTGAACTTTCTGTTAATGATGCAAAAATCCCTGTAATCACAAATGTTGATGCAAAAATTACAAAATCAAAAGAAGAATTTAAGAAAAAGATGCCACAACAAATTTATTCTTCTGTTTATTGGACTCAAACTGTTCAAGAATTGCAAAAAAATGGTGTCGATACAATTTTAGAAATCGGACCGGGGAAAGTTTTGGCAGGTTTAATCAAAAAAATTGCACCTGAAATTAAGGTTGTTAATATTTATGATTCGAAAAGCTTGAGTGCATTTTTAGAATCATTTCAAGAAGTATAATATAGGGGAAATAAAGATGGAAAAACAAGTTGCATTAGTAACGGGAGCATCCAGAGGAATAGGCAAAGCTTGTGCTTTAGAACTTGCAGATGCAGGATACGATGTTATTATTAATTACGCCAGTTCTGACGCATCAGCATTGGCTGTTGTCGAAGAAATCAAAGCAAAAGGCGTTGATGCAAAAGCTGTAAAGTTTGATGTTTCAAACAAAGAACAAGTTGCAGAAGCGATTGCAGGTATTTTGGCAGAATTCGGAAGAATTGATGTTTTGGTCAATAATGCAGGCATCACAAGGGACGGATTGTTCATCAGGATGGATGATGAAGCATGGGAAGCTGTTATTAACACAAATTTGAACAGTGCCTTTTATGTTTCAAAACCTGTTATTAAAGCTATGATGAAACAGCGTTCAGGTTCTGTTATCAATATGGCAAGTGTTTGCGGAGTTTACGGTAACGCCGGACAAACAAATTATTCTGCAGCAAAAGCAGGTTTGATTGGTTTTACAAAAGCTCTTGCGAAAGAAGTCGCTTCTCGAGGAATTACTGTTAATGCGGTGGCTCCGGGATTTATAGAGACGGATATGACTCATGGCTTGGATAAAGATAAAATCGCTGAAAATATTCCGTTAAAAAGGCTCGGTCAAGCAAGTGATATTGCAAAAACAGTGAGATTTTTGGTTACTGACGGTAAATATATAACATCGCAAGTCATAAGCGTCGACGGTGGGTTAACAATTTAGTTAATCTACTTGCCTTCGATGTGTTTTTAGGATAAAAATAAATAATAAATAAATTTAGTTAGAAGTTAATTACGAGGTGAATGAAAAATGAGTGATGTATTAGAAAGAGTAAAAAAAGTTGTAGTAGAACAATTGAGCGTAGAAGCTAATCAAGTTACAGAAACAGCTTCTTTTACAGCTGATTTGGGTGCTGATTCTTTGGATACGGTTGAATTGGTAATGGCGTTTGAAGAAGAATTCGGCGTTGAAATTCCTGATGAAGAAGCTGAAAAAATTACTACAGTAAAAGATGCTGTAGCATATATTGAAGCTAACAGCTAATTCAAATTAGTAAAAAAAGGAAGTATCATGAAAAATAATAAAAGAAGGGTCGTTATAACCGGCATGGGGGCAGTTTCTCCTTTCGGTGTCGGTACAGATCTTTTATGGGATGGTCTAAGCAACGGCAAAAGTGGCATTAGAACCATAGCCAGTCTTGAAAATATTGAAAGATATCCTGTACGCATTGCGGGGGAAGTCCAAAACTTCAATCCTGAAGATTATTTGGACAAAAAAGAAGCAAAACGTATGGATAGATTTTCTCAATATGCACTTGTAGCCTCCGACGAAGCTTATAAAATGGCAGGTTTGGAGAATGCAAATATTGATAATGAAAGATTTGGCGTTGTGGTTGGTTCTGCCGCAGGCGGTATGACTACGATTGAGCTTAATGTAGCTTCTATTCTTGCAAAAGGTCCTGCAAAATGCAGTCCTTTTACTGTTCCTATGATGATTGTTGATATGGCTGCAGGTTTGATTTCAATCAGATTTAATGCTAAAGGTATCAATAAAGCAGTAGTTACAGCATGTGCTACAGCTGCTCATTCAATAGGGGACGCATTTCGTGCTATTCAATATGACGACGCCGATGTTGTCCTTGCAGGTGGTGCCGAAGCTGCAGTTGCACAATTGGGTATGAGCGGTTTTACAAGTGCTCGGACATTGTCTCACAGAAATGATGAGCCTGCTAAGGCTTCTCGTCCTTTTGACAAAGACAGAGACGGTTTTGTAATGGCTGAAGGTGCAGGTATTTTGGTTCTTGAAGAACTCGAACATGCAAAAGCTCGCGGAGCAAATATTTATGCAGAAATCGTAGGCTATGGTGCTACGGCTGATGCAAATGATATGGTAGCTCCTTGTGCTGATGGTGAAGGTGCAGGACGTGCAATGAAAGTTGCCCTAAAAGATGCCCAAATGTCCCCGTCTGAAGTTACTTACATAAATACTCATGGTACAAGCACAGGTCTTGGCGATGTGGCTGAAACTTTGGCTATCGAACGCATATTCGGAGAACATGCTTATAGTGGACTTTTGGTAAGTTCGACAAAAAGTATGGTAGGTCATTCGCTTGGTGCATCGGGCGGTATTGAGGCTATTGCTTCAATTAAAGCTATCGAAACGGGAATTGTTCCTCCGACCATTAATTTGGATGAGAGGGATGAAAAAATTCCTGCATTGGATTTTGTGCCGCACAAAGCCAGAAAACTTGATGAAGTTAAAGTTGCGATGTCCAATTCATTCGGATTTGGCGGACACAATGCTTCATTGATATTCAAAAAATACGAAGACTAAAAAGTCTTTACAACCATTTTTTAGGTTGTTATAATAAAAACAATTAATATTCCTCAGTAGCTCAATGGCAGAGCATTCGGCTGTTAACCGGAGGGTTGTTGGTTCGAGTCCAACCTGGGGAGTATTTTTTTGTCGAGTTTTTTAAATTCCCGTAAGGGAATAAATACCTTGTTTTTGCAGGGAATGCAGCTAAATTATACCGTACGGGAATTAGCTTGCAATTCAGCAGAAATAAGTATTAAGGCTATAATTTATACTTTTTTACGATATTTTCGCAGTTTTTTGTAGAAAATTCTAAAATCTTGTATCCGATTTCTTTGTCGAGTTCCTTACAAAGTCTCTCAAGTGCTGCAGGCATGGTGTTGGCTTGTGTTTTAAGCTCATCAAAAACTATATCAGGCGATACGCCAAGTGTTTTGGCGAATTTTTTCCAGTCGTTTGCGGTTATTCTTTCCATTATTTTTTCGTTGCCGATTTCCATTGCAAATACTTCGTCATATTCTGCTCCGTAGGCTCTTGTGCAGACTATATCGTAAGCAGGGGCTAAGACTATGCCGTCAGGCAAGTAAAGCACCGAATAGTTTTTGCCATGAGCGTCGCAGTTGCCTATTAGGAAGTTAAAAATAAATTCTTTTATAAACGCTTCTTTTTCTAAGGCGGGGAATGTTGTTTGGTCGAGGACTTCAACGCAGTTTTTGACGTTGAACAAATATTTGTTTTTGCTCCATCCTCTCGCTTGTGTGAAGTCTTCTTGATGTAGGCGAAAAATCCCTTCTCGCATTATTAGGCGGTCATATCTTTCAATCAAAAAATATTCTTGTGTTTGGGTTTGAGCCCAAGCGACATCGGGGGTGTTCAATCCCATTTCAGAGGCGGTTTTCATACAAAGATATTCATTGATAACCATTTCTTGTATTTGTGGGTGAGCGGGTTTTAGGATGTGGGTTGAGGGTGCTCCTTCTTGCGGAAGCCCTATGTTGCCATCTAAAACACAGACTGCAGTTTTGGTTTGCACCCCTGCTAAAGAGAGTTTTCGAGATGACATAGGGGTTCTCGGAAGGTTTTTTATGTGTTCATCAAGCTCTTCTTTGGATAGCCAATCGGCTTTTATTTCTGTAATTTCGTCTATTTCAGGCTCTCCGTAGGCATAAAAAGATACCGCTCCCGCACATTCTTTTCCGATAGCGGCAAGTAGAGCAAAATCACTATTTGCACTAATGCGGTGTTTTTGAGCGAGTTGTTTTCTTATTTCGCCTTCGGGAAGAAGTCCTCCAAAATAGCCTTTGCACTCTCTTTCTGTAAAAGTTTTTGGACGGAGCGGCAGGCTCAAAGACAACTGAAACTCAGCATCTTCTCTGTAGGTGAAGTGCATTTTTCCTGAAATTTCTTCCAGTATTCCGATTTCTTTGCCGTAGAAACGTACGGAGAGTTCTTTAGGGTTCTTAGTCATAAGATTTCTCCTCGGAATAATTATTAAACAAGAGAAGTTTTTGGGCGTTATTTAAATTTTCAATTTTCTTATAAAGGTCATCTATTTCTTCCTCTTCCTTTGGGGTCAAGTCTTTTGAATTTTGTTTGCAATTTTCAATAATAGATAAAAAACCTTTGGCGGTCAGAGGAGGTTCTCCTTCAAACTTTACCCCCAACCCATGCAGCACAATGAGGGTTTTATCAAGTTGACAAGTCGGCTTACCTGCTTCCAAGTCCACAATAAAACGTGTTCCGACTCCGCAGAGTTTTGCGAGCTTTGCTTGCGTAAGTCCCGCATCTTTGCGGGCTTGTCGTACTAGTTTAGCTATGTCTTGAGGAGTTTTGATTTGCATTTCAGTTCCTTTATTCCCGTTCAGTAATATTATACCCTTTTTTGCTATAAAATCAAACATTTTTTACCGAACGGGAATTCTCTATATCCTGCTTGGCTTCTAAATATTAGGCTTTTTTTTGTAAATTTCGCAAAAAAACACAGTTTTTTGTACTTTTTAGGAACAAAGACTTTATGCTATACTTGATGTCAAAGGTACTCAAGCGGTGCATTTTAATATCGCCCAAGTTCGAATTGACTGTGCCAGTGGGAGTATTTTCCATTTTCAGGGTCTAAATCAGCATCAAGACCAGTAGAATAGCCACTTTCTAGAGTTCGATTGTTGGCATTTTTTATGCGTAAATTATAGGCATTTTGAACAATAGTTTGAAATACTGGTTTCAATTCAATAGTGAATCCTTTATCTTTGTATGATAAATTTCATTTTAAAAATAAACATCCCTATTTTTCAATACAACTTTTCTTTCGATTTTTATTTTTTTGAAATTTGGAAGCGTTATTCTAAAACATTTTTCATTATTTTTCAGTTACAATGAATAACCCGACCAAATCATTGAGTTCTTCTGAAAGATTTTTGTAAGATTTAATCTGTGATTCCAAAGTTTTGATGGTTGCTTTTGCTTCTTCAATATCGCTCATACAAGTGCGAATATTGCTGTTAATATTTTCTTGAACTTGCTTGGCTTCAATCATCAAATCCCTCATCGAAGTGCCCATAGCTTCCATTGTTTGTTTGATAATTATTGCACCTGTTTGCTTGGAAACATCCGAAGGAAGGCTGTTCACAAGATGAATGAGCTTAGTCACATTTTCAGAAAGGACATAATTATCGCTCGAGACATTAATTTTTGGAAATTCTGATTTTAGTTCGGTTTTTTCTTCTGCAATTTTGACAGATTCTTCTAAGTAATCTCCATCGGCATTTGTTTGATTTTGCAATGCTTCAACAAGTTTTAGCCCCAAACCATCTGCTAATGTACTTTTTTCTAAATCTTTATCATCCATATTTTTGTTCCTTTAAATTCTGCTAAGTTTATTATATTAAATTTTTACTTAAATCTCAAATCGGCTGAAAGTTTATGTGCCATAAGTCCTTCTGTTTCAGCAAGTTTTGAAGCTACTGTAAAGAGTTTTGAGCCTTTTTGAACTTCTTGAAAAGTTTGAATTTTTATGAAATCAAAAATACTTAATCCGCCTGAATATCTCGCTACTCCATTGGTGGGCAGGACATGATTTGTGCCTGAACAATAGTCGCCGAGGACTTCTGCTGAATAATTTCCTATGAAAAGTGAGCCATAATTTGTAAATTTCGGCATCCAAATTTCTGCTTCGCCAAAACAAATTTCAAGATGTTCAGGAGCTTTTTTGTTTGCAATTTCTATAGAGTCTTTCATATCTTTGATGATGATTGCAATAGAATTTTCGATAGATTTTGCGGCAATATCAGCGGTTTTTAGGTTTGGCAAAAAATTTTCGATATTTTTTTCAACTTTTTTCACTAATTCTATTGAATTTGTTACCAAATAAGCTCTTGCATCAAGGTCATGTTCGCATTGAGCAAGCATATCGGCTGCGATAAATTCTGCATTGGCAGTGTCATCAGCAATTATCATAACCTCTGATGGACCCGCCAAAAAATCTATTCCGCAAACTCCGTAGACTTCTTTTTTGGCGGCAGTTACGTATTTATTTCCCGGTCCTGTGATTTTGTCGACTTTGGGGATAGTTTCTGTGCCATAAGCCATCGCTGCAATTGCTTGCACACCGCCGATTCTGAAAATTCTATCCGCACCTGAAAGATATGCTGCTGCTATTGTTTCGGGTTTTATTTTGGGGGAACAAACAATTACTTCCTTTACCCCTGCAACTTTGGCAGGCACAACAGACATAATTGCAGATGAAGGAAGCGGATAATTTCCGCCCGGAACATAAGCCCCGGTAATATTTAACGGAACTATTGTATGACCCAAAATAGCATCATTTAGATTCATTTCGACATTATTTATGCTCAAAAATTGTCTTTGGGCAAAAGTTTTTACATTTTCGATTGAAGTTTTGATTGCCTCAATAACATCATCAGGCACTAATTTTATTGCCATTTCAATTTCTTCTTGCGTGAGTTCAAGAGCCATAATGTCTCCATCGCCGAATTTTTTAGAATATTCGATTACAGCCTCATCGCCTCTTTTTTTGACATCTTGAATAATTTTTGAAACAGAATCTATACCTTCAAAATCTTGATAGGCAAAGAAATCAGTGTTTAAATTTTCATAATTTACTATTTGCATTATTTTCTTCTTGATGCCAAATTATTTAGTACTTCTTGTGGGTTTATATTGTGTTTTGCCATAAGGGCAAGTACAAAGTATGTCAAATCTGCAGCTTCCCAGCCCAAATCATCTTCTCCGTTTTCAAAATCAACAACTTCATTTGCTTCTTCAAGAATTTTAGAATTTAAAAAAGCAGCATCTTTAAAAAGCTTTGTGGTGAAAGATTTTTCAGGCAAATTTGCTTTTCTTTCCAAAAGCAAATCATATAAATCTTCAAGGACAAAATCTCTGTCTTCAAAACAACTAAATCTGCCCAAATGGCAAGCAGGACCTGTTTGTTCAACCTTATAAAGAAGCGTATCTCTGTCGCAGTCAAATTTTGCATTAACGAGTTTTTGAACATTGCCTGAGGTTTCACCTTTTGTCCAAAGTTCATTGCGAGAGCGTGAAAAATAAGTGGCTTTGCCGGTTTTGAGGCTTTTTTTGACAGCTTCTTCATTACTGTATGCAAGCATAAGTACCTGTTTTGTTTTGACATCTTGCACAATTGTAGGGATAAGCCCTTGCTGTTTTTTGAAATCCAAAACCGCACAGAAAGCGTCTTCAAGGCTCAAAGCATTTGTGTAAATTGCCATTCCAAGTTGTGATGAAATATTTATTTTTTCAAGTTCGATAATTTCTTGAATGGTGCAAATTCCACCGGCTGCTGTGATAGGATTTTTGGTAAATTCAGAAACTTTTTTGATAGCTTCAAGGTCTGTACCACCCATCATACCTTCTTTTTCGACAATTGTGTAAAGATATCCCGAACACAAATTGTCAAAACGACGAATCCAATTCTCGGGAGTTTCACCTGTATTTTCTGCCCAACCTTTTGTTACCACATTGCCGTTTTTAGCATCAATAGCAACAATCAGTCTGTCTTTTGGCAATTTTGATAAAAATTCTTCATTTGCGGCTGTGCCTATGATTATTTTTTTTGCTCCGTAAGAAATAAGTCTTTGAGCTTTTTCTTTATCCCGAATTCCGCCCCCGACACGACAAGAAAATTTGGCACAAAGTTGTTTAATAATTTCTTCATTATTGCCTTTGTTCATAGCTGCATCAAGGTCTATGACCGCAATTTCACCAAAACGAGAAAAATATTGTGCTAATTCAAAAATATCGGTTCGTTCTAAAACTTTTTTTTGTCCTTGTTCAAGCTGAACAGCTTTACCGTTCATTATGTCTATGCTTGGAATAATCATTTTTTGCTTTCCCTTTTGCTGGCAAAATAATTATACTACAAATGAACCCGCTGCAAAGATTTGAAATACCGAAGAAAAAATTTATGCAATTTGCCCGTCAATTATTGTCATATAAGGCCTATCCGATTTCCATAATACCATAGTTGCTTTTTTACCTAATTCTAAAGAATAAGGTCGATGATAATTTTTAATCGGATTTGTTGAAGCATATTGTATAAAAGTTTCAAAAGTAATCAATTTTTCTTTTATAAGTTTTTCTCCGACTTCATCCAAAAATTTGATACTTCCTGCAAGAGTTCCGTTAGAGTTTAAAGCTTTTCCGTGTCTTGTAATTATATCTTGATTCGCAAATCTGATTTTGGAACTTGTATCATCAGAAACAAGTCCTGTAATAGGAAGAGCATCACTAATAAGCATTACTTTTTCCGGTTTTTTAATTTTGAAAATCAATTTTAAAGTTTCTGTATCAACATGCACGCCGTCAGCTATTACTTCGACCATTACATCATCTCTAAAAAGTGCATCTGATGTTATAGAAGGTATTCTGTGATTTATAGGAAGCATCGCATTGAATAAATGAGTAACTTGAAAAATATCTTGCAAAAATTCAGGTTTCGCTTCTGAATGTCCTCCTGAAACAATTATATCTTTTGATTTTAAATAATTTATAAGATGCCTGTCTTTATCAAGTTCAGGAGCCAAAGTAACAACTTTTATAAAATCGTCTTCTATTTTTTTATAATCTTCAACCGAAGGCATTTTCAAATAATTCAGAGGGTGAACTCCTGCATATTTTTTTGTAAGATAAGGTCCTTCAAGATGGATTCCTTCAATTTTGCAAGAACCTTTCGGAGTTGATAGAGCTACTTTTTTCAAAGTTGCAACAGCGGTTTTTATTTCAAGTTCAGAAGCTGTCATAACCGTCGGTAATATAGAAGTTATGCCATGTTTAGGAAGCTTGGCAAGAAGTTTATACAGGCTTTCTTCAGAACAATCATTAAAATAACATCCAAACCCTCCATGAAGGTGGGTGTCAAAAAGACCTGTGGTTATTTTGCAGAAAGATGCATCGATGATTTGAACAGAAGCATCTTCAGGTATTTCTTGTATATCAATTTTGTCATCTATCCCAATAATTGAATCGTTAAATAATAAATAGTCTTTATTACCATTTATTATAGCTTTGACATCGCAATTATTGCCTTTAGGAAGTGTTTGGATAAAATCTTTAATTAAACTCATAATAGTTATATTCTAGCATTTATAGAACTAATTAGAATACACAAAACAAACGACCTTTGCAATAAAAAGCCCTGCAGAAAAGTTCCTGCAGGGTAGTGATTTTTTCCCTTGAGCTGATTTATATTAGGTTAAAAAGTATTATTGTAATAATTGTAGTGCTATTTGTGTAGACTGATTAGCCTGTTTCAACAACATTGCTCCTGATTGTTGCAATACTTGCAATCTGGAAAGAGCAGCTGTTTCTTTGGCTATATCAGCATCTTTAATTACTGAATATGATGATTGTAAGTTTTCTTTTCTTACGTCAATTCTTTCAACAGTACTTTGTAAACGGTTGATATTTGCACCGATTAATGATCTTCTGCTGGAAATAGTATTTATCGCAGTATCCAAAGCTGTAATAGCTGCTAGAGACAGTGCCACCGTTGTAACTTTAGAAGTTGAAAGATTTAATGCAAGAGTGTTTGTTGTAACAAAAGCAGTACTGAGGTCTATTGTATTTGTAGTTACAGGTGCTGCATAAGTACCGATTTGCAATCTCATTCCTGTTCCTGATGAACCTGCACTGCCGTTCAACAAGAAGGCATCAGAGAATTGAGAACTGTTTGAAATTCTGTCGATTTCTTTGATACGTTGTTGGAATTCTTGATCAATAAATTTTCTTTCTGATGTAGAATAAACGCCGTTCGCTGCTTGTACCGCCAAATCTCTCATTCTTTGCAAATTGTTTTGAATAACACTCAAATCACTTTCTGCTACTTGCAGCATGTTAATACCACTCAATGCATTTAATTTTGTAACTTCTGATGAATCAATGTGGCTTTTTAATTTTTCAGATAATGATAATCCTGCGGCATCATCACCTGCTGAATTGATACGCAACCCTGTTGATAATCTTTTCATTGTGTTGCCAAGATCAAGTGTTGCTTTGCTTAAATTTTTCTGCACCATTACAGAACTCAAATTGGTGTTTACTACTACGCTCATAGGGAATCTCCTTTTTAATAATTAACATCCGTGTGAAATAACTCAATATAATTGGGAAATGAACATAAAACTTAGAGCCATGACATTTTGAAAAAATCTTCGAAAATTTTATCAAAACATAAGCTTTGAGCTTTTATATTATGTATAAGTTGTTGAAAAATCCTTAAATTCTCAAGGGGATTTATGCTTATTTTATTTTTTCTCGGGGAAACAACTCACATACTCAATATAGCACTTTGATTTTTTTTGAATATTCCCAAAAGGTAGGAAATCGTTACAACTTTAGTTGTGTTTATTGCTTTATGAAGGTAAAATAACAATCATGAAAGATAAAAAACCTTTTAAATTAATTGAAAATAAAAAAGACTCCAAAAAAATCTTCAAAAATTCGGAGCAAAAAATATCTGACCCTATAAAAAAACATATGGTCAAATTTTTGCACCAAAATCTATCCGAAGAAAAAAATATTTTCAAAGGTTTTTTTAGATTTAAACCAAAAGATTTATAGTAGGTAATATGAATATTTATAACAAAAAAATAATAGCAATAACTGTTCTTATAAGCTTCTTTGGGCTAAATATTTGTTTTGCTAATCCCTATCCCGAACAATATTCAAACAACATAGAAGCCCAACTTGAACAAATTTTTCAAGAAGAACAAAATCAAAATTTATATACGGAAGAAAATCAAGAACCCTATTATTTAAAAGCCGGAGACAATTTGGCTATTGAATTAGAAGATGAAATAAATTCAGAAACAGCCACTATCGGTGATAAAGTTAGTGCAAAATTGATTTTTCCGTTAGAAATTGATAATAAAATAATTGCACCTGAAGGCTCTATCGTTTCAGGAAAAATAGTCAAACTTCAAAAAAAAGGTATATGGTATCAAAATGCAAAAACTCAAATTGTTTTTGAACAAATTGAATGCTCTGATGATTACAAATTGCCCATAATCGCTAATATAAAGACAAAAGACAATTCAGGAATACTTTTAGGAGGCGATATATCCAAACAATTTAAAGAAATTTTTTCTTTACTTATGACAACTTCAATAGGAGGAGCTTTGGCGGGTTTTGGCTTCGGTCTTTTGACACCTTATGCTTTGGTCGGAGGGGTTATTGGATGTGCATCAGGATTTATCTTAGGAATCGGATGGTTATTTCTTCATAAAGGACAGCCTATAAATATTCCATCAAGTACAAAATTGGTTATTACACTTGAAAATGATGTAGCGGTCAGCGATTTTGGGTTATAAAGAATTTTGTGAAAAACTTTATCCTTTTATGGACACTTTGCAAGCAGATGCGGAGATTAGTCTTATGCTTGACAGTGTGGGGTTTTCCAAAAAAGATTTTCTTCTTGGCAAAGAGTTTTCTTCTCAAAATATTGAAAAAATTAGTTTTTTGATACAAAAAAGAATATCCGAAAAAATCCCGATTCAACAACTTATCGGCTACAGCTATTTTATGGGCGAAAAATTCATCGTAAATGAGCATGTGCTGATTCCGAGACCCGAAACAGAGCTTTTGGTTCAAGAAATAACCAAATTAAAAGGGCAAAAAATCTTAGATATAGGGACAGGTTCAGGCTGTATAGCAATTATGACTCAAAAAATCACAGGCATGGTGGTGTCAGCTTGCGATATCTCGAAAAAAGCTCTCAAAACAGCCCAAATCAATGCCAAAAATCTTTGCGTTAATGTAGATTTTATTCATTCGGATTTATTTTCAAATATTTCGGAAAAATTCAATATTATTGTCTCAAATCCGCCTTATATACCGCTTTCAGAAATGTCGGATTTAGAAGAAATTGTATTAAAAGAACCGCATGCCGCACTTTTTACATCTGATGCAAAAGGTATTGAGTTTTATGAAAAAATTATTGAACAATCATCCTTATATCTTACTAAAAAAGGTTATTTGGCTTTTGAGGCGGGCTTTGGGCAATCAAAATATATTATTCAAATTTTAGAACAAAACGGTTTTTCAAATATTCGAACAATCAAAGACTTATCCGGAATTGAGCGAATTGTTATTGCACAAAAAAATTAATATAAATTTTTGTAAAAATAACTACTCGAACTAACATAAAAAAATCTTGGCGGACCTTAAAATAAATGTATTATAACCAAGAGGAATGAAATGAGAATTCAAATACACTCAAATCCTGACAGATTAAAAAATCAGGACAGAGCTGTATCTTTAAGCAATTCAACCCAAAAAAACGAAGCTTCCGATGTTAATTTCAAAGGAAGCATTTTTAACATAAGTGAAAAAACAAAAAAGAAATTCTATACAAGCAAAGGCTTTCAAAAATTTGCAAAAATGTCCGCTAATCCTGCTCTTTTAGACGCTACCATTGTGCTTGGACTAGCTAGTGTGGCAAGACCTTTAACTATTTTGAACATGCCAAAAGTCGACAAAAGAGACAAACAATATGCCGCTTCACACAGTATTTCTACAGGGATTTGGGGTTATGCTACTGCTTTACTTTTATTTATACCCATAAGTAATGCATTGAAAAATGTCGGCGAAAGAATCAAAAAAAATCCTGAATATTTAAAAAATACTTTTATTAAAAATAATGCCCAAAAAAGAGATGCCTTTAATTTTGTTGTTGGATATGGCCCAAAACTTCTTTCAACGCCAATTATAGGGCTGGTAACTATTTCTGTTATTCCTTTTTTAATGGATTTATTCTTCAAAAAAGACAAAAAAATACAACCCCAAAATAATGATGTTTCAAAAAATATTTCTAAAAATGCAAAAACAAATCAACCTTCTTCAAACAAGAAGAATCTTAAAAATACTGCAATACAGCCCAATTTTTCAGGAAAAATAAATCTTAAAGATTTTTTTGTTAAAAAAATCCCTGAAAAAATAGAACCTATCATTGAAAGAATGGCGAATAACAAACTCATAATAAAAGTTTCTGAATCTTTAGCCGGAGCCAGTAAAGAGAAATCAACCTTTATCCGAAATATATTCACCACAGGTCAAGCCTTTTTGGGGACTGCTGTTTATGTTGTTTCGACAATGACTAATAAAAAAATAGAAGAAGAAAACAAAAAAACTCTTGCCGTAAATCAATTTCTTGTTTGGGGATTATCGGCCATAGCTACTCTTTTCTTAACTCATGGGATACAAAAAACTTTTGATAAAATCGCTGCTGATTACAAAAAATATAACATAGAAAATTTAGAAGAAAATTTGGAAACAATAACAAAAGAAAAATTGAAAGACCTTGAAAAAATTAAAAATAAAAAAATAGAAAAAATAACGCCTGCAATTATGCAAGAAGTTAAATTAATGCAAATGGAAAAATTTCATTTCCGCAAAGGAAATATTGCCGGAAATGCCCCTACTATGATTGCATTTGCTTTTATTTACAGGTATTTGGCACCTATTTTGGCAACACCGCTGGCAGATGTTTACAAAAAACATTTTTCAAAAGATTCACTCCCCAAACAAACGGTTAAAGCTTAACTATTTGTGGATTTGTTGATATAGGATTTATTTCTTTTTGCATAAGCATTGGCGATATTATCAGAAATTGTCTTAAAATTACTTATCGCCGTAGTATTATCGACATCATCATGCAAGCTCGCAAAAAGTGTTTTGAAATCTATTTTGTTAGATTGAGTATTTCTGACAAGCACTTTTCCATTGGCAAGTGTGTATGTGTTTGTTTTTTTTGATGTGTCTCCTGAAACTGCAGATTGAACTTGTGCATATTGACTATCATTGTAGATGGCTTGTTTTTGAGCCAATCTTGAACCGTATGCACTATTGTTTAAAATAGATTGTTTTGATGTGTTGTCCATTGCCATAATTTTTTCCTTTCCTAATCTTCAATATTGTCTATGCTTAATAATTCGTCATCTATTTCTAACTCCTGCTGGTCAACGATTTCGCCCATTTGGTTTATTTTGTTTTTTTCTGCCATAAATTGTGCCACAGTAGCTTCATCTCCTTTAAGCTTAAAATATTCGGAGAATTTGTCAGTGGTCTTTATTTTATAAGAACGTGTGTTTGAATCACGCCGTCTTGTAATCAATCCCTTAATCAAAAGTTCTTTGATATGATCATAAGCACTTGAACCCCTGAGGTCGATTAGTTCTGATTGCAAAACAGGTTCTTTTATTGCAATAATCGAAAGTGTCTTAAGAATTGCAGGCGTAAGTTCAACAGGGACAAGTTTTTCGACTATATCCATATATTCTTGTCTTATTTGGATAATATATCCGTTTTCATCATCAATCTCAAGAGCACCTTCACGAGAAGCATAGTCCATAATCAAATCCAATAAAGCCTCTTCGATATTTTCGACGGGCTCATTTAAAATTACAGAAATTTCTTCAGGCGTTGCAGCTCTCGCTGTAATGAATAAAACCGCCTCAACTTTGGACTTTAAGCTCATCATTTCCTTTCATATTATCGGCAATTACATACAAATCCGAATAAAACTCATCTTGTACCAAATCTATTCTGCCGTCAGCAGACAAAAATAACAGTGCAATATAAGCCGAAATTTTATCCATTCCTACAGTTTGAAGTTCTGAAAGTTCAATACGTTCATTGGACTCAAAAAGCCTTGCAAGTAAGTCATAAAGGGTTTTTACGCTGTCTTCGATATACTCATCATGTGCAAGATTGATAATATCTTGCGGGCTCAGATTTGCATAAGAGCGAATTCTGCGTTTTGCACGTTCATGTGCATTTTTCAACGACCTTTTACGTTCAAGTTCTTCATAAAATTCTAATTGTTTAATCAAATCTTTCAGTGTTACAACACGTTTGCGATTGAGTTTGACGCTTGTTCTACGCTCAAGGGCTTCATCGATTGAGATTACATTTGCACGATGTGAAAGTGCCTCATAATCAACAAAATCAGGGTCATCATAATCCTCATTAAATTCTTGAGCCATGCTCTCTTCAAGAAGAAGGGGGTCTATTCCTTCTAGGATATCAGACTTGAGGCGAAGCAAAATAGCTGCAAATAAAAGTGTGCGACCTGTCAGACGAAGATTATTTTGCTTAAGTTCCACAAGATGTTGAAGATATCTGTCTGTAACATCAACAATATTGACATTCCAAGGGTCAAGCTCCTGTTTTTTTGCCATATTTACCAAAATCTCAATGCCGTCTTTTGCATTGGATTTTTGGAGATTCATAGCTGTTTCAAAAACATTATCAATCACTTAATCTGACCCCCGTAACTTTGGTAATACCTTTTTCTTTTTGTGTAACTCCGATTGTGCGATTTGCTGATTCAATCATAGGTTTACGCAAAGAAACCACGATAAACTGTGTATGTATCGATTGTTTTTTAATCATATCCGACAGTTTCTCAACATTTATACCGTCTAAGTGCATATCTACCTCATCAAAGGCATAAAACGGTGCAGGCATATATCTTTGGATTGCAAAAACAAAAGCCAAAGCGGTAAGAGATTTTTCGCCTCCCGACATTGATTCAAGACGCTGCATTTTTTTATCCCGAGGACGAGCTTCGATTGTCAAACCTGCAGCAAGAGGATTTTCAGGATTTTCAAGAATTAATTGCCCTTCGCCGTCAGAAAGTTGTGCAAAAATATCTTTAAAATTCTCATTTACGTTAGTGAAAGTTTCAAGGAATGCTTTTTTCTTCAAATCTTCATACCCAAGCATCCTGTCGTTGATTTGTTTGCGTTCATCATCAAGAGTTTTGAGGCGTTCTTGAAGGTCATTTTTACGAGATTCAACTTCGTCATAATCCTGAATAGCACGCATATTAACAGCTCCAAGCTCTTCCATTCTACGGTCAAGACTTGCTATTTTTTTCATAACCTCATCTATCGAAATCTCAAGGGGCTTGAGATTTGTCAAGTCATATCCTGCTTCTTTAAGTTCTTCTCTGATAGCTTCTAGTTCGGGCTCAAGCTCTTTTCTGCGTGATTTGTAGGCATCTGTTTGTTCTTGAGTTCTTTCAATTTTGGATTCAAGAACATTTTTATTTTTTTCCATTTCGATTACAGATTTTTGAAGTTCATCACGTTTTGTTTGAAGTTCGCCAAGTTTTTCGCCGATTTCTTTTATTTTGATGTCCAATTCTTCAATTTGAACTTGAATTTCGGTTATTTCAAGGGCGAATTTTTCTTTGTCTTCAACGAGTTTTAGATTATCAGCGTTGATTTTTACTATGCGTTCTTCTTGGTTTTTGATTGATTCTTTATTGAAATCAATTTCCATGTTGAAACCCTTGATGTCGTTGTTAGAGTTAGCAATTTGAGATTCAAGACGTTTAACTTCAAACTCGATACCTTCTGTAAGTTCATTTAATTTGCTCAATTCATCTTGGGGCATTTGGACTTCTATTGCTTCGATTTGTTCTTTTAAAGAAGCGGCAAGTTCGTTAAGTTGAATATGTTTTGTTTCAAGAATATCAAGATTTTTGCCGAGTTCTTCGATTTTTGGCTCTGATTCTTTCAAAAATTCTATTTTCGCTTCAATATTTTTGTCCGCATCGGCTTTATTTCTGACTACATTATCATATTCCATTTTTTTCTTGTTAAGTTCGTTCATTGCACCGGAATAATGTTGGCGAATTTTTTCATGTTTAGTCTCGAGTTCAATTTTTCTTGCTTCAAGTTCTTGATGCTTCGTTTCAAATTCTTTCAGACGCACCTTGTAAGTTTCGAGCTCCTCATCTTCATTTTGGCTGAATTTGAGATTGCTTTTGGCGTTTGAACCGCCACTCATAAGACCTGATTTTTCAACAATTGATCCATCGAGTGTTACCATACGATAACGCCCAAATAGTCTTCTTGCTACCTGCATATCTTCTACAACAAGGGTTTCGCCGAGTGCATGATAAAATGCATCGTCATAAATATCATCATAATCAATCAAATCAATCGCATAATCAACGACGCCTGATTCTTTTGGAAGCTTGAAAGAACTTGGAGCTTTTTTGATTTTGTTTAAAGGCAAAAACGAAGCTCTGCCAGCGTTTGCAGATTTCAAAATCTCAATGGCGATAGATGCGACTTCATCAGAATCAACAACGATATATCTCATGCGAGACCCCATAGCGACTTCCAGTGCAAGAGAATATTTTTTGTCGACTTTGCCCAATTTTGCGAGAGGTGCGTGGATTCCGCCCAAGCCTGAATTCATGACTGTTTCAATAGCTCGACCGAAATTCGCATCTTCAAAGGCTTGTTTTTGTGCTTCAAGATTGCTGATTTTGCGATATGCCAGATTTACGTTATAGCTTGAGTCGGTAATTTCATTTTTAAGGGTGTCAATTTCTGTCAGGGCTTTCTTTTGAGCCGATTCAAAATCGACCAGTTCTTTTTGAATTTCTTCAATTTGAGTTTTCAAAATATCTTCATTTGAATCAAACATTTTTTTTGATTCTTCAAGTTGTTCGATTATTTGTTTTGAATCGGCAATTTCTTTTCTTAAAGAAGATAATTTTTCTTCAAGAGGGAGCTTTTCTTTGATTAAATTATTTTCTTCATCATAAGTTTTTTCAAGTTGACGTCTAAATTCGTTGCGTTTTTCAACGTGCTCATTTGTGCTTTGATTGATGTTGGTAACTTGGGATAAAACCCTTTCAAGTTCTGCTTTTTCGCTCTTTATATTTTCTTTGATTACTTCGATTTCATCTTTTTTGCCGTCAATTTTTATCAAAGTATCGTCGATTTTTTGCTTTAGATTTTCGATGTTTTCATTTGAACTTACGATTGCAAGTTTATTATCCTCAATTTGCTTGTTATTAAAGGCTATGGAGTCTTTTTTGCGTGCAATTTCACCTTTTAAAGATTCTGCATGTTTTTTGATTTCGATTTGCTCGGCTTCGCCTTTGATTTTGACTTGTTCAGATATTTCTGCAAGCTCAATCTGAGTTTTTTCAAGGGTTTTGATGAGTTTTTTAAGTTCTTCTTGCTCCGATTTTCTTTGTTTGTCGGCATCCAAAATACTTTCGTGCAAACGTTCCATTGAGTTTTTGAGGTCAAAATATTTTACTGTCGAAATTTTGCTCTCGAGGTCAATTTTTTCATCTTTAAGTTTTTTATACTTAAGGGCTTCTTTTCTTTCTTGTTCAAGCTGTTCGAGGCGAGATTCTATTTCTGTCAGAATGATAGTCGATTTTTCGACACGAGTTTCCACCATTTCAAGCTCACGTGTCGCTTGGTCGATTTTTCGGTCAAAATCTGCCACTCCTGCGATTTCATCAATGATTTTGCGTCGTTCGTTAGAACTGGTGTTGGTAATACCCGTAACATCGCCTTGCATAATAACATTGTAGCTGTTTGGCGAAATATTATATTTCCCCAAAAATTCATGAATTTCCGATAAAGTCGATGATTTTCCATTCAAATTATACGAACTGATAAAATTTCCTGCCCCGGCTTTTTTGATTTTGCGAGAAACTACAATGGGGTTGTCTTCGCCTATGGGAGCAAATGTTATTTTGACTGCCGCCTCATTTTTGTTGTTATGAGTGCTTATTAGATGAAACAATTTTTCTGCACGCAAAGTACGCGAAGAAGACAGTCCCAGTGCGAACAGCACGCTGTCTATGATGTTACTTTTGCCTGAACCGTTTGGTCCTGATATGGTCGTAAATCCTTCTAGAAATGGAATTGTAACCTTGTTGGCAAAAGATTTGAAATTATCTATTTCAATCTCTTTAATGTACATTTTTTTGCCGACTCAAATGGGAAATTCATACTGTTGTGTAATAAACGTTCCCCATTATTACACTATATGTAGAGTAGCGATGTCAAGGAAATCATTAGATTTTAAGTAAAATAGATTAGAATTTTTAGATTTGTGAAACAAGCTCCTATAAGAATTCTTAACATCTATAACAAAATAGTTATAGATGTTGTAAAATAGACTTTGTCTTATGAAATTTTTTTTAAAGGTTATCGAAAAATGTCTGAAGTTTATAAAGCCAAGTGGATTTTACCTGCAAATGAGGAGGTTCTCGAAAACAAGGCTCTCATTGTAAAAGAAGGTAAAATACTTGATATTATTGATGATGATAAAATTCAAGATTATTTTGGGGAAGCAGAATACGAATTTTATGATTACGAAAATTCGGTTTTGACTCCAGGGTTTATAAACATGCATACACACTTGCAATACAGTGATATCGGGGTTTATAAGCCTAAAAATAAAAACGCGTTTATTAAAAGATGCCTCTTGATTTTGAAGAAGATTTTTTTAGTCGGGTATATTCCGCCTGAAAAATTTATGAATTGGATGATGAATGTTTTCAAAGAATATTCTTGTTGGAATAAAAAAGACAAAATAAATTCATTCAAAAAAGGTCTTGAAATGTCTATTTTGTCAGGGACTACAACCATTGCACAGGTTTCATCAGAAAGTGAATTTTTTGACATTTTGAACGATATTCCTTTAAAAACTTATATATTTATTGAGCTTTTCGCAGATTCTAAAAACTCCAGCAAAAGAGAATTTCGAAAATTGAGAAAACAGGTTAATAAATTTTTAACAAGAAAAAAAGAAAATACTTTTTTGGGGATGGCACCTCATTCCTTGTATAACGTGCATAAAAGGCTTTGGAAAGTTATTGCAAAATTCTCAAGAAAACACCATGCCCTTTTGCAAACAAACTTGGGTGAATGCCAAGATGAGCTTGATTGGCTCAAAAATGGGACATCTGATATTGATTTATTTCACAAATTTATTGATTTTCAAAATATGAAACCTGACAATAAAGGGCTTACGCCTGTTGAATATTTGCAAGAATTTGATGCTATGAGAGACAATTTCATTGCAGTGCATGTCAATCAGCTATATGATGAAGAGCTTGAAATTCTCGCAAAACTTGGTGCAAGTGTTGTGCATTGCCCTCGCAGCAATCAGTTTCATCACAAAAAAACAGCCAATATTTTTAATTTGATGAAATATTTTCCAGGCAAAGTCGCTTTTGGGACAGACAGTCTCGCAAGCAATAAAGATTTGAATATTTTGAATGAAGCCAAATATGTCAGAAATATGAAAAAAGGCATTGATGATTTGAAATTCTTGGATATGATGACAATAAATGCAGCAAGGATTTTGCGTCTTGATGAAAGAATCGGGAGCATTGAAAAAGGGAAAGATGCTGATTTTTTGGTCTTTATGCTTGAAGAAAATGAAACTTACAAAAATCTTTTCGACAAAGAATTGCCAGATTATGTTTTCTCATCGGGCGAAGTCGTTGCAAAGCATAATAATTTACTTTTAAAGCTCAATCATAAATAGGGATTTTATGAAAATTTTTGTTATTTCACCTGCCAGCATAGTCGGCGAAATGATTATAAAAGGGATTGCAAAAGGTTTCGAAAAACTCGGGGCGGAAGTACTTTTATATGACATTCGTGAAATTGACAAAGCAAAAGTCATATCTTTTGCACCTGATTTGGTTTTCGGGATGGATTATATGCATTTTTTGCAAGAAGATATAGAGAATTTTGTTCATTCGCTCGAAATTCCTTGTGTACATTATTTTATAGACTCTCCCAAAAGTATTTTTTCTCATGGCGGAAAAGAAGATTTTTTGGACAAATTAAATAATCAATCAAATACCATTGTTTTTTGTTGGGATACACAATATCTTTGTGATTTTAAAGTCCCTGCGTATTATTTGTCTACGGGGATTGATTTTGAGCTTTATAAACAAGATTATCCCGAAATCGAAATCGCCCCTTCAAAAATCCTCTTTGCTGGACGTCCTTTGACCGACAGGAGAGAGAGTATAATTGCACAAGTTGTCAAAAATTTCCCCGAAATGCTTTCTATATATTGTTTTGAAAAACATTTTGAGCAAAGTGCTAAAAACATGCTCGAAAAAGGATATTTGAACGAAAAAGAAGTCAAAGAATACAAAAAATCTTATAAAGGATTTTTGCCTGATGAAAAACATCTTGCAGCTGCTTATCACAGGTCGGGTATGATTTTGAATATTACACTTGAGCAGGGTTTTTCCTCTATGAATTCCAGAGTGCTTGAAGCTCTTGCAACAAGGTCATTTTTGGTAAGTGATTATGTTGAAGATACTGCTAAATATTTTGAAGACGGCAAAGATTTGATTTTGTACAGAAATACCGATGAATTAATAAGGATTATAGAAAAATATCTAAATAATCCTTCTGAAAAAGCAAAAATCGAAGGTAATGCAATTAGAAAAATTGAACAAAATCATACATTATTATCGAGAGCAGAAATTATTTTGAAAATTATCTCAAAAATCTAAATTAACCGACCAATTGTTTGGTTTTGGATTTGTTTCTCGCTTTGCCGATAAGTCCTTTGTCTCTTAAGAAATCTGTAGTTACATCTGCCATTGGCGTTGTTATTATAGTGGCGAAATATTTGTACATCATTGAGAAGATAAATACTGATTTTAGAGCCTTTAAGCCTTTTAATTGGTCATCGTTAAATTTTACATTTTTTCTGGTTTTTTCGGCATATTCTATAAAAGTTTCTATACCTCTGTTAATTGATTTGTCTATGGTAAAAGCCCCAATAGTAGGAAGAACAAAAGCGAGGGCATTATTCACAATCAAAGTTTCTTTTCTTTCTTCAGGCATTTGTTTATTTTTCATAATATTTCTGATGTGGAGAGTTTGTAAAAGAGCGGAATAACCGACCATCAAATATTGGCTGAGTTTATCAGAATTGCAGTCTGTTACTTTTTTACCTTTTTTGTTAATTATGGTCTTTTCTTCAGAAGCCCAATTAACAAGCTTTTCCATATTTTTATCTTCTGCAATCTTTGTAATAATAGCTTGGATGTGTTTTTTATCTGCAATGTGAGAGCAAAAAGCATGAAATTTTTTCCCTAGGAATGTATCTTCTATGCCGCCAAAATTTATGTTTTGAGGTTGTCTCGCAACTTTTGTCTGTTTATAAGATTTATTTTGAGGCGTATATGTATTGATAGAATTTATCATTTATTGCCTCCTTCTTTGATTTTTGATTTTACAGCGTCTTTCGTATCTTTTTTGTCTTTTAGTTTTTTTGCTTCTTCAGGGAAAAAATACTTTAAAGTCGGAGGTATTAAAGCAATTGTAAGAGCAGACCTTACAGGAACCAATAATAATTTGGGGGCATATCCTAGAATTTTTGAAAAATTCTTTAATCTCTTTTCATCTTTCAAATACTTCATATTTTCCGTTAAAAATTTATTTGGGTCGGCTTTAATTTTGTCATTAAATTTGTCAAAAACAGTCGTTATCGGTAAAACAATTGCAGAAGCTATTGCAAAATCCACACATCCGCCCAAAAATGCTTTTGTGGCGGCGTATTTTTTGTCTTCTTCTTTTGCTCCCGGCAAAGCCATAATTGTCGTAGGTTTAATAGTAACTGCTATTAAACACATCAAAATACTTTCAAACCAAGCAAGATTATTAGCTTTTTCTAAGATATTATCAAGTTTTTTACCTTTTATGAAATTTTGGACACCTTTTATTTCTCCTACCCATTTCCAAAAACCTTTTTTGGGGTCTCCTGAGAAACTAATGTTATCTTGTTTTTCAGGACTAAAAAATCCGCCCGTGAAAGTTACGTTGGCGGATTTATTTATTATTTTATTTTTTTTGTCGTTCTTCGGCAGCACACACTCTTTTCTTGTCGCACTCTCCGAGTGTAAAATGGCTCGATTCATATTCAATTTTGAATGTCGAATGTCTGCTATCATAATTCTTTCTTCTTGAATGTCTTATTAGTTTAAACGAAAAACATATTTTTTTATGCTAGTCAGATGGATGATTTTTACAAAAATTTATATTAAGTTTTAAATTGTGAAAAAATCAACTTTTTTCAGCCGGAGAAATAAGTATTTTCAATGTTTCACCGTTTTTATGCATTTTTATGGCTTTTTCTAAATCTTTCAAAGGCATTTTGTGGGTTATTAATTTTTGGACATCTATTTGTCCTGAAGAAATTAAATCTAAAGACTGTTTGACATATTGAGGAGTATGATGAAAAACACCTATGACTTTTATTTCATCATAATGAAGTTTATGAGTATCTATATTCACACTGGTACCAGATTTGCATCCTCCGAAAAGATGCACTGTTCCGCCTTTTCTGACAAGTTTGAAAGTTCTTTCCCATATCTCAGGTAGCCCAACAGCTTCAATAATAACATCAAGACCTCTACCTTCAGGGGTATGATTTTTGAAGGCTCTTTCAGGGTCAGGTTCCAAATTTAAATCTATTATTGCATCTGCTCCGCCAAAAGTTTGTGCCAGTTTTAATTTCATAGGGTTTCTGCCTGCTACTATTACTTTTGCACCTTTTAATTTTGCTAAACGAGTGAGCATAAGCCCTATAGGTCCAAGCCCTATAATTCCGACAGTTTGACCGGGCTTGATTTCGGTTCTTTCAATTCCATGTGCCACATTCGCCAAAGGTTCAACAAAAGCAGCTTCTTCAAAAGAAATATGGTCAGGAATTTTGTACGTATTTATTTTGGCGATTTGCTTTGGGATGATTATATATTCTGCATAAGCACCGTTTAAAAATTCCAAATTTTCACAAAGATTGTATTCTTCGATTTTGCAAAAATAACACTCGAGGCATGGTGCTGTGTTGACTGCTACAACTCTATCTCCGACAGCAAAATTTTGAACGTTTTTGCCGATTTTTTCGATTATTCCTGAAAATTCATGCCCAAAACCCGAAGGGGTGGTTTTTATAAGTACAGGATGCCCTCTGTGATAGGTTTTGACATCAGTTCCACAAGTCAAAGCTGCCATGATTTTGACCAAAATTTCATCTTCATTTATTTCAGGAACTTCCACCTGTTCATATTTTATATTTTCCGGTGCATAAAATCTAACCGCATTCATTTTCATATTTTTATATACGCTTTCAAAATTTTGTTACTTGTAAAATCATTCACTGCTTGGTTCAGGTCCTTTAAATCATAAATTTCAGTTATATATTCTACATTTATTTTACCATCTTTTAATAGAGAAAAGGATTCTTTTATATCGCAAGGAGCTGGAGAATAACTGGCTTTGACGCTTAATTCTCTGTAATAAATTTCATTATTAGAAAAACCTTTGTCATTTGATTTTATACTCGCAAATACAATTATATCACCGCCATCTCGAATTGATTTGAGTGAAAACGGTATAGAATTGTCATTGCCTGCGGTCAAAATCACTTTGTCAACTCCCGATGGGGCATTCATTTTCTTTTTAAGGAGATCAGCGGTAGTGTCATTGCTTTGATACAAAATTGTTTCATCAAAACCGAGTTTTTTTGCAATAGAAATTCTGTCTTGTAAGATATCACAGCCTATTATTTTTGCCCCGTATACTTGAGCTGCTTGCCCCATCAAAAGTCCTATTGTGCCAAGACCTATAATCAAAACCGTATCATTTTTTTTAACAGAAGCTCTTTTTATAGCCCTAATGCAACACGCCAAAGGTTCTGTGAAAGAAGCTGTTATATCTGACATGCCTTCAGGAACTTTACATACAGTATTTTTGAGATGAGCTTCGGATATTTTGAGATATTCGCAAAATCCCCCCGGTTTTATATTTGTTTTTTTAAAAGTTCTGCACATCGAAAAACTTTCGCCTCTGCAAAATTCACAATTGAAACAAGGTATGTGATGACCCAAAACTACCTTATCCCCGACATTAAAATCAGTTTCTGTTTGTATTTGCTCTATAATACCGACTATTTCATGCCCTAAGACTGAACCTTCTTTAACTATTCCTGTTTTCATTTTTACAATATCTGAACCGCAAAGTCCGCAACCTAAAACCTTGATTAAAGCACCTTTACCTTCCAGTTCGGGCGTTTGAATATCTTCGATTTCAAAAATATTTTTGTCTTTTAATATGGCTGCTTTCATAAAAAAATCCATATGGTATTATATTTAACAAGGATAATTTTAGCACTAAAAATGCTAAGCAACTATAATATATTAAGGAAAAATTATGTCTGAAGAAATAAAAATCGTCGAAGATATGCAAAAAGTTATGGAACAAATGAGATTGGATGATATTGAAGAAGACCCCGATTCTGAATTCGAGCTTTTTTCTTGTTCATGTTGCGGGTTAGACAAACCAAAAGCAGGTTCTGTTATGTATTCTATGGAATTAGTTTTTTGTAATGACTGTGCTTTGCTTTCTGAAATTTCTTTCGCAAGCAAAAAAATTACTAATATTTCAGAATTCTTAGAATTAATGGAAGATAAAAAACTCGAAAATCTGTGCAGTTATATTAATAAAGAACAAAGTCGACTAAATAATTGATTTAGAAGAAATTTTTTTTTAATAAAATCTAAAAAGTACTATAATTATAGGTAGAACTCGACTTTTTATGTTTTTTGAGAATGGATTGAGTTCAGAGGGATAACAGATTGAAGCAGATACGAATAGAAGACCTTATAGAACATCAAGCTTTGCCATATAACATATACAATGAACATGGAGAAAGGATTTTTGAAGCAGGCAAAATTCTTACCCCGGGCAAATTGCTTCAATTGAGATATTTTTCTTCTATTTATATGAATGAAAATGAAAAAGACCACTCCCTAAGCTCTATTGCTACCAGAGATACCAGAGAAAAAGAAACAAAACTTACAGAAAAAGATTACTGGAGCGATTTTTTTAAAGAAGATTTTAAAATTAATAGTGCCTCTATGATTGAAGTTCAAGAACAGCTCGGCATTAAAAAAACATATCAACAAGCTCTCAGTTCATATGTTTTGCATGATATGACCAATCAAGAAATTTTTATAGAATCCAGAGACAGAATTATAGAAGTTATTTTGCCCTTAGTTGATACTGTGGTTTATAGGTCTCAAGTTCAGCTTATGGGAGGTTATTACCAAACACATTCTTTAAATGTTACAATTTTAGCGATTATTTTAGCTTCTAAAATGAAATTAAAAGAAAATGCAATAAATGATGTGGCTTTGGCCGCTTTGATGCATGATGTGGGCAAAACTAAAATTGAAAAAAATATTCTTATGAAACAAATTTTGACTCCAAAAGAACAAAAAGTTTTACAACTTCACCCTCAAATAGGTTATAAACTTCTTAAAAATGATTTTGGATTCCCTGAACCCGTATGTCGTGCGGTTTTAGAACACCATGAAAATCATGACGGTTCTGGGTATCCTTATGGAATTTCGGACAACCAAATTAGTTTGTTCAGCCAAATAATAAATATCTGTAATTATTATGATAACTTGATTTCAGGTAGAATCAGAACAGGAATAAGAAATACAAAAGACGCTCTGAAAGTCATATTAGAAATAGGTTCTAAAAATTTCAGTTCACAAGTTTTGTATACATTTGTGAATATGTCCAGTTATAACGATACGACACCGTTTAAAGATATGGAACAATAATTTTGAAGGTTTGTATTATCGGAGCAGGACTGGCAGGTGCAGAAGCTGCTTTTCAACTTGCAAAAAGAGATATAGAGGTCGATCTTTATGAAATGCGTCCTGAAAAAAGTACAGGTGCACATAATACCGACAAACCTGCGGAACTTGTATGCAGTAACAGTTTGGGTTCGCTAGATATAACCGGAGCTTCAGGTCTTTTGAAAGAAGAAATGAGTTTGCTCGGAGGTGTTTTGATAGAAGTTGCAAAACGCTCAAGTGTGCCTGCAGGCAATGCTCTTGCTATAGACAGACACGTGTTTTCTTCTGAAATTGAACGTCTGATAAATGAAAACCCAAAAATAAATCTTATAAAAAAGGAAATTACAGAAATCCCTGATATTCCTACAATAATAGCTTCAGGACCTTTGACTTCAGAGGGTTTAAGCAGTTCGATTAAAGACTTTACCGGCGAAGAACATTTAGCTTTTTTCGATGCAATTGCACCGATTATCGAAAAAAACAGTATAAATTTTGAAATTGCTTTCATAGCAAATCGTTATAACAAAGGCGATGCTTGCTATATAAATTGCCCTATGAATAAAGAACAATACGGGGAATTTTATGATATTTTGATAAATGCTCCCAAAATCGAACTTAAAGATTTCGAAAAAAATGTAAAATTTTTTGAATCTTGCCTTCCTGTTGAAGTCCTTGCTTCACGTGGAGTCGATACTTTGCGTTTTGGTCCTCTCAAACCTGTCGGTCTTGTGGATGAAAGAACAGACGAAAAAAGCTATGCCGTTGTTCAACTCAGACAAGATGACTTGGCGGCAGATTTGTATAATATAGTAGGGTTTCAAACAAACCTAAAATGGAGTTCTCAAAAAGAACTCATCCGAAAAATACCGGGTTTGGAATCTGCCAATATAGTCAGATACGGGGTCATGCACCGAAATACTTTCATTTTCAGTCCCAAAATTTTACAAAGAACCTTGCAAACAAAAAAAAGAAAAGATTTATTTTTTGCGGGTCAAATCACAGGGACAGAAGGGTACACAGAGTCAATAGCTTCGGGGCTTTTGGCAGGTATAAATATGGCAAAATTTATCAACAACGAACCTTTGCTGGAGCTGTCCTCAGAGAGCATGCTTGGAGCTTTGGTCAAATATATTACTTTTGAAGAACATAAATCATTAAATCCGATAAACAGCAATTGGGGCATTGTCGACCCTATGGAACTTCCTCGACATATCAAAAAAGATAAAAAACAAAAAAATTCTATTTTGGCAAATCGTGCTTTAGAATACATAAAAACTGTCAAAATTTAGGTTTTTTACCTTGCGATAATGGTGTCAAAGCTACAATTATTAAGGCTTTTGGGCAAAAAATAGCTCTTAAGACTAATATAAATTATACTTAAGAACTATTCCCAATTGTTTTTTATAATATATGATATACATATCGAACCGAGGTTAAAGTCCATAATAGAGAGTATAGAAGGTTATTTAAGTATTTAAAACGGTGTATATTTATTTATGGCTAATGCTATAAATTTCTGCCTCATGATCTCTTCTTCCCCATGAAAATTCACGGGGATTTTTTATTGAAGAAATTAGAAAAAGTCTGATTTTTTGCAAAAATCGGCTTTTTAGATTTCGACCTTTGAAAAGTGAAAGACGATAGCGGCGGTGAGGAGCCGGCGGTTTTGTCTTGAAACTAGACAACAGATTTTTGACACGTTCCCTCACATATAAAAATCTCGCAGGGTCTCTGCGAGATAAAAATTTAAACTAAATTCATTGGGTTAATAATTAATATTCTCTCTCTCCGTCTTGGATTATTTGGCAGCTCGCCATCGCTTGGCTTTGTTACGATTTTACTTTCGTAAAATCTGCACTCAGCAGGATGTCTCGCAAGGCGGGTTTCACCCCCGTCAAAAATCTGCTAATCTAGTAGCGCTTCTAAAGTGCTTGCATTTTTTGTGGCTGTAACGCTTTCTCTTATTTTTGCTCTATGAATATATGTTCTCAAGGCCTCTCTGATTAATTCACTACGCGAACGGTTTTCTACACCGGCAAAATTATCAATTTGATCTAAAAACTCTTCAGGCATTGAAATTAAAACTTTGGCCATTTTTTTCTCCTTTTTCTTTATAAAATTTCTCTCTATACTTTATTAAAAACACAAGGATATAAAAAATTGCTAAATCGTATATACTTTTTATTTCCCATGGGCGATTATCGTTCCGAAAAGCCACGTAATTATTGAATATAAGTATTGTTAACGAATATTAACAATCTAAAAAAGCAGACTATATTTTAAAAGTCTGCTTTTTAAAAACTTTATTTTTGAAAAAACTTTTATGTATTTTTTGTGGTTTTCGCTTGTTTTGCCAATGCAGCATTATAATTTTTAAGTGCTGAAAGATTCGTTGTATAATCTGATTCATCAAAAGTTCTTGGTTTTCTTGACGCTATTTCATTTATTTTTGCTTGATATTTGGCAAATATTTGATAATTTTGATTACTTGCAAGAAGTGCTTTTTTGTCATCACTATTGAGTTTACCGGCTTTAGTAAGTGCAGCATTTTTCATTTCTGTTGAAAATTTTGACGAACTTGATGAACTACTAGAGCTACTTGATAGAATACCTTTAGAAGCCACTTTGTTGGTTGTATATTTTAGAGATCCGTCTGATGAGAAGTAAAAAGTCATAATTTATTCCTTATGGTTTTTCTTAATATATCTTAACATATTTTACAAAAAATTGGAATACTAAAATTTAAATATTTCCCGAAATATATAGACTCTAAGGATTGTTGAGGTATAATAATTATTATCTACTATAAGAGGAACGATAGTTATGACATATGTATCCAAGCCTAAAAATAAAAAGTTTGTAATAGATGTAAACTGTGATTTGGCACAGAGTTTCGGAGTTTACAAAAATGAAAAAGAATTTGAACTTATCCCTTATGTAAGCACTATTAATGTTTCTTGCGGAGCACATGCAGGCGATCCTTTGTCGATAATGGATGCACTGAGTGCTGTTCAAGGACAAAATTATGCTATATCGGCACACATCGGCTACCCTGATTTGCAAGGATTTGGCTATAGAGAAATGAATTTGAGCAATGAACAGATGCAGTCTGTTATTTTGTATCAATTAGGTGCTTTGAGTGCCTTAGCTAAAATTTACAGCTTGGATATCGAATATGTGAGACCTCATGGTGCTTTATACAAACAAGCTGCAGAAAATTATGAAACATCCTTAAGCATCGCAAATGCAATCAAAAGTTACAATCCTTGGTTAATATATGTGGGTGCAACTTGCGAAAATCTTGATAAAGTTTCAGAAGAAACAGGCGTTCGAGTAGCACATGAAGTTATGTTGGATAAGGTTTATGACATTGACGGAGAAATTGATTTCGATGCTCCTGATATAGAAAACATTCATCATTGTATGAATCAATTAGACTTAATTTTGAATAGATCAATGGTCAGAAATTCTCAAGGCGGTTTGACAAAAATCAAATGCGATACAATTCACTTTAGTTCAAAGTCCAAAATAGCACTTGAATTAATTCAAAAAACAGATGAAATGCTTGCTAACCCTGTTCCTGTTGCCGTAAGTAAAGTGGCTGAGAGCGGTTGGGTCTAAATAGCATTTTTAAGGGGGCATAAAGCTTGAAATTCTTTGCGTATACAAAATTTCCTAAAACAGCGACTTTTCTTTTGCCGGGAATTAGGCTAAAAAGATGGTTTTTGATGATATTTATAGGTGCTGCTTTTTTAGCCACAGGAACTGCTATACTTCTGGAATTGACGCCAATTCATTTCGTCTTGGAGGCTATCAGCAAAATTGCTGAACATACGCCTTCTTATATAGGCGGGGCTGCATTTTTGTTTTTTGGTTTATTATTCTTCTATTTTGGCTGGAGAAAGACCAATAGTACTATTCTTGATGCTTTTTTGCCAAGAGAAAAAGGGCAAGTTTTGGAAACTCTTTATCGGAAAAGAATGCTTGACAAAGGACCAAAAATCGTTGTAGTCGGAGGCGGAACAGGACTGTCTACTATCCTTAGAGGTCTAAAAACCATCACAAATAATCTGACAGCAATTGTAACAGTGGGTGATGACGGCGGAAGTTCAGGCAAACTTCGCAAAGAAATGGGGGTTTTGCCTCCGGGAGATATTCGCAATTGCATAGCCGCTTTGGCAGATGAAGAAGATTTGGTTACGCAACTTTTTCAATATCGTTTTGGAGAAGGCGGACTTGACGGACATAGTTTTGGAAATTTATTTTTAACTGCACTTTGCTCGATTACGGGCGATATGTTTTCTGCGGTAAAAGAATCCTCAAAAGTTCTTGCTATAAGGGGAAAGGTTCTCCCTTCAACTTTAGATGATATGACTTTAGTTGCAGAAATGGAAGACGGAAGAATTATTGAAGGCGAATCAAATATTCCGAAAGCTAACGGCAAAATCAAAAAACTTTTTTCAAAACCCGAAAACCCAAGAGCCTTAGAAGACGCTATAAAAGCCATTAAACAAGCCGACTTAATAATTTTAGGACCGGGAAGTCTTTATACAAGTGTTATTCCAAATCTGTTAATAAAAGAAATTTCAAATTCTATATGTTCTTCAAAAGCCAGTAAAGTTTATATTTGCAACATAATGACGCAACCTGGGGAAACTGATGATTATACAGTTTCTTCACATGTCGAAGCGGTAATTAAGCATGCCGGCAACAAAAAAATAATGGATGCTGTCATCGTAAATCGAAAATTGCCCGCAAATTTGGCAAAAAAATACCAAACAGCAAATTCTTTTCCTGTAATTCTTGATGAAGAAAAAGTTAATAAACTCGGAGTGAGAGTCATCGAAGCTACTTTGATAGATGATAATGAACAAGGTCTTGTCAGACACAGCCACAAAAAATTATCAAAAGTTGTATTCAATATTCACAATAAATCACTCGAAACAAAACAAAAAATAGGGGTGTAAAAATGGCTAAGGCTCTTAGTGTTTTAGATTTGATGGATTACAAAAAAAACGGCAAAAAAATAAGCTCTCTTACAGCTTATGACTATTCTACAGCCAAGCAAATCGATTCCGCCGGCATTGATATGATTTTGGTCGGAGATTCTGCCGCAATGGTTATGTTGGGGCATGAAACCACTCATTCGATTACAATGGAAGAGATGATAATTTTTGCAAAAGCTGTTACAAAGGGTGCCAAAAAATCTCTTGTAGTAGTAGATATGCCTTTTGGCAGTTACCAAACAGCAAAAAAAACCGCTATCGAAAATGCTTGCCGTCTGATTTCTGAAACAGGAGCTAAAGCAGTCAAGATTGAAGGAGGGACTCCTTATATTATTGATATCGTCAAACATATTACGGATATGGGCATTCCTGTGCTTGGGCATTTGGGATTCACTCCTCAATATTTGCATGGGTTAGGTGGATATAATGTTCAGGGAAAATCTGTCGAAAAAACCAAACAACTTTTGAATCAAGCTTTGTATCTCGAGAATGCAGGGGCGTTCGGAGTGGTTTTGGAGATGGTTCCGAACCAAGTTGCACAAATTATCACCGAAAAGTTATCCATTCCTACAATCGGAATAGGTGCAGGACGCTACTGCGATGGGCAAATTCTCGTGATTGATGATATTATCGGCAGATATACAGACTTCAAGCCCAAATTCGCAAGAAAATATGCCGATGTGGCAAATCTTATACAGCATGCCTCTACAAATTTCAAAGCAGATGTATTGGCAGGTGATTTTCCTTCGGACAATGAATCTTTTGAATTATCGAGAGAAGAAGCAGAGAAATTAAAAAATGAGCTTATTAATAAATCATATTTCTGATATCGAAAAACAAATTTCTCAATGGAAAAAACAAGGTCTGAAAATCGGTTTAGTCCCGACTATGGGAGCTTTGCACATAGGGCATGAAAGTCTTATAAAAAAAGCACGAGAAACCTGCGACAAAGTAATTGTAAGTATTTTTATTAATCCGACCCAATTTGGACCTAATGAAGATTTTGATAAATACCCCAGAACTCTCGAAAAAGATGCGGAGCTTTGCAAGGCTCATGGCGTGGATATTATTTTTGCACCATCGGTGAGTGAAATGTATCCTGACATGGATAATTTGACCAAAATTGTGCCGCCTCAGTCTTTTCAGGACAAGCTTTGCGGAAAATCACGCTCGGGTCATTTTGACGGCGTTGCACTAGTTGTTACAAAATTGTTTAACATTACACAAGCTGATGTTGCATTTTTTGGGCTGAAAGATGCTCAGCAGTTTTTTATTATCAAAAAATTAGTTAAAGACCTGAATATTTCGATTGAGTTAGTAGGTTGCCCTATTGTCAGGGATTTTGACGGACTTGCCATGAGTTCTCGAAATATATATTTGACTCCTGAAAACAGACAAAAAGCTCTTTGTTTAAATAAAATGCTAAAAAAAATCCAAGAACTTTATATAAAGGGTGAGAAAAATGTTCAAAATGCAAAAAAAGAAGCACTAAAATTGCTTGAAAATGGTGTAAATATTGAGTATTTCGAATGTCTATCAACAGACACTTTAAATCCAAAATCTGACTTAGAGTCAGAGATTCTTATTGCAATCGCAGTAAAACTTAACAATATAAGGCTTATAGATAACATAATCCTTGAAAAGTAACTTTAGAGATACTATAATTTTATAGTGGAGGTTCAAAATTGACTTTAGCGATATACCCAGGGAGCTTCGACCCACTAACAAAAGGGCATTTGGATGTTTTGAAAAGAGCATCTAAGATTTTTGATAAAGTCATAATAGCAGTTTTGAACAATCCCTCAAAGGAGCCTTTTATACCTTTGGAAGACAAATTGCAATTAATACAAGAAGCAATTTCAGATGCAGATTTGTTGAATGTTGAAGTCGATTGTTTCGATGGCTTAACAGTTGAATATGCAAAGAAAAAAAATGCTAAAGTATTAATACGGGGACTTCGGGCAGTCAGCGATTTTGAATACGAAATGCAATTGGCTCAAATGAACCAAAATCTCGATAAATCAATTGAAACCGTATTTTTGACAACAAAACCAAACTATAACTTCATATCATCAGGAGTTGTGAAAGAAGCCGCAAAATTAGGCGGAGATATATCAAAGTTAGTACCCAAAAACGTTAATGAATATTTTAATAAGAGGTGTAGAGTATGACAGTTAATATTATTTACAATTTACTTGGTAAATTAGAGAATATCATCATAGCAAAAGGTATTCGCTTATTGCCATTGCCTTACGCTATTGTAAATGTTAAAAATATCGAGGATGTCCTTGATAGAATAAGAGTTTCTATCCCCGGCGAAATTCAAGAAGCAAGAGAGATTCTTCGTCGCAAAGACGAAATTTTGATGGAATCGCAAAATAAAGCCGACCATCTTTATCTTCAAGCCCAAGACAAAGCAAGAAGCCTGATTGACGATTCAGAAATCTTGAAAGCTGTAAGAGCAGAAGCCGAACGCATCAAAATTGAAACGCTTGAAAACTGCGAAGTCCTCAAACAACAAACTTTGGATGAAATTGAACAAGTCAAAATGAATACTTCGAACGAAGTCCTAAGAATTCGAGAAGGGGCTGACAGATATGCAGAAGAAGTTTTGAGCAATCTTGACAGAAACCTTCAAGACCTGCATGGTATTGTAAGAAACGGTCAAAGTTATCTTTCTCAACTCAAACTCGACACGATGAACAAAATTCAAAAAGTCGGGACAGGACAAGATTAATTGGTGTCATTTCGAAGAAAACTGAAAATTCGACTCAGTAATCTCTAAAATTATAAAAAAAGCTCCTAAATAGGGGCTTTTTTAGTTATTTACCCTGAAATAGTTTCAGGGTCTTACTATTTTTACTCTGTAGGGGACTGCGTCCAGCGGTACTTTTTTCAAAAAAAATTATATTCCAAGTTCAGGAAATACTTTTTCTTGAAGGAATTTCTGTGCATCGGCATCATGATTTATTACAAAAACATTTTCTTCGGGAATATCCGCAAATAATGCATCCATTTCTTCAGATCCTTTTTTAAATCCACTATTTTTAAGCTTAGTAAATCTTTCTGCAGATTCTTTTACAAATACCGTTAAAGCTTCAAAGCCTTTTTGGAACAACGAGTTATCATCAAAAAGTTTGACAGTATTTTCATCAGGTACATTAGTAAATATATCGCCTTTTTGAAAAATAGCTTCGGAAAGCTCATGAGAAACAGCATTTCTTTTTCCGGCAGGAATAAGCAATCTATAGCTTCGTTTAAAATTCATATTTTGTTGCTGTGATTGATTGATTGTTTGATTGATTTGCATTTTATAAGTCCTTCTTTTGCTAAGTTGTTTGTTTTAAAATTTCTGAAGAATTTTTTGTGATAGGGAAAAGAACCCCCGTTAACAATTCTTTACATTCAGACATTTAGCAAGAACATTAATCCGTTAAGAAGCTCCAGACTTCCCTAACAACTCTCTCGCAAAGGCAACCGAACTTTCATTGATTTCTCCGCCCGCGATGCGAGAAAGAATTTCGACACGTTCTTCAAAGTTAAGAGTTTTGACAATCACTTTAGTCGAGAGCAAATTCTGATGTTTTTCGACATGGAGATGTTTATCGGCTATCGCCGCAATTATCGGCTGATGTGTAATACAAATTATTTGATGCGAATTCGACAGCATTTTCATTTTATCAGCCACAGCCTGAAGGGTCGACCCTGAAATTCCTGTATCGATTTCATCGAAAATAACTGTATTTATACTGTCAGATTTGGCAAAAATCGCTTTTATGGCAAGCATAACCCTTGATATCTCACCGCCTGAAGCTATTTTGGCGAGCGACTTTGGACTCTCACCGGGGTTTGCACTAATCAAAAATTCGAGACTATCAATCCCCAAAGAATTTTTTTCGACCGAATCAATATTCACTTTGAATTTTGCATTTGGCATGGCTAATTGATGAAGTTCAAATTCTATCAATTCAGAAAGATTTTGTGCCAAATTTTGCCTTGAAATCGAAAGTTTTTTTGCAAGTGAGTCCGATTTTTCTTCCAAATTTTTTATTTTTTCTTCAAGAAATTTCAGATTTTCATCAGCATTTTTGATGCTTTCGAGTTCGATTTTAAAATTTTCTAAACGTTCTAAAATATCCTCGAGTGTTGCACCGTATTTTCGACGAAGTTTGTCCAAAAGATTGAGCCTGTCTTCGATTTGCTCGAGTCTGTATGGCTCGCAAGAGAGGTTTTCTGAATAATTGCGGAGTTCATCAGAGGTGGCTTTTAGGATTTCTGCACTTTCAGATATGTTGTCGGCTATTTTTGACAGCTCTTTGTCAAAATTTGATGCCTTAATCAGTTTATTTTCGAGATTCCCTAAAATGCTTAATATACTTGAATCTTGCCCATAAATAGAATAATAACTTGAATATGTAAGTTCTTTCAATTCATTTGCATTTACAATTTTTTCTCTTTCGGTTTTAAGAGTCTCAAATTCTTCTGTATCAGTTATTTCGGCTTGTTCAATTTCTGCAATTTGGAATTTTAAAAAGTCAATTTTTTTCTCTATATCGATATTTTGCTGTGATTTTTCGGCAAATTCTTTTTTTGCACTGAAAAGTTCTTTGTAAGTAGCTTGATAAGCCTCCAAAGTCATTTTATGTTCATTGTTTCCATATTCATCCAACAAATAAATATGTGTCTTGGGCTGAAGATATGTATATGTTTGGTGTTGAGAATGAATATCAATGAGAATATTTTTGAGTTCTTGCAAAATGTTTTGTGTAACCATAACACCGTTAACCCTTGAGCGAGTATTATTTGAAGTAATTTCGCGATAAAGAACAAGTTCTTTGTCAGAATCTATCCCGTTTTCTTCCAAAAATTCTTTAACCGAAGAGTTTTCAGAGTATAAAGTAAGTTCAATAAAGGCTTTTTCTTTACCTTCTTTTATAAGTTCTTTGTTTGCTCTGGCACCAAGTGCTGCGTCAATTGCATCAATAATAATGCTTTTCCCCGCCCCTGTTTCTCCTGTAAGGATATTCAAGCCTGCATCAAAATCCAAATTTAGTTCATCAATCAAAGTAAAATCTTTTATAAAAATTGATTTAAGCATTGTTTTTTGGTGCTACTCCCCAGTTTAATTTTTCTTTTAATACCGAATAAAAACTCACATCATTATCTTTTAAAAAGACCAGTTTGGCTTTTTTAGAATTTTTTATTATGTTAACAATAGCATTTTTTTGCAATTTGAAATTCTTTTGCCCATCAGCCGTAACATAAACTTCGTTCCATCCGGAGTCCGCTTTTACGGAAATTTTTTCACTTGCAGGCACGACAAGAGGTCTTGCACCCAAAGAATGAGGGCAAATCGGGACAATCACCATGACATCTATCCCAGGCTTGACTATAGGTCCGCCTGCGGATAAAGTATATGCCGTAGAACCTGTAGGAGTCGAGATAATTACGCCGTCAGCCAAATAGTCGCTCACAAGTTCGTCATTGATATAAACGTATAAACGCTCTGTACGAGCGAGGCTTCCGCCTTTTATAACAATGTCATTAAGAGCGTTAAATTTGAAATTTTGCCCTTTATCAAAACTTTCAAGCATCAATCTTTCATCGATTTTATATTCACCTGAAAGAAGTTTTTTTATACCGATTTCAAGGTCTTCGATTTGAAGTTGTGCCAAAAAGCCCAATCTCCCAAGATTTATCCCGAAGACAGGAACATCGAATTGAGCATAAAATCTAGCAACACTAATCAAAGTACCATCTCCGCCGATTACTATTGCAAGAGATATTTCTTTGTCAAATTCATTGGTTTTTTTCGTTTTTTCAGGAAAAATTGTTTGAATAATATAATTTTTATTGCAAGATTGCAAAATCGCTTCGACTCTTTGAGCGACTTCTTTTGATGATTTTATATCCGTATTGTAAACTATAGCTATTTTTTCAAACATTTTATTTATCCTAAATTTTCAAACGAATTATTGATTATATCTTGTATTTTATCATCTTCTATCAAATTTTTTTCATCTGTTAAATAAATTAAATATTCTATATTTCCGCTCGGTCCTGTTATAGGCGAAAATGTTAGGTTTTGGGGGTAAAGTTCAAGTTCTTGAGCATGATTTATGACATTTTTAATAACTTCAAAATGAACCTCTTTGTCCCTCACGACTCCGCCTTTTTGAATATTTTCTCTGCCTGCTTCAAATTGAGGCTTAATCAAAAGGAGCATGGCTTTTTGTCTGGTAAGATTTTTCATGTTAGCCAAAACTTTATTTAAAGAAATAAAAGACAAATCGGCACTCAGAAAATCAGCTTCGATAGGATTATCACCGTATATTTGTTCAGCACAACAATTTTTGATGTTTGTTTTTTCAATGACGACAACTCTGGAATCTGAACGAAACTTCCAATCAATTTGATTGTGCCCAACATCTACGGCATAAACTTTTAAAGCCCCATTTTGAAGCATGCAATCTGTAAACCCGCCTGTAGAAGCACCTGCATCGAGACAAATTTTGTCTTTAACGTTGATGCCGAATTCTTTTAAGGCTTTTTCAAGCTTGAATCCGCCTCTGCTGACATAAGGATTTTTTTGGACTTCAATTTCGACTTCGTCTTTGATTTGAAAACCTGCTTTGGTTATTTTTTCATTATTAACTTTGACTTTTCCTGCCAAAATTGCACCTTGAGCTTTGCTTTTTGTTTCAAAAAAGCCTTTTTTTATCAAAAAATCATCTAATCTTGTTTTTGCCATGATTAAAAGTTATCTCAAAAATCCTTATTTTTCAAATTTCAGTCTTTAAAATAACAAATGAGGAGGCGAAATAAGCCCCCAAGATTTTTTGATTGTAACAATTTATTCACAAAATAACACTTAATTTAATTTATAAATTTTATACCACTACACCCGAAAGAATTATATTTAGTAAAGCTCTAAACTAAAGATTACGTGATTTATTTCACAAAATAACCTTTAAGGGTATTATATTTTATTTATTTATGTACTAAGATTGTAACAAATTATTTTTTAAACTTTTTTTGAAAGTAGCAAATCTCAAAAAAAAATGCTAATATAGTTTTAGCAGTCAAAGACAATAATCGCACATTTCATATATGTTTACATCCCCGAAAAAGTAAGGAGGTATTTAATGCCCTTAATCATCAAAAATTCAAAAAAACAAACAGAAAACGAGACGGAATCTTTCTACAAATACATCAAAAAGATTCATTCAGAAACTACTGTCAACGGACGTGAAGTAAAAAACAAATTTTCTTGGTACAGAAAAGTTTTAGGTTTATTATAATTAATAAAAAAATTCCAATATAACAAAAGGGTGCAAAGCACCTTTTTTTATGCCCAAAATTACTCCAAATTGACAATTCAAAAAGCTCATATCTTGTGTATAATGTGGTATACTTTTAATTAAACGGAGTCTCATATGATAAAAAAAATATTTTTAAGTGCGGTTTTATTAATAACTTTAACAATAAATGTACCTGCTACATGCCAACAAAAAACTCCTATTGAATATACCAATGTATCAGCAATAGAATTAACGAATAAGCCTAATGCTTATTTGAACAAAAATGTGAAAATAACGGCTGTATTCAACAAATTTTCGACCTTAGGGCTTGACTACAAACCTGCAATGAAAAGCTCTAAAGAATATATTTCCTTTTTGGTCAAAAGAGATGACATTGTAGACCATGTAGTTCCTTTGAGTGAGCTTAAAATTTTTATAAAAAGAAATAAAGCAGAAAAACTTATAGATTTAGAATCCGGCAATAAAATCGAAATAAAAGGTAAAGTATTCTCCAATGCCTTGGGCGATTCTTGGGTTGAAGCTTATGAAGTTGTCAATTTGGAACCAAAACCTAAAAAACCGTAAATTCGTGATTAATACATAATTGGGACTAGTAGAGATGAAAGAATATAAAAAATATTTGACTATACATGGACATTTTTATCAGCCGCCAAGGGAAAATCCATGGCTTGATGCTATTGAACTCCAAGAAAGTGCCTTGCCTTGGCATGATTGGAATGCTCGAATAAACAGCGAATGTTATAACCCGAATTCGGTTTCAAGAATCGTGGATGGGCATAATAAAATTCTTGATATAGTGAACAATTATAAGTATATAAGCTTTAATTTCGGCCCGACTTTGATGTCATGGCTTCAAGAAAATTCGCCTTTGACTTATGAACGAATTATTCAGGCTGACAGAGAAAGCCAAGCTCTATATTCAGGACATGGCAATGCAATAGCACAAGTTTATAACCATATGATTATGCCTCTTGCCAATTCTCGTGATAAATATACCCAAACGATTTGGGGAATAAAAGATTTTGAATACAGATTCGGTCGCAAACCTGAAGGGATTTGGCTTGCAGAAACTGCGATTGATGATGAAACTATTGAAGTTTTGTACGATTGCGGCATTAAATACACCGTTTTATCGCCCTATCAAGCAGCTAAAGTTCGTAAAATCGGAACTCAAGAATGGCAAGATGTCAGTTGGGGAAATGTAGATCCTGCAAAGGCTTATCGTTATTATTTAAAAACTAACCCCAAAAAATATATTGATATATTTTACTATGACGGTGCTATTTCTCGTTCTGTAGCTTTTGATAACTTGCTAAAAGACGGGAATAAATTCGTAAGTAGGCTCCAAGAAGGTGTTTCTCACGAAAGAGAATATGATCAATTGATAAATATAGGTACTGACGGCGAAAGCTACGGGCATCATACTCATTTTGGGGATATGGCGTTAGCTTATGTACTTAGCAAAAAAGCCAAAGAAGTCGGATTTATTATTACAAATTATGCGGAATATTTAGAAAAATATCCTGCCGCTTATGAAACAGATATAAAAGAACCTTCTTCTTGGAGCTGTTTTCATGGTGTCGGAAGATGGCGTGATGATTGCGGATGCTCAACAGGCGGACATGTCGGATGGAATCAAAAATGGAGAAAGCCGCTTCGAGATGCACTTGACTGGCTTCGTGATGAATTGTCTGCAATTTATGAGCCCAGTGCCTCTAAATACTTGAAAGATGCTTGGAAAGCACGTGAAGATTATATCAATGTCATTTTAGACAGAAATGAATTGACAATGAACAAGTTTTTCAAACAACATCAACTTCATGATTTGGCAACTGAAGAAAAAACAGCTGTATTGAGACTTATGGAAATGCAGCGACAAGCTATGTTGATGTACACAAGTTGCGGTTGGTTTTTTTCTGAAATTTCGGGAATTGAAACCACGCAAATTATGAAATATGCTGCAAGAGCAATGGAACTTGCTATCAATTTTTCAGACAAAAATCTTGAAGAACCTTTTCTGCAGATTTTAGAAAAAGCCCACAGCAATATTCCTACTTACGGCAACGGGCGTGATATTTACGAAAAATTCGTCAAACCTGCAGTTGTTCATCGTAAACAAATAGTTACTCAGTGGGCGTTAAAATCTTTTTATAATGACCCTGAAGATGAAGATAATATTTATTGCTATAATATTGAAAAAATGGATTACCGTAAAACTCAAAAAAGCAATACTACTCTCGCTATTGGGCGAATTAAGGTCAAAAGCAAAATCACTCTTTCTGTCCAAGATTTTATTTTTGCAATATTAAGATTTTCAGGCGGTGATTTCCATTGTACCGTTACCGAATTTTCAACACCCCAAAAATATGACAAAATAAAACAAGAATTGATTGAAAAATACTCAACAGCCCCTCTTACAGAGGTTATCAGAACTTTAGACAATTATTTTGCAAAAGATTATTTCACTCTTGATAATATGTTTGTGGAAGAAAGAAGAGAACTTTTGGGCATGCATTTGAGCGATAAAGTTACGAAATTTTCATCAAATTTTAGGACAATGTACGAAGAAAGCCGAGACACCATTGTGCAGTTGAGTGAACTTGGCGTTGAAGTTCCTCCCGAGATGAAAATTGTTGCGAAATATACTCTCAGCAAAGATTTTAATTCTCTTTTTGAGAGTGCGGAAGATATTTTGGACAAAGATATTATCCATGATGCAGAGGATATTATAAAAGAAGCTAATGCCCTGAAAATTATTTTAGATGCAAAAAAAGCCGGTAGACTTTTTGAAAAAGAACTTAGCAAAAATCTCAAAAAATTAGCAAAAAATATTGAACTTAAAGAAACAGAAGTGATTGTTGATATTTTGGGCAAAGCAGAAACTCTAAAAATCAATTTAAATTTACAAGAGTTACAAAATATTTATTTTGAAAATATATTTGATAAATTGCCTGAAATTATGGACATAACTTTGAATTCAAAAGATACAAAAATCAGAAAACTCGCCAAAAACCTTATTAAAATTGGTGAAAAACTTGATATTAACGTAGATATTTTTGAAAAGCAAATTTAAATATCCGAAATGTCCAAGCCTTGACGTAAGCATTTTTTGAGTTCTTTTAAAAATTCATATTCAATATGTTCCCAATGAAAATCCAGCCAACCTTCTAAAACATTGGCAAGAAGCAAAGCATAAATTTTGGGTGTTAAGTTTTTATTCGGTTCATAAAATCTCTTTATAAGAAAATAGTGATTTCTAAAATCATTATGAGTCTCTTTTAATTCTTCTTTTCTGTAGAATTGACACTTTTCTGCCAAAATTTCTTCATAAAGAAAATGTTCGCTTGCATAAAAATCCAAAGATTCTATCAACTCGATTATTTGTTCTCTTGGAGATTGTTTTTTAATACTATCCTTGATGTTTTTTACAGCTAAGATAATTTCTTCATGTTGTTTATCTAATTTTTCAATTCCTGTTTTTAATTTTTTAAACATCATAAAAAACCTCCTATATAAAAAATAACTTAGAATTTATTTGAAGTCATTATCTTATAAGGCTATAATTATGGTTAAATTTTAAATAAATTTACGGCTTTTTTTACTTCTTCTCTGTCATCAAAGTGAATTGTTTCATTTTTTAGAATTTGATAATCTTCATGTCCTTTGCCGGCAACAACTACGACATCATTAGGTTTGGATAATTTGACGGCACGTTCTATAGCTTCACGTCTGTCAATTTCGACATAAATCCTGTCTCCGTCAAGTGATTTTATCCCTGCCAAAATATCGGTAATTATTTGTTGAGGATCTTCAGAACGGGGATTATCCGAGGTTATAATCACCGTATCAGCCAATTTATCAGCTATTTGTGCCATTTTCGGGCGTTTTGTTGCGTCTCTGTCGCCACCACAACCAAATAAGCAAATCAATTCACCGTCTTCTTTAATAAGTTCTTTTGCTGCCCTTAAAACATTATCAAGTCCATCGGGAGTATGTGCATAATCCACTATTATCAACGGTTTTGAAGAAACAACTTCAAATCTGCCTGAAACATTTTTAGTCGCTTCCAAAGCTTTTATACAAATATCAATATCTATGCCTGACAAAATTCCTGTACATAAAGCAGCAAGAGCATTATAAATACTAAACTCTCCCGTCATTTGAAGATTAATTTTTTTATCGCCGAAAGGCGTTTTGCAATCAAATTTTGCACCAAATGAAGAATAAACGATATTTTTAGCAATAATATCAGCTTTTTCATTATGTATAGAATATGCCAAAATTTTTGCATTTCCTGGTGTTGCATTAAGCATATCCATTGCGTATTGGTCATCTAAATTTATTACCGAAAAACAATTTTCTTTCGAATTTTTTAACATCGAAAACAATTTTGATTTAGCTTTGGAATAATTTGTCATAGTGATGTGGTAATCCAAATGGTCTTGTGTCAAGTTGGTAAAAACAGCCCCGTTGAACTCACATCCTTCTATGCGATGTTGTTCAAGAGCATGCGAGCTGACTTCCATTACAACATTTTCAAGTTTGTTATCAAGCATTTTACGAAGCGTAGCTTGAAGTTCAGGAGCTTGTGGAGTTGTATGTTTTGCTTCGGTATAAACAGCTTCAGATGAAATTCTTTGTCCCAAAGTCCCAATAAGTCCGCAGGATTTGCTTGAATGTTCAAAAATATTTTCTATCAAATGTGTAACGGTTGTTTTGCCGTTAGTCCCTGTAACACCTACCAAATAAAGGTTTTTGGAAGGAAATCCGTAAAACAAATTCGCAAGTTGACCAAGTGCCAAACTTGTATTTTCAACCAACAGAATAGGAACATCCAAATCCAATTCTCGTTGAGCAATAACAGCACAAGCACCTTTCTCAACAGCCATTTGTGCATAATCATGTCCATCAGAGTTTTCTCCCACCATGCAGACAAAAATATCTCCATTTTGGGTATTTTTTGAATTATAAGAAATTCCGTTTACCTCGATATCTAATGAATTCAGTACCAAATAAGGTTTTAGATATTCTGATATTTTATTTAATTTCATTGAGCAGTTCCTTTAACATGTAATCCGGGGGCATCAGGTTTCATATTGCGAATACGAATCATTTGAGCAGCTATTTCATTAAAAATAGGCCCTGCAACGGTACTTCCCCAAATATTTCCGCCTTTAGGGTTATCAATTACGACCATAATTAAAACTTCAGGATTTGTGGAAGGAAAAAATCCTACAAATGAAGTGTACATTTCTTTCGTGTATCCAAGACCATTAGCTTTTGGCTTATTTGAAGTTCCTGTTTTTCCTGCCACTGTAAAATTAGGGATTTTTCCGACATCAGCCTTAGAATTTCGAATACTATGCTCCAAAATTCGAGTCAATTTTTTTGCTGTTTCAGGTTGCAAAGTTTGTTTAGTTTTAACATGTAAAGGAAGCTCTTCTTCAGGATATTTGATGATATGAGGCGTTATCCAAACACCGCCGTTGGCTATTGAAGCAACAGCTGATGCCATTTGAATAGGAGTGGCTGCAAGACTGTAACCAAAACTGACAGTGGCTTGCCTTACTTTTTGCCAAGGAGGTTTAGGCAAAATACCCGAAGATTCTCCGGGAAGATCTATCCCTGTTTTTTGTCCCAAATTAAATTTGCGAAGCATAGAATAAAACTGATTGTCGCTCATCATTAATCCGACTTTTAAACTTCCGACATTACTGCTGTGTTCAAAAAGATAGTACAAGTCAATAATCCCCGGAAAAGGGTGTTTTGAATAGTCATAATTTTTGATTTCATAACCTTGAATTTTTATTTTGCCGGTATCCATAACTGTAATATTTTCGTTTATAACGCCGGTTTCGAGGGCAGAGGCTATGGTCAAAACTTTAAATGTAGACCCCGGAGGATAAACATCTGTCAAAGCCCAGTTTTTTACGATTTTTTGGTCATATTTTCTATAATTAAAGGGTTCATACCCCGGAGCAAGTGCAAATGCAAGTATTTCGCCGTTTTTGGGATTCATAACAACGACACAGCCTCTGTCTGCATTATATTTTTCCACACCTTTTCGAAGTTCAACTTCTGCTATATGTTGTACAACGGTATCTAAAGTCAATGTAATTTTTTTGCCTTTAATCGGATTAAGAGCTCTCGTAGGGTCGGTTTTCAGGTCATAAATAATTTCACCGCTTGCACTTGTTTCTATGGCTTTAAATTCGGGCATATCCTCAAGAGCACGCTGTGCGGTGCTTTCTACACCTGCATAAATCCCCGCATCAGGGTTGACATACCCCAAAATATGGGCAGCAAGTTTTCCTTGCGGATAATCTCTTCCGGGTTTTTGAATAATATCAAGACATCTCAAACCCAACTTACGAAGCTTTTTATTTGTAGACATATCAACATTTTTCGCCAATATAACCGTTCTTTTTTCGTCATCAATTTTTTTCAATATAATATCTTTCGGAATTCCAAGAACTATACTGAGTTTCTGTGAAACCTCATCAGCTGAATCTCTAATTTGCCTCGGGTCAATATAAACATCATAGTAACATTTTGAAGAAACAAGCACAGAACCTTTTCTATCAACTATATCGCCTCTCATCGCTTGATTTAAGACTCTGCTTTGACGTCTGATGCTGGCTTTTTTTTTCAGCCCGTCGATATCCCAAATTTGCAAGAAAAATAATTTGCAAATTATGGCAAGAATAATCAAAATTACTAATTTTCGCACCCAAGCTATACGTTTGTTATTTTTATTAGAATCTTGACTGATTTTATACAGCTTGTTTGGCATAAATCTAATATCCGAGCATTGAACCTATTTCTTTACTTTTCGATGAAACTTTGACATTAATATCAGGAATTTTAGTTTTTACTTCGATGATTTTTAAAGGTTGTTCCAAATTTCCTGCTGCAATAATTTTTTCATTTACATTATCAAAAGATCTTAAATAATCAAGCCTCGTTTTAAGGTCCAAATTTTCATAATTAAGAGTTTTTGTAGCGTCATGCATTGCTTCCAATTGTTTTTGCTTAGAAACCACAAAGGAATACATCCCAAAAGAAAAAAGCATGGTTGAAGCTAAAACAAACGACAAAAATTTGTTCAAATTTGCCAATCTAAGATTTTTTAAGCTTTGATAAACCGGAAAATTTGCTTTTATAATATCTGCAGCGTCATTTGGTTTACGTTGAACTTTATAATTGCTAGCTACTTTGGCATTCGCCATAATCTTTCTCCCTTAGAGCCTTTTGGCTGTTCTCAATTTTGCACTTCTCGATGGTGGATTTTTTTTGACTTCAATCTCTGACGCTAAAATAGGTTTTTTATTTAATAACTCTAATTTCCTTGATTCACAAAGGCAAATCGGGTCATTTGGCTTACAATTACAATCCGAACTGTATTTTTTAAAAGCCTGTTTGACAATCCTGTCTTCCAACGAGTGAAAACTCACTATAACTATTTTAGCATCTTTTTTTAATAATGGAACAATTTTATCTAAAGTTTGTTGCAAATTTTTAAGTTCATCGTTTACTTCGATACGTATTGCCTGAAAAACCTTTGTGGCAGGGTGGATATGACCTGTTTTAAAAGGTACTGATTTGCATATAAAATCAGCCAATTCTGTTGTGGTTTCAAAAGATTTAATTTTTCTTTGCTTTACAATTTCTCTTGCTATGGTTTTAGAAAATCGCTCTTGAGCATATGTTGAGAATATTTCGACCAAATTTTCTTCAGAATAATCATTGACTATATCATAAGCAGTTTTGTCGATTGTCAAGTCGTATCGCATGTCGAGTTTTGAGTCTTTTGAAAAACTAAAACCCCGACTGGCAGAAGTCAATTGATGATAAGAAGCCCCGAGGTCAAAAACAATTCCACCTGAAATCCCGTCCAATCCTAATTCTTCTAAAATTTCAGGAATTTTTGAATAATTTTTTTTAATAATTTTTACGTTTTGAAATTCTTTCAATTTTTCTTTTGCGGCATTTATCGCATCTTCATCGACATCTGTTGAAATCAAAAGCCCTTCAGGTAAAATCTTTTTGGCTATTTCATAAGAATACCCGCCGCCGCCTAAAGTTGCATCAAAATAGACTTTCCCCGATGTGCATTCTAAAGCTTCGACAGTTTCTTCAAGCATTACAGGGTAGTGATTAAATGTCATTACAGACCCTCATTACTATAATTCACTTGCTGAAAGAAATTTTCGGTAACTATCTGATTGTATTTTCCGGTTGTTGTAAAAGACAAAATAATATCATTTTCGCCGTCAGTTCCTTCTGTTACGCCAATCATACCAAACATTTTCGGAGTGTTCCCCCTGATTATATCAGCTTCAAAAATAACATAAGGGATTTTTTGTTTATTCATCGCCACAAAATTCCCCGAACGAATAATTTTAAGATTTTCGATTCTGATTGCCTGATAAGCAAATTTACTAAGCAAATTTTCAAGAATTTCAGATATTTTATCATCATAAAAATCTTCTTTTGTCAGTTTTATCAAGCCTTTTGAATCAATTAAATATATTTTTTGCGGAGATTTTTGGTATTCAGCCTCAATAACTTTCATTCCAAAAACATCATAAGCTTTTGAAATCACATAATTGTTTGAAAGCTTTGACACATCTAGTATTTTGCTTGCAGAAACAGTGGTTTTTTCTTCACTTGGCTTGATAAAATCATCTATGGAATTTTGAAAAAACTTAATCCCGCCAAGAGATTGAAACCCTATGTATGCCAAAATCAAAATTATTATCTGTAAAATTCTTACAAGACAACCCATTTTTTTGTTCTCCTCGTAAATACTTGCTTAACATTATTATAAATTAAATATGTTTCGTTTTATAATTTTGTTAAGCAAAGTTATAAAATAAAGGCACAAATTTTTGGAAGAAAAAAAAATCTGCGAATTATATTCCCATGAAATTGATTTGAATTCGGCAACGCCAATGCTTAGACAATTTTTGGAAATCAAAAAAAACTACCTTGATACAATTCTTTTGTATCGTATGGGCGATTTTTACGAAACATTTTTTGAAGATGCCACAAAAGCTGCAAAAGACTTGGAAATCACTCTTACAAGCAGAGAAGGCGGGGCTTTGGGTCGTGTGCCGATGGCAGGTGTCCCTGTTAAGGCTGCCGAAATTTACATCGCAAAATTAATCGAAAAAGGTCGAAAAATCGCAATTTGCGAACAGGTTCAAGACCCTAAAGATGCAAAAGGACTTGTCGAAAGACGTGTTGTAAAAACCATCACAGCAGGAACAATAACCGATTCAAATCTTTTGGATTCAAGCAAAAATAACTACTTATGTGCGGTTTTTGAGGATAAAATTTCGAAGCTTTTCGGACTTGCATATATAGATATTTCGACGGCAGAATTTAAAATTACTAAAGCGACTTTGGAACAATTAAATGCAGAATTGGCAAGGATTTCGCCGTCAGAAATTCTTATTCCCGTCAAAAAAATGAAACTTATGCCGTTTCAAGTTGTTCCCGAAGAAAAATTTGATGTCCCAAAAGAAGTCTATCAAAACTACAATTGCACAAAGTGTGATTATTCGGTTTTTAATGAAAATTTCGCCATTCGAAAAATCAAAGAGATTTTCAATGTAAATTCTCTAGAACCTTTTGGCTACGAGGATTTCAAAATCGGTATAATCTCAGCCGGTGCAATTATTGATTACATCGAAAAAACCCAACTTGATAATATGCCGAAATTCGATGTAATTTCGCCATACAGCTTAGATTCCTATGTATCAATGGATTCTGCAACCAGAAAAAATCTTGAACTCAAAGAAACTATGCGAGATAAAAATAAAAAGGGTTCTCTGCTTTGGGCAATCGACAGAACTTGTACAAATATGGGTGCAAGACTGCTTGCCCAATGGGTTCAACAGCCTCTTCAAAATATAGAAGCTATAAAAAACAGGCAAAAAAGCGTAAGTGAAATTTTGTCTAATCCTCATCTTTCAGTTCGCCTAAAAGCCTTGCTGGAAAAGATTTATGACATTGAACGCCTTGCAACTAAAATCAGCAACGATTCTGCAAATGCAAGAGATTTTGTCGCTCTGAAAGATTCTTTGGTGGTATTACCCGAGTTCGAGACTTTGCTACAAAATTCCTCATCAAATTATTTGAAAGCTTTAGGGAAAGATAATTCTGATTTGGTAGAACTGGCTTCGATTATAGACAGGACAATTTTAGAAAATCCTTCTTTGAATCTAAAAGAAGGAAACCTTATAAAAGAAGGTGTAAATTCAGAATTGGACTACTATAGAGGGCTTTTGACAGGCGGACACAATTGGCTTGAAGAATTTGAAGCTCAAGAAAGAGAAAAAACAGGAATAAAATCTTTGAAAGTATCTTTCAGCAGGACTTTTGGCTATTTTATCGAAATTACACACGCAAATTCCAGTCTTGCTCCTGAAAATTATACCCGCAAACAAACTCTCAGCAACGCCGAGAGATATATCACTCCTGAACTCAAAAAACACGAAACGGAGGTGCTTTCGGCTCAAAGCAAAAGTACTGAAATTGAATATAAGATTTTTTGCGACTTAAGAAGTTATTCAAAAGAATTCGTAACGAAAATAAGAAAAACAGCCGAAGCACTCGCTGCACTTGATGTTTTGATATCTTTTGCAACGGTGGCTTCTGAACAAAAATATACTTGTCCCATAATTGATGATTCTGATGTAATAGCCATTAAAGAAGGTAGGCACCCCGTTATAGAGCAGCTTTTGCCGATGGGAAGTTATGTTGCAAATGATATTTTACTGTCAAAATCTTCAAAAGAGGCTCAATTTATTATTCTTACAGGTCCGAATATGGCGGGGAAATCGACTTTTATGCGTCAAAACGCTATTATTATTTTGCTTGCACAAATAGGAAGTTTTGTCCCTGCACAATCCGCTCATATCGGCGTTGTAGACAAAATTTTTACCAGAGTCGGTTCGGTTGATGACCTGTCAACAGGACAATCAACTTTTATGGTCGAGATGAACGAAACTGCCTTGATTTTGAACTCTGCAACTGAAAGAAGTTTTATTTTGCTAGATGAAATAGGTCGCGGAACAAGCACCTATGACGGTGTTGCGATTGCTTGGAGCGTATCTGAATATATCGCAAATTCAATTCAAGCCCGCACGATTTTTGCAACCCATTATCATGAGCTGAATGTTATGTGCAATGATTATCCGCAAATCAAAAATTTCAGAATGACAATAAATGAAAATAATGACGGAATAGATTTTTTATACAAAGTCGTCCCCGGAGGAACAAGCCGCAGTTACGGAATTCAAGTCGCAAAAATGGCAGGACTTCCTGAAAGTGTGATTTCGCGTGCCAAAAATCTTATGAGCAAAATGCAAAAAGACCACAGCAAAAATCTTGATAAAAAACAAAAAGACAAAGTTAAAAAAGAACCGCAATTGAGCCTTTTTAGAGAGTGAAAAACCTGTCATTGTGAACCCTTTATGGTGAAGCAATCTAAATTATGAAGAGATTGCTTTGTCAGTTTATGTGAAACTTCCTGGCAATGACGGACAAAATATCAACATAAAAAATCGAAGCCTAAACTTCGATTTTTGAGAGAATATAGAGGATAATTAGAGAGAATTAATCTTTTTCGTTACAAATATCCCAAATACCTTTTCCAATAACTGCTACGCCTGCTACGGCAGCTATCACAGGTAATGCTGGTACTATTATGGGTGCTGCTGCTACGCAACCCCATCCGATAAGACCCGCTGCAGCCAAACCTGTAACACCTGCTGCTATAGGGTGTTTAGCTGCTTTACGCATTAATTTATCAATTTCAGTATTGTTTTTATCTGCAATTTTAGAATCTGCATCAGCTTTTGTATTAAATTCTTTCAACAATTCAGGATTTCTGCTTTCAAGATTTTTGTTGAAATCCCCTCTGATTTCTTTGATTTTTTCTTTTGCTATTGTTGTACCTTGAGATTTTGTCAAAAGTTCTTCGTAACGACCCAACAGAGTTGTAGTTTTTCCGTTTGAATTTGGCAAAGTTGTTTTATTGGCTTCTTCTACAAAAGCTTCTGCCAACATTGGGTTTTTGCTTAATTTATTAAAGATTTCTTCGATAGTTTGAAGTTCAGCTTCTGAAGGATTTTCTTTTTCTAAGATTTTTTTGGCACCTTCTACACATTGGCTTGCAATTTCTGAATGTTCATCTGTAACTGCATAAGCACCTGTTGTTTTTGTTCTGGCTTTTTCTAATTCTTCTTTATTATTTAAATTTGCAAAAGGATTTTGAGTTTCTGCAGATTTGATACCAAGAGATGCTTTTAAAGAAGTCTTCATCTTGGATAATACTTCATCTCTTTCAGCTTCTGAAATATCACCTGACTCTACGTAACTGTTTAATTTTTTAACAGCTGCTTCGTAGGAGCTTGAACCTTGAGGTAAATTACCATTGCCTACCGTTGCTGTCGGTATGTTAGCCAAAGCTTGAGATAAAGAGTCTACAGGAGAAGTCATTCCTGAAAAGTTTGGACCTGTAGGAACGTTATTTGTACCTATAGGTGGTAAAGTAAATGTAATTTTATTGCTCATCTGATATAACCCCGTTTTTATTATCCCTTACATTTATAAAAACAGTCAAAGCTGAATAATTGCCATGTTTACAGTCTTTTTGTAAAGTTTTGTAAACATTCCCGCCGAGTAAGGTGCCGAGATTCAGTAATAGCTTCAAAGTCAATCATGACATGTGTTTTCATGTTTATACAAAAAATTTTTTTTAGGCATCAAATTTTTAAATTACCATAAATTCATATCAATACTGCTACTTGACAGCATAATATGACTGTCTTACCATGGACAAATGAATGGCGGCATGGCCAAGTGGTAAGGCAGAAGCCTGCAAAGCTTTTATCCCCAGTTCGAATCTGGGTGCCGCCTTTTTAATTTTGATAGTTTATAATTTAATTTTTGCGGGCGATTGGCGCAGTGGTAGCGCACTTGATCGACATTCAAGGGGTCGCGGGTTCAAATCCCTCATCGCCCACCATAAAGCCGCTACCCCTTACGGGTAGCGGTTTTATGGTGGTGATTCCAGTTCTGACAGCAATCTTCTCTTTGATTATATCAGAATAACAGGGTATTTACAGGGAAATTTTATAAAATATCAATATTCTATAAAAGTTATCACAGGCAAAAATCCCTAAGTGTTACTAAAATTCCCTAAAAACAGAACAGGGAATTTTTTTGTAAAAAATCAAGATTTTTAGCTTTTAATAATACAAAAACAACGTATAATAATACTTTTTTAGTATTATTATATCAATCAAGATTTTTTGCTAATTATGGGAAGTAGGATGTGCAAAATAAATACAAAAAATTTCTAATTTATCTCAAGGGTGAAAATCAAACAGAAAACGTTCAAAGTATTAATCGTATCTGCAATAAATATAATGTAACGTTCACTAATGGGAAGACCTTTACATATAATGCCAGTAATGTTCGAATAATGGAATCTGCATTAAATGCTCCCAAATCTCGTGATTGCTTTGAATATCTAAAAGACATTGCTGAAGCAATAGGGCTTAGAGCAGAAGTTGAAGCAGGAAAAATAGTAAATATTCTGTCGCATAACTATTCAAAAATTAATTTTGTACATCCAAATAGTATGCTCGGTGCATTTCTGAGTGGTAAATTATTGGAAACAAAATCACAAAAATCCAAAGTAGCTTATTGTGGTGCATTTTTTAAAGAAATAAACCCGGAAAAATCTCAGGTAATAACAGAAACTATATATCCCTTCGGTTTCAACGCTAGTCAAAAAGATGCGGTTGAAAAAGCACTATCAAATCAATTAAGTATAATTGAAGGGCCACCCGGAACCGGCAAAACCCAAACAATTTTAAATATAATTGCGAATGCTGTAATGAGAGGTGAGAGTGTTGCTGTGGTTTCTAGCAACAATTCTGCAACAAAAAATGTTCTTGATAAACTGCAAAAATATAATGTTGATTTTATTGCGGCATATTTAGGAAATACAGACAATAAAAGGGAATTTATTGATACACAAAAATCGTTACCGAATATGATGGGTTGGAGCTTAACTCCAGAAATCATTTCCGCACTGCAGCAAAGACTTAAAATTCTTTATAGCGACTTGCAAGAAAAACTCTCCAAACAAAATGAATTATCTGCACTCAAACAAGAATTATCCACTATTGAAACTGAAGAAAAGTATTTTTTACAATATTTTGATAACTTTTATTATATAGAGCCACAAGAAGTACAGAAATTTACTACTCCTGAAAAAGCACTAGAAATGTGCTTATTATGTGAAACGTATAAAAGTGCACCTCATAAAAATGGAATAATTGAACTCATAAAACGCATTTTTGAATTTTTAAGATTTTGGGATAAAGGTAAACCGTTAATTCAAAAATTACTTAAAAATTATTCGCGTGATTATCTTATAGCCGTTTTTCAAAAACGGTTTTATGATATTAAAATTTCGGAGCTTACTAAGTGTGCTTCAAGCTTAAATGCGGAACTCAAGCTATTCAATTTTGGGGCAAAAATGAGTGAGTATTCTGAAATTTCTGCACAATTATTCCGTTCCAAACTTGCTGAAAAATATGCTAATCAAATACGTAAGATCTATGATATTAATGACCTTTGGAGAAATTCTGAAGAATTTATCAAAGATTACCCTGTAATTTTAAGTACCACATATTCGCTCCGCAGTAGCTTATCAAAAGATGTAATGTATGATTATGTAATTGTTGATGAATCTTCGCAGGTTGATTTATGCACGGGAGCTCTTGCTTTATCTTGTGCGAAGAAGGCTGTTATTGTTGGAGATTTAAAACAACTTCCGAATGTTGTTGATTCGAAAGCGGCCAATACTACAGATGCTATTTTCGCAAAATATGATTTACCAGAGGTATATCGCTATAAAAAACACAGTTTGCTATCTTCAGTAACCACTATGTTTCCTGAAGCACCAAGTACACTTCTTCGTGAACATTATCGCTGTCATCCACAAATTATAGAATTTTGTAATAAAAAATTCTATGATGACCAGCTTATTATTTTGACCGAAACAAAAACAGAATGTAAGCCATTGATTTTGTACAAAACTGTAGAAGGGAATCAAGCACGAAATAGGGTCAATCAACGACAAATTGATGTTATTAAGGAAGAAATTATTCCTCAACAGAAATTAAATACTATGGACGGTTCACTCGGCATAGTCACTCCATATCGCAATCAAACAAATGCTCTTCAAAAAGCATTTGCTGAAATGAATGTCAAAGCTGATACAGTTGATAAATTTCAAGGACAGGAAAATGCCGTGATTATTCTTTCAACAGTCGATAACGAAATTACAGAATTCGCAGATAATGCAAACCGATTAAATGTTGCCGTCTCTCGTGCTGTCGAGCAATTAATTGTTGTTGTAAATGATAATGATTCTCTTAAAGATACTAATATAGGCGATCTTGTTCGATATATTGAATACAATAATTTTGAAGTTATTGATAGTAAGGTATACTCTGTTTTTGACTATTTGTACAAAAACTATGCAGAACGCAGAAGAAAATTCTTAGCAAAGCACAAACGGGTATCAATATATGACAGCGAAAATCTAATGAATATATTGATTGAAAGTATATTGGAAGATAAAAAGTTTAACGGTCTTGGCATATCAATTCATGTCCCTTTGAAAATGTTGCTCCGTGATATAAGCCTGATGACACAGGAAGAAAAGAAATATGCAACAAATGAAATGACACATGTAGATTTTCTCATTTTTGACAAAATAGATAAATCTCCACGTATTATTATCGAGGTAGATGGTGTAAGATTTCACGCAGAAGGAACACGACAAGCAGAACGTGATGAAATGAAGAATGAAATCCTTAAAAAATACAGCTTGCCATTGTTAAGGCTTAGAACTGACGGAAGCAATGAGCGGAAACAAGTGATTGATGTTCTTGAGAGTCTTTCAGCTGCTCAAGGCAATGTTAAAGCTTATGAAAATATTGTGGTTTAAAATAATATCAAATTTCAATATAGAGCCTTAAATCCTTCTGCTGCACGGACTGAGGTTATTGATTAAAAAAGTTCTTTTATTTTTTTAAGCTCACTATTATACTTTTCTATGTTTTGTTCTTTGAGTTTTTGCAGATTTTGAAGCTTCCATTTTATTGCAGGTAAATTTTTTGCAGTTTCTAATTCCGGCAGTAAATTCCAATTTGGGTTTAAGTTATGAAAGCCTGTTAAAAATTCTTTATCTTTAAAATCCAAAGAACTAAGAACAGCTTTTATAAGCCTATTAAAAGTTTCTTGATGATCCTCATAGGTAAATTCCACCTCTGTCATACCTTGAAACTCAAGCAAATATTCCTGTTCTTTTTCTTGAAAATTAGGATTAAGAAGTTCATAAACAGGTCTATTATGGCTTAATAACATTAATAGAAAGCCTTGCTTTATAGCACTATCAATACCTTCAGAGTCGAGAAGATATTTAATGTCGAATAAATCTCTGGGGTGTTGTCTATCGAGTGCCGCACAAATTTTACCTCCGTATAATTCTGCTTTATTTATAACCTGAATTGCAGCGAAGCCATATTTATCCTCTACTTCTTTACATACTTTCATTTTAGCAACAGGAAAAACAGCTCCCCTCATTATATAATTTGGTTCGATTTTAATTGAAGCACCCTCAATATAGCAATTTAATTTCGAGTATTCATGCTCATTTTGCTGTAAATTAGCGTTTATTCCTGCTTGATTCAAAGAAATTTTTATTCTTTTTAGTGCCGCATTAATATTATCAATAGATTTTATCCTATCTTCTATCGGGATATATGTTAAATCAATGTCAACAGACAATCTTGGAAGATTTCGCATAAACAAATTAATTGCAGTACCGCCTTTTAGTGCAAAACAATTTTCTTTTGCTACGTAGGGCAAAACTTTCACTAACAACGCAACTTGTGCTGAATATTTATCAAACATTAAATTTCATCCGGATTTTCTATAACTATATTATACTTCTTATCAAGCTTTCCATTCTTAGAAATAACTCGCTTGCCTTGACCCAAGTCTATTTTATCTGTTTTCAAATATTCAAACCAGTCATGATTTATTTTTTCTGCCATATAAAGAAACAAGCGTTTAACTTTAACAGAATTACATTTTTCTAAAAGCTCCTGCATTAGTCCGGGCTTTATATTTACCAACAATTCTATAAGCTGATAAGCTTCTTTTAAACTTGCTTTTTCAGGACAAAGGTATAATAATTCAAGAATTGCTCTTTCAGGCGAAGAAATTTTTATATTAAAATCACCTGAATTATAATCAATAAGTCCGATATTTTGGGGTAAAAAATCAGTTTTGACAACTCTAAAATTATAAAAATATTTTTTAAACCATACAGGAATAGTTTCATTTCTATGACTAAATAGAAGCATTTCTGCATTTGCTTTTATAAAATGTGTTATATCCTGATAGCTTAAAGCTGTTGATGCACCTATATGAACAAAAAGACCTAATTGCGACTGCAAAGCAAAAAGCCCACCATCAATAGATACTTTTTCTCCGGAGCGAATATATGCCCCCTTTGCGATACAGTCAAACCACTTTGATTTAACATACTTCGCCATAAGCTGAGAGCTTATGTTTTGTTCATTTAACCAGGTCGTTGTCAGCACAACTTTATGAGGAGCATTTTTTAATATTTGGTTTATTTTAGCTTCTATATTTAAACTCATGGTTTAATTATATCATCTTTTTTAAACCAATCAAGTTTATTATAAAAAAAGCAGGGGGGTGAGAAAACTATGATTTTTTAGAAAGATTTTCATATTCTTCAACAATTTGTAAGTCAGCTTTTTTCAGAAGTTTATTAAACCCAGTCATGGGGCACGCTTCTATAAAAATTACAATGGATACATATTCTCACTTGATGCCGGAAGCACACCAAAAGGGTATTGATACACTGAATAGAATTCTTGAATCACCGCAAGAAGAAATTAAGAAGTTTGGGACGTAAGAGAAAAGGAGTCGAAATGGATACTGCATATGGAACAAGAATTTATAATTACAAAACTGGTGAAATTGGTTTACTTATTTGCACATGGGTTAATAGGTTTGCGGATGGGAGCATTGATTATGCCACTTGTGTAGATAAAAATGGAAATAAATACAATATAAAATTAGATGATATTGTTCCTTTTAATGAAAAAAATTAATCTTCTTCAAAGAAATCAATATCTATTTTTTTAATTTCAATAATATTCTTTACTTGTACTCCAACATTATATTTTATCATTAGAGATGTTAATAAAGCCCCATCAATTAAAATAATGTTAGAATTAATATTTTTAGCATATTCTTTAGCTTCAGAGGTAAAAGAAGATGTAGTTATAAATATACCTCTACTTGCATTTTGCCCATGCACTGCACCTACAAATTTTTGAATTTCAGGTCTTGAAACATTGCCGTTCCATCTTTTAGCTTGGATATAAATTTTGTCTAAACCTAAGACATCTTGCTTTATTATACCGTCAATACCTTCATCACCTGATTTACCTCTGTTTTGTAAAATATCCTTTTCTGAACCACCATACCCCATTGCCAAAAGTAATTTTGCAACCATTTTTTCAAAAAATATTGGTGAATTTTCTAAGATTTTACTCATTAATTCATTTTCTAACAATGATTGAAGTGTTGAGCTAGCATCTTGAATCATCTCATCAGGAGTCTGTGTGGTTTCTTCAATTTCTTCATTGTTGACTAGATGAGGTTTCTTTTCAATATTTCTAAAATTATTATAAGAATCAAATTTTTGTAAGTACTTATTATCAATTCTTTGTGGATTATTTTTTAATACATTTTGACCTCGGGTGTAATTTTTGAAAAGCCTCTTTCAGGATATGACAGCAAGCCGGCTTTTTTAAGATAAGTCCTGGCCCATGCAATCCTATCATTGAATATTATTTTAGTATTATTTTCTTTTTCATACGTTTTAATTCTTTCTTCGTCAGTAAGATTAAATTCATTAGCCAAAGAAATATTAATCTCATTTAATGAATGACAATTTCCATCACCTAAAGATTTTAATACTGGCAACATTAGCGATTGATAATCTGGTATAGCCATTTTAACCCCATAATTTTATTTTGTAATATAAATCATATTCCCACTATCATGCTCAAAAAACAAGAGATTTAAAATCAAAATGCAACAAATTTGCAACAAGGTACGATTTTTCGCTAAAAATCGATGTAATTTCTTCTAAGACAAGAATAGCATAAAAGCCCGAAAAGCAATAAAAAAGACCATCTTAACGATAGTCTTTTTTGGTGGAGGTTGCAGTCTTGATAGCAATCTTCTCTTTTATTATATCAGAATAACAGGGAATTTACAGGGAAATTTTGCATTTTTTGACCCTTTTTTTAATTTATGCTAAAAAATACTCCGCTTGTATAGCAACTTTGTAGCCTCTTGGAATCAAAATTCCCTAAAAATTTAACAGGGAATTATTTTTAGATAACAGAGGAATTTTTTTGAAATTTATCGAAAAAAACCAATTAAAATATCAATTGATTTTTATTTTTCCATTTTGGAAAAATAATTTATCTTGGTTTATGATTTAGTTCTTTTTGATTTTTAACAAAATATGCAACGGCTCCCCCTATTGCTAAAACTCCCGCAATAATAGCATATATTTTTGTATTCGATTTTTTAATATTCCGATCGGGTTTTGACAAAGGTTTTTTAGCGTCTTCAAATAAAGCTTTTAAGATATTTTTTTCATCAGAAAAACTGTCTTCACCTGGGAATAAAATTTTATCATCCTGCAAGGATTTCATTGAGAGTAGAGAATTATCGTAATATTCTTTTTCAATGGGTGTGGCTGATTTTGCATATTCTGTAGTTGTTTTGGCAAAATCTTGATGTAGCTTAATAACCTCTTCTCTTTTTAAAGTTTTATCCGTAAATGCAGAAAAATATCTCAATTGCATTTTTGCAAGCTCTGTTTTAATAACATTTTCAGTTGGATTTTCAAGAATTTTTTCAGATATTTCCTCATATCTAATAGCTTTTTGAAGCGATGTTTTGGCACTTTGAATATCTTCTGGATTATCTTCCGGTCTTACAAAGTCATCTATTTCTATTGAGGATAAAAATCCTTTCATTTGTGAGTGAAAAGTAGCAGCTTTTGTTTGAAGATAAGATTTGAAAAAATCTTTTGATTCTTGTGGATTAGTTTTGGCTTTATCCATAAGGATGTCATGTAGTGTTCTATATTCAAAATTTTGAATATTAGAATGAAAATTTGTATAAGGATTATTTTTCTGAGTTTCAATAAAAACTATTGCATTTTTTGAGATAAAATTTCTTGCTCGTTTTTGTTGTGCAGGAGCCCCTATTGATAATTCGGAAAAATACTTTGATGGATTTTCATCTCTTAAGTTACTCTCGGAATATATAATATTCCCATCATTATCCAAAATTGCAAAACTTCCAAAATCAATTATGCGAGCTTTATTATTGTTTTCAATAAGAATGTTTTCATTTTGTAAATCAAAATGCACTATACCTTCTTTTTCGAGATTAAAAAGATTTTGAACAATGCTTGTTAAGCTTGAAGAAGTTAGATTATCTTTATCTATAGCTTTGCCATTAATTATATTCATTGCCAAATAATATTTTGAAGGTTTGTCGGCTATATTTTTTCTTTCTATCAAATCGGCGGGTGTTGTGGCTATTTCAGGAGTAACTTTATTGAGATGTTTAAGAACAAAAAATTCTCCAATATTGTTTTTTCCAAAAATATCTCCAGTTTCATATTTAGGACTTGGAGCTTTTATGCCTATTTGTTCATTCATTTTATAAAATTTTGCCTGCCAGCCTGAATTGGAGTCAGATACAGAACCTTGCTCTATTTGTCCGATAAAATTCTCTATATCTTGTCTTGAAGCATTGTTGCCAAAAGAAATCTTCGTTCTATTGAAGGTATCTGCATTTAAACTATTCAAATAGTTATAAACCCCAAAAGCCTTTCTTTGTTGAGGACTGGCTGGTTTAAAAGTTGAGTTTTTAATGGAGGGATTTAATAAAATCAAAGAGTATCTCCTAAGTTTACTATCTTATTAAACCTCATAAATATTTATTGTTGTTAGTAAATACATGTAAATATATGTAAAAAATTTATACAATTGTTCATATCAGCTATTTAGAAAAAATATTTGGATGTTTTATGCTGTGATTACAAAAATAAATGTAAATTTAATTTTACAAAATAGCAACTTTTATTTTTTAAGCTTTTTAGAAATGGTAGTATTTAAAAAATGATTTTTAGTAAAAGGTTGGCATAAATGATTATTAATACGTTTGTAATTGGATGCAATAAAAATCAGTCACTAAGACAAAAAAGAAGTAATTCTAATAAAAATATTAATTTTGAAGGATATGAAGTGGTGAAACATATTCCTCAGACTTGCTTGCTAAATGGCAAACAGTACAGGGCAACTGCCAAGCAAATGCTTAATGATATTGATGCTTTAGCAAGAAAATCTTTTGAATTAAAGCAAAAATTTTTCAATAAATTCGAGTTTTTTAACCCTGAAAAAGAAATCCTTATAGAAACGCCTAAAGCAAAAGAAGTAATTCTTGAAGGGAATTCACCTCCTATGACTCATTTGAATAGTCTTGCACCTGAGACAGGATATTTTTTCCATAGTGTTTTAGGAAAAGTTTACTATACTTTTCCTGGTGAAGATATTACCGATGAAATGAAAATACAATATCCTTATATCATCGTGCCAAAATCCAGCAAACATGAACTTATGATTATGGATGAAGGTAGGCATTATAAGAATTTATTTCATTTGGGTAACGCCTTATCCGATAATGTAGAAATAAAATCAACTCCTGTAAAATCAATAGAAGCGACAAAGTTAAATCTTAAACTTGAAGCACTGAAAGATATGAAAAACTTACGTGATGCTTTACATTACATAAATAATAAAACTGATCGAAAACCTGAATTTTTAGCTTTGCCGACATTATGCAACGTAGGTCTTTTAAATTTATCTGATAGAGTTGAAGCTATAATAGGTAAAAGAATTAATCTAACCCCGCAAAATATTAAATCAAATAAAACTACAGTAATTGAGCTTTTAAAGAAAATTCATGATGACCCCTGTAAGTACAGGCAAGAAATCGGATATATGGATAAAGACAATCAGGGTATGGAGCATGTTTACGGGGTTATACAAGAAATAAATCAGCTTGTAAAATCAGGCATAAATGTCTTTATAGCTGCAGGGCATCCTCATCATACAAGTATGGATTATTTAACTAGAATTAATGACGCAAGACCCGAATATTCTTACTATTTAGCAACAGGTAATGATACAAAAGGAACAATCTTAAAGTTAAAATCAAAATGCCAAAATGACAATTGGTACGAGTTTAATTTATTGACTCTTTCTGAGGCTCAAAGTATAGGAATTACAAAACCTAATGATGAAAAATTTTTCCATACAGCTTATGATTCTTGTGTAACTGACTATTCACGAGGAACTTTTAATTTTTCTCCCGTTAGGAAAAATGGCAAAGTAGAAGGTTATAGTTTTCTTGACCAAAGCAATGTTCATTTTAAGAAAGAAGAACTTAATGAAAATATTTATATAGAAAAATTTATAGGACTTAAAGTTAAAGATGTCTTAGCTTCTGATGAAGAGCACCGGCAGTTTGAAAAACTTTTAACTCACACTGGCGAAAAATCAGAATCAGACATAAGTTTTTTAAAAACCGCATCAGATAAATTGTTTAAGGTTGAAGATATTTTTTCACCGCAAGAAATTGAAGAAAAAAAAATACACCTGCAAGGAAAGTATGTTGATGCATCTTTGAAATTATTTTTTGACGAAAATAAATATGGTCAGATAATTTTCTTCAAATGTGATTCGGAAGCCTCCGGAAGACCGAGTATATTTTCAATGTGGGGAACTTGTTTAAGTGTAATAAATAAAATTGCCCAAAATATAAATGGATTTAGACCTAAACTTACCAAAATGGAAACTATTCCACAACCATATGTTAGTTATGAATATAATCAATATTTAAATAAAGCCAAAATTCCTTATGGAATTAATGTCTATGAAAAGGAAGCTGCTTTAAATAAAGCATTAGGAATTAAAAAACAGGTTTTAGGTGATAGTCATCCAAGTTTAATAAAAGATTATATTGAAATTGGAGATTTTTTGCTTCAAAGGCGCCATAGCAGCGATTATGATAATTCGGAAAATTGTTATAATGAAGCATTAAGAATAGCTAAAGCAAATTTTCATCCTAAGGCTCCGGTTATTGCAGATTGCTATATGAAAATAGCAGAAGCTTGTTCAGATAGAACTGAGTATTATAAAAAAAATTCCTCAGCGATGGATTGCCTGAATGAAGCTATAGATATTTATTCGTATTCAGATGAAGGCAATAAAAATATTTCAGGGGCTTTTAATAAACTAGCAAAAATTTTAAGATTAGAAAAAAAAGATATTTTTGCAGAAGTTTGCGAAAAAGCGGCTAAAGAAATCGAAGGCGGAACACTAAAAGGCAAAGAAATTATTAAAAAAAGAGCTAATGGTGAAAGAACTATTGCAAAACTTAACAACCAAGGTGTCTATGAATTATAACAACATTCAATTACAATTGAATGAAAGGTAAAAATGGTCAATGCTAATCAAATCAATAAATACAACTTCATTTAAAGGAACTATTATAGATAGCCATGCACATCTTGGCACGTGGAAAAAAGATAATTTTCAGCCTGCAAGTTTGAATAATATTGCTCAAGATACCTTTGAAATAGCAATAAACGGTAAAACACAAACAGATGAAATCGAATGTTTTTTAATTTCAAATTTGAGTTGCTTTGACAAGAAAAATGGACAATTTGTACAGGATGAAATTACAGGTAATAAAGAACTTTTGGAAATTTGTAAAAATAATCCAAAATTTAAAGCTGAATTGGCCTGTGAGCCTAGCCTTGGCAACTCGGAAAATATAGAAAATCTTTTAAAAGATCGCGAAAATGAAGTTTATGCTTTAAAATTTCATCCTCAAGAGTCAAATTTAGCTGCAGATGATGCCAAATATGAGAAATATATGCTACTTGCTCAAAAATATAAAAAGCCTTGTGTTTTTCACTCTGACAGAATTGACACTCATTCATCACCTTATAAAATTTATGAACTGGCAAAGAAAACTCCGAATGTGCCTGTTGTTTTGTATCATATGAGTATGGCTTCAGGTGATGTGGTAAAAGATTTACCTGTAGGTCAAATTCAAGCTAAAGGCTTGGAACAAGTTGCTGCAACTGTGTACTCAGGGGGAGAAGACTATAAAAACTACGTTTGGGAGTATCGTGACAGATGGAACCAAGACGGTATTGATGTTGTAAAAAAAGCCATTGACAATAAAGATGCTAATTTATACCTGGAAATTTCGTGGACAAAGCCTGAAACTGTAGTTAATGCCATTAAAAAGGTCGGAGAAGACAGAGTTCTTTTTGGAACAGATGCACCTTTTGATGACAGGGGAAAATATATTCAATACGTTACAGATGTCAAAACAGCAATAAAACAAGAATTTGGCGACAAAGCAGACGGAATTATAAACAAGGTCTTTTTTCAAAACAGCAATAACATTTTCTTTGACGGAAAGCTTCACATGAGCGTCGGAAAAGCTGGAAAAGCCGCGTTATCTTCAATTAAGGAATCTACATCATCCAGTGTTTTAAAATCCAAAGGCAAAGCTTTTCCAATTGCACTTAGTATTGTTGCAGTTGTTGGATTAGGGGCATTTTTATTTAACAAAAAGAATAAAGAAACCTCCCTAGTAAAGTCTTAAGATAAATTTGTCAAAAATTCCAAATAAAAAATATGTCTTGACATTTGGGCATACTATAGGTGGAACAGCTTGAAAAATATCACTATTGCAATATCCCAAAATATTGCTATTTTAATTGATTTTGTTAATAAATATTACAAATGAATTTCAACTATTTGTCAAGTCTGAAAATGGAATTTTGACAATCGGGCACACTATAGTCATTTCGTGTTATTTTTATCAAGAACTATCTTATTAAAAAATATTAATCTCACCTTTTGCTTCAAGATATTCTTTATTTTTCTCAATAGTTTCCTTACTCGCTTCAATCGAAATAACTGATGGCTTATCCAAAAATAATTTTGCGGCTCTTTGTACATGTTCTGGCTTAATTTCTTCAATAGCTTTTAAGAGTTCGGAAATATATTCAATCCCATAATAAGAATCGGCTGCATTTTGAAGAAGATCATTTCTTTTCTCAGATGACTCCATTGCCACAAAAATTGCGTTTTTATAGTGTAATTTAGCAATATCAAGTTCTTCTTCAGAAACAGGTTTATTTATCAAATCATTGATATTACTATGGAAACTATTCAAGGATTTTTGTAAATTCTCTGCCTTATCACCATTTTCTGTTTTTGTTTCTGTATATAGAGAGAATACTCCATTTTTTTGTCCAATATTTTTATATTCGCAATATGCTGCATAAGATATTTTTTGTTTTTCTCGTAAGTCCTGCATAATTCTGGAATTCATATTACCGCCAAGAATTATATCAAGAAGTGCTATTGCGGCATGATCCTTGATATTTCCTGATTTTTTGATCTGAAATTGTTCTTTAATTATAGCTTGGTCTGTATTTTTTACTTTTATAAAAATTTGACTTTTACTAAGCGGTTTTAATGGATTTTCTTCTGTTGGCTTAGATTCTTGCATTCTAGGTATTTGAGCTAAAGAGTTGAAAATTTGCTCTTTAGATTTTTGAAAAGTTTCATTAGGTAAGGTTATGGTGGCTGTCCCCATTGAATTTGAGATTATTTCTTTATGAAGATTTTTAACGTCTTGCAAAGTAACATTATCAATATTTTCAAGAATTTCTTTTGAAAAATATCCATTACGAAGATTTCCAATTGCTTCATTACCTTGGGTAAAGGGGTCTATTGCTTCTTCTTTAAGATTTTTTTTAATTATTTTTTTTAGTCTTTCAAATTTATTTTCATCAAAATCAGGAAAGTAAAGAACTGCCTCCATCGCTTCAACTGCTTGAGGCGCATTTTCTCCTGATGATTGAGCTGTTATTGAGAGGGCATTTCGGCTTAAATCAGAGGTTAAATGTAAGCCATTTAAAGCCATATAATCCTCAAAATTATGGTTATTAGAATTATGTATAGATTCTGATATCATAACATCAAGCATATAAGCCACTCCTGGTTTTGCTTGTGCTATTTTATCAGACTTTAAGGCCAAGTCGGCTGTTGTTTTGACTACACCTAAAGAATTATCCACGAATAATCTCAAATTATTAGATAGTTTGTATTCTTGGATAGATTCTTTAGGTGTAGATTTTGATGATCCAAATGAAATTTTAGAGGATGCAGGATGCTCAACCACTATTGAAGCTTTATCTAAATCCAAATATTTTTGGGCAAATTCTTGCACGTCTTTTGAAGTAATGGAGTCAATATTGGCATTTATATTGGTGTAATAATCTAAGCTCCCATAAGTTAGAAAATCACTCCCTAAAGTTTCTGCTAAGTATGAAGAATTTTCACTAGTGTCAGAAACAACTTTTTTAGCTTGCATTTTGGCTTTTTTGAGTTCTTTCTCAGAGACAGAATTTTGCTGTAAATCATATACAGATGAATAAATCCCTTTTAAAGACTTGTTTTCATTTCCTGGTTGTTGCCAACTTATTATTGCTATAATTGTCGGATCATTTTCATTCATTCCTGCGGGAGATGTTGAAATATAAGCAGACCCATTAGCTGGTTCAAGGCTTTTTTTCAATAATTTTGAATTTTCCAACACATTACCAGTAATTTGACTTAGCAAGATGTTTCTTGGCGTTTTTTCATATGAACCTACAAAAGCCATCTGTATAAATGCTTGGGTTGTTTTATCCGATTTTAAATCAACTCTTTTTGTTTTTTGAGTTGGATTACTAAAATTAGGATAGTTATTATCAATATATTGAGGCTTTTTACTTGCTTCTTTATCAAAATATTTGCTTACTATTTTTATTGTGTTATCTGAATCCACATCTCCAACAATGATTGTAACCATATTGTCCGGCCTGTAAAAATTATCGTAATGATCGACAACATCTTTTCTTGTGATGCTGTTTATCGTTTGCTCAGTTCCTAAGGTTCCTGATTTTTCATAAAACTGATTAAAGAGATTGTTAAATAATAAATTAGTAGTTTTATCAATATTTGTATTTGCACTGCGACTAAATTCTTCTTGAATGATGGCTTTTTGTTTATCTACTTTTTCTTGTGAAAAATCTGGTTTTTGAAGACTATTTGCCTGCATAATGATTAGGTTATCAAGTTCTTCCTTCTTTGTTACAGGGTATTTCACATAATAAATTGTTGTATTTGAATCTGTTACTGCATTGTATTCAGCGCCAATCTTGGCATATTTTTCAGGTAATGCTATCATATGTTCGACAAAATGACTCAGTCCTTCCTTTACTTTGGGGTCATTGATGCCACCAACTTTAACATGCGTATAAATTGCCGTAGGTCCAGGTTTTGCCAAAATTATTACTTTATGTCCATTTTTTAGTTCATAAATCTTCCCCTCTCCAATATTTGGGATAGTGAAAGTTTCTAATTCTTTGTAATCAGGTTGATAATTTTGGACAATTACCTTATTTTGAACAGAAGGCGTGTTATTGAGGTTTACTTCTTTGTTCAGAATTGGGTTTGTTGTATTTTCAGAAGCCAAAATATCAGGCGTATTTTGCCCAAAATTTTGCTTTATAATAGTTGATTTTTCGGAAATATTTGTGTTTATAAACATTAATTTTCCAGAATTCCTGATCTCAAATATACTAAAGCATCTGAAGGTGAATAATTAATATTTTATTGATATAAAAATTACAAATCTTTACAAGACAGGTGGATTCTGTCAATTTTATTTTTTACATTTTTTAAATCAATTATAAAAAATATAAGAAAAATAATATGACCATATTCCCATCTTATTAGGAAAAGAATCCAACATCGCCAAATAACAAATCAAAAATATCTTTTACTTCATATAAAGGCTATAAATGGTATGGCACTCAAGAAACTAGAAAAGCCCTTGAAGACTTGGGGAATTCTTATATGTTTAATTCTGATATAGATCAAAATATCGGAAAATATGGTAAAGATAAAGGTATTATAAAATCTTATACTACTTTAACCCAAGAAGTATATCCCAATATATACAAAGGTATCAATGCTTTTAAAGAAATAATGAAAGAATATGTGGATGTATCCAACAAAAGATATAAAGAGCTTGCAGCTGAAAATATTGATGGTTCTGATATTCCTTTTTTAGGCTTTACTATACAGACAATGGGGATGTCTCACTTTCTGGAGGATACTGGATGTTAATGATGACTTATGTGAATTATAGGGAAATATTGGAATGGAAAGAGTAATGCTGAAGCAGGCGACTCTCATTACTTTGCTCCGTGGCTGCGTAATTTTGGTTTAGGGAATAACGGTCCTTTTGAAGGACATGGCATAGGAGCTATATTAAATCAATACCTCGAATCTAGCGATTATTTATGGCGCAAGATAGAACCTGGGCCACAAGACAATAATAAAATGATAGAAAATATAAATAAATCCAGATCTGTTTTATGCGATCATGGCAATAATTACGGAATAATGATAGATAAAATTTTTGAAATGACAAATACATCCAAAGTAAAACTTTTAGACTATCAAGAAGAAAAACAAATCAGTCGCTTTAAGAAAAAAATATTTGGTCGTGTTTTTCTCAGTGGTTTTGAGTGGGCTGACATATTTAAATAATAAACATGCATCCTAAAATAAAGAGGGAATTATGTTTGCAAGCTTTAGTCCTGCTGTCTCAAATAAAAAATAATACAGTGCAATCTTCACTGGGCATAGATTGAACTAATATTAAATAACCTTCTGCATCAAGAGCATCGGTCTTATAATAGTTTCCCCCAGCAGCTTTCATTTTCAGTTGGTTACAAGTTGTAACCAACTCGCTTCCTTTTTTTAAACTTCTTGAAATATCGTTTTTCTGAAAAATAATGAACCTTAAATTTTATATTAAATTGTAACAAAGTGTTGCTCTTTGATTGTGAATTAGGAAATTTTTTTCTTGTTCGGGTTTAAAATAGTCATAAGTAAAAACAAGAAGGAAAAATTGTGTTCGTAAGTTTTAATCCAATGGTTCAAAATAACAGGCAACAAAAGACAAATTTTAAGGCTTTGCCTATAAAAGAAATTATTAAAAATGCTGGAGAAGCAAGAAGATTTGCATCAGCAGCTTCTGATGGCAGCATATATAAAGGTCAAAAGATTTTGCCAACGGTAGATAATAAGAAAGACCTTTTAGAAGCCATTAAACAAGCTCCTGATCCTGAAATATTAAGTCATTTGGAAGATACAGCAAGAAATTGGGGAGTAGAATTTAAGCCTAAAAACTAAGCGATAATATCTTGAAGTTTTTTAGAAACATTTGCTCCTAATATTGCACCTAAGCCCATTCCTACTAATGAACCTGTGGCTCCGCCGTATTTTGCCCCTAAAGCACCCCCGTAGCCGATGCCTGCCAGAGTGGATGTAGCATTAAAAACTGAACTTGCTGTTTGTTTTGCTGTTGAAGTTATATTTTCACCTAGGTTATCGCCTTTATCCATAGCTTTGAAGATTTTAGGGACTTCTAATAATGCAACTGCTAGGATGCTCAATAAAGGAAGTCGTTTCATTGCTCTTGCCGTTATTTCTCCGCCAAAGATTTTGCTTTCAAATTGAACTGTTTTTGCCATTTTCCCTTTAAAATCTGTTATTTTTTCTACATTTTGGACATTGGATATTTTAATTCCAAATAAATCTTTAATTTTTTGTCCAAACTTTGTCTCATAGAGTGTATCATCCATTTCATAAAGTCTTTCAGCTATTTTACTCCCATTATTAATCTTTCCATGTAGCCATTTTTCTATGGCTGTGCCTCTAAAAAATGAAAAAGAATGTTGATGAGTTTCACGATTATACAAAGGGTCATATTTATAATTTTTATCAAAAATGCTTCTGACTTGCCCTCCTGCCGATTTCATATCACGCCAATCTTCAGGTAAGTTCACAGCGGCAAGTCCTGCTAAGCCTAAAGCAGGTAAGGCATCGCCATTTTGGATTTTATTTGGGATTGATGAAAGTCTTCTCACGGGTGGAGCGACTTCTAAGATACTCATAACGGTGTCATTGGTTGAATCTTCCTTATCCACACGCTGTTTTATATCCCTGTAATCCTGTTGGATTTGAGGAAATTTTTGAGCCTGATTGTAATACAATATCTTACTTACCATGACATAACCCTAAACTTCACGTGAAATAACCTGCTTACTTATATAAAAACAAGTTGCATCAAAAAATTGCCAAATTTCCCAGTGTTTATCTGCAAATTCTCAAGAAGGGGACTTGTAAAATATTCTAAATAATGATATAATTAAATAAACAAACAGTGCGTTCAATTCCCTTGAAAATTTCACCCTTAATTTTTACAAATTCTGCTATTTTTTAATAGCCTTTTTTGGATTTTAAAATTATCTTCAAAAAACTTCAACGCGGATATGAGCAGGTACAATAGAATTTCTAGACAACTAAGGAGGTCTATGGAGGATTTTTTATCCCCGAATTTACAGATTGAAAATATTTCGATAGATTTAGTCAAAAATTATCGGAATAATCCAAAAGTCCACAAGAACAAACAAGTTCAACAAATTGCAAACTCCATCTCAGAATTCAAGTTTAACAATCCAATTTTGATTGATGAAAATAATGAAATAATTGCAGGTCACGGAAGGTTACTCGCGGCTAAGCATCTTGGAATTACTGAAATTCCTGCGATAAGACTTTTGCATCTCAGCGATGCCCAGAAAAAAGCTTACCGCATTGCCGATAACAAATTGACAGAAAATGGTCAATGGGATGTGGATTTATTAAAATTGGAATTTACCGAGCTTGAAAAACTAAATTTGGATTTTAGCCTTGATATTACAGGGTTTGACATTGCGGATATCGATATAATCTTAGATTGTAGCCTTACTGACAAAGAAATCAAAATTGATGAAAAATCCAACGCAGTTCCTTTTATTGCCGAAGATGAAATAGTTTCTTGTGAAGGTGATATTTGGCAACTTGGGAATCATCGCATTATTTGCGAAAATTCCCTCGATAAAGCCACCTACGAAAAACTTCTTGAAGACAAAAAAGCTGATATGATATTCACAGACCCGCCGTATAATGTCAAAGTTGACGGTCACATCTGCGGAAATGGCAAGTTCAAGCACAAAGAATTTGCTATGGCATCAGGAGAGATGAACTCATCCGAATTTCAAACTTTTTTAACAAATAGTTTTTCGTTGATGAAAGAATTTTCAAAAGACGGCTCACTCCACTATATCTGCATGGATTGGCGACACATCAAAGAAATAATAAACGCAGGTAATGTATATGACGAATTCAAAAATCTCTGCATTTGGAACAAAGACAACGGTGGAATGGGTTCACTTTACAGGTCAAAGCACGAGTTGGTTTTCATCTTTAAAAACGGAAATGCTCCGCATATAAATAATATCGAACTCGGCTCGCACGGAAGATACAGAACTAATGTCTGGGATTATCCTGGGGCAAATTCTTTTGGCGGTAAAGAAAATATGAAATTCCATCCGACAGTAAAACCTGTTGAAATGGTCAGAGATGCAATTTTGGATGTGACAAATCGAAATCAAATTGTACTTGATGCATTTTTAGGGTCAGGAACAACTTTGATTGCTGCGGAAAAATCGGGCAGAATTTGCTATGGAATTGAACTTGAACCATTGTACATCGATACAACTATTCGCAGGTGGCAGGATTTGACAGGAGAATCGGCAATTAATATACAAACAGGCAAAACATATAGAGAGTTACTAGAGATTAAAGGAGGAAAAAATGGATGATGACTATGACGTCGGTTACGGTAAACCGCCAAAGGGAAAAAGGTTCAAGCAAGGTACGTCAGGAAACAAAAAGGGCCGCCCAAAGGGGAGCAAAAATACTTATACACTCTTGAATGAAATTTTAAACCAAAAAATTACTATTAAAGAAAACGGAGAAAGCCTCAAGATTTCAAAGAAAATTGCTATGCTGACTCAACTTGTAAACAAAGGAGTAAAAGGTGATACAAAAGCCATATCAACTCTTCTGCCTCATATTTTGATGGCAGATATTAAAGAAGAAGACAGAGAAAAACTTATTGCTGCTCTGAACCGTGAGGATAAAGCTATTTTAAAAATGTACATATCTCAATTCGACGGAGGTAAAAAAGCAAGTGAAAAATCAGGTAAGTGAAAAAGAATTTTTGACAGCCCTCCTTCGAAAGGACTTTAAATCCTTTGTAGTCAAGGTATTCAATGAAGTGTCGCCAAATGCGATATACTCAGACAATTGGCACGTCGATGTAATTTGTAACGAGTTGATGAACATTCTTGAAGGTAAAGAAAATCGCCTGATAATAAACATTCCGCCAAGGTATATGAAATCAATAATTTGCTCCATAGCCTTTCCTGCTTTTATTTTGGGGCATAATCCTAAAGCTTCTGTTATTGCAGTGAGCTATTCGGATGAACTTTCCCTAAAACTTGCCCTTGATTGCAAAAAAATTATGGAAGCCCAATGGTACAAAGAAATTTTTCCGAATACCAGACTTTCCAAAAACAAAAAGTCGGTGAATGATTTTGAAACCACAAAAGGCGGCGGAAGGTATGCAACATCTGTAAACGGAACTCTTACGGGCAGGGGAGCGGATTTTATCATCATTGATGACCCGATAAAACCAATGGATGCGATGTCAGACTTGCTTCGCGAAAAGACAAATGATTGGTACGGAAATACTCTGTACTCAAGGCTAAATGACAAAAGAACAGGCAAAATTATAGTCATAATGCAAAGGTTGCATGAAAATGATTTCACAGGCTATTTGCTTGATACCGACCCGAATTTTAAGCATCTAAAAATTCCGTCAATTGCTGAAACTGATGAAATATGGAAGGTAAAAGACAGGATTTTTGATAAAAATAAAACTTTTAAACGAAAAGCAGGGAAAGCTCTTCAACCAGAACGTGAAGACCTTGAAAAACTACAAAATGCAAGAAAATATATGGGCGAATTTAGTTTCTCAGGGCAATATCAACAAAACCCGATGCCCAAGGAAGGAGGTGTGATAAAGAAAAATTGGCTGCAATTCTATGACAGATATGAACTTTTCAAAAGTATCGAAAAAGGCGAAATCGAAGTCGCAGGCATAATTCAGTCTTGGGATACGGCAAATAAGGTTCTTGAGCACAATGATTATTCAGTCTGCGTAACCCTTTTGCGAGATTTAAACGGTGCCAGTTATATACTTGATGTCTATCGAAACAAGCTTGAATTCCCTTACTTGATCCGTAAAGTTGCAGAAAAATATAATATGGACAAAGAAAAATACAAGTACGACTTTTGTATTTTGATAGAAGACCAAGCATCGGGAACCAGCTTGATTCAGACTTTACAAAAAGAACACCGAGTTTACCCTATAGCGATAAAACCCGAATATGATAAGGTTACAAGGCTGATTGCAGTATCAAATCTGATAGAAAACGGAACCTGTCTTTTTCCGTCTGATAAACCCCACTGGTGGGCAGATTTTGAGCAGGAAATTTTGCGTTTTCCGAGGGTAAAGCACGATGACCAGTGCGATGCATTGAGTCAGGCTTTGCAATATGAAATATCGCCACCTTTGTACATTTATTCAAGGAACCGAAGGGAAATTTCTAAATTAACTGAAAATTACGGCGAAATTGATTGGTCCGGTTATTATTAAGATTTTATATATATTTTTAGTTACAAACAATAAGGAGTTTTTAAATGAAAAAACCAACAGAAAAATTGACGTTAACAAGAACAAACCTCTACATGATTATCATGATGCTCAATAGTATCATTGATGAATTTTACGATGAATTGTCGCACATATCCTATAAAGATATGTATGCATTGATGGATTCAGAAAATGCATTTTCATTTTTTGAAAAATACCCCAATAATGGAGCAGTTCAAACACTTTTGTACATTTATGACCCACAGAAAATTGACGAATTTAACTATTTGATGGCAGATATGCTGTGTATCAGTTTTCCGAGAAAAGCCAGTATTGAATTCAAAGGTGTTAACTTGTTATTATCAGCTTGTATGGAACTTTATGTCCATTATAAAGATTATGCACGTTCATATAATAATGAGCCTGAACCTGAATATTCTTGGAAAGATCTGCTTCATGATTTTTCAGCAGATTTTAAAAACTTGGGAATAATGATTTATCTGACATTGCGAAATATTTTTCGTAAGAAAAAAATCAGAATAGCCCTTCGATAACTCTTGATAAAGCTTCTTCCTCGGTGCAATTATGCAACCGGCAAAAAATTTTAAGCCATTCTTTTACTATTTGGAGCTCTTTTTGATAAAGGGCTTCAAAATTTTGTTTTGCATTACCTTCTTCCCAAGAAAAATAATCAAGGAAGACTTTTGCCTCAATTTCTGAAGGTTGATAGGCTTTGAGTTTGAGAGTTTTTTGGTCTTCGATGAGATTTTGAATTATGCCAAAAATCCCATCAATAGACTGTTTAACGTTTTCTTTTACTGTTTCAATTTCCATTTTTTGACTCCTTATTTTGGTAACGTCTGTATGTTACCTCCGAAGTCCTGAAATAGGTCGCTTTGTGTCGAGATGTGTTCTGCTATTATAAAAATCTTATCTGTAAGTTCAGCTTTATGTAAGTTTTACCGTCTTTTTGGTAAATAGTTCCAAAATCGTGCTTGTCACGACCAGCTGTTTCAAATTTAGTATTACTTATAAGGTAGTTTTGAAATTCATTTCTGTTATATATATGGTAACAAATAATATCCCCGTTATTTTTTATTATTAAATAACCCCCGGTAGCTTGGTATTTACCATCCCATATTTTTGACGGCATCATCCCAAGTGCTACATCGGTAAGAAAATTTTTAACCTTGTATTCATAAAAAGGCTGTCCTTCTTCAACAGGAAAATTGCAAGGATTTTGTTCTTTAATATCGTCAAGCAAATCTATTGTTTTATTGTGGGAACTTGTATAATAATTTAAAACCATTTCAGACATTATTTTGGGGAGCTCGCTATCTATCATCCTCAAATTAGAATATAAATGAGGGCGTTCTATCCCATCAAAAATAAAAGTTCCATCTTCATTGATAACAGCGTTCAAGGTATCTTTAATTGTAGGATATAAATCCTTATTGTTAAGCTCAGCTATTTTTTCGGAGGAAAAATCTTGGCCCGTTACTTCATAAATAAAGTTTGTTGTTTTTCCTGCATTAAAAAGTGTTGAAGCCTTGCCCAGTTTTGATTTAATGCTGAAACCCAGACATTGTTCCATATTTGTTTTCAAATCATGTACTACAATTTTTATATCAGTTTTATCTTGAGATTTAGCTTTTAAGGTCTTACACTGAATTTGTGTCATGAATTTTTCTATATCGGAACAAGCGAAAGAACTGCCTTTAGCCTCTTTTATTTGCTTAAAAAGTGCAACAGAATTCTCGGCAAAAGTTAATACAGGAATATCAAGTAAAACAGTATTTGAAGCCCCGTCAATAATTATAATATTACTGCCGCAGATATATTCAAATTTATCATTGCCTTCAGCGCGCAAGATTTTTATTATCGGGTAATATAAATCTTCTATTCTGTTAAGGTCGGGATCTCCCACATATAATTTTTGATCTGATAATAATTTAAAAAGTGCATAGATTTCACTCCACTCACCCTTATTTCCTGTTATCATTTTTTGTCCTTTATAATCTTTTCTATCAAATTTTCTGCAGTAGCTTGAATAGCTGGAATAGCTACGGAATTACCAAATTGTTTATATGCCTGAACATCTGCAACGGCAATTTTAAATTCATCAGGAAAGCCCTGCAATCTTGCCCATTCACGCGGAGTCATTTTCCTGATACCTTCTCTGTTAACTTCACCTTTAATGTGTGTCACAGGGGTAAAATCTTTAAGGCGTTTATCGATAATTAAATTACGCTCTCTACCCATTCCGCCGGTAACAATAGTATTTGACACTCCTTTGATATCTTTTATTTCATACCCAAAACCGTTGCCTTTTGCCTCGTTCCTTTTTCTGTGTTTTTCAAGACATTCCAAATATTTTGTAGATAAATAATACTTGGCACTTACTACATTTTTTTCCATAATATCAGCAATACATTTTGTATTGTCAGTCGTTTCAGGGTATGAAAAATCTTCTTCTGTAATTCCCAAGTCTTTTCTGAATCCTATAATGAAAATTCTTTCTCGGTTTTGCGGAACGCCGAAATTTCTGGCATTCATAACACGAGGGTCAGGAACAATATACCCTAGGTCTTCTCTTAAAGTATTTAATATAACTTCGAGTGTTTTACCGCTTCGGTGACTTATTAGGCCTTTAACATTTTCCAAGAAGAAAGCCTTTGGTTGCTTTTCTTTTATAATTCTTGCCACATCAAAGAAAAGAGTCCCTCTTGTATCTTTGAAACCACATCTTTTACCCGCAATAGAAAAAGCTTGGCAAGGAAAGCCTCCGACCAATACATCGTGGTCAGGAATTTCTTTTTCATTAACTTTGGTTATGTCACCGAAAGGAACTTCCCCAAAATTTGCCTCATAAGTTTTTTGAGCTGCAAGATCAATCTCAGAACTAAATAAGCATTTTCCGCCGAGATTTTGAAAAGCAATCCGCATTCCGCCAATCCCTGCAAACAAATCGATAAAGGTAAATTTTGGCTTTTTAGGTGCAGGGAACGGCACATCCCAAGTAATATTACCGGCATATTTACCAGTTCCGTTCATGAGTTTTTTAGCTTCTTTTTCATAAAAAGCTCTTTGTTCCGTATCAAAAACTTGCAAGTAATGTGTAATAACGGCCAGCTGTGCATTGCTTACCGTTTTGTCGGATTTGATTTTTTCCATCAATTCAGAATACTTCATTACTTTTCCTTGATAACATCTTCAATTATTTTAATACAACCGAGTAAATCTTTCTTTATATGATTACCCCAAAATCTCAAAACAGTCCAGTTTTGTTTTTGAAGCTCAGCTGTAACATCGGCATCTCTCTTTATATTCGATTCTATTTTATTAACCCAAAATTGTCTATTAGATTTAATCTCAAGCTTTTTATTCTCCCAGTCATATCCGTGCCAAAACTCGCTGTCACAAAAGATAGCGACTTTATGCTTAGTCAAAACTATATCAGGCTTTCCTATTAAATCTTTACAATTTTTGCGATATCTGTAACCTTTTGCCCAAAGAGCTTTCCTGAGGAGCAACTCAATTTGACTGTCTTTTGATTTGACCGCCTGCATATTTTTTCTGCGTTGTTCTTTTGTGTGTTTATCCAAGTTCCCTCATACATTGAATATTGGACTGCATTAGTTAAAGGCTAGGACTTAAGTCAATATTATTCACCCAAGAAAGTTTAACATTAAATCCAAATCCTTTAAGCGTTGTGATTTTATCATCCAGTGCCAATTTACTTATAAACGTAAGTTCATTTTTACTTTTTGTATTAATAATTAAGTATCTTATTACTGCATTTATGTGTTATTGATGGGCTCCTGTTAATTTATTTTCGGTATTGCTTATCTTGCTATTCACCAAAGGTATATATGTTTCTTTAAGAGAAGCAAAAGCCCGACCTGATACATACCCTTGAGTAAATAAATGACTTAATTTACTCGCATCTGTTCCGATTTTAGAATGGATAAATTCTTTGTTCTGAGGTAAAAATATATCACATATTTCCATTTTATCCCCTTCTATCACAATTTGCTTTCTTATTTCATCAAAAAACTCTCCGCTTAAATTACCACATAAATGTTTATTGAATATTCTTTCTTTAGGTATCTTTGCTTCTGGATTTGCTATTCTATATTCTTTTATTTCCTCTGTGACTCGTTCTTTGACTGTATCAGGTATTAATATTTCCTCTGTAATATTTGAAATATTGGTATTTATGCGAGCAAATTTTTCTTGAGGAACATCATACCAAATCCCATGTGATAAAATATATATTTTATCATTGTAAAACATTTCGCCATATAAGCACTTTAGAATACTCCATTTCTTATGTGTGTGCCCGTCTTCATCTTCTAAAATAACATCATCAAACTTTAAATCTTCCAAAGAAGGAGTTTCTTTTAGTTCAAGGTAATCTTTTAATTCTAATTTCTCAAATTCTTCACTATAGGAAGAAGATCCATGAAGCTTATATTTAAAAGCAGAAACAAGGGTATAATCAAAGTCAACTTCAGGCTCAAAAAGATAAAAATGAGATTTTTCATCCAGAAATATATTTGGTAATACATTAAATAACGCTTCTTGATTTTTTCTTGGCAAGGGTTGTAATCCTTTGAAAAAATTGTCTTTTTCATTAGAATTTAATATTGCATTAAATTTTTCAATTAATCTTAATAATCTAGAATCCAGATTATTCCAACAAGGAATTTCTGATTCTTTAAATTTCATCCTAATGTTTAGAGGACCATATTTTCCAATTACTGCCCCAACCTCACTAGAGTTAATCGAAGTATTTAATTGCCTTATAACATCATTATATTCTAATTCCAAATAAAGATCTTCTTTGCTGGTTTCTTTTCCATATTGCAATTGAGTGTTTTTAGGGTTTGAACTAATATTTCTTGAGCTAGCTCCTTTTATTTCCCCACCTTCTAAAATCATTTTCATAGCAGTATAAATACCAAAGGTATCTTCTATTTTGTTTTGTATAATATTATGTCTTCCCTGTCCAAAATTAATAGCAAACAAATAGTCCTCATCGCCATTTTTGATTTTTTTAATAACCGAAAGACCCTCAGATGCTGTGGATAAAAAGTGTGTATCAATTGAAGAATGCCATATTTTTTCTTGAAATTCTTTTACCCATTTTGGCTTATCTAGTATTCCTTTGCGTTTATACAAAAAATAATCATTGCCATTTTCAATAATATTATTTACATCATAGTCTTTAATGTATAAGTCAGGTGCTTCAATAGTACAATCATTTTCTAAAAGCATAATATTTAACACAATGCTTTTTATTTCTTCTCTAATTTCTGGCATTTTGATCCCCCTCTTTATGCAAATCAATATTATATCAAGTAGAGCTATTTGTATATTATTTAACATATAAAATTTTATGACTTTAAAAACAACTTGACTTAACAAGACTTCAGAGTGATTAATACTGTTGCCCAAAGTATAGGAAACAGCATGATACAAGAACTTCAAAATTTATCAAGAGAAAAACTACTTAAAAAGTGGCAAAAAGTTTGCAAAACTGAACTACCCGAAAATTTCAGAAAAGAATTTTTAATTAAACATTTCGCTTGGGAATTGCAGGCAAAAAAACATGGTGAATTATCGGCACAAACCAAGAAAAAGCTTGAAAAACTCATCGCAGACCTTGCAAAAAATAAAGAATTATCAATCAAAAATATTACCGCCTCTCATTGTGTAGAAATCAAAGCAGGGACAAAATTTATTCGCGAATATCAAGGCAGAAAGCACGAAGTCACAGCTTTAGAAAAAGGTTTTGAATACAAAGAAATTTTTTATAAAAGTTTATCTGCAATCGCCAATGAAATAACAGGAACAAGGTGGAACGGCAAAATATTCTTTGGGGTGAAAAAATGAATAAAAAATTTATAAAATGTGCAATTTATACAAGAAAATCAACCGAAGAAGGGCTCGAACAAGACTTCAACTCACTTGATGCACAAAGAGAAGCTTGCGAAGCATATATCAAATCCCAACAACACGAAGGATGGACTTTAGTCGACAAGCAATATAATGACGGAGGATTCTCTGGAGGGACGTTGGAAAGACCTGCTGTTAAAGAACTCTTTAAAGATATCGAAGCTGGTGATATTGATATAATTGTCGTGTATAAAGTCGACAGGCTTACTCGCTCATTGATGGACTTTTCAAAGATGGTTGAACTGTTTGACAAGCGTTCAGTTTCGTTTGTTTCTATCACTCAGCAGTTCAATACAACCACCAGTATGGGGCGACTGACTCTCAACGTGCTTCTGTCATTCGCTCAATTTGAAAGGGAAGTAACGGGGGAGAGAATTCGAGATAAAGTTGCAGCTTCAAAGAAAAAAGGAATATGGATGGGAGGTAATTTCCCTATCGGGTATGAGTTACAAGAAAAAAAACTGATATTAGATAAAAATAATGCAGAAAAAATAAAACTAATTTTTGAAAAATATCTTGAGTTAAAAAGTGTTCCAGAATTGACGATATACTTGAGAGAGAATAATATCCGCACGCGAAAAGATGTGTTTTTTACCAAAGGGGCTTTGTATTATATTTTACAAAATTCAATCTATATAGGACTTACCAAACATAAAGATAAGGTCTATGAAGGGGAGCATCAAGGCATAGTTGATAAAGAAATTTTTGAGCAGGTGAGAAAATTATTGATGGAGAACAGAATTCCGGATAAAGTCACTAAAGGGAAATATTCTTCATTATTGGCAGGTAAAATTTTTGATGACAAGGACAATTATATGAGCCCAAGCCATAGCAACTCTAGAAACCGCAGGTACAGATACTATGTCAGCCAAGCAATAATTCAGAGCCGAAAACACGAGGCGGGTTCTATTTCCAAAATTCCTGCTAACGAAATCGAAAGAGTAGTCGTCGATGAAATTAAAGCTTTTTTCCTAAATACACAAAATATTCAGAGCTATATTTCAAATTATGATGTACGAAAACAAAAGGAAATTTTTGAGAAATTAAAAAGTTTAAACAGCCAATTTAGCAATATTTTTGTGAGAGCAATCCTGAATAAAATTGTTATTTACAAAGATCGGATTGAGATTGTACTTTGCCAAAAGCAACTATTAAAATCTTTGGAAGCTATTGTTTATGGTGCAAACCTTCCTGAAGAAAGCAAAAAAGAAACGGATGAGCCGATATTGCTTGTAAAAAATATTAAATTGGTGAAAATAGCACGAAAAGGAAATACAATAATAGTTTCAAATTCTCAAAATCAGCGACCTGAAATCAATAGGTCATTATTGAAAGCAATTGCCAAAAGTTTTTATTGGAATAATCTTTTGTTAGAAGGCAAGGCTAAAACAAGTTTGGATATACAAAAAATAGAAAATCTAAACGACAACACCTATATCAAAGATATTTTGAGATTGAGGTTTTTGGCACCTGATATTATAGAAAGTATTTTGAATGGTACAAATCCGCCTGAGTGGACTGTGCAGAAATTGTTTAAGGTGAAGTCTTTGGACTGGGCGGAGCAGAAATGTTCTTTATTTACGACTTATTAATATTATCATTACCATATCTGGATAATATTAGGGGGGGAGAAAAAATGATTAAACAAATTCACCCGACATTAAACCGTTGACTAAAGTCTATTTTACTTACCTAAATATTCCAATATATGATTCCTGTCTTATTATCAATTTTTATACTTTGCTTTAAAACTAAAATTGCATTATTTTCCTTTTTGCATAACCAGCAATTCGTAGCAATCAAATTATCATCAAAAACTTTTGGCGGGAGAGCAATATTAGTGCCTTTAAAGTTGTTAGCAATACTTGGGTAAACAATTCCAGTATTATTTATTGTAAAATCGATGCTTGCGAGTGCAATAGTTGTTTTGTATTTAAATGTCTCATTTGAAAATACTCTTTTTGTAAATTCATCAAATAAAAATTTTTGAATTCCATTATCTTCAATGGTTTTTAATTCATCTAATAAACATTCATTTGCATAATGATTGTTAGAACGAGGGAAATTTGATTTATAAAATTTCCTATCAATCCCTCTAAGACTGAAATATATTGGATTATCTTTGTCTTTGAATTCATATTCTGAAAGAGTGAAAAAATTGTTATTATTGATATAACATTCGTTAATTGCGACATTGCAATTAGGCGAAGCATAAAAAATGCTTTCTCCAATATTGTTTAATCTTCCCATGTCTTTTACTAGATTTTCGGGTGGATATTTCAATTCATTTATATTTGAAAAAATAATAATAGAGCCCGATTCGGCAATACTATTTTTACGGACTCTGTAAAGTTTTTCGGGTAGTAAAGGTATACAAGTTTTATATTCACCTTCTCTTAATTGATCAAAATCTTTTTTGATGATTGTAATATCAGTACTTTCTAAATCATATGAAGATATTTTTCTTATGATTTCATTTTTTTCTTTAAAAGACACTAAATCAATATTAAAGCCATCTTTTAAAATGACAATATTATCGGATGTTATTATATTAGTCTTTGTCTCTGTACCAAAACTATAAGTACCATCTCCTAATTCTTTTGTTTTTTCATCCAGAAAATTCTTTAAATTTATATCATCTATTCCTTTAAACACCATAGGAGTCTTTTTATATTTGCAACATTTTTTATATTTTTTCCCACTTCCACAAGGACAAGGACTATTTTTACCAATTCTATTTTTCTGCATTACGCTATTTTCCTACTAAAAGTGTCTTTATTAGTTTATTTTATAATTTTTTTTAACATCTACAAAGCAAATATTTTATTAAATTAAAGGGGCTACGCAAAACTCTAAAAGAGAATTTAGCTCAAAATCTTGAAAAAAATCAATAAAATCTCTCAATAAAAAATTCTCTTCTCAAAACCAACAGCCCAAATCCCCGCCCACAGTGTGATTTTTCGCATTAAAAAAGGGGCTTGTGCCCCGTACTTTTAATAAATGGTGGAGGATAGCGGATTCGAACCGCTGACCCCCTGCGTGCAAAGCAGGTGCTCTACCAGCTGAGCCAATCCCCCACGGAATACTTTTTTAATTTTCAATTAAAATGGGCCATCCTGGACTCGAACCAGGGACCTCACCCTTATCAGGGGTGCGCTCTAGCCACCTGAGCTAATAGCCCCTTTGGGACAATGTCCCTGTGAATACATTTGTATCATAGACATTTTTCGAAATCAAGCATTTTCTCCTGCAAAAAATGTCAAAAAGCCGACGCTTCTAAAATATTGCCTGAAAAAACATTTGGCTCAAAGCTCAAAATTCCTCTAAAAAAAGGAGGGAAATATTAAGAAAGTAGTAAATAATAAAATCAGGGGAGAATATTGTGGTAAAAAATTTTCTAATAACGCTGATTATTGCATTTTCTATAATTCTAAAAGTCAATTGTGCACCAATTGCTTCAGGTTCAGTGAAATATCAAGAATTTGATTCAAACAGAACTGCACAAAATAAAATTTTGGTATTGGCTCTTGATGACAATTTTTGTAATACTTATATCTCAAGTTATTCTGCCAGTTTGAATATCATAGCCAATGACATAATAAATCTTACAAACGAAAGTCCTTCTTTGCGTGCCATTCCGCTCGATGATTTAAGCTATAAAATCAAACAAAATAGATTAGAGCCTGAAATAAAAAAAATAATCTACACAATGAAGGCCAAGGGAATAATAGACTATAGAACTCTTGCAACCATATGTAATATTCTCGGCACAGATAAAGTTATATTGATTTCAGGGGATTTTAGCACATTCAAATTTGCAATTCAGCCTCATTCCATCAATTCTTTGGATTTGACACCTCCTCAAATTTTGCAACCTGCCTATTCAATAAATACTTTTATATCGCTCGTTGACCCTTATAAGCAATCTATACTTTGGGATAAGAATTTCAGCAAAAAATTTACAACAACTATGCCCCAAACAGATTTTGAACATAATTCCGTTACAATTAGTGAGTTGAACAGGTTTTCTACAAATATCTCAAAAAGAGTTGTAAAAAATGTGAATCTGATTCTTGTCAAGCCTGAAGCGATTACAAGTGTAAAATCAACTGTGATTAAAACAAACAATATTCAACCCAAGGAAGGTGTCATGACCAAGGATGGTCATTCATTTTCCACGAACAATAAATTTGTAAAACCTATCAAAGAAAAATATTCTGATTGGGCACTTGAACATTTGTAGTATACTAAAAAAGACCATATAAAATAGGAGTCTTGACTATGTGGGCTAATAAGTATTCTGTCAAAGAAATTTTTGTAGGCAAAGGTGATTTTGAGGCTGATTTGCTCGGGCAGATAAACGAATTTTGTGAACAAAATGCTATCAAAACAGGTATGATTAGTGCTGTTGGGGCAGTCCAAAACATAAAACTCGGCTATTACAAACAAGATGTCAAAAAATACGTAACTTTGGATGAAAACCTTTCTGACAAAGGACCTTTTGAGATTGTTCATTGCACCGGCAATGTATCTTTGAAGGAAGGTAAACCGTTTTGTCATCTTCATATAGTAGTTTCTGATAGGGAAGGGAAGTGCTTTGGCGGGCATCTCATGCCTGGAGTCAGAATTTTTGCTTTGGAATTTGTAATCCACTCATTTGAAGGCGAAGAGCTTCATAGAGGCATTGACGAAGATACGAAGCTCCCTCTGTGGGTAAAATAACACAATATGTGTCCGTAGCTCAGTTGCTTTGCGAGGCAGACCTTGCGAAAAAGTATAAAGATTTGCTCTATCCAAGTGAGGGAGTTAGAATTGAAATCATAAATATGTGTCCGTAGCTCAGTTGCTTTGCGAGGCAGACCTTGCGAAAAAGTATAAAGATTTGCTCTATCCAAGTGAGAGAGTTAAAATTGAAATCATAAATATGTGTCCGTAGCTCAGTTGCTTTGCGAGGCAGACCTTGCAAAAAAGTATAAAGATTTGCTCTATCCAAGTGAGAGAGTTAGAATTGAAATCATAAATATGTGTCCGTAGCTCAGTTGGATAGAGCGACAGTCTCCGAAGCTGTAGGTAACCGGTTCGACTCCGGTCGGGCACATTTTATTTAATATTCAAATTTATGTTATAACTAATTCAATTCCAACCTTAATAATCTAAATTTTAATCTATTACAAAAAAACTTGAGTCATAACCCTCAAAGCCAAGCCCCTTAATCTTTTCAGCCCCCATATTCTCAAGACCTAGTTCTTAAGAATAGATAGTTTTCAGCAAAGATTATTCTTAAGAATGGTGCAAAGAACCGCAAAATAATCTAATATATTTGATGTGGGTACCATAGCCTCAAGATAATTATAATCGGGGTGGCGGACAATGTTTTCGCAATAAGATCTTGTAATCTATGGGCTTATGTTTTGATTGTTGGACATTAAAAAATTGAAACGTCGACAAATGCAGACTGGCTGTTTTTAAATAGTTGGTCTGTATTTGTATTTTAAGTTTAATTTTTGTAACGAAAATAGCATTTTAATAGTTTTACGATTTTTATAGCAATCGAAGATTCATAGGAAAATTGTAAAATGATTTTGAGTATAAATTCTAATAGAACAAATAAAGCAAGCTTTTTACAGCCCAATAATGCTGATAAAAACCCAAAAAACCACAAACTGCTTCAACAAAAATCTTCCCCAAGTTTTAAAGGTGGCGAATTAATCGGATTTATGAATTATCTTGCTGTAGATGTGATAGGTATTATTATAGGTGTTGGGGCTACAGATTTGTTTTTCAAAAAAATATCCCAAAAAGAAAGCAAAGATTTTGGATTAAGAATAATAAAAACAGCCCATAAAGAGCATTTTGACGGAATTGAAAATTTGGCGAAAGAAGTTGTTTTAGACTTAATGTCTTTTAAAAAAGATAAACAGAAACAAAAATTTGGCAAAAAAATCAAAAAATCTTTCGAAAAAAGTTTTGACACAGAATTGTATATGAAAGAAAGTACACCTTCTAAAGAAAGAAATCTTCGAACTTTAATGATTAATTTAACTCAACTTGAAAAATCTTTAAGTGAATTATTTGCAAAAATGAATAATAAAGACAGTTATACAACAATTGGCAAGCCATTTTTTAAAACCTTAGAAAATGCTACAGATAAACTTTTACTTTAAGGTTTTATTTGCTCAAAATTTCAGCACCGACATTATCAATATCAAAAGTATTGATAGCCGCTTTTACACTGTATTTTTCCCAAGTTGTTTTGATGATTTCTTTTATTTTATCGAGATTATTTCCTGATGAAATAACCAAAATACTTGGTCCTGCTCCCGATAGGGCTACCCCAAGAACATTTTCAAAATTTTTGAGTTCTTCCATAACTTCTTCAAGACCCGGTACAAATCTTATGCGATAAGGCTGATGAAGTTTGTCTTGCATAGCCAATTTCATCAATTCCGCATCTTTGGTATGAATGGCATGGACAAGCATAGCAGAGCGTCTGATATTAAAAACAGCATCTTCACGAGAAATCTGTTCCGGTAAAACAGAACGCGAAATACTTGTAGAAAGCTCAAAATCAGGCACGCAAAGAGTCAATTTCCAATTTCCCGGCCAATCAAGCTTACAATATTTTATACTGCCGTCTTCTTCCAAAGAAGATATACAAAAACCACCCATAAAAGCAGGCGTGGTGTTGTCAGGATGCCCTTCGACTTCATTTGCGATAGACAATAATGCATCCAAATCAGCAGGTCTTCCCAAAAGCTCATTTGCAGCAATCAAAGCTCCGACAATAACAGAAGCACTACTTCCTAAGCCTTTTGCGATAGGAATATTTGTGTCTATTGTAACCTTAATGGCAGAAGGTACTTGCCCGACGCAAGCGTATAGCTGTTCAATTGCACCGTAAATAATATTCGTATCATCCGCAGGAAGGTGAAGATCTTGGATATCATCGTTTTTAGAAATAAGTTCTATTTCGACTCCGCCTAAGACCGTTTCTTCTATAGTAACGATATTATACAAAGGAATCGCCATACCAAAACTGTCGAATCCTGGTCCTATATTTGCCGTGGTTGCCGGTACTTTTACTGAAATCTTCATATTTTATTCTTCTATCGGTTCAACTATCGAAGTTACAAAAGGTTGTTTAAAATATTTATTTGCAACTTCAATTATATCATCAGCAGAAACTGACTCAACAAGTTTTTCATATTTGTCGCTAAAATCATAATCTTTGTTAAGAATTTCGTAGCGACCTCTTTGATTAGCTCTTTGAGAATTTGTTTCTTGAGATAAAGCCAAATAACCGACCAATCGTTGTTTCGCCAAGCAAAGCTCTTCTTCTGAAAGCTTTTTGGTCAAAAGGGAATTTATTTCATTTTGGAATTCTTTTTGCACAAGTTCTGTGTTTTTTGGATTTGTACCTATGTAAAGCAAGAAATAACTGTTGTTCAAAAGTGTCGGATAAATACAGCCGACTTCATACGCCAAACCTTTTTTCTCCCGAAGATTGATAAACAAACGAGACGACATGCCTCCGCTCAAAACCGAATTGATGACTTTTAATGTAGCGAAATCCTTTTCATTATTCAAACTTGGCACTCTTTGCCCCGTAACGACCCAAGTGGTTTGAGTTTTTTTCTTTACAACTGTTTTTTCAGCCTTATCCAAAGGTTTAAAAGGTGTACTAAAACTTTTTTGGTCTACTTTTTTGCCTTTTTTATTGATAAAATCATCGAATTTTGCCTGAACATCACAAATATCAATATTTCCTGAAACAGAAATCACCATATTTTCAGGAGTAAAATAATTATTATAATAATTCACAATATCAGCCCTTGTAATAGTCGGGACAGTTTTTTTGAGCTGTTCAAGTGAAACGCCGTAGGGAGTATTAGGATAAATTGCAGACTTAAATTTCCCCATAGCAACGGATTGCGGGTTATCCTGCTGGATTTTTATTTCATCCAAGATATCGCCCTTTGCTTTTTTAACTTCTGCCTCAATGAAAGAGGCATTATTCATAACGTCTTTCAAAATACCGTAAGCTTTATCGAAATCAGTTTTTGTCGACTTTAAGCTGATATGAAAATAATCAGGCGTTGAACTGGGAACAAGCATAATTCCGCTATTTTCTATTTGAGCCGAAATTTCTTGTGCCGAAAAATCTTTTGTACCACGAGTTAAAGACTTTGAGAGAACATTGCAAAGACCGATTTTATTCGCTAAAAAATCTCCGCCTTTGATAAAAATCTCGACAGCAACGACATCTGCAGTTTTATTTTTTTCAAGAATCAATTTGGCATTTTCTTTGGTTGTTGTTTCAATTACTTCAGGCAAAACCTTGTTTGGCTTAAAGTTATAGACCAATCCTTCGGCTCTGGACGCCAAATGAGAACATTCTTTTTCAAATTCTTCCATTCCCACTTTTACTTTTTCGGGAACAAGCAAAGATACAGCCATTTTGTCAGGATTCAAATATTCATTTGCCACCCTCAAAATATCTTGGTCAGTTATTTTTTTAACATTATTGATATAACAGGTGTAATACTTCAAATCCCCGCCTAAAACCATATTATAACCGATTGAATTGGCTATATTTTCAACCGATTCATTGCCATAAATATATGAGCGTTCCAAAATATTTTTTGCCTTTTGGACTTCGCCCAAAGTAACACCTTTTTTTCTAATAAGATTAATTTGTTTGACAACTTCATTTTCGGCCGCAGAATAATTATCAGAATTAAGACCCAAACTTATATAAAAAATACTGTCGTCTCGAAGTGAATAATGTCCTGCATCCACATAGGTAACGAGGTTTTTGTCTTCTTTTAATGCTTTATAAAGATAAGAAGTAGCACCTTGCCCCAAAATTACCGCCAAAACATCTAAAGCATAGGCATCTTTAGTGTTTTTAAATTCACAACCCTTAAAAGCTATCTCTAAGTAAGCTGTATTATATTTTCCTTTTTCAATTTTTTTCTCGAGTTTTTTCAAAGAAATTTCTCTGGGATACACATTTTGGCACGTTTTCCCCCTTGGTTGATTGAAACTTGCTCTAACCAAATTTAAAGCTTCTTTTTTATCAACATTTCCGACAATTACGGTTACCATATTTGATGGGGTATACCATTTATCATAAAATTCAAAAATCTCTTTTCTTGTAATATTTTTGATTATATTTTCAGACCCTATCACATCACGTTTGTATGGATGTTGTTTGAAAAGAATCGAATTTAAATTTTGAAAAACAATATTGTTTGGGCTGTCTTTTGAACGTGCAATTTCCTCAAGCACAACCATTCTTTCTCTATCGAGTTCATTTTGCGGAATCGCAGGATTCAAAAGCATATCAGCTTGCAAATCCAATGCCAATGCCAAATCTTCTTTTTTGATAGTTACATAATAATGAGTAAAATCTTTACTTGTCGCTGCATTATAAACTGCACCTTTGCCGTCTAATATTTTTTCGAATTCACCTTGTTTATATTTTTTGGAACCCTTAAAAAACAAATGTTCCAAAAAATGTGCAACACCGGTATTTTTATCATTTTCATTGACAGAACCTGTTTTTATCCAAGTATCGATACAAACAAGTTTACTTTGCGGAACTCTTTGAATTACAACCGTTTGCCCATTATCAAGCTTGAAAACTTCAGGCTCAGATGCCATAGCTACCTGCGGAAAAATTATCAAGCAGGCAATAATTATAAAGATTTTTTTAATCATATTTAGACCTCAAAACGATTGTAGATTTCATCTGTATTACTAAGATAATACTTTGTGTCGAAACAATTTTCAATTTCTTGCTCATTCAACTTTTGTATCACATCAGAATCAGAGAATAAATTAGTCTTAAAATCACCATTAGGGCAATTCCAAGCTTTGTGGGCATTTTTTTGCACGATTTTATATGCATCTTCTCTCGAGAACCCTTTTTCGATAAGTGCAAGCATCACTCTTTGCGAATAAATCACTCCACCGTAAAATTTTGTATTTTCAAGCATGTTTTTTTCGTACACCACAAGGTTTTCGACGGTATCTTTGAATCTTGTAAGCATATAATCAATCAAAATAGTGCTGTCAGGAAAAATTATTCTCTCCGCCGAACTATGACTTATGTCCCTTTCATGCCAAAGGGGAATATTTTCCAGTGCAGCAATAGAATTAGACCTTACAACCCTTGCTAAGCCCGACAAATTCTCCGCACTAATCGGATTTTTTTTGTGAGGCATAGCTGATGAGCCTTTTTGCCCTTTAGCAAAGCCTTCTTCAACCTCAAGAACTTCTGTTCTTTGCAAATGTCTGATTTCAATAGCACATTGTTCAACGCAAGATGCAATCAGAGAAAGAGTTTGAAGATAATTTGCATGATAATCCCTTGCAATTACCTGCGTTGAAATTTTTGCAGGCGTAAGTCCAAGGTCTTCACAAGTGAGTTTTTCGATTTTAGGTGAAATATTGCTGTATGTCCCAATAGGACCTGAAATTTGCCCAACTGAAATTTCTTTTGCCGCAAAGCGAAAACGCTTGAGATTTCTTTCGAAAATATCAAGCCAATTGCAAAGTTTTACCCCAAAAGTCATCGGTTCAGCATGAATCCCATGCGACCGACCGATGCAGATAGTGTTTTTATGTTCAATTGCACGTTTTTTTATAACTTCAATCAAACTAATTAAATCTTTTTCAATAATTTGACTCGCTGATTTTATTTGCAGTGCCAAAGCCGTATCAATCACATCAGAACTGGTAAGCCCCATATGCAAATATCTTGAAGCATCGCCGACATTTTCATTTACACAAGTCAAAAATGCAATCATATCGTGCCTGACTTCCATCTCGATTTGGTTTATTCTGTCAAGCGAAAAATCTGCCTTTAATTCAATTTGGGACAAAGCATCAGTCGGAATTTCCCCCAATTTGTGATATGCCCTGCAAACTGCAAGCTCTACATCTAAATAAGTCTGAAATTTGTTGTCCAAAGACCAAATTCGACCCATTTCTTCTCTTGTATAACGATCAATCATAAATTATCCTTTATTTAGCAAATTAAGTCCGTTGAAAATCGCCTTCACGTTTGCTTTTGCGGTACTGTTATCGAGAGCTCTTGCGACTATAAAATCTTCACCCTCTGTGCCAAAGTGAATAATAGTCATAGCATCAGCCTTTACGCCTTTTTCTTCATTAAGAGCGATTTGTTCATAATGAACAAGCTTTAGGGGGAAACCCGCCTTAGACAAAGCATCAAGACAAGCTACAAGCGGTCCTTCATCATTCCCAATCATATCAAATACTTTATCTTTGTAGCTAAATTCAAGATTGAATTTGTTGCTGTCAATTCTTTTGAAATCAATTAATCTGAAATCGCCTTTGACAGTAAATATTTCATCCATATAAAGTTCTGAAAGTTTTTCCAGAGACAATTCTCCGATTTCTTCCGCTACTGATTTGGCAACAGGAGCAAGGCGAATAGCTTCTTGCATAGTTATTTTATATGGAGTTGTATTCAAAATCTCATAAATAGCAGTCTTCCCTGATTGACTTGTAAAACCTAATTTTTCAGCTTCGTTTCTTCCGATTAAAGAAGGATTAAAAGCACGATAAGCACCTTTTTCGAGGTGTTTTGTTTTGACAGCACCGTCTTGATGAATTCCGCTTCGATGAGCGAGTGCATCAGCCCCGATTATAGGAGCTTTTTCCCAAATCGGCACATTTGACATTTCAGAAACTCTCAAAGATGTTCCGTAAATTTTTGACATATTCAAAGGCACATCAACGCCCGAATTATGGAGAGCAACGGCAACTTCATACATATTAGTGTTTCCGGCTCTTTCGCCTAATCCGTTTAAGCTGCACTCAAGTTGATTTGCACCTGCAAAAAAGCTTTCAACAGTAGTGGCAGAAGCCATTCCAAGATCATTATGACAATGGACTGCGACAATAATATTTTCAGGCAAAGCATTTCGCATTTTTTCTACCATTTTGATAAATTCCATAGGACGAAAACGCTCTACAGTATTGGGCAAATTGATTATTGTGGCACCGGCTTTTACAACATCTTGGACAGCATCAATCACTTCATCAAGATTTTCTCGGCAATCACCGAAATGTTCAGGAGTGAACTGCACTTCGCCATATTCAGGCAAAACAGATTTGGCATAAGAAACAGCTTCGATTGCGATTTTTTTCACTTCAGAAAGTGGCTTTTTTAAGACATATTCAAGTCCAAGCGGATTCATCGCAATAAAAGTGTGTATTCTGGGTTTTGAAGCATTTTTTATTGCTTGGGCAACTTTATCAATATCATTTTTCACTGCACGTGCAAGTCCTGATATCACAACATCTTCAGGGGCTAAATTCGCCAAATAAGCACAAGCCTCAAAATCCATATCGCTTGCACCTGAAAAACCAACTTCAATCCCTTGTACGCCAAGCTTTAACAATCGTTTAAAAATGATTTCTTTTTCATGGGTATTCCATGGCTTTTTCAAGGCTTGATTTCCATCCCTCAAAGTTACATCATAAAAAAACGGCTGTCTATTCATATTTCACCTTTTCATAAATATTTTCACTCCAATTTTACTATAAAAAAAGACCTCGATACAACTTAAGAAATTTATATTTTCAGTTTTTATTAAAGTCAGATAGAAGTACTTTCTTAGTGCAAGTGCACTCTTGCAAGAAAAGCAGCAAAATAGTCATAGAATTGCTTAAAAAAGCGAGCTTGTCAGAAGCTTAATATTTCTTTCAAAACATACGAATTTCGAGTATTCTATATTTATGGAAATAAAAATTTTTAATTTTTTGAAAAAATACGATGTCTTGAATAGTGAAAAAACCTTTATTATAGGGTTTTCAGGCGGTCAAGACTCGCTTTGCCTGATTGATATTTTGGATAAAATTTCAAAAGAACACAATTTTGAAATCGTAGCAGCACATCTTAACCATAATTGGAGGGGTGAAGCCTCTAAAAAAGAACAGTGTTCTTGTTTAGAATTTTGCAAAGCAAAAGGGATTGAATTTCATACCAAAACCCTTGATGCAGATACAAAATCAACCGAAGAAAATGCCCGAATAGAAAGATACAAATTTTTTGATGAAATAGTCAAAAAAACCTCTTCTGCAGGCATTTTCACCGCACATACAAAAACTGACAATACAGAAACAATTTTGTACCGAATTATCAAAGGAACCGGAGTCCATGGGCTTTGTGCAATTCCTGAAATGAGAGAAAAAGCGAATTATAAAATATTTCGACCTATGCTTGAAATTTCACGAGAAAAAACCGAAAAATATTGCAAAGACAATTTTTTAACCCCGACTAATGATGAAAGTAATTTTGAAAATAAATACGCGAGAAACAATTTGCGACTCAATATTATCCCTAAGCTCAATGAAATCAACCCTAATTTTGATAATGCAATCGGAAATTTGTCCAAAATTGCCAAAGATTATGAAAATATTTTGGCGGCTTTTTTACCTGAAGTCATTGAGCCAAAACTTTTTGATATTTTTGATAATACGGTTCAAAAGATACTTGTACACAGGTTTTTAATCAAAAATAAAATTGATTACAGCTATAAAAAAATCGATAAAATAACAGAATTTATCAACCAAAATATCTCCAAAAATTGCGGAAATACTTTTTCTTTGACGACTGACAAATGGCTTTTTGTTTCAAAAGATAAAATCGAAATTATAAATAAAATCAAAGCCCAAAAAATAAAAGAAATACTTGAGGTAAAATTCAATCAGGACAATTACTTCAACAGTTTGAATAAAAATTTGACAATAAAACCTTTTGAAGGCGAAATTCCGATTGGATTTCCTGAAAAAACCGATTTTGAAGCTTTTGTAAACATCCCTGAAGCCCTTTTACCGCTAGAACTTCGGACAAGAAGAGAAGGTGATATTTTCCAACCTTTCGGACTAAATGGTACAATGAAATTAAAGAAATTTTTCATAAATAAAGGCATCGCAGAGCACAAAAGGGATGAAATTTTGCTTCTTACGCATGGGAATGAAGTCCTTTGGGCAGCAGGTGTCGGGCTGAGCGAAAAATTCAGAGCAGAAGGAAAACCAAAATATATAATAGAATTGAGGTAAAAATGGAAGTCTTAAATCTAGATAAAAAAGAAGCTGATTTAGTTCAATTATTTTCTGAAACCCAAATTCAACAAAGGGTTAAAGAGCTTGCAGAAAGAATAAACAGAGATTTTGACCCTAATGAAACGCTACATTTAATTTGTGTTTTGAAGGGGTCTTGTTTTTTTGCAATAGATTTGTCCCGTCATCTTACAGTCCCTGTTCAAATGGAATTTGTAAGGCTTTCAAGCTATGGGAACTCTCAAGAATCCTCTGGGACAGTCAAATCTGTAGATTTAACGCTTCCGAATCTTTCCGGCAAAAATATTTTAATAGTCGAAGATATAATAGACACAGGCAATACAGCCCAATTTATGCTAAATTACTTAAAAGGTCAGCATCAAGCAAAAAAAGTAGAATTTGTTGCACTTTTGGACAAAACTTGCAAACGTGAAGTTGATGTCAAAATCAGTTATACAGGCTTTAATATTGATGATAAATTCGTTGTCGGTTATGGGCTCGATTATCTTGGATATTACCGTAATCTCAAATATATCGGGTATTTCCCACTATGAATATAGCTTGTTTCCTTGTCCCGACAGGAATTGGGGCTTCTATCGGAGGCTTTGCCGGTGATGCATCTTGTTTTGCAAGAGAAATTGCCAAATCCACCAGGCTGATTGTAAATCCAAATGTCGTAAATGCAGCGGTTTTCAGTGGGATTACAGAGAATATGCTCTATGCCGAAGGTTTTGCGATAGATGAATTTTTCAAAGGAAAAATTGCCCTAAGACCTTCTGAAAACAACAAAATCGGGGTGATTTTCGATAGTGCAATTCCTCAAAATGTTTTGAATATACATATCAATACCATAAATGCCGTCCAAACCGTTTACGGGGTGGATATTATGGGTTATGAAATCACAAAAGAGCCTGTCGGAGTCGAATTTTATGTAGAAAAAAGCGGTATTTCATCAGGTAATTTGAAAAATCCAAAAACACTCACAGAAGCAGGACAAATCTTGAAAAACAAAGGTGCAACTGCAATTGCAGTAGTTTGTCTTTTTGAAGAACCTTCCGATGACGGTTATGCCACAGGGCATGGTGTTGATGTTGTCGGAGGCGTAGAGGCAATCATATCACATATTTTGACCAAAGAATTAAATTTACCTGTAGCTCATGCACCTGCTTTTGCAGATATTTCTATTTCTGACAAAATTGTTGACCCTCGTGCGGCTGCGGAGTACATTACGCCGACATTTTTGCCTTGTATTCTTTTGGGATTGCAAAATGCCCCGCAACTTGTAGATATTTCTGAAAAATTACCCACAGACATAATTGCAGATGACGTAAAAGCACTAATAATGCCGTATAATTCGCTCGGCTGCGTCCCTGTTTTGGAGGCCAAAAAGCATAATATACCTGTAATTGCCGTTAAAGAAAATCAGACTGTGCTAAATGTTACGGCTCAAAAACTCGGGATTGAGGTGATTGAGGTTGAGACTTATGCTGAGGCGAAAAGGACTTTGGGAATTTGTAAATTTAATTAGAATATTTTATAATAAAAACATTGTCCACAAAACAGAAATATTAACGGAGGACTCAATGGTTACTAATAATATCGCCTTGTGGTAAGTGAATAAACGTTTCTTAATAAAATGTAGCGTTAAGGGCGAGGACTGTTTGAGGGGCAAAGCCCCGAGTTCCGCAGCCTAGCGAAATGAATTTAGAAACGTATGAACGATAACAGGCGAGCGTTTTTTGCGTACTTTTTTGCGGAAAAAAAGTACGACGCCTTTAGGCGAAATAAACCCCCGCAATCACGAAATCCTTCTAAATCCCTGAATACACAGGCAAATCACCGAAAGTATTAATCTTTCTGAAATCTTGACCTTCCACACCATTAGCAGTTTGCCAAGCGATATATGCTCCTATAACTGCTTTTAGGCTTGATAAAGGCATCATATTAGTCGGAATTGAAGAAATTCCGAGCTTTTCTTTCAACATATCCTGCATATATTTGCATGCCATGGGGGTATTTTCCTGTAAAGGAGTCGCCAATCCCATGATTTGTTTAGAATAAGCGTAGTTGTAGCGAATAACGCTATAGCCTTCTTCCGACAAACCCGTACAAAGCTCTGTACCTCTCGTGCTTTGGCGTTTAGACCATTGCTGGTCGGATTTGTAGTCAGTTCCTACGGTAAAACTTTTGTAATGCTTGGATTCTTGACGCCATTTGCCAATTAAAAACATCTGGTTGGGCGGAATATCAGCCGCAATCACAGTAGCATTTTTGCCGCAAAAATTGTCTAAGAAAAATTTAATATCACCAAGACGGTAAGTTTTGTCTAATCTCAATAGGTTCAAATCATTGTCCAAAAGTGCAATCCCTGTTTCTTCGGTAGCTGCATGGGTAATCGATAAACCTACATAGTAAAGTTTTTTGTTTGAGTTGTTCATAGACTTTATTATACGGCAAAATAAATATTTTTCGCAGAAAAATTTCTTGGTGTTTAAGCAAAAATCCGCTGTCTTGGAATACAAACAGCTCTCAACTCTTTAATAAATTACAAATTTCGCTACATCAAACTGTTCGCTAGAACGGATTTCGCTTTGCTCACCCTTGTTTGATTCCGCGTCTTGGATTATTTGACAGCTCGTCATTGTCCGCTTTGCTACAATTTTATTTTCACAAAATTTTCGCTTCACAAAATGCCTCGCAAGGCGAGTTGTACTCCCGTCAAAAATCCGCTTGCAATAATAAATTGTTATAGTATATTATAGTTAACGAAATTGCTCGGAGGAGTGCCGGAGCGGTTTATCGGAGCAGTCTTGAAAACTGTCGTACGTGCGAGCGTACCGTGGGTTCGAATCCCACCTCCTCCTTTTTTTAAAGCCCCACTAGTCAATAGCGGGGCTTTTGTTTGAATGTTATAAAATAAATATTAAAAATTCGAATATACCTTAAATTTCGTGAATTGCACCCATAGGGCAAAACTTTATGCATTTTTTACATTCTACACAAATATTATTATCAACTATCGGCAATTCAAAATCTTTTTGAGTGATAGCATTGACCGGACAAACTTTTATTGCAGGGCATTTGTGATTTTGTGGGCATCTGTTTTTATTTACTGTAATCATATATTTGTCTCCAATAATTCTAGTATTCTTTTTGTGTTCTTGTTAATCATTTTTAATAGCAGGCTTAATACCCAATTTAACAAGGAGATTTGCCATTGTACAAAAGCCTGTAACAGCAAATACAATCAAATTTATTCCGATAAAAGCTGTCAGCAAAAGCCAATATTTACTAAAAAAGAAGGCTAGTGCAAGACTTAATAAAATCATACATCCCGCTATAAGCCAAATAACTCTTTCTAAATACCAATTGTCAGTTTTTGCAATATACATAATTTATTCTCCTTTGTCTCTGAAGACTTCATAATACAAAATCGGTACTATAATTAATGTCAAAATGGTAGCCACCACAGCCCCAAACATCATGGCTATTGCAAGCCCTTGAAATATCGGGTCAAAGAACATTACAAATGAACCGACAACAACAGCCAAAGCGGTCAAAACAATCGGGCGAAATCTCACAGCACCTGCTTTTATAACAGCATCTTTAAGAGAGACCCCATTTTTTTCTTCAAGCTGAATAAAATCCACCAAAAGTATCGAATTTCGGACAATAATTCCTGACAGGGCAATAAAACCAATCATCGAAGTAGCTGTGAAAAATGCTCCGAAAATCAAATGCCCCGGCAAAATTCCTACCAAAGTCAAAGGAATCGGTGCCATAATCACAAGCGGTGTGATAAAATCCTTGAACCAAGCCACAACCAAGACATAAATCAACAAAAGAACCGCCGCAAATGCAATCCCCATATCTCTAAAGACTTCAAGGGTTATGTGCCATTCACCATCCCACTTGAGCGAGTATTGGTCTTCCATCCAAGGCATAGCTATATTAAATTGTTGAAGTTTACCTTCAGGAAGTTTCAACTTCCCGACTTTTTGTTGCATATCCAAAACTGCATACACAGGACTTTCAACTTCCCCTGCCACATCGCCTGTAACGTAGGTTACTCTTTTTAGATTTTTATGATAAATTGTCTTATCTTCAATACCTTGTTTTTGTTTCACCAATTCTGAAAGAGGCACAAATTGTCCTGTAGGTGTCGGAATATTTACAGCCCTCAAACTTTCAATATTAGCCCTTTCATTTACAGGCATTCTGACAAAAATATCGACAGGCTCTTTTTCATTATTGAGATGTATTATTCCTGCTGAAGCGCCGCCAAGAGCCATTTGCAAACTTTGAGCTATCAAATCGGTTCCTATGCCGTTTAGTGCGGCCTTTTCTTTATCAACTTCAAAAGTTATTTTTGATTTATCCGCCTCAACAAGCCAATCTACATCTACAACACCTTTTGACTCATTAAATATATTTTTTATTTGTTTTGCTATTTCAATTTGTCTTTCTCCGTCAGGTCCGTAAATTTCTGCCACAAGAGTACTTATTACAGGCGGTCCGGGCGGGATTTCGGCAAGTTTTATTTTGGCGTTGTATTTGTCCGCAATTTTTTTCAAATCAGGACGAAGTTTTTTTGCAATTTCGTGGCTTTGTTTATTTCTTTCATTTTTTGGCAAGAAATTGATTTGAATATCAGCCTCATTACTGCCTTGTCTCAAGAAATAATGCCTTACAAGACCGTTAAAATTATATGGTGCTGATGTGCCTATATAGCTTTGATAATTGACAACTTCAGGTACAGATTGAATATATTTGCCAAGTTCTTGAACCACCATTGCAGTTTGCTCAAGCGTTGTGCCTGCAGGCATATCAACCATAAGCTGAAGTTCACTTTTATTGTCAAAAGGCAACATCTTGAATTGTACAGCCTTAAGCGGAATAAGAAGTATTGCCACCACTAAAAGACTTGCTATGACTGTTATTGCTTTCATCCTTTTATTTCTGTCTTCGATTAGTGGAGTCAGAATATTTTTGTATTTTTCAATAAATTTCCCGCCCTCATCATCGTGAGAAGCACCATCTTTTTTGACATTTTTAAGAACTATATAACTAAGCCAAGGACTTACGATAAAAGCTACAAGAAGTGAAAAAACCATCGCAGCAGACGCACCAACAGGAATAGGTCTCATGTAAGGTCCCATAAGCCCTGATACAAAAGCCATAGGCAAAAGCGAAGCCACAACAGTAAAAGTCGCAAGAATAGTCGGGTTTCCGACTTCATCAACTGCTTCTATTGCTGTTTTTTCATCGGCTTTCCCCATTTTGAAATGCCTGTGAATATTTTCGACAACAACAATCGCATCATCAACGAGTATTCCTATTGAAAAAATAAGAGCAAAAAGTGTAACACGATTGAGCGTGTAGCCCATCAAAAAACTTATAAGCAAAGTGAGTGCAAGTGTAACAGGAACAGCGACTGCCACAACAGCAGCTTCTCTTTTTCCCAGAAATAGTGCTATTAAAATAATGACAGATACAGTTGCGATAAGCATATGCTCTAAAAGCTCATCTGACTTGTCTTTTGCTGTTTCGCCATAATTTCGGGTAACGGTGATATTTATGTCATGAGGAATAAGTTGTCCTTCCATCGCTTCGATTTTTTTGATTGCATCTTCTGCCACATTTGTTGCATTGGCACCCTTTTTCTTTGACAGAGCAATGGTTACAGCCTCATTTGTGCCTGTTTTTTTATCATAATTGAAGACATAATTACTAGGTTCTTCCGCTGTATCTTCAACAGTTGCCACATCTCTTAAATAAACAGGTATATTATTAGAAGTCCCAATTACGAGGTTTTGGACATCATCTGCATTATCCAAAAAACCGCCTGTTTGAACTACGAATTCGTTGTTGCCTGTGGTGAATTTGCCCGAATCGGATACAAAATTCGATTTTTGAAGTGATTGTATCATTTGGGGTGCACTCAAATTGTATCCATTAAGTTTAATCGGGTCAAAAGTTACTTTTACCTGTCTTTTTTGCCCGCCGATAACGGAAATTTCTGAAACATCATTACCTTTTTTGAGGGTATCAGCCACTTCCGTAGCAACTCTGCGAAGCTCATAGCCTGTATAGTTGGGGTTTTTGCTTGACATTGTCAAAGATAATATAGGGACATCATCAATCGAGCGAACTTTGAGCAAAGGAGGCGAAACTCCTTGCGGAATTCGGTCATAATTCGACATAAGTTTGTTATATAGTTTTACTATGCTGTCTTCTTGATTTTGCCCGACATAAAATCTGACTATTGTCATATTCATTCCGGGTTTGACTACAGAATAGACATATTCTACGCCTTTAATTTCCCAAAGAAGTTTTTCCATGGGTTTTGTAACTCTTGCTTCGATATCTTCGGCAGAAGCACCGGGGTATTGCACAAAAACATCAGCCATCGGCACAATAATCTGCGGTTCTTCTTCTCTTGGGGTAACCATAACAGCGAAAAGCCCAAGAACAATTGACGCCAAAATTATCAAAGGAGTAAGTTTTGATTTGATAAAAGCTTTAGCGATTTGTCCTGCAATACCTATTTTTTCTTGGCTCATTTGACTTCGCCTCCGTCAATTGCCTTGTCTACGCCTGATATTATGACTTTATCGCCAACATTCAGACCTGATAGAATCTCTATGTTACCGCCATTGGCATTGCCTTTGCGAATAAGTCTGTATGAAATAATATTTTGGTCATCAACTGTGTAAACACCTGTCAATTGTCCTTTTTGGACTATTGCATCAACAGGTACAACTATTGCTTCTTTTTTTGCAACAGGAATTTTAATTTTTGCATACTGCCCCGAATTCAATTCTGAAAGAGCCACTTTAATTTTAAAAGTTCTTGTCATAGGGTTGATTTTAGGCACTACCGCTGTTATTTTGCTCTTAAGAACTGCATCTTCTGATTCTAAAATAACAGGTGTCCCGACTTTTATCGAAGGCAAAAGGCTTTCATTCACTTCCGCCACGAGTTCAAGATTTGAAGGAGCTTCAATCACAAAAAGAGGCTGACCCTGCACAGCAGTAGAACCCAAGTCGATGTTTCTTTGAACTACCATGCCGCTTACAGGAGCAGTAACTCTCGCATAACTTTGGTAAACATTAACTTCGCCAAGTCCTGCTTTTGCTCTGCTTACGCCCGCCATTGTCCTTTGATATTCGAGTTCTGCGACGTTTTTTTGGGTCGAAATTATATCAAATTCTTGTCTTGTGATAACTTTTTCATCATAAAGTTTTTTATATCTTTGGTATGTTTTGTTTGCCATTTGTCTTGATTGGTTCGCCTGTTCAGCACCTTTTGAGGCTTCATTTACGCCTGCTTTTGCCCCAAGAGCTCTTTGGGCGGTGTCTCTGCTGTCTATGGTCAAAAGTACTTGACCTTTTGTAACATAATCGCCTTCTTGAACATTCAAACCTGTTACACGCCCCATAATCATTGATGAAACCACACTTGAAGTTACAGGTTTGACAGTTGCTGATGTTTGATAAAAATCATCGACGATTGTTTTGGCAATTATTTGAGTTTTGACTCCCGAAACAACAGGTTTGTCATTATCACCATCTTTACTTGCACATCCTGAAAGTAAAAGTGCCGTAATTGTTATTATTAAAAGATTTTTTTTCATATCATTTATCCTTATTCAAGTGCTAGTTCTTGAGTCAAAATACCACTCTCAAAACTGAGATTTATAATCGCTGAAACGTAATCATTTTGGCATTTTACAAAATTTGCCCTGCTTTTATCAAGATTGGTTTGAGCATCCATCAAATCCACAAAAGGTGATAAAGATGCTTCCCATCTTTTAAAAACGAGCCTTTTGCCTTCTTCGGCTGATTTTAAAGCAGAATCTGCCATTTCAAGGTTCTTGCGAGTTTCATTTACGGTCAAATAAGACTCAAAAACTCTGTAAGAAACATGTTTTTTTAGTCCTTCTAAATATTCTTGAACTTCAACCTGTCTGTCTTTTGCTTTTAGTTTTTCGTACTTACGGCGATTTCCATCAAAAGCACTCCAATTAAGAGCTCCTCCTGCAAAATAGTTGTTCCCTTGTGCCCCAAAAGGAGCTTGATTATCATAAAGTTGATAACCGCCCGTTACGCCAAAAGTAGGGAAAAAATCCGCCGCCGCGAATTTTATGCCGTTTTTAGCATTTTCAGCACGAACTTCCATCGCTTTGATATCATTTCTGCCTAAAGACAATTGATTATAATAAGAGATTTCTTTAACAGGAATCATTGGTAACAATTGTGAAATATTTACAGATTCATCACGCCCCAAAAGCAATCCTAAAGCTCTTTTTGCGACTTCATAGTTTTTTTGTGCCGAAATTTGTTTTTGTTCCGCTTCAATAAGAGCTGTTTGGGCACGAAGTACATCGGAATATAATCCCAATTCGGCTTTATATCTTACTTTTGCTATACGAAGATGTTCTTGAGAATCTTCGACAGCTTTTTGGGTACTTCCTAAAAAAGCCGCAGTCGTATCCACCAAAAGATATGTTTGAATTACTTTATTGACAAGATCTTCTTGTTGACGTAAAAAATCGTACCCATGTGCTGAATATTCTTTTTTCGCCATATCAATTCCTATATGAGCTTTTTTTGCCAAAATAGGTTGTTCAAAATAAACACCTGTCAAAAAGTTGGTTATATTACCCGGATTATTGAAAGAACCCGGAGCATTATCGAAATCTTTTTGAGTTAGTCTTCCTTGATTAAGCTTATATGCAAAAACTTGTGCCGGATTATTAGTACTGACAAATTCTTCAGCTACTTTGAATTTTGGCATTACATTACTTTTTGCGATACCTATATCTCTTTCACTTGCTGATAAAGCACTTCGCATTGCTTTGATATTATTGTTGTTCTCAAGTGCTATATGAACAGCTTGTTGAAATGAAAGTTCTTCTTCTGCATATACTTTTATGGGATAAAGATTAAATAATAATAAAATTATTATAAAAACGGTGTTATTTCTTACTAAATTCATTAGTACAATTTGTCCTTAAATTATTTGTCTAGTTCCAGCACTTCAATTATTTTTCTTGTTTGTTCATCGGTAACTCGGTAACAAATCTGGTTTCCTTTGCGAAAACCTTCTATTACACCTGCTTTTTTGAGTATTGATAAGTGTTGCGAAACATTAGGTTGAGGAATATTCAAATTTTCAGCCATTTTGTTTACATTACATTGATGGTGATTAATCAGCCCTACCACAATATCGAATCTGGGCTTGCAGGACAAAGCTTTGAAAATTTCCAATAATTTTTCTGTTCCGATACTCATCTTTAACTCCTATAAATGTTTTTCTATCACGGTTTTTAACTGAGTTTTTTGGTGTAAACCTGATAATCTTTCAACTAATTTGCCGTCTTTGAAAAGCAATAAGGCAGGAATTCCGCTAATTCCGTATTCGTTAGCCTTAATTATATTTTCATCTACATTGATTTTAGCAATTTTGGCTTTGCCTGTAAATTCTGTTGCGATTTCGCCAACAATCGGCAACTGACTTCTGCAAGGACCGCACCATGGAGCCCAAAAGTCCACCAATACAAGCCCTTTAGATTGTAACACTTCTTGATTAAAAGTGTTATCGGTTAATTCGGTTAAATTTGTCATAATAGGTCTCCTTATATAATTACATATCTATATATTTATATTAATATATAGATAATATCACTTTTAATCTTATTGTCAATATCAAATCCAAAAAATATTTCAGAGACTTATATTTTTAGTGCAGAATTTTTATCATACAATATAATTAATCGATTATAGAAAGGAGAAAATATGTATCAAGTTTATATTAAAAAAGAAACAGGTTTTGATCCTAAGCATTTAATTGGCGAATTTAAAGATTTTGATGCGGCTTCTGAAAGAATTCAAAATGAATTGGCTAAAAATCCGGAACTTAAATATATTATCGAAGAAACAACCGGTCGTGTTGATAATTACGGCGAATTAATAGCAACAGTCGTTGAAGAAAATTAGTAAGGCGATTTTATAAAGGCGAAGTCTTTTCATAAGAATATTTTTGTGAAAAAATGAATTGTGCATTCATTTTATAATTAATATGCTCAAAGTTAAAAGGATTCGATATGCAGTTTGCAATTGGTGTTGATATAGAAGAAAACAGTCGTTTTGAGGACAAAGTTTTAGATGAAAGTTTTCTAAAAAGAGTTTTTACACAGACAGAAATAAATTATTGTCTTTCAAAAGTACATCCGCATGAACATTTAGCGGTTCGCTTTTGTGCCAAAGAAGCTGTTATAAAGGCGTTATCGACTTTTTGCAATGAAGAAATTTCAATACGTCTAAATCAGATTGAAGTAATGAAAGAATCTAAAATTCCTACGATAAAAATTCACAGCCCCAAATATCAGGATTTGAATTTCAGTCTTAGTATGTCTCATTGCAAAAGTCATTCTGTCGCTCAAGTCCTTTGTTATAAAGCCATTTACAAAGGGTAGTCTTTGTTGTTAAATTAGGGAATCAAATTTTAAAAGAAGGATTTTTATGAGTAACGGTGGAAGTACAATAGGTCAAATTATAAAATCAATGGGTTTAGTTTTTGGAGATATCGGAACGAGTCCTATATATACCTTGACAGTAATTTTTTTGACGATACAAACAACACAAACTAATATAATCAGCATTTTATCTTTGATTATATGGACGTTGATACTTGTAGTATCTGTACAATATGCTTGGCTTGCAATGACTTTGAGCCAAAGAGGTGAAGGCGGGGAAATTGTTCTCAATCAGATTTTGCAAAAACTTTTGAGAACATCAAGAGCAGCAATGTTTTTTGCTTTTTTAACTTACATAGGTGTGTCTTTGATGATAGGCGACAGTATTATAACACCTGCAATAAGTATTTTATCTGCGGTAGAAGGTTTGCATTTGATACCGCATTTGAGCCATATAACTCAATATACTGTATTAATTATTACTATTTTTATTACGATAGCCTTGTTTTTTGTTCAAAAACACGGTACGGAAAATATTTCTAAAGTTTTTGGTCCTGTGATGGTTCTTTGGTTTCTTGCTTTGGGTGTTTCAGGGTTAGTATCTATTTATCACACACCTTTTATTTTGAATGCTTTTAATCCTGTTTGGGGATTAAAGTTTTTGACTCATAATGGTTTCACAGGATTTTTTGTTTTGTCGGAAGTAATTCTTTGTGCGACGGGTGCAGAGGCTCTTTATGCCGATATGGGGCATTTGGGCAGCAGACCTATTATTCAGGCTTGGTCTATTGTATTTTTTGCTCTTGTGTTGAATTATTTGGGGCAAGGTGTTTTTCTTTTGCATCATCCCGGGGCTCAAAACCTTTTATTTTCGATGATTTTGTCTCAATCGCATCATCTTTATATTCCTTTTTTGCTTGTTAGCATTTTGGCAACAATTATTGCTTCTCAAGCTATGATTAGCGGACTGTTCTCTGTGGTTTATCAAGGTATAAACACACAAATTTTTCCGCTCTTTAAGGTGGATTATACCTCTGAAAAATTGAGTTCACAGATATATATAGGTGCAGTAAATTGGTTTTTGCTGATAAGTGTTTTGTCTGTAATATTGATTTTCCAAGAATCAAGTCGTTTGGCTGCTGCTTATGGCTTTGCTGTAACAGCTACTATCACAATAACGGCTACAATGATGGTTTTTATATTTTATTTGCGTCGCATGTATTGGCTTATGGCTTTATCAATTGGATTGTTATTTATAGATTTTTGTTTCTTTATTGCATCAACTTCAAAAATTATAACAGGGGCATATGTTTCAATTTTGATATCATTAGTTCCTCTTTGTTTAATTCTTCTTTATACATTAGGGCATAAAGCTCTTTATAAAGCTCTTAAACCTATGTCTAGTGAGGATTTTTTACCGCAGTACAATGAACTTTATTCTAACGCAAGCAAAATTCAAGGTACGGCATTGTTTTTCGCAAGAGGTATAGAAAGAGTTCCGCCTTATGTTGTACAGACTATGTTTATTAATAATATTCTTTATGAAGATAATATATTTATCCATATTAATAAAACGGCGGAAGCCTATGGGATTTCGTATGAATTTTTTGATATAGCACCAGGTTTGAGATTATTCAAGGTGAATGTCGGTTATATGCAAGTTTTTAGCATGGAAAAGATTTTTATCAGTGCAGGAATTAAGGAAAAAGTTATATTTTATGGTGTAGAACACATTGAAACAGGCAATTTCTTTTGGAATATTTTTGCTAAAATCAAAAAACTTACACCGTCATTCATCAGTTTTTATAATCTTCCGAGCTACAAAGTTCATGGAGTTGTAACTCAAGTAAGTATGGACTAAAATTTTTTAAGTATCGGTGAGAGTAATATTGGATAAGGTTTTTGTCCAGTTGATTTTGTTTTCGATGGTTTTACCTATTTCTTTGATTTGAGAATCCATGTTGTCTTCATTCAAGGAATCGAATCCTAATTTTTTGAGAGAAATAAATTCAATTCGGTAAACAAGGGTACTTTTGTGATTTTTGGGAACTTTGGGTGCAATAAATTCTAATTCGAAATATTTTGTTCCGCCGAGGTCTTCTTGTCCCGAAAAAACTTTAAATTGTTTGCTGTCAGTATTGTCTTTGTAACAACTTCGAACAAGACAAGCAATATCTTCGTCTTGTGTTGCAAATAAACACCAATCGGCGTAAGGGTCAGCATATTCAGTTTTTGTCGATGGTTTTGATACATCTACTACAAAAAATTTATTTTCATCAATACCCCATTGGTTGCTTTTTCTTATTTCGTCGAGTTCATCATTTTCAGGGTTTTTGTAATTTTGTACGGTTCTTTTATCGGCAGGAAAAATTGCAACAGTTTTTTTTCCTTCTCGAATTTTGAAAGGCAAAATAGACCAAGCTGCAAAATCTATATCAGGATTTTTGTTTTCTTGCTGAAAAGCCAAAATAACCGAATTGTTCTCTTTGTCTAAAACAGCTATTGCACGAGGTTTTGTGCCGTAAGAACTTGTTATAGAATCTTTAGTAGTTAAGAAAATAGCTTTATTGCTGTCATCCACAGAGAGATTGGCAACACCCTTAGGGTCTCTTGTATTTTCGGCAGTGGGCCATTTTCTGCCTATAACTTTTGTCCAATCTTCTTGGTCAAATGGGTCAAACCCTCTTGCACCGTCGGCTATAATATCTTTGTCGGATTCTTGCATATTATTGCTGTTTTCAAAGGAGCTTCTTTCGATAAAGAGATTTCCTAAAGAAGAATTATTAATTTGAATATGCCCTGTTTTATTGGCGGTTATGCTGATATTATCGGCTTCATTTTGTGTTTTGAGAGTGATATTTTGTATTGGAAAATCTTTGCTGTTAATCTCTTTGACGATTTCTGATTGAAGAGTGTCATTTTCGATTAAAGAGCCGATAATGGGACTGAGTATATTTTTAGGATTCAAAATTTCAGTCAAATCATTATTTGAAGCGGTAAAAATAGGTTTTAATTTTGTTTTTTGGTTTATAAAATTCAAGAATTCTTTCGCATCATTATTTTCAAAAGCTTCATCAAACTTTTTTGTCCAAATTCTGTTTTTATCCTGATTATCTGACCCTAACATATAATTTCCTTTGAATGCTATATTTGGTAGTTTATTCTCGTATATCATAGCAGATTTTTGCGAGTATAAACCAACATTTGGCATGGAAAATTTTTTGTTGCAGTATGACTTGTGGGCGGTATCAAATTTGTACATTAAAAGAGGAATCATTTTTGCGGTTGCTTTTTCTTTGTGCCTGATTCAAATCCGGAAACCAAAAGAGCTATAGGAACAAGGTTTCCTGCGACATGCCCTATGTTACTTGTCGGATTTATAAGCATTGCAGCCAAGCATAAATCATCTAAATGTCCTGAAAAATCACCGAGTTCAATTTCTCTTTTGTCAGTTACATCAAAGATTTCTTGGCTTAATTTATTTGCGAGCCAATTCCCACCAAGAATACCAATTGCAAGAGGAACTAGAGATGCGAAAGCTGCAGGTGCAGATTTTATTACTTGTGTAAGTATTTTTGAGGATTTTATTTCAGGCAATTTTGCCTCGATTTTGTATTTTTCATTAAGTTTTTTATAACTTTCGATTCCTAAAGTTACACATCCTACAGGAATCATAATATTTCCGACTATTTGTTGAAAACCTTCTCGAAGTTTGGCTGCTGCATTTTCTTTATCTAATGCCATACCTGCTATAAGCCCGCCTCCAATTGAACCTGAGGCTATTTTGATAATATCTATCGACTTAAATTCTTTATCATTAAGTTTCCATTTGTGAGGCTTCAAGATATTTGAAAAATGATTATCTTTAAAAATATTAACGCCCTGACCTTTTGCAATACTTGCCACAACAAGCGTAACGCCTGCAATTGCTGATAAAAGTACGGCAGGTTTCAAAATTTTGTCATTAGGGTTTTTCTTTGTTTGCACTTGGGTTTCAAGACGCTGAGATTTACCCTTGTCTTGTTGAGAAAAAGAAATATTTTTATTAATTTGAGGATTTATTCCTATTGACATTTTTTTCACACCACTTCACTAGTAAGTTTAGAAAGTAAGAATATTTTTGAAATTGCCAAATTTATGAAAAAATAAAAAATTTTGTAACATGTTGAAACATTTTTACAGCTTACTTTTTCACTTGATTCAAAACCCAATTTATGTAATCTTGATGCCCATCTTTAATATCAATAAAAATTATTTCAGGTAAAGTGTATGAATGAAGCTCCAAAATAGTTTTTTGAACGATTTTAGCCATTTCATCAGAAGTTTTGATTATCATCATTGCTTCTTCATCATTTTGGAGGGCATTTTCCCATTCGTAAATTGAAATGACTTTTGGCAAAATATTTATACAGGCAGCTATTTTCTTTTCGATTAGTATTTTAGCAATATTTTTTGCTTCCTCAATATTTTGAGTTGTAGATAAAATTATTTTCATGTTACCTCCTTTTTTTTATTTTATACTAAAATATTAGTTTAGAAGGTTATTTTTTGAGGTGATTATAATGCAAAAGTTTTTAGCAATAATTTTTATGTTTTTTACAATTTGCCCGAATTTATTCGCACATGAAATCGCAAATATTACTGCTGATAAAGCTTTAGTCAGATTGAAAAAAGGTAATACAGACTTTTCGCATATGCACATGCATCATCCTGATGTAAGCAAAAAAAGATTGCATTCTGTTGAGACTGCCCAACATCCTTTTGTTATAATTTTGGCTTGTTCAGATTCGAGAGTTCCTCCTGAGTTGATTTTCGATCAAGGTTTGGGGGATATTTTTGAAATCAGAAATGCCGGAAATGTCCTTGATGAACATGTTATAGGTTCTGTGGAGTATGCGATTGTACATTTGGGGGTAAAATTGATTGTGGTTATGGGGCATCAAGACTGTGGTGCGGTCAAAGCTGCCATTGCACATAATCATGAAAGTGCATATATAGAAAGTTTGACCAAATTCATTGAACCTTCGGTTGAAAAAGCAAAAAATCAAAAAGGTGATTTGCTTGATAATGCCATCAAGAATAATGCCTTAGCAGGGGCAAAAGGCTTAGTTGAAGCGGATTCTATAATAGATGATTATGTCAAAAATAAAGGCGTGAAAATAGTTTCTGCTTTTTATAATATGCATACAGGCAAGGTCGATTTTTTTGAATTTAAGCCTTGATTTTTTAATATAAGTGGCATTTTGCGATATGATTTTTAGCAAATTCTGTGTATTCAGGATTTATTTGGGTGCAAATTTCTTTTACACTGGGACATCTTGAAGCAAACATACATCCTTGCGGTAGATTTTTCGGACTCGGCAAATCTCCTGAAAGAAGTGTTTTTTCTTTGGTGTCTTTATTGATTTTTGGCACTGCATTTAATAAAGCTTTGGTATAAGGATGTTTGGGGTCATTGAAAAGTTCTTCTGTAGTTGCGACTTCGACCAATTCTCCCAAATACATCACTCCGACCCTGTCTGCAACGTATTTGACCACACTAAGGTCATGAGATATGAAAAGATATGTAAGATTTAATTCTTGTTTAAGTTCTTTCAAAAGGTTAAGTATTTGGGCCTGAATGCTTACATCCAAAGCACTTACAGGCTCATCTGCAATGATAAAATCGGGCTTTAAAATAATTGCTCTTGCAATCCCTACTCTTTGTCTTTGCCCTCCCGAAAATTCATGAGGATAACGATTTAGAGAATCCTTTGAAATACCTGTTATATCGGCAATCTCGATAATTCTTTTTTCGATTTCATTTTTGGATAGTTTGAAATTTATTTTTAAAGGTTCTGCCAAAATATCTTTGATTTTCATTCTTGGATTGAGGCTTGAATAAGGATTTTGGAAAATTATTTGCATTCTTTTTCTAAGATTTTGCAAAGTTTTTTTGTCTGCGGTTCTTAAATTTATCCCGTCAAAAATAACATTTCCTGATGTTATCGGTTCTAAAGCCAAAATGCATCTTGCCGCGGTTGATTTTCCACAGCCTGATTCGCCTACAATAGCGAATGTTTCACCCTTTTGTATGTCAATATTTATACCATTTAGGGCATATACAATATCTTTTTTTTGCCCCCAAAAACCTTTTTTGCTTTCAAATTGTTTTTTGAGATTTTCAATTTTGATAAAAGTATTCATAGAATTATTATAGCGTATTAATAATTTTTTGTTATAGCCGTAGGATATTTTTTTAAGAGAAGATGATTTTCATTTTCATATTAAGTTTTTTGCATGTTTTTATCCTTCAAGTGGTGGATATTCGGTTTAAAAACTAAATTAACGGGGAAGCGTGTCGATATCTTTATTAAGTTGATTATCAAAAAGACTATTAAAGAAAAGATTTTTTTAACCCACACATTTGACTGTATTTCCCTTGAGCCTTTTAAGTTTAAAAAAGGCTTTTTTTTTGAGGATTTTCAGATCTTTTTTTTCTGAGGACAATGCCGAAAGATTACAAGGGAGGATGCCCTTGGGTATGACAGGAGTAAAACTCGCTTTTAAATAATCCGATAAGTGCAATTTAACAAGAAAGGGAAGGCAAAAAAAACTTGCAAAAGCTTTTTATTTTGCATAAAATGATATTTAATAAGCCGAAGTGGCACAAACCGCAGCAGTGCGGAGGTATAAAAAAATATACCATTTCGCCATTTAGGAAGTACAATTGAAAACAGAATAAGCCGAAGTGGCACAAACCGCAGCAGTGCGGAGGTATAAAAAATATACCATTTCGCCATTTAGGAAGTACAATTGAAAACAGAATAAGCCGAAGTGGCGCAAACCGCAGCAGTGCGGAGGTATAAAAAATATACCATTTCGCCATTTAGGAAGTACAATTGAAAACAGAATAAGCCGAAGTGGCGAAATGGTAGACGCAGTGGACTCAAAATCCACCGAGCTCAAACTCGTGTCGGTTCGAGTCCGACCTTCGGTATATTTAACAGCTTCCCAAAAGGGAGCTTTTTTATTGCAAAATTTTTGTATTTTTTCATGTAAGTTGAATTTTAAATTTTTGCATTATACGTCGCCCTGAATTTATTTCAGGGTCGCAAAGTTGCTCTCTGTTAAGGTTCTTATAAATTGTCTCTTAGTTTGAGAAAATTTAGCGGGAAGTTTTAAAAAACAAGTTACTTTTGAAAAATAATACCATTAAGTTTTCTTGTATACAAATCCATTATTTGATTGCTATAAGAACCATCAAAAAATAAGTTAGTATATATTTCAGGAAAAACTTCTAATCCTGAATTAACATCACCTCCAGCATATTCTCCTACGTCTTTGCTTATAATTTGCAACTCCCTAGCTGATAAAATCCGTTCTTTATTGACTAAAGTGGTTGCTGTTTGATTTAGCCACTTATCCATACCATTTTTTCTCCAATCTTCAATATGGGCAAATTCATGAACAATAACATGACCTGGTTGTTGAGTTGAAGCGTATCCATCATTAAAAAAGGAAGGATTAATGTTATGACTGAGAAATATTGCTTCAGTCGTTGTTTTTTTATCTTTAAATGACAATGCAATTCCACCTTCTGTCCAAAAGCTAGAAACTTTTATTTCTTTTGGAGGCTTTCTCCCTTTTTCTACAATTTGTCGAATTATATCTTTTGTAAGGTTAGCTATTTCAATATTATCTGAAAAACAAGTTTTTACTCCAAATTTCTCTAATAATTCTTTTTCGATTTTTACTATTTCTGGCTTTTTAGATTTTTTCACAGATAACTCCAATAAGGTGTATAAGGCTCTTTGCGAAGTTGAATAAATTTTTTCAAGATTTTTTATCATTTGGGTTTTAACGTCCCCTGTATAAGCATGCATTGAATGAAGAGGAGTATATGTATTTAACCCAAGTTGTGAAGAAATTGCCGTTTCGGTCTTATCAAAAAGAGCTTGTAATAAATTTGGATTAGTTTCCATTGTTTTTTGAACGATTTCTTTTTCAGTATTTGAAATTTTTTCAAATGTATCTCTCTTCATTTTAATTTTTTTAAACATAACATTATTTACATCCGTAATCGCATATTTTGGAATGCTTTTTTTTATTATAGAAGTGATTAAATCTAAATTAATATTCATCTTACGTTATAACCTTAATTGTATAAACCAACCTATTTATATAAAGTATTTTTTAGATGAAAAATTGCTCGATGTAGTACAGTTTTTAGAAATGTTTTACAAAATTACCGGTTAATCTATAATTCTGAAACAAGTTCAGAATGACGTGGGGGAATAAAAGTCGGAAGTTACTATGCACGAAAATGCACATTTCGTTCCTGAAGTGTGCACTATACTTTAATGTTAATTATCGCTACAACTCACTCTGCAACTGGATAGTTTGAATCTCTCCCTCGGTACCTTCTCAAATTCTGTGATACTTTAGCTCAAACTGAGTGATGATTTATAATTTTGTTTTTGCATAAAGGTTTTCCCTGAATAAAAGTCATAAATCGCACTTTTTGATTGTATTTTTTTAAGATATAATGAAAAAGAAGGTGAATTTATGACAAATAATAAGAAACAACCCAATAAAAATGTCAAAAAGCTCAAAATTGACGTCAAAAACATGGGACTTAATATTGATAAAAATGAATACCGAGAAATTGTTCTTTCGAATTCAAATTTTCCTGACAGAATAGATTCAAAAAATAGTTATTATAATTAAAGTTTCAGGGGGTTTAAAAATCCTAAAAAATGGTTATAATATAATTATGCACATCGAAAATTGAATATGGGGACGTTCTGGATTTGACAGGGCGATGATGAAGAAGGACTGCGAGTCGGAGTGCTGTTCTCCGTTACTAACAAGCAAAAAACAATAAATGGCAACAACGTCATTGAAGTTAGACAAAACGCTTTCGCATTTGATTATGCGGTAGCTGCTTAGTTCTTAATTAACTAAGTCTATTCTAACCACTTTACAAGTCTAGCTTGCCGATTTGTAAGGTCACTTATGCAAGATGCTCTCAAGTGATAGAAGTAGCTTGAGCCAAGACAACTTCCAAACCGGGTGCGGTACACTTTGCTTCAGATAAGGGTTTTGGTAATTTCCTGTCTGATGTGAGCTAATAATGACCTACGCTCGTAGATGTTTGTCGGATTCCGTTTTGGACGAGAGTTCGAATCTCTCCGTCTCCACCACAAGACCATCGGCTGAAAAGTCGGTGGTCTTTTAGTTTTCAGGATTTGTTATTTTTGGGCTTTTGCTATTGTGCCTAAATTGTGCCTAAAGCTAAATAAGATTGAATAAAAAACCGAAATTTCATACAATTAAAATTCATCCCCATGTTGAAATGGTGGTTCACTATCACCTATCCATAAAACGGTTAATTCTTCTGGCATTTCTCCTGAACTGTATAATTGCCCAGTAGAAACAATTTTCTCAGAATATCTTAAAGTATTATCAAGCTTTTTTAATATTTTGTAGTCTTCAAAATATTTTATATCTTGAATTTTAGGATCTTGTAAATATTTTAATATCGATCTTGTTCCATTTTTTATTACTAGATTAAATCTCCAATTTATTGTGTGAAATTTACCACTTAAATTATTTTTTAAGGGTACATCATATTCGTAGAATAAGGAATTAAATAGACTATCTTCTTTTTTACAAAGAGCTTCAATGTTTGGAAAGGCTTCAAATATTGAGTTATCAATAATAGCTCCTATCCATTCTTGCTTTTGTTCTAGTTCATACGCCTTTATTAGCGTTTTTCCTAAAAAAATCTTACTCTCAAGATTTAAATACATATCACCATAACAAATGGCACCTCTTACTGGAAAGTCAGATGCCAACATAAATTGAAAAAATTTCCAAGCAAAAACCAGCAATTTTAGACAACTTTCTTCGCTACTATCAAGAGAAAATAAGATTATTGAATCAGAAAAAAAGTAACTATGACAGTAGGGAGTATCATTTTGATGGTTTGGAAATAATGAATTTTTAGATTGGGGGCTTTTTTTGTTCAATTGAGAATTCACTAGATTTAGTAAATTATTATATTTCATTACTAAATCAGATAATTCTGTGGATTGTACTTTATTTTTAAATCCTAAAATATCAAAAAAAGCTACTGTGTGTTTTTGGATATTGATGTTATTATCAATCATTGTTTTCTCCTATGAAAATAAATTTTAATTTTATAATTTAATTAATTAAAGCAAATTTTCTAGTATCAATATTTTTAGAATAATTTGCCACTTCTTCCAAAACACATATTGCCTGATCATAAACATCTGGCATTAAGTGCCCGTATGTGTCCATAGTCATTTTTATGGTGCTATGACCTAATTGTCTTTGAATATATTTGATTGGTACATTCTTGGCAATCAGAAGGCTTGCAAAGGTGTGCCTGAGGTCATGGAATGTAATATCTTTCAAACCGCATTTGGATGCTACTGAATTAAAATGTCTCCATAATGTAGCATCGCCACTCAAAGGAGTTCCTTTTTCTCCCCAAAATACATATTCATTGAGTTGAGAGCTGGCTCTGTACTCTTTTAAAACTTGTGCAAGGCTGTCAATCATATCAACTTTTCGGATTGATTGTAGCGTTTTAGGCTCTTGAAGAGTGTTTTTGTACATACTCTTATCAATTAGTATTTTCTTAGCCTTAAAATCGATTTTATCCCACCTGAGAGCACATATTTCGCCTTTACGCATGCCTGTAAAGACTGCTGTGTATAAAATCGCATAAAACTTAGGAGAGTGAGTCTTGCAAGCTTCCAGTAGCTCCATAACTTGCTCAGGGATTAAAAAATTCTTTTCTTTGTGAGGCAATCTTAATTTTTTGATTTTTCGGCAAGGATTGTTATTTGTGAGGTCGTTATCAATCCCAAAGTTAAAAATTGTGCTCAAAAACCCTATGGTAAGGTTGATGCTTTTTTCTGCTAGGTGCTTTTCATCTTGTAAGTGAGCAATAAATTTGTTCACGTCGATTGTTTTAATATCCAAAACCCTTTTATCGCCAAAGTATGGCTTGATGTGGGTTTTGTTTAGAGAGTGATACTTGTTTTGGGTTGCCAAGCTACAATGTACTTTGCAATGGCTCTCAAGGAATGAATCGGTTAGTTGCCCAAAAGTAAGAAATTTGGATTTTTTGGCTAGTTCTTTTTCATCAAGTTTTTTCAGGGCAATTTTGTACTTGTTTTCGGCTTCGCCTTTGGTTTTGCAATCTGTTAATCGGTGTCTTTTGCCTGTGTTTTCGTTATAAAAGTCGTAACCCCAACGATAATAGACTTCACCAGTTACTTTTCTCTTTGAAAATTTTCTTATAGCCATTATGCCAACCTCATTTTTAACTTGCTTATATTATACAATAAGGTCTCCGTTTACCCATTTTTCGCGAATATCTAAGATATAACTTTCTTTATATCTCTTCAATTTTGGCAATATACCTGCTGATCGCCAATTGTATAGCGTGCCTACTGATATTGTCATCAATTCTGCCGACTCTTTCAGAGTCATAAGTTTATCATTTTCCATTAAATACCTCCAAATTCCCCTTCATCTTTCAAAAAGAAAAAGTTTTTATAATTATCTTAAACTTAAATCCTTAAAACGCTTGTATTAGTTGAGTTTATAATCCCTATACCACCCCCTTCCTGAAACCACATTTGTAGAATATGAATCTATGTATGCGGTCTTTGAATTTTTGGGGATATACCCTGTAAAGGGGGGGATCATTCTCTCTTTTTTCTATAATCACTGCCCGTAAGTTTTATAAGTATAAAGTCTTCACAAAATCTGCTTATAATTGCTTTACCCTTGTCGTTATAGTTATTTAATAAATCTTCAATACCATTTTCAGTAGTTATAATTGTTGGTTTCTTGAGTTCATAACGACTATTGATTATTGAATATAATTGTTCGCATACCCATGGAGTACCTTTTTCTTTGCCTAAATCATCAATTATAAGTACTTCTACATCGGTATATTCAGTAATATCAAAGGTTTCTTTTAATTTTGAGATAAGATTAACTACATTTATGTATTTGCAGGGGATTCCCTTTTTAATCATTAATTCTTTGGCTATAGCACTTACAAGGTACGTTTTGCCAGTACCCACAGAGCCATACCCAACAAAAATTAAATTAGTAGAACTTTTTAAATATTTATGGATATTTTCGACATAGCCTTTAGATTTTGTGAGTGCAGTTTTGCGTATATCATCATACGCATTAAACTTTTCAAATGTTGATTCCATAAATCTTTTATTGATTTTGCTTTCTTCCAATAATTTTGTAGCTTTATCTTTTAATATGAAAGATTTACATAATCCATCAGCTTTTTTAAGGTCTTTAGTTTCTTTATAGAGCTTTTCTACTTGTATTGCTCTTTCTGTATTTTCATAAATAACTCTGTAGCTTTCCAGTTCTACAAATAAATCGACATTATCTTGATAATGACTCATAATTTACCCCCTTTTCTTTCTCATTGTTTTCTTTGTTATCATTGTTGTTAGTGGTCATATCTTGGACACAAGATGGTCTAGCTTGAGACACTTCTTGGTCGTTTCGTATGTCTCTGTGTTGATATTTAGACCAGTTATTTATTGTTATGATTGAGTATTGTTTAGTTGCTTTGATTGATATTTCGTTGGTCATTTTTAAATGCTCCAAAGCGGTTCTGATTTTTCTTTCAGTTAAGTTGAGTTCTTGAGAGAGTTTTAGTCGTCCTGTTATTACTTGACCAGATTGCACTAAAACGCCTTGCCACCTTTTGCCTTTATGATTTGCTCTGAGCAAGAGGTGTAAGAACAGTCTAAGAGTATTGGGTTCGTGATACCATTCCCAATCCAATAGGGTTCTATAAAGTAATATCCATCCTGTATTCATTTGTAGCCTTTCTGTTTTTCAACAAAAATAATACTGTTCCCTCATTTTTCAGAGGTTACAGTATTGATGTGTTATTTAAAAAGTCTTTTAATTGCAAATAACCAGCTACTATTTAAAGTTGCTGGTTATTTTTTAATATTTTTATGGAAGGACACAGCTTCGCCAGTTTACTAGTTTTGTTTTTCGGTAGAACTTTCGAATATCGAACTCATTCCCTACGTACCTGAGCCAGTGTTCCTTCTTTAGAAGTCTAAAAATCTAGATATAAAATCAATGTTTTTAGTTACGTATTCAACTGTAATTAGGATAATAAATCCGCATTGTCTTTGTGTCAATAAGTTTTTCATTTAATTAGTACATATGGTCTAAAAAAGTTTATTTTGTTAACCTTTTTGCTTTATTATTAAAATCAGGTGGTAAAGGCTTAAAAATAAATTCATCTTTATCTAAATATTCAGTTGTATTTCTTTGAAAATCCCTTAGTTCTTCTATATTAATCTCTCCTATAAGAATATTATCATCGCCACCTTTTATATTTAAAATAGTCATTTCTTCACTTTTTTTAGGAGCAACTATTTTGCTATCTCCATATTGTGATGTATTAACTTGTATTGCATAGCAATGTAAATCTCTAGAAACAGATTCAACAATATTACTAAAGTATTTAATATCCTTGTTCCACTCGCATGCGACTAAAAAATCTATATCAGATTTAAATTCACTTCTGAAATTTATATCTGCAAGTTCAAAGCAATCATATACAGCAAAATGCAGATCATTCCATATAAATAAATCATTTTTTATATCAGTTTCTGGTATATTGTAGCCTAATTTTTTTATAAGCTTTATTTCTGCTGGAGAATACCATTTTTTCAATCGTAAATTAATAAAAGTATCTGTTTTTTTATTAATACTAAATGGAAGCAATGTTGCAATATAATTTAGTGCTACATTTTTATCTTTATCAATTAAATGTTTTAAGCCACATACAATTGCCACATTGTGCTTTCTGGAAAAATCTGCTAATAAACCTAGGGCTTGAAAAGGAACACAAACCTCAGGGAATACTATTAAATCACATTTGGGTTTTTTGCATTGAATAGATAAATTTAAGAATCGTATAAAAGATTGTAATTCATTAAAGTTTAAGTAATCTTGCTTTTGTATATTTGCTTTTATATCTTCATAAGAAACTTTAGTGTTATATATCCCTATTTTAAATTTTTTCAAATTAGGATGATTACCATTTTTATCTAAATTCAAAGTATGTTTGCAATAAATAGCCTCCCCTTTATCATTTTTTTCTGATAAAGTAATTGAATTAAAATATTTTCCGAGTGCTTTCTTCTTTTTATTGTAATATTCACTCCCTACATTATATTGGGCTAAATTTAAAAGATTATAGTATTTAAGAGGCAAGGTTTTACCATTCTTAATTTGTTTATAAAGCCCTAATAACATTATCTCATTAATACATATATATCTAGGATTGTATTTTATTTTTTTCTTATCAGGCTTTATATTCTCTGGGAAAATATTTTCACCAGAAGAGAGTGCCTTATATAAAACATTTTCATCTGTGAAATCTATAAATTTATTAGATTTTAATTCTAAATAATTTAGGATAGGCATAAAACAATATTTATGTTTTATCATTGCAGAATCAATCAATGGTTTTATTTTTTCATTATAAGTAAATTCATTAAAAACCGCTGTGTTTGGGGTGTTTTTTGTAGTATATATGTAGTTCAATGTTTCAAAAAAATTTTTAGATTTTTCATTTTTTTTATCAAAAATGTTTTTAATTTTAGAAAAACTTTCCTTTAATTCGGTATTGTTCTTTTTGTATATAAAATTGGGATTTAACGATAAAGCAATATAATATAGTGTGCCCGTTTGTCAAGACATATTTTTTACAGATTGCTTAAATTCCTGAACCTCTTTTGGAAGATTTTTGAAATAAATCTCATTGGGAGTTTTGTAATTCAGCGAAGAATGAAATCTCCTCG